>MAAC01011170.1_pt1 | contig 526783 bp, 431 predicted proteins | sample 1115981 | NCBI WGS metagenome assembly MAAC01 (sample SAMN04961126, study PRJNA320927) | seawater metagenome | isolation source: sample BD02T64 sea water enriched with oil for 64 days | place: USA:Gulf of Mexico | collected 2013-07-27 | reverse complement strand
TCCACCAATTTTACCAATACCAACACCAGCTCCAATAGCTGCTAAACCAGCTCCAATAGCTGCAATTCCAGTAATAGTCATAGTTATAAAATTTAAATTAATTAATGATGTTCTTCTTCTGTTGCCATCCCAAAATAAAGAGCTGACAATATTGTAAATATATATGCTTGTATTGCTGTTACAATAATTTCAATAATTGTAATAAACAATGAGAATGCTACAGATACTGGTGCAATTGCTACAGACTTAAACACAAATATTAATGACATTAATGCTAATATAATTACGTGTCCTGCTGTTATGTTAGCAAACAAACGAATCATTAACGAAATTGGTTTTACAAACATTCCGATAATTTCAATTGGCATTAAAAATATTTTCATTGGTACAGGAACTCCAGGCATCCAGAAAATATGTTTCCAGTAGTTAGAATTTCCACTTAAAGTTGTAATAATAAACGTAAACATTGCTAACGTAAATGTAAATGCTATGTTTCCACTTAAATTAGCTCCATTTAAAATTGGAATTAATCCAAAGATGTTATTTATCCAAATAAAGAAAAAGATAGTTAAGAGGTAAGGCATGTACTTTTTATACTTGTGCTCACCAATCATTGGTTTTCCTATTTCGTCTCTAACGAACACGACTAGTGGCTCTATAAATCCTGCTATTCCAGTTGGAACACCATCTTTAGATTTTTTGTAGCTTCTAGCAGTTGTAATAAATATTAACAACAATATAATTACAGAAACCCACATCATAAATACATTCCTCGTAATTGAAAAATCTAAAGGTCTGTGAGCATTAGTAGGATGCTGCTCTTTATCATATATAACAGATGTTGAATTCGCATCTAATTGGTATATTTTTTCGTGAAGTTTAACAAACTTTCCTCCATTTTTATCAACGATTATGTCTCCATTATCATCATGATGAAACTGGCTTGAAGAAAACGTTGTTAACCCATTATCTGTCCATAAAATAATAGGCAATGACAATGAGACTGGTTTTCCTTTCCAATCCCATAAATGAAACTCATGAGCATCTTTAACATGATGTAAAATCATTCCTTTTGGATTGAACTCTTCATCCTGTATTGGGTCACTATTTTCTGATGCATATCCAGCAAATGAAACTGCTAAAAATAACACCGAAAATAATACGCTTTTAAAAGTGTTTAATATCATCCTGTATCGCTTAAAAATACGCTGCTTTAAATTCGGTGCAAATGTACATACATTATTGTAATTGTCAAACAATAATTTAATGATTATTTGATAGCCTATTCTTAAGATGTTAAAGATTCTGTTTTCTTTACTTTTTTTGAAGAATTTTTACTACAGAATAGACTTCGAATGTTAGAAAAAGAAAGTAAGGAATAAAAAAGTTAGCAAGATCGTTTCCTTTTTGTTCTGGCTTAGATAAAATCCATGGTAATAAAAACACCATAGTTAATATCATTTTTAAAAGCATTCCAAAAATAAAGGTATTAAATACTTCTGTCTTGCCTATAGCGTCTCGGTAATTGATTAGTGTGTAAATAATAATAACCGTAACAACATGAAATAAATAAATATGCCATAGCGGAAAAAACAAATCGACACCTTTTGCAAAATGATAATTTAAGTAACTATGTGTTGCAAATAATAAACCACTTAGAGCGATAAACTGAATAAGAAAACTTATCTCTCTTTTTTTAAAAAGGTCATTCATTTATTTATCTTCTTTTGAGATTGCAATAATACGCCTTATTATATAAATAATAGATATTATTACCGATGACAATGAACCTGCTAGTGTATATAAATTATGCTCATTGGGATATTTTTCATCAAGCTTATAGCCTATGAAAGTTCCAGCTGCAATGATCGCAAACATTTGGATTGCTATTCCTGAAAACCGCGTGTAAGTATTAGACGATTTGCCCTTTTTCTGTTGGTCTGGTTGTTGTTGTTGTTTGGTGTCCTGATGCTCCATTACCTCTGTTTAGTTCTTTTAAAGGACCTTTCATAGAACATGTTGCATTAAATGTTGCTCCTGGTTCTACTGCTAATTTCGCGACCATAACCTCACCTTCAACATATGCCGAAGATTTTAACGATAAGGTATCTGAAAGCACCAATTTACCCATAAACTTCCCTTCTATATCTGCATTCGCGCTTTTTAAAGTTCCGTTGATGATTCCTGTTTTACCAATAACCACTTTTCCTGGTGTTTTAATGTTTCCTTGAATTGAACCTTCAATTCTGAAATCGCCATCGCTAATAATGTCGCCTGTAATTACAGTGCCTTTAGCAATTGTGTTTTGTTGTGAAATTGTATCTGAAGCCATACGTCCTGTTTTTTTTTCTGAAAACATAAGTCTAAATTTATTGAGATTCGAGGTATTCGTTTAAGTTCTTATGTCGTTGTACAATTTCGTAGTTAGGCGAAGAAATTGAGTGGTAACTTCGGTCTATTTTGTTTTTAGTCTCTTTTAATATTTCAGCAAAACCCGATGCTCCTTCTGCGCTTGTTAATCCATGAACGACAACAAAAGTTGTGTTTCCATCATAAAAATCTATCGATGTAGATAAATCAAAATAATTGACTTTCGAAATAGCATCATCTAATTGCGCTACAAAGTCTTCAATTTGATCTTTTTCTTCATTACTAAAAGGATATAATACATTAAAATGTTTCGCAGTATCATTACTTGTAAAGTCTTTTTTTGCCAGAATTGGGATCACAGATTTAAGGATTTCTTTTGCCTTTTTACCCTCTTCAGAATTTGGATAGGTTAATGCAATAAAATTGACGCCTTTTTTATAGGCTTCAAATCCGTTTAACCTTCCATTTGCAGAGGCTTTTAGTATCTCAAATTTAGGCACTATTGGATCGCCTTCAAATTGCGCAATGTATTGTTCTGTTTTTGAAACAACTTCTGCATAGTCTTGATTTCTAAACTGAGTATATAGCTTTTCGTATAAACTTTCTGGGCTATTTTCATCTTTTGAAAACTCAGACTTAGGATTCAATAAAATTTGCGCATATCGAGACTCAGGATAATTATTTACGATCTCGTCTTTCATTGCATTAGCTTTTGCAGACAAGCCTAATTCGGTATAAATTTGAAATAGATTGTATTTTGAAGGTAAAATTAATCGGTCTTCAGGATTATTTTGTAATAACTTTTCTAGTCTTACTTTGGCGAGTCTATATTCTTTAAATTTTTCTTTGTAAATCACACCTAATTGGTAATACGCATAGTTGCGATCTTTTGCTAAACTATCAATAATCTTTTGATCTGAAGGAATTTTAGATATATAATACTTTGGATCAAAACGTTCATCTTCTGATGCATTTGCAGCAATCTCTTCGGTTTCAGAAATGTTTGAGCCTCTAGCTTTCGTATCAGACAATCTCCAGTTATCCTTAAGCGCTCTATTTCCCCAAACTTTTAAAAACTCGTTTTTACCGTAAGCTACTGTGGTTTGATTATAGAAATAGAACTCTTGCGCGTTTCCACTTAAAGCATTAGGATCTGGTCGAAGTGATTTACCAACGTTATTGGTTATGGATTGTTTTTGTCCAGTATTTGAATTGCGACGTTCTTCAGCTTCAACTTTTTCTTTTTCAGCTGCTGCGATCACTTTAAGCGCTTCGGTATATTTTGAAAAATAGGTTAATCTGTCTTCATCTGATAGAGTAACTAACCTTAAAATACTATCATTAACTTGAGCTATACCTTCATAATAAATAACATCTTCAAGGTTTTCGCGTTTACGTTTAACAACACGATAAGGCTTAGAGTTAAGCTTCATGTTTAACATTGTACTGTCATAATATGCTCCAGCAAGTTTATACTGTGCTTTATCAAAACTCATATCACCAAGTGTCGCATAATCTCTTGACATTAATTCTTTGTCTCCAAGATTAGTACGAAGTGATTTCTTGTAATACGCAATTGCTAAAGAGTCGGTTTCAGTAGCTCTATGGAATTCTGCAATACGGTAATATATTTTATCTAAAAACGGACGATTTTCACGATCTTCTTCTAAATTGGTCAGGTACTCAAGAAACTCAATTTTGTCTCCTGTTTCCATATCGAAATTATTAGATTTCGCTAAGTGTGCATTTATATAATATGGTCTTGGAATTTTACGATGCATATCAATCACTTTATCAAAAGCAATATTGGCACTATCCTTTTCTCCAATCTCGTCATACAATTGCCCTAATATATAATTAAAACGAGCCTTATCCTTTTTCTTTTTTGTAAACTCAGTAGCAATTTTCAACTGAGTCATCGCACTATCTTTTGATTTAACATTAATATATGCTTGTGCTAATATTGCTGTAGCGTCTGCTAAATCCTGATCTTCAAGCTCTTCTTGTTCTAAAAGACGTTTAAGGTTTTTAATAGCCAAGGCGTTATTTTCTAAACGCATATTGGTTTTCTCTCTCCAAACTTTTGCGGTATTAATCTTATCACTGGCAGGATATTTATACAGGATATAATTAAATGCTTCTAAAGCGGGAATAAAACGCTGATCAAAATAACGTGCTTGCCCTAATAATAAATAAGCTTCATCAATTTGAGGATTATACTCTTTCCCTTTGATATTCATACCATGCTTTTGAACTGCTTTAATCGCCTTTTCTTCGGCACGTTCAAAATCTTGGTTTTTAGATTGTCCTGGTAGTATAATTTCCTCTGAAACTTGCATGCGTTCTATTGGTAGTAGTTGCCAATAATTATCAGTAGAAGCGTCATCAACACTTGCTCGTCCTTTTTCTAATGCAATATTTCCATTATAGAGAACATTATACTTTGTGCCTAAAGCATGAAAATTTCGGTTAATAAACGTGTCTTTTTTACGAGAACAACTTGAGATTAACATTGTAACGCAAAACAGTGCTATAAAGACTTTAAAAGATGTATTCAAAAGGTTTAGTTTTTTGTAAATACTATAACTAAAAATCGCTTGCATATATTATGCAATGCTGTAAAAATAAGCATCTTTTTGAATTATTGTCAAAAAATGGTAGGTTTTTAGATGTATTGGCAGCCTCTAAAGCACCTCTGAACCTGCAAAATGCAATTCTAATTCTTTTAAAGTCGCTTCATTTGTTGCTAAATCTTTAACAACCTCTCCTTTTTCTAAAACCACAATACGCTCACATACATCTGTAACATGTAATAAATCATGACTAGAGACTAAAACAGTAACACCATGTTTTTGGGCAAGATTTTTAATGATTTGTTTTAACCGTATTTGTGTTGTTGGATCTAAATTCGCAAAAGGTTCATCTAAAATAATAACCTCTGGATTCCCAATTAAAGCGGCAACAATACCTGCTTTCTTCTGGTTTCCTTTACTTAAATCTCTAAGGTATTTTTTCTGACCTAAAATTTCTCCATGGAAAAAATCTTCAAATTGTGATACTAATGCATCAACATCTGCTTTATTTTGTCCTCGTAACTCACCAATAAAATAGAAATATTCTTCGGCTGTTAAATAACCAATTAAAAAACTTTCATCAATAAAAGATGAGGTAAACGGTTTCCAATCTTCACTTTCATTCACTAAAATATCTTTGTTTTTAATATAACCGGTTGTTGGTTGAATTAAATCGAGTAACAAACTAAAATACGTTGTTTTTCCTGCTCCATTATTTCCTACAAGCCCAAAACTTTGTCCTTTAGGAATCTCTAGGCTTTCGATATTTAAAACCGAAACTTCGTTATATTTTTTTGAAAGATTATGTGTTATTATCATTTTACAATATGTTTAATTTCTCTTATTATTTTTTTTCGCTAAATGCAGCAATAGTTTTGTATTTACCTTTTTGGTATACCTGCTCGATTTTATTTAAGAAAACGTTTTTAAATACAATTCCTATAAGTCCAGATAATGCTAATGCTATAAGTCCTGCATTAAAATTGATAAAATGATATGGTATAAAGAAAATTATTATTGGTAATGCCATTTTAGGCAATGCTATTAGTAATTGCGTTGGGTTAAAACCATTGGTATTGCTAAAGGCTTTTGCTTTTGTATCTAACTCTATTGGGACTCTGTTTAAAGCACCTCCAAACAGCGTGATAAATGTATTTAAGCCAATATTAAATAATGCACCAGCTGCTATTATTAAATAAATATCCACACCAAAATATAAGTATGGTGTACTTAATATAAATGCAACAATAACTGCAAAAACCATTAAATACCATTTAGATTCTAAATATTGTCTATACGGAATATTTTGACTCATTAAGAGTTTATAGTATTCACTATCCCAAGACGGTACCAATTGGCCAAAGCTTAAAAGAAATCCACCTGTAATAAATATTGAAGCAAAACCTAATAAATAGGGCATCTCTTCAATATATATTTTTTGAGTAAAAAAGAATAATCCATAAAACAAGAAGAAAAATGACATCAATACAACTTGTTTGGGTCTTGCATTTCGTGTAATCATTTTTATATCATTTTTCAAGAAAGGAGCAACACTTCCAAAACGATCCATCCATGATAAATCGGTTGCATGTACTTCTTTTATTTTCTTAGAAATTGCACCATCTAAGTAAAATCCTTTTCTAATAAAATTGAAATTCGCTTTATATAATCCTATCATTATTAACAAAGGAATAATTGCTAAATAAGGTTGATTGTATAACCCATTAAAGATTTTTCCAATCGGTTCTGTTACATCAAAAATATTAAAATACCTCAATGCAACAATTGCAGCCACGACAGAAACAATACCATAAAAAACTGTATTACTTTTATTAATTAAAAAGTTTAAAAAGTTTATAGACATAGTAATACAGAGTATCGCGAAAAACCATAAAATTACATTAGATACAGGGTAACCCTTAAATAATAGAACTATAGAAAAAGGAAAAACTATAAATAGGGAAATAAAGTTAAAAAATGAAAGGGTTGTTTTCCCTAATAAATAATGAATTACAGAATCTCGTTTTATAGGAATTATCATCAATGGTTTAATATTCATTACAGGTAGTTGCTGTATAAAATATCGAATCATTAACTCAAAAAATATCCAGTATATTAAATAGTTATTAACCATAACTATTGGATCCACGTCTGGAAATACTTTTTTAAGTCCAAAAAACATAACTCCTCCAAGAAAAAGTGCTATTCCTCCAAAATAGATAACCGCTAAAAACAATAAGATTTTAATAGCAAGTCCTTTTTGAAAATATGAAGCTCTTCTAAATTGTTTCCACTCTAGGCTTATAAAATGTTTAATCATATCTTTTTGGTTGTATTACAAATGTTAGTAATAATAATACATTTTTTGTTACAAATTAAATTCTGGTTATAGAAAAACTCTCTCAAGACAGCATTAGTTTGTGGTGTTCTTTATGAGCCTTTAGTGCTGTCTTAATTATGTTCAACTATGTCTTAGAAATATGGAAACGATAAGACATGAATATATATTCATCTCGACACTTAACCTATTTTAAACAAGATGGTTATTTATAAAGAGGATTTTTCTTTTATGAGTTTCATACCAATCAACTTATAAATTGATAGCTATTTGTTAATTGAAAAAAACTCAAAGTGGTTATAAAATCCCCAAATGCTACTAATAATTGATTAGTAGTTGTCTTGATATAATTTTGAATTTACTCTAATTAGAATATCCCTAAATTTCTTATGCATTAATTTTCGTCGAAAAAAATGACTAAATGTATTAGCTTCGTTATTTTTACAAAAAAATATTTATGTCACAGTTTCATAAACTCACTATAAAAGAAATAAAAAAAGAAACCGAAAAAGCGGTAACTATTAGTTTCGATGTTCCTGAACATTTAAAAAATGCATTTCAATTTAAAGCAGGGCAATACATTACATTAAAAACAGTAATTAACGGCAATGAAATACGGCGAGACTACTCTTTATGTGTATCTCCTAAAAGCGGAGAACTTAAAGTTGCTGTTAAAGAAGTTAAAGATGGTACCTTTTCTGCATATGCAAACCACCAATTACATGCTGGCGATGTATTAGAAGTCGCACCTCCTAAAGGACGGTTTGTCTTTGAACCGAATGATTCTAAAACTAAAAATATAGCTGTTTTTACTGCTGGAAGTGGTATTACTCCTGTTTTAAGTATTATAAAATGCGCCTTAGAGGAAGAAATACAAAGCAAAATTATATTGGTTTATGGTAATAGAACAACTAAAGACACTATGTTTTTAAATCAATTATTAGAACTACAACATCAATATAGTTCTCGTTTCTCTGTACAATTTGTTTTTAGTCAAGCAGATGAAGGTGACGCCATTTTTGGTCGTATTGAAAAAAGTACCGTTAATTATGTGATGAAAAACAAATACAAACATCTAGATGTTGACGCCTATTATCTTTGTGGCCCAGAAGGTATGATACACACTGTAAAAGATATTTTAACTGAGCATGATGTAGACGAAGCACGTATTCATTTCGAATTATTTAAAGCTGCAAAACCAGCAGAGATTAATGAAACTACTGTGACAAGTGGAAAAACAAAGGTTAGTGTCCTTTTAGATGACGAAACATTTACTTTTGAAATGTCTCAGAAACAATCTTTACTAGAAGCTGCTTTAGATGAAGATATAGATGCGCCTTATTCTTGTCAAGGTGGAATATGTAGTAGTTGTATTGCAAAAGTTACTGAAGGAAAAGCGACCATGAGACAAAATAATATTTTAACTGATGGAGAATTAGCAGAAGGACTTATTTTAACATGTCAAGCACATCCAACTACACCTACTATTTTTATTGATTATGATGATGTTTAAACTACACATTACCTGATTAATTAGTGCTTTATCGTAGTAATCAGCATTTTATCGAAAAAATAAAAGATATTCTTACGAATTCTTGACCGCTAATTTTAATCAAAATACCTTCGTTAACGATTAGAATTTAATCATAGGGATTATCTAAAAGATTCTAAATCTTGCCTCGTTCTTTTAGAACGAGGTTTTTTTATTTTATAGCATCTAAAACCTTTGAAATAATCTGCTTTGGAGAAATTGAACGCATTGCATTTTCATAACCTTCAGGAAGCTTATTTCCATAAACTGATGTTGGTATTTTTGGGTAATGAGTTTTATCTGCTAAAATTGCTGAATCTATTGTGTGATTAAAAGGCAAAAAACCAGCATAAGGATGCGTCACGCCCCAAATTGTAATTACTTTCACGCCTAGCATTGCCGCAAGATGTGCGTTACCAGAATCCATGGCAAGCATAAGGTCTAAGTTTGAAATAACATCTAATTCCTCATCTAATAAAAATTTACCCGCAAGATTAATAACACCATCATATTGATCGGCAATTCTGTCTAATATTTTGGCTTCATCATTTCCTGCACCAAATAGTATAACCTTGTATTCTTTTAGCAAGTTTTCAATGACTTTTTCCATCAAATCTAATGGATACATCTTTCCTTCAAAAGCTGCAAAAGGTGCAATTCCAATCCATTTTTTAGAATCTGTACCAAGATGTTGAATGCTCTTAGAATTAAGGCTTTCTTTCTTTGGAAATATTGGATGATTTAAATCTATCTGAAAACCTAATTGCTTAAAAACATCAGCATATCGTTGATGTGTGGTTTTAAGTTGCTCAAATAATTCTCCATTTACTAATGCACTTTTCTCTTGTCGTCCTTTATTAATTTGTATGACTTTTTTTCCAAAGAAAAAGAATTTTAAAACCTTACTTCGTAGCACATTATGTAAATCTGCAACAACATCAAACTTTAGTTTTTTAAGTGCTTTTGATAACTTCCAAAGCCCCAAAACACCTTTATGTTTTCCTTTGATATCTGCTTCAAAAACATAAACATTTGGAATATCTTCAAAAAAAGGTTTGAAAAACGATCGTGTTAAAACTGTTATCTTAAGATTAGGATGTTGGGAGCTAAGCGCTCTTAAAACAGGAACAGTCATGGCAACGTCACCCATTGCTGAGAGACGAATTACTAGTATATGTATTTGCTTAGACATAAACGAAATATGTCATATTGAGCATGTTAAACTATTATCTATCTAGACACAGCGTTGCTCTTAATGACAATTAACTACTTTTGAGAACGCAATACAGGGTTAAGCTCCTCATCATTATACATTTTCATTTGCTTGTAAACCTTCATGTACTTATCGCCTTTACTAATATCTTCTAAAAGCGTATCAATTGCTGTAGATAAATCTACACGTTGTTCTAATAATATCTCTAGTTTTTTTTGGCAAGCATCTCTATGAGATTGAGAAGCATTTTCACGTGTTGCCTCTTCATTCATATGATAGATTTTAAGTGCCAAAATAGATAATCTATCAACTCCCCAAGCTGGACTCTCGGTATTAATTGTAGCATCAATTTTAGGAGTTACATCCTTATGTTTTTCTAAAAAATAGCCATCAATATATTCAACCATATCTGTTCTATCTTGATTAGAAGCGTCTATTTGGCGTTTCAATTTTAAAGCTGCAACAGGATCAATTTGTGGATCACGAATAATATCTTCATAATGCCATTGAACAGTATCTATCCAACATTTTCTATATAATAAATGCTCTAATAAATTAGTGTCTTTATTATATATATTAGCAAATGTTTGGGTAACTGTATTAATAACGTGGTATTTTTCAATAACTTTCTGAAAAATATTATTTGCGTTTTCTGAAAACATAATATGTGATTTTAAAGTGCAAATATATAAGTTATTATTAACTTTATATCCTTTAAAAGAGACTACAAAAATGCATATTCATAACCTATCTCAAAAAAATTCTATTTTAAATTCTTTTATTTCTGAAATTAGAGATCATACCGTCCAAACTGACCGAATGCGTTTTAGACGAAATATTGAACGTATTGGTGAAATATTGTGTTATGAAATGAGTAAAACTCTTGACTATAAAGCAAAAACAGTTACAACCCCTTTAGGTAAAAGCGACACACAACTTTATAGCGATGATATTGTATTATGTTCTATTTTAAGAGCTGGTGTGCCATTACACAATGGACTTCTTAATTACTTTGATGATGCTGAAAATGCATTTATTTCAGCTTATAGACATCATAAAGACAACCCTGAAACGTTTGAGATTATTGTAGAATACCTTGCCTGCCCGAGCTTAGAAGGGAAGACACTTATCTTAGCAGACCCTATGCTTGCTACTGGCCAGTCTATGGTTGCTACATTTGAAGCCCTTAAGCCTTTTGGAACACCCAAAAACATTCATTTAGTTAGTGTGATTGGCGCTCAAGATGGTGTTGATTTTGTTAGTAATCATTTTGATGAAAACACACATTTATGGATTGCTGCAATTGATAAAACCTTAAGTGATAAAGGTTATATAGTTCCTGGTTTGGGTGATGCTGGAGATTTAGCTTTTGGAAAAAAACTACAACAATAATATAGCTACAGGGGTTAATAAAAGCACCCATATAAAAACTTCTTTAAACCACTTTTCTGAAATAACTTCAAGATAATTAGTGATAATAATAGATAAAGGGGCGAATAGAAAAATAAATTCGCTTCCATTTTTTGATGGTGCAAAACCTATAATAACTAGCCCTAAAAGCGTAGCAATCAAGACTAATATAAATGAGGAGCGGTAGCTTTTCATTTTTGACTTTAAGTTCTTTACATAATAGAATAAAGACCATAAACCAAAAGATAGTAAGATTGTTGATCCAATTATAATTTGTTTAGAGTTTAATTGGCTAAAATCTAGACTAAAATCAAACAGGCCACTTACAAAATTTAACTCGTCAATGCCCATTATAATTAAATAGGCCATTGTTATAATTGCAACAGTAGCTATTCCAATAAGAGGTATAATATAGTTTTTTATATCTGTGATCCTATAAATTAGTAGTGCAGCAAAAACAAGCACAAGAAACACTGATGACCAAAAGTAAAATAGCGTTGCAATAGAAATCCAAAATGAAGCATCAAAAAGTTTTTTCTTAATGTCTTTTTGTGTTCTCAAACTCATAAGACGCCTTAAGGCTAATAAAATAAAGAAGTTAGCTACTAATGCTTGAGAGTTTAAAATTGTTTGAGGTAAAATCGCAAAGAATAATACAAATAGAATAATATTATAGCTGTTTTTTTTTGTTAAACTATTTCGTGTCACAAAAAAATCAAACAGAAATACCGATAATAAGCTCAATAAGAAAAAAGCTGTTTGTTTTGTAAAACTGACGAAATCAAGATTTTCTGATAAAGAATCAAATTTAGCAAACACAAAAACCGCAAATAACACCAAGCTTACCACTATATAGTGAATTGGTTTTGATTTACTAAAAAAATTTGAAATCATTGCTATGGTTTAAAATGAAAAAATACGTAATTTTGCATTGTAAATATATGATTATACCCTTGAAGCTCATTAAGAGTTTCTAAAAACATCACTATAATGAAAGACTTTTTTTACGCTATACAAGATTTATTCGTTGACATTTTATTTGCTCCTTTTGATGCTTTAAGAGCTCTTGAGTTAGAAAACTGGTGGTCTGCGAACTTAATGTCATGGGTTTTCATCATCATTGGTATGATTGCCATAGTATATTGGATGTTGCAACTTAAGAAATACAATGATAACAATGAAGAAGACAAAAGTGTTTCTTCTCATTCTTATCTATAGTTTATAAATCGAAACCAATATCTTTTCGATAATTCATCTTATCAAAATGTAGTTTTTCTATATTTTGATAAGATTTTTTTATAGCTTCTTGGTAGGTGTTTCCATACGAAGTAATCGCCATAACACGTCCTCCAGAAGTTACAACCTTCCCTTCTTTTAACAATGCTCCTGCATGAAAAGGGATAGAACCTTCAACCTGATCTAACCCGGTAATCTCTTTTCCTTTCTCATAAGCTTCAGGGTATCCTCCCGACACTAACATGACTGTGGTTGCCGCTCTATCGTCAATTTCAATATCAATTTCGTTAAGACGCTCTTCAGATATTGCTTTAAAAATTTCCACTAAATCTGTTTTAAGTCTAGGTAAAACAACTTCTGTTTCTGGATCTCCCATTCTTACATTATACTCAATGACTTTTGGATCATCACCCACTTTAATTAAACCAATGAACACAAAACCTTTGTAAGGTAAATTATCTTTAATTAATCCATTTATTGTAGGCTTAACAATACGTTCTTCTATTTTATTTAAAAATTCTTCAGTAGCAAAAGGTACTGGAGATACAGCTCCCATTCCTCCTGTATTTAAACCCGTATCACCTTCTCCAATACGTTTATAATCTTTAGCCGTTGGAAGAATTTTATAGTTTTTGCCGTCGGTTAACACAAAACAACTTAGCTCAATACCGTCTAAAAATTCTTCAATAACCACTTTTGAACTCGCATCGCCAAACTTAGCATCAACTAACATGCTTTTTAATTCGGTTTTTGCTTCATCTAAATCATTCAAAATTAAAACTCCTTTTCCTGCTGCTAATCCATCGGCTTTTAAGACATAGGGCGCCTTTAAAGTTTCTAAAAACCGATAGCCTTCTTCAACATTGTCTACGCTAAAACTTTGATAAGCTGCTGTTGGGATATGATGTCTAAATAAAAACTCTTTTGCAAACTCTTTACTTCCTTCTAATTCAGCAGCGGCTTTTTGCGGTCCTATAACTGCGACATGTTTTAATTGGGTATCGTTTAAAAAAAAATCATGAATTCCTTGCACCAGTGGGTCTTCTGGTCCTACAACTACCATCTCAATATTATGTTCTAAAACCAGAGTTTTAATAGCGTCAAAATCTGTAACTTTAATATTAATATTTGTAGCTATTTCAGCTGTTCCTGAGTTTCCTGGAGCAACAAAAAGCTTGTCACATAAAGGGCTTTGTACCATTTTCCAAGCAAACGTATGTTCTCTACCTCCAGAACCAAGAATTAAAATTGTCATGTTTTCAATTTGTTTGTGCAAAAATAATCGTTTTTAGCATTTAAGTTAACTTCGCAACAAGACTTTTTTTTCTTTACTTTACATAAAATCCAAATACTCTGTTTTTTTGAACCTTTTTGATTTTTCTTTACGACTGAATGGCTTCCCTTTAAATAAAGCGAAAGAAGAATTGGTTTCTATTCAGCAAAAAAATGAGAATGCCTTTAATGCCTTTATAAACCAAAAGCAAAAAGAGATTATTAAGTATCATTTAGAACATAATTCATACTATAAATCGTTAGTTAAAACCATAAATTCTGAAGATTGGAACTCAATACCTGTAATGACTAAAAGAGACTTACAACGTCCTCTAAAAGAACGGTTGTCTAAAGGTTTTACAATAAAAAATGTCTATGTAAATAAAACATCAGGCTCATCTGGAGATCCTTTTGTTTTTGCAAAAGATAAATTCTCTCACGCTATGACTTGGGCGGTAATTCAAAATAGATTTGGTTGGTATGGCTTAGATTTTAATACTTCCAAACAGGCAAGATTTTATGGGATCCCGTTAGATAAAAAAGGCTATTATAAAGAACGGTTTAAAGATCGTTTAAGTAATCGTTATCGATTTTCTGTATTTGATTTAAGTGATATCGCTTTTGAAAAACATTTAAAAAAATTTACATCTACTGCTTTCGATTATATAAATGGGTACACGAGTTCTATTGTCCAATTTGCTAAATTTTTAGAGCGTAAACAACTGTGCTTAACATCTATTTGCCCATCATTAAAAGCTTGTATTGTCACTTCAGAAATGTTATTTGACAAGGATAAAGAACTCATGGAAGCTTCTTTTGGAATTCCTATAATAAACGAATATGGTGCTTCAGAACTCGATTTAATTGCATTTCAAAATCCAAATAATGAGTGGCAACTTAATAGTGAAACTTTATTCGTTGAGATTTTAGATGATAACGATACTATTCTTCCTTATGGAGAAGAAGGCCGTATTGTAATCACATCGCTATACAACAAAGCACATCCATTTATACGGTACGATATTGGTGATGTTGGTATATTATCCAAAAAAAGCACCTTAAAGCATCCGATTTTAAAATCATTGACTGGAAGAACTAATGATTTTGCAATTTTACCAAGTGGAAAAAAAGCTGCTGGATTGACATTTTACTATATCACTAAGAGTATTGTTGAAGATGATGGTAATGTTAAGGAGTTTGTAATTGAACAATCCGAAAAACATCGTTTTAAAATTAAATATGTGAGTGATGATCGGCTTTCCGAAGAAAAAATAAAAACTATTACTCAAGAAATGGAAAACTATCTTGAAAAAGGACTGAGTATAACTTTTGAAAGACAAGACCAATTAATACGGTCTAAAAGTGGAAAGCTAAAACAGTTCACCTCATTAGTTACAGAAGAGACATGAAGAAAAATGTTCTAATCATAACAAGTTATTTTCCTCCTGAAATTGGTGCCGCTTCTAACCGGATTTTTCACCTAGCAAATGGGTTGCAAAAAAATGGCTTTAATATAGATGTCCTAACGCCTTTACCAAATTATCCTACTGGAAAAATATTTAATGATTATAAAGGTCAATTTAAACATGTGTCAACTGAAGAACATATTACCGTAAATCGCCTTTGGATTTACGCTAGTAACTCAAAAAACAAATTGTTACGCTTACTCGCGATGTTATCATATAGTTTTAGCTTAGTGTGGTTTTTTATATGGAATAAGATCCCTAAAACTGTTATCGTTCAGTCTCCTCCTTTATTAGTTGCTTTTACTTGTCTGTTTTTCTTACGTAATAAAAAAAGAAAACTCATTTTAAATGTAAGTGACCTATGGCCTATTGCTGGTTTAGAGTTGGGTGCTTTAAAAAAGAATTTTAGCTATAAAATGCTTGAGAAAATAGAACATTTTAATTATAAAAAAGCAAATTTAATATTAGGTCAAAGTGAAGAAATATTAACACACGTAACATCCTTATTCCCAAACAAGACAGCTTTTTTATATCGAAATTTTCCTGATTTTAATCCTCCTCAAATACGACAAATTACAACTAATGAGAATACTGAGAAATTAAAAATTGTTTATGCTGGCCTTTTAGGCATTGCGCAAGGTATTTACAAACTCTGTAATGAACTTGATTATTCAAACATAGAATTACATATTTATGGTTCTGGAGCAGAGCAAGCTGCAATTGAAGAATTCATTTCTAATCATCCCGAATTACCTATACTATATCATGGACATGTAAGCAGAAATGAGTTACATCATGTTTTAATGAATTATGATATAGCTATCATTCCATTATTAAACAGGATTTATGGAAGTGTCCCATCAAAAATATTTGAATACGCTCGTTTAGGATTACCAATGTTATATTTTGGTGGTGGTGAAGGCGAAACTATTATTAAAAAAAACCGTTTGGGGTCGGTAGCAAAAGCAGGGGATTATGGGGATTTAAACACTGTCATTTCTAAAATAAAACGTCATTCATTTTCACAAGAACAAAAAATAAATATACAAAAAATTGCAGTTTCTAAATTCGATTTCAACAGGCAACTTCAAGGACTTATAGGCTTAATTTAATAGGCTTTATCTTCCCCTTTAATGGCATTAATAAATGTTTGGATAATTATTTTGATATCTAAAAGCAATGCCCAATTTTCGATATAAAAAATATCATATTTAACTCTGCCAATAATATCTTTATCGGTTTCCACCTCTCCTCTAAATCCGCTTATTTGGGCTAAGCCTGTTATCCCTGGTTTTACAAAATGACGCACCATAAATTTGTCAATTTTTTTTGCATACATATTTGTATGGCTTACCATATGCGGTCTCGGACCTACTACTGACATATCTCCAAAAAGCACATTAAAAAACTGAGGCAATTCATCTATACTAGTTTTTCTAATGAATCTTCCAATTTTTGTAATACGTTGATCTCCTCTTGTTGCTTGATATAAGTGTGCATCTTTATTAGGCGTCATTGATCTAAACTTATAGCAATCAAATTCTTTATAATTAAATCCGTTTCTAGATTGTTTAAAAAAAATGGGGCCTCTAGATTCAATTTTAATTAGAATTGCAATAATTGGAGTTAGCCAAGACAAAATAAAAATGATAACCAAACTCGAAAAAAAGATATCAAATATTCTTTTGAGAACCATATTAAATGAGTCTTCTAATGGGATATTTCTTAATGATAAGATTGGTATATAATCATAGTTTTCGTATTTTAATTTCTTTGAGAAAATCTCTTTATTATCAGGTAAAAACTTTAGTTTTATTAAATTATTATCAGCAAAATCAATAACTTTAAGTAATTGTGAATTATTCAAGGCTGATATAGAGCAATATAATTCGTTTATTGATTCGTCTTTAGCAAATTTAAAGCAATCATCCAGATCTCTTTCGATCTTATTTTTAAGTGAAAATGATTTTCTATGCAAATACCCATATTCTGGGTTTTTATTAAAAAAGTTTTCAAGGGCTTTAGTTTGTTTGTTCTCACCTAAAATCACAGTACTTCTCATATTACCCCTAAAAATTGATCTGTATTTTTGGAGTAAATAATGCATAACAAACTTAAAGATGGTGATTGTCATGAAAACTAATGAAACAAATTTAATAATTGTTAATGCGTTTATCTCAAGCTCATGAAAGAAACCTGAAAACGAAAAACTTAATAATGCAAACAATATTGATTGCCTTAATATCAACGAAAAAATCGTAACTTCACGTGTATATCTATAAACCTCATAAAATTTTGAGAAGAAAGAAAGGACAATCCAAACAATTGAGGTTAAAACTAAAAACTCATATGGGTTTATATTCTTAAAAAAATATAATATACCAAACCCATTTATAATACTTAAATCTATTAAGTATGAAATTGGTCTTAAATACCCTGAATATCGTCCTTGTTTAAATAAACTCAAATTATATTTTTATGTGTTTTGAAAAATCTCTATGATCTCTTTTAAATAGATCATTGTGAGACAAACCTTTAAAGTATTTAAAAGTTTTTTTCATGCCTTCTTCTCTATTTATTTTTGGTTCCCAATTTAATATTTTTTTTGCTAATGAAATATCTGGTTGTCTTTGCATGGGATCATCAACTGGCAAATCTTTATATACGATTTTTTGAGAAGTATTGGTTAATTTAATGATTTCTTCTGCAAAATCTTTAATAGATATTTCATGCGGATTTCCAATGTTTATTGGATAAGAGTAATCACTAAATAACACTCTAAAAATCCCTTCAACTTGATCATCAATATAACAAAACGAACGTGTTTGATTACCCTTTCCAAAAACCGTTAAATCTTCTCCTCTGAGTGCTTGCCCCATAAATGCAGGAATCACTCTACCATCATTTAATCGCATTCGAGGACCGTAAGTGTTAAAAATTCGAACAATCCTAGTTTCTAATCCGTGAAATCTATGATATGCCATAGTTATAGACTCTTGAAAACGCTTAGCTTCATCATAAACGCCTCGTGGTCCAATGGTATTCACATTACCATAGTAATTCTCAGTTTGTGGGTGCACTAATGGGTCTCCATAAACCTCAGATGTAGATGCTATCAACAATCTAGCCTTTTTTGCCTTTGCTAAACCTAAAAGATTATGTGTTCCTAGAGAACCAACTTTAAGTGTTTGTATTGGAATTTTCAAATAATCTATTGGACTTGCGGGAGAGGCAAAATGCAGTATATAATGTAAATCTTTATCGATAGAGATATGCTTCGTTACATCATGTTCTATAAACTCAAAGTTAGAGTTAGATTTAAGATGTTCTAAGTTCTGTTTATCACCTGTAATATAGTTGTCCATGCCTATAACATGAAATCCTTCTTTAATAAAGCGGTCGCATAAATGAGATCCTAAAAACCCTGCTGCTCCTGTTATAAGTACATTTTTCATTAAATATTATTATGCCTTCCTATTGATATATATGAAAACTCTTCATTTTTAATATCCTTAACATCATATAAATTACGCCCGTCAAAAATTATATGTTCTTTCATTTTAGATCTTAGTTTATCAAAATCAGGTGTTCTAAATATACTCCATTCTGTACATATAATCAAAGCATCTACATTATCTAAAACATCATACATGGTTTCTGAATAATATAAATCGGCACCAAATTTTTTCTCTACATTAGGCATCGCTTCTGGGTCAAACACTCTTATAGTCGCTCCTTGATTAAGTAATTCTTGAATCATATATGAAGCTGGCGCCTCTCTTATATCATCTGTCTCGGGTTTAAAAGCAAGTCCCCAAATACCAAATGTTTTTCCTTTTAAATCATTATTGAAATGTGATAAGATTTTAGGAATTAATATTTTCTTTTGAATATCATTAACCTTAATCACCGATTTTAAAATATCAAAGTCATATCCATTGTCTTGCCCTGACTTATAAAGTGCTTTCACATCTTTAGGAAAGCAAGATCCACCATATCCAATTCCTGGGAATAAAAAACGCTTTCCTATTCGAGAATCTGTTCCCATACCAACACGCACTTTATCTACATCGGCACCCACTTTTTCACAAAAATTAGCAATTTCATTCATGAACGTGATTTTAGTTGCTAAAAATGAATTTGCGGCATATTTAGTAAGTTCAGCAGAGCGTTCATCCATAATTAATATCGGGTTTCCCGAACGAACAAATGGCTTATAAAGCTTCTCCATAAGCCTTGTAGCTCTTTCTGAACTTGAACCAACAACTATACGTTCTGGTTTCAAAAAATCATCTACAGCAAAACCTTCTCTTAAAAATTCTGGATTTGAAACCACATCAAATTCTATATTGGTTTCATTTGAAATGGTTTCCTTTACTTTATCAGACGTTCCTACTGGCACTGTACTTTTGTCAACAATAACCTTATAGTCTTTTATGAGTTTACCTATGTCTTTAGCAACACCTAAAACATAAGATAAATCAGCTGATCCATCTTCTCCTTCGGGAGTTGGTAACGCTAAAAAAATGATATCACCATGTTCTAAACCTTCAGCTAATGAAGTGGAAAACTTAAGTCTACTTGCCTTTATATTTCTTTCAAATAAAACATCTAAGTGTGGTTCATATATTGGAACGATGCCATTTTGCATTTCTTTAACCTTATTTTGGTTAATATCTATACATAGCACTTCGTTTCCTGTTTCAGCAAGGCATGTTCCAGTAACTAATCCTACATATCCTGTTCCTATTACTGATATTTTCATTTGACTTTTTTTAACAAAATTAAAAAAGTATGACAATAAACCTATTAAAAGTCAGAGTTAATAAATTTTATAGAGACGAGTACTTAATTGCATATAATTTGCCTGTAGATCACACACTTGATTAATAGGTTTGTGATTATTATTTTCATCTATGATTCCTTATATTTCTCTTATAAATATGTGTTATGAACAGGTGTTGTTGGCTCATTAATATCTTTCCTAGCTTCATAGTTTTTGTTTCCTTTTTTCATCTATAATAGCTGTTTTTAATTTTTTTACTTAAACCTCTTTACTGTCCTAGCTTCTTTTAAAACGACCAATGAGACTAATAAGGCTTTACTCCTTAAGCATAGTTGATAAACACCTGATTAATTGACTTCTAAGATTCCGCTTTAATCTGCTCAAAAAGACTACATTTGTATTTAAGTTTTTTTTTTAAATAAATTTATGAAGGCATACAAAATTATCGAGTTTTTTTTATCCAAAGTCAAAAAAGAAAAGCATGTTTTATCTTACCCCTTTTCTTTTGGGGAACTTTTGACTATTTTAAGTGATAAAGGGTTTTCTGTAATACGCGGTATGATTTTTATTAAACCATTCTTAAAACAATCAAAAGGCGTTATATTTGCTGAAAAAGGAGCGAAAATTCAATTTGGGCATAAAATAAAAACGGGTAGTGGTTTAAATCTAATGAAACACTCATATATTAATGCACTTAGTTATGATGGCGTAGAAATAGGTAATAATTTTACTTTGGGTAAATATGCAATTATCGAGTGTACTGGTGTTTTGAGAAATGTAGGAAGCTCTATAAAAATTGGGGATAATGTTGGTATAAACCATTATTGTTTTATTGGAGTTAGAGGTGATATTGAAATTGGAGATAATGTAATTTTTGGTCCTAGAGTAAATATTTTTTCTGAAAACCACAATTATGAAACTATTGACATCCCTATTAAACACCAAGGGGTAACGAAAGGCAAAACAAAAATTGGAAGTGATGTCTGGATTGGCGCTAATGTTTCAATTATGTCTGGAGTGACTATTGGTGACGGTTGTATTATTGCTGCTGGAGCTGTAGTTACAAAAGATATTCCAGCATATTCGATTATTGGAGGTGTACCAGCCAAATTAATTAAATCAAGAAATTCTTAGTATTATGAATAAAATAAAAATGCCTTCAGATGTTTCTATTATTACAACTTATAGATGTAATATGGAATGTAAAATGTGTGATATTTGGAGAAACCCAACAAATAAAAAACATGAATTAACTGCTGCGGATTTAGAAAAATTACCAAATTTTAAATTCACTAATATTACAGGAGGAGAACCTTTTATGCGTCGAGATATTGAGGATATCATTGAGGTAATGTATAGAAAAAGTGATCGTGTAGTTATCTCTACAGCTGGTTGGCATACCGAAAAAATACTTAAAATGGCTAAACGTTTTCCTAAAATTGGAGTGCGCGTTAGCTTAGAAGGTATGGAAGAAATCAACAATGATCTCAGAGGGCGAGATACTGGATTTCAGAGAGGTTTAAAAACATTAATGGGATTGAAGGAATTAGGTATCAAAGATATTGGATTTGGTATGACTGTTTCTAATAAAAACTCACATGATTTAATCAATTTGTATGAGTTAAGTAAACAAATCGATATGGAATTTGCAACAGCAACATTTCATAACTCTTTTTACTTTCATAAAGATGATAATGAGGTTACCAACAAAGATGAGGTTATTCGCAATTTTGAACAATTAATAGACATGCTACTTAAGGATAGTAATCCTAAAAGCTGGTATCGTGCCTTTTTTAACCTTGGCCTAATCAACTATATTAATGGCGGAAAACGAATGCTCCCTTGTGAAGCTGGAACTGTTAATTTCTTTATAGAACCTTATGGTGATGTGTATCCTTGTAATGGTCTTGAAAAGAAATATTGGAAAGAGTCTATGGGAAATATACATGACTGTGAGTCTTTTGAAGAGCTTTGGTATAGCGAGCAAGCTGATAAAGTTAGAGGCTTAGTTAAAACTTGTCCTAAAAACTGTTGGATGGTTGGTACAGCTGCTCCGGTTATGAAAAAATACATTAAGCATCCAACGTCTTGGGTTGTTAAAAACAAAATTAAAAGTCTTATTGGTAGACCTGTTTGTAAAGAACATATTCCACATTATGATGTAGGACAAGATCCTTTACAAGGTGATTTAAGGGAGGTTGATGTCAATTCATTATAATTTCAAAAATCACAATCTATAATCAAATCGGTAAAATTATATTAACCTGTAACAATAGCAACACCATTGACCTCTCTAAAGTTGCGCAAGGCTTATATTTTGTGCATATAAAGGATGTTAATGGTAATATTGCAACTAAAAAAGTAATTAAACACTAAAATCTCTTGAATAGAATATCTTATTTTCGCTTCAGAACCTTAATTTTGCAAGCAACGTTTTAACATAAACAATGAAGATAATCGTTTTAGGCACAAGAGGTATTCCTAATATTTTAGGAGGTGTAGAGACTCATTGTGAAGAGTTATATCCAAGAATTTGTAAACTAGGTCACGACGTTACTATTATTACCCGAACACCTTATGTTGAAGATAAAACGCTTCTATCCTATAATGGTGTAAAACTCAAACACATATTTGCGCCTAAACAAAAAAGTATTGAAGCTATTGCTCATACTTTTTTAGGGATTATGTATGCGGGTTTTAAGCGACCAGACGTCTTACATATTCATGCTGTTGGACCAATGATTATGACACCTTTAGCACGGTTATTAGGTTTAAAAGTTGTTGTCACAAATCATGGCCCAGATTATGACAGACAAAAATGGGGAAAGCTAGCAAAATCTATTTTACAACTTGGAGAATACCTAGGCACCAAAACAGCCCATAAAGTTATTGTAATCTCTAATGTGATTCGTACTATTCTTAAAACGAAATACAATAGACAAGACACTACGCTCATTTATAATGGTGTTAATAAGCCTGAATTAGCAATTGCTGATGATTATATCACTCATTTAAACCTTGAAAAGAACAAATACATTATAGCCGTTGGTCGTTTTGTTGAAGAAAAAGGGTTTTCTGATCTAATTAAGGCTTACTCAAATATTACAACACCATACAAATTGGTACTTGTTGGCGATGCAGATCATGAAACCGTTTATAGTAAACACTTAAAAAAAGAAGCCGTTGATGCTAAAGTTATATTAACTGGTTTTATTAAAGGAGAGCAATTGTGTCAAATTTTTTCACACGCCAGATTATTTGTTATGCCCTCTTATCACGAAGGCTTGCCAATAGCTCTTTTAGAAGCAATGAGCTACAATCTTGATGTTTTGGTAAGTGATATCCCTGCAAACATAGAAGTTGCCTTAGATAACAAGTATTACTTTAATGTGGGAAATATTGAAGCCATAACTACATCTATTATAAATGCATTAGAAACACCAGAAAGATCAATTGATAATTCTAAATTAATGCATCAAAAATACAATTGGGACAACATTGCTAAAGAAACTATTGAAGTGTATACATTACTCCAATCTTAAATTTCAAGTAAATCTAACTGACCAAGAACTAATATAACTCGATATATTAAATCTTCTAAATCATCTTCAAGCTCTTCGTTTCCTGGTTTATCTTGATGACGTTTAAGTCTTGCTAATAATTCTAAAACAACTTCCTCAAATGATTTTACAGACGATTTATTGTCCATATCTAATGCCTCATAGTTCTTTTCTAATTCTTCGACAGCTATTGTAAGCGTCTTAATACTATCACTCATAAGTTTTGTTTTATCTTTCTTTTAATTTCAAAAGTATAATTTTATTTTAAACATCTAGACTTAATACTAATTAATTAGATAGCCTGTGTGCTTTTATAAATGCTCGCTCTAATTTATTAGCTTCTTTAGATTGACTAGAACATCCGTGTCCTTCACAGGGTTCAATATATAGTTCTTTTTTGGTGCTTTTAATTGCGTTGAAAAACTTAATTGCGCCTTCTTTTGGTGTTATGGTATCTAATTTTTGAGTTCTTAAAAATAATGGTGTATCTATTTTATCTGCAAAATTTAACATATCAAAATAGGATAAGGTGTGATACAATTCGTCTAAACCCGTATCTGTTGTTTTAGTTTTACGAATTAATATTTTCATTGGCCATTTTTGTTTGTCATAATTATACAAGTCTGTATAAAACGGGAAACCAATAATAGACATAGTTACTTTTGGGTTTAATGCTGTAGCAACTATTGATAAAGCCCCTCCTTGACTACCACCCGTAACAATAATATTACCATCAGATTTAGGGTGTTCGGCAATAAAATCTACTGACCGTACCGCATCCATAAAGGCACCTCTATAAATATAATCATTTCTATTTTCTAGCCCTTTTGTTAAAAAACCCTTAACCATTTCTCCCTCTCGACTAATGCCTTGCTCACGAACATCTATGACCATGTTTATACTTTTTTCCTCCTTTAAAAACCATTTATGAGGTATTTCATTTGAATTAGCATTAACTCTTCCAAATCCTGAAAATTTAATTTTAACAGGATATTTTTGCCCTTCCAAAGGTTCTGAAACCCAGGCTTTAAAATTCACACCTTGAAATGACTCAATCTTATGTAATGTCCACTTTTTATTCTCTACAATGCTATCTCTGATAACAACAGATTTAAATTCAGTTCCTAACTCTGTTAGTGTTTTTTGCCAAAATTCATCAAAATCTTTGGGTTTTTGTTCATGAGTGTAACATGAAACCAAAAGACATGTTAAAAAAGATAAAATATAATTATTCAACTTCATTCTTTATTTTATTAAAACTTTCTGTTAATAATATAGGAATTAAAACACAATATAATTGAACCCCGTATTGTCTACTAAAAATACATTCTGATAATGAAAATAAAAAAATAATTGAAAATAAAAAAAATGTAATCCTTTCTTGTTGCCTAAGAAAAACAACAAACACAAAAAGAGTAGATCCTAAAATCAAAATACCTAGAACCCCATTGGTTATATAAAACTCAAAAACCTGACTATGAGGATTAAGTCCTAGCATACCACTATCCCTTCCTTTTGCATAGTAAGTGTCTTTTTTATTACTATAGTAATCGCCTATTCCTATTCCAAATATATAAGCATTTTGTTTTTCAACAACTCTCAAAGAATTATTCCAAAGCTGTAACCTAGGTGAATTATCATATTCTACGGTTGATTTAAATTTGTTAGCAATCTTTTGATTTGTTCCTAAAAATGCAATTACTAATGCTGCTAATAGTATTGTAAAACCAATAAACCTTTTTCTAGATAGGTTTTTAAACAAAAAATAACAACTATAACTCAATAATAAAATATACACTAACCTTGAGGTGGTTAACATTATAACACAAACAAATAATAAACAAATAATTATTTTCAACGCTCTGTGTTTTATTAATCCTAGCTCGAAAATAGACAATAAGGCTATCAATGTATATATTCCAAAATAAGGATGTTGTATTAAGGTTATAAAATGTGCAAAGTCTGTTTTAAAAAGAATGTCTTCATTAAAGTATTTACCCGCATTATATAGGGCAACTAATGATGCTATGACTGTAAAAGACACAAAAAAGGACAACCCTGTTTTAATATGTTTTTTATCATATTTACCAAAAATTAAAACAAACGGAATGATTAATATTGGCAACCGCTTCCATATATGTTTTAAGCCATCTATCATATTGGAAGAATGTAATACAGATACTATTGTTAATAATAAAGGAATGGAAATTATCACATATATAAGCCAGTTTCTTCTTGTAAAATATAATTGAAGTCTTTTAGTCGACACTCCTAAAATGAAAATAAAAAGTACAAGGCCCAAGATGATATTAGGCACGGCCATAGAGAAATAGACCATTCCTAAATAAGTAAACAACAAAATAACAATAAGATAATTGTAATTAAATTGGTTTATGACTGTCTTAGGCTTCATTAATTACTTAATACGTTTTTGTATACTGAAATAATTTTTTCTATATGTATGTTTTCAGATAGGTTTTTCTGATAATAATTAGTTACATTCTTTTTCAATTTAGAAACGTCTATCATATCTATCTCTCTAAGTTGATTTATAGCACTGTTTTTGTTATCAAAATTAATTAAAAACCCTGTTTTTTTGTCTTGAATCAAATCTTTAAAACCACTGTGATTTGACCCTATAACTGGAACACTTAATGCAAAAGACTCTATTATCGTCATAGGACAGTTTTCGAACCACTTAGATGATTGTACAACATATTTAGCCTGTTTAACAATCTTAAATAGATCATCTCCATATTTAGGTCCCAGATATTGAATATTTGAATTCTCCTTTACCTTTTCCTTTACCGCTTCTTCTAAGGGGCCTTTACCAACTATTAATAGGTTTAAATTGATCTCTTTAAAGATATCAATTAATTCATGAATTCCTTTTTCATCAGATATTCTTCCATAATACAAGTAGTATTCTTTTTTATGTTCATCTAGAGATAAGTTAGATTGAACTTGAGTGAAATTTGGGATAACTACGATGTCTTTTTTAACTCTATTTTGAATTAAATTAGTCAAAAAAGTACTTGGAGATATGTAGGTGTCTATATACTTATCATAATATCCTAAAGAATGATAAAAAGTGCTTTCTAAAGCGCCAATAGTACTTTTAAATATTGAGCCGTCAAAGCAACGGTCTTTTATACAATTAATAAAAGAACCTTTAACGCATTTAGTACAAACCTGATCTCTTTGGAAATTATATAATCTATGATATGGACACACCATTTGACTATCATGAATTGTTTGAACAACTTTAATTCCTCTCTTTTTAATTTCCGGTAAGATACTTGGTGTAAGTTGAAAATTATAATTGTGTATATGTACAATATCTGGTTTGTAATCGTCTAAGACCTTAGCTATCTTGTTTCTGTTTTTTTTTGAATAAATCGTTTCAACTATAGAACCCAATTTATTAAACAAATCTTGATTTTGAAAGTCGATATTCTCGGCTTCTAAACCTTGAAAATCATTTACAATATTTTCTGAATCTTCCATACCCCAAAACTTCACTTCAATACCTAAGTCCTGCAATGATTTTGATAATTGAAACATGTAGGTCTCGGCTCCACCAACAACCTTAAGAAACTTATTTATTTGTAATACTTTCATGTTTTTTGTCTATAGTATTAACTACCAATGCAAAGAAAATAAACATTACAACGGCTCTTTGTTGTGTAAAAATGGCATCAGAAGTGCTATCAATTAATAATAAAAATAATCCCAAAATAGCTGATAAAAGGTAATAATATTTTTCATTATCTCTATTGGCTTTAATTTTATTCAAGAATAAAGTGAAAAAATTATATATAATCATGATCATACTAAAAAGCCCTAGATATCCAAATTGCCCCAAGACCATAGGCCAATATTGATCTGCAACAAAGTTCCAATATCTACGAGATATTCCATACACATTATCTATCCCATATAAATCATAAACCCAAGAATAGTAATACCCTGAATAATATGATGAATATGTTCCAAAACCTGTTCCTAAGGGAAAGTAATCATTTCCAATAATGTAACTGTAATATAATATTACTGCTCGTGACCAAGCATCTTCAATTGTGTCAAAAACAAAATACATTTCTATTTGATATCTAAATAACCAAATTAAAAACAAACTCAAAATACAAATGAAAGACAAAAAGTAAAGCTTGGGTATTTTGAACAAGCGTTTACCGTAAAACATAATAATTAATGTAAGTCCAACAAAGCCAAAATATTTTACCCTTAATGAAAACGTGCCTATTATTAATATTAAAAAAAGTAATCCTTTATTTTTTTGATAGTGCTTAGGCAACAATGCTAAGAAAATAAATGAAAAAGCGAAAGCATAACGGGAAGCATGTTTAAAAAACAACATGAGAGAATTAAAACCATATCTCTTTGACTTTGGGAATATGGTGAAAATAATATCTAACAAGACTAATACAAGAAGTATATAAAATATAATTTCAACATATTTAGATATTTTATTTAAAACCTTTTTTGAATTATAATGTTTAGAAAAAAGACGCAACGCAAAATAAGCCGCAAATGCTTTTGTGAAATTTATTAAATCTGAAAAAACAGCAAGTAAATCTGTTTTATATCCCTTATAGTATGCCGAAATATTTGATGCTATTCCTAAAAATATTATGAAGCTAAGTAATATTAAGACATAATACTCTTTTCTAAAGAGAACAAGTCTTCCTTTGAAAGCTATATAATATAATAACACAAAAAAAGATAGAAGACCTAAAAATTCATCAAAAAAGCCTATGCTTGAAGAAAGTAAATCATAAAAGAATACCAATGTAATTACAGATATTAATAATACGTACTCCGTTATTTTTGAAAATTTTATGATCATTGCCATAGTTGTTACTTAAACCCTTCTTACTAATTTACTCTTTCCAAGAGTCTAAGTTTCTTTTAATTATTTGCTCAAGTTTCAAAATATCCTCTTTAAAATATTTTTTTAAAAGTACTCTTTCTTCTTCGTATTCATCCTTTTTTATAACGTGATTTGGGCTTTTCGTATTCCATTCAGATAGGGCCCATCTAATTTTAGACCTTTTATGTAATGGAATAAAGGGGTCTACAATGTTATCAACTATAAATTTTTTAAATTTATTATTATTAAATATTAATTTTTGAAATAATTTAAATTTAATCTCTCCTGTTGCATTTGCGTGTATTAATTCAGGAGAGAAAGAGTCGTCTATTTCAAGAAAGTTATGCGCTTTCTCAATTACATCTACCGGGTTATCTCTTATATCTTCATAAAGAAAAACCAATACTTGATCTTTATTAAATTTCTTAAAAACATATTCCAATTGTTTCGCATATAATCCATGTGACTTATATGTAAAATCATGTCTCTGTTGCAAAGTACCGTTCAAAAATTCTTCATCTAAGTCAAGAGCCTGTTTCAAAGACTTTGTTTCTAAATTTAGTTTTTTAAAATATTTGTGAGCAGAAATTGCCCGTTCCGTTGGATCGCGTAAAGTACATATTAATTTAGCATTAGGGTCAAATTCAAAAATTCTATCAATTGCTTTTTCTTCAAACATGTATTGTACACTTCCATGTAATACAATTTTTTGATTAGAATAACCTGAATCTAAATATTCTTTATCAAGCATTTTTGATTCTTCATCAAAGTTATCCCAGCAAGTAATAAAAAAAGGATAATCCTTTATTGAAGAAGGGCCACAAACATTCGGATGTTGTGAAAGCCAATTGTACAAGGAGGTGGTCGCTGATTTTTGGGCACCTATAATAAAAACATTGGGTTTAATCATAAAACATAGTAAGCTTAAATTGTTACAATTAATAACATGAAAAACATCTAAAATCCACTTTTTAGATAATACTTAGTTTATTTTAATGTATGAGGTTTTGACCATTTTTTCCGTATTTTAGTTTCATCACCTTCATAAAAGGACCTAAAATATTTAGAGTTAATTACTTTTTCAATTACATCATCAGAAAATTTAAGGTTAGATTTTATATCGTAATATACCTCTCCATAATGCTTCATTTCACCAACATTTGTATTTGATAACTTTAGCGGGGATTTTAAGTTTAATAACTCCTGAATTGCAGTAGGAAATACTTCATTCATATCTTCCATTCTCAACAATAAAAGGTGATTATTTTTATGGTGCTTAATTACATACTTTTTTTTATAATCAAATTTATCTGAAAACACATCTATCCCAAAATTATTCTTTATTTCCGAATCAAACCATTGTTCTACTTCTTCGCAGAAGCTCTTATCAAATTCATTATAAATGAGTTCAATTGAGCGTTTCGAGTTAATTTCTAGATTTCGGTCTTCAATTTGACTTTTATAAACTTCAGTATTTTGGAAAAAGGAAGATATCAATCTTGATATTGGCTCTCTAACTATGGTTATAATAAATATGTCTCCTTTATAAGCTTCTATTTTTTTTCTTAAAAGCTTAGAAATAATTAAATGTAGAGGTCTTGATTTCCTATCTGACTTGAGATTCCTAGAAATAGCATTATTAATACTATCTTCAGAAAATTGATGTATATGATATACATGATTCTTAAGCTTTCCTTTTATTGTTTCATAAATACTTGATGAACCAACTTTTCCAGGAGTAATTATGAGGATTGGTTCTTGATCAAAATTTATATTAAGGAATTTAAGCTTATAAATATACTCAATTAACGTGCTGAAATTTCGAGCAATAAATCTCCGTAGTTTAACTTTTACACTCATTTTATTAATGATTTAAACTTCTTTATCCTAAAATAGGATATAATGTTTAACTTCTTTTTTAAATATACTGCTCCAGTAATATTCCAAAAAGCTAGACTAAATACTGTAGCGGTTGCTGCTCCTAATGCACCGTGTTTAGGTGTTAAATAAAAATTTAATATCACATTAATAACTAACGCTATTAAAATGATGTTTTGATATGCTTTTTGACAACCTGTCATTTGTAAAATTACGCCTACTGATCCAGAAAGTGAATTAATTAGTTGTCCAACACACAAAATAATTAAGATCATTGATCCTGTCAAAAACTCCTCACCAAAAAAGCTCAGAATAGTTTTATTAAAAATAATTATCGTAGACACAACACATATGGTTATACAGAAATTAAGATTAGTGGAAAATGTAATCAGTTTTTGACATAACTTATAATTTTTCTCATGATAGCTTTTAGCTATTTTAGGTGCTAAAATAGAATTTATTGCTTGTAAGGAAAAAATAGTTAGAACAGCTATTTTATAGGTTACATTATATACTCCCACTACATCTTCATTTTCATATACTCCCAATATTAAAATATCTGCCATAATCAATAAAAGCAAAATTGCTTCAGAAATCATCATTGGGAATGAATTTTTTATGAACTTAAACGTTTCTGCTTTTGTTTTTAATGTTACCTTATCAATAAGTTTACAAGACAAAATAAAACTAAATATAGCTAGTAATAATATCCCTAAAAAATGAGCAACAATAACACTTATAGGGTCTTCATAAAAAAATAAAAAGAAAACAAAAACAAGTAATGCAAAAGAAAATCTCCCTGTATTATTAAAAAACCCAAACCAGTTATTCTTCTTTTTTGCCCTAAATAGTCCCGAACAAATTAACACAGTAGTCCATAGTGGTATTGTTAGAGCAATCCAAAGAAAATACGGTTTTAAATTTGGTTTTTTAAAAATACGGTTGATAAGAAAATCTTGATTAAGATAAAGTAAAATTGAAAAAAGACTAGAAAGTACAAATGCAATTATGATAACTCTAAAAAAAAGCCCTTTATCATTCTCGTTTTCTGGAGTTGAAAAAAACCGTATTAAATTAATGTCAATACCTAGTCTAGAAAAGATGCTAACACATAATATGATTGCAAAGCTGATTGCTATTAATCCATTTGTTTCTGCGCCGTAATTAATTGCAATCAAATACGTAAAAATATAACCTGCTAATAACCCTCCAATTCTAATTAACAAAAAAGAAAATCCTTTTTTAAGGATTTCTTCAAAGTCTTTATCATTAAAAATGCTTTTGATTTTTTCAATCACTGCTTTCGTTATAAATAGTTAAATACACCTAGCTAGTTTAGGGTTTAGAGTTGATTATTTCCTTTCTTTAATGAGAAACTTTATAGCTGACTGTTTTAAAATGATTTTTGAATATTGGTTTTTACCTTCTTTTTTAGTGGTCACACTAAAATCATCTTCATTAAATTTGGCAAACTTATTAACTTTTAAAAATTCATTAAAATTATCTTTAGTTATAAGCAATACGTTTGCTCCATATATAAATTCAATAGTATTGAATTTTACGTTTTTTAATGTCTTTCCTAAATCAATATGAATATTATTCGAAAAATTATTAGTATCAAAACTTGCTGTTATATTCTCATAGTTAGATGTAACCGGTATTGTTTCTCTTATAATAACATTCTTTTCTTGAAACTCATCAACTTTAATATTATTCATTATAACTTTAAAAACATCTTCTGTCGTTGTTTTTAAATCTACCTTTACAATTAACTGTTTTAAGTCTGGGCGCGAATTTATTTTTTCTTTTTTTTCCTCTTTACAGGACAAAAACAACAAAACACAAATGACTAAAATATTTTTCTTCATATTAAGTTTTGATTATACAATCATCCCTGCAGCAACAGTTTCATTAGTTGCATCATCTATTAGAATAATACTTCCTGTAGTACGGTTTTCTCTATAAGAATCTACCATTAACGGTTTTGTTGTTCTTATTTTAACCTTAGAAATATCATTCATATTAAGGTCTTTGTCTTCTATATTACGATCTAAACTGTCTATGTTTATTTTATAAACAACCTCCTTAATCATAGCTTTTTGCTCATTACTCGTGTGACGAATACTATATTTAGCTCTTGGTTTTGCCGAATTTTTATGTAACCAACACAACATCACTTCAATATCTTGAACAGGTTCAGGCTTATTATTAGATCTTACAATCATATCACCTCTGCTTATATCAATATCGTCTTCTAAAGTAATCGATACAGACATTGGTGCATAGACTTCTTCTAATTCGCCTTTAAGCGTGTCAATAGTTTTAATTTTGGATGTAAAGCCTGAAGGCATCACCGTAACCTCATCGCCTTTTCTAAATACACCACTTGCAACTCGTCCTGCATAGCCTCTGTAATCAATAAAACCTTCTCGTTGTGGTCGCAATACAGTTTGCACAGGAAAACGCGCATCTACTTTATTGATATCGCTACTAATATGCATGGTTTCTAAGGTGTGTAGTAATGGTGCACCTTGATACCAATCCATCTTCTTAGAACGATTCACAACATTGTCGCCTTCTAATGCACTTATTGGTATAAACCGTACATCTGTCACCAACATCTTTGAAGATATATCTTCAAATTGATTAATAACTTTATTGTAAGCCTCTTCAGAATAGTCTACCAAATCCATTTTATTAATACATACAATAATATGTGGAATCTGTAGTAACGAGGCAATAAATGCGTGCCTTTTGGTTTGTTCAATTACACCATGGCGAGCATCGACTAAAATAATGGCTACATTAGCTGTTGACGCACCCGTTATCATATTTCGTGTATATTGAATATGTCCAGGAGTATCAGCAATTATAAATTTACGTTTTGGTGTCGTGAAATATCTATACGCAACATCAATTGTTATACCTTGCTCTCTTTCGTCTTTTAATCCATCAGTAAAAAGGGCTAAATCAACACCATTGTGTCCTTTCTTTTTACTTGTATTTTCAATGGCATGTAATTGATCTTCAAAAATGGATTTAGAATCATAAAGTAAACGCCCTATTAATGTGCTTTTACCATCATCTACACTTCCTGCAGTGGTGAATCGTAATAATTGGTTATTATCTAGCATTGTTTTTGTTTCTTTTAAAAATATCCTTGACGTTTTCTATCTTCCATAGCAGATTCTGAACGCTTATCATCACTTCTATTACCTCTTTCGGTATTTCGCATACCAGCTACTTCATCGGCAATTTTCTGAAGCGTATCTGCTTCAGATTCATCACCACCTGTAATGGTGATATCCCCTAAAGTTCTAAAACGTATTTTCTTGGTCACAACTTCTTCGTGATCTTCTAAAATTAAAAATTCTGAATTTGGTATCCATGTCCCATCACGTCGCACCACTTCACGCTCATGAGCAAAATATAAAGATGGTATGGCAATGTTTTCTCTTTTTATATAGTTCCAAACGTCCATTTCAGTCCAATTACTAATAGGAAATGCTCTAAAATGTTCGCCTTCAAAATGTTTTCCATTAAACAAATTCCAAAGTTCTGGTCTTTGATTTTTTGGATCCCATTGCCCAAAATCGTCTCTGTGTGAGAAGAATCGTTCTTTTGCTCTTGCTTTTTCTTCATCTCGTCGTCCTCCTCCAATAGCACAATCAATTTTATTTGATTCTATCGCATCCAATAAGGTTGTAATTTGAAGTGCGTTTCGAGTAGCATTCTTCCCTTTTTCTTCAGTAACACGACCTTCATTAATAGATTCTTGAACTGATCCTACAATAAGTTGAGCTCCTATGTCTTCGATAATATCATCTCTAAATTGTATCGTCTCTGGAAAATTGTGACCCGTATCAACATGCATTAAAGGGAAAGGAATTTTAGCTGGATAAAATGCTTTTTTTGCTAAATGTGTAACAAGAATAGAATCTTTACCTCCTGAAAATAAAATCACAGGATTCTCAAATTGAGCCCAAACCTCACGTAAAATGTAAATGGCTTCACTCTCTAATTCGTCTAAATAATTTAAATAATACTTACTCATTGTTGAGTTGTAATTTTGGTGTTATAAAATCTATTATTCTTTTTACAGAATCTTCAATAGATTCATTTTCGGTTTTAACTTCTATATCTGGTTGTTCTGGAGCTTCATAAGGCGCAGAAATCCCTGTCATGTTCTTTATTTCTCCTGCTCTCGCTTTTTTGTAAAGCCCTTTCACATCTCGACGTTCACATTCTTCAACACTTGTATTGATGTAAACTTCAACAAAGTTAACATCTTTAACGATAGTTCTAATGTTCTCTCTATCTTTTTTATAGGGAGAAACAAATGCAGCTAAAACGACTAGGCCTGCATCAACCATTAAATTAGAAACTTCAGCAATTCTTCTAATATTCTCTGTTCTATCTTCAGGAGCAAAACTAAGATCGTTATTTATTCCTTTCCTTATATTATCACCATCTAATGTATATGTTTTCACTCCTTTTTCGTGTAACCCTTTTTCAACAAGGTTAGCAATTGTTGATTTACCAGAACCCGAAAGCCCTGTAAACCAAATTAAAAAGGAATTATGCTTATTAGAATCTATCCTCTCTTTTTTAGAAACTTGATAGTGATGTGCTATGATATGTTTGGGCATTTTATTGTTTTCTTTTAAAGAAAAAATTTCGGATTCTTCCCAGTGGAAGTTTTAGCCATAATCTTTCATGTAAGTAATATAATGCGAATTTCGTAAATAATTCTGTAAGTGCAATATATAATGCAATTTCATCAAAAGCATTTAATACAGATCCTGAAATTAAAAATGTCATCGTGGTTGCTATAATTCGCCACGATATTGTTTTTTTAAGTGTTTGTTTCTGATTGACTGTTTCATTTAAAAGTAATTTTTGCCAAACTCTTTCATGTAAGTAATACACAAAAAACTTTATAAAAAACTCAATAGAACCTATTTTAATAGCACTCTCTATACTACAATTACCAGTAATACAAGTGATAAGTAAAACTACAAGAACAGTATCTGTTGTAGCTACAATTCTCCATGAAATTCCTTTTATAAGACTTCTTATATGTGACTCTTCCTTGTATATGGCCATACTAACTCTTACAAACTGTAAACCAGGGATTTAATAAATTCTCTTTATTATAAAGTAAAGACGCATTTGTTTCTTTAGAAATAACATCTACTCCAACAGCATTACAAATGGCGTGTCCCGCTGCTGTATCCCATTCCATTGTTGGTGCAAATCGAGGGTAAATATCTGCGTTGCCTTCTGCAACAAGACAAAATTTAAGAGAACTTCCTTTAGATACTATTTTTACATCTTTACCTAACGTTTTTAAATGTTCAACAAAATCTAAAGTTTCCTGACTCATATGTGAGCGACTACCAACAACCTCTACCTCATTTGTGCTTTCTTTGGTTTGAAGTGGTTTTGACCGCTGTAACACTTCATTAATTGGTGTATTATGAATAGTTAACTCAGCTTTAAAAGCTTGATTCTTTAAAACATCCGCAAAATAAAGGCTTTTAGAAGCAGGAACATAGATAACACCTAATTGAGGTGTTCCATTTTTCACTAAAGCGATATTAACTGTAAACTCACCATTTCGTTTAATAAACTCTTTAGTCCCATCTACAGGATCAACAATCCAACATGTGTCCCAATCTTTTCTCACAGAATAATCAATTTGTTTATTCTCTTCGCTTATAATTGGAATTGGTGTAGGCTGTAAAAAAGAGTTAATAATATCATTTGCTCTTTTATCTGCTTCAGTTAATGGTGATTTATCATCTTTAATTTCAACATCAAAAGTAGTATTATACACTTGCATAATAACTTCTCCTGCATTTAAAGAAGCTTCAATCGCTATTTTTAAATTTTCATTTATTTCTATACCCCTCATACATTTTTTATTCCGTATTTTAACTTTATTTCATGTTTCCTCCCTAAAGGCTTTAGTTTAAAAACATCTGTTAGTATTCTTAAATTTCGCTTAGTCTAATTGTTTAGTATGCTAATTCACCTTTAAATCTAACAATCTACAAATGTATGGTTTTTGAAGTTATTATTAAACCTAAATAGTTAATCTAAGTTTACTGAGATAAATCACAAAGAATTTGATTTACACTGACTTTCCAACTTGGTGGTTTTTTATTCGTTAACGCTATGGCTTTATCATTACTCAAAACACTATACAGTGGTCTATTTGCTATAGATTCATACATTTCAATTGGTTTAATATTAGAACTATTATCAAAGTGTTTTGCTATTTGTAATCCAAGATCATACCATGTCGCTTCTCCTTGTGCAGAAAAATGATAAGTACCAAAACTCTTAACCTTATTTGTTATTAAAAACATAATAAATTCTGATAAATCTAAGCAACTAGTTGGTGTGCTTTTTTGAGAGGTTATGATTTTCAAACTCTGATTATTTTTAATTTTTTCAAAAATAGTTTTCACAAAATTTTTATTAAATTTTGAATACAACCAAGAGGTTCTAATTATAAAATGATTATTCAAATTCGCTTTAATATATTCTTCTCCTAAAAGCTTTGATTCACCATAAACGTTTATCGGATTCGTCTGATCATTTTCTAAGTAAGGATTAGTGTTTTTGCCATCAAAAACATAATCTGTAGAAATGTGAATAAGTACAACATTATTTTGTTTACAATTAACAGCTAAGTGTTTTACTGCATTTGCATTAACATCCATTGCCACTTTGGTTTCGCTTTCTGCTAAATCTACATTAGTATATGCTGCACAATTAATACAATAATCAAAGTTATTAGTTTCAAAGAAGTGTTTTACACTTTCCTTTTTTGTGATATCTAATTTTGATTTTTCAACAAAAACAAATTCAATTAATCCTAAAAAATCATATGAGATTTCTCTAATTGTTTTTCCTAATTGCCCATTAGCTCCGGTTACTAAAACTCTAATTTTCATTCAAATACTCTGAAAGTGTTGGTAATTCTTTGTCTTTTGAAGATAACTCCTTATTAATTTCAGGAAAACCCCAATTAATATTTAAATCTTTATCATTAAATATGAGGCCTCCTTCGGCTTCTTTATTATAATAATTATCGCATTTATATGAAAAAATTGTGTCTTCTTCCAAAACTAAAAACCCATGAGCAAACCCTCGTGGAACAAATAATTGTTTTTTATCTACAGCATCTAAAACGATTGAAAAAGAGTTCCCAAAAGAAGAAGATTTAGGTCTTAAATCTACACAGACATCTAAAACACTCCCTTCTATTACCCTTACAAGCTTAGCTTGTGCAAAAGAGCCTGTTTGAAAGTGTAGCCCTCGTAAAACACCTTTAGATGATTGAGATTGATTGTCTTGAACAAAATCTATAGATAATCCAGTAAGTTTTTCAAATGTCTTTTTATTAAAACTTTCAAAAAAATATCCCCGTTCGTCTTTAAAAACATGGGGGGAGATCACATAACAATCTTTTAAATTAGTTTCTTTAATTCCCATAACTACTTTAATTGCTGAAGGTATTTGCCATAACCACTTTTTAATAATGGCTCTGCTAACTTATGTAATTGTTCTTTATCTATAAAATTCATTTTATAAGCAGTTTCTTCTATACAGCCAATTTTCAACCCTTGGCGTTCTTCAATAACTTGAACAAATTGTGAGGCTTGCATTAAAGAGGCAAATGTTCCTGTATCTAACCAAGCTGTTCCTTTATCTAAAATTTGAACATTTAAATTACCATGTTGCAAATACATTTTATTAACATCGGTAATTTCCAATTCACCTCTATGGCTTGGTGTAATGTTTTTTGCAATCTCAATGACAGAGTTATCATAGAAATAAATTCCTGGTACTGCATAATTTGATTTTGGAGTATTCGGTTTTTCTTCTATTGAAAGAGCTTTGTTATTCGTATCAAATTCGACAACACCGTATCGTTTTGGGTCTTGAACGTGGTAAGCAAAAATAAGACTACCATCGACTTTATTAGCTGCTCGAAGCTTATCTTCTAAACCAGATCCGTAAAATATATTATCGCCAAGAATTAATGCTACTTTATCTTTTCCTATAAATGATTCTCCTATAATAAATGCTTCAGCTAAACCATTTGGCTGTTCTTGAACTTCATACTTAAAAACACAACCATAATCTCCACCATCACCAAGCAATTCTTTAAATATAGGTGTGTCTTTTGATGTCGAAATAATTAAAATTTCTCTAATACCCGCAGACATCAAAGTCGTGAGCGGATAATAAATCATTGGTTTATCATAGATAGGCATTAATTGTTTACTAAGCACTTTTGTTAAGGGATGTAACCTTGTGCCCGAACCTCCTGCAAGTATTATTCCTTTCATATTTTAATTAAACTAATGATTGTACTGTTTTTGATAGTATGATTGGTATTCGCCGCTGGTTACACCACTTAACCATCTTTCATTATCTAAGTACCAATCTATTGTTCTTTTTAAGCCTTGTTCAAAAGTAACAGAAGGCTTCCAACCCAATTCTTGATTAATTTTTGAAGCATCAATTGCATATCTAAGATCATGCCCTGGGCGATCTTTAACATAGGTTATTAGTTTTTCCGAAGTCCCTTTTTCATTATTTAACTTAGTATCCATTTGCTCGCACAAAAGTTTTACTAGATCAATGTTTTTCCATTCATTGAAGCCTCCTATATTATACGTATTTCCCTGCTTGCCCTTATGAAAAACTAAATCTATAGCTATGGCGTGATCTTTAACATATAACCAATCTCTGGTATAATTCCCATCGCCATAAACTGGCAATGGTTTGTCATTAATAATATTATTTATAAATAAAGGAATTAGTTTTTCAGGAAATTGATTTTGGCCATAATTATTTGAGCAATTTGTAATCACATAGGGAAGGTTATAGGTTTCTCCATACGCTCTTACAAAATGATCAGAACTCGCTTTTGATGCTGAATATGGTGAGTTAGGGTCATATGATGTCTGTTCGGTAAACAAGCCTATTTCTCCTAATGTCCCATAAACCTCATCAGTGCTTATGTGATAAAACAGTTTATCATTAAAATTAGTATTCCAGCAATTTTTAAAAGCATTTAATAAAATCATTGTTCCAATAACATTTGTTTTAACAAATGCTAAAGGGTCTTTAATAGATCTATCTACATGAGATTCGGCTGCCAAATGAATAACACTATCAAATCTATATTTTAAAAAAAGAGCGTTAATAAAATTCTCGTCTGTAATATCACCTTTTATAAATGTATAATTAGACGAAGATTCTAAATCTGAAAGATTTTCAAGATTCCCAGCATAAGTTAATGCGTCTAGATTATAAATACGGTATTCTGAATATTTTTCAACAAATAAACGAACAACATGAGAGCCTATAAAACCTGCACCTCCAGTAATTAGAATATTTCTATTCATACTCTTTTATAAATTTAAATAACTTTATGCCAAAATAACCTAAAATCATAAATAAGAATATAAGTATTGGAAAAACTAGCGCATATCTATCTAGTATGTTTTTGTGTTTTGTCCCAACATCTTGAAAGCTTGATATCGTATCAAAAAACACATCTTCTTCAACTTTTTTAGATTCTAATGCACTTAATTCTTGTCGTAATTTAATTTGTTTCTCTAACAGCTCATATTCTCTAGTATTTGTTTTTTCTTTAATTAATGACAACCCTTCTTTTGTCAACACTGATGAAGACTCATTAGATCGAGACTCTTCTTTCATAACCTCGATATAGACTTTCTTTAAAGAATCTACCTCTTTCAAAGCACTAATAACTCGAGATTTTTCAATTGAGATTAAAGAATCTCTTTTTTGCATTTTCTTAACAGAATATGTATTTGTAAACGTTGAGTTAAGCCCATTTTCTAAAGACCTAAAAATATCTTTTTTAGTAGATATTACTTCAATTTCAAATTTATCGCCATTATATATGCTTCGGTTATCTATGAAATCATTATATCTAATATCAATAGCACGAGTACTATCAATGCTCTGAATAAATCTTTCATACTGAATAAGTTTATCGTTTTCCGTTTCGGGTCCTGGATTAATTTCGAAATTTAATATTTCCTTTGCATTTTCATAACTCAAGTTAAATATTCCCTTTAATTGATCATAGTCTTTTTCTTGAATTAAAGCGTTATAATAATTAATATTTGTTACTAATTGATATTTTGAGTCAAAATAAGGTCTTACAATCATTTGGGAACTATAAGTATCTTCCTTCATTTTCTCTAACCCATAACCAATTAATGATGAGACAACTAACAAGATGCTTATGATCTTAATGTTTTTAACTAGTGGTTTTAAAAGAAAAATTATATAAGAAAAAATAGATTTAAAAACAAGGCTAATAAAACCTATAAAACGATCAAAGATATTCCCAATTGCTTTAAATAATTGTCCTAAATCTACTTCTTCTGAAGAATTATTGTCTTGTAAATTTTTACTCATCTTTTAAATTATAAATTAAATATTTGTTGTAATATCTTTCGAGTTATCAAATAGGTTGGTTTAACTCCTGAGGTCCCTAATCCTCCAGAAGCTAATGTGCTTCCTGTCTCTAACGGGTTATCACTAGCGTAATAAGCATATCTTACTTTTACGTCTGGATTAATACTTCCTCTTACTTTTGACGCTGCTTGAATTGCTTTTTGGTAATGAGCTCCTTCCATTTCTAGCCCAATTACATTCCATGTTGAATTATAAAAGAACTTCAAGATTTCTTTATTTTGTAGAGATGTCCCTAAAACCGTAATCATCGATCCTTCATATACCTCTACACCTTGACCTTCTAAATCTGCTTTACATAATTCATTCTTAAAAGGATAATTATCTGCAGTACCTTCAAAAATATGCGCAGAAGGAATCATAATATCTCCTTTTCCGCCTTCAAGAATTCCTGCTTTACCCATAATTGATACAGATTCTACATTTAAATGAACTTTTTCTCCACCTACTTTTATTGGTTTTAAAAGTTCATCTATAGTTTCATAAGCTTGCTCTCCAAAAGCATAATCCATTACAAATATTACTGGCTTTTCTTTACCGTCTAATGTCTCTCCTATTTGAATATCTGTTTTAGAAAAATCAATTTTTTCGGTGTCAAAAATTTGAACATCTATATTGGTTCCAGAAGTGTCCTTTATGTAAATCATTCCACTTTGCAACGCTTCTTTTTTTATTTTATTGCGTAACGCTTCATTTTCTTTTTGACTTATCGCTTCGTAAACTTCAAAAATATCTTTTTTAGATGTTAATGATTTTAAAGCAACTGGAGCAAAAATAGAATTCATCACACTGTGCATATTTGCACTTATCACATGTATTGGGCGATGTAAAAGATTGTTTTCATGTAGGACCTCCTTGATCTTGTCTGCCCAAATTTCTCCATGAATATGATGCCCTAAACGCTCTCTTAACACAGGGCTAAAAGTAACGGTTCGTTTATTATTATTTATAACTTCTTCTATAGCAAGTTTCCCTAGCCAGTAAACAATATGAAGTAATCGTTCAGGTTTAGTTTTTGTAGAAAACTCAGAATGTGCGCTCGTAAGTTCTTCAAAAGTTCTACCTAAAATATTTGCTGTATGCGTAATAGCAATTTCTCGCTCTTGTTGGGTTAATTTCTTTTTAGATAATACTGCTTTTTCAAGCTTAATCCAATCACGAGTTGTTGCGCCTTGTTCATCAATTAAAACACGTTTACTTATTTTATGAGATTCAATAAATAAAAAAGTGAGATGAGTAAGTATGTCATAAATTTCTGAGCGACCTCTTGTAATTTCGATATTCATTTGCTCATCATCAATACGATAGCAATTACGTCTTCTCTTTGGGGGAATTATAGGTTTAAAATGAGAATCACCATAACCTTCATCACTGGTAAGGTTAATAAATGTACATTCTTCAATACCTTCAGGAAGTCGGTCTATGACATATAAAAGACCTTCTAACTCTGCTTTTTCTTCGGCTATAGAACCATAAATTTCAGGTCTCAAAAGAAGAAGAGATTCACGAAGTGTTTCTCCAGAAACACCCATGGGTTTATAAAAACCACGATTAAACAAGTGCCTCATCGTAACATACATTCTTTCTATAGCATTCGAGCTCTCTTGAGCCCTCGTTCTTTCGTGATGTTTCTTTTTACTCATAAGCATTAATTTGCGGACAAATATAGTGTTATTTAGTTAATTTTTGAGCGTACAGAGCATCTGCTATTTTTCTATCATTTGATAGTCTCGGGATTTTATTTTGCCCTCCTAATTTACCGATAGATTTCATATAATCTTGAAATCCATTTTTCTGAACTGTTGTTATTTTTAATGACTGGAGAATATTTCCAATAATAAGATCATAATAATAACTATTTTGCTTCTGTAATGATGTATCAATTTTTTTTGCCAATTCAGAAACATCATCAGGTTCATTTTCAAACTCAATAAACCATTCATGAAATGGCAATCCTGAAACTGGATTTATCTGTGGAGCAACCGTGAACTCTGAAATACTTACTAAAGATTCTGATATAGCTTCTTGAAGCGCTACCTCAACCTCTTTACCAATAACATGCTCACCAAACGCAGAAATAAAATGCTTAATTCTTCCTGAAACTATAACTCTATAGGGCTCTGTAGAGGTAAATTCAACTGTATCCCCAACATTATAAGCCCAAAGACCAGCATTTGTAGAAATGATCATGACATAGTTTACACCAATAGCAACATCTGCAATAGAAATTCGCTTTGGAGACTCATCAAAAAATTTATCTGCTTCTATAAACTCATAAAACATACCTGAGTTTAATTGTAGTAACATCCCTTTTTCGTTCTGCTTGTCTTGAAATGCAAAAAAACCTTCACTTGCTGGATATAATTCGATACTATCTACTTTTCTTCCTATAAGGCTTTCAAACTTTGCTCGATAAGGTTCATAATTTACACCTCCAAAAATAAAAAGATTAAAATCTTTAAAAACTTCGCCAACTTTTTGTCCTGTTTTATTCTGAATTTTCTCAAAATACATTTGAACCCATGATGGGATCCCTGAAATCACAGTCATATTTTCAGGTAAGGTTTCTTGTACAATAGCCTCTACTTTAGTTTCCCAATCATCAATGCAATTGGTCTCCCATGAAGGCATTCGGTTTTTCTGAAGGTATTTTGGAACAAAATGCGCAACAATTCCTGATAACCGTCCTAATTGAATTCCATTTTTTTCTTCTAAAACTGGACTTCCTTGCAAAAAAATCATTTTTCCATCAACAAATTTGCTATTTCCTGTTTCAGCAATATACATTAAGATAGCGTTCCTAGCAGCTTCCACATGGGTTGGCATGCTTTCTTTTGTTAACGGAATATATTTAGCTCCCGATGTTGTTCCTGATGTTTTAGCAAAATATAGAGGTTTTCCTTTCCAAAGAATATTTTCCTCTCCTGCCACAACCTTATCTACATAGGGTTTTAGTGCTTCATAATCTCTAATTGGAACACGTGCTACAAAATCTGCATGTGTTTTAATAGACTTAAAATCATGATCTTTTCCAAAGGTGGTGTTACTTGCTTCCTTTATTAACTTTTGAAAGACTTTGTTTTGGGTTTCAATAGGTTTACTTGCCCATTTTAAAACGGTATTTTTAATGTTCTTAGCAAATAACTTTGCGAGCGTTGGTTTTATGGATAGCATTAATTAAAATCTATAAATTTTGTTGGGTTTACAGGGTAGCCACTATTCCAAAGTTCAAAATGTAGATGTGGACCTGTGGTTAATTCTCCTGTATTGCCTGCCATGGCTATAACTTCTCCCGACTTCACTAAATCACCTTGTTGTTTTGTTATTGAGGCATTATGTTTATATACTGATATTAATTCGTAACTATGCTCAATAATAACAACATAACCTGTTTCAATAGTCCATTCAGCAAAAATCACTGTACCATCAGCAGTCGCTTTTACAGGTGTGTCTTTTGCTACGACAACATCTACTGCAAAATGTTTTTCTTTAAGATTATATCCTTCAGAAATTGTTCCATTAACTGGTGGGAATAACACAAAATTAGATGATGAAATTGTAGACTCAAATACATTGTACTTATCCTCTTTGTCCACTAAATCTCTAAGCAGTGAGTCTTCTTTTGTTGGCTTTAAATCTAAATCCCTTGGATTAATACCCGCAGCATCAATAATAGAATCTCTATTAAACTCAACAGTGCTTACATCTCCAGTTAAAACTTTTTTTATTGAAGCATAATATTGTTCATTAAGACTAATAATACCTTGTAAAGAATCTGTTTTGTAATTTAAAACCGTTGCTTTCTTTTTTAAAGCGGTAGATGAATATCCGGGAATATATTCTTTTAACGATGTAAATGCAATTAAAAAAATAGTTCCTGCAATTAAGAGTATTGTACTTAAAGAAGCAATCACAAAGACATTTAAACGTGTTAGTTTTATTGCAAAACGCTCTTCAAAAGTATCTTCATTAAGAACAACTAAGCGATACTTGTGTAGTAGTTTTTTTTTAAATTTCCTCTCCTTGTCTTTTTTTGCCATTGTCCTACAAAATTAAATAAAATAAGTCCAAGTTTTATATGCCAGTCTTAAAGTTTGTTATTAAACGTTTAATTTGAAGTTTAATTATTAAATTTGCAGTTCAAAATTATACATTATGATTGCATCAAGCATTTTTTTAGCTCCAGGAGCATGGCAAATTATTTTAATAGTAGTTGTAGTATTGCTATTATTTGGGGGAAAGAAAATCCCAGAACTTATGAGAGGTCTTGGTAGTGGTATTAAAGAGTTTAAAGACGCTAGTAAAGAAGATGAAAATGCATCTACAAAAGACGAAAAAGACACTAAAGAATAGTTTCTAATTATATTCTAAAAAAAGCCAACGATAAACGTTGGCTTTTTTTTTATTTTATTGCTAATGATTTTATTATCGATTCTAACTCAAAGACATATTCTCGTTTAGCTACTGAAGGTGCAAAAACATAACCTTCTACTATAATATATCTTTTGTTAACCCTATCTTCAATTGCATAGTTTATAAATGGTCCAGACATAAATGCATTTTTAACATCCCAAAGTCCTTTGGTTTCAAAAGCTGGTTTGTTATCTATAATAGCTTTAGAAATAAAAGGTGAAAATGCATTTTCTGTAGCCATATAAGAGCCTTCTACAGGGCCTTCAATATAGATTTTTCCTACTGAGTCTCTTAATCTTACAATATCACTAACTGTGCTATCTCCTACACGAATTGAAGATAAAGGCACTTCATATAACATAATATCTACCGTACCTGTCGCTATATCTCGTCTTAACCAGAAAAAGTCGTCTTCATGTTTTGCAACTCTATAAGCCGTTGGAAAACGCATTGAAAGTCCTAATTTTTTTTGTAATTGATCATCATTAAACAATGATTTAGAAATACGACGTTGCTTTTCTTTTATTTCTTCTTTCTTAAAGGCATTAACAATTTTTAGTGCATTATTTTTAATCTCATTTATAATTTCCTCATTAGTTTGACCAGAAATCACGACCATTGTTTGTGGTTTAGCAAAAGCATCTATAGCTATTTTTGTTCCTGCTTCTTTTCCTTTTTCAATTTTTAAAACTGTTCTATTCTTTTTTGCAAAACCCGAAAAAACTTGAGTTGGCATTTGATTCATAGAAAATTGTGGCTCTTCTTTAGACAAGCCTTCTACGGGAGCTGCAAGAATATCTCTAATTGCTTCTCCAACATTGTTTTCCCATAACTGATTATCCGAAACAACGACAAGGTTATTAATGTTGCCTGATGATTTTGACACGTATTTCTGATCTTTTGAATGATCACAAGAATAAAATAGTGTTATAACAAGTAATAGACTTAATATGTTCTTCATCTTTTTTGTTGAATTTATTGAGACACAACAAGTGTCATTCCTATTTTTAGTTTGTTACCACTAATATCGTTCCAATCTTTAATATTTTGAACAGAAACTCCTGGAAATTTTTGTGAAATACTCCAAAGAGAATCTCCTTTTTGTACTTTATAGGTTGATTTCCCTTCAGCATTAATCACTTTTTTAGGTGTCTTAACACTTACTTTTTGCCCTGAAGACGTTGGTGGTTTTCTTGGATAAATAGTTAAACGTTGGCCTATTTTTAAATTATTACTTTTTAATCCATTCCATCGTTTTATTTGGCTCACTCTAACGCCATATTTTCTAGCAATTTTTCCTAGGTAATCACCAGATCTCACGCGATATCTAACTTTACTATCAGAATCAAAAAACTGCGGAAGTGGTTTTTCTCGCTTCTTTAATTCTTCTTCAACAAAAGCATAAATTTCTGTTTCATTAGTTACAAATTTACCTATAGCTTCACGAGGTAATCTTAAGGTATAATTTTCGCCTTTTATAAATGGAATAATATCTAACTTATATGACGGATTTAAAAACTGTAACTCTTCAATAGGCACATCAACCAATTCTGAAACCTGATCTAAGGTAATCATTTTCTTTACATGGATTGTATCAGTTTCTATATAATGATAGTTTGGTTTTTCTACCTTAAACCCATGTTCTTCGGCAAATTCAAAAATATACATTGTGGCTAAAAAGGCAGGAAGGTATCCAGCTGTTTCACGTGGAAGATGTGGTCTAATATTCCAATAGTTTTCATAGCCGCCTGATCTACGTATGGCTTTTGTTACATTTCCTGGTCCAGAATTATAAGCTGCTAATGCCAAATCCCAATCTCCAAATATTTTATATAATCTAGCCAAATACTTACTAGCCGCTTCGGTAGATTTTATTGGATCGCTACGCTCATCAACATAACTGCTTACATTAAGTCCATACTCTTTACCTGTACCAAACATAAATTGCCAAAGCCCAGTAGCACCTACTCTTGATTTCGCCCTTGGTTTTAGTGCCGATTCAACAATAGCTAAGTATTTCACCTCTAAAGGAATGTTATAATTGTCAAGTGACTCTTCAAACAAAGGGAAATAATAATGACTCAATGACATTAAACGAGACATAGAATGTCTACGATGCTTTAAATAGGATTTAATAACACTTTCTAATGACGGGTTATATTCAATATTAAAAGGTGTTCTTGCATTAAGTCGTTTTAATCGTGCTTTTAAAGTATCTGTTGTTAATTCTGGGTAATTAACTTGATCGTATTTTAAATTGGTAACCGATTTGTAAATGCTATCAAACAAGACATTACTATACAATTCTTCAAGCCATTTTTTATCAATTTCTGCTGCTAGTTTATGATCTTCTAATGTTTTAATATTAGAAGAATCTATAACAGGTTTTATATTGAGCTGTTTTCTAAAATAGGTTTTACCATCAATAATAGTATCCACAACATAGGTTGCTCCTTTAATAAAATCAGATTCTGTTAATCCTTTAACTTCGGTTGTTTTTGGAATAGAATCCTGACCAAAACTAAATAAATTACACAATAGAATACCAAAAGTTAGGGTTATGAGCTTATGGTTCATTGGTTGAATGTTTATCTATCTTAACGATAGGTGAGCTAAAATCGTATTTTTTTAAATAAAATGAAAGTTTAATAAGACAATTTATCTTATTTGTAAGATTCTTCCGAAACAACTAAAATTAAAAATTATAGTCCGTTATTCTAAAATAGCCGCAATTCCAGGTAAGATTTTACCTTCTAGACTTTCTAGCATTGCGCCTCCTCCTGTACTGACATAACTCACTTTATTTTCGAAGCCAAATTGTTTTACAGCAGCTACAGAGTCTCCTCCACCAACAAGTGAAAATGCTCCATTCTTAGTCGCTTCAGCAATAGAATCGCCTAAGGCAATTGTTCCGTTAGCAAACTTTTCTAGTTCAAAAACACCTAATGGTCCATTCCATAAAATTGTTTTGCATTGCATCACGACATCATGAAACTGTTCTTTAGATTTTGGTCCTGCATCCAAACCTTGCCACCCATCTGGAATTTGAGTCACATCTATAATTTGAGTATCAGCATCGTTGCTAAATGCATTAGCTGCAATTACATCAACTGGTAAATGGATCTGCACATTTTTTTCTTGAGCCTGTTTTATAATATCAAGCGCTAATTCCATTTTGTCGTCCTCACAAATGGAATCTCCTATACTTCCGCCTTGCGCTTTTATGAATGTAAAAGTCATTCCACCACCAATAATTAAATGATCTACTTTATCTAAAATATTTTCAATAATGGTGATTTTTGAGGATACTTTTGCACCTCCAAGCACTGCTAAAACAGGTTTTTCTCCTGTTTCCATTACTTTATTAATACTTTCAATTTCTTGAGCAAGCAAATTTCCGAAGCATTTCGTTTCAGGAAAAAACTGAGCAATAATTGTGGTAGATGCATGTGCTCTATGTGCCGTTCCAAAAGCATCATTTACATAAACATCTCCAAGTCTAGATAATTGCTCTGCAAAATTCTTATCCCCTTGCTTTTCTTCATCATGAAAACGTAAATTCTCTAACAATAAAATTTCTCCTGGATTTAAATTAGCCGCAGCATCTTCTGCTTGAGACCCAACACAGTTTTCCGCGAATTTTACCTCAACACCTAAAACATCTTCAACTTTATTAATAATGTGTTTTAAGGAAAATGCCTCTTGAACACCTTTTGGCCGTCCTAAATGTGACATTAAAATACAGCTACCTCCATCTTCTAAAATTTTAATAATAGTTGGCTTTGCAGAAACAATACGAGTTGCATCGGTAACTTCAAAGTTTTCATTTAAAGGCACATTAAAATCAACACGTATTAAGGCTTTTTTATTTTTGAAATCGAAATCGTTTAAAGTTTTCACAGGTTTAAGATGTTTGGTTATTAGTTTGCTCTGTTGTAAATCCAGAATCGATTAGCAAAATAAGAGCTTTAATGTTTTCTGAAATGCTTTTTTGAAAGTTTTTTTTCATTAATGACTTCATCAAGATTCCAAAAGGTTTAAAATCTGCAAACACTTCAATATTTAATTTTGTAAACCCGTTTCCAATATCCTCTAAAACAAAATACATATTTACGCGTTTTGTAAACGGAATCTCTTTTGTAGATTCACCATAAACCAATTGATTTTTGTCAACGTCCTTTTTTATGGTTGTTTGCTCTATTTGCTTTTTATTAATCAAACATTGGTGTTTAAGCCCAGATCTATTGACTTTGTTTTTTTCATACTCTAACCGATTTACTCCTTTTACCCATAACAACCTATAATCAAAATTACTAATGACTTCATAAAGTTCTAAAACTGGCACCTGTATTATTTCTGTGTTATCAAATAATTTATGTTTTGGAATATCATCAGGAATCGGTTTCACCTCTGGTAGTTTTACTTTTAAATCGTGTAAAGGTGTATATGAAAATGTAATATTTCCAAAATCATAGGCTGTTGATACAGAATTCGTAAGTGTTATATTGGTTTGTGATATTACGTCCTTAGTAAATATGGCATATTCATCAATTGGAACTTCATTTTTAAGCAAGCGATGCGCTATAATAACATTACTTCCGTAGGGTTTTCTTGAGTTTTTAATTTGGATAAATTCGATCTCTCCAAAGTGCACAATAAATTTTAGACTTAAATTATATGCTGAAGAACATGCGCCACAATTACAAATACGTTGAAATTCATACCGTTTTAAATGCGTATGAAATGCCAAATACATTTGTTCAATTTGTTGATTGATAACCTCTAAATCTAGATGATCTCCAAGTTTATACATAAACAATGCATCACCTTCTACCTCTGCTAATTCTAATCCCATAGAATTAGTATCAATTAATAATTCTAATAGTTCAGAAATAATATGTCGGCTGTGATAAATGTCTGTGTTGTGTACAAACTCTGTAAACCCAGAAATATCAGGTATAAATAGAATAGCGTTTTGAGTCATTTTAAATCTATAAGCATTTGTTTTATCACTATAAAAATAAGTTGATTTATCTTTTAGAATTTACAATTTTATGTTAAAACCGAAAAGTATATCTCCTTTAGTGTTTTAGTCGTTTAAATAAAAAAAGCTTTTCTATATTGAAATCAATTAGTCTTTAAAACATTTAAAAAAAATATGTAGGTTTGCTTTATGTTATTTTCAGAAATTCTAGGACAAGAACACATTAAAAATCACCTGACAAAAAGTGCTGATTTTGGACGTGTACCACATGCGCAATTGTTTGTTGGTCCAGAAGGTTCTGGAACACTACCAATGGCAATTGCTTATGCACAATATCTCTTGTGTAAAAACACTAATGGAGAAAATGCTCAAGGTAATGACGCTTGTAATTTGAAATTTAAAAATTTGTCTCATCCTGATTTGCATTTTGCTTTTCCTGTAGCTACAAACGATAAAATAAAAAGCCACCCTGTATCTAATCATTTCATGGAAGAATGGCGTCAGCTAATTGACAAACAGCCTTATGGAAATTTATTTGATTGGTATCGTATTTTAGGAATTGATAACAAACAAGGGCAAATAGGTGTTGATGAAGCTCAAGATATAGTTAAAGCATTAGCTTTAAAATCATATGAAGGTGGCTACAAAGTGATGTTAATTTGGATGTCGGAAAAGATGAATACTTCTGCTGCAAATAAACTCTTAAAATTAATAGAAGAGCCTCCTAATCAAACTGTTTTTATTTTAATAGCTGAAGATGAGGAGCAAATTATAAATACCATTAGATCTCGCTGCCAAGTATTACACTTTCCGCCTTTAGCAGAAGACGTTATTAAAACTGCTTTAATGAAAAATTATCAAATTCCTGAAGCTGATGCGATCAAGATTGCACATCAATCTAATGGAAATTATAATAAGGCTTGCGATTTGGTGTATAGCGATAGTGAAGACACTCAGTTTGAAGAATGGTTTGTAATTTGGATTCGATCTGCTTTTAAAGCTAAAGGAAATAAAAGCGCTATTCATGACTTAATTTCTTGGAGTGAAACCATTGCGAAAACTGGTCGTGAAACACAAAAACAATTTTTAAGTTTCTGTCTCGATTTTTTTAGACAAGCACTACTCTTAAACTATAATGCAGGAGACTTAGTTTTTATGGAACCTAAATCCTCATTTAAACTGGAAAAATTCGCGCCTTTTGTTCATGGTAATAATATTATAGAAATTTCCAATGAACTTCAAGATGCAATTTATCATATTGAACGCAACGGAAATTCTAAAATCATACTTACCGATTTATCTATAAAACTCACAAGGTTATTACATAAAAAAGCGGACTAAAAATTGTCTTTAATTTTTTTCTTCCTTCCCATATTAAATATTCCAACTTTAAGACCTATAACAATAGAATAACCATTAATATTACCTTTTCCTTTAAAAGGAGACAAGTTGTAGTTACTTGTAAATCGGTATCTAAACCCTGTTTCTAATTGTGTATAACGACTAAAATTATATAAAATATTTATTCCCGGCTCTACAATAAAAAAATTATCAAAATCGTCTTCTTGAAGTTCTATATCTTCATTTTCTAGTGTATCAATACCTCTGTAAGAAACAATTCCACCTCCAATTAATGTAGGAAAAGAAATACTTATAAAACGCTCGCCAAATAAAATTGGCTCTATATGAAAGCCTCCATAACCTCCAAATAAAACCACATCTTTACCGTCAAATAAATTGGGCTGAGTATTAGGTCTATCGTTATAAAAACCAGTAAAAGCAAACCCTATTTCTAATTGGCGATTGGCAACATAAGCTAATTTCATTGTTGCTAAGAATGTATCTTCGCTATCCATTCTTCCATAGTGACCTCCAAAGCCAAAATAAACACCATGGACAATATTTTTTCTGTCATCAAATTCTACATAATCGTCTGTTTCGTTTATTTGTGCATTTAATGAATTAAAACAAATGAAACCAAGTGTTAGAATAATTAGTTTTTTCATGTAATTGATTGATTTAGTGTTTACAGTTCTTTTAAAATAATAATACCTTTTATTCCATTCATAATAAAGAACCCAGTATTTCCTTCTCCATAAGACGCTGTAATATGTCTGATTTTATTTTTCTTATCTATAACTTCACTATTTATATTAAATAATGTTTTAGGGATTCGTAATACGCCTTGTTCTAAATTAGCATCAAAATTAAAATTGGTTTCAGAAATATTAATATACACCTCTGATGATTTTTGATTAATAGTTACTCTTGGGTACGCATTTAAAAACTTTAATAGTCGTAACTCTGTTAAATTTAACTCTAGGTTAATACTATTAGAAATAGTATTGCATGTAATAGTTGAATATTTCGCCGTTCCGTGTGTGTTTTTTAATTGATCAATCTCAATAGTGTCTTTATTAGAGTTTAATTCTAAATTATCAACACCTCCTAAGGTAATCTCAGAACCATTAGAGTCTAATTTTAGACTGTTAGAGTGATTTATAGACACAGAAGCATCTTTAGCTATAATTGTTGCTTTATAGAGTGAATTAGCTCTTAATTTCCCATATTTAACAGATACGTTAGAGTTGGTAATACTATCTGTTATTCTAAGGTCTCCATGTTCTACATTTGCTTTTAATTTACCATTCCAATCTGAGATGATTACATCGCCATACTTATTAAGTAATTCTATTTCTGCAGACTTAGGAAGGTAGATCGTATAGTTAATCTCGGTATTTGTTTTTTCGTTTTTAAAAGGGTCAATTTTATGAATGTATTTATTAAAAAACCCTGGATTTTTATTAGATATTTCTGATTTTACTATGACTTGCTTATCCGTAGCAACAATACGACTATTAATTAAATTTAAAAGTTCTTTGGTCTTATCTGTATTTTTACCTTTTGCTTCAATATTTACAGTAATTTCTATAAAATCTTTATCCCATCCATTTATATAAACATCACCATACTTATTTTCTAAAAACAAAGCACCTTCGTTAGATAAAGGGTATGTTTTCTTAATTTCTTTACTTAGCTTTTCTTGTCCTTGTACACTCCATGAAAGTAATACTAAAACACCATAAGCAATTGTCTTATAAAATGAGTTCGCCTTCATCAAAATTGGTTTTAGTAGGATACGATCGTTCTAAAAGATCTTCCATTAATTGTATTTTCTTTCTGTAATTATTAATTATTGCTTCGATAATTTTTTGATTATTAATACCTGCTTTTAATTCTTTTTTAAGTTTGATATATTCATTGTCTAAATCGTCTACTAATAGCAAGAAATCTTCTTGATCTATAATTGATAAATTTGGATTGTTTTTTATTAATTGAATTTGATTATTTACAAGTGACTTATAGTAAATATCAATTTCATAAAGCTCTTCATTTACAATGCTATTTTTATAATCATTATTGTTATTCATGATAAGTGTAAAAGCACACCCCAATAATATTATTAGGCTTGCCGCGATTTTAAATACTGGCTTTCTCCATAAAGGAATAACGGGTTTAGATTGCTCTGGTAATCCTTCTGAAATATGACTCCACAGTTTTAGTTTATCAACCTCCTCTAATTGATAATCATCAAACTCCTGCTTGTTAGCTATAATGTATTTTTCTAATTTGTCTTTCATTTACTACCAATTAATTCTACTAATTTCTTTTTAGCCCTGTGATATTGAGATTTAGAGGTTGATACGCTTATTTCTAATATATCTCCAATTTCATTATGGTCATATCCTTCAATTAAATAGAGGTTTATAATCGTTTGGTATCCTTTTGGAAGTGTGTTAATCGCTTTTTTTATTTTACTGACATCCAATTGCTTTTCATCGACCTCTTCTGGTTCTGAAATCCAGTAGTCTTGTTCTTCAATTGCAACTAAAGGAATCCGTTTTACTTTTAAATAATTAATACTTTTATTAACAACAATACGTTTAAGCCAAGCCCCAAAAGTGCTTTGATATTTAAATGTGTTTAAGTGTTTAAATGCATCTGTAAAACTATCTTGTACAACATCTTCTGCATCTTCTTTTACTTTTACAATTCTTATACTAACATTAAACATAGCGTCAACATAAAGCGAATACAGTTTGTATTGCATTTTACGATCACCTAGCTTACTCTTCTCAATGAGTTCTTTATGTGTAAATAGTATTGGGTTATTCACCATTTTTTATATAACATATGCAATCTTAAAACTATTTATACTTTAATAGACAATAAAAAAAATGAAAGGTTGCATTATATTTTAAAATTATTAAATATGAAATTAAAAAAAATATCAACTTAAAAAGACTGCCTTTTCAGACAGCCTAATTAAAAACTCAAAACAATCAATTTTAAAATCAAAATTTTTCTGTTTGCTAAGATTTAATCTCAAAGCAATACAATAGAGATTACACTTATTGAAACGTATGATTTACAGTGTCATATTCAGACAATCTAAAATACCCAAAAGCATAATTTTCTGTGTTTGAAATATTAATACAATTCCCTCTAATTTCGGCTGGAGTTGCACTAAATGGGTCACCATTACTATCATATTGTTCAATGAGTAATTGAATGTAATTATAATAACGTTCTGATATGCCATATAAAGAAATATCAACGACATCTCCAGGTACAAATTCTTGTAAATGGTCAGCATCATCATCTTCTCCATCTTTTTCAAAAAACTCATCCATTTCATTACCATTAGTAAACTCATCAGATTCATCTTCAAGTGTTGTAAATAAATCCCCTTCTTCTATAAATTTCACAAAATAATAGTTTTCTTCATCTTCAGGATCATCCCAAAAAATAGAAACATCTAATAATTCTTCATCAAAACCACCTTCAAGAGATTGCTCTACTCTAGTTATTTCTGGGACAGATTTTAAAGTCTCATTTGCAGTATAAGTCTCTCCATTATAAATAACCTCTAAAGTGTATGAGTTATTTACTATAGGCGCAAAATTACTTATTGTATAAGTACCATTATTTTGATCTACAAAAATGTATTCGGCATTCGTATCTAAATTCGTAACTCGAACTGAAGCACCTATTACACTATTATTAATTGTAGTATCAAAATATGGTGTAGATGTGCTTAATTTAATGATTTGATTATTTCCTATTGTTCCTTTTTCCCAATCTAAAGAAGCTTCAACAACTAGTCGAGGGGCAGCTGTCGGTACATCTACATCAATAACATCTTCACAAGAGATTATTAATAGTGTTAAAGCAAAAAATAAAAATGGTTTTATATATATTTTCATCTGTTTAAAATTTAAAATTATAAGTAATTGAAGGTATGATTCCAAAAACAGCTGTTCTAGTTGCTTCATTTCGACCTGTGTTTTCATTTTGACCAAATGAGATAGATGCAGCATTCTTTCTATTATACGCATTGTATAATCCAAAAACCCACTCACCTTTCCAGCGTTTGTCTGGTCTTTTATTAGGAGAATATATCGCTGAAATATCTAAACGATGATATGCTGGTAATCGGTCTTGATTTCTACCAGAATAACTCGCTATAGACAAGCCTTCATATTCATATTGACCATTAGGATAAGTTACTGGTCTCCCTGTTTGAAACACCAAATTACTACTAAAACTCCATTTGTTATTTAATTTATAAATTCCTGTTATAGAAAAATCATGAGTTCTATCATAAGCTGTATTATACCAATCTCCTTTATTAATTCCTGGCCCTCCAGCTTTTCCTCCTAAGGTTTTTTGTTCAGATTTTGAGATGGTATACGCTAACCATCCTGTGAATTTCCCTTTGTTTTTACGCACTAAAACTTCCAACCCATAAGCTCTAGATTTACCATTTAATATTTCGGTTTCAATAGTATTTGTTCCTATTAAATTAGAACCATCAACATAGTCTATTCTATTTTTAGTCGTTTTATAATACGTTTCTAATTCTAATGAATACACATTGTCTTTAAAGTTTTTATAATACCCTATTGCATATTGGTTTGATAACTGAGGCTTAATGTATGTTCCACTAGGTGCCCAAACATCTAAAGGTGTTACAGCTGTTGTATTAGATAACAAGTGTAAATATTGAGATGATTTGGTATAACTCGCTTTTACTGAAGATGATTCATTTAACTGATAAGACATACCTAATCTTGGTTCAAAATTATCAAATGTTTTAATGCTTTCACTTTTCTTATAAAACGTTTCTCCAGATGCTTCACCTTCTTCATAAATACCTAAGGCACTATTGTAAATCACTGGTTTATTATTTACATAATTTGTTAGTGTCTGACCTCCTAACCTAGAAAACCGACTATAACGAAGTCCGTATTGCGCTGTTAATTTATTGGTTAGTTTATGCTCTGCGCTTATATATAAACCACTTTCAAAGGCGCGTTTTTGTTCTAGTTTTAAATAATTAATAGGTGAACTCTCTGTAGTTGGCTTGACTTCACCAGGATTTAGGTTGTATAAAATTCCACTAAATCCAAAGTCTAGCTTTAATTTTTCATTGACATAGTATCCAAAATCATATTTAAGATTATAGTTTTTTATATCAGCAATCCAGTCTAACTGAATAAAATCTAATATAACTTGATAGTCATACTTACTATAAATTAATGACACGTTTGAAAACAACTTGTCGTTAAAAACATGATTCCATCTTAGATTTCCAGATGTATTACCATATTTATTTTTTACAATTTTTGATAAGTCGAAAATATCTCTTCCAAAATACCCAGAAAGATATACGCGGTTATTTTTATTTATTTCATAGTTGGTTTTAAGATTAAGGTCATAAAACGAAATTTTATCATCCTTTATATCTTCTAGAGCTGGCATAAATAAATGCGCATAAGAAGCGCGTCCTGCAACTAAAAACGACCCTCTATCACTAAGAGGTCCTTCTGCCGCTAAGCGACTTGATATAAGACCAAGACCTCCTGTAAGTGCAAAATCTTTACTATTCCCATCTTTTTGACGCACATCTAAAACAGATGATACTCGTCCTCCAAACTTAGCAGGAATATCACCTTTATATAGTTTAATATTTTTAATAGCATCTGAATTAAACACAGAAAAGAAACCAAAAAAGTGTGATGTATTATAAATAATCGCTTCGTCTAATAGTACTAAATTTTGATCTACAGCTCCACCTCTTACATGAAAACCGCCAGTACCTTCGCCACTATTAGTTACTCCGGGAAGCATTTGTATAGATTTAATAACATCTACTTCTCCTAAAACAGCGGGTATTTGTTTTATTGTAGCTGCATTTAATTTAGAAACACTCATTTGAGGTTTCTTAATACTAACGCGTTCCGACTCTTCCGCCTTAATCACAATTTCATTTAACTGAGTGGACGATTCTTTAATTTCAAAGTTTAATGTTTGATCGGTATTTAAGGTTATTTCTTTAACCAAATCTTCATATCCCATGTAAGAAATCACTAAAGTATATTGTCCTTTTGGAGCCGTTATGGAGAAAAAACCATATTCATTGGTTACCGCTCCATTGGTTGTGCCTTTTAAATAAGCTGTTGCGCCCAATAAGGTCTCTCCGTTTTTTAAATCTTTAATTGTACCCCTAATACTATATGTGTTCTGGGCAAATAAAAAAGCGCTGAATAGTAGGCATATGCCTAAAAAAAAGTGTCTCATTCTAAATTATTCGTTTTTTGATTGATGATATAATACTATAGACAACACAAAATTTAAATGGTTGCATATAATAGTTTTATAACGCAAAGTAATTTCAATTATTTATCCCGTAAACGCTTAATAATAGTATTTGGAGTGAAAAACAATTTTATGGAGTGAGTGGCAACAAATTGTAAGAATAACTATAATATGTCTGTAGCTGAAACTCTGTTTTTAATGATTTCTATATGAGATTTAGAAACGGGAAGCTTTATTTCTTTTAAATCATCCATAGCTAAAAACGTTTTGCCTTCAATTTTAAATAATGATTTTACATTAATTAAATTGACCACAAAAGACCGATGACATTGTTCTATTGGAAGGGTTTTATAACCATCAATAATGGTTTTTAAGCGTGTACGAACAATATGTTTTTTTATCTGTTCATTCATTTTATAATGAATTAAGACATATTGATTACTTGACTCTGCAAATAAAAAATCTTTCAACTGAATTCTTAATTCTAAATTCTCATTCTCATCAAAGATTTCAAGAAATGTTTCTTTATTAGAGTTTGAATCATAATACAAGTTTTGAAAACCATGTATTTTGATTTCAAGATCTTGAATTTCTGAGTTTAAATTTTTTATTAAAACATAAATTATGGTTCCCAAAAAAGGAAAAAGTAAAATCACAAAAGCCTGAAAATAAACCCCAAATTGAAATGTAATTGTCAATTCTTCTTCAATGGGATCATTTCCTAGATCAGGAAATAAAAATGCAAAACCTAAATTCATCAATGTTAAAAGACCTGCCTCAACAAAGTACCAAATGATATAGCGTCCAATGGTTACTTTTTGAAATCTAAAAAAAGGACGACAAATAAACTGAGAAATGGTCAAACCTGTTCCTGTAGCAAAAGCAATTTGCAATAAAAATCCAATAATGGTCAACAATGAATTTTCAGGATTAGAAAATTCGTAATCTAATCCAAATGGTCTAAACAAAACTAAAAATAGTAAAGAGAAAATAATAGAAAATAAAATGTAGAACCATTTATGTCTAGATGTATCTAAATACACAAAAGGATAATCAATAAAGGTTGATATTCTCATTAAAACGAATAATTAATTTGATCATTTTATTTTATAATCTAAGAGTCATTAACTCTACTCAAAAAAAAATATTGCATTTAAAAAGCATAAAAAGGTAGGGTGTTTCTTTTCTAAGTTGTTTTATACATTCAATAACAGATTAAGTTAATGAAAATGATCTAAAGATGTACCACTAACGATACATGGTTAAATACATTTATACTGCATTACAAATTAGTTTTTAGTTAAAAAAGGAAATAGATTTTAAGTTGGAAAAATTGTTATGAATTAGAACTCCTTTTTTAAATAGAAAGAGAGGTGAATAACACCTCTCTTTTGTTTTAACAAACTAATAATCAGATATTTGAAATTATTCTTTGCTTTTATTATCAGCATTAATAGCATCTATTATAGTTTGTGTAATATCATTACTTTCAGTGCCATACATAACACTTCCTGCTTCATTTTTTCCTAAAATAAAACTATAACCATTAGTCTTTCCATAACTTGAAACAAATGTTTTCATATGACTAATCACAGAATCAATTTCAACGTTAAACGCTTGTGTTAAGTTTTGTTGTTCCATCTGTAATTGTTGTTGTAACAATTGTTGCTTTTGACCTAAAGCTTGATACTGCTCTTGCTGTTCTTTTTGAGATAATTTAGCGCCATTAATTTGAAAATCTTGAGCTTCTAATTGAAACGCTTTCCCAATACTATCTGCGCGTTTTTTAAAATCTTCATCTTTCAATTTATATTTTGCCTCAATATCAATTTTTTCTTGATATTTATTTATAACCTCTCCATTATCGATAAAAGCAATTTTTTGTTGTTCTTGACATGATGCCAAAACAAGGGCTAAAGAAAGCACAGTTACTATTTTTTTCATTTTTAAGTTTTATTTATTTTTTGCAAATGTATGAAAGTGAATTATTTTTTTAACAAAAAAGACAACTATAAGTGTTCTTTATACTTTTCAGGAAAGGCATTCTGAAAATCTATTTAAAATAGATGGATCTAAAACACGCTAAGCAACTCTTAATGTTTTCGAAACAGAATCGTAAGACACTAAAGGCGCGAGGGTCTTAAATCGCTTAAAAACGGGTTTTAGTCCTTTTTTATCACATATATTAGTGATGAGTACTCTCCAGAGCGCTTTGCTTTCATATTAGATTTAAAACCAACTAAAAAAGATTTTATAGGATTCATAAAACCATTCTTATACTTTTCAGAAAGTAAAGACACATAATACCCATCAAAAATCATAGGAACTGTTTTCACGACACTCATAGATTTCTGTTGTACCAGTTTAGAAATTGACATTTGAGAAAAATGCCACAAATGTCTAGGCACATCATAAGCGGCCCAGAAATTTTTATAGTGCTTAGCATCATAACTTTTAAAATTAGGAACCGCAATAATCAATCGTCCATTAGGTTTTAAAAGTGATTCAAAGACAGAAATATGTTCTTCTAGTTTTGGGAGGTGCTCAAGAACATGCCAAAGCGTTATAACATCAAAACTATGAGCTTCAAGTTTTGATAAATGTTCAATATTAAAAACAGAATTATTCGTTTTTTGATTTGCAATTAATCTTGCATTTTCATTTGGTTCAATTCCGGAAACACTCCAGTTATGATCCAAAGCTATTTTTAAAAAATCTCCAGTACCACAACCAACATCTAATAATTTTTTTTCTTCTGAATGGAAAGAATTAATAAGCTTTAATTTACGTTTTAAAGCCATAGATTTCACAACATGGTAAACCTTTTCAAATAAATTTCGCTTTCCATCTGTATGGGAAATATAATTTTCACTTTCGTAATAATCTCCTAATTTATCTTCTGAAGGGTGAGGGTATGTTTCTAGCATCTCTAATTCCTTATTATAAATCAACTGGAATTCTTCTCCTGATACAGAATGATCTTTAACACTTAAATAGATATTGTCTTTACTTTTATTGATCACAAATAGGGCTTTGTTATTAAAATGTTTCACGTGGAACATTTTAAAATTAGTGTGTTCTATCTTCCTAAATAAACTAATAATACAGAAACATCTGCGGGCGAAACACCACTAATTCTTGACGCTTGTGAAATAGTCGCTGGTTGAATCTTGCTTAACTTTTGAATAGCTTCTGTGCTCATGGATTTTAATTTTGTATAATCAAAATCAGAAGGGATTTTCACACCTTCTAGCCTATTTAGTTTATCTGCATTATTTTTCTCCTTTTCAATATAACCAGAATATTTAATCTGTATTTCGGTTTGCTCTATAACTTCTCGATCTAAATTATGTTCTTGAATATAATTTTCCACAGATTCAAAGCGTCGCATATCTTCTGAAGTAATATTAGGTCTAGAATACAATTTAAACATCTTATCAGATTGTTTAACTAATGCTGAGTTCTTAGATTCTAATACCGGGTTTGCGTCTTCAGGCTTAACACTGGTTTCTCTAAAAAAGCTTACAAAATTATCAGATTGAGATTGTTTTTTTTCCATTCTTCTAAGACGCTTTTCACTAGCTAAACCTAAATCGTAACCTTTTGGAGTTAATCTAAAATCAGCATTATCTTGTCGTAATAAGGTTCTATATTCTGCACGAGAGGTAAACATTCTATAAGGCTCTTCTGTTCCTTTAGTAATTAAATCATCAACCAAAACACCAATATATGCTTCATTTCGTTTCAAAATAAAAGCCTCCTCTTCTTGAACTTTAAGCGCGGCATTTATTCCTGCCATTAACCCTTGAGACGCAGCTTCTTCATAACCTGTCGTTCCGTTAATTTGACCTGCAAAAAACAAACCATCAACTAACTTAGTTTCTAATGTATGCTTTAATTGTGTGGGTGGAAAATAATCATATTCTATAGCGTATCCAGGTCTAAAAAACTTTACATTTTCAAAACCAACCACAGATTTTAAGGCTTTAAATTGAACCTCTTCAGGTAATGAAGTTGAAAATCCATTAACATAAACCTCAACGGTATTCCACCCTTCTGGTTCTACAAATAATTGGTGCCTGTCTTTATCTGCAAAGCGATTAATCTTATCCTCAATAGAAGGACAATATCTTGGTCCGGTACTTTGAATTCTACCATTAAACATTGGTGAACGATCAAAGCCTTCACGAAGTAAATCATGAACCTCAGTACTCGTATAAGTCATGTGGCAAGAACGCTGTTCAGTTAATGGTTTAATACGTTCTAAATATGAAAATTTTTCTGGCTGAACATCACCTGGCTGTTCTATCATTTTAGAATAATCTAAAGATCTACCATCAACCCTTGGAGGCGTACCTGTTTTCATTCGACCAGAATCAAAACCTAGAGTAATGAGCTGTTCAGTAATTCCAGTTGCTGCTCTTTCTCCTGCTCGTCCTCCGCCAAAATTCTTATCTCCTATATGGATTAATCCATTAAGAAATGTCCCATTAGTAAGCACTACTGTTTTTGCTTTTATCTCAATTCCTAGAGACGTTTTTACTCCAACAACTTTATAGTTTTCTACAATTAAGCTAGAAACCATATCTTGATAGAAATCTAAATTCTTAGTTTGTTCCAAAAGCAATCTCCAATCTTCAGCAAAACGCATACGATCACTTTGAACTCTAGGGCTCCACATTGCTGGTCCTTTAGACTTGTTAAGCATTTTAAATTGAATCGCAGAGGTGTCACTTACTATTCCGCTATAACCGCCAAGCGCATCAATTTCTCTTACGATTTGCCCTTTAGCAATTCCACCCATAGCAGGATTGCATGACATTTGCGCAATGTTTTGTAAATTCATTGTGATGAGTAATGTTTTACTACCCATATTAGCGGCTGCAGCAGCTGCTTCACTTCCTGCATGGCCAGCACCAACAACTATGACATCATATACTTCGTTGAACATAATTTACTGTATTGTTCCACGTGGAACATTAATCTGTTTTATTACTGAAGTTCTTGTTCTCAAGAAATTAATTTACAAATATACGTGAAATACTAATATACTAATAAAGCGTAGTTAAGTAGTGATTTTCTTTTGCCCTCATTAGTTTTGCATCTTCTTCTGTTTTGTCTTTGTAACCACAATAATGAAGTAGACCATGAATAATGACACGATGCAACTCTTCAAAAAACTCAACATTAAAATCTTTAGCATTATCAACAACACGTTCAATGGAAATATAAACATCTCCGTGTAGCTCTTTTCCTATAGAATAATCAAAACTAATAATATCAGTTAAGCTATCATGATCTAGAAATTCTACATTTATTTTATGTAGATAATCATCATCACAAAAGATATAATTAACCTCTCCTTCTTTACAGTTTTCTGTAGATATTGTCTTCGATATCCATGCTGAAATTTTTGATTCAGCATCCAATTTAAAATCGGTCTCGTAGTTAAAACTAATCATTTACCTTTTTGAAATACTCTTGAACTTTCTTTTTATAAACTTGCTGCAAAGGTAGTGCTTGACGATTTAAAATCTCAGTAGTATTAAAATATTCTTTAGCTTTAGGTATTTGATTAGGAACCGCATTATCATATGGTTTAGTATTGGTTTCAGATTTACGCTTATTATCTTGCCCTTGCATAAATGTTGCGTTTTCCAACTTAAGTAGTTGATGTTGTAAATCCATCATCTTTTGTAATGTCTGATTGGTAAATCCTTTATTTATTAAATCTAACTCAATCTCTTCCATTTGTTTTAATAACTCGCCTCCTAAACCTCTCTTTCCTTCTTTGCCTAATCTTTTTTCTAAAGCTTGACGAAGTTGTTGTTGTTTCTGGTAAATTTCATAAAGTTCTCCTTTTTGCATTTCACTTTCGCCCTGACCTTCTCCATCGCCATTTCCTTCTTTTTTTCCTTCTTTGCCCTCTTTGCCTTCATCTCCTCCTTTAGATTTTCCATTTTCACCCTCCTCTTCTTTTTGTCCTTCACCTTTTTCTCCCTTTTCTCCATCTTTAGGTTTCTTGCCTTTCTCTCCCTTTTTCATACCCTCTTCCATCTTCTTATTAAGCGCTTCTTGGCTCATAATAATATCTGGTAATTGATCGCCTTGACCCTGTCCCTGGCCCATAGATGGATTCATTTGCATATTCATATTATCCAATACATCGCTCAAAAAACTCGCTAATTCATTAGTAGATGTAATGGTATATTGTTGCGAAGAAATTCCTTGATATATTTGATTTTCAGATAGTTGACCTAAAGATTTATCTATATTATAAAACACATTAGTGATTTGGGTATTAACGCGCTCAGAAATGGCAGGTTGCCTTAATGATAACGAAAAAAGACTATCATCAATATGCTCAAAGTGTTCTCTTAGATTATTTTGTTTGCGTAAAAACTTACCATATTCATTATGATTAACTTCAATACTTTTAAACTGGTTCATTAAATTTTCCTGATCAAAAGAAAACAATACTAAATTGTCAAGTATTTGTCTAAGAACATCAATATCTTCTTGCATTTGCTCGCCGCCACCCATAGCCATTCCTTGAGCCATTTGCTGAGCCATTTGCTTCATTTTTTTAGCTGCTTGTTTCTGCTTTTTCTTTGCTTTCTGTTGTCCTTCTTGTGGGCTTTGAGGTTCTTGGTTTTCTTGTTCCTCCTGAGGGGCTTGATTCTCTTGTTCTTGACTTTCTTTTTGGTCTTGTTCTTTTTGGTCTTCTAAAGCATCTGTTGCTTCTTTTTGATCTTGCTTTATAGATTCCTCTGTTGGTTTGTCTTGAGGTAAATCCATTGGTTTCTTAAGTGCTTTATTTTCCTTTTCAAGATCTTCCATTTGCTTTTGAAACTCTTCAAATTTTTCATTGAGTTTCTCTTGCTCTTCTTTTGTATTGTTTTCTTTAGTTTCTTCTGAAAGCTTCTCTTGTTCATCTGCTAAATTCTCTAAATCTTTCATTAGTTTTTCAGCCTTTTTTGCTACATAAAATCGCTTTGTTAATTCTAAAAGTTGTTTTAAACTTTTCTCCTTATTTTTATTCTGCTTAGCCAATTCATCAAGTTTTTGAGTAAACTCTTCCTTATTGATTTTATCTTTCATTTTCTCCAACTCATCAAGCAGTTTTTCATCCTGTTTAAGTTGTTGTTCATTTTCCTCTAAACGTTTTTGTAAATCTTCTTTAAATTGGTCTTTTTCTTTATCTTCATTTTGAAACTCCTCAATATTCTCTTTCAGCTTTTTGTTAAAGTTTTTCATGAGTTGCTCCTGCTCTTTCTGGCGCTTTATAAAATTTTCAAACTTCTTCTTATCATTAAAATTGAGTTCTTTTTTTTCCTTTTGATTTTTTGATAATTCTTTTAATTCTTTGTCTTGGTCTTTAAGTTTATCAAACGTTTTACTAATATCTTCTATCGTTTCATTTTGCTCTTGTAATTGTTTTTGTTCCTCTTCTTCTTTTGTCAATTTTCTATAACTAAAAACAGAACTTTTTGAACTCTTATAACGATGTAAAGCATCATTATCGAAAACTTGAAAATAAAGCTCGTAGTTTATACCATCTTCTAAATTTAATTGATTTGGAAACGCACTTATAAACTCATCAAAGTTTGATTTGGAAACACTCATAATCTCATAAGATTTATCCTCTGGATTATTACTAGGGTAGTATACTAATTGTAATTTACTTAACCCATAGTCATCACTTACTTGACCAAAAAAATAGAGTGTTTGATTATCTAAAGAGTCTTTTTCCATCTTCACATTCATTTCTGGATAATTATCTTTAATAACATTGATTGAAAACGCAAGGTTTTCATAATCTTTTAGCTGTTTATTACTTGTACTAATACTGTAATCTGTATTAGTATAAATACGTTTTGAGGCTTTAAATTGCCCTAAGGAAATAGACTCAAAATCTAAAGTGTCTTTTGAATAAAATGTTACATTGTCTGTTGATTTAGCATGTACTTTCCATGTCACATTTGTGCCCTCAGGAATTGTAGAATTTCCCGTGCTCTTTAATATTTCATCCTGTTTTTTTGTGTAAGCAGGATAATCAAGAACCATTTCAAAATTAACTAATGTTGGTACTTCTATAATATCTAAAGTATAATTTTTTGATACAACATCATTAGCTGACAAGCTAAACGATAATGGGTCTTTAGGTTGCGTAAACATAAATTCAAACTGCCCTGGAGACGTTTGTTGCATAAAAAACGATTGGTTATTAAAGTGTATCTGAGCATTTTCAGGAACAACCTCTCCTGCTGTACTCACGATAATTTTGAAATCTTTGTTTTCTATAGCATTTAAATCTTCATTAATCACAAAAAACTGAAATGGCGCAGGTGGTTCATAAGCTGTATTATAATTTACCACACGCTCATAACTATCGCTAAACCAATTAATTTTTCCTGTTAAAAATGACAACAATAAAATAGCAACAGGAATGGCTGCATATTTAAGATATTTAGTGTTTTTATTAAAGTTAATTGCTAATTTGAATGGAATAGGACGTAATTCGGATGATTTTTGCTCAATACTAGCCGCTAATAATTCAGACTGCGAATTATTTCCATTAAGCTGAAGCACATTGAGTAACTTATCGTTTACTTCGGGAAAATGATTTCCTATAATTTGCGACGCTTCTTCATAATTAATTCCTTTTTGAAGTTTGAATAATTTTGCCAATGGAATTGCTATAAACTTAGAAAACAATGCTATTTCTACAACAATAAACAACCAAAATAAAATCGTTCTAGCAGTTGGGTTTAGCCATAAAAAATATTCAATAAGTAAGGTTACAATAAGGTATAAAAGTCCTATTGCAAAAAATAAAATCGCACCTTTAAGCAACTCATTCGTATAATAACGCTTGATAAATTGCTCTAATTTGCCTTGTATGTTTTGAAAATTACTTACCATAGTCACATTTAACTCACTAATCTACAATTTTATTTTAAACGACAAATGCCTAAATTTGGTAAGATTCTGTTAATTTCGAGGAGTTGTGTTAATTTATAGTTCAACTTATATGCTGTGGTTTTTTAACTTTTAAAAGAAAAACAAAACACATTTCTCTTTATAAAAGAACAAATTAAAAATAAATCAATGAAAGATCTTAAATATCTTGCTGCTTTTTCAATCCCAATTGTTGCTTTTATAGGCTTGTATTTAAAAGGCCCATTTGTTTACCTCACTCCTATTTATGCTTTTGTCTTAATCCCTGTTTTAGAAGTCATCTTTCCTTTAGACACCAAAAATACAACTTCGGAAGATGCCACTAAAAAACTAAAACAAACGATTTTTGATTGGTTACTTTATCTTAATCTACCTATTGTTTATGGATTGGTAATCTTTGGAATATATCAAGCAACACATCTAACAATTGAAACCTATGAATTGGTAGGAATGATGATTTCGGTTGGTATTGTCTTAGGGGTTAATGGTATTAACGTTGCCCACGAATTAGGACACAGGCAAACAACTAATGAGCGTTTTATTGGTAAAATATTATTATTACCTTCATTATACATGCATTTTTATATCGAGCATAATTTTGGACATCATTTACATGCGGCCACACCTGAAGATCCTGCAACTGCACGATATAATCAAAGTGTATATTCATTTTGGTTTACCTCTATTTTTAGACAATATATGAAGTCATGGAGTATTCAGAAAAAACTATTAAAAAACACTAATCAAGACTTCTTTTCAATAAAAAATGACATGCTTTGGTATGCTATATTTCAAATTGGGTATTTGGGAATTGTCTTTTTTAGTTATGGAACTATCGGGCTCCTTTTTGTTTTTGCTTCTGCTGTGATTGGTTTTTTACTCCTTGAAACCGTAAATTATATTGAGCATTACGGACTACTAAGACTTAAAACAAAATCTGGTCGTTATGAACGCGTTAAAGAAATACACTCTTGGAACTCTAACCATATCATTGGAAGAATTGTGCTCTACGAGTTGACAAGACATAGTGATCATCATTTCAAATCGACAAAAAAATATCAGACATTAAATTGTTATGATGAGAGCCCGCAAATGCCCTTTGGTTATCCAACCTCAATGGTGCTAGCCATGATTCCGCCATTATGGTTTAATATTATGAATAAAAGAGTTCCACGTGAAATGATTTTTCAACAAAAAACAAACTAAAAACACTTCCTCTTTAATCTTTTCTTTGTTCTCTAAGCTTATCAATCTATCTTTGCGGCTTAGATTCTGAAACAAGTTCAGAATGATAGTTTCAAATAATGCTTAAACAGCACTGTTTAAGTGTAATATTTAAAAACAACAATGACTAAACCCGTTCGCGTGCGTTTTGCACCAAGCCCAACAGGACCATTACATATTGGAGGTGTTAGAACAGCGCTTTTCAACTACTTATTTGCCAAAAAACACAAGGGTACTTTTGTGCTCCGTATTGAAGATACCGATCAAAATCGCTATGTTGAAGGTGCCGAAGATTATATTATAGAGGCTTTAAATTGGTGTAATATCCCCTTTGATGAAGGCCCAAATAAAAACGAAAAATTTGGACCATACAGACAAAGTGAACGTAAACACTTATACAAACAATATGCTGATGAGCTTATTTCAAAAGGTCATGCTTATTATGCCTTTGATACTTCGGAAGCATTAGATTTTCATAGAAAAGATCATGAGGCTAACGGAAAAACCTTTATCTATAATTGGCACAATCGAGAAAAAGGGCGTTTAGTAAATTCTTTAATATTAACAGCCGAAGAAACACAAGCAAAAATTGATGCTGGTGAGGATTATGTTATCCGATTTAAATCACCTCAAGACGAAATACTACATCTTAAAGACATCATTCGTGGAGATATTAAAATTGATACTAATGTTTTAGATGATAAAGTTTTATTTAAAAGTGACGGGATGCCAACCTATCATTTAGCGAATATTGTAGATGATCATTTAATGGAAATCTCTCATGTTATTCGTGGTGAAGAATGGTTACCTTCTTTAGCTCTACACTACCAATTATATACCGCTTTTGGTTGGAATGCTCCTGAATTTGCACACTTACCATTAATATTAAAACCAACAGGAAAAGGAAAACTAAGCAAACGTGATGGTGACAAATTAGGCTTTCCTGTATTTCCATTAGAGTGGGCAGATCCTAAATCTGGAGATATTTCTAGAGGTTATAAAGAAGATGGATATTTCCCAGAAGCAATGATAAATTTCTTAGCCTTTTTAGGATGGAACCCAGGAACTGAACAAGAACTATTTGATTTAGAAAGCTTAATCAATGCCTTTGGTTTAAATAAGGTTAATAAATCAGGAGCACGTTTTGATCCCGATAAAACAAAATGGTTTAATCATCATTACATGCAAGAGCAGCATAATACTGATTTAGCTTTAGCATATAAAAATTCTAGAGCAGAATTATCAGAAATTGACACCCAATATATAGAAATGGTAATTGGTTTAATTAAAGAACGTGCCACATTTGTAAGTGATTTTTGGGAGCTAAGTCATTTCTTTTTTACAACACCTTTATCCTACGATGAAAAGGCTTCAAAAAAAGCCCTAAAAGAAGGTACTGAAGATATTTTAAATAAGGTGAAAACCTTGGTTGATAGTGTCGATGATTTTACTGTTGAAAATCTTCAAAATACTATAAAAAGCTGGATTACATCTAACGAGATTGGTTTTGGAAAGGTAATGATGCCGTTACGTTTAGCACTTGTTGGAGCCTTACAGGGACCTGATGTTTTTGATATTATCTATATGATTGGAAAAACAGAAACATTAAAACGTATTGATGGTTTAATTGCTACCATTTAATTAATATCTAAAACTCTTTGTCATTTAGATTGATCAATTTCTATAATTGTATCCTTCTAAATGACATTTTTTTATTAAAATGTAATCATTAAAGCAAATGATAACATATTTTGATGGCCTTCAAATTTTTTAGACGATGGCGTTGTTGTTAAGTTTTGATCATTGAGTTTCTTAAAGATGTTTGTAAATCCATAACTATAGCTCGCTCTTAATTTAAAATTCCCTATTCCTGCAGAAGCACCAATAACTCCATTGGCATTGAATTTTGAAATATCACTAATATCTTCAGCAAGCAAAGCATCAAAACCGTCAATGATATAATTCTTTTTAGAATCATCATCTAATTCTAGTTCACCATTATATTGTAATTGCGGACCAACATCAAGAGTTAAATTATCTTTCAATAATTTTACATGTAATAAAAAAGAAACCTGAGCAGCAATTAAATTATAATCCAGCTGTTCTTGAGTAAGTGTTGCAAGAGACGGTCTGCCAGTTATTTCTAACGTATTTTGTGAAAATTGAAACCCATAACTTACTGTATACCATTTATGTGGAATGTCAACTGTTGCAATCATTCCTCCTATAAAACCATTTCCGCTTTTAGTTTGAAAATTATCGGTTGTAATATCATATTGTGTTAATCCTCCAATGATACCAATCCCGTTTTTTATTTTATATCGTTTATGTTGTGCTACTGAAACTGTAACAAAACCAATACATAATGCTACTAATAAAATAAACTGCTTTTTTTGCATATACTTAGTGTGTGATTTGAGCAAATATAACTTAATTTAGTAACTGATTATTTTTATAACCATTTAAAAAAAACACTTTATGGGACAATTTATTTTTATACCAATTATTTTTTTCGGCTTAATCATTTTGATTTCAGCTTTCTTTATTGTTAAACAACAAACCGCTGCTATTATTGAGCGTTTTGGTAGATTTCAAACTGTCGCTCAATCAGGTTTAAGGTTTAAAATTCCCTTAGTGGATAGAATTTCTGGCCGTTTGAGCCTGAAAATTCAGCAATTAGATGTAATTGTAGAAACAAAAACACACGATGATGTGTTTGTGCGCTTAAAAATTTCAGTACAATACAAAGTCATAAAAGATAAGGTGTATGACGCTTTCTATAAGCTCGATTATCCTCACGATCAAATTACGTCTTATGTCTTTGATGTGGTACGTGCCGAAGTTCCTAAAATGAAATTAGATGATGTGTTTGTTAAAAAGGACGATGTTGCTATTGCGGTAAAACGAGAATTAAACGAAGCGATGATTGATTATGGGTACGATATTATTAAAACCTTAGTAACAGATATTGATCCAGATGCTCAAGTTAAAGAAGCAATGAACCGAATTAATGCTGCTGAGCGTGAAAAAGTAGCTGCTCAATATGAAGGTGATGCTGCTCGTATTTTAATTGTTGAAAAGGCAAAAGCTGAAGCTGAAAGTAAACGATTACAAGGACAGGGTATTGCTGATCAACGTAGAGAAATTGCTCGCGGATTAGAGGAGTCTGTAGATGTTTTAAATAAAGTTGGTATCAACTCTCAAGAAGCTTCTGCGCTTATTGTTGTAACTCAACATTACGATACCTTACAATCTATCGGTCAAGAAACCAATAGTAACTTAATTTTATTACCAAATTCTCCTCAAGCAGGAAGTCAAATGCTTAACGATATGGTGGCGAGCTTTACAGCGAGTAATCAAATTGGTGAAGCCATGAAAAACTCAAGAAAGAAGAAAGAGTAATAGATTCTATAGTTAACTTTGAAAGAGCTCGGAAACAGAAACTTGTTTTCGGGCTCTTTTTTTAAATCTTTCTTTTCTTAGAACCAGATCTCTTTTTCTTCTGTTCTGTTTCTTTTACCTCTTCTCTTATCCATGGAAATGATAGAGATGTACTTGCAAATGACGTTCCGAAGTTAATATTAGCATAGTATACTTGGCTTACCGCATCCTTTACTTGATTGCTAGAAAGTTCTTGTAATGGATGAATAAAAACAGCCCATAAAACACCTTCTGAAACTGCATATTTAACGTCTAAAGCGGTATGGAAATTAGCGACTAATGCTGCTTTAATTAAATCACCATCTAAAGTATTAGCGTTTGCAATAGGAGAAATGATTCGCATTCTATTGTGTTCTGTATCTGTAAAAGACACCAACTGAATATCTTTAACAAAAAATTGCCAAGCACCTTTTTGACCTTGAATAGAATCACTAACCGAAGCATAAATATCTTCAAGTTTGTCATTATTCATGTTTTGAGAAAAGGACAATAATGGTAATATAAATAGTATATAGATTGTTTTTTTCATTGTAATCGTATTTTATTTCTAAGTCGAAAAAAACACGGTTAACAAACAAATAGCTAAGTCATTATTTAAATGGATGACGTTCATCCCATTCTCGTATTGGGTTGGCATATTTTACTACCAACTTCAAGACGGTATTAGCAATCACATTATTAGTGTGCTTAAGATAAATATGCATATTGCGTGGCTTTGCTCCTACACTGCTTTTAATTTCCATAGCTGTTCGGGCAAAAATCACTTGTTTATATTGATGTTGAATGCCAAAAAAGGCCATGTCGAACAACATATTAAGATACATTTGATATTGATGTTGTAGGTCTTGTTTATAGCCTAAAAAGTAAGTTTCTAATTTGGTGTTATTTAGAATTAACGTATAGAACCCTACAAGCTCATCATTTAAGAAATATCCAAAAAGTTTAAACCTTTCTTTAAGTTGAAATTTTAAATTATAAAAATGGTCACTGTGTAATTTAAAGGAATTAACTCCTGCATTATCAGATACATTTACATACAATTCATAAAGGCTATTTGAAAACTTATTTACCTCATCTAAGCTTAATTCTTTACATTGTATCTCATTGCTTTTCTTGCGCGCTGTTTTGTAACGTCTTCGATATTTTTTATTGAATGAAGCGATATAATCATCAGAAGATTTCCAATCGTTTCTAACTTCAAAAATCATATTAGGCTGCGCTTGTGCTTTATACAATTTTTGATTTCGAAAGAATGCTTCACTTAAATGAATATCATCGGTTTCGAAATAATCTTTAAATCCAATAATTCTTATTTTTTTACCAAATTGTTGTTTTATGGTTTGCGTTAATTCATTAATACCTTTTGAAATTATATGTAAAAACTCATCTTGAGTTATCGCTTCAGAATTAAAATACAAGCCATGCTGTCCGGTATGCATTAAATTACCTACAATTAATGCATTTCCTTTTACAATTTTAGAAATAAGTATTTTTCCACAGCGCTTAAAAAACTGATTAGACGTTTTTCTAAACACATCATCCAAATACATTTCAACACGTTGGATAATGGCAATTCCAACTAAAATTTCCGAAGAAAAAACACCTAAAAAATAGCTAGAGATATTTGCTGGACTTGAATCTTCAAGTGCTTTTAAGAAAGGTTTATTTAAAAAAATATCATTAACAGGAAGCTCATCCCATGCTTGGGGTAAATCTGTAACCGAATTGTATATTTTAAAGTCTATCAAGGCAAAAAATAAAGGCTGAAAATTACGATTCTCAGCCTTCAAATGTGTTAAAAATTCATCAAAGTTTTTAGTTCCATCCACAAAGAATTGCACCCATTACAGCTAATGTAACAATCCAATATCCAGAATTAATAAAAATATATTTGGTATTTTTGCGTTCAAACAAAGCTATGGTTCCAATAATTGGCAAAGCACCAAACACTCCAAAAATAGTTCCATGAAGCGCGCCATGCTCAAACGTTCTATAAGCCGTACCATAATCTGTCATAAACGCTTCAAACGACGTTTTTGCTGTTTCAGGTTCTCCTCCAATCATTCCTAGCGCTCCCCATTGATGGTTTGTGAACTGCATTAATAAAACTGCTAATACAGCAGCAAAAAACAATGCTAGTCCAAAAATAACAGCCATGTTTCCACTTTTCATTTTTTCTTCAGTCACTCCAGAAGCTTTCATCCATGCGTTACCAAAGACTTTTGGGTTATACCAAATAGCTCCAATAACCAAAGCAGCAACTGCTGCAACAGGTATTGCTAAAGGGGTAATAGGTAGTGTATCCATAATATTTAATATTTTAGTTAGTATGTTTAAATGTACAAAAAAACCTCAAAAGTACATTTTGAGGTTTCTAAACGGTCTTAGACAGTGTTTATAAAATTTTTGCTTCAGCTACTAATAAATCATTTTTATCGTCTAATGCTTTTTCAATAAACGTATTGATATCTTCATTCCGTTCTTGGCCATTTTTAAGTAATACACTTAGAGTAATCAGTGTTGCAATACGTGTTCCTACTTTTTTTGCTGCAGTATTAAATAAGGGCTGTAAATCGTCATAACTAACGGTTTCCGCAAGTTTTAAAATTTCTGCTTTAGACTTTTCTTGCTTAGCTTCTGGTTGGTTGGTGTATTTTTTTCCCAACTGTTTAATCACTTCAATAGCGGGTCGTTTTTGTTGCTGTTGTTGTGGTTTATTCTCATTATTATTTTGTTGAGCCTTAGGCTTTTGTTTTGCCCAAGAATCTCTTAAACCAACAGTTTTATTAAACACTAAATGTTCTGATGTAGTATCATCATCGACATTAAAATAACCTAAACGTTGAAATTGAAATTGATCACCAATAGTTACATCTAATAAACTAGGTTCTACAAACGCTTCAATAGTTTTTAAAGAATTAGGGTTAATAAACTCCATAAAATCTTTTTCTGGATGTGCATCTGGAGCTTCATCAATAAAAAGTCTATCATATTCTCTAACCTCAGCTTTAATAGCGTGTTTTACAGATACCCAATGCAATGTGCCTTTAACTTTCTTTTCAGTATCTGTAGAATAGGTGCAGTGAATTTCAGTAATGTGACCATTATTATCTTTGACAACACTTTCACCTTTAATGATGTAGGCATTTTTTAATCGTACCTCACTACCTAATTTTAATCTAAAAAACTTATTACTAGCTTCCTCTTTAAAATCTGCACGTTCAATGTATAGTTCTTTAGAAAAAGGGACCTTTCTAAATCCAGCACTTTCATCTTCTTGATTATTTTCGGCATCTAGCCACTCTTCTTTATCCTCTGGATAATTAGTGATTACTAATTTCACAGGATCTAAAACAGCCATAACTCTTGGTGCTATTTTATTTAAATCTTCACGAATACAAAACTCTAAAAGGGATACATCAATCACATTTTCTCGTTTTGCAACACCAACTCTTTCGATAAAATGACGGATAGAATTTGGTGTATATCCGCGTCGTCTCAACCCTGAAATGGTTGGCATTCTTGGATCGTCCCAACCAGAGACAATATTATTTTGAACTAATTTAAGTAGCTTTCGCTTACTCATAATTGTATAACTCAAGTTTAAACGTGCAAACTCACGTTGTTTAGGAGGCATTGGTAGTTCTTGAGCGGCATAACCATAGACATTATCCTTAAACCAATCGTAAAGTTCTCTGTGAGGTTTAAACTCAAGTGAGCATAATGAATGAGAAATTTGTTCTATATAATCACTTTCACCATGTGTCCAATCGTACATTGGATAAATACACCATTCATCACCTGTTCTATGATGTTCTTTTTTTAGTATACGATACATAATAGGATCACGCATTAACATATTTGGATGCTGCATGTCTATTTTTGCTCTCAAAATATGTGTCCCTTCATCAAACTCACCTCGCTTCATGCCTTCAAATAAATAAAGGTTTTCTTCTACGCTTCTATTTCGATAGGGACCATTAACACCTGGTTGTGTTGGTGTTCCTTTTTGTTCTGACATCGCTTCACTAGACTGAGAGTCTATATATGCTTTTCCGTCTTTTATGAGTTGAACAGCCCAATTATATAGTGTATGAAAATAATCTGAAGAATAAAATTCATTAGCCCATTTATAACCCAACCATTCGATATCGCGTTTAATAGCATCTACATATTCTTGTTCCTCTTTTGCTGGATTAGTATCATCAAAACGAAGGTTTACGGGCGCTTGATATCGTTCTCCTAAACCAAAACTAATTCCAATAGCTTTAGTATGCCCAATATGTAAATATCCATTAGGTTCTGGTGGAAAACGAAAACGAAGTTTATCTTTTGATAATCCGTTAGCTAAATCTTCTTCTATAATGTGCTCTATAAAATTGAGCGATTTTGTTTCTTCAGACATGATTTTAAAATAATAGGCAAAGTTATTAAATATTTGCGTTATATATTTGCTTTAAAATAGAATGCTTTGGGAATAATTAAAGTTGAAAATATAAGAGTTTTTGCACATCATGGTTGTTTAAAAGAAGAAACCAAGATTGGAAGTAATTATCGTGTAGATTTAGAAGTAAAAGCAAATTTAAAAACCTCAGCAAAAACCGATGAATTAAATGATACTGTTGATTATGTACTTTTGAACACTATTGTAAAAGAAGAAATGCAAAAGCCTTCAAAATTATTAGAAACGGTTGCTAAACGTATTTTAGATCGTATATTTTCTGAAGAATATTTAGTAAAAAAAGCATCAGTAAGCGTTAGTAAACTGAATCCTCCAATTGGTGGTGATGTAGAAAGTGTGACAATAAAAATCATAAAAAGACGAAAAAAGTAAGGGTTAATAGTGTAAAATGGTAATTTTTTATACATTTGCCTTCCTCGATTGTAATATTACATTGGGAATCTTGTTAAAACAAGATAAAAGGCGTCTTGGCCGAGTGGCTAGGCAGAGGTCTGCAAAACCTTGTACAGCGGTTCGAATCCGCTAGACGCCTCGAAAAACCTTCAACTACTGTTGAGGGTTTTTTTATTATATGTCTCATCCTGAAATAACGTTACATAAAACCAAGTATAGTAAAAACGAACCCAAAAAAATTATCAATTAAATTTAAATTACCTATTAGGTTGCTTTTGTATTGCAAAATAATCGACAATTAACATCATACTTAGTAATAAACTCCCAAATGTAAAAATTAAAGAACCATAAGGCCAGTGCTGAATTTTAAATAATACACCTATGATGATTAAAGCTAGTGAAGTAATTGAAAATCCGTAATAAAAGAGTTTTAAAACACCACTATTTTTTAGTTTTCGACGTATAAAATATGTGAATCCTTCAGTTATTAGCCACCAAACAAATAGTATAAGCAATACTAGATCTAAAACATATGGAATATTAAACAAGTGAAGTCCTTTAATACAGTAATTAAAAACCCAAACTAAGACAAGTCCTAATTTTACATAATCTAGTGTTTGTTTTTCTTTTTTGTATAAAAAACGAAGGCTATATAATAGTACTATTAAACCACTTCCTAAAAGTATTAATTGCTTTGCATATAGCCAGTGCATCACTTTAAATAACACACCATAAACTAAGATAATGAGTGCAATTCGAATTGGAAAGGTTAATATTTTAGTTCTTGATACTTTCAAAATAAACACTCAAATGGTTTAATGTCTTATAGGGCTTACTTTTTCTATTTGCTCTTTACTTTTTTCATAAAGTTCAGGAAATAAACCTTGAGATAGTAATAGAATTCCAAAACCTAATATAACTAAAGCAAGGATTTTTTTGGTTTTAAAAATAAGACGTGGTGTTAATTTATTTCGTAGACGTTTGGCAAGTGCTATTTTAACTAAATCAATTAAGAAGTAAACAGTTAATATGGTGATAATAAAAATTATAACACCATTTTCAGAAGTCGTCATAGAACTTCCAATAGCAATAAATCCTAACCAAAATAATAAAACACCAATATTAACAAAATTGAGAAGAAAACCTTTAATGAATAATTTTTGATAGTTATTTTTAGGGATTTCAATTCTATGGTATTCTTTTGCGATAGACCGAAATGATTTGGATGTTTTAACAAAAGAAATAAATCCATAAACCGCTAATATTACACCTCCAAAAATAAGAAAATTAGGATCGTCTTTAATTTTTTCTATAAGGTTATTAGTACTGTAAAACGCGAGTGAAATAAAGATAATATCTGCTAGAATAACACCTAAATCAAATATTAAAGCACTTTTAAACCCTTTTGTCGCACTCGTTTCTAGCAGTACAAAAAATACTGGACCGATAGTGAATGCAAGAATAATTCCGAAAGGAATAGCTGCTAAAATATCATCTAACATAAAAGAAATAGCTTTCCTACAAATCTAATAAAAAAGACTCAAAATCAACGAGAATGGTTAAGCGATTAGTTCATACGTTTTATTCGTCCGCCTAATGTTCTTTTTTCTTTTATATGTTCTGGGTTTCCGTAAATATAAATATTACCACCAGCAGTTACTTTAGCATCTACAGTTTTTGAAGCATTCACATCGGCTTCACCACCTGCTTTTAAACTCACTGATGTGTTTTGGGTTTCGAAAGCTTGACCTTCATAAACGCCTCCTGTATTAAGTATAATATCTTGCGAAATTGCTTTACCTCTTGTTTCTATAATACCACCAGAAACTGCTTTTATATCAACTTGATCTACGTCTAAACCTATTTTAAGACGTGCGCCTTCTTGAGCTCTTAGTTCGATCTGGTTTTGTTCTATAAGTTCGTTAGAAGTGATGTAAGCACCTTCATTACCATCTATAACATCTAATTTGGTATAGTATACAGCAACAAATGTTTTATCACCATTAAATATTAAATCAAATTTCATTCTAATTTTAAGCTTTCCATTTTTATTGATTACCTCTACATCTTCAATATCATCACCAGTAATTTCTACTTTAGCTTCATCAGATTTTATAAGATTTACGACAATTAAATCATAAACTTTAACTTCATTAAAATCGCCAACACCTTTTTCTTTAGGGTTTTGAGAAGTTACTATTGAAGTTACAACTAATAATACGAGGGTTAAAAAAGTTTTCATCTTGAATCTGTTTTATAATAGTTACGTTTGTTCTTTTATAAAGATGATAACTTAACTTAATTGTTACAGTTTTATTATGTATTCTGAAATTTTATGCAACACGAACTGCTGTTCCTGTAACTGAAATGGTTGTAGTCCCAGTAGACGTTATTTCTAAATCTACACTGATACCAACAATAGCATTTGCATTAAGCTTAATAGCATTTTCTTTTAGTTGTTGAAATGCAAGCTCTTTAACGTTATTTACTTCATTACCAATAGCATCATAATACTTTTTCATACTAAACGTAAATGTTCCTTTTTGGTAATTCATATTAACACCAGTAACAATACCTAAGTAATCTTTTATTTCGTGACCTTCAATTGAATTTGTTGTGGTTAAAATCATAATTGTTTGTTTATTTTATTGGTACTAATTTATTCTAAAATGTTACAAATAAAAAAGAGGAGATGCTAAATTTAATATCTCCTCTTTTATTTATTTATAGTTTTAAGTTTATTTAATCCTCACAATCTGCGTTAAGGATGGTAGTGGCATCCTTTTGGTTGTTACCAAAAGATACAACGAACAGCCTGACCTCTAGGGAACGCCAAAATAAAACTAGTTATTTTCATGTTTACCAATTAAGGTAAAATCGAGATGTTTTTTAACCAAATCGGTATTTTTAACTTTTACAATAACCTCATCACCAAGCTGGTACATGGTTTTAGAGTTTTTACCAATGAGTGCATAATGGTCTTCATTAAACTCATAATGATCATCTTTCATATCGCGAACACTAACCATACCTTCACATTTATTCGATATAATTTCGATATAAATTCCCCAATCTGTAACACCAGAAATCACACCTACAAACTCTTCATTTTTATGGTCTTCCATAAAACGAATTTGCATGTATTTAATAGAATCTCTTTCGGCTTTAGTCGCTAAATATTCCATAGAACTAGAATGGTTACACTTATCTTCATATACCTCTTCACTTGCCGATTTTCCGCCATCCAAATAATGCTGTAATAAACGATGTGCCATCACATCTGGATACCTACGAATAGGCGAGGTAAAGTGACTGTAATAATCAAAAGCTAATCCGTAATGCCCAATATTGTGCGTCGAATATTCGGCCTTACTCATGGTACGAATAGTCAATGTATCTACTAGGTTTTGTTCCTTTTTACCATTAACTTCTTTTAATAAATTATTTAAAGATGAAGACACAGATTTTCGATCTTTAAAATTGAGTTTATACCCAAAACGTCCAACAACATTTTGAAGTGCTGCTAGTTTTTCGTCATTAGGTTCATCATGTACTCTATAGACAAACGTTTTCTTTTGTTTTCCTATAAATTCACCTACTTTTTTATTAGCTAATAACATAAACTCTTCTATAAGTTTATTAGCATCTTTACTGGTTTTAAAGTAGACTCCTACTGGATTTGCTTGGTCATCTAAATTAAATTTAACTTCAACTTTATCAAAAGAAATTGCTCCTGTACTCATACGTTTACGACGCATAATTTTAGCAAGCTCGTCCATTTTTAAAACAGCATCTGCAACAGCTTGATCTGCATTATAAGTCTTACCTGTTAAAGAAATTTCTTTAGGAATACTATTACTTTTAGTTTCAATGATAGACTGCGCTTCTTCGTATGCAAAACGTGCATCAGAATAGGTCACTGTTCTACCAAACCATTGGTCTTTAATCTCAGCTTTATCATTCATTTTAAACACCGCAGAAAAAGTATATTTTTCTTCATGCGGTCGTAATGAGCAGGCTCCGTTTGATAAAATTTCAGGAAGCATTGGTACCACGCGATCTACTAAATATACAGATGTTGCGCGTTCATAAGCTTCGTCATCTAAAATTGTTCCTTCTTGCAAATAATGAGACACATCAGCAATATGAATTCCTATTTCAAATAAGCCATCGTCGAGGACTTTAAATGATAGTGCATCATCAAAATCTTTGGCATCTTTTGGATCAATGGTAAAGGTTAAATCTTTACGCATATCACGACGTTTCGCTATTTCTTCAGGTTTTATTTCTAAGTCAATCTTATTTGCATAGTCTTCAACCTCATTCGGAAACTCAAGTGGTAACCCATATTCGGCAAGAATAGCATGTATTTCGGTATTATGTTCTCCAGGTTTCCCGAGAACTTTAAGAACTCTTCCGTAAGGAGAATCGGCTTTTTCTGGCCAATCTTCAAGAGAAACTAATACTTTATCACCTTCTTCGGCTTTATTAATTTTATTAATAGGCACAAAAATATCGGTATGCATTTTATTACTGTCAACCACAACAAACGCATAACTTTTATGAATTTGAATAACACCAACATATTCGCTTTTAGCACGCGTGATAATCTGTGTGACTTCACCTTCTATCTTACCACGTTTTCTACGTTTATAAGCATAAAATTCGACCTCATCACCATGAAGCGCTTTGTTCATATTATTAGAAGCAATATAAATATCATCTACAAAATCATCGCAAATAATATATCCAGCACCTCTAGATGCCATATCGACGCGACCTATGTGATATTCGGTATTTACAATAGCTTTAAACTTCCCACGGTCAATTTCTTCAATTTCTTGTTTAGCTTTGAGTTGGTGTAGTTTTTTAATGATTTGATTCCTGCTACTTGCGTCGTTAACACCAAGTATAGCAGCAATTTGTTTGTAATTAAATGTTTTGTTTCTTTCTTTTTTTAGAATACTTAGAATTGTATTTGTAAGGTTTGAAATCCCTTTATTGGATTTCTTTTTTTTTCGTTTTGTCATTATTATTTGTAATCATATTCTATTCCTATTCAGTGTAGGAATTTATTAAATTTTAACTCAATACAAGGAGAAGTGAAGGTATTAAGTTTCTGCAAATCTACGCTTTAATTATTTAATTATGTTTTGTTAGTGTTAAATTAATGAAAAAGACCTGTGAAATTCACAGGTCTTTTAAATAAAATATAAGATATTTTATTATTCAATGATCAAGGTTTTATATGTGATTCCATTCTTTGTTGTGACTTATACAATGTAAGAAGAGGTTAATTGAGACGTATTAATTATAGTAGTTTCTGAAATTAATATATATTAAACATTTCAATTTAACTCAAAGCTAAATTTTCACTTATCAACATATATATACATATCATCTTTTTTCTTTTAAAAATTTTAAAAATAAATGGTGGTTATTATAGTGTGTTAATAGCTAGTATAACTTTTTTAGGTTTCACTTTGATAAGTGACTTATCAGGTTTACTTAATACGTAGTTAACATTAAATTTACATATAACTTCCTCATTTTAAAACGAATTTATAAAGCTATTAACAGCTGTTAATAATTGATGTTGACAACTTATATTTAATAAGTATTTATAAAATTCCTGTTGGTATCTTATAATTTGGATACTGATAACTTAGCTAAAAAAAACGATTAACTTTTTAGGTTATTTGATTTTGATTTTGGTTTGTAAAAATTAATAGATAATCCTAATAAAAGTTTTAAATACTTAAGAGAAGATATGAACAAGTAATGAGATATAAACATGGTAGATATTAACAATCCTTATTTCTAGTTAATAACACTTTAATCTCAAACTTAAAGATTATGAATAACTATGTGTTTTATCTTTCGGATTATTTATAAGCAATTATTAACTTTAGGGTTTTAAACAACACCACTAAATTATGACTATTTCTATAGGAAACGACCACGCAGGAACCGTGTATAAACAAGCCATTACAGAGCATTTAGAAGCTAAAGGTTATACTGTTAATAACTACGGAACAAACTCAAACGACAGTGTTGATTATCCAGATTATGTACATCCCGTTGCTACAGATATTGAAAATAAAACTGTTGATTTTGGGATTTTAATTTGCGGTAGTGCAAATGGTGTCGCTATGACAGCTAATAAACATCAAAACGTTAGAGCTGGTATTTGTTGGACCAAAGAAATTACTGAGCTTACAAGACAGCATAATAATGCAAATATTTGTTGTATTCCTGCACGATATACAGCTTTACAACAAGCGATTCAAATTGTGGATACATTTTTAGAAACAAAATTTGAAGGTGGTCGTCATCAAAACCGAGTCGATAAAATTCCTGTATCTTGTTGATATATGAGTCATTCACATTCGCATAACCACTCGCACTCTCATAAAGATTTAAAAGGTAGACATCTTATTATTACAATCCTTTTAAATATTGTGATTACCGTTGCACAGGTTATAGGTGGATTATTATCAGGAAGTTTATCATTATTAAGTGATGCACTACATAATTTTAGTGATGTTATTTCTTTAATTGTAAGTTATATTGCGAATCGACTTTCAAAAAAAGAAGCATCACTTCAAAAAACCTTTGGGTATAAACGTGCCGAAATTTTAGCCGCTTTTATTAATGCTTCTACATTAATTATTGTGGCTATTTTATTAATTATAGAAGCTATTGAACGGTTTCAGAATCCACAAACAATTGCATCTCATCTGGTAATATGGTTATCATTATTAGCAATCATAGGCAATGGTTTTAGTGTGCTTTTACTTAAAAAGGACAGTAAAACTAATCTAAATATGAAAAGCGCTTATTTACATTTATTAACAGATATGATGGCAAGCGTAGCAGTACTAATAGGTGGTTTAGTAATGACCTATTTCCAATTGTTTTGGGTTGATAGTGTTTTAACTTTTGTTATTGCAGTGTATCTCATTATCATGGGATACAAATTACTTAAAGATTCGTTTAAGGTATTAATGCTATTTACACCAGATACCATCCAAGTAAAAGATATTGTGAAAGACCTGCAGCAATTAGAGGCTATAAAAAATGTGCATCATGTTCATATTTGGCAATTAAATGATGATGAAATTCATTTAGAAGCGCATATCGATTTTAATACCGATATTAGCTTATCTCAGTTTAATGTTATTTTACATGATATAGAAAATTTAGTATTTCATAACTTCGGAATAAATCATGTGAACATTCAACCAGAATTTGGAAAATCTGACACTAAAGATATTATTGTTCAAGACTAATTAATTATGCTAGAAATTAAAGTAAAAACGTTTCAAGAATTAACAACACAAGAACTTTATAATGTATTACAATTACGAAGTGAAGTTTTTGTTGTAGAACAAGATTGTGTCTATCAGGATATTGATGGAAAAGATCAAAATGCCTTACATATTATTGGTTATAAAAACACGAGCGTTGTAGCTTATACACGAGTTTTTAAACCAGGTGACTATTTTAAAAACGCCAGTATTGGTAGAGTAGTGGTAAGTGAAAAAGAACGCACACATAAATATGGTTATGATATAATGACTGCGTCAATAGATGCTATTAAAAGTCATTATAATGAAAGTACAATTAAAATATCTGCGCAAACGTATTTAAAACGCTTTTATAATCATCTAGATTTTTTTGAAGTAGGGGAGACATATTTAGAAGATGGGATTCCACATATTGGTATGATTAGAACATCTTAATGACTTTCACCAACATAAGTAATTAAAATTTCTACACGACGGTCTAATTTAGGAATTCCACCTAACGGAAATTTTCTGCGCATTCCAACATATTTCATACGGCGTTTACTAACTCCTTTTTTAGCAAGATAATCGTAGATATGCTTTGCTCTAGCCACAGATAGGTTACGTTTTTTAGTTTTTCTATCTATAGCATCTCTACTATTTTTAGTGCAACACACATGACCTTGAATAGTGAAATAAATATCTTTGCGTTCAATAAGGATTTCAGCAATTTCTTTTAGTATTTCTTTAGATTCTGGTAGTAATTTACTGTAACCTGTTTTAAATAGAATATTATTAAGCTCAAACTTATCTCCTGCTTTTAATTCGCCTTTTAAAATTTCTTTAGCTTCACGTTTTTTTGCATTAACTATTTCAGGAGAATCTTTAGGTTTTGGAGGAAAAACTGAAGACACAATAATCTCAACTTTTCGATTAAGACCTCTAATTTTACTTAAGTCATTTTCTTTAACAAGCTTTAATAAAATTTTTCCTTTACCATCCACATTTGTTATTACAGATTCATCAAATTCATTATTAGAAAAGATAGTTTTAATAGAATTTGCTCGATCTTGAGATAATTTTAAGTTGTAAGTATCTGTTCCTCTATCATCAGTAAAACCATAAATAGAAACTTTAGCAATGTCTATACTCTCAATTTCAGATAAAAACACAAGTAACCTATTGTGCTCTGTAGGAGGAACTTCAAACTTATCGGTTTCAAAATACACCTCATGTTTCATTTCCTTTTGAGCTAACAAAAGTTGTGAAAATAGTAATGTTAAGAGTAGTATTTTTTTCATCTTTATATTAAAATCTAAAATTAAATATAGATTTTTTTAATGTTTTCATCAAATTATATCTAGTTATTAATCCAAGTAACTTAAATAATTAGATGGGTTTTTTAATATTTCAACACCTTTTTGAATTTCAAAATTATGAGTTATATAATACGTGTAAAGACCTTCACGATAAAAATACCGCTTTACAATTTCGTCTGATAATAAGGATAATAATTGTGTTTTATTATCCTCTATTGCTTTGCTTTTATATGCGTTTAATGTTGAAACCAAATTAGAATACTCTGTGTGTATTTCGTTGTTTAATTGTTCTTCTTTAGCAATAGAAAGTGCATTAGCAAAAGCTTTTTCTGTTTGTGTTTCAAAGCTAAAATTATTTGCACTTAAGAATTTTTTAAAATCATTAAAATCGGAATTAGTCAATTTAAAATTATCTAAATCTACTATATTGTTTTTATAATAGTATGTTGTAGCATATTTAAAAATCAAGTTTTCGTTGATTATAGCCTTTGTAATTGTACTTAATTTGGTAGCATCTAATTCTAAATCGGGTTGTACACCACCTCCATCATAAACTGTTCTTCCTTTTTTAGTTTTAAAAGCATTGTAGTTTTCTTGCTTTACACGTGTTGCTTTTCCATTGTCATCACGATTCCAATAATCTAGAGCTTGAATACAGCGTCCTGAAGGTGTATAGTATCTAGAAATTGTAATTTTCATTTGGGTGCCGTAGGTTAATTTTTTTGGTCGCTGAACCAATCCTTTTCCAAAACTACGCGCTCCAACAACTACTGCACGATCTAAATCTTGCAAAGCACCAGATACAATTTCACTTGCAGAAGCACTTCTTCCATCGATAAGAACTACTAAAGGGATTTCGGTATCTATGGGTTCTTTAGAGGTATAATAGGTTTTGTTATACTTTTTTACTTTCGATTTTGTAGTTACTACCAGTTGATTTTTCGGTACAAAAATATTAGTGACATTTACAGCTTCTCTTAATAATCCACCTGGGTTTCCTCGTAAATCTAAAATCAATTTTTCGGCGCCTTGGTTTTTTAAAGCGCGAAGCGCACTTATCGTTTCAGCAGAGGTTTTTTCATTAAATTTTCTAAGTACTATATATCCAGTATTATCATTTACCATTGAAAAATGAGGTACAGCATGGATGTCTACAGATTCTCTTTGTATGGTTGTTGTTTCTGTTTTCCCTTGTCTTATATAGGTAACGGTTACAGATGTTCCCGCTGCGCCTTGAAGAAGGTTTCCAGCATCGTCTTTAAAATCGGCTACTATGACATTATCAACTTTTATAATTTCATCACCTGCTTTTAATCCGGCTTTGTCTGCAGCATAATCTTTATAAGGCTCTACAATTACTAATTTTTCTTTTAGTGTTAATACGTTAGCTCCAATACCAGTATAATCTCCAGCATTATTAATTCTTGACGCTTCAACATCTTGCTCGTTATAATAATTAGTATAAGGATCTAAATCTTTCAACATGCTTTTAATAGCAGTATCCATTAAATCACCTGGATTTGTTTCATCAACATAATTCATGTTGAGCTCTTTAAAAAGTGTTGTGAAGATTTCTATTTGTTTAGCAATTTCAAAAAAATCACTTTTAAAAGCAGTTCCACCAAAAAATATAGATAGTGCTAATAGTGGAATTAGGACCCGTTTTTGTAGTAGTTTTTTCATTAGTGCTTTTTGTTTTATCAATCGTCAAATACCATATACCATAAAAAGCAGGGATTTAAAATTCTCTTTATGTATGGTTTTTAAAGACTTCTATCAATTTATTATTGAGATACCTTCTTTGAAAAAGTATCTAAAAGTTTTTTCATTTTTAGGTCTACAGAATCAAAATCTGTTCCATCTTTTCCAATGTACAAAATCATTAACGCATAACAAGACGAAATGTTGTTAAAATAAGCGGTTTTGTTAAGACGGTAAGCTTCTCGTAATAAGCGTTTAATTTGAATTCTATCAACTGCTTTTTTGAAATTCCGTTTGCTTACAGAAACCCCTGTTTTAAATTGAGTGTCCTCTACAAATTCTGTTTTTAAATACACCATTCGTAATGGATAGGCAGAAACAGACTTTCCTTCAGAAAATAGTTGTTCTATTAATTTCTGACTTTTAAGCTTCTCTTTTTTGGGATAAGAAAATGACATTTAGTTTTTAGATTTTAGAGCTACTAATTGTTGAAGATCTACAATTTTACTTTCTAACTCATGAAGTCTATCATAAACATCTACGGGTTCAGGCATTTGTTTTGAAGCAAACATAGTTACATACCAAACCTCCATAATATCTTCAGCATTTATGGTGTAAGTTGGATAATTCCCATCTTTATTATCACTTTTTAAAATAAGTTTACCACGCTCTTCTATACGATTAATAACCCGCTTTAAAACTACACCATCATTTTTACTTATGATGATATACACACGACCATCTTTAATATCGCTAAAATCTTCTACATAGCGACCAAACACCATATCACCATCAAAAAAGGTACGCACCATAGAATTACCTTGAACTTCAAAACATCGAAATGTCCCATTGGTTAATTGTGGCATATGAAACGCAGGTAGCGTTTCGATATATTCGGCATCACCATAACCATCCAAATAGCCAGCTCTTGCTTTTGCTGGCACATAAACCACATTTTCTTCTCCTTCTGGTGTGGTAGAAATCACTTGTGGCATTCCAGAATATGTTGGAGTATTTGATAACTCCGATTTTAACATGACATTACTTTTTCCAAAAAGATAGTCTGGGTTAATATTAAATTCGTCTATAATTGCAGAGAGTACATCATAGCCAGGTTTGGTTTTTTTACGAGAACCATCGGCTTGTGGCCTACCATTAACGATACTATCTATGGTAGTTCCTGTAACACCAATACGTTTCGAAAACGCATAATTATTAAGATGAAAATTATTAATAATAGCTGAAATTTTTTCGTCGATCTGCTCCATAATCTTGATAGTGTTAATTAAAACTTTTTACAAAATAATTTTGCAATTTGTTTGTTTTAATTTGTAAAATGTTTTATATTTGTGCTCTATTTAAATGCTAAGATACTAAAATTAGTTAAAAATCACACAAATGTTTGATTTTATTAGCATTTTCTTTAGGTTTTAAAATATAAAGACGTCTTATTAAAATCTATGATGGTTACGTATTCCATAAAATGTTGGAATGCGATGAAAGTTTATGCCTTAATTCTTAAGGTATTGTGTTGAAGTTATTTAGACTTCATATTAGGTCAACTGTTAGAAAAGCGAAACGATAACAGTTCTCATACTTATCTACTGTAGAAAAGTATGTATTGAACTTAATTAAAAACAAGTATAAACTTTAAAAAATTTACAATGAGTACAGAAATTAAAAATACCCTCTTTCGATTTATCTCAATGAGAGCGCCTGAGTTAACAGATGATAATAAACCATTAGATGGGTTTGTATTTAGAGATGATGCTGTTATAAAAGGCGTATTTGATACTGCCGCTTCTAATATAACAGAAGGAACAGGGAAATGGCAGGCAATGAAAACAGCTGCCGAAACATTTAGCGCGTTGTCTGTTGAAGATATCAAAAAAACAGATTCTAAACTTTACGAGTTATCTGTTTGGATTGCTAAAAACCGTTTGTCATATGATGTTGAAATACTTTTAGAAAAAGTTCAATCAGTTGTTGCAATAGATGATAAAGAGCTTTTAGGACAATTATGGGATAATTTGTTTTACCAAACGGTAACACAAAAAGAATTTTATGCAAAAGAAACCATTATTCAGCTTTTAATAACGAATCATTTTCTTTCAAATTACAAAGGAGATAAAGCACAAATAAAAGGCTTAATTAATGCTAAAGTAGTATTACCAAAAACATTATTTGGTGATACTGAAGCTGAAAATTCAAATGCAGAAAAAGTGTCTGAAAGTGAGGCGAAACCTGTAGTTTCTTTTCCGACAAGCGACATGGCAAAACAGCAAAACATTGCTCAAGCAGAATTACATAATGAACAACTTCGTTTACTTTCTAAAGAATTAAAAAAGGCTGAAAAAAGTTATCAAAAAGAACGAAATGCAGCGTTAAGTAGTGCTGAAAAAAGCTACCAAAAAGAGATTAAACCTCTGTTGGATCAGTATGCGGTTGATGTTGAGGCAGAAAAGAAAAAATGGTGTGAAATAAAAGATCCCAATGTTGATTATGATCCAAACGATCCTTGTAATCAACCAGCTTCTGTGACTCAGCCAGAACTACCTGAATTTGTTTTTAACTTTAGAAATGAATTGGATTATGATTATCTACAAACGAAATTAAGTTTGCAAACTTTTGAAACTCTTTCAAGTTTAATCGCTTCAGATTCTAATGCAGAACCTGTGGGTATGGAACGGTTAGAGCAACCTGATTTTGATACATTTGCTGAAGATTATGAAGGTTTTGCAGATGTTGAAGGATATATCCATGAGATTATTTCAGGAAATGATACTACAATTGTTGATAATACTGAAGATGAAGGCACAACCTTAGTAAGTATTGGTGGTGTTGTTGTCCCTGTGGATACGTCAAACCCATTACCTGATTTTAGTTTTCAACTGTGTTCTAAACCAATTATAAAGCCTCCGTTTGGATTAAAATATAATGCTGATTTAAAAATAAAGGTACCTGATGCTTCTTGGGAAGTATCAAATTTTGATTATACTTTAGAGCGTACCGATCAAGATTACAATAATAATGGTCAAATAACATATAGTATTGCTAGACTAGGGGATACGATTTATTTAAAAAACATTAATATAGGCTGGCCATACCTTTCTGAACAACCACAATTAGAATCGTTTTCTGGAACTATTACATTTACAAATGGCGTGGTTAAAGCATTTAGTACGTCTGATTTTGTATTGAGAACATGTACCTCTGGAGCTTTACTTGGTGAAATTATAGATCCAGGAGATAATGACAACCCTCCAAACCCAGGATCATCTAATGAAATTCCTTTTGTGCCTAGTGGTTTTGGTGTAAAACAATTAGGGATTGCCGATTATAATAAAGTAGAACAATCAACACAAGGTTATGTAGAAGGTGATGTAGCACATATTGAAAACATCATGGCACGTGAGTTTAAAGAACGAAGCACACGTAAATTACGTAGAAAAGAAGATACGTTTACAAGTTCTACTGAAACAGAAAGAGAACAACTCTCAGATACAACATCTACTACACGTTTTGAGATGCAAAATGAAGTGTCTAAGATTATTGCAAATAGCAAAGATTTTGGAGCTTCTGTTAATGCAAATTATACTTATGGAAAAACACTTTCTTTAAGTGCTGGAGCAAGTTTTGCAGCCCATAATTCTAAAGAAGAAAGCACGCGTCAAGCGGTAACAAATTCAAAGGATATCACAGAGCGTGCTTTAGATCGTATTGTATCTAAAGTTAAAGAAGAACGTATTGAGAAAATCGTTGAAGAATTTGAAGAAAATAATTCACATGGTTTTGATAACCGTAAAGGTGATAAGCATGTGGTTGGTGTATTCCGTTGGGTTGATAAAATATTCAAAAACCAAATTATTAATTACGGTAAGCGCTTAATGTTTGAATTTGCAGTACCTCAACCAGGGAAATTGCATAAGCTTGGCATGAGTGAAATAGAACAACAAGGTGGAAGCATGTTAATAGAGCCTGTTGATCCAAGAAAATCAACGACACAAAATCTTAAGGATTATACAATGCTTTCTGATACCAAATTGAAATATTGGTCTTCTAAGTATAATGTTGGGGTAGAAGGTCTAGAAAAACAAACAATTAGATTAAGTAAAGCATTTAACTTACAGTTTCAAGATAATGAACAAGAAGGTAGTTCAATAGAAGGGGGTATCGAAATTCCAGAAGGATACGAAGCTAAGAAGGCTTATGTTGCTGGAAGTTTTTATCATCACGGAGGGCATAATCATAAACACATGATTATTTCTGTTGGAAATCAAACAACAAGTATTGGAAACAATACATCAGCATTTGAAAAAACAATTTATTCACTTCCAAGTATTAAGAATAAATTAGCTGTATCAGCATCTACTTATGATACACTCACATCTAATTTTAATGTAGTTGCTGAATGTGATAGAACTCTTGAGGCTAAGCAAAAATGGCAACAAGAAACCTTTAAGGCGATTATTGATGCTTATGAAGATGCTTTAGCGACGTATAATGAAAGATTAGCTGAAGAAAAAGCAACTGGTATTCAAATTAAAGGGACAAACCCTGGTTTCTATCGTGAGTTTGAGAATAAGATTTTACGCAAAAATTGTATTTCTTATTTAATTGATCAAAACCCTAGTGCTCAAAATACGTATGGTAAATCTAATTTATTTACAACAACAGGTGGAGGCGCTGCAACTTTTGGTAATCTAGAAGTTAATGTCAACCAAGCTTTAGATAGCTATGCTGCGTTTGTGAAGTTTATGGAGCAAGCCTTTGAGTGGGATATCATGTCTTATAACCTATATCCATATTACTGGGGAAATCGTCAAGATTGGCCAAACTTGTATCAATATGACGAATCTAACGATCCGTTATTTAGAAACTTTATGCAAGCAGGTATGGCAAGAGTTGTTGTAACTGTACGACCAGGTTTTGAAGAAGCTGTTCGTTATTACATGCAGACGGGTCAAATTTGGAATGGAGGAGAAGTTCCAATTATAGAAGATGAATTGTACTTATCACTTGTTGAAGAATTGCGTCAACCAGAAGGTGAAAAGCTTGGTAAAGCGTGGCCAACACGAGTACCAACGGCATTAACCATTTTACAAGCACAAAGTATTGGTTTAAAAGTTACTAAAGCCTTACCATCTATTGAGGATGTATCAGATTTTGAAAATCCAGACGAGGTACCTCAATCTCAAGAGCTTGAGCTTAACGATGCCGAGATTGGTATTGCTGAAAGCGATGGCGAACGTCATATTGAGAATATCGATATTGTTGATGGTAATCTTCAGTTAAATACAGATACTAATCCAAGACAAATTGTTGCACAAATCTCTATCGAAGCACTTAAAAATGCGATAGACGACGTGGTGTAGCATAGTTAACAATCCTTACCCTTTTAGTAATAACTGGTTAATTAATCAGTGAAATTATCCTTCCGTTTTCTTTAACAGGAAAGCGGAATAGGGTAAGGTTTGTTTTTATGTAAACAAGTTTAATAATTAAAATAACAAACAATGAATACAAACACATATGGTGATGCTCATTTTAAGCATAAAACCAATTTTGGATCAATTGTAGTGTTCTCAGATGAAGAAAAAATGCTGGTGCCTCAAGATGAGTTATACAGTAGTGCTAATCAATATATCGCTATATATCAAAATGAAGAAACTGGTCAATGGATAGCAAAAACTAGAGATAGACTAAGTGGAGAATATGGAGACTTTATGATTAATTCATATAATTTATCTCCAGAAGGCAACATTCAAGCAGACCAATTAACATTTTTTCTCACACCAGATCAAGAAGTACAATATGGCGATCTTGATATGGATTATTATCGTATTGATGGTAAATTATATTTACAAGCAAATGCAACTATTGAACTTCAAGAGGTTGTGATTACTGCTTCAGGAATACCTAATGGGTCAACACAAGAAATAGAAGACACAATTGCACCTGAAGAAAGAATAATACCAACAGAAAGATCAGATGCATTTATTACGGTATTTGTAAGTAGTGATGGTGCAAAATTAGAACGTGCTTATCAACAAATAAATAATGTAAAAGGTAGCGAGCTAGTCATTTTTGCAGAAAAAGACGATAGCACCAATCTTTTTGGATCTGTTTTTAGGGTTTTATCAGGAAATAGGATAGACAATACGTCTATCTATCCTAAATTAGAATTAGCCAATATCATGAGAGCTTACACAAGTGACCCATCATTAAACATGGCTGCTTTAAGTGATTTAATTTCTAAGTATTATGAAGATTTAAATAGTGAAAGTATCTTTTTATGGTTACCAAGATTAGGCGCTTCATTTATTAAACTCGTTGCAGGATTTACATTACAACCTATTGGTGAACTCATGTATGGTATTGCAGATGAAATTGATAAAGGGCTGAGATTAGATGAAAACAGCTGGAAAGCTACAATAGATGGCGAATTAAATACAAAGTATGACCCTATTCTACCTGGTTATGGCTTGTTAACAAATGAAAATAATGTAGAAAAATGGACCAATAAAATAAACAACAAGTTTATTGAGCCTATGTCTAAGCCCATAAAAAAACTGATTAGGAAACTTAAAAACAATAAACTAACAAAGCATTTTATAGGAAATAGACTAGATGGCTTGTTGCGCTTTATAGAAGAAATCCCTAATTATTTAGAAAACGTGATTTCGTCAATTTTTGATTTTTTAAAAAATGCATTTGAGTTTTTTAATGCGCTTTTGGTTGGTATTATTAATAGTATAGTCGATTTATTAAAGTCCGTTTTTGAAATTTTAGGATTGATTTGTAAAGGCTTATATTCTTTAACAGAATTAGCAAATGACGTAGCAAACAAAACCAATTCATACCTTGGTTTGGTTTTAGAATCATTTGAAAATTTGATCTCTTTAGTAGCCTCTGTGTTTACATTAGAAAATTTAAAAGCGTTCATCAATTTTCAATTATTTATTATTAAAACAGCGGGCAAATTGGGTGTTATTGCTATTCAAAAAGCAATTCAGTTTTTTACAGAAGACGGAAGTAAAGTTGAACCAGAAACACCAGAAGAAGAAAGCTCCTTACCTTATGGTGCTATTGGTTATTATACAGGTTATATTATTGGCTTTGTAGCACAAGAGGTTGCTATTTTTATGGCAACTGCAGGTGTTGGGACTTTAGCAAAAGGTATTCAAGGTGCTGTAAAATCGTATGTAGAACTTGGTAAAGCGATTGGTAGAACAGTAAAAGCTACAGCTAAAGGTGTTCAACGCGTAGTCGTAGAGAGCTTTACAATAGAATCCTTTTTAAAAGCAATACAAGCTTTAAATAGTTTTGCTAAACAAATCCCAAAACACTTAAAGAGTTTGATGGCTTGGATGGATGAGTTGTTGGCTAGTTTAATAAAAGTAGCAAACCAATTATTTAAAGGTTTTGAAGCGGTTCTAGATTTACTTTTAGATTTAGGAGTTGTTATTGTTAAAAAGCTAGACCCAAATACTGAAAAAGTTCTCGTTCAAGGAGTTGATGGCACAATTTATGCTATAAAGCAAGGAGATAAAACTGTTTTTGAAGGCACTAAATCAGCTATTGAAGGTTTTTTAAATAAAATCGAAGATATTAGTAAAAGTGGTGGTAATATAACTAAGAAGACACAACAACACTTAGATGAGGTTGCTGATTTAGAAAGACTTAGAAAAGTAGGTAAGTTATCAAAAAAAGCCGTAAAATTGTTAGACAATTTTGTAGATGAAGCATTAAGAACATGGAGAAATATTGAGCAAAGACCAGGTGCTGCCTCTGTTTTAGAAGGAATAGTTAACGGAAAAGTAATTAGAATTGCAAAATATTCAGCTAAAGGTATCCATAAACATACAATACCAAATTTGAGGCATCCATTAGTTAACAAATGGTTAGATGAAGTAGCTGATATTACGTTAAGGAAAAGAGGAACTCATGGAAAATGCGCAGAACCATTTGCTATTTCAGATTTTTTATTTGAAGCAGAAAAAATATTAGGGGTAAAGAAAGGAAAAATGACTTTAACGGAAGCAAGAACTGTACTGGAAGGGAGTGTTTCAAAAGCAAAAGCAATTAAGAATTCCTTAAAAAAAGGTTCAAAATTGAAACATGGATTAAATAAAAAAGCCTGTATTAGTTGCAACCCTTTGCTAAAATATTTTAAAATAATAGAAGATTTTAATTAAAAACAAACAAAATGAAATTTAAAAATAAAGTACAAGAACAATTTAAAAAAGCTGGATGGTACATAGATAGAAATGTTTCTTCTAAGTATTTAAATGTTAACACAATTAGTGATTTTCCAGAAACAGCTAGAGAATTTCTTTTTGAATATGGGGATTTAGTTATTGAGGATTGTAAGCCTTATGATTCTGACGTTATTAATAAACTGCACATTGAAGAAGTGTCTGCAGAAGAAATTATAAATGAAGCTCAATATGAGTTTAATAAAAAATTGTTTCCTTTAGGTTATTTTCATCCCGATCATTATTCTGTATATATTGATAGCGACGAAAAAGTTTATTTAATAGGGGATTATTATTTTATAATTGGTGATTCATTAAAAGAAGGAATAGAAAACATAATTGAAGATAATTGGAATAATTCTTTGGAGTGGGACTCAATAGAAAAGAAATGGTTAAAAAACAAACCAAACTAACCTTCGCTAGTGTTCATCTGTGACGAGTTATGCTAACAGTAAGTTAAAAACAAAGCTACAATGGTAATCATTGTAGCTTTTGTACTTTAGTGCTATGAGTAGAAAATATAAGTTTCATAATAAATCTGGTTAATATTTTGTGTCTTTGTAACAGTATATTGGTTAGATGTATTTACAAGACAAGTTTATTTTAAAGCTTTAGTAGAGAGTGTTAATTACTGCAGAAAATAAAAAGATATGAACTATACAGAAGAACAAATAATAGAAAAAGCTAAGCAGGTAATGGAGGATCTTAGAGAGGAATACTATTCTGATAATTGTATTAGGAGGGTTTTTTTTGAAGAAGAAAAGATACTTCTTTCGGGAGAAAATAAAGAGAAACTACAAGCCGTTTGGTCTGTGGGTATTAATTCTTTTTTTGACAATGTAGATTTCTTGCATATTTCCGATGAAACAGGAGAGCCATTGTATTACCAAAACTTTAACACCTTTGTTTTTAATATTGATAAAATTCCAGAAGGGAAGTACTTTAAGGTAAATGAAGAATAATTAGCAAACTTTTAATTTGAAAAGCCACTATTTTAGTGGCTTTTTTAATTTATGGCAACCAAAATATTTAGGAGTCGAACTCACTGCAGCAATAAAGAGCGGCTTATGTAAGAGTGCCAAGGATATAGAGGAGTTACAGATGCGTTAGGAGGTTCTACTAAAGGTCATTATTTTTATGGGATTAAAAGGAATGGAGTCTTACATTTCTACGATGGGTAAACAGGTGAGTTTGTTAAATTTGATGTAACCAGAGGTTCAGACTACCCGCTAGCGCGGATTTGTAATCCGTGCAAATACTAAACAAGAATTAAGCATGCATTTTAAATGTGTGCTTTTTTTAAGCATAGGTTGTCGTAAATTTTCTATATTATAAATAAAAAATGTCTACAAAATATAAAGCAACAATGAGCGATACGGGTTATTTTATAACTATTACAGTTGTGGGTTGGATAGATGTTTTTACACGACTAAGACAGCGTTATGTAATTATAAATGCTTTGAAGTATTGCCAAAAACATAAAGGATTAGAGATTTATGCCTATTGTATTATGCCAAGTCATATCTATCTGCTTTGTAAAGCCAAAGAAGGTTTTAAATTATCTCATATAATGAGAGATTTTAAAAAGCATACTTCAAAGCAAATCATAGACACAATTATTAATCATCCAGAAAGTAGGCGAGAATGGCTATTAGATTATTTTAAACAAGCATGTAATCATTTAATAAGAAAACAAAATTATAAAGTTTGGCAAGATGGCTATCATGCGGAGATTTGTAGAACAAATACATTTATCCAGCAAAAGCTTAAGTATATTCATAACAACCCAGTAAAAGACAAAATAGTAGAAAAGGCTGAAGATTATATATTTAGTTCGGCAAGAAACTATGCAGATATGGATAGTGAGTTAGAAGTATTAGTTTTGAGTGTGCTTTGAGTATGCGCACGGATTGCAATTCCGCGCGATCGGGTCTTTCTTGATTACTCTTTGGGAGGTGTTGCTAAACAATGGGATAAAATTTAAAATTAACAAAATGGAAATAATAAATAAAACATTTACTAGTATAGAACGTCTAGTAATAACAGAAGGTGGAGAAAATTATGAGTTATTGGATTCTTTAATTTTTCGTAATCAAAATTCTGGAGAGATCTTTCAAATGATTACAAATCAAAAAGAATTTAAAACCATTAGAATTGAAGAAAACTATTTATTGGATGGAGAATATAATCCTGAAAAAATAGAAGAAAAAGAAATTATTAGTGAGCAGTTTACAATAATTAATATTCAATTTATAGAGGATGAAACTAACTCTTATATAATAGCATTTGTAATTCAAACTGAAAGTGGAAAACATCACTTTATAAGACTTGTTGATGAAATTAATTACGTTGCTGAGATTGAATTTAAAGAAACTCTTTCTAGTATTGGTCTCTAATAAGTTAGTAACAATAATATAACCCGCTAGCGCGGATTTGTAATCCGTGATTTAAAACAAACAAAAGCTATAGTGTAAAGCTATGGCTTTTGTAATTTAGACATCTAAAAGAAACTCATGTATCTCGCCTTAGACGTTCACTACAAAACCAACTACGCAAAAAGCGTAGGCGTCACATTTTTAACCAAAGATGATAAAGCGCCTCAAGATGTCATTATTGAGTCTCTAAAAGATATCGAGCCTTATCAACCTGGAGAGTTTTATAAACGAGAACTCCCCTGTTTATTAGAGGTGATTGCAAAAGTAGATCTCAATAGTATAGAGGCTATCATTGTAGATGGTTATGTCTATATTGATAACGATGGCCATTATGGTTTAGGTGGTTATTTATATCAAGCTTTAGATAATAAAATCCCAATAATTGGAGTTGCCAAACGTGCTTTTCATGCTAATAAAGAAACTGTAAAAGAGGTTTTTAGAGGTGAGAGTAATAGTCCATTATATGTTTCTGCTATAGGAATGGATTTAGAGGTTGCAGCACAATTTATCAAAGAGATGCATGGTAACCATAGGCATCCAACACTTCTCAAAATACTAGACGCCATTACTAAAACAGAATAGCAACAAATTACAAAATTCACCATAGTTTATTTGTAAAATGTTTGCACGTGTTGTGTAATATGTTTATATTTGTATTCGCTTTTCTAACAACGTTTACCGTTAGTTAATAACAATTCGTGTTAAGTGGAAACTCTAAAAACCTAGATTAACCCTATTCTGGTTAAGAAATATATATGTACAAGTAATCTTTGGTAATGAGTTTGGTCTACTTAAAATTTAATTTAAACATATGTGTTAATTATAGCACATTGTTTCTAGGGGTGAATCTATTTTTATTCACTTAAATCAATACTATTTTAAACCATGAACATAATCACTAAAGCGCTATCTGAATATGGCGTTAAGGAAACTGTTGGCTCCAAAGACAACCTTAGAATTTTAAATTACTTTAATGAAATTGGTTTTGATGGCTCAAAACTCAAAGATGAAACCGCTTGGTGCAGTGCTTATTCTAATTGGGTAGCAAAAACCTCAGGATATCAATATTCTGGGAAACTAACCGCAAGAAGCTGGCTGCGTATTGGGACATCAACATCAACACCAAAAGTTGGTGATATTGTTGTCTTTTGGCGCGAATCACCTAGCAGTTGGAAAGGCCATGTTGGATTTTTCATTAAAGCGACCAAAAACTATGTGTATGTCCTTGGTGGTAACCAACGAAACATGGTATGCATTAAAGCATATCCAAAACACAGGGTGTTAGATTATAGAGAGCTAACACGTGTTAAATAACCTATAAAACAATAGATATGGAAAAAGTAATCAAATTTTTGTTTTGGTTGCTAGCACTCATGTCTCCTGTTAATGCAGTTATGGTAACAATGGTATTTTTAATCATTGTCGATTTTATTACAGGCGCTTACGTCTCGATAAGAAATCATATACCTATTCGTAGTTCTAGAATTGGTCATACCATTTCTAAGTTCTTTATCTACAATTTGGTCATTTTGGCAGCGTTTTTTTTAGAACAATACATTGTCAACGAAGTACCATTTTTAAAGATTATAGCTGGATTTATCGCTATTACAGAGATTAAATCCATACTTGAGAACTACAATACAATTTATGGTGTAAACCCTTTTAAGGCCTTAATTAACTTTATTAAGTTATCACCACTTAAGGACACTATAGAAACGCTTACAGAAGATGATGAATCGAAGCAAAACACCGATTCTGAGTGAAGTAACAAAACAGGATACCAGTTTGTTTAACACACGCATGGTATCAAAAAGCCAGTGATATTCTTGGTCTAGTTTTAGGAAGCGAAACAGACCAAGAAAGGAGGCTTATTTCAAATAAATAAGCATAAAATTTAAACCGCAGAACAATGAAATCACAACAGATATCTAGTCAAAAAACCTTGCTGCTACTAATTCTAGTAATGATTAGTTTTAATTTACTAGTCAAGCAATGCGGTAAGGCACCACATCATAATAATTCACCAAAAACGACTATTGTAAGAGACACCGTTTGGCAAACTAAAACAGATACGTTTAAAGTGCAAACATTGAAGTATCAAACAGTTTATGTAAATAAAGATGAAATGCAAACCATTTATGAGAATCGTCCGCAAACCAAAGACTCCTCACTCTTAGTTAAAGCTAGAGTTTATAAAGACACACTAAGTAATGACGATATCGATATTTTTAGCTACAACTTAGTAGAGGGGAACTTATTAGGTAGCGAGATTTTATATAAGTTGAAAGTGCCTCGAGAAATCACAATCACCAAAACCATTGAATATCCTAAAACGTATAAAAGCGGATTATATCTGTTTTCTGAAATAGGAGGAAACCAAGCAATATTTGATAATATCAGTCTTGGTTTACAGTACAATAGAAAAGGCAAATGGTTTGTGAGTTACAGAGCGAACCTTAATCAATTACAACAGCCTACTCATAACATAGGTATTGGTGTTAGGTTATTTAAATAACACAGACAAACTTAGAAACGGAATACATGTTATTAACAGAATCATTGAAAGCACATGCGGATCAATCTGCAGCAAAATACCCAGAAGGCGTAAAACAAATTATGCGAAATGCTATAGATGAGTTAACCACTTCCAAACTTACCAATAAAGCATTAAAAACAGGAGATCACTTTCCTTTATTTACTTTACACAATGCTAAAGGTGATGAGGTATCTTCAAAAATACAATTAGAACACGGCCCATTAATTATTGCGTTTTATAGAGGTGGCTGGTGTCCTTACTGTAATATAGAATTAAAAGCATTACAAAATGCATTACCAGCGTTTAAAGAAAAAGGCGCTCAATTGGTAGCTATTAGCCCTGAAAGCCCAGATAACTCATTGTCAACAATAGAAAAAAACAACTTAGAATTTGAGGTTTTAACTGACAAGGATAATAATTTCGCGAAATCAATAGGCCTTGTATATAAGCTACCGAAAGACTTAGTCTCTCTTTATGCCGAAAGGTTTAAAATTGATTTAAATCAAAGTCAGAATAATATCAATAATGAATTACCTATTTCGGCAACTTATGTTGTTGATAAAACAGGGAGAATAACCTATCATTTTCTAGACGAAGATTATAAATTACGAGCTGATCCTAGAGCCATTTTAGAAACTTTATAGTGTAAAAAAAGCCTCAGCATATTACTTGAGGCTTTTTTGTTTTGTATGTGCTATACTTATTTAGAAGCAGAAAACACGTTATTATCTTTATTTATATCTGCCATCATGCCGTCAGGATCAATTTGTACAGATTCTATAGATTTAGATGTTTTTAAAGTATAGGTTGGATAGGCCCAAGCCCAATCATCTTTCATTGTTGCTGAGGTCGATTTTTCTCCTCGCATTTGTCGTAATGGAATATAAAAATTTTCCGTAGAACCATCAGTATACATTACCTTAAGATCAATAGGCATTGGCATAATACCAATACGCTCTAAGGTTATAGTATGTTCTTCTACATCTTTCACAGCGTAATCAATTGTATTTGTAGTTTGCGTAAAATCCATTAAATACCAATCGAGTTCTATCTCAGATATTTTTTCAGCAGTACGAATGACATCCATGGGTTTTGGATGTTTAAATGAAAAATCGGTAAAATATTTTTTTATGGTTTTCTTTAAATCATCTTCACCAATAATATAACCTAATTGCGCTAAAAACACAGCACCTTTACTATAGGCAGAAGCACCGTAAGCACGATTAACATTGTAACGATCTGCATGAGTGGTTAAAGGTTGTTCTACTCCAGAATTAGCTAAGCCACTATAACTACGGTACGAACCTGCTAGTGGATTACTTGCATTTTTATTCATAATTTCATTCATGGCCAAAGTAGAAATATAACTGGTAAAGCCTTCATCCATCCATTCGTGTTTAGACTCGTTACTAGCTAATAAAAATTGAAACCAGCTATGTGCCATTTCGTGGGCTGTTACACCTACTAAGCTACTATATTTACGTTCACCAGTAATAAGTGTACACATCGCATATTCCATGCCACCATCACCACCTTGAATTACAGAGTATTGTTTATAAGGATACATCCCCACATGCTCACTAAAATACTGCATCAGCTCAACTGTTTTTGGTTGTAATTTTCTCCAATTGTCGAGATTCTCTTTTGGCATGGTGTTTTGATAGAAAAAATGCAAAGTTGGTCCATTAGGAACTTGCATAGTATCATGAATGAAATCTGGATCTGCAGCCCAAGTAAAATCATGAACATTAGGCGCAATAAAATGCCAGGTTTGTTTTTTTCCTTTGGTCTTAACAGGTTCTTCTGTATAGCCATGTCCAATTTTATGGGCATTTTGTAAATACCCAGTACCACCAATTGTATAATCTTTATCAATGGTAATCTTAACATCAAAATTACCCCAAACACCATGAAACTCTCTAGCGATATAAGCATCTGCATGCCAACCCTCGTCGTCGTACTCTGCTAATTTAGGATACCATTGCGCCATAGATAATGCAACCCCTTCTTTGTTGTTACGACCAGAACGACGAATTTGAACCGGTACTTGTGCGTCAAAAACCATATCAAAATTCACAGTTTCTCCTGGTTGAATAGGTGAGTTAAGTTTAACCTCTAAAACGGTTCCAGAAAGCTCATATGTTAATTTTTTCCCGTTTTGTTTTAAAGATTTTACCTTGATATAACCAATCTCATCTGCATTTAATTTGGCTATTCTACTTTCATAAATAGGATTTTCTTTGGTTCCAACATTAGTTGCCATTCTTCGATCGGGATCTGCTATACTTTGAAGTCTGGCATCCATTTCACTGTTTGGCTGAAAGGCATTAAAATATAAATGATAAAACACATTATTTAAAACATCAGGAGAGTTGTTAGTGTATTTTATGTTTTGCGTGCCTTTAAACTGATAGGATTTTACATCCATATCAATATCCATCGTATAATCGGCTTGTTGTTGCCAATAATGATTTGTTTTATAGGTAATCGGTTTATCTTGAGCATACATCTCCGAAGAAAATAATAGCATAAACAAACACAATAAAGAGCTGATTTTAAGTGTCATAAATTTTGTTTTTATTTCGAAATTAATTTGAGTTAGCCATTTGTGATGCCAGTATTAAGGCGTTATAAGCATTTACAATTCTTCCTGATTTAGATATTTCAGAAAGTGTTTTTACAGCTTTATTTTCACCAACAGTAACTTTAGCTTTTATAGGAAGCCCAGAATCCATAAGGATTTTTTTAACTTGGGGTGCGGTTAAACTTGGGTATTGTGAACGAATTAAAGCAGCAACTCCAGCAACATTTGGAGCAGCCATTGATGTACCACTATTAAGCTTATATTCGTTTTCTGGTATAGTTGAATAAATATCACTTCCTGGGGCAAATACATCAACATTTATGGTTCCATAGTTAGAAAAACTAGAAACTAAGTTTGAGCCATATTTTTCAGTTAAAGACCCAACAGTTATTACGTTATCTGCAATTTCTGGCCCAGTACCAATAGCATCATTTGGAAAGCTTTTTTCTATATCGATATTTTTACTATCATTTCCTGCTGCATGAACAAAAAGCACATCCTTTTCGGCGGCATATTTAAGAGCATCTCTTACCCAGTCACTATGTGGAGAAAATGATTTACCAAAACTTGCGTTGATAATTTTTGCACCATTATCTGCTGCATAACGAATAGCTAAAGCCACATCTTTATCATACTCATCTCCATTAGGTGTAGAGCGAATAGCCATAATTTTCACATTATTAGCAACACCATCCATACCTTTTCCATTGTTGCGTTCTGCAGCAATAATTCCTGTGACGTGAGTCCCATGGCTTTCAGATTTTTTAGACGGTCTTGGATTATTATTACCATAGCCTACTTTGTCTGTTAAATCGTTTGGATCGTCACCCGTTTTACGACCATTGAAGTTTTTGTTTAGATTAAAGTTAAGGTGATCATTAATTTCAACCAACCCATCTTTAATGTCATCTAAAAACGAAGGAACACTATCAGCGTCTAAGCTGTATACATATTTTATAATTGCAATCGATTGGGTTAAAGCGTCGTCTTGCGTTGCTATAGCACTTACTTCTTCTAGGTTATAATCTTCCTTATTAAGATGTTTAGAAATCATATCGTGAGCAGTAGTGACTTGCTGAAGAATTTGATCGTACTGTGTTTTGTAACCCGTATATTTTTGATATTCTGAATTGTATTCAGTTTCAGCTTCTGCATACCTAGGATCATTTGTATTACCCGAAGCCAATAGTCTTACATATTCTAATTGTTCATTATAACCATCGCCTACAAAGTTCCAACCGTGAATATCATCTATATAACCATTGTTATCGTCATCTTTTCCATTATTTGGAATTTCATTTTTATTAGTCCAGATAACATCATTTAAATCTTCATGATCAATATCTGTTCCGCTATCTATAACAGCTACGATAACTGTTTTCCCTTTTTTATTTTTAATAATTTTATTATAAGCTTTATTAACACTCATTCCAGGAATAGTATCTTGAACTAAATCTAAAAGGGACCATGAATTTTTTTCAGTCTTGCTAAGTTCAGACACTTTTAATGGCGATGTGTCTATATTTTCTATTGGTGTTGATAAAACTCCAGTTGAGCTTCCGCAACCCAATAAGGCAGCAGATAAAAACATTGAATATAAGAAAGGTTTAAATGCGTATTTCATAGTTAATTAAATATATCGTTTGTTGTATAAGTGTTTTTTAGTCTAACACCTTTTTCGGTGTGTTGTACAGTAATAATCTCATTGTGAGCATCATGCTCTAAAAACAGATAGTAATTTTGATCTGCTGCTAAATTTAAGAAACGTTCTTTTTCATCTAATGTAAGTAATGGTCTTGTATCATATCCCATAACAAATGGTAAGGGTAAATGCCCAACAGTAGGTAATAAATCGGCCATAAAACAAATAGTCTTTCCTTTATATTGAATCATTGGAATCATTTGTTTTTCGGTATGACCATTAGCAAAAAAAATGTCAAAACCAAGTTCAGAGTTTTTCAAAATATCGTTTTCTGGGAGTGATGTGAACTTTAAATGCCCGCTCTCTTCCATTGGTAAAATGTTTTCTTTTAAAAAGGAAGCGACTTCTCTTCTATTAGGCTGAGTTGCCCATTTCCAGTGATTTTCGTTACTCCAGAAATTAGCATTTTTAAATGCAGGTTCGTAACCTGTTCTGTCTTTATTCCATTGAACACTTCCCCCACAATGATCAAAATGTAAATGTGTCATAAACACATCAGTTATGTCATCACGATGAAACCCAAAAGTCTTTAGAGAGTTATCAATAGTATCATTTCCCCAAAGATGATAATAGCCAAAAAATTTATCACTTTGTTTGTTTCCCATACCTGTGTCGATTAAAATTAATCGGTTACTATCTTCAATTAACAAACAACGTGCCGCGATATCTATCATATTATTAGTATCGGCAGGATTTGTACGAGTCCATAAAGATTTTGGAACCACACCAAACATAGCACCACCATCAAGCTTAAAATTTCCAGAGTTTATAGGATATAAATTCATGGTTGCAAAATAATAAATAGGATTGTCAACACGATAGGTTTTAATAATTTATTATGAAATTATAGACTTTAAGTGTTTACTAGAATTAAATAATGATTAAAAATGGATCAAATTATTAATTCATGTTTTTATAAAGTGTTAGTTTTTTGGTGATAAGGTGATTGGGATATAAAAAACAAAAAAAATAGACTTTTAATGGATTTCATTTTTTTGAAAAACGTATATTAACCCCTTAATAACCTTTTTATTTTATGATAACTAACAAAACTATACCCGCAAATGGAATTAAAGGATTAAAAGAAAACTGGCGTAATGACCTTTCGGCTGCATTAAGTGTATCTCTTGTAGCTCTACCTTTAGCATTAGGGATTGCTGTTGCCTCTGAAGTATCACCAATGGCAGGAGTTCTTTCGGCAATTATTGGAGGTGTGGTAACAACATTTTTTAGAGGGGGACATTTAGCAATTAATGGCCCTGCCGCTGGATTGATTGCGGTAATCTTAGGAGGTCTTGTTGTGTTAGATGGTAATATTAATTACGTTTTAGCTGCAATTGTCGTCTCTGGAGGGATTCAAACCATATTAGGATTTCTTAAAATGGGGCGTTTTGCTAAATTATTACCATCGTCTGTTTTGCATGGTATTTTAGCCGCGATTGGTGTAATTATTTTTGCTAAACAAGCGCATTATGCACTTGGAACCACCTCTAATGCCGATACTACTATTGGTACTTTATTTGATATTTTTTACAAGCTACCAGAAGCCAATCCTTTTGTTTTTTTAGTTGCATTAATTGGAATATTAGTTCTTGTTTTTTATAAAAAAATTAAACATAAATTTATTCGAATTATTCCAGCTCCAATGTGGGTTTTATTACTAGCTATACCTTTTGTGTTTGGCTTTGATTTTTTCAATGAACATAGTATTTCTTTCTTTGGAAACACTTATGATGTTGGCCCTAAATTATTAATAGATATTCCAGACAACCCATTAGATAGTATAATGCATCCTGATTTTGGTATGATTGGAACCTCTGCTTTTTGGCTTACTGTATTATCTATTACCATGATTGCTTCGGTAGAAACCTTAGCTAGTGCTCGTGCTGTTGATAAGTTAGATCCTTATAAACGAACCACCAATTTAAATAAAGATTTAATTGGTGTTGGACTAAGTACTATGGTTTCAGGAGCCTTAGGAGGACTTCCTATTATTACAGTAATTGTTAGAAGCACGGTTAATGTTAATAGTAATGCTAAAACAAGATGGTCTAATCTTTACCATGGAATTTTCTTAATTCTATTTGTTTTGATTTTAGCACCAATTTTAAGGAGCGTTCCTTTAGCTGCACTAGCCGCAATTTTAGTGCACACAGGGTTTAAATTAGCTTCTCCTAAAGTATTTAAGCACGCATATGATCAAGGAGTTGAGCAATTATTGTTCTTATCGGCTACGTTAATTATTACGTTGTTTACAGATTTACTTTATGGAATTGTAGGAGGAATTTTAGTGACACTAGTACTCCATATGTTATTGGCTAAAGTAGGATTTTTAGCGTTCTTTAAAAAGATTTATAAATCTGGTTCGAAGGTATATCACCTAGAAAATAGCACTTATGATGTGAAATTAAAAGGGGTTTCAAATTTCTTATATGCTTTACAACTTGATAAATTATTAAAAGATATTCCAGTGGGATCAACAGTGCGTATAGATATGTCACAAACACGTTTGGTAGATCTTACAATAATGGAAAATTTGATTGAATTTAAGCGTATTCATGATAATAGTGGAGGCGATGTAAAGTTAGTTGGATTAGATAATCATGTTGCCTCTACAAGTCATAATCGAGCGTTAAGAATTATAACGGGTCGTATGAAAAAACGTATTACCCAACGTCAAATACGTTTACAAAAAATGGCTATTACTAATGGGTGGTCTTTTGATAGAGAGGTAGATTGGAACACTTCTTATTTAAGAAATTTTAAGTTTTTCGATTCACGTCCAATAGAAATGAAAAGTAATTCTTTACAAGGTTTAGATGTTAAGAATAATGCACAATGGGAAATTGCAGATATTGTATTTGACGAAGGAGCAATGCTTGCACTAGAAGTATATCAAACCACAGTTCAGGTTGTTCGATTACCTTCTTCGATACCTAAATTTATAATTGATAAAGAAGGGCTTTTTGATAAAATTTTTGATAAAGTAAAGGCGCTTTCTGGGTCAAAAGGAGATATTAATTTTGTGAAATACCCAGGGTTTTCAGGGAAGTTTCAATTAAGTGGAGAAGATGAAAGCGCTATTAAATCTTTTTTCACTAAAGACCTTATCCAATTTCTAGAAGAAAATGAAATTCATCATATAGAAAGTAATGGAGAGGCGCTTATGATATTTAAATATGTACATATTGCACGTACCGATGAAGTACAAAACATGCTTGCTTTTTCGTATGATTTATTAGGTCATATGGAATTAAAAACATTTTCCTAAAACAGAAGATGAATTAAAGACCCAAGGAATATAGACTTGATGTTTAATCTTATAATTATTTAGTATTTTCACAAAAAAGAGAGAATGTTAGAATTAGCAGGAATAATTATCTTAGGAATATTAGCACAATGGGTCGCATGGAAATTTAAAATTCCAGCAATCTTACCATTAATTTTAATTGGACTTTTAGTTGGGCCAATCGCTGCCGAGTTTTTGTCTGAAGATGGCACGAAATGGATAGAACCTATTTGGAATGGAGCCGAAGGATTGTTTCCAGGAGAAAGCTTATTTTATTTTGTTTCCCTTGCTATTAGCATTATTTTATTTGAAGGAGGGTTAACACTAAAGCTTAGTGAAATTAAAAATGTAGGTCCAGTAATTAGTAAACTCATCACACTAGGATCTTTGGTTACTTTTATAGGAGCGGCTGTTGCAGCACATTTTATCTTTAATTTAAGTTGGGAGATTTCATTTTTGTTTTCAGGTTTGATTATTGTAACTGGACCAACAGTAATTACGCCTATTCTAAGAAATATTCCATTAAAAAAAGATGTTTCTGCTGTGTTGAAGTGGGAAGGCATTTTAATTGACCCTATTGGCGCATTAGTTGCTGTATTAGTGTTTGAATTTATAAGCGTTGGTGGAGGAGGAGAATTTACAAAAACAGCTTTTATCGAGTTTGGTAAAATTGTATTATTTGGCTCTACTTTTGGATTTACCTTTGCGCACGCGCTTAATTTTTCAATCAATATGAAATGGATTCCACATTACCTTTTAAATGTATTCGCCTTAGCAGCTGTTCTAAGTGTTTTTGTATTATCAGATAGTTTTGCACACGAATCAGGATTGTTAGCTGTCGTTGTTATGGGAATGGTTTTGGGGAATTCTAATTCACCTTATTTAAAAGAATTACTTTATTTTAAAGAATCACTAAGCGTATTATTAATTTCAATCTTATTTATTCTTCTTTCTGCGAATATCAACATAGAGGATTTACTACTCATTTACAATTGGAGAACTGCTGTTTTATTTGCTGTTGTTATCTTTATAATTAGACCTTTAGGCGTGTTTTTAAGCACTTATAAATCAGACTTAAAGTTAAATGAGAAACTGTTTATAAGTTGGGTTGGACCAAGAGGAATTGTTGCTGCAGGAATCGCCTCTTTATTTGGATTAAAGCTGGCTAAAAATGGGGTGCTTGGCGCAGAGTATATTACACCTTTAGTATTTATGATTGTTCTAGGAACAGTTTTACTAAATGCTACAACAGCACGGTTTTTTGCTAAAATCGTAGGTGTGTTTTTAACCAAGTCTAATGGAATATTAATTGTAGGTGCTTCTAAAGTGTCTCGTTTATTGGGGCATTATCTTGAATCTAACGGAAGACATGTTGTTTTAATTGATAGTAATGAAACCAATATTAAAAAAGCAAAAGATCTTGGACTTGAAGCTTTGAATACTAATATTTATTCTGATAAGTTGCTTGACAATATAGAACTTAATGATGTTGGATACCTTATGGCATTAACAGGAAGTGCAGATATTAATAAGTACGCAATTAATAAGTTTAGCAAACAGTTTGGAGAGAATGGAAGCTTTAGATTAGTAACTTCTGAAGAAATGAATGACGATCAAAACAATCCAAAAGAAGGATTATTTTCACACACTGATGATTATTTTCAACTAGCTGAAGTGACGCGAAAATTTCCTGCTATCAATGAAATAGAACTTATAGACAGGGCTCATTATAACACACTTATTGAAATTACAAATGCAGATAAAGATATTATCCCTTTATTTATAAAAGATGACAATAATGAGTTTCATATTATTACATCATATAATACAGATATTACAGCTATTGGTAAAAAGCTTAAATTAGTTTACCTAGGAAAGCCTTTTGATGTTGAAAAAGTGGCTATTGAAGATTAAAAAGAGGCTCTAATCTAGACCAGAACCTCTCTCAAAAGATGAAGCTAAAAGTATCAATTTTAAATTCTTATAGTCTCCATCTGGCATAACCCATTACCATATTGTCTTTGTTTAGACCAATCCAAGTATTTTCCTGCTCAAGTTCACCTCCGTCATATTCAAAGGTTTGTTGAGACCAAGATGCTAATGGCGCCACAATTCCTATAGAAAAACATTCATTTACATTATAATTAGCTCCAATTGTTAACGAAGCTCCATAACCAGTGATATCTTCTTTATTTCCAAAGTTTTCAAGATCTCCAAATTCGTAATGTGTTTTTATTCCATAAGTTAGATCTAGCTCTGAGTTTTTTGTAATACGATCAAAGTAGGTATATTGAGCTCCAACCCTAAAGGTATTTAGTTTTCTTTCATCTGCATTTTGGGTGTGGTAGTTTGCAAATGCACCTAAGTAACTAGCATGATTATAATTATCTTCAGATATTCTATAATTATATTCTCCACCAAAACAAAATGAGGTTTCACTTTCTCCTTCGGTAGAATTTAGACCAAACCCTGCCGATGTTCCTAAGAGGTGTTTTGAATAAAAATCTCTTAATTCTAATTTTACTTCAGTAGCTTCAGCTCTGTTGTTAAGTTCATTTAAATCAAGAAGACCATTTGCCGTAAAGGGTATTGTTTCTCTACCGTTTAACTCTGCATCTAAGAGCGCCGCACATCCAAAATTCACAGATAGTACAATAGCAAATAGTAACGTGTAAATTAATCTCGAAAAAATAGTTTTTGTTTTCATAATATGTGGTTTTAAAATTAGAATTAACGGTTGCGGTTACCAAACGTGTAGACTAAAGAAAGAGCGAGCAGATTATTTTTATTTATAAGTCCAAAAGTTGAATCACTTTTAGTTTCATTACCTTCAAACGTGTTAGTTTGTTCTTGATACGTTAAGAGGTTGGTTTGTACCATCAGTGACCATTGTGCTGTTAACAGTATATGTAACCCGAGAATTAATCCTGCCGATAATGTTGTTATATCTGTTTTATAACCATCATCAAACTTATTGTTGCCAAAACCATATTTAGTAATTAATCCATATTGTAAAAACACTTGTTGAAACTGTTTGGCAAGAATGCTAACCATCAAAATTTTCAGAAACACATCTGTAACACTATTTGTGAAATTATCGGCACTTATGCCGTTATATGCAAGGCCAAAGGCGCCATAAAGTGCTGCATTTTTTAGAAGAGCCAACCTAAGGTAGTATTCAGCATGTAAACACCAAAGTGTTTCAACATCTGTAAACCCAAACCCTACACCCATAGCTAGCATACTAATTGCAAAAGCAACTTTATTTTTTTGAGCATCGTACTGAGTAACACTTTTAGGGGCATTAGAAAAGTCGTATTGGATGTCATCAGTCAAATTAATTTCATAAGTTCTAATGTCTATTTGTTCCGATGGAATTGTAAAATTAAAATCGGTTAAAACGGGCTCATCGATATTTTGAGAAAAGGACTGACTAAAAATGCTTACAAAAAACACGATTAGTAATGTTGAGAGTAATTGTTTAGTTTTCATTGTAATAAGATTTAATTAATTGTGTTAAATTTTTATTTCATCGACACAAAAAGCATAATATATCCTTGCTTCTTTTATACGTATCTTAATGTTAGATTTTCCTTCAAACTCCCAGGAGTCTGGTTCATTTTCTGGTGCTTCTTTGTCTCTACTAAATAATCGAGTAGAACATGAACTGTTTTTGCATTTTGAATTACCCTCGCACCATACAAAACCTTTAAACTGGATTAGTTTTTTTTTTGAAATACTGCAAAAATGATAACCATCTAAAATGACAATTGCTTTTTTATTAAAAGACAAAGACGTGTTTTTGACCACAACAACTGTGATTTAAAATTCATGATGAAATAAAATTATAAGAATTTGATTGTAAGCGCTTTAAGTATTTGTAAAAAGCCTTGTAGTAATATTGTATGAACACAAAAAGACATACACTATTTTTGCATTTACAGTATAAATAAACATATTAGCATTTGATTTTTAGCTAGTTACGTATTTCGTTTGGCGAGAAGCCAAATTCCTCCTTGAAAGCTCTACTAAACCACCCAGGACTATTAAAGCCAGATTGATAGGCAACTTCAGAAACAGTAAATTCTGAGTTTTGAAGTATAATTTTAGCTTTTTGAAGTCGAACACTTCTTATAAAAACAGCCGTTGAAGTATCGGTAATTGCTTTTAATTTTCTATATAATTGTGATTCGCTGAGGTTTAATTCTCTTGATAGTCGCATCGAATTAAAAGAGGCGTCTTCAATGTGTTGCTCGATACAAAATAATACCTTATTCATAAAAGCAGCGTCTTTGTCTATAAGTTGCTTATTAGGAATTGCATCCCAAGAAGAAGCGCTAGTGTATTTTTGATAGAGTAAGGTTCTTAATTTAATGAGCTCATGTATTCTTACAAAAAGCTCTGCCTTATTAAAAGGCTTTGTAATAAAAGCATCTGCACCATTTGAGAGTCCTCTAATTCTGTCTTGTTCAGAGGCTTTGGCGGTTAGTAATATTATTGGGATATGTGATGTTTTTTCATCATTCTTAAGGATTTGGCACAGTTCAAAACCGTTTTTTTCTGGCATCATAACATCACTTATGATAATGTCTGGGATCGTTTCAATTGCTTTTTTAACGCCGTCATTTCCATTAACAGCTTTAATAACGGTGTAATGGTTTTTTAGAGACGAATGCAAGAGGTCAAGAATGTCTTTGTTATCATCAATAATTAAAATTATAGCATCTTCTTTTGTTAGTATGATTGGAGACTCATCAACATTATTTTCTAAAGAATTAGATGTAATCAATGCGTCAATTAAAGGTTGTTTTAAAGTTTCTAATGGAGCATTATTAGAAATAGGAAGGTTAATATTGAAGGTCGTTCCAACATGAATTTCACTCTCTACAGTTATAGAGCCATGCATTAATTGAATAAGTTCTTTGGTTAACGTTAATCCTATACCAGATCCTCCTTCTGTGTGTTCACTAATATTATCAGTTTGATAAAAACGATCAAAAATATAGGGCAAATGTTTGGACGGTATTCCTTTGCCCGAATCTTTGACATTAATAGAAACATAAGTAGTATTGGTTTTTAAATGCACAATAATTTGATCGTTTTTGTCACAATTTTTAATGGCATTACTTAAAAGATTTCCTATAATTTTTTGAATAGCCTGAGCATCAAAATCGGTTATAAGTTCATTGTCTTCACTATAAAAAGTGAGTCTTATTTCTTTTGATTCCGAATACGATGAAAAATGATTGATAATATATTTTAAATACCATACTAAATCGGCTTGAATTAGTTTTAAGGTCATTTTTTGTTTATCAATTTTAGCAAGATCAAGCATTTGATTTACCAATTTGAGAACCGTATCGCTATTGTGTTCAATAGTTTTTAATGATTTTACTGAACCTTGATCCTTATTTTTTTGAAAAGCATCACTAAGATTAGAAGCAATACCTTTAATCACTGTTAAAGGTGTTCTAAATTCATGTGTTATATTAGTATATAACTTTGTTTTTAAAGCATCTAACTCTTTTAGTTTTTGTGTTTGCTGCTCTTGTAATTTTTTTTGTAATTGAAAATAATATATAGTAAAAATAAAAGCTAATAGTAATAATGCATAAACACCATAAGCGAGATGCGTCCTCCACCAAGGCGGCGTTACTTTTAGTGTTACTTTTAAAGGTTTAGTACCCCAAATTTCTCCTCTCGTTTTTCCTTGTACTAAAAGGGTATAATCTCCTGATGCTAAATTTAAAAACTGAATTTCCTTTCGATCTTTAAGATCATTCCAATTTGCATCATTAGGTAGCAACTTGTATACATAGCTGTTGTTTTTTTGTGGGTTGAAATCTAAATCTGAAAATTCTAAATAAAATGGAAATTGATCAAATGCTAATTTAATTTCAGAAGCGCGATCAATATTTTTATTCATGAGTGCTTTGAAGTATTGACTGGTGTTGTTAATTTTTACATTGGTAAATGTTAGCACTCCCTCTTTGTCTAAATTGCTAACATCAAAAGGATTGAAATAATTATAACCGTTGGTGCCTCCAAAATACAAAATGCCATTGTCATCAATATAACTCCCACCTAAATTAAATTCATTACCCTGTAAGCCGTCTTTAGCATTATAATTAGTAAACTGTTCTGTGACTTTATTAAAACTAAAAAGTCCAGCATTTGTGCTTAGCCATAAGAGGCCAGATTGATCTTCTTCAATGGCATAAACAACACCATTTGTTAAGCCATGGACTTCATTATAATTTTTGAAAACACCAGTGATAGGATTGTACTTATTTATTCCATTTAATGTACCAACCCATAAAATATTATCTGTATCTTCAAAAATACTAAGAACCGTATTGTTACTAATTGAATTCGAGTTTCCTTCTTCATTTTTAAACCATTCAAATTTTGGGTTAATGAATTTAGAAGACGGAAATTGCAATCGATTTAAACCATTTTCAGTTCCTATCCAATAGGTGTTAGAGCGATCTTTATAAAACACATAATTAACATTAGTGCTAATGCTATTACTCGTATTCGGGTTATTTTTAAATTGCTGAAATTTATAATCTTTAAGTGTTAAATTTCCAATGAAACGATGTGTTCCGCCTCCTAATGTTGCTATCCAAATGTCACCATTACTGTCGACATGTATATCTCTAATTTTAGGATTATTTAAGCTGAGCGAATCTATACTATGTTTTTCAACCATAGAAAATTTTGGAGCTTCAGGACTAAAATTATTGAGATTTGCTATAGATATGCCTTTTTGAGTCCCAACCCAAAGGTGGTTTTTAGCATCTATAGCAACGCTTCTCACGGTGTTATGAGGAAAGTTATTGTAATAATAGGTAGTGTCTTTAGTTTGCAAATGCAACCCCTCAAGTGTTCCAACCCAAAGCCCATGTTCCCCTTTAGCAAATGAATAAATATGTTCATTTTTTAATGTGTTTTTTTGAGGTTTGTTTTTTTGCACTAAACCAAATGTAGAAGGTTTTAATAAGGCTTGATAGAGTTTATCTGCACCTAGCCATAGGAAATGATCTTCGGCAAAAACAAAATTTATTCTATTTGTTAATAAACCGGTTTCGTCACTAGAACGCGTATCAAATAATTTAATCTCTAAAAATGAATTATAATCTGAATTATAATTATTACAGATAAAAAACCCAGAATCTGTAGCTAAAAATAATTGATTATTTTTTGATTTTATATCGAATACGGCAGGTGTTTTTTTAGTTTCTAAAGCAACAGAATTAATTTGATTTGTGATTTCATTAAAATGAGACAATCCATTATCTGTGCCAATCCATAAGCCTTTATTAGAACTATAAAATGTATGAATCTTATGTTTATTGAAATTGTAATCTAATTGCTTAAAATTGTAATTAGAACGCCCCATGTTGGTCGTATAAATATTTCCATCTCGAGTACCAACCCAAATTTTATTTTTTATAACATTTAACGCAGTAATATTGGCGGGCACTTTATCAAAGAATGAGATTTTAGTAACCTTTATTGTATTGTTTAAAATGATAATAGTTGCTAAACCTTGATCTAAAAATGCGGCAAGAACATGGCCATTACCATCAATTGTTAATTTATTGCACTGAGCATTACTGGGTAAATCGGGAATAGTGATTTTCGTGAATTCGTCTGTTTTTGGTGAATAATAACAAACCCCATTGTTTTTAGTGGCAATCCATATATTACCATTATTATCTTCAACTAGTGCGTTTATAAAATTACCTGAAATACTTTTAGGGTTGCTTTTTTGAAATTTATAGACCTTAAAAGCATGACCATCATAACGGTTTAGGCCATCTTGAGTACCTATCCATAAAAAACCATCACTATCTTTTAAAACAGTATTGATTGTTTCTTGAGATAATCCTTTTTCAACTCCATATTTAAAAAAACTTAGTTGTTGTGCATAGAGTTTTGATGTTATTAAAGAAACAAAACACAGGGTAAGACCTATTAATTTTAGAAATGTTAATCTAAAACTCATGTGTATAATAAGGTTGATTTAATATAAATGTACAAAAAAACCGAAGTATTTTACTTCGGTTTATGGTATAAAAATTATTTATAAGGCTAATCGTTCAACTTCAAAACAGCCATAAATGCTTGTTGAGGTATTTCTACATTACCTACTTGACGCATGCGTTTTTTACCTTTTTTCTGCTTTTCTAAAAGCTTACGTTTACGAGAAATATCACCGCCATAACATTTTGCTGTTACATCTTTACGTAAGGCTTTAATAGTTTCTCGAGAAATAATTTTTGCTCCAATAGCTGCTTGAATAGGAATATCAAACTGTTGTCGTGGAATTAATTCTTTAAGTTTTTCACACATTTTTTTACCAATATTATGAGCATTGTCTGCATGGATTAAAGCAGATAGCGCATCAACGGTTTGTGCATTTAATAAAATATCTAAACGTACAAGTTTTGAGACTTTCATTCCAATAGGAGAGTAATCAAATGATGCATACCCTTTTGATACTGTTTTTAAACGATCATAAAAATCAAAAACAATTTCAGCTAAAGGCATTTCAAAAGTTAATTCAACACGCTCTGGAGTTAAATAGGTTTGATTTAAAATCATACCACGTTTCTCAATACAAAGCGACATCACATTACCAACAAAATCGGCCTTGGTTATAATGGTAGCTTTAATAAAAGGTTCTTCAACACGATTGATTGTTGTTGGTTCTGGTAAATCTGATGGGTTATTTACAATAAAAGCTTCATCTGGATTTTTATTGGTGTACGCATGGTACGATACATTGGGAACTGTTGTAATAACAGTCATATCAAACTCACGCTCTAAACGTTCTTGTATAATTTCCATATGCAACATTCCTAAGAATCCACATCGAAAACCAAACCCTAAAGCGGCAGAGCTTTCTGGTTGAAATACTAAAGAGGCATCATTTAATTGTAGCTTTTCCATAGAGTTACGAAGCTCTTCGTAATCTTCGGTGTCTACAGGATAAATACCAGCAAAAACCATAGGTTTTACATCTTCGAAACCTTCAACAATATTTGTTGTTGGATTTGCAAAATCAGTAATGGTATCTCCAACTTTTACTTCTTTAGCTGTTTTAATTCCTGTAATTAAATACCCAACATCACCAGCTTTTACACTTTTTTTAGCAACTTGACTAAGTTTTAATGTCCCAACTTCATCTGCAAAATATTCTTTATCTGTAGCGACAAATTTAATTTTCTGACCTTTTTTAATTTCACCATCAAAAACTCTAAAATAGGTCTCAATACCTCTAAACGTATTGTAAACAGAATCAAAAATTAAGGCTTGTAATGGTGCATTAGGATCTCCTTTTGGTGCAGGAACACGTTTTATGATAGCTTCTAAAATATGATCAACACCAAAGCCAGTTTTCCCACTGGCATGAATTACCTCTTCTGGGTTACATCCTAAAAGCTCAACGATATCATCAGTTACTTCTTCAGGATTTGCACTAGGTAAATCTACTTTATTAAGAACAGGGATGATTTCTAAATCATTTTCTAAGGCGAGATAAAGATTAGAAATGGTTTGCGCTTGTATACTTTGAGCAGCATCTACAATTAATAGAGCGCCTTCACAGGCAGCAATAGAACGAGAGACTTCGTATGAGAAATCTACATGACCAGGCGTGTCAATAAGATTAAACACGTACTCTTGACCTTCAAATGTATATTCCATTTGTATCGCATGCGACTTAATCGTGATACCACGTTCGCGTTCCAAATCCATACTATCTAAGAGTTGGTCTTGCTTTTCACGATCAGTAACAGCACCAGTAAAGTCTAACAAGCGATCTGCTAGTGTGCTTTTTCCGTGGTCAATATGTGCGATTATGCAAAAATTTCTAATATGCTTCATAATATCCTAATTCATCTCAATAAAGATTTGCAAATATAATTGATTTATTATGCATAAAAAGGTATAAATGTTTACAAAAACCCGAATAAGTATGGAAAAACCGTAAATATTATTTAAAAACAAATGTTATCTTGCAATGCAAAACCCTAGCTAATTTTGAAACCCCTACTCAATATTGTCCTTTTTTTGGCATGTTCATTAATGAGCTATGGACAAGATTTATCTGTTTCTGGAACTATTGTTGATGTAAATAATAAGCCAATAGAGTTTGCTAACGTTATTTTATTCAATGAAGATGAGAGTGAGGTTTTAAAAGGGTCTTCTACAGATTTAAACGGTTTATTTAGCCTAAATAATCTTGAACCTAACAACTACGTTATCAAAGTGAGTTATTTGGGGTATAGTGATTATAAACAAAAAATTGTTTTAAATGGTCAATTAGATTTAAAAACAATTAAACTTAGCGAAGATGCCGAAAGTTTAGATCAAGTTAATATCACTGTTAAAAAACCAACATTAACTAGAGAAGCAGACCGGCTCATTTTTAATATAGAAAACACCGCATTAGTAGAGGGTAATATATTAGATGTATTAAAAAGCACACCAAGTGTTTTGGTTATTGGTGATGAAATTACTGTTAAAAACTCCAACCCTACAGTCTATATTAATAATAGAAAAGTACATTTATCTTCAGAAGATTTAAATCAATTATTAGAAGGGTCTTCAGCAAATGCAATAAAATCTATTGAAGTCATAACAAATCCTTCAGCAAAATACGATGCCGAAAGTGGTGTTGTATTGAATATTGTAATGAGCAAAAACCTAGTTACAGGTTATCAAGGAAGTGTTTATACAAACTACACTCAAGGTGTTTTTCCAAGATATAATGTAGGAACAAGTCATTTTTTTAAAAAAAAGAATATCAGTTTTAATGTCAATTATAACTACGTTAAAAATAAGATTAATAGAGATGGTGATGATACTGTAAATTATTTAGATAATACAAATACAGTTGAACAACGTTGGCGATCATTTACAAACAGGAACACTTGGTCTGAGACCCATAACCTTAATGCAAATTTTGATTATTCAATTAATGACAACAATACAATAAGTTTATCATCTAATGCATTATACCTGCCATATTTTAAGTATCGCATTAGCAACAATACTATTATTAGTGATAACAATGGTGATAATTTATCAAGGTTTACAGCCGATAATTTATCAAGAGACAATAAGTATAATTTAGGTTTTGATTTAGACTTTAATCATAGTTTTGCTTCTGGAGAATTAACTTTTAACACACATTTTACAGCCTACAATTACGATAGAAATCAAATGGTAATAAGCGCTTTTTTTGATGTGAATGATAACTTTCAAAACGCTTCAGCATTTAATACAAATGCAAATCAAGAAACACAGATTATAGCTTCAAAATTAGATTATAGTTTACCTTTAAATGATACATCAAGTTTTGAAACAGGGCTTAAATTTTCTAATATTACAACCAAAAGTGATATCACGCAGTTTGATGTGGACCTCAATACGGGAAATGAAATTATTAACCCTTTAAACTCTGATGATTTTGATTATGATGAACGTATTTTTGCGGGTTATGTTAATTATTCATTGGGCACAGATACCTATGATTTTAATGTAGGTTTAAGGGTAGAACAAACTAGTCTAGAAGGAAAGTCTCCTTTAACTAATGTGACTAATACTCAAGATTATTTAGAACTGTTTCCTAATCTAAGTTTTCGATATAATATTTCAGATGAGTATAGTGTTTATACGAATTATAAACGAAGTATTGCGAGACCTGGTTATGCAGATTTAAATCCGTTTCGTTTTTTCTTAAACGATAATTATGTAGTGGTTGGAAACCCGCTATTAGTTCCTACATTTCTCGACCATTATGTGGTAGGGACTGCTCTATTTAATGATTTGATTACGATTGAAGCCTATTATCAAAATTATGATGGCGCAATTTCTGAAATCCCAAGACAAAATAATAACACTAATATTATAGAATACAAATCGGTAAATTTTGACAAAACAGTTGAATTTGGCTTTGATTTTTCTATAGGTTTTAACCTTACTGAAGATTGGAATACTTATTTTGTAACCTCTTTTTATAATATTGAAGAAGAGGCCGATTTTGGCTATGGATTTGTAAACCAAAATCAATGGTCTAATTATTCATCATTAACGAATAATGTGTCATTATTAAAAGATAAAAGTCTAAGTCTATTTTTAGATTTGACTTGGATAGGGAAAAACCTTCAAGGACTTCAAATCGTTGAAGATCGTTTATTTAGTCAGTTATCATTATCTAAAACAATATTCAAGAAAAAAGGAACAATATCACTAACAGTAAGCGATTTGTTTAATACCCAAAATTTTGATGTCACCACTCAATATCAGAATCAATTTAATACACAATTTATTGATGTTGATAATCGTTATATTAAATTAGGTTTCCGTTATAAGTTTGGAAATACTAAATTATACACGAATGCGAGAACTAGTGATTTGGAAGAAAGAGATCGTTTAGATAAGAATTGAAACTAGATCGATTAATCTTGCCATTCTGCAATAAATAAATTCGTATCGCGACCACCTCCATTATTTCGGTTTGAAGAAAAGGCTAAATATTTACCATTATTAGAAAACACTGGAAATGCATCAAATGTTTCACCATGAGTTACGCGTTCTAGATTCTTCCCATCTAAATCAATTAAGTATAAATTAAACGGAAATCCGCGTTCGGCTTCAAAATTTGAAGAGAATAAAATTTTCTCTCCTGAAGGATGAAAAAACGGACTCCAATTGGCGTTTCCTAAATCGGTTAATTGACGCAAATCACTACCATCAGCATTACAAATATAAAGCTCCATTTCTGTAGGTTGCACTAAGCCTTCTGCTAGTAAATCTTTATATTCTTTTATTTCGCCTTCAGTCTTAGGACGCGATGAGCGGAAGATTAATTTTGTGCCGTCTGGAGAAAAGAAAGCACCGCCATCATAACCCAATTCATTAGTAATTTGTTTTACACCAGTACCATCAATATTCATGGTGTATAATTCTAAATCACCACTTCGTGTTGAAGTAAATACAATTTTATCTCCTTTTGGAGAAACGGTTGGTTCTGCATCATATCCAACTTCATTGGTTAATTGTTTTACAATATTACCTTCTAAATCGGCAATAAAAATGTCATAACTATCATAAATCGGCCAAATGTATTTTCCGTCTTTTTTTAATGCAGCTTCAGGGCATTTTTCATCTCCTAAATGAGTAGAGGCATAAATGATGTGTTTATTATCTGGTAAAAAATAGGAGCATGTTGTACGCCCTTTTCCCGTGCTTAACATTGGAGGAGCAATACTATCACTAAATGTTTCGTTTGCATTCATTAAAAACATTTGATCACAGGACACATTCCATTTTTTATTATTAGACTGAAACACTAATTGGTTATCATCAAAACTCCAATAAGCTTCAGCATTATCACCTCCAAAAGTAACTTGACGAATAGCTTTAAAGTGGCTTTCTTCAGGATAAATTAAAGAATCCACCCATTTTGTTGCTTCAGAGATTGTGTCTGTTTTTTGAGGTTTATCTGTTTTACATCCCGTAATAAGAAGTAAAAGAAATAGGCCTATAAAAGGATTAATTTTCATAATTAGTTCAATATAATAATGGTAATTATTGTTTAGTTTTGAACAAAACTAATACTTATCGTAATGAAAAACCTAATAGCAATCATTTTTTTAATGCTTTTATTGTCTTGTAAAATAGATTCTGAACATATCAATAAGTCTATTACCATTAAAGAGGACGTTGCTTTTTTAGCAAACGATAAGCTCGAAGGGCGTCAAACAGGAAGTGATGGTGAAAAAGTAGCAGCAGATTATATTGCTGAGCGTTTTGAGAATTTAGGATTTGAAGGTAAAGGTGGCGATGGTTATTTTCAAGTGTTTTCTTTTAAGCCTAAAACCGATCCGCATCAAGAAGTAAATTATACGGTCAAAAATGGAGATAGTACAATTACAGGAACCAATGTGATTGCTTATTTAGATAATAAGGCAGAAAACACTATAATTATTGGAGCACACTATGATCATTTAGGATATGGTGCTGAAGGATCATTGTTTAGGGGAGAAACAAGAGAAATTCATAATGGAGCAGATGATAATGCAAGTGGTGTAGCAGTATTATTAAGCTTAGCAGAAAAACTCAAATTAGAAAATAAAGGCAATAATTATTTGTTTATGGCTTTTTCTGGTGAAGAAATGGGATTATTAGGTTCTAATTATTTTACAAAAAATGCTACTATAGATTTATCAAAGGCTAACTATATGCTTAATATGGATATGGTTGGGCGTTTAAAACAAGATAGTACACTTGCTGTTTATGGGGTTGGTACATCTCCAATTTTAAAACAAGTAGTGAAAGCTAATAACTCTAAATTTAAAATTATTACAAATGAATCAGGCGTTGGTCCAAGTGATCATACGTCATTTTATAATAGTGATATTCCTGTGTTACATTTTTTTACTGGTCAACATGAAGATTACCATAAACCAGGAGACGATTCGGAGAAGTTGAATTATGAAGGGATGGAAACGATTTCAACTTATATTTTTGATATTATTTCAGACTTAGATAATAATGGGAAGTTGCCTTTTAGAAAAACAAAAAACGAAAGTGAAGATGTACCAAGATTTAAAGTTGGTTTAGGCGTTATACCCGATTATTTATTTGACGGAAAAGGAATGCGAATTGATGGTATAAGTGAAGATCGGCCTGCTCAAAAAGCAGAACTTCAAAGAGGCGATATTGTTATTAAACTAGGCGATAGTTTAGTCACAGATATGATGAGTTATATGAGAGCATTGTCTGTTTTTGATACTGGAGATAAAACAAAGGTTGTTGTAAAACGAAATGACGTTGAGGTTGAAGCTAATATTGAGTTTTAAGTTAAAATGAAAACAAAGGAAAACATCATTAATAAGATACATTTAATCATTTCAGTATGTATTGTTGTTCCTGTAGCTTTTGTTTATGGTTTTAAACCAGAAGTTTGTTTTGATATGTTTCTTGAAACAGTTGATGAGCATAATTTTCACAAGGCTATTATGGGGTTGTATCTAGGCTTTTCTACGATATGGGTTCTAGGAATTTTTAAAATCAATTATCTAAAAATAGCTATTATTACTAACATCATTTTTATGTTGGGTTTAGGATTGGGAAGAGTATTAAGTATTGTAATTGATGGAGTTCCTACGTCAGGTTATATATTTGGAACAGTAGCTGAACTATTTCTAGGCACCTATGGATTATGGGTTTTCAATAAGATGAGATAATAGTATCCATTTATAGATAAATGTCAATACAGTAAAACACAAAGTCTTTACAATATGTAGAGGCTTTTTTATATGCTGAATAAAAGCTGTAATTTTGTACAAAATAAATTGAATTTGGTAAAAATAGGCGACATAGAACTTCCCGATTTCCCATTGTTGTTAGCGCCAATGGAAGATGTTAGTGATCCACCATTTCGTGCCTTGTGTAAAGAGCAAGGTGCAGATGTAGTGTATACCGAATTTATTTCTAGCGAAGGCTTAATTCGTGATGCTGCAAAAAGCGTTATGAAACTCGATATCTATGAAAAAGAACGCCCTGTAGGCATTCAGATTTTTGGTGCGAATATGGAAAGTATGCTTCAAACTATTGATATTGTCGAGAAGTCTAATCCCGATATTATAGATATCAATTTTGGGTGTCCAGTAAAAAAAGTAGTGAGTAAAGGTGCTGGAGCAGGTATATTAAAAGATGTTTGTCTAATGGAAAGCCTTACTGCTGAAATGGTGAAACGCACAAACCTTCCTGTAACCGTTAAAACCCGCTTAGGTTGGGATCACGATTCTATAAAAATTGTTGAGGTTGCTGAGCGACTTCAAGATGTGGGTTGTAAAGCAATTTCTATCCATGGAAGAACACGTGCCCAAATGTATAAAGGTGAAGCTGATTGGAAACCTATTGCTGCGGTAAAAAACAACCCTAGAATGCATATTCCTGTATTTGGAAACGGAGATGTAGATTCTCCTGAAAAAGCAGCACTAATGCGTGATAGTTATGGTTTAGATGGTTGTATGATTGGTCGTGCAACAATTGGAAACCCTTGGTTTTTTAAACAAGTGAAACATTTTTTTGAAACAGGAGAACATTTAGATGCTATATCTATGGCAGAGCGTGTGGATGCAGCTAGACGACACCTTCAGATGGCTATTGATTGGAAAGGTGAAAAACTAGGTGTTTTCGAAACCAGACGTCATTATACAAATTACTTTAAAGGTATTCCAGATTTTAAAGAATACCGTATGAAAATGGTAACCAGTGATGATTCAAAAGATGTGTTTGTAGCTTTTGATGAGGTACTAGATAAGTTTGCTAATCATCAGTTTATTTAATTAGCCTTTAACTAAGTTTCTTGTAATTCGTTGTGAGGCTAATTTAGACGCTAAAATCCCTAAAACTAGAATAGTTAAAATTACGACCACAAAATTGATGGTTTTCAATTCTACTGGGTATGGTAATGAAGGCGTTAGCATTAGTAAGGCAAATTCCTTTTGGAGAAACACAATGATAAACCCTAAAATTACACCTATTGTTCCAGCTATAATTGTCATTAAACTTCCTTGTAGAAAGAAAATACGTCTGATGTCTTTTGTTGTTGTTCCAAGATTAAAAAGGGTGTTTATAGATTCTTTTTTATCTAAAATCATCATAATTAAAGCGCCAATCACATTAAATAAAGCAATAATAATGACTAGCGTAAAAATGAGATAGACAGCCATGTTTTCTGTGTTGAGCATTTTATAAAGCGCATCATTAAGTTGTGCTCTATCTTTAATTTGAACTTTACTACCAAAAACAGTTTTTAATGCGCTGATGACTTGTGTTTGATCTGCTTCAGGGCTTAGTTTAAATTCGATAGATGACATTTGATTGTCATTATAATTAAGCAGGTGTCTAGCCGTTTCAATATTAGCAAAAATATATTCGTTGTTGAGTTCTTCATTAATATCGAATAACCCAATATTGTAAGCTTTAACAGAATTGAATGCGCTTTTTATTGAGGAAATTTGTCCTTTTCCAGGTTTTGGGACATATATTTTTTGGTGTTTTGAAAAATCAAGAACGCCAAAAGATAATTTGATTGAAATTCCGCCTCCAGATACAATTTGATCAGTACCGTATTCTAGCCAATTTCCGTAGTAAACCATAGAGTCGATAGCCGTGACTTTAGTGAAGTTTTTATCAACACCTTTCATGGTAACAATTTGACGTTTGTTGTCAAACTCTAAAATAACACGCTCTTCAATCGTTTTAGAATACGCTTCAATACCTTCGATAGATTGTATAGCAATTGAATCTTCTTTAGTAACTGCAAACGATTTTCCTTCCGTAGGAAATATTTTAAGGTCTGGATCTACAAAAGATGAAAATTCTAAGCTAAAACTTTTTAGTCCAGCAAAACCAGAAAGCACAATAAATAAAGCAGCAGAAGCAATGACTGTTCCTGAAGCGGCAATAATTGTCATAATATTTATGGAATTATTACTGCTTTTAGAAAATAAATACCGTTTCGCTATGTAAAGTGCGAAATTCACCTATTTCTTTTTACGATCATCTAATAGGTCTTGGTCTTTAATTGGGTTATCTTCTCCTTTTAGAGACTTTTCGATACCTTCAATATATGCTAACGAATCGTCAATAAAAAACTCAAGGTTTGGCATACGACGCAGTTGATGTCTAGTGCGTTGAGCGAGTTCATGACGAATTAAAGGAGTGTTTGATTGGATACCCTTTATAAGTTCGTCGGCTTGTTTGTTAGGAAAAATACTGAGGTATACTTTAGCAATAGATAAATCAGTAGTAACGTTAACCTTACTTACCGAAATAATTATACCACGCAATCCGCCATCAGTAGCTGCTTTTTGAAGTACTTCTGCAAGGTCTTGTTGAAGTATTCCTCCTATTTTTTTCTGTCTTTGTGTTTCTTCCATAGTTACTATAATAAGTAATCATCTGCAAAAGTAGATGATATTTAAGTATTATCTTATTTTTATAGCAAAATTCATACCTTATTATATGATTTCCGTTTATATGGAAACCAAAATTACTATACATGAAGAAAATTGAACATATTGGTATTGCAGTTAAAGACCTAGAAGTGTCTAATGATTTATTTGCTTCGCTCTTAGGGGAAAAGCATTATAAAATTGAAGCTGTAGAAAGCGAAGGTGTTATGACGTCATTTTTTAAAAAAGGGCCTAATAAAATAGAATTATTACAAGCAACAACTCAAGAGAGTCCGATTGCAAAATTTATAGAAAAAAAAGGTGAAGGTATTCACCATATCGCCTTTGCTGTAACAGATATTGAAAAGGAAATAGAGCGCCTAAAGGCTGAGGGTTTTAAAATGATACACGACAAACCAAAGAAGGGAGCAGATGATAAACTCATCGCTTTTTTACATCCAAAAGCTACAAATGGTGTTCTCATTGAGTTGTGTCAAGATATTAAGGAATAAATTTCTTGTAGAGTTTTAAAATATGTAGTAATATTGCAGCCTTATTGGTCCCATAGCTCAGTTGGTTAGAGCACCTGACTCATAATCAGGTGGTCCTTGGTTCGAGCCCAAGTGGGACCACTTCTAATAAGACCAAAGCCTTACAGAGATGTGAGGCTTTTTTTATACACAAAACTTATACGTGTTTGTTTTTTACAGTTATGCGAATCAAATAAAAGGCCTATATTTAAAATTATTAAGCACCGCTATGAAACACGCCCTTTTTGTAATTAGTTTATTACTTGCATCCCAATTATCAGCTCAAAATCCAGAGATACAATCTAAAATAGATTTTTTTAATTCAAAAATTCAGCAAACAGAAAAAGGCGAACGCTTGCGCTTGATGGATAGTCTATCCACAATTATTTATAAATATGCATCGAAAAATAAACCTCAATTTAATTATGACTCTATAACAAAACAAACAATTAATTATGCTATAGAATTAGATTCGTTGAGAATAGCCGCTAATCATGTGGCTAACTGGATATGGTATAGCAATGGTGTTACAAGAAAACCTGAAGAAGGATTAATAATTTTCGATACTTATTCAAACGATTTAAAAAACCTAAAAAATAATAGCACTTGGGCTAGACTCTATTTAAATCTAGCAGATAGTTATGATTTTACAGGACATGTAGATGAACCTTTAGAATGTTATATTAAAGCAAAAGAATATAGCCGAAAATCTGGAGATAAAAGATTGTTAGGTATTTCTAATCTATATTTAGGTTTTATGGAATCAGACAGAGGTAAGTTTTCAGAAGCTTCTATCAGTTATAAGGCTGCCGTTAATTTATTTATTAAAGCTAAAGACACGAGTTATATACTAAGCGCAAAAAATGCTTTAGCAAACCTTTATAGTAAGAATGCCTTTTTTGAGGAGGCCAGAAAAGTACGTAACGAAGCTATTGAACTAGCTGAGAGTATTAATGATTATGGCAATTTAGTGTCTCTTTACTCTAGTACAGCAGTAGATTATAGTAAAGTCGAAAATCTAGAGAAACAAACAGAATATTTTAAAGCAGCATTAGAAGCAGATAACAAGAGAGGTAGAGGTGATGCATCTTATTACAAGCCTAAATTACTTGCTAAATTAACAGTATCATATGCTAAAAGTGATAGTTTATATTTGGCTCAAGAGAGTTTTAAGGAATTAGAAATGATTTATAAAAAGAATAAGTCTAAGAGAAACAGTTTGTATTATTCAAATGCAAAAAAGACACTTTCATTTGTGAAAGGTGATTATCAAGAAGCCTTAAAATATAGTAAAGTATACTTAGAGCTTCAAAATAAGAGGAAGAATATCTACGGAATAATGAATGCAGAAAAGTCTTTATCTGAAGCTTATAAAGCCTTGGGTGAAAAGACCAATAGCAATACGCATTTAATAAATTATTACGCAATTAAAGATTCTATTTCTGGTATTCAAAATGTAAAATCTTTGGCCTACTATCAAACACTATACGAAACAGAAAAACGCGATCTCGAAATTGAAAACCAAAAAGCAAGTATTGGGTTGTTAAACCTTCAAAATAAAAATAAAACGCAGCTTTTAATTTTTGGCTCATTAGGATTTCTGATACTGTTTGGAGGAATTATACTTTACCGTTCTTTCATAAACGCTAAAAGGCGTGAACTTGTACAACAAGAATTTTCTCAAGAGCTTATTAAAACACAAGAGCAAGAGCGAACACGTATTGCTAAAGATTTGCACGATGGTGTTGGTCAGCAAATAACGCTTCTTAAAATGAAAGCCCAAAATACGGAACAAACGGAACTGTCTAATTTGGCGCATAACGCTCTAGAAGAAGTGCGGAGTATTTCTCGAGACTTATACCCTATAACTTTAAAAAAGTTAGGATTAACAGATAGTATAGAACAACTGTTATTAGATTTAGATGAAGAAACAGATCTGTTTGTTTCTGTTGAAATTGATGATGTCAACACTGATTTTAATGAAGTAGAATCTCTTAATTTTTATAGGTTTATTCAAGAATCAGTAAATAATGTATTGAAACATGCCAATGCCAAAACCTTAATTGTAAATATCTTAAAGCAAAACGATGGTATTAAAGTTTTAATAAAAGATAATGGTCAAGGTTTTGAAGTTAGTAAAATGATTAAACAAAATAGTTTGGGTTTAAAAACGATGACCGAGCGTATTACTATGCTAAAAGGAAACCTGTCTATAAAAAGCAAAAGAGAAGAAGGAACCTCTATACTAGTTCAAATCCCAGTATAAAAATGATGAACAATATTACACTTGTTGTTGCAGATGACCATCCTTTATTATTAGATGGTTTAGTAAATAAACTTAATGAATATAATTATAAGATATTAGCAACTGCCGAAAATGGAGCAAGGGCTTTAGAAATGATTATAAGCCTAAAGCCTACCATTGCTATATTAGATGAAGAAATGCCATTACTAACGGGTTTTGAAGTTATTAATAAATGTAAAGAGAAAGATATTGACACTAAATTTATTATCCTCACGTCACATAAAGAAAAAGCGTTTATTTATAAGGCTAAAAAATTAAATATTTCAGGATATATCATAAAAGATGAACCTTTTAAAGAAGTACATAACTGCATACAAAGTGTAAGCAAAGGAGAGCCTTACTTTAGCGCTATTGTTAAAACTGTTTTAGATGATGAGGTTTCACCACAACTACAAAAAATGAAGCTATTATCACCATCAGAGCGTACCATTATAAGATTGGTAGGCCAAGGAAAATCTTCAAAAGAAATAGGTGAATTTTTAACTTTATCTTACAGAACTATAGAAAAACACCGTTCAAATATTATTGATAAATTAGGTCTTACTAAAGAGAAAGATATACTCTCCATATGGGCAAAAGAAAATTTAGAGCTCGTTCTCTAATAATCTTTTTTTATGATTTTTCACAAAAACTACGTGGTAACACGTAGTTTTTGCATTCTACACGTATTGCTATGATTTAAGAGTCAATTTATCTTCGCTTCACAATTGGATGAATAGGTTATCCTATTTTTTATAAAACTAAAACCATTATGAAAACGAAATCAATTTGTAATTCGCTTATTAAGAGGTATGTACTATTCTTTTTATGTCTAGGGCTGTTCTCTTATTCTGCTAGTGCTCAACATTATGAAAACCAAAATTCTATTATAGGAGGTACTGTAATTATTACACCTCCGTATTCGCCTTCAGAAGTGCCTAATGCTTCACCCGAAGGGTCAGTACTGAGTTTAGAATATCTTGGTTATGATTTTAATACTAATATTCCATTTCCAGGAGATTTAAGTATAGACCAAGACACAGGAGTTATCACAATTTCAAATTTTCAAGTCGTAGCGCTACACTATTTTAAAGTTATAAATTATACGAATCCTGAAATAACGTTTACAGTTAACGTTTTTAATGCTCCAGTAATGGGTGAGTATTCGGATGCAACTATTACTGAAGGGGGAAATGTAACCGTAGTGCCTAATATGCTACCGCAAAATATAACCAGTGCGTCGGCTGTAAGTGATAATTTCTCTGGGAATCTTTTGGTAGACCCTAATACGGGAGATGTTATGATAGCCAACGCTAAACAATCGGGTATTTATACAGTAACGGTTTTTGGATTTGATGAATCGGAAAGTGCAACTTTAAATAGAAGCTTTCAATTAACCATTAATGCGTCTAATGAGTGTAGCACCTCATTTAATGAACTTACCCGAAGTGGCCCAGAGATTACTAATAAAAATGCAATAATAGGCGATTTTAATAATGATAACATTCAAGATATAGCAAATGTGGCGTTCATAAGTGGTGAGGCAAGAGTACAAATTCTATTGGGTGATGGTATTGGAGGGTTCGATTCAACTGGAACACAACCTTCATTTTTTGACCCAGCATTGCCAGAAGGTTACTTAGAGAATCTTCACGATATTACTACAGCTGATTTTGATAGTGACGGCAATCTTGATATTGCTGTAGGAGCATATGATAATGTATTTATTCACTTTGGTAGTGGTTCTGGAAGTATAACATCTATAAAACGAATAATTCTTCCTTCTGGTTTCGATAATATCACATCTTTAGAAGCCGGAAATTTTAATAATGATGGAATTATCGATATTGCTGTTGGTTACCACAATATATTAGATGATACGGCTTCCGTTAAAATATATTATGGTGCTAATGGCGTTGGAGAATATAATGGTTTTAATTTAGGCAACTTTTTTTTATCATCAATACCACTAGTTCGAACAGATGTTAGAATAAAATCATTAATTTCTGGAAATTTTAATGACGATTCCATAGATGAATTATTTGTAGTTTACGACCCCTATTTAACGACTAGCGGAGTTGATGAAGGCAGAGAAACTAGTGAAGCACTTCAGGTAAATGCTAATGGGGATTTGGAGTCTTTTATTGCGTTAAATTCCTTTGGTGTTCAGGCTATAGCCAGTGGTAATATTGACGGTCAAGGCACTTTTGATGTAGCTGCCTTAACTAGAAATGGTATTGAAATATTTCTCAATGGCAATGTCAATAACCTAAACCCTAACCAATTTATTCCTTTAGAAGATGCCTATAACAACATACAGATCATTAATAAAAATGGCGATGGTTTTTTAGATCTCATTATAAGTTCTACTGAAGCTGATAAAATTACGGTCTTATTAGGTGATGGTACAGGTGGGTTTGTGGAAGATATATCGATTGGAGTCCAAGATCCAAGTGCTTTAACCATAGGAGATTTTAATGGTGATAACAACCAAGATTGTTTAGTTAATAATATGGGTAATTCAATTTTATTGGCTGTCAATAATTCAGTTTATCTTAATAGTTCAGATAATGGTATTGAGACCGAATTAGGGAGTAATAGATTAAAATATATAACTGTACAAAATTTAGGAGATACTGATTTAGTCATCGATAGAGAATCCTTGACAGTAAGTGGACCAGATGCAGCTTTATTTACTATAATTGGACACTCAGATCAAGGTCAGTTTAGTACAGTTTTCCCATTTAATTTAGGTGTTTCTCAACCGCCTAAATATATAGTTGTTCTTTTTGAGCCTGAAACTACAGGAGAGTTTTCAGCATTTCTTAATATCAGTAAAGGCGATTGTGATAACCCAGTTACAAGTGTAGAAATGATAGAATCGTGTGTTTCAACTTTCACCGGAATAATGGGTAATTATCAAGATACAACTATAATATCAGGAGAAAACGTAAATATAACTTCCTCAGGAGGTGTTTTTGATTTTGCTAGGATTACGGCAACAACTGATACCAATTTTGATGGTATTTTAAGTGTAGGTCCAACAGGTCAATTAACAGTAACCAATGCCATAAAAGCAGGAACCTATACGGTTAAAGTAACCGGTTTTGTGGAGTCAGATGAGGTCACTTTTGATCCGGATGAAGGCTTCGGTTCTGAGACATCATTATTTCCTTTGGCATCTACCACATTTAATTTAATCGTAGAAGATCCAAATTGTAGTAGTGGTGCCTTTGAGATTGTTAGTACTATAGATGAAACAGATGCAGATATTAGTGATTTAACCGCCTTGGCTATTGGGGACTTTAATTTTGACGGAATCCAGGATTTAATTACCACATATTCAAATAGCAATTTACCTAGCTATGACCAAATTTTAGGGGACCCTTCGTTATTATTAGACGAATTGTATAGTAGTTTCATAAGCTTTGGTAATGGTAGTGCTGGTTTTAGTGATGCTGGTCAAAATAGATTAATGGTTGGTCTAGATCCTAGAAACATATATGTAGATGATTATAATGGAGACGGATTCCATGATATTGTAGCTGTAAATTCTAATCTTCAAACTAATGTTTTTGCAAGAACGGGCTTTGGACTTTCTCTTTTTGCACCACCTATATTAAACCCTCAAGATTTTAGTATGGGCAATGTGATAGTACCCACTGTGCCTTTAGGGCAAAGCTATTCGAAAAGCACTGCATTTGGCGATTTTAATAATGACGGTATAAAAGATTTAGCAATAGTGAGCGAAGGTGTCATTATTCCATTTTCAAATCAAGCAACTCCAAGTATCGTATCTATTCAGTTAGGTAGCGCGTTAGAAGCAGGATCTTTAGATAATAATTTTACCCAGAGTGGATTTCATATTGTAGGGAATGGGTCAGTATCCATTGTTGTTGGTGATTTTAATAGTGATGGCCTCCAAGATTTTGCTACAGCATCAGCATATGATAATAAGATTTCTATACGATTAGGGAAGTCGAATGAAAATAGCGATTTAGTCGATATTTTAGGTTTGAGTTTTGATACAGGAGTTGATGTTTTTGTAGGTATGCGTCCGTCATCTATGGTAATAGGCGATTTTAATGGAGATGGAAAACAGGATTTTGCTGTGGCATGCAGAGGCGAATCTTTACCAGATGGCATTACCTATATAAATAACGGATTTGTTTCCATACGCCTAGGAAATGGTAATGGAGGTTTTAGTTCGTCTAATAATAATGAGGTCGAAGTTGGTTTAAATCCTTCAAGTATAAAAGTAGGTGATTTTAATGGCGACGGGATTCAAGATTTTGCAGTAACAAATACCTATAGTAATGATGTGTCTATACGTTTTGGTAATGGTGACGGAAGTTTTTATGGTACCACACAATTTGAAGTTGGCGAAGCACCTGTAAAACTAGTAGTAGGAGATTTCAATGAAGACAATATTCAAGATTTAGCTGTTGCTAATAAAAATACTGTAAGCATTTTACAAGGGATTCCTTTTGGCGATCAAGAATTTGCACTATCAGGAAATGGGATCTCTATTGAAAATAATGATACGACACCAAGTCTTGAAGATCATACAGATTTTGAATATGTGGCTTTTAATGCCAATAGTATTTCCAGAACATTTTCTATAGAAAACTCCGGAGAATCAGCACTAACTCTTGGAGAAGAAGCAATTAGTATAGATGGAGTAGATAGCGATTTGTTTAGTTTAAGCGGCATTTCATATCCTATATTTATAGCTTCAGGCGAATCAATTAGTTTTAATGTTGATTTTGAGCCGACATTTGAAGGTGAAAAAACAGCAATTGTTACAGTGACTAATGTTAATTGTATAAACACTACAGATTACAGTTTTACTATAAAAGCAACGGTTGTGCCACCACCTGTATTGGGTAATTATCCAGATATAGAACTAGCATTTGGTAATAACAGCATTATTTTACCTGATGCAGCTCCTATAAATACGTTACAAACTATAGCATATACAGATTCTAATTTTAAAGGCACATTATTAGTCGATCCTATTTCGGGTGAGTTATCAGTAACCAATGCTAGTCAACCAGGACTCTATACAATAACGGTCCAAGCATTTACTTTAGGCAATATTTCTACAACGACCTCCTTTTCACTTACCATAAATGATTCAGAGAGATGTCTTACATTATTTAATACAATTGAGGACGCTCCTTTTAGCGAAACTGGTATCGCGCCAACAGCAATTACAATAGGTGATTTTAATAATGATGGCATTCAAGATATTATAAACGTAAATACAAATAGCGATTTTCTAACGCTTAAATTCGGTGATGGTAGTAATGGGTTTAGTGCGAACACAACAATCCCTGTCACATTAAATACAGTGGCGTTAGCAGTAAATGATATTAATGGCGATGGGTTTTTAGACATTGTTGCTGTAAATACTACCAATAGCGAGGTATATGCTATTTTAGGTAATGGCGATGGTACTTTTCAAACTATTATAGTCACTGCTGTGGGTGTAGATCCAGGATCAATTGCTTTAGGAGATTTAAATAATGATGGTTTTGTTGATATGCTGCTTTCAAATGAGTTAGATAGTACTGTTTATACTTTTTTAGGTGATGGAGCAGGTAATTTTGAAAGTGATACTGTTCAAATAATTAGCACTGCACCAAAAGAGGTGATTCTTGGAGATTTCAATTCTGATGAAAATCTAGATATGGCTACGGCAAATTACGATACCAATTCAGTCGCTATACGTTTAGGCAATGGTGATGGTAGTTTCGCAGCCGCAACAACTATTACTGTGGGCCAGGGACCTAGCAGTTTAACGATTGGCGAATTTAATGGCGATGGCATACAAGATATTGCCACAGCAAACCTAGAAAGTTTAACGATTCTAATAGGAGACGATACAGGTGGTTTTACCATAGCTTCAGAAGTAACCACTTCAGGTACTGCAGCTATAAAAGTGGGCGAATTTAATGGCGATGGCATACAAGATTTAATTGTTAAACCTTATTTAAGCACTGCAATTACTATTTATACTGGCGATGGTGCAGGTGTTTTTACTAATTATTATGTTTCAAATATTGGTTCTAACATATCTTCTTTGGCTATAGGAGACTTTAATAGTGATGGGATAACCGATACGGCTTTAACTTCGGTAAATCCACAGTTTATTACACTTTTAATAGGTTCAGGCCCCGAAATTAACCTTAAAGGGAACGATATTACTATTGAAGAAGGTGAAGCAGTTACTTCATTTGAAAATAACACAAATTTTGGCCGAGTACAGACTGGTGAAAGTGTTGTTAAAACATTTACTATTGAAAACAATGGGAACGCATCATTGATTATTTTAAATGATGCCATTTCCTTTATAGGCAATGATGCGGATTTGTTTAACGTTATTAATATGACACCTTCTACATCCATTTTACCAAATGAAGTCTTCAGTTTTGAGGTTCAATTCTCACCAGATTCTGAAGGCATGAAAGAAACAACACTTCATGTTTTAAATAATGATTGCAATACTTCAGATTATAGTTTTGCTATTGAGGGAGAAGGCGCTGCGTTTTCAATGCCTAATTATACAAACCAAGGAGCGTACTCAGTAATTTCAGGGAATAATATTAGCATCATGCCAGATTCTAATAATGTGCCAATAAACGTTGTTAGTGCGATAGCTTCAGTAGATTATAGCGGCAGTGTTGCTTCACCACATTTTGAGGGGTCTTTTGTTGTAGATCCAGAAACAGGAATCATCAATGTAATTAATGCCAAACCAGAAGGGGTTTATACGGTAAATGTTAGAGGGTTACAGAACTTATCTACAGCCGCAGAAGATACTAAAACCTTTACACTTACGGTAACTTCTCCAGAATGCAGTGATGCTGCTTTTAGAGAAATACAAAACGAATTAAATGGTGGTCGGGGAAATGCAATTGCAGAAGGTGATTTTAATGAGGATGGGATCACAGATATAGTGTCTATTTTAACTAGTAATTTTTCGGAGGCAATTAACGGTGTGAATATAAACTTAGGAAATCCCGATGGTACATTTCAAAACCCACAATTTGTTACTGTTGGTAGTAATGGGTTAGAAGGGGTTTCTGTAAGTGATTTTAATGGAGATGGGCATCAAGATTTATTAACAAGAGCCATAGGTAAACTCTATTTAAATTTAGGTGCTGGAGACGGTAGTTTTGGTACAAGTCTTGATTTTTCAATAAGTAGTCAATTTAGGTCACATGAAGTGGGCGATTTTAACAATGACGGTAAACAAGATATTATTTTAAAGTACAGTGGCACATTAACATGCCTTACAGGTAATGGTGATGGCACTTTTGTTGCAATAACCAGTAGTCACTCTTTTAGTAACCCTGTAGAGTTAAAAGCAGGGGATTTTGATAAAGACGGTAATCTCGATTTTATTGTTTTAGAAGACCATGGAGGTATAGACGTTTATAGAGGATATGGAAACGGACTTTTCCATCATAATAGCGCCAATAATATAGATATTGACGGCTTATCTGCATATTATGCAATGGGCGATTTTAATAACGATACTATTCTAGATATTGCGGTTAGCTCACAAGATTATACCCAAGAAGCTGAAATTGGAAGTTTTAAAATCTATTTTGGAGATGGAAATGCTAACTATAACGCTGGCCCATCAATTGCAGCAGATTATAGTGAAATTGGTGCCTTAAATGTAGGTGATTTTAATGGAGATAGTAACCAAGACATTCTCGTAAACTATAAAGATGTTATTTTGGGTGAAGGAGATGGTACATTCCCTGTGATTCCAGTTATAAGCTCTCCTAGTTTTATAAGAGAATACCAAGCTGTTATTGGTGATTTTAATAAAGATGGAAAACAAGATTATGTAAGTGTACAAAACGATTTTGAAGTCTTATTAGGAGCAGGTAGAATAGATGTTTTTTCTGCAAATGTAACAGCGGGCAATGTCTACCTAAACGATGGAGAAACAATCGCTTCAGAACAAAGCAACACCGTTTTTGAAACCTGTATAAATTCAACAATAGCTAAAACCTATACTATAGAAAATAGATCGTCTAATATATTGACGATAACGGCCATAAATTTAACAGGAGATAATACAGGTTCATTTGTATTAGATGAATTAGACAATTTCCCTACCAACGTTAGCGCAAATGGTTCTACCACATTTACAATTAGTTTTTTACCTACCACAACAAATGTAGTAATGGCAACCTTGCATATTGAAAATAACGATTGTAGTGATCAAGACTTTGATTTTGTAATAGAAGGTCAAGGTATTGCACCACAATCTGAATCTTCGGTAGGTGCCTATAGTGCTGCAAGCACGGTAAGTGGAGGCAATATTACTGTACAACCAGATGTTCCTGCATCAGGAGCTGCATTAAACACGAGAGCATATACAGATTCTAGTTTTAAGGGTTTATTAAGGGTAAATCCAGATACAGGAGAGGTTATGGTTACTAACGCGTATCCTGCCGGAACATACCAAATTACAATTGAAGCATCTGGTATATGCACATCTGCAACCACCACTTTTCAACTTATTGTAGACAATCCAGCATGTAGTTCAGCAACATTTGAAAACGTACCCGTTTTTGAATATGACTCTAATGAATACAATAAAGAATTGTACGTGGCCGATTTTAATGAAGATGGTATTCAGGATTTAGTTATTTCTAATGCAGATAATCCAAATAATAAAATGCGCATACAATTAGGAAATGGAGACGGTACGTTTAACTTACATAATGAAATTATCTTAGAAGGCCCTCGGTTTAATAGCGCTTATCATTCTATTGCAATTGGTGATTATAACGGCGATGGTCATCAAGACATGGTTACAACTTCAAACAGGAGATTGGCTATGTATTTAGGTGATGGTACAGGGGGCTTTAGTTTAGGAGATGTTATTGTATTAGAAAATTTAATAGGATCTATTGCTATTGCTGAAGATTTTAATAATGATGGTAAACTAGATGTTCTTATAAAAGAAGAAAATACGACTACAGATGAAACTAAACTAGCCGTCTTTTTAGGAAATGGTGTAGATGGTTTTTCCCTTAAACGTGATATTTTTATTGATGCTATGCAAGTTAGTGTAGGCGATTTTAATCATGATGGCAATAAAGATTTAGTAATTGTAAGTATAGATGATGATAAGCTTTCTGTGCTTTCAGGAGATGGTTTGGCAGGTTTTACAGAAACAACAACGTTAATTATTGATAACCCCACAGCCCTTGTTTTAAGTGATTTTAATAATGATGGCGAACAAGATATTGCAGTAAGTGCTTATGATTTTATTCCAAATCCAGATACATCAAGTCCCATCACTAATATCATTGCTAATCAAAGAATATTAGTGTTCAATGGGTCTTCTAATGGAATATTTCCCTCTACACCTTTAAGTGTAATGCAATTAATTGATGATCCTTCTCTATTTGATTATGCTTGGAAATTAGTTAGTGGTGATTTTAATGCAGATGGCAATCAAGATATGGTAGTTAGTTATTTTAACAGTTCAAACAGTTTACCTATCCTCTTAGGAGATGGTGCAGGCGGATTTGTAGTATCTAGTAATAATATTAATCAGACTTCCATTGGTAGTCTAGCTGTAGGGGATTTTAATACAGATGGTAGGCAAGACATTGCATATAGTCAATTTTTTTCTTATCAGTCAACTAGTATTTTATTTGGTTCAGGTTCTAAGGTTGCAGTACATGGTAATGCAAATACCATTGTAGATGGCAGTACGACTCCTTTGGTTTTAAATGACACCGATTTTGGCAATACCTGTCCAACGGGCACCATAGTAAAAACATTCACAATAAATAATAAAGGTTTTTCAGAGCTAATATTAGATGCAGATGCCATTACTATTTCCGGAGGTGATTCCGATTTATTTGAAATTGGAAATATCACATTACCAATATCTATTGCAGCAAATGAGTCTGCTACATTTACAGTAACATTTACACCAGATGCTCTAGGTGTTGCTACAACAACTGTTCATATTGCAACCAACGATTGTAGTGCTGCTACATACAGTTTCGATATTAAGGCAAGTGCAATTAGTGAGGAAACGGTTCCACCAGTTATTGAATGTCCAGTAGTAGAAATGGTGTATTATACCAATTCAAATTCTTGCTATGCAACAATACCACTTAATGTTACAGCTACAGATAACTGTAGTTTAGAACCTGCAATAACGAGTAATACACCATTAAATAATCAATTCCCTATTGGTGAAACCATAGTGACTTATACGGCAACCGACGATAATGGAAATACGGCGAATTGCGAAGTGATTATAAATGTTGTAGATAATATCACCCCAAGTATTGAGTGTATTGAATCTGTTACTATAGCCTACGGAGAAAGTTTAGAACCTGAAAATACAGGAAGTCCAACAGTCTCTGATAATTGTTCTATTGCTATAACAATATATTCAGACGTTAGCTTTCAAGGGACTGATGGTTGTTCATTGGTTAATTATAGTATTAATCGTTTCTGGACCACAACAGATACCAGTGGTAATACTAATACGTGCCTACAAGTTATAAATGTGGTTGATGCATCTGGGCCAATAGTGATAACACAAGATATAACAGTACAATTAGATGAAACTGGTAACGCAACAATAACACCAGATGAGATAAATAATGGGTCTCATGATGCCTGTGGTATTACTTTTTTAGAATTAGATATAACAAGTTTTGATACTAGTAATATTGGTGAAAACACAGTGGAGTTAACGGTAACTGATAGTGAAGGCAATGTTTCCATTGGTTATGCAATTGTAACCATTGTATCTTATACTCTGGGAATAGAAGAAAGTATAAGAGATTTAAATGTTTTAGTGTACCCAAACCCAACAACGAATATTGTAAATTTAAAAATCCCAGACTTTAATCAAGAAAACTTGACATATCAATTGTATAGTCTACATGGTCAATTATTAAAGAAAGGAGCGTTAAAAGAAAGTGTAACAACGATACCGATGGATAGATATGAAATAGGCGTGTACTTGCTACAAATTGTTGAAAATAATAAGACGATTAAGAGTTTTAAGATTGTGAAAAAATAGAATAAACATTAACTGACATACACAGATACTAATAGATATGAGCTATGTTATTAGATCATTGTAATAGTCTCCCAAAACTATGATTTCAAGTGGGGCCACTTTCAATAAGATAGAAGCCTTACAGTAATGTGAGGCTTTTTTATGCCGTAAATCCAAATCTCAACGAATTCTAAACCATCCTTAACGAATTCTAAAAGCATCCAAATTTTACTTAATCGTCAATATATCTTTGAAGTATCAAATAAATACAAACCCTTAAAACAGTATACCATGAAAACCTTAAAGAACACCCAGGAACAAAACAAAACACAAAACACGCTATCTAGAATTTTCCAAAGCCTATTGATGGTTACTGTATTATTTATCGCATCAGATATTTACAGTCAAAGCAAAGAAGTAGAATTTGATGTGTACACTAATTCTGCAGCCAATGCGTCACAATATTTATTAGGAGATGATGTCGCTTTACGTGATTGCGCGTCGACACACTGCGAAAAATTAACAACCATAAATATTGGAACTAATGTAAGATTACTAGCTAAAAGTGAAACGTCTCAAACCATTAATGGTGTAACCAGTAGGTTTTATAAAATAAAAATGGGACCACAAGTAGGATGGATTTGGGGAGGACTCATCTCACAAAAAACGATGGTAAGTGCTATTAACCCAGAAATTAAATTTGTATTTGGTGAAGCCGGAGTAGACTATAAAGGTTATAAGCGTTTCCAAATAAGAGCTGTTAGAAATGGTGTAGAGATTGATAAAATCTTTGTAAAATCAGAAACACTAAATCATAATTTAATAAGCTTAATAAATAAGCAAGATAATACTTATGGAACTGATGTTATTACCTTATGTAACACTGAAGGCGAAAGTTGTGAGGTAGCAGATAGCAAATCATATATTGTTTTTAAAGATAATAAGCTTATGCAAACGTCTTCTTTGGCAGCATTAGAAAAAGTGAAATTTAAAAAAGCTAGTTATGCGTTCTCATGCGAACTTGATAACGAATAAGAAATTAGTTGATGTTGTTATTCATGTTTTTAGCGCTGTATCTCTTTAGGAGGAGTACAGCGCTTTTTATAATTCGTAAAATTGTAGATACTACTACAGCAAAAACTGCGTTCAAAATTGTAAGTTGCAATAGATAATTAAACCCGTATTGAAATATAACATATCATATAAACTCTTATTTTTTTTCTTCGGAATGATACTTACGCTAAATGCTCAAAACAGACAGTTACGTGCATTTACATTAGAAGATGGGTTACCACAATCTCAAGTTTATGCCATGGCCCAAGATGAAAAAGGATATCTGTGGTTAGGAACTCAAGGCGGTGGGTTAGCGCGTTTTGATGGTAATGATTTTAAAGTGTTTAATGAAAGTAACGGATTAGCATCTAACTATATTCATGCATTAAAAACAATTAATAATAGACTTTATATTGGAACAAAACGCGGGTTATCAATTAAATTAAAAAACAAATTTATCACTATTGAAATACCTCAAGTTAATAAAATCTATCAGCACAAAAATAGATTACTGTTATTAACTATTGAAGGGCTTTATGAGCTTAATAAAGATTTTTCCGTAGAAAAAATAAAACTTCACTCCGAAATAGATAACATACATATTAAAGACCTGATATACTTTGATAAGTATTTTTGGTTAGCAACTCAGGAAGGGCTTTGGCAATTTAGTGAGCTTAAAACTAATGCCGAACATATTGAAAAATTAGAACGTAATGACTTTACCTCACTATTAGGTTTTAATAATAAAGTATATGCATCTACTTTTAATGATGGCACCTTAGCCTTTGAGCCACAAAATTTTGATGATGCTATTTTAATTCGAGAACCTTTACGAATTAATAGTACTTCAATTCAAAATGGAAATCAACTTTGGATAGCTACCAATACGAATGGTGTTTCTGTTATTGATCCTGAAACTTACATCGAATTATTTTCATTCAATAATTCTAATGGCCTTTCAGTATCTGATGTTAGAAAAGTATTTCAAGATAAACAATCAAATATATGGCTAGCAACATCTGGTGGTGGTTTGTATAAATATTTTCAAAATAATTTTAAGCATTTTGATACAGAAACTGGATTAAATGGAAACCGTATTTACGCAGTACATCATTCTGAAAATGCGATTTGGGTTTCTAATTCTGAAAAAGGATTGATACGAATAGATGATTTTGGTATTCACGAGATTGCTATTCCTGAAGCATTTTCTGATGTAAAAATTAAAACCATAACAAGTGATAAAAATGGAAACATTTGGGCAGGTTCTGATGGTAGAGGAGTATTGTTTAAAGGAAAAATAAGCATAGATTCTTTTGCGGTAGACACCTTAAAGGGAAGTAAAAAAAGGATCCCTAAAATTGTTGAGGTTACAAAAGTATTGAACACAGAAAATGGGTTCCCGTTTGATTGGATTCGGAAAATATATGTTGACAATGATACGGTGTACGCGGCCACGTATTCTAGCGGTATTGTAAAGTTTAATTATAACCCTAAAACGGATAGCTTAACGGTTTTTAAAACATATGCAATTCATGAAGGTATTGATGATCTTTATATTAGAGAGATGGTTAAAGCTGATAATAACCAGCTTTGGTATGCAACTCGAAATGGTCATTTAGGGTACTTGAAAAACGATAAGATTACACATTTGGGAGAAATTTTAGACTTGCAAGTTCCGATCAACACGATATTAATTCGAAATAAAACGATGTTTTTAGGTACTGCAGGAAAAGGGATTTGGTGGTCAAATGATGAAAATTTCAACACATTTAAAAAATTGAAAGGCATAAAAAATGGAGCTTCTGAAAACATATATCAACTCATTTTTGACGAACAAGGCTATCTTTGGGCTGGTACAGAGCGAGGTGTTGATAAACTAGAATTAAATAAGGATAATGAGATTAAAGATGTATTCTTCTTTGGAAGAAATGATGGGTTTTTGGGAATTGAAACCTGTTTAAATGCCGTTGATAAAGATCAAAAAGGGCATTTATGGTTTGGCGCGCTTTACGGACTTACCGAATACCGACCAACAGAAAATAATGAAGAAACAGAAAAACCAAATCTCTTTTTAGAAGATATAAAAGTTGCTTATCAAAGTATTGATACTTTAAACTTGTCATCATGGGTGAATTCGGAGAAGGTTTTAAAATTAAATCCAGATCAGCGACAAATAAGTTTTTCTTATAAAACGATAGATATAGATCATCCAAATGCTGTAGAATATCGTTATAAATTAAATGATAATAGTTGGAGCCCATGGTCCATATATAATACCCAAGATTTTTCTGAACTCAATTTTGGAGCTCATCAATTTATGGTTCAATCTAGAAATCACCGTTGGAAAGAGGGAGAACCCCTTCGGTTTTCATTTTATATTGAGAGTCCATTATATAAAAAAGGATGGTTTCAATGGATGGTTATTGGCTTAACTATTATTGTTCTATTGGCTTTCGTTTCTCTATATATAAAGCGTCTTAAGCGTAAAAACACGGAAGATAAAACACGGTTAGAATTAGAAAATCACCTTCTTACACTTGAGCAAAAGGCTTTGCGTTTACAAATGAACCCGCATTTTATTTTTAATGTTCTTAATGGTATCAAGGCTATGGCGCCAACAAAACCAGAAAAGATGAATGAAACAGTTAATAGTTTTGCGACATTATTGAGAGAGACCCTTATAAACTCTAGAAAAGACACAATTAGTTTAGATCAAGAAATTAAAACATTACGTCATTATATTGAGGTAGAACGCTTAATGGCTGAAACATCGTTTCAATATGACATTATAATGAATACCGATTTAGATGCAGAAGAAATTTTGATTCCACCAATGCTTATTCAGCCTTTTGTTGAAAATGCAATTCGTCATGGAATTCTAAAAGGCCCAAGGGATGGTGAACTTAAACTTCAGTTTGATACTTTAGATGATCTTTTAATCGTTACAATAACTGATAATGGTATTGGAATTTATAGTTCACAAAACCAAAAACAGAAAACAGATCATCAATCCATGGCGCTTAAAGTTACAAGAGAACGATTGGAGTCAATTTCAAGAAAAGAAGCTTTAGAAATAAAAGAAATAAAACTTAATGATGGAAGTATAGTTGGTACAACTATACGGTTTAAAATTCCATTAGAAACCGATTATTAATATGTTAACAGCAATTATAGTAGAAGATATGAAGGACGCTCTAATGCTTTTGAAAAGCGATATAGAGGTCAATCATCCAGAGATAAAAATTATTAATACCGCACAGAGTGTTGTTGAAGCCGCTAAAGTGCTTCGGAAAACGCCGCCAGATATTTTGTTTCTAGACATTATGCTAGGAGATGGAACTGGATTTGATGTGCTTGAGATTTTCCCTGAATTGAAATCAAAAATTATTTTTGTAACAGCAAGTGATGAGTTTGCAATCAAGGCATTTAAGTTTGCAGCCATAGATTATGTCTTAAAACCTTATGCTAAAGAAGAATTATCTCAAGCGATAGTTAGAGCAAAACAACAAATACAACCTAATAAAGAGCGGTTAAATATTTTAAAAGAAACCCTATCTGCACCAGAAAAAAAACCAGATAAGATATCATTACATACACTTGATAAAATTATAATTGTCAATTTAGATGATATTATACGTTGTGAATCTGACAGTAATAATACCATGTTTCATCTTCAAGATGGACGAAAAATATTTGTAACTAAAACTTTAAAGTATTTTGCAGATATGCTTAAACCTTATGGTTTTTTAAGAATACATCAAAGCCATCTTGTAAATTTGCAATGCATTAGCGCTTTTATAAAAACCGATGGCGGTTATATAATGTTAAAGAATGGTGAAAACGTTCCTGTTTCTGTAAGAAAAAAGACAGAGGTTATGGATATTTTAGATCAAATGCATCGTTAAATTTATCTGTGTTTAAATCAACTGTTTAATCTGTGAAATTTGTAAGACACATAGTAACAATTATTTAAAACTAAAAAAACTTAGATATTCTTTTGATTATCGTAAAAAAGCATATATTTGATTTTAATATGTATTTGGCGCAAAATCAGGAAAACGCGTAGTTTGTCGATTTTTTTTGCGGTTTATAGATGTTTTTTTGCTATTTAATTTTGTTGAGACCCTTTTTTTTATACTTTTATGCCGTAATGAGAATACAAAACAAGAAAATCCTTGCCTCGATCTTATTTGTATTAATAAGTTTTGTATGTGCAGCCCAAGGTGGTAACCCTCCACCTCCTATGCCACCACCACCTCCAGGTTTACCTATTGATGGATTTACCACTTTAGCGTTAATCGTAGGAACTTTTTTTGGTGTAAAAAAAGCAATTAAAAACACAAAACGCTAGTTATAATCTAGCGCTGTAAAGTTTTTGTATGTATTTGCCTAGAACATCAAACTCTAAATTAATTTTTGATCCTTTCTTTAGGAGCTTAAAGTTAGTATGCTCATATGTATAAGGAATGATAGCAACACTAAAACTGTTTTTTTTAGAATTTATTACGGTTAAACTTACGCCATTTACAGTTGCTGAACCTTTTTCAATAGTAACATTTCCATAGCTATCATCATAGCTAAACGTGTATACCCAACTACCATTGTCTTCGTTAATGGTTTCACAAACCCCTACTTGATCTACATGACCCTGAACAATATGTCCATCTAATCGGTCGCCAAGTTTCATGGCTCGTTCTAAATTAACAGCGTCTCCAATTTGTAAACCATCAATATTAGTTTTTTCAAGAGTCTCTTTAATAGCTGTAACAGTATAAGTGTCTTCTAAAATTTCAACAACAGTGAGACAAATTCCGTTGTGAGCAACGCTTTGATCAATTTTTAATTCAGAAGTAATATTACTTTGTATCGTCAAGTGAAGATTGCCTTGGTCTTTTTTTAGCTTTGTAATAATGCCAAGATCTTCAATAATTCCTGTAAACATAGTGTCGAATAATTGGTTAAATTTGCAATTATAAAATTACGGACAATAGATAACATCTTAATGGAAAAAGATAAAAAAATAAAACTTGGAATTTCAATTGGAGACCTTAATGGAATTGGATCTGAAATTATTATTAAAACTTTTGAGGACAATCGAATGCTTGAGTTTTGCACACCTGTTATTTTTGCTTCAACAAAAACAATGACCTTTTTTAAAAAACACTTTAAAAGCGGGATTAATTTTCATGGCATTAATACGATAGACCAAGTTATAGATGGTAAAATCAATGTGCTTAATGTATGGAAGGAAAACCTTTCTATAAATTTTGGTGAGGAGGATGTAAAGATTGGAGAATATACTGTTAAATCTTTAGAAGCTGCAACCCAAGCTCTAAAAAACGAAGCTATTGATGTGCTGGTTACAGCTCCAATACATAAGCATAATATTCAGTCCGAGAGTTTTAAATTTCCAGGTCACACAAACTATCTTGCAGAGAAACTAGGAGGAAAAAGCCTTATGTTTATGGTGACAGACACATTAAAAGTGGGCTTGCTTACTGATCATGTTCCTGTAAAAGATGTTCCTAAGCAGATTACTGCAGCGCTAATTAATGAAAAGATTGACACGGTTTATAAATCCTTAAAACAAGATTTTAGAATTGGTAAACCAAGAATTGCGGTTTTAGGTATTAATCCTCACGCAGGAGATAATGGTGTTATAGGAGAAGAAGATGATGAAATATTACGACCAACACTTCAACAAATAAAAGAAAAAGGTAAAATGGTTTATGGACCATATTCGGCTGATAGCTTTTTTGGCTCTGGAAATTATAAGAATTTTGATGCGATTATAGCCTCGTATCATGATCAAGGTTTAATTCCATTTAAAACAATAGCATTTGGTCATGGTGTGAATTATACAGCAGGGCTCAGTAAAATTAGAACGTCACCAGATCATGGTACAGCTTTTGAAATTGCAGGAAAAGGTCAGGCAGACAATGGTTCGTTCAAGGAGGCTGTCTATACAGCTATAGCGATTTTTAAAAATAGAAAGGAGTATAATCAATACTCTAAAAACCCCTTAAAAAAAGCGCCAAAAAAGATATAAACATTTTTTGTTTATAACCGCATTTTTATTAAAATTTTTTATATATTTGCGGGCTCAAAATGAATGCGATGATGAAGCCCTTAAAGGAATTTAAGATACCATTTATTGGTCTCAAAGAAGGAAAGCATCATTTTGATTATCAGATTGATAAAAAGTTCTTTGAACATTTTGAGTATGATGATTTTAATGATGTAGACGTTAATACTGAGATGCTTTTTGAAAAAAAAGCAACCTTATTAGAGTTACATTTTGAAATTTCAGGTGTTGTAAATGTTAATTGTGACCTTACTAATGAACCTTATAATCAAACCGTAAAAGGTGATTTTAAGCTTGTAGTTAAGTTTGGTGATGATTATAATGATGAGTTTGAGGATATATTAATAGTCCCTCATGGTGAATATGAAATTAACATTGCACAATATATATATGAATTAATCATATTGTCAATGCCTGCAAAACGTGTTCACCCAGGAGTTGAAGACGGAACATTAGATTCAGAAATACTTAAAAAGTTAGAAGAATTAAGTCCAAAAGACTTAGAAGAAAAAGAAGAAACATCAGGGGATATAGATCCTCGTTGGAATACATTAAAAAAACTATTAACGGATAAATAACATATAAAATGGCACATCCTAAAAGAAAAATTTCTAGAACAAGAAGAGATAAAAGAAGAACACATTATAAAGCATCTGTTCCTACTATTGCTACGTGTCCTACAACAGGAGAAGCACACCTTTACCATAGAGCACACTGGCATGAAGGTAAACTATATTATAGAGGTCAAGTATTGATTGACAACTCTGAAAAAGAAGAAAATTTAGCATAAGTATTATGCACGCATATAATAAAACGCTCAGTACTGAGCGTTTTTTTTATGTTTAATTTCTCTAAGTCTTAAAAACGACTTACTTTGCGTCATATTCGTTCGAAATTCAGTAAATTCATTAAAATTTTACCTTTTTTTTGACGTTTTTTGTCTTTTTAGGACTATTTTAAAAATATAGTATGAGTAAAATCACAGCTGCAATTACAGGAGTAGGAGCTTATTTACCTGAATATAAATTGACCAACCAAATTTTGGAAACTATGGTCGATACTAATGACGAATGGATTACTTCACGAACAGGTATTAAAGAACGTAGAATTCTTAAAGAAGAAGGAAAAGGAACCTCTTTTTTAGCTATTAAAGCCGCACAAGACCTTATTGATAAAAAAGGAATTGATCCTAAAGATATAGAATTAGTAATCGTTGCAACAGCTACGCCAGATATGAAAGCGGCCTCAACAGCAGCTTTTACTGCAACTAAGATAGGTGCTGTCAATGCTTTTTCGTTTGATTTAGAAGCTGCATGCTCGAGTTTTCTCTTCGGAATGTCTGTTGCTTCAAGTTATATTGAATCTGGGAAATATAAGAATGTCTTGCTTATTGGAGCAGATAAAAACTCTTCATTTATCAATTATAAAGATAGAGCAACTTGTATTATTTTTGGAGATGGCGCAGGTGCCGTTTTATTTGAACCCAATCATGAAGGATTAGGATTACAAGATGAATTATTGAAAAGCAATGGAGAAGGACGTGAATTTCTTCAAGCTACTTATGGAGGATCATCATATCCAATTACTGCAGATACATTTCAAGAAGGAAAGCAATACATATTTCAAGAAGGAAAAACAGTGTTTAAAAACGCCGTTTTTAATATGGCAGATGTGACTAAACGTATTTTAGAACGTAATAATTTAACCCATAACGATATCTCTTGGTTGGCAGCACATCAAGCCAATAAGAGAATTATAGAAGCTACTGCAAATAGAGTAGCTGTAGATCCAGAAAAGGTAATGATGAATATCCATAAATATGGGAATACAACATCAGCAACCTTACCTCTACTATTACACGATTACGAATCACAATTAAAAAAAGGGGATAAAATTATATTCGCAGCCTTTGGTGGCGGATTTACTTGGGGCTCTATTTACTTTAAATGGGCCTATAATTCATAACCAACTTTTAACTAACTAATTAAAAAGACTAATAATTATGGATATTAAGGAAATTCAAAACTTAATCAAATTTGTAGCCAAATCTGGTGCAAGTGAGGTTAAATTAGAAATGGATGATATTAAGATTACCATTAAAACAGGTACAGATGATAAGGCAGATATGCCTACTTATGTTCAGCAAATACCAATGAGTCAACCTGTCACTCAAGCTTTGCCAAATGTAGCTCCTGTAGCAGCAGAACCTCAAGCTTCAGCTCCAGCAGCCTCAGAAGATTCAAAATATATAACAATTAAATCACCAATTATTGGTACATTTTACCGTAAACCATCTCCTGATAAACCAGTATTTGTGGAGGTAGGATCTACAATTGGAGAAGGTGATGTTTTGTGTGTCATTGAAGCTATGAAGTTGTTCAATGAAATCGAATCTGAAGTATCAGGAAAAATCGTTAAGATTTTAGTAGACGACTCTTCTCCGGTAGAATTTGATCAACCGTTATTTTTAGTAGACCCATCATAACCAAATTTAAAATTCCAAAATACAGTTCCTAATATTTATTGGAATTTGGAATTTGAAATTTTAAATAGTATTAAGTTATGTTTAAAAAAATATTAATAGCCAATAGAGGTGAAATAGCACTTCGTGTTATTAGAACCTGTAAAGAAATGGGGATCAAAACAGTAGCTGTATATTCTACTGCTGATGCCGAAAGTTTACACGTAAAATTCGCAGATGAAGCAGTGTGTATTGGACCACCTTCAAGTAGTGAATCTTATTTAAAAATACCTAACATTATTGCAGCAGCAGAAATTACAAATGCTGATGCCATTCATCCTGGTTATGGATTTCTATCAGAAAACGCTAAGTTTTCAAAAATCTGTGAAGAACACGATATTAAGTTTATTGGTGCAACTCCAGAGATGATTGATAGAATGGGGGATAAGGCAAATGCAAAAATAACAATGATAGCTGCAGGAGTCCCTTGTGTTCCAGGAAGTGAAGGTATTATTAAAGATTTTGAAGACTGCATAAAAGTGGCAGATGAAACCGGTTACCCAGTAATGCTTAAAGCATCTGCTGGTGGTGGTGGAAAAGGAATGCGTGCCGTTTGGAAACCCGAAGAGTTAAAAGAAGCTTGGGAATCTGCACGTCAAGAATCTAGAGCATCTTTTGGAAATGATGATATGTATATGGAGAAACTCATTGAAGAGCCACGCCATATAGAAATTCAAATAGTTGGTGATTCTACAGGTAGAGCTTGCCACCTTTCAGAACGTGATTGCTCTGTGCAAAGACGTCACCAAAAATTAACAGAAGAAGTACCTTCTCCATTTATGACTAAGGCATTACGTGATAAAATGGGAGAAGCTGCTGTAAAAGCTGCCGAATATATCAAATATGAAGGAGCAGGAACCGTTGAGTTTTTAGTAGATAAACATCGTAATTTCTACTTCATGGAAATGAATACTCGTATTCAAGTTGAACATCCAATTACTGAACAAGTTATCGATTTCGATTTAATTCGTGAACAAATATTGGTTGCGGCAGGAGTGCCAATTTCTGGTAAAAACTACACACCTAAACTTCATTCTATAGAGTGTCGTATTAATGCTGAAGATCCATTTAATGATTTTAGGCCATCACCAGGACGCATCACAACATTACACGCTCCAGGTGGACACGGTGTTCGTTTAGATACACATGTTTATGCTGGTTATGTGATTCCGCCAAATTATGATTCAATGATCGCAAAGCTAATTACAACTGCGCAAACTCGTGAGGAAGCTATCAATAAAATGAAACGGGCATTAGATGAGTTCGTTATTGAAGGCATTAAAACAACCATTCCATTCCATAGACAATTAATGGAGCATCCAGATTATTTAGCAGGTAATTATACCACTAAATTTATGGAAGACTTTGTCATTGAGACAATTCCAGAAGATTAATATATAAACTCCGAAATTCATGTTTCGGAGTTTTTTTTATCCTCTATATTTGGGTGTGCTTTTATCTCAAAGTGTTGAGGTAAAAGTCAGGCTCTCGCAAGTCGCTCTCTATGAGGAGCTCCAACAATTGCTCCATCCTTAACACAAAAACCATTACATTAGAGTTATGAATTTAAGTTATTGGGAAATAAAATCATGGCTTACTAATATTGACTACACTATTGTAGGTAGTGGTATTGTGGGTTTAAGCTGTGCGTTGCATTTAAAAGAGCGGTTTCCAAAAGCTAAAATATTAATTCTAGAAAAAGGCACCTTACCTCAAGGCGCAAGTACTAAAAATGCAGGTTTTGCTTGTTTTGGAAGTCTAAGTGAAATTATAGATGATCTTAAAACACACACCGAAGATGAAGTATTTCAACTAGTACAAAAACGCGTTGAAGGTTTACAGTTATTAAGAGAAACACTCGGAGATGATACTATTAATTATCAGCAACTAGGCGGTTTTGAGTTGTTTACTCATACTGATGATTTATTAGAAGAGTGTAAAGCGCAAAAAGAGGTTATTAATACACTTTTAACCCCTTTGTTTAATCAAGATGTTTTTAGTTTTAAATATAATCCGTTTGGTTTTAAAAACTGTCAAGAGACCTTGAGTTTTAATCAATTTGAAGGCCAAATCGACACAGGTAAAATGATGGTGTCACTACTCAATAAAGCGTATAAAAACGATATCAAAATCCTAAATAATATTACAGTAAAAGCTTTTTCTGAAGATTTAAATACCGTAAAAATTAAAACGAATCAATTTGAGTTTTCGACTTCAAAATTAGTGATAGCTACAAATGGCTTTGCTTCAGCGTTAAACATTCCTGAAGTAAAACCAGCTAGAGCACAGGTGCTTATTACAAAACCAATAAAAAATTTACATGTTAAAGGCACGTTTCATTTGGATCAAGGCTATTATTATTTTAGAAATATAGATGATAGAATTCTATTTGGAGGCGGACGGAACCTTGACTTTAAAGGTGAAGAAACTACAGCTTTAACTCAAACTAAACGTATTCAAACCAAATTAGAAGCGCTTTTAAAGACAACGATTTTACCAGATACTCCTTTTGAAATCGACCATCGCTGGAGCGGAATTATGGGTGTAGGAAAACAAAAAAAACCAATTGTAAAACAACTGAGTAATAATGTGTTTTGTGGTGTACGCTTAGGAGGAATGGGAGTTGCTATTGGAAGTTTGATTGGAAAAGAGTTAGCAGATTTGACATAAAGAGATATATGAAATTGATTAAGCGCTTTTTTATATTCATTTTCAAAACTCTGTTTTGGCTTTTTATATGTTCAATAGTTATTGTCTTTATATTTAAATGGGTTCCAGTACCAATAACTTCACTTATGGTTATTCGTAATATTGAACACTCTAACACAAGTAATAAAACAGGATGGAAACATGATTGGGTATCCATTGAGGAAATTTCAGTAAATCTTCAATTAGCAGTAATTTGTAGTGAAGATCAATTATTTTTAACACATCACGGGTTTGATATAAAAGCAATAGAAAAGGCTTATGAAAGTAATAAAAAAGGAAAATCATTAAAAGGAGCGAGTACAATTAGCCAGCAAACTGCAAAAAATGTTTTTCTATGGCCAAAACGCAGTTGGTTACGTAAAGGTCTTGAAACCTATTTTACGTTTATGATAGAACTTATTTGGAGTAAAGAGCGTATTATGGAAGTGTATCTTAATAGTATAGAAATGGGACCTGGTATTTATGGGGTTGAAGCGGGATCTCAGTATTGGTTTAAAAAATCGGCTAGCAATTTAACAAAGCCAGAGGCCGCTGCTATTGCTGCAATATTACCCAACCCGTTACGATATAAAGCGAACCCTGCAACACCATATATTGAAGGAAGAAAGTCATGGATTATCGCGCAAATGCGCTATTTTGGACCATTAAATTATCCTAAACGCGATGATGAATAAGAGTCAATTAAAACAAGAGTTATACAATCAGTGTTGTGCGTTTGTAAATGATAGGCTAGTAGCCATTCAAAAGACAATTAATGAAATTCAAGAGTCGTTAACCTCTGAAACTAAAAGTTCAGCTGGAGATAAACACGAAACAGGACGCGCTATGTTACAATTGGAACGCGAAAAAGCAGGCCAGCAATTAGCAGAAATCCAGAAAATTAATCAGTTATTGTCTAAAATAGATATTTCGAAAACCACAGAAATTATCAGCCTAGGAAGTTTAGTTTTTACATCTAATATAAATTATTTTATTACGATTAGTGCTGGAGAATTAAAAGAAGAAAACCAATCATTTTATGCAATTTCAGCCCAGACACCAATAGCGAAATTATTACTAGGAAAACAAGTAGGCGATGAAGTTCGTTTTAGAGACCAGAAATTTACAATTACTGAGATTGGATGATATTTGAATTTGGAATATGATTTTCAATACAAAAGGCACTAAGATTTAGCCAATTCTCAGCACGATCTAAAACCCAAGCATCAGAGCTTACTACAATATGGTTACTTTCTGCTAAGATTTTGTCAGGATTATTCTCAAGAATAATCTCCCAGTCAAAACCATGTTGTTCTGCCGTTTCTCGAAGTAAGGTTTTAAGCCGTCCACTATTGGAAACAGGTTTATCAAACACCCAAATCACTTTATTTTTTCTGAGAAGATTACCAACCAAAAGCAACGCTGTTTCAGTTTGTTGTACACGTTTATAGCTACCATGAACACTAGATAAATCGCGATATGCATTATCTAAACCTTTAAAAATAAAGGCTCCAGACAATGTGCTTTCTAATATGATAAGAAGATTGAATCCGTCAATACTAATGATTTTAGAGTGTATGTTTTCAAACAAAACAACATGAGCAGTACGTCTTTCAATTTGTTGTTGAGATGCACTCATACCTTGAATTGCTTGTTGTTGTCTAACGTTTAAGCGGTATTTATTTCCAACGAGTTGCAACGATGATTTTTCGGCATAGCCTCTAGTTAGTAAATACCGCATGTCAACAATAGCGTCTTTAAACTTTTGGCGATTATTTTTTGAGCCAAAAAGACTATCGTCATTACTGTTTTTTCCTCTGTTTCTTTGGTTGGGCATTTGATTTTTCCTAATGATGAAATTAATGTTTTGGGTTGAAACAAAAAAGTAGACCAATCAATGTTGATCTACTTTAGTTTTTTTTAGTTTTTTTAGGCTTCCCTTTTTTAGATTTTGAAGTTTTTTTCTTCTTAGGTTTTATCTTGTTTTTAACCCTATTAATTTCAGAACTAATATGACTTATGAACCAATCATTAAAACCATTTTTTTTTGCTGTTTTAAAAGCTTTAATTGCTGTTTTATACTCTTGTTTCATTTCAAAAAGCTGTCCTTGTCTTTCCCAAATACTACCTTTACATATTCCTTTTACGGTTAATGCGAAATTGATGAGTTTTTGAGCCTCTTCAAAATCGTCGTTCCATAATAGTACTTGTATATATTTTGAGTATACTTTTAGAAAATCCATTTTATTAGCTAACGCTTCTGAATAATAAACTTTGGCTTGTTCAAAATCTCCTAACTGCTCGGCATGTATTTGTCCCATTAAGTATAAGGCGTATGCGTTGTTTGATTCGTAGGATAAAGCATAGTTTAAATTTTCTACAGCTTCTTCTAACTCATACGGGTAAGCATCTATAGCTTTAAGAACATAATTGTTTATTAAGTTTGTTTCCATTTTTATTCCTTTATGTTTGAAAAATCACTTTTTTAATTGATCTCTCAAATCGTTTTTTAATACGTTACGTTGTTTTTTATATGTTTTTACAATAGTATTTGTTTTGAAATCTGAGCCTTTAAAAATTTGTATGGGATTACCACGTTCTAATTTTAAATGATTTTCCCATTGGTTTTTTATACTCGATTGCAATGCATTTAATTGTAATTGGCTCACTTTTTCTTGTAAGCGTATTTTTGCTATTTTTTTATTTTGATGTTGTGAGCGACTATCCATAACCAATACTTGTACATTACTTGGTTGGTGAATAGCTCTAATAGCTGAACTTACTTTATTAACATGTTGTCCTCCTGGACCAGAACTTCGCGTGGCTTGATATGTAATATCTTTTTCATTAATTTGAAACTGTTGTTTCTGTTCTATTTCATATAAACCGATAAACCAATTTTTACGTTTGTGTTGAGGTCTAAAAACAGATATACCTATCCATTGTATCGTTCCTAGCCATTGATTTAAAAATATATCAAGATGTTTTCCTTTTAACTGAATTGTAACCGATTGTAATGTCATGTTTTCAATTCCTTTCTCTCTTTGTAATATTTTATAATCTAAAGCGCTATTTTTTGTTGCTACTAAAAACTTTTTTAAAACTTGAGCTACAACCCAACAGCATTCTGCCGGCCCACGGCCAGAGGTTATTTGTATTGTTTTTATTTCCATTTTTTATTTTTTTATTAAAAGTGTTTGTTCATAATAAAACGGATGCTCTAAGAATTACCAAAGAGCGATACCATCCGTTTTAAAAAGAGGAACACTCTCAATTATTTTACGTTTTTTCCAAAGGATTTTTAGATAACAATAGACTACCAATAGGACTTTCGCCTTTTTCTATTAATAGTAGCGCTGCTTTAACAGCCCAACATTTATCGCTAGAATGAATGTTAGAGTAATAACTTAATAGCGTTTTAGGTTCTACTAATGTCCAGTTATTTACTGTTATTGTGTCAACTGTTTTAGACTCAAAAAAATCTATAGTTACTCTTATCTGTTTTCCTGTTTCTAACCAATCTATTTTTTCATAACGTCTAAAATTCTCATTACTTGGTAGATGATCATATTTTGTCCATACTTTTTTAAACTCTTCTTTTTCTAGTATCACCATCACTTTTGAAACATTTTTTGGATGCACAAAAATGTCGATGTCTTTATGATCGTGTGCATGTTTGTACTCCGTATGATCTTCTGGCGACATGAAGTGCCATGCCCAACCTCCAGAAACAATAATCCATGCTTTTAATTGCTTTAAAATATCCAAGCCTTGATTTATTCTATAGCTAGGCCATTGCTCTCCGTATCTTTTTATGTTATGATTTGTTCCCATAATTTTATTTTTTTTTAGTGAATTTCTCACCTGTTCATTCTTACAACTTTAGGAGTAAATTTCCCAACAACCTCTACCAATTCTAATTGGTTTTTCATGACATTATTAATGTTTTTATAAGCCATTGGCGCTTCATCAATTCCTCCTCCTATTAAAGAAACATCGTGTTTTTGTAATTCTTTTTTTACAGCACTTTGCGTTAATGTGGTTTTACATTGTCGTCTAGATAATAATCGTCCAGCGCCATGAGATGCCGATTGTAAACTACCTGTTTTGGTAACGGACATTGTTTTGTTGCCAAATACGTATAATGTTTTGCTATGTTAGCACCCAATCCGCGTGAACCACTATGAGATAAAACGCCCAAATATTCTCCAATTGGTAAATTCCATTCATTGTTAGCGTCTAGAATATTTACGATCCCAAATTCTACAAAATGATTACCACCTCCCGAGGACCCCAATTGTTTATAAGCTTTATCTTTTAAGCGTTTTACAAGTGGAATAGTTTTAAATTCCTCTCGCTCAAAAACCGGGTGATCATGTTTTATTTTATGTGTTTCATACATTCCAAATTTGGTGTGTTCCAACAAAATAGTCTCCAATTGATGCTTTTTCCCTTTTAAATAAGAGGCTTTTACTGGATAAATACTTAAACACATTCTACAGCCAATATCAACACCTACTCCATAAGGAATAACCGTATTTTTTGTTGCTAAGACACCTCCAATTGGTAGGCCATAACCTACATGCGCATCTGGCATTAAAGCTCCTGCCACAGAAATTGGTAATTTTAAAGCGTCGTATAACTGATACTTGGCTTGATCTTCAATTTCATTTTCCCCATAAATTTGAAATGGAACACGATTGGTTTTTAATACTTGTTTTTTTACGATAACAGGATCTAATAAACTTTCGGCTATTTTGCCCCAAACACCATCACCTTTATACTGTTCTGGATGTAATAATACTTTTTTTGCTTCTGTTAATATTTTTTCTTTTTTTACGCGTTTCTGATAACGATTAATCTGACCCAATGTCACATTGATGCTATTGTTTTTCGGAAAACCTAACTTGATTAAGTCTTTTCCGCTTAATTTCTTTCCCATGATATTCTGGTTTCATTAAAATTTAAATTTTGTTATTTAAATGATTCCAGTAATTACTCCCAATTATTGAAATCGTTGATTAAATGCTATATTTTTAGTCATTTTTAAATTGTTTTTGAAATGTATTTTGAAACACGTTGATTGGATTCAAAATAGCATTCTGATTGTATTATTACTGTTTTGGATAATGGCTTAGCAGGCTTGCTAATGACTGAAAACAAAAAATCCGAAACAGTGTTTTACTAGCTTCGGATTTTTCATTTATAATTTTGAAAAGTTTATCTAACGATAATCACGAAGCATCACAAAAGGCATAATTCCTTTTGGATTGTTTTGATATGTTATAAATAAACTCATAGTTTCTAATTGTTAATTCAACTTCTATTCTGATTGAAATGTGTTGCAAATATTTAGATTATTTTTTGAATTTTCCAAATTTATTTTTCTTTTCCTAGAAAATCAGCTCCCATAATACGAAGTATTATATTTTTTTTAAAAATCAAAATTTTGTAGTTCTTTTTTTTAATTTAACCTCGAAATTTTGAAAACCCGTAAGTTTATAGTATATCAAAAAGCAATAAAATAGTAGTTTTATCCAGTAGTGAATGACTCCTATTTTATTAAAAAGGAAGTTTTTGATTAGAAAATTTATAAGTGTTTCTGAAGAAATACCTTTTGATTGTTTTCTAGTTTCGTTTCGTTTTCAAAAAAGACATTTTGATTATTTAAAACCGCTTCAATTAAATAATAATTACCTTTAAAATAGCTTCGGATTACAGTGGCCTTTAGATTTGATTTTTCAACTATTTTCAATTGATGCGCATAAAATATGCCTTTGTTTATGATATTAAATTCACCAAAAAAAGAGGCTACTAAAGGTGTTTTTGGGTTATAGTATAACTGCTCAGGTTTCGCGTTTGCTTGTATTTTATTGTTGTGCAAGACAATCATTTGATCTGCAAAACCGAGTACATCATCTTTATCATGTGTCGCTACCACACAAGTAATATTTTTTTCTTTTAAGTAGTTAAAAACACGTCGACGAAGCGATTGTTTTTTAAAATTATCAATATGACTAAAAGGCTCATCTAGTAAAATTATTTCTGGTTGTTTGGCTAGTGCTCTAGCAAGAGCTACGCGTTGTTTCTGTCCGCCAGAAAGGGATTTTACTTTTGTTTTTGCAAAAGTAGTAAGCTCAACAACCTCTAGTAATTCTGCGGTGCGTTTTAGTTTTTCCTCAGGAAAGAAATTAGAGAGAAATTTTCCTATATTTTCTTCTACTGAAATAAATGGCATTAAATCAAATTCTTGAGCAACGTATTTCATAAAATCGTAACCTATAACAAGATTATGTTTTGGCCCAAATATTTCGGTTTCTTTCCAAAAAACCTCTCCAAAACTCAAATCAAATTCACCGTATAAAGCTTTTAAAAGTGTGCTTTTTCCAGAACCGCTTTCACCGATAACAGCAAAGTTTTCTCCAGGATTAATTTCAAAAGAGATATCTTTTAAAACGGGTGTTTTATTATACGAAAAGGTAAGATTTTTTACATTTAGCATGATGTTGCAAAAATACTATAAAAAAAGTCGCTCTATTTTGAGCGACTTTTTATTCAATTAGGAAAAATTACCCTTTTATTTTCTCTTTAGTTTTACTTGGTAACACATCAAATCCCATGTTATATAATGTAAACCCGAATATATCTGCATATTGCTCAATAGTTTTACTTACAGGTGTTCCTGCACCATGCCCAGCATCTGTTTCAATACGAATGAGTGTTGGATTACTACCTGTTTGTTTGTCTTGTAAAGCTGCAGCAAATTTAAAACTATGCGCAGGTACAACTCTATCATCATGATCTCCAGTAGTTACTAAAGTTGCCGGATATTGCACTCCTTCTTTTACATTGTGTACAGGTGAGTAGCCTTTTAGGTAGTCAAACATTTCTTTACTATCTTCTGATGTTCCGTAGTCATAAGCCCAACCAGCTCCAGCTGTGAACGTATGGTAGCGTAACATATCTAAAACACCTACTGCGGGCAGTGCAACTTTCATTAAATCTGGGCGCTGTGTCATTGTTGCGCCAACTAATAAACCGCCATTAGATCCTCCTCTTATTGCTAAATAATCACTAGAGGTAAATTTGTTTTCGATGAGATACTCGGCAGCAGCGATAAAATCGTCAAATACGTTTTGTTTTTTTAGTTGCGTTCCAGCATCGTGCCAGGCTTTACCATATTCTCCACCACCACGAAGATTAGGAACTGCATAAATTCCTCCTTGTTCCATCCAAACGGCATTTGTAATACTAAAAGATGGTGTGAGACTGATATTGAAACCACCATACCCATAAAGAATTGTTGGGTTTTTACCATTCAGCTTTAATCCTTTTTTATGTGTTATAATCATAGGAACTTTTGTTCCGTCTTTTGACGTATAAAAGACTTGTTTGCTTTCATAATCTTCAGGGTTGAAATCGATATCTGGTTTTCGAAATAACTCAGAAGTACCGTCTTTAATGTTGAATTTATAGATACTTCCAGGAGTAATATAATTCGTAAATGAATAATAAAATTCTGTGTCCTCTTTTTTAGCACCAATGCCTCCAACACTTCCAATACCAGGTAATTCTATATCTCTAATAAGTTTACCATTGTAATCATATTGCTTTACTTTTGAAATAGCATCGACCATATATTCAGCAAAAAAATTACCTCCAGCAGTTCCTGGAGAAAGGACATGTTCGGTTTCTGGAATAACATCAATCCATTTATCGGGAGTTGGGTTAGAAGCATTAACAGTAACGATTTTCTTGTTTGGTGCATTAAGATTTGTTACTAAAAACAATTTGCTTCCTTTGTTTTCAATAAGATAAGTGTCGCTATTTGTGTGGTTTAAAATAGTTACTAATGGACTGTTGGTTTTTGTTAAGTCTTTTATAAATAATTTGTTCCCTGAAGTTGATACACTTGCCGATATTAATAAGTAGTTATTATCTTCTGTAACATTTGCATATATATATCTATGTTTTTCTGAAGCGGTACCACCAAAAATTAATTGGTCGTTTTTTTGAAACGTACCTAATTTATGGTAATAGACCTTATGTTGATCTGTTTTAGCAGACAGTTCACTCCCTTTTGGTTTGTCATAACTAGAATAGTAAAACCCTTCGTTTTTGTACCAAGACATGCTACTAAATTTAATGTCTATTAATGTGTCTTCAACGATTTCTTTTGTTTCGGTATTCATGACCAAAATTTTTCTCCAGTCACTGCCTCCTTCCGAAATAGAATATGCTAAGATTTTCCCATTTTTAGAAAAACTTGTACCACCAAGTGAGATAGTACCATCTTCTTTAAAAGTATTTGGATCTAAAAATACAGATGCTGCACTTGGGTCTTCACCTGTTTTGTAACGATAAATAACGTATTGGTTTTGTAATCCATCGTTTTTATAAAAATACGTGTAATCACCTTCTTTAAAAGGCGCTCCTACTTTTTCGTAATTCCATAACTTAGATAAACGTTCTTTTAATTCTTCACGATATGGAATGTTATCTAAATATCCATAAGTTGCTTTGTTTTGAGATTTCACCCAAGATTCTGTTTCTTCATTTCTATCATCTTCTAGCCAACGGTAAGGATCTTTAATATTGGTGCCAAAGTAATTAGTTACAGTATCTACTTTTTTTGATTCAGGATAGTCAACCACAATTTCTTTTTTTTGTTCTTTAACTTCTTCTTTACAGGCAACAAATGCAATTATAACGATTAGTAATAATGAAATTTTTTTCATGAAGCAAGTGTGTTTATTAGTTGTATTTCAAAAGTAAACAAAAAAGCCTCTACACATAAATGTAAAGGCTTTTTTAATATCTTATTAAGACTGTTATTGCTTAATAAATTTTTGACTTTTTATAGTATTTCCAGAAACAATTCTTAGGATATAATTTCCTGTTTCGAGAGCAGTTACGTCAATAGTATTTTGATTTAATTTTGAATTTAAAACACGTTTACCAGTGATGTCGAAAATAGTATAAACAGCTCCTTGTAAATTATCATTACTAGAGATTTTTAAAACATCTTTTGTAGGGTTAGGATAGATAACTAAGTCATTCACAAAAGAATTTTCTAAGCTCAAAGTTGCTCCTTCTACAACCTCAAGAGGAGTATTTATAGTTGGATTATTTATAGTATCTATAACACCAGAAGGCCAATAAATAACAATGCTATTAATTGTTGTCTGAGAACCAATTCCGAAGTGAGAATTAATTGTACTCATGTATTCAAAACCTTCGCCACTTCTTACGTCTCTAACTTGTACACCAGCATCTGTGTAAAGCTCTACTCTTGCTCCAATACCATCTATATTACTTACAACACCTACAGTATTGATTTTAATCCAATTGTTTGGAGTTGTCGCATTCATATAAATTAGACCATTATAATAAGTATCTATAAACCCATCATTATTTAAATCTCCAAACGATCCATTTTTATAATTTATTTGAGAAGAATCTAAATCTTCAAAAGTCATATCACCTTTACCGTACATGATTGTACCATTACAAGCAATATCTAAAAACCCATCATTATCAAAATCATGACTTACATTTTCATGACCATTAGGAGCAGAGCCAATGTTTGCTCCTGTGGTTACATCAGTAAAGACACCACTACCATCATTCCTCATTAATTTATGAGTTCCAGAGCTTGCGCCAACAAAAAGGTCCATATCGCCATCATTATCATAATCTCCCCAAGAAGAAGACCATGTTTGCATAGGGTCATCTAAACCTAAAACAGAAGCATTTTCAGAATACGTGCCATCACCATTGTTTGTTAGCATGTTATTTCTTCTTCTATCGGTTTCACCACCACATTTAGCAATGAACATATCTAAATCTCTATCATTATCGTAGTCTATCCAAATTGATCCGTAGTTACCACCTGATGAATAGTCCCCTAAATTAACAGGAGCGCCAGCAGTTACATTAGACTGATAAAATGTTAAGTTTCCTGATCCATCATTAATATAATATACGTTTGGAGCCACATCATGGCAAACAAAAGCATCTAAATGACCATCGTTGTTGATGTCGGCAAAATTTGAACGTTGTGAGAACACATACTCAGAACCTGAAATCTCAGTAAATGCAGTTCCTGTACTGTTTGCTTTCATAAATGTTACACCAGAACCATTACCATAAAGTAAATCGGTATAACCATTTCCATCAAAATCAGCTGCAGCCATACTCCAAGTAGGTAAAAAATCAGCATTAGGAGTTGGTGCATTTATTTCATTAAAACCTCCGCCTGCAAGTTGGTAATGAATATTTACATTAGTACTAGATACAGACACAATATCATCTAAATGATCACCATTCATATCTACAACTGTTAAGTCATAGCCACTTAAAGGCATTGATTGTGTTATAAAATTAACACGAGCAGGAGATAATGTTGTGAAAGCAAGTGGTCCGACCCAATTACTATAGTCTGATCCACCACAAAAACCTCTAACATATATTTCATAAGATGTTCCTGAATTCAAACTTGATAAAGCGTGTGGATTGTTAGTTGATGTTGCTGTTCCAGAGCCTGTAGGTACTCCAGAACCAGAGTTTTGTAATACAAATTCCCAACTAGATTCACTGCTACCAGCTTGCCAAAAAATATTTGCTGAACTTGTCGTAACATTAGAAACCGAAAGGTTAGATACATTAGGACAAGCAGGAGCTGTTTGTGAGCTTATTGTTGGAGATTGAAAACAGAATCCCCATCCCCAGAAACCGCCTGCGTTCATGTCATCATAAGAAACTCTATATCTAAAGTTACTTAGTTGGTTAGTGGTAAAGGAAGAAATATCTAATGGGTCAGAGTTATATGAACTGTAAGTTCCAGTACAAAAATTATCATTTAATGATGATGTTGTTCCACTTAGCTCATTTCCCCAATCTGTCCATGCACTAGCGTCATCATCCCAATATTGTAAAATTAATATTTCTCCAATATCGCGAAAGACATAACTAGACCCAACGTTAATCCAGTTTTCATTAGCATTAGAGGCTGCTGTTAAATCTATAACAGGAGATTCTGCTGCAATATTATCTTGATGTCCATTTTGAGCATCATCATCATCATAGGCGAAACGATCATCTACCAGAGGATTTGCTTCTAAGACATTAGAATCGGTTAAATAAGTACCTGTTAGTGACCAGTTAGCATTTGGCCAGTTAGCAGGTTGATTTAAGGTTTGTGAAAAAGTAAAAAATGCACTTAAAAGAAAAAGTGCTAGAGTAATTTTTTTCATAGGTTACGTTGTATTAATTAAGAAAGTTCATAAAAGTAATAAAAAAGCCTCTAGATTATTAATTTAGAGGCCTTTTTATTTAATATTTGATAAATTTTTGACTTTTTATAGAAGGCCCTGAAACAATTCTTAAAATATAATTCCCAGGAGCTAGATTTGAAACATCAATTGTTGATGATTGGAGTTTTGAATTTAAAACGCGCTTACCAGTGATATCAAAAACAGTATAAATTGACGAATCATTTAATTCTAAAGAACTAATATTTAATAGGTTTTTAACAGGGTTAGGATAGATTATTAACTCATTGGTTAATGAATTTTCTAAACTTAAGGTATCCCCTTCTATAACTTGTAAAGAATTGTTTATTGAAGGATTAGAAATGGTATCAATAATACCAGATGGCCAATATATTACAATACTATTAATAGTTGTTTCTGAACCAATCCCTATATGAGTATTTAAAGAATTCATGTATCTAAAGCCATCACCACTTTTTACATCTCTAATTTTTATACCCGCGTTAGTATGTACTTCAACACGAGCTCCAATGCCATTAATATTACTTGCTGTACCGATAGTATTAATTTTTATCCAGTTATTATTACTTTCAGCATTATTAATAAATAAACTTCCAGAATTAAAAGCATCAATATACCCATCATCATTTAAATCACCATAGGCTCCTGAGCCAGGAAAGACTGATGTATAAACATCAAATGTCATATCTCCTTTTCCGAATAAAATGTTGCCTCCAGATACTAAGTCTAAGTTCCCATCATTATCAAAATCAAAAGTTACGGTTTCTGTAGAGTTACTTGTTAAAACGCTTATTCCAGATCCAGCTGTAATATCACTAAATGTACCATTATCGTTTCTCATAAGTTTATGTGGGCCTGAACTTGCACCAATAAAAACATCCATATCACCATCACCATCAAAATCACCCCAAGCCGAAGACCATGTTTGCATAGGGTCTGCTAAACCAAGAGCTGCAGCATTTTCGGTGTAATTTCCGTTACCATCATTAGTGTGCATTTGATTTGTTCTTCGTGCTGTTTCACCACCACATTTTGCAATAAACATATCTAAATCTCTGTCATTATCATAATCAATCCAAATTGAGCCATAGTTTCCTCCTGAAGAATAATCTCCTAAACCTCCTTGGTTAAAAGTTAAGTTACCACTACCATCATTTATGTAATAAACATTAGGTGCAACATCATGACAAACAAAAGCATCAAGATTACCATCATTATTGATGTCAATAAAATTTGAACGTTGAGAAAACACATCTTGCGGACCAGAAACTTCAGTAAAACCTGTTCCTGTACTATTTGCTCTCATGAAAGTAACACCACTTCCTGCTCCATATAATAAATCAGTATAACCGTTTCTGTCATAGTCAGCTGCCGCTAAACTCCATGAAGGAAGGAAATCGGCACTAGGAGTTGTAATGTCTTTTGTAGTGAAGCCTCCTCCTGCAGTTTGTTCTCTAATATTTACATTCGTTTGTGAAATAGAAACCATATCATCAAGGAAATCACCATTCATATCAACAACAGCAATTCTGTAACTACCAGATGAACCTGATGATTGAGATGTAAATGTTACTGGCAATGGTGGAGGAGCAACAAAGTTTATAGCTTCTAAGCAGAATGCAACATCTGAAAGCGCAGTTCCTTGAAAATCATAGATTTGAAGTACAAGATCGTCTCCAATAGTCCATCCGTTAAGGCTTATTGTTTCAAAAGTATCAGCACATGCAATTTCTGTTGTTCCTGTAGAATCCCAAACGACAATTCCAGGGTTTCCAGGACTGTCAGAAGAGAAAAATAAACCATTAGTGGTTGCGGTCCATGTAAAAAACTGATCTAAACCAGATAATCTACAGCCTCCTTGCACACCACTATCTGTTGTTCCATCTGTTGAAAATGGCAAGTAGAAAGTTGCAGTAGAGCATCCTGTTCCTTCTGGTGAAGGTGTAATTGGAGTTGCCCCACTAACATCATCATTAGCTGGCTGCCCAAAAGTTTGAGTGCAAAATGCTAGTGATAAAATTGTAAGTAAAAGTAATTTTGATTTCATAATGTGTTGTTTAATTTATTCACATTCTCCATTAAGAGAATTAATCCATTCTTCGATTAGTCTAACACCTTCTTCATGTTTTAGTGTTCTACCAATAATTGGCATTCTGTTTTGCTCTTCAATAGAATTTACTCTAAATCGAAGCACAGAAGCATCTATATTACCTGGAGTAACAATATAAGTTGTTCCAGAAATCTGAGTGTCAGGTGGTACGCAAACACCTTTATTTGTGTCATCATCATTTTCGTTAAAGCCGAAACGCATTGGTCGATATTCGCAATAGCTTTCTTCTGAATGACAATGGGCACAATTGATGTCTAAATACGAACGTACTCTTAAGTTTAAATCTAGCGATTCATCATCCCATTTTACAGTAGATACTATAGCGTTTGGAAGATTGTTTTCTAAGTAGCCAACATTAATCCACTTTTGTAATTGATTAATAGTCTCGTTTGTATAATCTAAATCTCTATTTAAGTTTTGTGGTTTTGGTCCAATTGGGATAGGTGTGCCAAATTTGTTATGACATGTAAAACATTCATTTCTAGAAGGAATTCTATACGTTACATTGTTAGTTACTCCATTTTCTATCCATTCAACATCCGTAAAACTTCCATCGTTTGAAAAAGTGGCTTCAGTTTGTTCGTCATTCCAAACATATTTTGCAAAATCCCAACCATCTGCTGTCATGTACATTAATCGAGTTTCGATAATTCTAGTCGTATTACTTGGTTGAACATTATCATAATAAAAATTCTTTATAAGTACTGCGCCAAGTGGAAAATCTAAAGGAGTGAAATCACTATTGTAATTAGCTTTTGTTCCATCTGGCATCCAAATAAATCGTTTTTTATGAGCGTAGTCACTAAATAAAGGTGAATTTAGATCATAAGGTAATACCCCAAAAACAGGGTTTAAGTCTTTCATGACACCTTCAAAGAAATTATATTCAGAAAGTGTTGCATATGGAATTTCATCTAGATTAAAAATTACTGGAGATACACCAGAAATAACAGTTACTATTACTGTTGCAGTTGAGCAATTATTACTTGCATTACAAATTGTATATTGAAATGCATCTGTGCCAACAAAATCAGGATTAGGTGTGTAATATATTTTGTCGTCAAACGGATTGTTTGGCGTTGAGTTAGAATCTATAATTTGTGTCGTTCCGTTTTGAGGATTGTTAGCAGATAGAGTTCCACTGTTAGGAATATTTGTGTCATTTAATAATACGTCTATTATGACAGAGTTATTTTGAGACACTGTTATAGTATCATCATTTGCCGTAATAGTAACAGCAACATAATTATCGTCATCACTACATGAATGCAGTGTCAAGACAAATATGCTAAGTAATTTTAGGTAATTTTTTAACATTTACAGCAAAATTTGGATAGTAAATATAATTACAAACCAATTAATCTCTACTATTAATTAGTTATAATACACTTTTTATCAGACAACAAGAGCCAAGATACGCCAAAAATCTTTAAATAGTTAACAGTACGTTTGAGCTTGTAAGGCTTGTTTTTATTAGAACAACTTTAAGTACTAAAACCCTACCTTAAAAACTATAATAAATTATTTGTAAGTAAATATTCTGCAATTTGAATTGTATTTGTTGCAGCACCTTTTCTAAGGTTATCGCTTACAATCCATAAATTTAAAGAATTAGGTTGAGACCCATCACGACGAATTCTTCCAACAAAAACATCATCTTTACCATTAGCATAAATTGGCATTGGGTAAGTATTAACGTCTATATTGTCTTGTACTGTAATGCCTGAAGATTCATTTAATAAATGTCTCACTTCATTTAAATCAAAATCACTTTCAAATTCAACATTTACAGCTTCACTGTGACCTCCTGCTGTTGGAATCCTTACAGCTGTTGCGGTTACAGCAATTGTACGATCGTCTAATATTTTTTGTGTTTCTCGTACTAATTTCATTTCTTCTTTCGTGTATCCATTTTCTTCAAAAACATCGCAATGCGGAATTGCATTTTGGTGAATAGGATAAGGGTAAGCCATTTCTCCTTTAATACCAGCAAGCTCATTTTCTAATTGCTTTACAGCTTTTACTCCAGTTCCAGAAATTGATTGATATGTTGAAACAACAATACGTTTAATTTTATATCTTCTATGAAGAGGGGCTAATGCCATAACCATTTGAATAGTTGAACAGTTTGGGTTAGCAATAATTTTATCTCTTGCGGTTAATATATTTGCATTAATTTCTGGAACAATTAATTGTTTTGATTGGTCCATTCTCCAAGCAGAAGAATTATCAATTACGGTAATACCTGCTTTAGCAAATTTTGGAGCCCATTCTAAAGATGTACTTCCGCCTGCAGAAAACAAAGCAATGTTTGGTTTCATATCAATAGCAGCTTGAAGACTTACAACTTTATACTCGTTTTCTTTAAAGGTAATGAGTTTACCAATAGAGCGTTCAGAAGCAACAGGAATTAATTCAGAAACAGGAAAATTACGTTCGTCAAGAACTCTAAGCATAACTTCACCAACAAGACCGGTGGCACCAACAATAGCTACTTTCATTTTATAATGATTTTCAAATGTAAAATTATAGTTTTTATTAGATTAAAGAGGCTTCATGATACCATTTTTTTGTTAAAAAGAGATATAAAAAAACCGCCTCATGATAGAAGCGGTTAAAATTAAATATATAATGTAGCGGTATTTAACGTTCTATTTTTTTAAAGCATCTCTGATTTCTGTTAATAAATCAATTTCAGATGGTCCTGCTGGAGCTGGCTTTTCTACTGGAGCTTTAGTTTTATTATATGATTTTACAATTAAAAACATTACTAAACCTACGATAAGTAAATTGATAATTGTATTAATCCAAGACCCGTAAGCAATTACTGCTGCGCCTGCTTCTTTTGCAGCTGCAAGTGAAGCATACTCTTTTCCGTCCATAGCATAATGTAGGTCTTCAAAATTCATTCCACCTGCAAAATACCCAATAAACGGCATGGCAATGTTTGATACAAAACCATTAATAACGGCACCTAGAGCACCAGCCATAATTACTGCAACAGCGAAATCAATCACGTTACCTGTCATGATAAAATTCTTAAATTCTTTTAACATAATTTTAAATGTTTTATTAGTTAGTTAATATGTTAGTATAATACTAAGTTAGTTAAAAATGCGATAACCCAAAGCGCAGGTTGTTAGCCATTTGTAAAACAGCGTCTTACACGTTGTGAAATTGCTGCAATAATTTCGTAAGAAATGGTTTTGGCTGAGTTAGCAAACTGCGATGCGTTTGGAGTATCTCCAAAAATAATAACTTCATCTCCTTCATGGCAGTCAATATCAGAAATGTCAACCATAATCATATCCATGCAAACATTACCAACAATAAGAGCACGCTTACCGTTAATAGTTACAAACCCTTTTTGATTTCCATAGTGTCTTCCAATACCATCAGCATGACCAATTGGTATAGTTGCTGTTTTTTCAAAGCCTTCACTTTTGTATGATCTATTGTAACCAACCGTTTCTCCTTTTTTAAGCTTATGAATTTGAGAAATCACAGATTTAAGTGTTGCAATAGGTTTTAGTTTTTTATTTTCCTCTTCGGAATTTCCGAAGCCATACAGGCCAATTCCGGTTCTCACCATATCAAGATGAGCTTCAGGGTAATTGATAATTCCAGAGGTGTTAGTTAAATGACGTATTGGCTGGTAACCAATAGCATTTGAGAAATTATCAGAAATAGTTTTAAACGTTTTAATTTGATTTATAGTAAATTCTTTTTCTTTTATATCTTCACTTGCTGCCAAATGTGAAAAAAGAGATTTCACCTTAATAGAGGATGTTTCTTTTAATTGGGTAATAATATAATCTACATCGTTTTCCAAAAACCCTAATCTATTTAATCCTGTATTAAATTTAATATGAACAGGGTAATTTACTTGATTTTCTTTAGACGCTATTGCAATAAAGGCTTCTAGTTTTTTTACACTATATAAATTTGGTTCTAGACAACGTTCGATTAAGGTTTTAAAATTTACTGTTTGAGGGTGCAACACTAAAATAGGTGTTGTAATTCCGGCATCACGTAAAGCAACACCTTCATTTACATAGGCTACTGCAAAATAATCAACATCTAATTTTTGAAGATAATCTGCAATAAGATTAGCATCAGTTCCATATGCAAATGCTTTAACAACTGCCAGTATTTTTGTGTTGTTTTTAAGTTTTGACTTAATATACTCGAAATTGTGTTTGAGTGCTTTTAGGTCTATCTCTAAAACAGTTTCTTTAGCTTTGGGCATTTGATTTACTGTCTTTATTAGAAATATCTTCGGCATCGTTGACTTTCATTTGTCTTACTTTATCTCGTAACATAGATTTGTAATAAGCAGCTCGACTTAATGGTTCGTATTCATCAACTTCACCTAATAATACAAGAGCATCACTAGCGGCTTTACGATAACTGTATTGTGCTAAATTTCCAGTTCTAGTGCAAATAGCATGGACTTTAGTAACATATTCTGCTGTTGCCATTAAGCTTGGCATTGGCCCAAAGGGGTTTCCTTTAAAATCCATATCTAATCCAGCAACAATAACGCGAATACCTTTATTAGCAAGATCATTACAAACACGTATAATCTCATCGTCAAAAAATTGTGCTTCATCAATACCAACGACATCGCATCCATCTGCTAAAATAGGAATATTGGCAGCCGCAGGAACAGGAGTAGAACGTATTTCATTAGAATCATGAGAGACCACCATCTCATCATCATAGCGAATATCTACTGCGGGTTTGAAAATTTCAACTTTTTGTCTTGCAAATTTTGCACGTTTAAGCCGGCGAATTAATTCTTCGGTTTTACCAGAAAACATTGAGCCACAAATGACTTCAATCCATCCAAATTGTTCTTTATGATTTACTGTATTTTCGAGAAACATTTTGTAATTTTAACACTAAAACTAACTTGTAGTTCGTTTTGTATAAAGGTGACGTAAATTTATTAAAAATCAAAAACCTATCTGGTAATAAAAAATAAAAGTTATGAAGAAGAAACTTGAGGCGGATTTAATAAGCATTGCTCATAGAGTTTTAAAACTTAAAGGCAAAGAAGATGTAGTGAAATTGCATGCAGAAGCTGGTGCGTTGTATGAGAAATTAAGTGTTTTGAAATTTGCAAATGAGAATTTTGAAGGCGATTTACCAACAATTGGAAGTGATTCTTCTTTTTTTGAGATGTTAGATACAGCTTTTAATAATAAAGTGAGTGACAATATTGAAATTGAAGATAAAATATACGTAAATCTTGATGAAGCAGAAGAAGATGATCTCTATGAACCCGTAATGGAGAAAATTAAAGATATGGTTGCTCAAATGCCACAAGAAGGTCAACAAGTTGATGAAATGTTTGAAACAGCTGCTACTCAACAACAAATTCATGAGACTCATTTGGAAGATATTACTGCTGGTTTTGAAGAGATACCTGTTTTTGAACCTGTTGAAGACGCAAAAGCTAATGAGAACCTAAGGAAGTCATTAAATGATAAACTCAAAAATGATGAGTTTAATATTGGACTTAACGATAAGTTAGCTTTCATTAAACATTTGTTTAATGGCGAAGTTGAAGATTATGAACGCGTATTGTCTCAATTAAAAACAATAAGCTCTTTTAAGGAAGCATCACATCTTATAAATGATATTGTAAAGTCAGAATACAATAATTGGGAAGGGAAAGAAGAATTTGAAGAACGCTTTTTAAATATCGTAGAGCGTAAGTTTAATTAATTTTTTTCGACAACTCTTTAATGAAATGGGCTAAAATAACTTACTGGATTTCTACAATTCTTTTATCCTTAATATTTCTGTATTCTGCACAGATGTATTTTTTTAAAACCGAAATGATTAAAGGTTTTTTCGAGTTTTTTAATTACCCTGTTTATATTGTTATACCATTAGCAATATTAAAAGTGTTAGGTGTTGTTATGGTATTGTGGCGAAAAAGTAATTGGCTAACCGAATGGGCTTATGCTGGTTTTTTCTTTGATTTGGTTTTAGCAACTGCTGCTCATCAAGAAGCAAATCATGATTTAGGATTATCTGTAGCTGGAATTCTGGTATTATTTATTTCTTACTTTCTAGGAAAACAAGTACGATCTAATAATTAAGATAAACCCAACCCAAAATAGGTTTTTCTCCAGTATTTAAATCTAGAATGTAGAAATATGTGCCAACAGGAAGCAGTCCTGATGTCGTTGGAAACCCCATATTTGGTCTGCCATCCCAATCATTTCTATAGCCTCGACTCTCATAGATTTGTACACCAAGGCGGTTATAAATTTTGATAAGGTTATCGGGATATTCTTCAATACATTCAATTGAAAACACATCATTTAAACCGTCTTGATTTGGTGATAAACCTTGAGGAATATATAAGCAGAACCCAACCACAACTTCGGCTTCATCTCTATTATTAGTCTCATCTCTGTCTGGTTGTTCTAAACTATTAAGCAAAGCGATGTTTAATAGGTTTGAACTTGATGTTATTTGAGCAATAATAGTTAATGTTTCAGATTGGTTACTGGCAAGCGTATCAATAGACCAGATAAGTGTAGACGGGTTAAGCGTCCCTTCGGAAACGGATGCAGATACAAAGATCATTCCGTCTGGAAATACATCAAGGATTTCAATTTCAGTCCCTTCAGATGCTCCTAAATTAGTTGCAGTAATTACAAATGTAACTTGATCTCCAATGGATGCTTCTTGAGGAGAAACATCTTTTAATATTTCGATATCTACATTTGAGGTGTCATCTAAAACTGTAAGCGTAGCATTAGCCTGTGATGTGTCAATATTATTTTGGGATTCAAAATTAGTGGTGTCATTAAGGTATATTCCAGGAATATTAGATGTTACGACAACACTAAAAGAGCAAAAGGCTACACCTTCAGGGAAAATTAAGTCTGTTACACCTACAAAATTATCACCAGTATTCCCAACAAAAGTTGCAGTACACCCATTGTTTGTTACCCAATTTGGAGCTGAGATAAGTGTAACTTCAGAAGGAAAAACATCGGTAAATGAAATGTTACTTTGTGACGGGTTTGAAGGTAAATTTGTAATGGTAAATGTTAGTGTACTCTGTTCTCCTATAGTTATAGTTTCTGGGTCATAACTCTTATCAAGAACTGGGGCTACAATTTGAACATTGCTTATTGAAGTATTTGTTTCTGGTGAAACCTCAAATTGATCAGTTTCATTTGGCGTGGCAACTGCGATGTTATTATAAGCACCACCAAAGTTTGGAGCAGTAACAGGAATTCTAATTCTTATTGTAGATCCTGCATCCATATTACTAATTAATCCTGTGACAATATTGGTGTTGATTGCTAGATTTGTAATGCAGGTTGCATTTCCGTTAGTAACAACACAGGTTGGCGTTCCTGTAATTGTAAACACATCGTTTACGGTATCTTCAAAAGCAATATTTATAGCATTAGAGCTGGTTTCACTATTAGTAATATCTATAATCCAATCAAAATTTTGATTGACATTGACTTGAGTGAACTCTGGGAATGTTTGAACAACTAAGTCTACACAAGGCGCAAAATAAGTCGTCACTTGAGCTTCGTTATTTGTTGTGTCATTATCTATAGCACCATTAGCATGTTCTATTTCTACATAATTATTAACAGGTATTGGGTCGATAGAACACTCTGTTTCCCATAACACTGTAGCTTGGAAAGTAACCGAACTGTTTGCGGGTAAACTCCAGTTGTCATCTACTGTAATTTCCCAAAAAACATCAAGATTTCCAGCTTGAGGAATACCGTCAAGAGGAATACCTATATTTTGATTTATGATTGTAAAACATTCTGCATTTCCTGTAGTTGAGACACATTCTACAGAAATAAGGGTTCCAGTATAACCTGTAGCTCCTGAATGATTTGTAAAATCTATAAGTTGAATAATAGCATCTTCATTACTAAGATTTGAAGCAGTAATCTCATAAGTTACATTTCCAGCTTGTGCAGGATTATTAGCTGTTCCTCCAATTGGTAATTCAGGGTTAATTTGAGTTTTTGTTATGCTTATGTCACTATTTGGGCATTCATCGGTTGGTGGAAGAATGACATAATCACTCTGGGCACTATTCTCTACAATAGAATCAAAAATATTTGGTTCTAAAACATTAGTACTACTTCTTATGTGAGCTTGGTTATTATTAGAATTTAAGGAACATTCGGGTTCAAGGAATTCTACAACTGTAACAACTGTAATAGTTGCGCCTACAGGCATAATAAATGGATTCGTAACCCAATAAATGTTTTCGATATTGAAATTAATATCATTACAAGTAATGTCTCCTGTAGTCCCTATGCAGGTTACTGAAATAATATTCCAATCTATAGTTGGAGATAAATTTTGAAGAAAGAACGCAATGTTTGCGTCTAGTGGTCCATTATTACAAACCGTAGTTTCAAATGTAACCTCTTGGTTCCAATTGACTAGTGTTGTAGGGTCAGGATCGGTTTGTATTGTATCAATACAGATATCCGTTATTTGACATAATTCAGATTCTAATAAATCTGTTGTAATACTATTTGAAACGTTAGATGATTCATTAGCATGGTCTAATGTTATTTTTATAACGCTATAAACTTCAATTGGTTGAATTTCAGAAGCACAAGAGGGATCTAAATATCTATATGCAATCTCATAAGTAGCTGAGCCACCAGCTGTATATACATGAGGTGAGTTAAAAGAAAATATTTCAGACGCTCCACTTACTAAAAACATTGAACCTACTGGAACATTAGAAATGTCAGGACATTCTGTTCCTCCTGTTGTACCAACACATTGTATAGATTCAAGTTGTACATTTGGTCTACCATAGTTTAAATCGGAGAGCAAAGTTACCTCTCCTAAAAAACTTTGAAGCGGGAAATCTATAGCGCTATTATTTGTAATTGTAAAACGATAGGTTACAAGACTATTCCAAGCAGGAATAGGAGTGTCTTCAGCTGGTGAAATTTGAGAATAGGTTACTGTGAAATCGATTTCTACATCTATAACGTCAATTGATATTAACGATTGATTATTAGATTCATTAGAGTCTAAAGTGCCATCAGGCGGAGAAACTATAGCGTTAATAGCAATACCTCCAACCATAGAAGGTGCTGTGATTTCAATTTTTATTTCTACACTAGAATCTGTAGGCAGATTATCAATTGTACCTGTTAGAACACTACCATTTAATATTAAACCAGAAGCATTTGACGCACCTCCTGTATTATTTTGAGATGTAATATTATTTAGGTCAAGGTTTTGCAAATCACTATCCATTGTGATAACAAACGTTGCATTAGCAACAGCGTTTCCAGAATTAATAATAGTAACTATATATTGAAAATCTTGAAAAATTTCTACCTGAGAAACATCTGTTCCAACTGTGTTTTGAGCTTGTGCGACAATTGATAAGTCTGTAGTTTGGCTATATAAGTGAGTGCTGATTAAAATGAAAAAAATTAAGCGGAAAATTTTTCCAGTCATAAACATATGGTTTTTAGAAAGATGCTAAATATCACTAAAGGTTGCGTCAATATACTTGAAAACATTGTAAATTTGAAATGAAATCCCTTACAAATGAGTAAACTATATATTGTACCTACACCTATTGGAAATTTGAAAGATATGACTTTTAGAGCTGTTGAGGTATTAAAAGACGTTGATTTAATCTTAGCTGAAGATACGAGAACTTCTGGAAAACTGCTCAAGCATTTTGAAATTGGCACGCAAATGCAGAGTCATCATATGCATAATGAACATCGAATGGTAGATAATTTAGTACAGAAACTAAAAAACGGATTATCAATTGCGCTTATTAGTGATGCAGGAACACCTGCAATTTCTGATCCTGGTTTTTTGTTAACGAGAGCTTGTGTAGAGCATAAGATAGAGGTTGATTGTTTGCCAGGAGCTACTGCTTTTGTTCCTGCATTAGTCAATTCGGGTTTACCTAATGACAAGTTTGTTTTTGAAGGTTTTCTTCCTGTTAAAAAAGGACGTCAAACACGATTACTTTTACTTGCCGAAGAAACGCGAACCATCATTTTTTATGAAAGCCCACACAAACTTATAAAAACATTAACCAGTTTTTGTGAGTATTTTGGAGACCAAAGACCAGTTTCAGTTTCAAGAGAATTAACAAAGCTTTACGAAGAAACGATAAGAGGAACAGCAAAAGAAGTTCTTGAACATTATGTCAATAAACCACCTAAAGGAGAAATTGTTATCGTTGTTGGAGGGAAAAAATAGGCCTTGATTCATAATTATCATTCTGAATTTATTTTCAGTTTAATAAAAACAAAAGTTTAATGTATTAGTAATGCAAGATCTACTTCAAGATATCAGACAATGCAGAATCTGTGAACAGTATCTACCACTTGGTCCACGACCAATAGCAACTGGGCATTCCGATTCTAAAATTGTAATTATAGGTCAAGCGCCTGGATCTAAGGTGCATGCATCTGGAATTCCTTGGGATGATGCTAGTGGGAGACAATTGCGTAAATGGTTAAATGTTTCTGATGAAGATTTTTATAATGAAACTAAGTTTGCTATTATCCCAATGGGGTTTTGTTATCCTGGAAGAGGGAAAAGTGGCGATTTGCCACCAAGACCAGAATGTGCACCACAATGGCATGAACCATTATTTGATTATATGAATAATGTGGAATTGGTGATTTTAATTGGAATGTATGCGCAAAAATATTATTTAAAAGAGTTGGCTAAAAGAACGTTAACCGAAACTGTTGCTAACTTTAAAGACTACCTTCCTAAGTATTTCCCATTACCACACCCGAGTCCTAGAAATCGATTCTGGTTAACTAAAAACCCTTGGTTTGAAGAGACCGTTGTTACACAGCTTCAAAAGAAAGTGAATACTATTTTATAAAAAACCTCTCCATTTTTGAAGAGGTTAAAATATAATATAACTATAGATGATTTAAAAATTTAATATTGCGACCCATCATGTTTCCCAACTTCAAAACCATGTTTCCCTAAATATTGGTTGCCACTTTCTACAGCGCCATCTTCTATTGAGGTTCCCATAGAATCATTCCAACGGTTAAGATATCCAAATAATGAAATTACGCCTAACATCTCTACAATTTCACCTTCATTCCAATGGTCATATAATCGTTTTTTAATATCAGCATTTACACCATTTGGTACTTGAGACGCAGCTAAACTAAAATCTAGAGCAGCACGTTCTGCATCAGAAAATGCAGCATGTGTTCTGTATTCCCAAATATTATCTAGTTGTTCTTGTTCTGCGCCATAGCGTTCTGCAGCACGAATAGCATGTGCTTGACAATATCGGCAACCTGTAGAGTTACTGCTTACCCATGCAATCATACGTTTTAATGCAGAGGTAACACGGCCTTCGTTAGCCATAACCGCTTTATTTAAATTTATAAATGCCTTTGAAATGGCAGGGCGACGTTGCATTGTTAGTACCGAATTTGGACAAAACCCTAAGGTTTCATTAAAAAATTCAGCGAGTTGTTTTGTTTCCGGATCATGTTCCGCAGATAATGGTGTAACTAATGCCATATGTTGTGTTTTAGTAGTATTTTTGAGTTAGCAATTAACGAAAAAATCTTTAATTATGTCTCATAAAGTAGTCACACATTGGAAAGGAAACTTACAGTTTGAATCAGATAATCCTAATGGAAAGCTTGTCTTGATGGATACTTCTCCTGAGCATGGTGGTCATAATTCAGGATTGTCACCTAAAGCGATGATGCTGTCTTCGCTTGCTGGTTGCTCAGGATTAGATGTCGTGTCTATTTTAAAAAAAATGAAAGTTTCTTTTTCAGATTTTAGAATAGATACTTACGGAGAGTTAACCGATGAACATCCAAAATATTATCATACGGTTTCTGTCGAATATCATTTGTATGGTGAAAACCTAGATGAAGGTAAAATTAACAAAGCGGTAGATCTTTCTATAGAAAAATACTGTGGCGTAATGGAAATGTTTAGGAAGTTTTCCGAAGTAAAAACATCAATTCATTATCATAATATTTAGCGAAAATTTTCTATATTAGTATATGCGATGGACGCTCAAACCAAAACCAAATTCGAAAACCGTAGAAGATTTACAAAAAGCACTTCAGGTAGATAACTCTGTTGCAACATTATTAGTGCAGCGCGGTATAGAAACCTATGATGATGCTAAAACCTTTTTTAGACCAAGTTTAGATGATTTGCATAATCCATTTCTAATGAAAGATATGGATAGGGCAGTTGAGCGTATCGAATTGGCTTTAGTAAGTAATGAAAATATTTTGGTTTATGGTGATTATGATGTTGATGGAACGACATCAGTCGCATTATTATCATCCTATTTAAAAACAAAATCAGAAACTATAGCCACTTATATTCCAGATCGTTATGATGAAGGATATGGTGTGTCTTATAAAGGGGTTGACTTTGCACATGATAATGATTTTTCTCTTATTATAGCTTTAGATTGTGGTGTGAAAGCTATAGATAAAGTGGATTATGCTTCGGAAAAAGGCATTGATTTTATCATTTGTGATCATCACAGACCAGGAAGTCAATTACCCAAAGCAGTAGCTATCTTAGATCCAAAGCGAGACGATTGTGACTATCCGTACAAAGAGCTTTGTGGTTGTGGCGTTGGGTTTAAACTCATTCAAGCATTAGCATCAAAAGAAAATAAAACGGTTGAAGATTTAGGAGAATATTTAGATTTAGTAGCTACTGCGATAGGTGCGGATATTGTCCCTATTACTGGAGAGAATCGAGCACTTGCTTATTTTGGATTGCAAGTCATTAATACAAACCCTAGACCTGGCATAAAAGCTATTATTGATCAAATAGAAAAAAAGGTACTTACGATTACAGATGTTGTTTTTATTGTGGCGCCTCGAATTAATGCTGCGGGACGTATGAAACATGGTAATTATGCGGTGAGTTTATTAACAGAAACTAATGAAATGCTCGCAAAAGAATTTGCAGCAGAAATCAATGAGTTTAATCTCAATAGACGAGAAACAGATAAGCAAATTACTCAAGAAGCCTTAATTCAAATTACGGAAAATAAAGAAGAAGATCGACTAACAACTGTTGTTTACGATGCGTCTTGGCATAAAGGAGTTATTGGTATTGTCGCATCTCGATTAATTGAAACCTATTACAGACCAACATTGGTATTTACTAAAAGTGGTGATAAGCTGGCGGCTTCAGCACGATCGGTTTCGGGTTTTGATGTGTATAATGCATTAGAAGCTTGTAAAGAACATATTGAACAATTTGGTGGACATAAATATGCTGCCGGATTAACACTGAAGCCAGAAAATTATGAGGCTTTTAAAAAGGCTTTTGAAGCTGAGGTTTCAAACACAATTGATAGAAATTTATTGAGCCCAGAAATTAAGATAGATGCTCAAATAGAACTACGAGAGATTACACCCAAATTTTATAGAATACTCCATCAGTTTTCGCCTTTTGGACCAGGAAATATGGCGCCAATTTTTATGACTGAAAATTTAAGAGATACAGGTTATGGGAAATGTGTTGGTGAAGACGATAAACATTTACGGTTAACTGCTGAGCAAGGCAATGAAAGAATAATAAGTATAGGGTTTAATTTAGGAAATAAAATAGATTTAATTAAGAATAGAAATCGTTTTGATGCCGTGTATTCTATTGATGAAAATCATTGGCAAGGTCGTGTGAGTTTACAGTTAAAATTACGAGATATTAAAGGGTAGATATGTCAAAAAAAGATCCATATGCAGCATTACGATACCGAGAGTTTAATATTTTTATATTAGTCCGTTTTGCATTAGTTTTTGCATGGTCCATGCAATTTATAATTATTGAATGGCAAGTTTATGCGCTCACAAAAGACCCATTATATATTGGTTTAATTGGTTTAATAGAATTTGTTCCTGCTGTTGTTATGGCCCTTTTTGCTGGACATATTGTAGATCAAAAAGAAAAGCGGGATTTACTTGCAATATGTATTGCTTTGTTTTCTATAATTAGTTTTGGATTATTCTGGATTACTTCTCCTGAGATATCTGAAAAATGGTCTACACAACAGATACTGTATTCTATTTATGCTCTTGTGTTTTTTGGAGGTCTTTTACGATCTTTTTTTGGGCCATCTATATTTTCATTAGTGGCGTTAATTGTGCCAAAGAAGATTTATCCAAATGCAGCCACTTGGAATAGTTCGACTTGGCAAATGGCTCGTGTTTTAGGAGGAGCCTTTGCTGGGTTTTCTATTAGTTGGCTTGGTAAAGATAATCAGACAGGAGTGCATTGGTCGCTTTGTATTGTTTTTGGATTAGTAATGTTTTCATTACTGATGTTATTTCAAATTAAAAAGAAGCCCGTTTTAAATCCGAACATTGGCGAACCAATATTTGAAAGCCTTAAGGAGGGCGTGAATTTTGTATTTAAAACTAAAGCCATTTTAGGTGCTTTGACTTTAGATATGATTTCTGTATTATTTGGAGGTGCTATTGCATTAGCTGCAGTTTTTGCTACAGATATTTTAAATGCTGGTCCAGAAGGTTTTGGTATTTTGGTGGCAGCACCAAACGTAGGCTCATTTTTAACAATGTTGGTAACAGCTTACATTCCTATTGTTAAAAAGGCTGGAGTAAAATTACTTGTAGCTGTTTTTTGTTTTGGTTTAAGTATTCTTGCATTTGGCTTATCTTCTATTTTTTGGATATCTGTTATGGCTTTATTTTTTAGTGGTGTCTTTGATGGTGTGTCAATGGTAATTCGACAAACCATTCTTCAAATTAAAACGCCAGATCATATGCGAGGGCGCGTCTCTTCAGTAAACTCTATTTTTGTTGGGTCATCTAATGAGCTTGGAGCATTTGAAAGCGGTCTAACAGCTAAATTAATGGGAACTGCAACAGCTGTGGTTTTTGGAGGCACAATGACTTTAATTACTGTGTTCACAACAGCTATTATGTCACCTTCATTTAGAAAACTAGATTTAACTAAAGATATAGAGGAACATGAAAAAGAATAATTTATTCTCTTATTTCATTTAACCTCATAGTTAATTCATCTTTTATCAAACTGTTTTCAGGACTCAAAGGGAGTTGAATTGGGCTTAATAAGTTTGGGTTTTCAAACGGATTAATACTTAAATCATATAGAGCTTCAGTGCCATCATCGAAGTAAATATACTTATGTGTACTGTTTCTTATGGTATAATTTGAACCTCCAGCATCATTTCCAATTTCGGCATAAACATAGTCTCTAGTTTCTGTATTAGAACTGGATAATAGGCTTTTAAAACTTTTACTGTCATTTATGTCAGGAGTACTATTTCCTGCTAATTCAGAGATGGTTGCAAATAAATCGGTGGTATTAATTAAAGCATTTTCAATGGCATTGATACGTGTAACATTTTTTCCTGAAATAACCATTGGCACATTAACACCTCCTTGATAAACACTGCCTTTGGCGCGAAAACTACCATAGTCTTGAACGACTTGGTTTGGAGTACCATTATCACCAATAAATATAAAAATAGTATTATCTCTTTCCGCTTCGCTCATAGAATTAATAAGTCGGCCCATTTCTGTATCCATAGCTTCAAGCATGGCTAGGTAATATGGTAAAGGATTGGCATCTATACTTGCTTGATCTGTTGGTAAATTTCCTTGATCGTGTAGATTGTTAGGTGGCAAATGAAAAGGCGTGTGTGGCGCATTATAAGCTAGCCATAAAAACCAAGGATCAGATTGCTGTTCTATCCAATTTATTGCTAAATCGGTGAATTTTGTAGTTGTATATTCTGTAGATAAAGCGGTTAATCCGTTTTCGGTTAGATTCCAATTAGTATAAGATTGAACACCTCCATTTAAAAGCCCAGCATAATAGTTAACACCCATAGTTGTTGGATGGTTAGCATCTGAAGATAAATGCCATTTTCCAATAACAGCATGGTTATAACCTGAATTAGTATTGTCTAGGTATTGATGTAATGATAATTCAGACGTTGCTAAAACATCATTAGCTTTTAAAACATTTGTTCTAAATCCGTATTTACCAGTAAGAATACTTCCTCTGGTTGGTGTACATACTGGGTTTGACCACAAATTATTAAATCGAAGACCAGAATTCATCATGTTTTGTAATGTTGGCATATTGGGTTTTATGCTTCCAATACTATATCCAGGAGAGGCGTCTAAACCCATGTCATCAGCAATAATTAAAATAATGTTTGGTTTAGATTGTGATGGCGTTAGGGTTGTTCCTGAATCATCATTTTCACAAGACAGTAATAATGAAATAAAGACTATTGAGGTATATAACTTGACACGTTTCATAAAAAGAGTTTTATGTAAGACATATTAAAAAGAAAAAGGTTTAAAGTAAGTAATTTTTACTTAGAATGGATCTCGAAAGATTTTAACTTAAAAGACCCACCATCAAAAACACCATAGGTATAATACGTAATCCAATCTCCAAGATTAACGTATTTTGAATTGTCACCAAGGTCAACCTCCATGGGTAAATGACGATGACCATAGATAAAATAGTCACGATGAAATTCTTGTAATTTTGATTTACTATATTGGATCAACCATTCTTTATCTTCTCCTAAATAAGTGGCATCATGTTCGCCAGAAATTAACTTGTTTTTTACAGATAAGTATTGAGCAACTTTTACTCCAATATCTGGATGTAGCCATTTAAATAAGAATTTAAAAACAGGGTTGGTGAATACTTTTTTCATACGCTTGTAGCCTTTGTCAAAAGGCCCTAAACCATCACCATGGGCAATAAAAAAAGTTTTATTATTGAAGGTAAATTCTTTTGGTTGGTGATAGACAGAAATGTTAAGTTCGTCTTCAAAATATCCATTCATCCAAAGATCATGATTACCAACAAAGAAATAAATTGGAATACCAGAATCACTAATTTCGGCGAGTTTTCCAAGTGTTCTTGTGAACCCTTTTGGAACAACGGTTTTATATTCAAACCAGAAATCAAATAAATCTCCTAACAAGAAAATAGCTGCAGCATCTTGTTTCACTTCATCTAGCCAAGCTACAAACTTTTTTTCACGAGGTAATGATGCTTCTTTGGTTGGGGCTCCTAAATGATTGTCTGATGAGAAATAGATTTTCTTCCCTTCTGGAACTGTTATGTGAGTTGGTTTAGTCATTATCAGAAGCAAACCATTGTGCATATGAGCTTGCTGTTTCTTGAAGTTTTAAAGCGTATAATTTAATGTTTTTAGGTAGGCGTTGTTTTATTTTTTCCGCAAAATCAATCACCATCATTTCACTTGTCGGTTGATAACCTACCAGTAAAACGTTGTGACCCCTGTCTTTAAGCTCTTTTGCTAATTCAACATGAGGCGTATTTTTATTAAAAACGGTAGCATGATCAAATACGTCTACAATTTCTTCCTTAACAATTTTTTTGAGATCACTAAAATCAATTACCATCCCAAATTTCACATTGGTATTATCTGTGATAGGTTGCCCAATAACAGTGACATCTAATCTATAGCTATGACCGTGAACATTTTTGCATTTACCGTCATAACCGTATAAAGCATGGCCGGTTTCAAAAGAAAATTGTTTTGTAATGCGAATATTACTCATTATCGTTTTTTGTTACGGTTATAGAAATAAACAATCACTAATACGATTCCTAAAATAAGGAATAGACCGTTTCCACTTATAAATGACATGATATCCATAGTATCTTTTTAGATTATTTTGAAACATTAAAATGTAGAAAAACCATTTTGAATGTGCATTATGCGCTCAAAGTTACGTCTTTTGTGAAAGGGACAAAAATAGTTGTCTAAATTTTATAATAAGAGGCACTCCTCTGGCGATAATCCAAAAGGTTAAAGCTATAAAAACAGCGTATAGTTTTAAGTTATAACTATCTAATAGAAATAAAACAGGAATAAAAACCAAACCGGTAGATAATAGCAAGAGGTTTCTTAAAAATTTCATTTTACCCATGCCTTTAAACATCCCGTCAAAAATAAAAGCGAGTGCACAAAAAGGCTGCATAATTAAAACAATCCAAAATACGTTATAGAATTCATTAAGCACTAATGAATCTTTTGTAAATATAGAGCCTACAAAATTATAACTAATCAATCCTAAAATTGTTATAAGGACACCAACTCCAATTCCGCATTTAATTAATAACCGACTTAATTTCACGAGTTTTTTATAATCTTTTGCGCCTAATAATTTGCCAGATAGAATATTTCCAGCGCTTGCATAACCATCAATAATAAATGCACCTAAGAACCAAAGATTAATAGCTATGGTGTAAGCTGCGATATATTCGGTTCCATAAGATGTGGCAAATCGTGTTGCAAAATAGAGTGTTGTGTTTAATGCTAATGTTCTTACAAATAGATTAAGAATCATCAAAGTGAAATTCTTAATTTCTTTATTAAAAGGAAATGTGATGCGTAAAGAAATATCGGTTTTTTTAAGTAAGAAGTAAGCCGAAAATAAAGCCATTATGATTTGAGCAATCACACTTGCATATGCAGCACCTTTAATATGCATTGGATTGATTACGCCTTCGATGCCATAAACAAAAACAACGTCTAAAATAACATTTACAACAGTACCAATGATGGCAATAATCATAGGTAAAAAGGTGTTTTGTAACCCTCTAAATGTTCCAAAAATAGCAATAGTGAATAATGTAAAAGGGAATCCCAAAACGCGAATATTATAATACTCAATACTGTAATCTAGGATAAGACCAGAAGCGTTATAGAGTTTAAAAATTTGAGACCCAAAAGGCAATGTTACTATAATAATTAAGATGCTTATTGATGTAATAATAAAAATAGCTTGAGCTGGTAGGTTTTTTACTTTATCTAATTGATTAGCGCCAAGATGCTGAGATACAATTGATGAAATAGCGCTTCGGGTTTGGCCTAACACCCAAATAAGCATAGAAATAAATGCGCCTACAATACCAACGGCAGCTAGAGATTCTGCAGCATTATAATCTACATTACCAATAATAGCAGTGTCTGTTAGTGATAAAACAGGTTCTGCTACTCCGGAAATTAATGCAGGAATAGCAAGTTTATTAATGTTTTTTAGTGTAATCTCTGTTTTCAAAAGACAAGTTCATAACAATGAAAAGGGAATTTACTTTGATTTGGAAAATAAATATCACCCAATTTATGATAACCACGAAGGTCGTAAAAATTTTGATTCCTTTTGTTTTGAGAGAAAGTATCTAACCTTACAGAAGTATATGCATTTTCTTTAGCAAAACTCTCAGCAAAACTCATAAGGTATTGCGCTTGACCTTGGCCTTGGTATTGAGGATTTATAGCTAAGCGGTGAATATAGATGTTGTTTTCATTTTTAGTTAGCCATTTGATGGGGTAATACTCTTTATCCATTAGCGTTGAAATAACAATACAACCGCTTATATTGTTTTTAATTTCAAGTACATAAAGTTCACCTCTATTGATGTCTTTTTCAAAAGCAGCACTATTGGGATAGTGTTGATTCCATTGAAAAATGTGTTGATTAATCATATGTGTTGCACATGCATTCGTGATTTCTAAAATAGCATCTATGTCGTTGAGAGTTGCTTTACGTATCATTTAATGGTTATATTTGCCAAATATTTACACAAAGTTACTTTTAAATATTTGATTATGAAGTCTATTCTTGTTCCAGTTGGATCCTCTAAAAATGCAGAAAGCCACCTACAGTATGCTGTAGATTTCGCAAGAACTTTTGGCGCTAAAGTATATGTAGTACAAATCTACAATGTATATACAAAGGCAGGAACTATGATTAAAATAGATCATATATTAGAACGTGAAAGCGTAACATTTTTAAAAAGCCACGTTAATAAAATAGACACTAAAGGTGTAGAAGTAATTGTAAAAACGTTTAAGGGTAAACTTATTGATACTTTAGAACTAGCTTGTAAGACATTAGATGTTGATCTCATTTTATTAGAGCCAAGAACAAATTCTATTAAAGATGAAGTATATTTAGGTAAGACTTCAGGTAAAATTATTAAGCAAACTAATATTCCAGCATTAATTGTTCCTGAAGGATATAAGTACAGACCTATCATATATATATTAATGGCTTTAAAATCTGCTATAATTAAAAATGATAATGCTCTTGCACCTTTAAAGACTATTAAAAATCAATTTAAATCTATTCTTAATTTATTATTGGTAAAAACACCTTTTCATGTTGAAGGTGATTTTGATGTGAATGAAGATTTATCAGTAATGATTACAAAAATAACACACTCTGAAAATCCAACAACATTTCAAGGTGTACTAGAACATCATAAGGAGAACAAACCAGATTTGTTATGTGTTGTGAGACGTAAACGTGGATTTTTTGTTAAGCTATGGGAAAGCAATACGATCTTAAAGAAAGATTTTCATAGTTCTAGTTTACCAGTTTTAGTATTAAGCGGCCTGAAATAAAAGTCACTTTTTTATAAAATCAAAACTATTATTTACTACTGTTTGTAGCGCTTTTGGAAGTTTAGTGTTTCCCCAAGGATGGCTAGCATCAAACACATGATTTGAGTTCCCTATTGATACAAGTTTGTTTTTTGTATTCCAAGCATGTAATGCTTCGGCTTCTTCAAATTTAACCGAAGGATCATCTTTTGCATGAATAATCATGAAAGGCTGTATAATGGTTTTTACTGCAGATTCAATATGTAAACGAGCTTTATTCTCAATAAAATTCTCATAAAACTGAAAATTATGAGGCATTTGCTGTTTTGTTCTTCCGTTTAAAACATATTTAACACCATTTTCTCGCCATTTATCTAAGCCTCCAGTAGTTGCTGTTCGCTTTTCGAAATCACAAATACTAGCCCAAGTTATAAGTTTAGTAATGCGCTTATCTTCGGAAGTTTTAATGATACAAATTCCACCACCTCTTGAATGACCTATTAGAGTTACATTAGTTTTATTAATTTCATTTTCATATTCAAAGTTTTCAGAAAGAATGAAATCTAAAATACTATCTAAATCCTCTAATTCTTTACTGTAATTATTTTCAGCAAAAGCATCTAAATCTGGAAAATCTAATGGATTCTCAATAGTACCACCATTATGAGAAAAATTGAATTTCACAAAAAATAAGTCTTCATTACTAAAATGCTCGGCTACTAAATTCCAACTCCCCCAATCTTTAAATCCTTTATAACCATGACAAAATATGACTAATTGTTTTGGTTTTGAGTTTTCTTTAAAAAAAGCATCCCAAACTATAGGTTTTTTATGAGTCCTATGTAAAACTTGATTTTTTAATTTCATATTACACTTCTTTTTCTATAAAATCTATATCGAGATTATAAATTTCGCTAATTAATTTTTTAAGTTCTATTTCAAACGAGATAAGCGTTTCTAGAGTAATTGCATAGTCTTTAGTTCTGCTGTTTGGTAGTTTTTTTGCGAATTTTAGTAAGCCAGAATTTAAGCTCTTAAATGATATAATACCCGCTTCAACAGGTAATGAAATTTTATTATTCTTATGCATCATATATGCATACATTAGAATTTGAAAACTCTTGCTATACTTATCATAATTAGTAGTAATGTCTTCCCAATTAGTGATTTGCACTTTTCCAGGCTCAACTCTTCCTGTTTTATAATCAATAATTCTAAGTGTTCCATTATAGTTATCTACGCGATCAACTTTTCCAGTAAGGTTTACTGTTTTTGATATGTTATCTAAATAGATAGTGACATCATTTTTTGTTTCAATAGCAACAATTTGAATTTGATTATTTTTTTTCAGATCTTCAATTTCTAACTTTAAAAAGTTAGAAATATAACGTTTAGCAATTTCAAAAATGATAAGGTTTTTGCCATTGGTCATATCACCATCTTTAAATTCAATTTTAAAATGATGTGATACAGTTTGGGTTATTTTAGATCTCATTTTTTTTATGAGTTCTACAGTAAGAAATTGTCCTTCTATAGGCTTGTAGAAATCTTCAAGAGTATTATGAATAACAGTTCCTAAGGTATTAAAAGCAACACTTTCTTCTACGTCTTCGTATTGTTTGATTCCTAATATTTTTTCGTAATAAAAATCAATTGGATTCCTCATATAGTTAGTTAAAGAAGAAGGGGAGAACCCTTTTTGAGCGACCTTGTCTAAAGATTTTATAACCTCAGGTGTTTTTTTTATTTGTTTTAATTTTTTTTCTATTGACGGAACTTGAGCAGAAACCATATAGTGTTTAACGTTATGGATGCCCTCAATCTCTAATTGTGTAATAAATCGACTTTTTTCTCCGCCATTTAGCACATCTGGTTCTGTGTTATAAAGAATATAAGCGATTTTTGAACGTTGTAATAAACGATAAAAGTGATATGTGTAAACGGCATCTTTTTCTTTATAAGTTGGTAACTTATTTTCTAGTTTAACATCAAATGGAATAAATGAATTATTACTTTTTCCTGAAGGTAAAACACCTTCATTAACAGAAGAAATAATTACAGTTTCAAAATCGAGTACACGAGACTCTAGCATTCCCATGATTTGTAAACCTCGTAACGGCTCACCTTTAAAATCAAGAGTTTCACTTTTTAAAAGTTCACGATATAAACTAAAAAGCGTGCTAATATTATTTATATGTGAAAACGATGAGTTTAATGTTTCTAATGTATTAAAGACTTGATGAAACCGATATAAATACTCTAGAGCGAGTAAATTATTAGACTTATCTTCATCTAGTTTTGCTTTTATCTTCGCGATCAGTTTAGAGCAATTATTAATTGCTTTATTGGTGTTGTTTTCCCAAAAACCAAAGAGTAATTCTATAATATCTTTATGATGTGTTGTTGCTGCTTTTATCTCATCAAGAGTTAAATATACTTTATTATTAAGCCGTATGTGGTTAATAATCTCTTCGGCACTATTACTTGTTTCATTTTCAAATACCGAAATCAAAAAACGATTTGATAATACATTAATTACATCTTTATAATATAATGTTTGAGAAGAAGATTTGTGAATATTAAAAACCGCTTCAAATAACGATGCTAAAGGAATTACTTTTAATGGCAAACCCATTGTAATATTAATAGCATTAATAGATTTTGGTATTGAATTAAGTAAAGGTAATAACAAGGTTTCATCACCTAATACAACGGCTGTATTTTGAAGATGTTTCTTTTCAGAATATATCTTTTCTAGAAGCTCTCCAATATATTTTACTTGACTAATGTTTTTTGGTGTACCAATAACCTGAATGTCTTTTTTTTCAGAATAATGATTACCAATCCATTTAAATTCGTTTTTATTGAAGTAAGGCCAATTCTTTTTATGAGCTCTAGCAAACAATCCAGCGTCATGAATAGGATTGTTTATAAAGGCCTTATCAATATCCCAATATATAATTGCTAGTTCTTGTTGTAATAATTCTTGTATGATTATTTCCTCAGCTCTATTGAGTGCATTAAATCCAACAAAAACATAGGTCTTGTTATTATTTATAGCAATATACTGTTCTATATTATGTACAGCTTCTCTATAAACTAATCCTTGATAGCCTTTCTTTTTTTGTTTTAATTGCTTTTGAAATTCGGCATAATAAAACTTTAAGCGATTCCAAAATTGTAAATAGTTTTTAATATACTCTGTGGGCTGTTCATCTAATGACCAATGTTCAATTTCTTTGATAGCCTTTAAGTAGTCAAATACTTGGTTTGGAGGAATAAGATAACGATCTATTTCATTAAAATCTTGTAGTATTATTTGAGCCCATTTAGAAAATTTATCAAATGCTTCTAAATGCTCTTTAGGTGTATGTTTTAGATAGACATCATAAAACTCAAAGAGTAATTCTGCATTTGTGGCATATTGAAAATCTGAAAGGGTCTCTATAAATTCTTCAATCGAGGCTATTTCAGGAGAGAAAATTGTTTTATTAACATGTTTGGAGATGGAATGCTTTAGAAATGTACCCGCGCGTTTACTTGGTAAGATAAAGGTCAATTGAGAAATATCAAGGCCCTTTTCAATTAAATCTATAATGACGTCGTCTATGAATGTTCTCATAGTATAAAAATAAAAAACGCTCCGAATATCGGAGCGTTTTTTTACTTATTTATGTTTGTGAGTGAAACTTATTTAAGTTTTACTTCAACACGTCTGTTTTCTTTTCTACCAGCTCTAGTTTTATTAGTAGCGATAGGGTAATCTTCACCATGACCAGCAGCAGTTAATCTGTCTGCATTAATACCATTAGCGATTAAGTAATCTCTTACTGCGTTAGCTCTTCTTTCAGATAATGCTTGGTTAGTAGATTTAGAACCTACACTGTCAGTATGCCCTCCAATAGAGAAATCTGCTTGTGGATATTCTTTAAATATTGCTACCATTGCTTGTAATACCTTGTCAGTTTCAGATTTAAAAGAAGCTTTACCAGAATCAAATAATATAGATCTAGCGTACTCATTTAAACTTTTCATTACTGTTTCAGTTGGCTTAACTTCTGGACAACCATTATTAGCAACCGTTCCAGCTTCATTAGGACATTTGTCGTCTTTATCTAAAATACTATCACCATCTGTATCTGCCCAAGGACATCCTTTATTAGCAGAAGGGCCTTTTTCATTAGGACATTGATCGTCTTTATCAGCAACACCATCGCTATCAGCATCTGGGCAACCATTTAAAGCTTTTAATCCTGCAACTGTAGGACAGTCATCATTTTTATCAGCAATACCATCACTATCAGAATCTGGACAACCGTTAAATTCAGCTAAACCAGCTTCGTTAGGACAATCATCTTTAGAATCTTCGATACCATCGTTATCAGAATCTGGACAACCATTAAATGCTTCTAATCCAGGTACGTCTGGACAAGCATCATTTTTGTCATATATACCGTCACCATCTGTGTCTTTTCCACCAAATTTGATAGATAAACCTAAAGAATGTTGCCAGTGCGTAGGTAAGTAATCTTCAAAAGCATGCTTGTAAGAAGTTTGAGCAGTAACACCAATGTTTTCAGAGAACCAATAGTTTAAACCTAAAGTTCCGTTTAATGTTCCAGCACCAATTTCGTCAATCCAAGTGTAACCACCACCAGCACCTAAATAAGGCTCGAATTTTTTAGAGTTGATTATATCAGCAAAGCTATAAGAAATTGTACCATCTAAGCCGTAGTAAGATAATTCATCAGCAGAAGAATCACCAACTTTATCAATTCTGTTAATTGTACCTGCAGCTGATAAAGTGAAACCATCACTTAAGTATCTAGAGACAGAAACTCTTGATAGAGAAGGTAAAAAGTTCCAATGGTCAGTTGCGTTAAAGAATTCGTCGAAGTATTCACCTAAAGGAGCTTCTTCTCCAACTGGATAAAAATCAACTGCATTTGCGCCGATCTCAAATTTCCAAGGATTGTTTTCGTCTTGCGCATTAGCGTTGAAGCTTAATACGATTAACATAGCGAAAAATAATCTGCTAAGATTTTTCATATTCTAAATTTTAATTTTAAGTGTTAATTAAAGGCAAAAGTAAGTTGTTAAATTTTATTAACAAAGACAAATATATAAAAATATTGATTACTTGTACTAAAAATAGGGAGTTAGAGTAATTTAAATAATTTCTAGTGTTTTACCAACTTTGATAAATGCCGTTATAGCTTTGTCTAAATGTGTTCTTGTGTGAGCAGCAGAAAGTTGCACGCGTATTCTAGCTTTATCTCTAGGTACAACTGGGAAAAAGAAGCCTATTACATATATATCTTCATCTAATAACATTTTAGCCATAGTTTGCGCTAATTTAGCATCATATAACATTACTGGTACAATGGCCGAGTCACCATCAATGATATCAAATCCAGCAGCTTTCATTCCTTTTTTAAAGTAGGCGGTGTTGCTTTCTAATGTATCTCTTAAGGCGGTGTCGTTTGCTAGCATATCAAAAACCTTAATTGATGCGCCTACAATTGCTGGAGCTAAAGAGTTAGAGAATAGATACGGTCTTGAGCGCTGACGTAAAATTTCGATAACTTCTTTTTTTGCTGTAGTGTAACCACCCATTGCACCACCCATTGCTTTCCCTAGAGTTCCAGTAATAATATCTATACGACCTAAAACACCTTTTTCTTCTAGTGTTCCGCGTCCAGTTTTTCCAATAAAACCTGTTGCATGACATTCATCAATCATAACTAATGCGTCATGCTTGTCTGCTAAATCACAAATTTTATCTAATGGAGCGACTAAACCATCCATAGAAAACACGCCATCTGTAACAATAATCTTAAATCGAGCACCATTTTCATTAGCTGCAATTAGTTGTTGCTCTAAGTCTTCCATATTATTGTTGGCGTAACGATAGCGAGCCGCTTTACATAATCGAACACCATCAATTATAGAGGCATGATTTAAAGAATCTGAAATAATAGCATCTTCTTTACTCAACAAAGGCTCAAAAACACCACCATTGGCATCAAATGCTGCAGCATAAAGTATAGTATCTTCTGTTCCGTAAAAATCTGCTATTTTTTGCTCTAATTCCTTATGAATATCTTGTGTTCCGCAGATAAAACGTACAGATGACATTCCAAAACCATGCGTGTCCATTGCATCTTTAGCTGCTTGGATTACATCTGGATGTGATGATAAGCCTAAATAATTATTAGCACAAAAATTTAAAACGGTTTGACCTGTACTTAACGTAATCTCTGCGCCTTGAGGAGATGTAATAATACGCTCTTCCTTAAATAAGCCATCGTTTTTTATAGATTCTATCTCGTTTTGTAAGTGCTGTTGTATATTTCCGTACATAGTTGGTTTTTAGTTTTTACAAATTTAAAATTCTTTTATTATAATGTCGTCATTTATATAAATAAGAACCTTTTTTATAACCTCAAAATTCATCTCTTCTAAAACATATTGATAATCGTAAAGTTGTTCTTTGTGTTTGGAGTTTTTTAATCCTGTCTTATAGTCTATAATTGTGGCTTGATTATTAGAATTAATAACAATTCTATCTGGCCTTAATAATTTTCCATTTTTAGAGATTATATCCTTTTCGTTGTAAATAATGAGATCACTATTAAAAAAGGATTTTAGTTGATTATGATTGATAATGCTCTCTATAATTGGTTTAAGTGTTTTAAATTGTTGAACGTTTATAATCCCAGAATCTAAAAAGTGATTTAAAGAAAAATCAACATCATTTTTAGTTTTAATAAATGACATGATTTGGTGTACTAAATTACCACGTTCTATAGCATGTTCTTGAGCGGTATCCCAAAGGGCACCTGAACTCGTTATAATATTAAGATTAAGATCTTCTTTTTTAGTTGAAATAAACTGAGTTTGCTTAATCGTTTTATTTGATTTTTTTTTGTTTTCTGAAAATTTATTAAGCACACCAAAACGGTATTCCATTTCATTAGTATTCCATTTTCCAATTGACTTTAAATAGTTGATAAATAACCCTGAGTAATGCGTTAATTTTTCCTCTTGTGTTTTTTTATCTAAGTCACATTCTGAAATTATATAGAGTTGCTCAATAGCTCTAGTTAAAACAACATAAAGCAAATTGAGACTATCAAGTTCTAGTTGTGAACGGTATTCAGTATATATCTCTGCACCTTTTTGATTAAATGCTTCTAAGTCTTTATTTATATTAATGTATAAATTTGAAAATCCTTCAAATTGTTTTTCGTCAACAGGAAACCAAACTTTTGGATTGATATCAAAATAAATATCTTGATTAGCGAAAGGAAAAATCACAATAGGAAATTCTAATCCTTTTGATTTGTGTATCGTCATAATCTGAATAGCATTTTCGCTCTCGGGAGAAACAATGCTTAGTTTGTCTTTTTTACGTTCCCAATAGTCTAAAAACCCAGAAAAACTTGCGTTGTATTTTTGAGAATAATCAAAAATCTCATCTAAATAGAATTGGATGTAAGCATTAGGAATGTTGTTTAAATGAAATCCTCTTATGATGCTTTCAACGGCTTCGTATATGGGGAGTTGTAAAAAGGCCGTAAAATCAAAATCAAAACCATAGCTGTTTAAATTTTTAAAAAAAGATTTTGTTTTTAAATGCACCAAACCATCAAAAAACTCATGAGTGTTGCTTAGGTGTAATTTCTCTTTAGCAATAAAACTTAAAAGTTGGGTTTTGATCTCATCATTTTTGGGTTGTAAACTTAAAGTAATGAGTTGATTTATAAATTGAACTTCAGGGGCATTTTTTAGGAGTAAGGTTTCAGAAGAAATGATGTCAATATCTAAATCACTAAGGTATTCAGCGATTGCGATACCTTCTTTAGTTTTTCTAACAATAATACAGATGTCTTTTCCTTTAAAACCATTGCTTTTTGCTTTTTTTATGGCATTTAATACAGCTTCGCAGTGGCATTCGTTTTTGTCTTCATCTTCAATGTTTAAAAATGATAATTCAATATAACCTTGTTCCTTTAAAATAATATCTTGTTTAGCATTTTTGTAAATAAATTCATGCTGTGGATTTGAAAAGGCAAAGCTAGAAGTATGATTAAAAAAGGCATTATTAAATTCTACAATGGTTTTATGACTCCTGAAATTTGCTGGCAGATCATTCACCTCTTGTTTGACAGCTAGTGGTTGCTTTTTTTTAGAATATAAATCAATAAATTGTTCTGCTCGTCCACCTCTCCACCTATAAATAGCTTGTTTAGCATCACCAACTAACATAGCTCCACCTATTTCACCTTTAAGGTTTTGACCAGAAGTAGCATTGTCAATTAACGGAATTAAGTTCTCCCATTGTAAAACTGATGTGTCTTGAAACTCATCAATAAAATAATGTTTAAATTTTTCGCCAATACGTTCATAAATAAAAGGAGCAGGTTGGGCTTTGATTTCAGTGTTTATGATAGAATTAAATTCTGAAATCAGTAACAAATCTTCCTCATTTTTAATATCTTGAAGTGTTTTGTTAATAGCACTCAAAACAGATAAAGGTGTGATATTTTTTAGAGCATTTTTCAGAAACTTAGACGTATAAACTAATTGTTTAACTGTTAAGTAATTGGTTTTAATTAGAGGTAGTAAACTATCAATTGTAGCTGCTTTTTTAGGGTCTAGTGTTTTATTATAAATGGAATTGCAATTTGCTATATTTTCTTGGAGTTTATTGTCATAGAGTCTGTTGAAGTCTAAATTTGCAGCTTTATTAAAGTGATTTGGTAATGTTTTTCTACTAAAATCCTCATAATCTAAGCCATTTGTCTTTATAAGACTTAAGGTGCTTTCTGCTAAATGAATAATTTGTTGCTCAACCTCTGTTTGTTGCTTTTGCAGTTTAGATTTAAGGGCTTTAAAATGAGTTAGAGTTTTGTCTTTAAGCTTATTTAGATAAGGAATTTCGTTTTCATTAACGAGTAATTTTGCAATGTTATTGAAGTCATATGAGATATCCCAGCTTTTATTATCATCAGTTTTTTCAATAGCAAAATCAACTAATACTTTAGTTAGCTCCAAATCACTTCCAGCTTTATCAATAAGCTTATCTACTGCTTTTCCAAGTATGGTTATTGTATCTAATTCGACTTCGAAATTTACAGGAAGTTTTAAATCATAGGCAAATGTTCTAATAAGTTTATGATTAAATTTATCAATTGTAGAAATATCAAAAGCGGCATAATTGTGTACAATTCTTTGCAAGATTAATTTTGATATTTTATGAAGTTGCTGTGGTTCAATATCAAGTTCTTCAACTAAAAGATTAAACATATCATTTGAAGAATTTAGAATAGTTTCTTCAGAGAAGGCTTTGAGCGTTTCAATTATGCGCTCTTTCATTTCACTTACAGCTTTATTGGTAAATGTGAGCGCAAGAATATTTTTAAAAGCTAAACGACTTTGAGATTTGAATAAAATCTTAAGGTAATCTTTAACTAGTGTAAAGGTTTTCCCGCTTCCTGCAGAAGCGTTGTAAATTATAAAAGGAGATTGATTTTGCACGCTTAAAATTATAAAAAATAGCTATGAACTCATAGCTATTTAATATTTTTAATTGCGCTGTTTTATGCTTAAATTTGAGGGAATTAAATATTAATAATAAAACTAACAATATTATGGCTTTCGAATTACCTAAATTAAAATACGCATACGATGCGTTAGAACCACATATTGATGCTCGTACAATGGAAATACACCATTCTAAACATCATAATGGATATACATCAAAGCTAAACGCAGCAATTGAAGGAACGGATTTAGAAGGAAAATCTATTGAGGCTATCCTAGATACTCTTGATATGGATAATAAAGGCGTAAGGAATAATGGAGGAGGTTTTTATAATCATTCGTTATTTTGGGAAGTAATGAACCCTGAAGACAGAGGTTATCTTTCAGGAGAATTAAAAGACGCTATCGATGCTCAATTTGGTTCTAAAGAGATATTTATTGAAGCTTTTAGTAAGGCGGCAGCAACTCAATTTGGTTCAGGTTGGGCTTGGCTATGTGTTCATAAAGGCGGAAAGGTAGAGGTGTGTTCTACACCAAATCAAGACAATCCATTAATGCCAGGAGTTACCTGTGGAGGAACACCAATTTTAGGATTAGATGTTTGGGAGCATGCTTATTACTTAAACTATCAAAATAGAAGACCAGACTATATAGATGCTTTCTTTAAAGTAATTAACTGGAATGAAGTAGAAAGACGTTACGAAGAGGCGAAATAAGCACTTCAATTAACTATAAATAAAAAGCAAACTTATTCGAGTTTGCTTTTTTTATATGGAATAATGTCTTTTAAAAATGAGTTAAAATGAAAAAAGGTGAACAAGTGTTCACCTTTTTTGCCCCAAATCTACCATAAACTTAACCTACTTATGTTATGGTGAAACAAATATAACAGGAGATTTATTTAATATTTTAATTTTTTAGACCAACGACGAATAAATTGGCTTAAACGGAAAAATCAGTATTTCTAATAGATTCAGAATGTAAAATAAACTTCAATTATAGATAATCATGTAAATGAGTTGACTAATAGATGTTTATGAAAAAATAAAGATTTTGATGTTAGGGAGTAGAAAAAGTTGAAATTATTATAATAAAAAAAGGTGAACGAGAGTTCACCTTTTTTTGCCCCAAATCTACCATGAACTTAACCTACTTATGTTATGGTGATACCAATGTATGTGTTTATTGGGTAAGGCTTGTTAAATATCGGATGAAAAGCATTTTTATCAGACGAAAAGCTTTTTTTTTAGGATAAAGTGCCAAAAATCAGCAGTTTATCTAATACGCTCGTTCCTTGTTTCCTTCATAGAAATTAACAAAAGCTCTGTTAACCACTCGATTACCTCCAGCTGTAGGATAATTTCCTGTAAAATACCAATCGCCTAAATTTTTAGGACAAGCTTTGTGTAGGTTTTCAATAGGTTGGAATATGGTTTTAATTTTAGCTTTTACAGTTTCGTCAGAGATTAATTCAGCAATCTTATCAGAAATTTGATCTGCAGTAAATTCACTATATAGATCCTTTACAAAGTTTTTTACCTTAGCATCTTTTAATTTTAATTGTGCTTTACATTTTTTATATACATCATCAACGAGATAATATTTATTGTTTTCTTTTAATAATGCTAACATAGCTCTAAAGGCAATAAGACTTTCAAGGTTTGCCATATCAATTCCGTAACAATCAGGATAACGAATTTGTGGCGCAGATGATACCACAATTATTTGCTTTGGATTTAAGCGATCCATCATTTTAATGATACTCTTTTTGAGTGTCGTTCCTCTTACAATACTATCGTCAATAATAACTAAATTATCGCTTGGTTTAATCACGCCGTAGGTGACATCGTAAACATGGGCAACAAGATCATCACGACTACTATCTTCAGTAATAAATGTTCTTAATTTTACATCTTTAATAGCAATTTTTTCAATACGAGGTCTTTCAGAAAGAATTTCGATAACTTTTTCTGCGGAAAGTTTTCCGTTGCCATCTAATATGGCTTTTGTTTTTTGTTCGTTAAGATGTTCTTCTACTGTTTCGATCATTCCGAAGAAAGAGGTTTCTGCAGTATTTGGAATATATGAAAATACTGAGTTTTTAGTGTCACCATCAATAGCTTCTAACACTTTTGGCATTAATAATTTACCAAGGTTTTTACGTTCTTGGTAGATTTCGGCATCACTTCCTCGGGAAAAATAGATGCGTTCAAAAGAACATGCTTTTCGCTCTAAAGGCTCAAGAATTTGTTTGATAGATACTTCGCCAGATTTTTTAGTAATGATAGCATGACCTGGATCTAACTCTTTTACATCTTCAAAATCTACATTAAAAACGGTTTGAATGACAGGTCGTTCTGATGCTACAACTACAATTTCATCATCTTGATAATAATATACAGGTCTAATTCCTGAAGGATCTCTTAAAACAAACGAGTCTCCATGACCCAATAAACCAGCCATGGCATAACCTCCATCCCAATTTTTTGATGCTTTCTTTAATATTTTGGCAATATTGAGACGTTCAGCGATTAATGGTGAACATTCTGTTTTATTGTAACCTTCTTTTTTTAAGTTCTTATATATTTTAGACACGGCATCGTCTAGAAAATGACCAATCTTCTCCATGATAGTTATGGTGTCTACCTTTTCTTTTGGATGTTGACCAAGTTGTACTAATCCATCAAATAGCTGATTAACATTAGTCATGTTAAAGTTCCCCGCAACAATTAAGTTTCTGTGCATCCAGTTGTTTTGTCTCAAAAAAGGGTGAACATTCTCAACACTATTTTTCCCAAAGGTTCCATAGCGTACATGACCTAATAGTAATTCGCCAACATAAGGAATATGTTTTTTTTGAAGTGCAACATCGTCTTGATATTCTGGATGCTCTGTCAGTTCTTCATTGATGCGTTCGTTAATTTGAGCAAAAATATCCTGAATAGGTTGCTGCGCAATTGACCGTACACGGCTAATGTATCTTTCTCCGGGTTTGGTGTCAAGTTTTATGCTTGCAAAACCGGCTCCATCTTGGCCGCGATTGTGTTGTTTTTCCATCAGTAGATACATTTTATTTACGCCGTAAAATGCACTTCCGTATTTCTCTTTATAATACTCTAATGGTTTTTTAAGTCTTATGAGTGCTATTCCGCATTCATGTTTTAAAGCATCGCTCATTGTTGTGTTGTTGTTTTGAGTGTGGTTTTTAGTATTAAATAAAAAACGCGCTCAATTTTGAGCGCGTTTTTTTTATGATAATTCAATATTAAATTGAGTGAGTTGTTTGAACTCTTTCAATCGATATTTGATGTCGTCTTTTGTTAAATTCTGCATGCGTTCTGTTCCAAATTTCTCTACGCAAAACGATGCAAGTGTTGAACCATATATAACTGCATTTTTCATATTCTCAAAAGAATAATCTTTAGTTTTTGCGAGATAACCTACAAATCCACCAGCAAATGTGTCGCCTGCTCCTGTAGGATCAAATACTTCTTCTAAAGGTAAAGCTGGTGCATAAAACATATGATCATTATGAAATAACAATGCACCATGTTCTCCTTTTTTGATCACTACATATTTTGGTCCCATTTCATGAATCTTACGAGCGGCAACGACAAGAGAATATTCTCCAGTTAATTGTCTAGCTTCTTCATCATTAATAGTAATAACATCAATTCTTTTGATAACTTTATGTAAATCTTCAAGAGCACAATCCATCCAGAAATTCATGGTGTCTAAAACAACTAATTTAGGTTTTTTAGTCATTTGATCTAGAACACCCATTTGTACCATTGGATGTAAATTCCCCAACATTACTACATCTGCATCTTTATATGATTCTGGTACAACAGGATTAAAATCAGCTAATACATTAAGTTCAGTTGCCAAAGTATCACGAGAATTCATATCGTTGTGGTATTTACCACTCCAGAAAAATGTTTTACCTTCTTTCACGATTTCAATACCTTCAATATCGATGTTCTTGTTAGATAATAAATCAAGATATTCTTGAGGAAAATCTCCACCTACAACGGATACCGCAGTAGAATCTATATCAAATTGAGAAGCTGCTAAGCCAATAAAGGTTGCTGCACCGCCAAGAATTTTGTCTGTTTTACCAAAGGGCGTTTCAATAGCATCAAAGGCCACTGTGCCCACTATAACTAATTTGCTCATAAAGCGTTTTAAAATTTGCTGCAAATATACATTTTTTAAGCTCTAAAAAGCGAATTTATTTTCTTCCAAAATCCGCAGGAATTTCACCCCAAGCTTTAGTTTCCCATTTTACAATGGTTGTTGTATAGGTGTTCTTCTTTAGCCAATCGATTGCGCGATCTACCAATTCAAACAATGTTTTGTTTTTAGCATTACGTTCTAATTTTGTATTGCAAGTTTTTTTACGAACCCAACTCATGGCTGTTTTAGAGTCGGTATACATAATAAGGTTGCTATTTTTCTTTTTTAAAAAGGCAAGACCATGAACAATGGCGAGAAATTCACCAATATTATTGGTGCCCTCTTCAAAAGGTCCTTGAATAAAAAGCTGTTTTTTAGATTTGGTCTCTACACCACGATATTCCATTTTCCCTGGATTTCCTGATGATGCTGCATCAACAGAAATAGAAACATAATTAGGACGTCCAATTTTTTTGAGTTGCTCATGACTTAATTCACTGGTGAATCTTTTGTTTTTTCCTATATAATCTTTATAGTTTCCTTTTAAGGCTTTTTTTGCAGCATCAAATGTGGCAAAGGATTTATACTGTGCGCCTTGAAAATCTTTAATTTGTGACTTACAGTCGTTCCAAGACTCAAAAACACCTGTGTGATGACCTTTCCAAACGGTGTAATATTTCTTTTTTTTCTTACTCATTTAAAAGTTGTTCTATTACTTTCGGAAAGTGTTCCATTTCTAATTTATGAATTTTTTTAACAACATCTTGAGCAGAATCAATGGTATCAACAACACATTTCGCTTGAAAAATGATAGCACCTTCATCATATTGGTCGTTTACATAATGAATAGTGATACCTGTTTCTCTTTCCTTATTAGCGACAATTGCTTCGTGAACATGCATCCCATACATACCTTTCCCTCCATATTTTGGTAGTAAGGCAGGATGAATATTAACGACTTTATTAGGAAATTCTTTTAAGATATTCTCAGGGAATTTCCAGAGAAAACCAGCGAGTACAATTAAATCTGGATGGCTTGATTTTAGAATATTAAGCACATCATCCGTTCGTGTAAATGCTATTCTGTTGAAGGATAATGCGCTAACTTTAAGTTTTTTAGCGCGATCTAAAACTTTGGCATGAGGATTGTTAGATAATACTTGAATGACAGAAGCATTTTCTCTGTTGTGAAAAAACTTAATTAAATTTTCAGCATTAGTGCCACTCCCGGACGCAAAGATTACAATACGTTTCATTTACAGACAAACAGATTAGTGTTATTCAAAAAAATGAATAATAATTAACAATTAGAGTGTCAAAGATAAATCCTTCAAAGTAATTTTAGTAAATTACAAACACATTTTTAACGTAAAGGTGTGTATTGAGATAAAGTTTTTTTATTTTTGCGACCTAATTAAAACTTAAAATTAAAAAATTATGTCAGACATTGCATCAAGAGTAAAAGCGATTATCGTAGACAAATTAGGAGTTGATGAAAACGAAGTTGTAACTGAAGCAAGCTTCACTAACGATTTAGGAGCAGATTCATTAGACACTGTCGAGCTAATCATGGAGTTTGAAAAAGAATTCGATATCCAAATCCCAGACGATCAAGCTGAAAATATTGCAACAGTTGGTCAAGCTGTATCTTATATAGAAGAAGCAAAATAAGAACTTTATTTTATGGAATTAAAGCGAGTAGTAGTTACCGGTTTAGGTGCACTTACACCTATAGGAAATACCAAAGATGAATATTGGAACGCCCTTATAAGTGGTAAAAGTGGTGCTGCGCCTGTTACACATTTTGATGCTGAAAAGTTCAAAACGAAGTTCGCTTGTGAAATAAAAAACTTTGAAGTTACTGACTTTATTGATAGAAAATTAGCGAAGCGAATGGACAAGTTTTCGCAGTATGCAATGGTTGCCTCTGATGAAGCAATAGCAGACTCAAAACTTGATTTAGATGCTGTAAACAAATTAAGAGTAGGAGTAATTTGGGGAGCTGGTATTGGAGGTCTAGAAACATTTCAACAAGAAGTGTTAAACTATGCAGCTGGTGACGGTACACCTCGGTTCAATCCATTCTTTATTCCAAAAATGATTGCTGATATAGCGCCTGGAAACATATCTATAAAATATGGTTTTATGGGCCCTAACTATACTACTGTTTCTGCTTGTGCTTCATCTGCCAATTCAATGATTGATGCTCTAAATAACATACGTTTAGGACATTGTGATGTTATAATTACAGGAGGAAGTGAAGCTGCAGTTACTATTGCAGGTATGGGAGGTTTCAACGCTATGCATGCTATGAGTACTCGTAACGATAGCCCAAAATCAGCTTCAAGACCATTTGATGCTACCCGAGACGGTTTTGTATTAGGTGAAGGCGCTGGAGCTATTGTTTTAGAAGAATATGAACATGCTAAAGCAAGAGGAGCTAAAATATATGCTGAAGTTGTAGGTGGAGGATTATCATCTGATGCTTATCATATGACAGCACCACATCCTGATGGAATAGGTGTTGTAGCAGTTATGAAGAATTGTTTAGAAAATGCTGGTTTAAATCCAGAAGATGTAGATCATATTAATACACATGGTACATCAACACCTTTAGGAGATGTTGCTGAGTTAAAAGCTATATCTGAAGTATTTGGCAGTCATGCTAAAAACATTAATATTAATTCAACAAAATCTATGACAGGTCATTTGTTGGGTGCTGCAGGAGCAATTGAGGCAATAGCGTCAATTATGGCAATGGAGCAAGGTATTGTACCACCAACAATAAACCACGAAACGGTTGATGAAAACATAGATCCAGAATTAAATTTAACGCTCAATAAGGCTCAGAAAAGAGATATTAAAGTCGCAATGAGTAATACGTTTGGATTTGGCGGTCACAACGCTTGTGTATTATTCAAAAAATTAGATTAAATCCCGAATGAACTTCATTCGTAACATACTAAAAAATTCCCGTACCAATAAAGACGGGAATTTTTTTTTACTACTCAACGATATTCTTGGTTATAAAGTTAAAAAAAAGAGCTTATACATAAAAGCATTTACACATCGTTCAATGAATATCAAGGACAATGAAGGAAATGCAATTAACTATGAAAGGTTAGAGTTTGTTGGTGATGCTATGCTAGGTGCTGTTATTGCTTCGTACTTGTTTGAGGAAGTACCTCGTGGAGACGAAGGTTATCTCACAAAAATGCGCTCTAAAATTGTAAGTAGAGAACATCTTAACGAACTTGGAAAAGAACTCAGCCTTATTGATTTAGTAGAAAGTAAAATCCCTAAATCTAATTTTGGAAATAATATTCATGGAAATCTTTTTGAAGCTCTAGTTGGAGCTATTTATCTTGATAAAGGATATAAAGACTGCGAGAAGTTTATTCATAAACAGGTCATTATACCACATGTAGATATCGAAACTTTAGAAGGGAAGGTGATTAGCTACAAAAGCTTATTGATAGAATGGTGCCAAAAAGAGAAAAAGACTTTTGATTATAACGTTTATGAAGATACTGGTAATGACGAATTAAAGCATTTTTCAGTTAAATTATCTATAGACGAAAAAGTAATAGCTAAAGCAAGAGCAACCTCTAAAAAGAAAGCTGAAGAAAAAGCGTCAAAACGTGCTTTTTTTGCATTTCAGAAAGAGATAAGTAAGGTAATTTAAGCGAGATATTATTTTTAGTTTAAAATTTACTAACGATAACGTTTTCGTAAGTATACTTGAAATAAGATTAATCAAAACTTCACAATTTTATAGCTTTTATATAGTATATTTACAACTTGTAGTCGATTAATTATGGCATTACACAAGTTACTTGTTGACGATTTTTATGATGCTTCTTTTTCACTCCTAGCTATTCATTGTAGATTGGAAGATTATAGATTAGCCTATCTTCTAAATAAATGTTTAGGCCTTAGTTTAGAAAGGAAACCACAAGATTTAGATTACAATTATTTTGCAGCATCATTTTCTATTTATGAATGGGAAAACACAAAATTAGACACGGTTTGGAATCTCGTTTCTAACATTTGTAAAAAAGAAGAAGCTGCACTCCAAAGTTCTGGATCATTGTTTCAAAACCCATCAACAATAACTAGAACATTTAATCTATTACCAGAATTAAAAACAGTAGACTACCTCATTAAAGTATCTAATGAACAAAGAACTTTTAATGAAAAAATAATTCTAAATAAAATACAATCTATACCTCAGGTGATTACGACTTACAGTGTAGATGTTGACCAAATAAAATCTAAAGATCACTTAATTTTTGATTAATGTTACAAAGCAAAAAAACCAAAATAGTAGCCACATTAGGACCAGCGACGAGTAGTAAGGAAGTACTTAAAGGAATGCTAGAAGAAGGCGCCAATGTGTTTAGAATCAATTTTTCTCATGCCGACTATAAAGACGTAGAAGAACGCGTGCAAATGATTAGAGAACTTAATGAAGAATTTGGTTATAATGCCTCTATTCTTGCCGATTTGCAAGGTCCAAAATTGAGGGTTGGTGTTATGAAAGGTGAAGTTATTGTTAATGAAGGTGATGAGATTGTTTTTGCTACAGGAGAGCGTTTTGAAGGTACAAAAGAACGTGTTTATATGACCTATGACAAGTTTCCTCAAGATGCAAAACAAGGCGAACGTATTCTTTTAGATGATGGTAAATTAATTTTTGAAGTTGTTTCTACCGATAAAAAATCGGAAGTAAAAGCACGTGTCATACAAGGAGGGCCATTACGCTCTAAAAAAGGAGTTAATCTTCCAAATACTAATATTTCACAACCTGCTTTAACAGAAAAAGATATTGAAGATGCAATTTTTGCTTGTAGCTTAAAAGTCGATTGGATGGCATTATCATTTGTGCGTCATGCAGAAGATTTAATGCAACTTGAAGAATTGATTAATGCGCATAGTGATCATAAAATTCCAATTATAGCAAAAATAGAAAAGCCTGAAGCTGTAGAGAATATCGATAAGATTGTTGCTTATTGTGACGGACTTATGGTAGCTCGTGGTGATTTAGGTGTAGAGATTCCTGCAGAAGAAGTGCCATTAATTCAAAAGAAATTGGTGCTACGTGCCAAACGCGCTAGAATCCCCGTAATTATTGCCACGCAGATGATGGAAACAATGATTACAAGTTTAACACCTACACGTGCTGAGGTTAATGATGTTGCTAATTCTGTTATGGATGGAGCAGATGCTGTGATGTTATCTGGAGAAACCTCTGTTGGAAGTTATCCTGTACAGGTTATTCGTCAAATGGCTAATATCATTAGAAGCGTTGAAGACTCAGACTTGATTAAAGTCCCACAATCACCACCACATATTAAAACGAAACGTTATATTACGAAGTCCATTTGTTATCATGCGGCGCATATGGCAAACGAAATTAGTGCTAAAGCGATTTCTACATTAACCAATAGTGGATATACAGCATTTCAAATTTCGGCTTGGCGACCAAAAGCTCATATTTTAGTATTTACATCTAATAAACGTATTTTAACACAGCTTAGTTTACTTTGGGGTGTTGAAGCTTTTTTCTATGATAAATATGTGAGTACAGATGAAACGATTGAAGATGTAAACGCTATTGCATGTGAAAAGGGATACTTAGAGCAAGGCGATATGCTTATTAGCTTAGCGGCAATGCCTATTCAAGAAAAAGGCATGGTAAATACATTGCGAGTAACTGAGATTTAGAATTATAATTTTGGCGTTACCACAAGGGTCGCGCTTTCTCTACTCGCTCTCTTTGAGGAGCTCAAACATGCCGTTTAATCGCTAACGCAGATGTCGTTTGGTTTTGCTTGTTTTCGTTAAAGAGATTTCGGTGTTTAAATTAGATAGTAAAATACTTAATATCATTAGAAGCGTTGAAAATTTAGGCTTGATTCAAGTCCTACAATCACCATCACATATTAAAACGAAACGCGATTGCATTTAATAAAGTGTATTTAAAGCACGATAATTACCATGCCTATTCAAAATATAGGCATGGTAAGTTATCCAAATTACTACTTATCACTTTTTATAAAAACAAGAAGTGATATAAGTTTATATGTGTTTTAGAGTATTGTGTTTTTTAAATTAATCTAATTTACCTATTAAAATCTTCCCATCTCCAATTGCTGATATAATTATATCATCAGTCCTATAAATTCCACTTTTATCACCTAGATTAATTGGGTTGTTTACAGTAACAGTAATGTCGCCATTGCTTGTTTGAATACTTCCGTCTAGTTTAACTAAATGTTCTGCTTCTATTTTGAAGATTCCTGCGTTACTTGTTAAAAAATTTGTATTAAAATAAACGAGACCTCCTGTAATCAAGAGACTTCCAGAACCAATAGTAATTCGTTGTTGAGTAAATGTGACTGTGTCTTCATTACCTCCTTTAATGCTAAGATTAGCACCGAAAAAATCATTAAGACCTTCCACGTTTATTGTGTTTACTCCAGTTCCATTTGTTGCGTCAATAGTTAATGATTTTTTCGGGTTTTTAAATTCCACAGATTCTGAAAAATTAGAGTCTATTATGTTGGTGTCTTGCATAGTTCCTTTATTTAATGAAATACCTTCATTTTTACCACTATAGGTAAAGACTCTATGGTCTGCAGTTAAGTAGTCAAATATAGGTTCTAAACCTGTATAGCTAATTAAGCTATGTCCCGATAAACTAACTGTTCCAGAATCAGCACTTAATGCAGTATATGCTATTGTCGTTATTGCTAGAGACCCCTCAAATTCTAAAGAATCACCTGGGGAAGTTATAGGGTTTCCACCATTATAGGTAATTGGACGGGAATAAAATCCTCCATCAAAATTTATAATTAGTCTATCACTTCCTGCACCTGTGTTAATTTGGATATTTCCTGTAACAGAAGCAATGGGAATTAAAACATCATTTCCATCTTGGGTCGTTCCAGAATTTGCAGTAAGATACCCTGGGGTATTACTACTCAGACGATAATTTGCATTATCTATGCTTAGCGTAATATCGTTGTCAATTCCTGCAGTATCATTAAATATCAAATCACCTGCTGCAGAAAGAGAAACATTGGGAGCGCTATTTACTGTCACGTTAAAACTACAGAATTCTACACTACCATTGTCATCAGTTATTTTAAAAAGATTTGGAGTTACTCCAATAGGAAACGAATCTCCACTAGCTAAACCAGCTATCTGTTCAACTTTGATTAGTGTTGAGCAGTTAGATGTTCCGGTTGGGGTTATGTATGATGCAACTATATCAGTATCTCCAGGCGCTGCTGTTAGAGTAATGTTTGAAGGACAATTATTAATTATAATTGGGTCTTCTATATGAATAAAATCCATTGCTGTATCTGTTCCTCCTTTACCATCACTTATAGTCAATGTTACTAGATTAGCTCCAATATTAGAGCAGTTAAAATTGGTTTGGCTTAATGATAGTGTTAAAGGATCACCATCTGGATCGGAGCTACCGTTATCCATATTAGTTGGTGATATAGTCACATTTCCCGAAGCATCTAGATTTGCAACTATGCCACTTTTAATATATGCCACAGGGCTTTGGTTAGTTGCCATTTTATATACTTGTACAAGGCCTGTCCTTTTTTTAGGAGGTCCAGGAATAGTATACTCAGCCATTCCAATTGCTACCTTTTGTCCATCTTTATTAAGACTTACCGCAGTAGCAGATTTATCGGTGATTTTAGAACTAGAATTAATCCAATCAGTACCATCCCATTTATAAATATGTACAGTACCATTTACGGGGTCTGCTTTACGAGCTCCTATTGCAAGGGTGTTACCATTTGCATTAATACTTACAGATCTTCCAAATCCATAACCGTTAAGGTTATTAGGATCTTTTAAAGTAGTCCCTTTTTGTGTCCAAGTAGAGCCGTTATAGTTGTAAATTTTAACGTAACCAGGTTGCGTGTTTAAATATGTATAGGCACCAACAACTACAGTATTTCCATCATCGCTAAGGCTTACAGATTTTCCAAAAAGATCCTTTTTATTATCTCCAACAAATTCCCCGGTTTTATTCCAAGTTGCTGTAGTTCCTGTTCCTTGTAACTCATACATACAAACACGTCCTGCTTCTTTTTTTCCAGGTTCATCATTTAAATGTGTTCCTACAGCTAATTTGGTGCCATCGGTATTTAGGCTGACTTCGGTGCTAGTTGTATGGCCGTTAACACTAACAATGAACAATGTTTTTTTAATTTTTTTACCTAAAATGTTCGAGCCTACTTGTTCCCAAGTGGTTCCATTTAGTTTATAAACTTGCGTAAGTCCTTCATATTCTTTTCTGTAGTTATCTCTTATTTTAATAGCAAGTGTGTTACCATCACCACTTAAACTTACAGAGAGCCCTGCTGTAAACATTTCGAGATCTACAATATTGTTGCCTAATGGGGTCCAACTAGCTGTACTACCACTGCCTTGTAATTCGTAAACTTGAACTTGACCCGTAAGTTTACCCGGTAAATGATAACTAGGGTCACTAACTGCTAATCGTTTTCCATTGTCACTTAGGCTTACTGCCGCGCCAAAAGTACCACTAGTCCTATGTATGCTATGAATATCTCCTCCTAATGGCACCCAATTAGTGCCATTAAAGTCGTATACTGTCACTTTTCCCTTTTTAGTGCCAGTAATTATTGTATTAACATTACTTATAGCCATTATCGAGCCATTAGCGCTTATACTAATAGCACCATTATCACCTATAGGGTTATCAGGACTATTGGTGCTAGGACCACTAGGATTAGGAACGCCTAATATATCTTGACCAATTTGTGTTTGAGCTTCTAATTGTATTGTGCTTAGAATAAATAATAAAACTAAAAGGATATTATTAGGCTTAAGTTTTTTCATAATAAATAAGGTTGATTATTAGTTGGTTGAGATGCAAGGATAAATAAAATAGCAAGAATATACAAGAAGTGTTTTTAAACGGGTATTAATACTTGGTTTTTTGATTGGGTATTAATACCTGTTTAAAAATCAAACCGCAGCTGCATACTCACACTTTTTTGTTCTGGTTTTTTTTTTGTTTCGGTGTTTAGGTTAGACATAGAAATGCCTAATAAGCGTACCGAATTATTAAGCTTTTCTTGATATAACAAATCTTTGGCAGTTTCTAGAATAATGCTTTTGTCACTTACAAAATACGGTAATGTTTTACTTCGGGTTTGTAAGGTGAAATCGCTGTATTTTATTTTTAAAGTGACTGTTTTTCCAGCAATTTTATTTTTATTAAGACGTTTAGCAACTTCTTCAGCAATATGATCTAGTTTTTCGAGCATAAAAATTTCCGAAGATAAGTTTTCGCTAAATGTACGTTCGGCTGCGAGTGATTTTCGTATGCGATTTGGTTTCACTTCACTCGTATGAATACCTCTAACTATAGAATAATAATAACGTCCGGACTTTCCAAAATTATCACCTAAATAATCTAATGATTTTGTTTTTAAATCTTTACCAGTAAAAATGCCCTTTTGGTACATTTTTTCGGCTGTAACTTTACCAACACCATAAAATTTCCGAATATCTAAATCTTCTAGAAATTGTAATACTTCTTCAGGGTTTACTGTTTTTTGTCCGTTAGGCTTATTGTAATCACTAGCGACTTTAGCGATAAACTTATTAATAGAAATACCAGCAGAAGCCGTTAAGCCCACTTCATTAAAAATACGTGCTCTAATCTCTTGAGCCATTAAAGAGGCGCTAGGGTTTCCTTTTTTGTTCTCAGTAACATCCAAATAGGCTTCGTCAAGAGATAAAGGCTCTACCAGATCTGTATACTCATAAAATATGCTTTTAACTTTTTTGGATATTTCAGTATAACGCGCAAAATTGGTTCGTACAAAAATAAGTTCAGGGCAAAGTTTAATCGCTAATCGACCAGACATTGCACTTTTAACACCAAATTCACGAGCTTCATAACTCGCTGCACTAATGACTCCACGTGTTCCGCCACCACCAACAGCTATAGGTTTACCTTTAAGTTCAGGGTTATCCATTTGCGCTACAGATGCATAAAATGCATCCATATCTACATGAATAATTTTTCTTATTGGTAAATCGTTTAGCATACTGTAAATTTAGACATTAAATAGGGTTATTTATGATAGAAATAGAACGTAAATTTTTAGTGCTTTCCGAAGATTTTAAAAACCAATCTCACATACAAACTAGAATTGTTCAAGGGTTTTTAAATACCAATCCAGAGCGAACGGTTAGAGTAAGACTTAAAGGTGAAAAGGGGTTTTTAACCGTAAAGGGAAAATCAACTCATGATGGTTTATCACGTTTTGAATGGGAAAAAGAGATTTCTAAACCTGATGCTGAAGCGCTTTTACAATTATGCGAAAATGGTGTGATTGATAAAACGCGTTTCGAAATTAATGTTGGGAAACATGTATTTGAAGTTGATGAATTTTACGGTGATAATGAAGGTTTAATCATTGCTGAGGTAGAATTAAATAGTGAAGATGAAGTTTTTGAAAAACCTGAGTGGTTAGGTGAAGAAGTAACTGGTGATAATCGCTATTATAATTCACAATTGAGTCAATTTCCTTTTAAAATTTGGGTATAAAAAAACCACTCAATTGAGTGGCTTTATAGGTGTTTTAGATTGATTATGCTTTATCAGCACAACATGCTTTTTTACAATCTTCAGCGCAAGCTGTTTTTTCTTTTGCTGATTTCTTAGCACAACATGCTTTTCCTTCAGCTTTACATTCATGTTTTTTATCACTAGAAAAAGACGCTACAGTTTTCATGTCTTTTACTTTATAAGTATCTCCTGCTTTTGCAACCGCTTCTTCAAGAGAATTAGGAGTTACCATAGCTTTATCATATTCTACCATTGCAATTTCTTTGTCAAAGTCTACTTTAGCAGATTTTACACCATCCATTTTCGCAATTTTCTTTTCAATAGTTTTAGCACAACCCATAGCGCAAGTCATTCCTTCGATACCAAATTCAGCTTTCGCATACGTAGCATTAGGATCTAATTTTTTTGCAGCATTCGTATTGATTTCTGTTTTTGATTCAACTGTTTTTATTTCTGGAGTTGTTTCACTTTTACACGCAACCATTGAAATAGAGATGAATGCAATAGCTAATATGTTTTTAAATGTCTTCATAGTTATATGTAATGATGTTTTGAACAAACTTAATAAATATTGATGTTTCTTGCATGAAAATTAACGAATTTTGTGAATTAGTTAAGGGATCTTATGGGAAATGCAAATTTAAAGTGGCTTTATTTATTGATTTTATCGCTTATTTGGGGAAGTTCATTCATCTTAATTAAGAAGTCATTATTAGGTCTCAGTCCGTATCAATTAGGAGCTTTACGTACAATTATAACAGGGTTGTTTTTGTTTACTGTAGGTTTAAAGAGTTTAAAGTCTATTAAAAAAAGCGAATGGAAATGGGTTGTAATTTCAGGGTTTTTAGGGTCTTTTATTCCGTCGTTCTTATTTGCTATTGCAGAAACCGAAATTGATAGTGCAATTACCTCTATATTAAATTCTTTAGTGCCATTAAATGCTATTTTATTAGGATTTGCTGTGTTCAAAATTGGGTTTACAAAACGACAATTTTTAGGTGTCATTATTGGTTTTATAGGAACGAGTATTTTGATTCTACGTGGTGCAGATCTAAATCCTAATCAAAATTACTTATATGCTGGATTTGTTATTATTTCGACTGTGATGTATGCGCTAAATGTTAATATTATAAAGAAATACCTTCAAAATACAAAACCTTTAAGTATTGCTACAGGAAATTATGTTGCGATTATAATTCCAGCTATTGTGATATTATTGTTTACAGATTTCTTTTCTGAAAGTACCTATACACATAAAGATTTTAAGATGTCAATGGTGTATGTGGTGATATTATCTCTTTTTGGAACGGCACTTGCTAAGGTCTTATTTAATACTTTGGTACAAATTTCGACTCCTGTTTTTGCGTCGTCGGTAACCTATTTAATGCCAGTTGTTGCATTGGTTTGGGGATTAATGGATGGCGAAACATTTGGGGTCTTGCAAATTATTGCTAGTACAATTATCCTGCTTGGAGTATATTTGGCCAATAAGAAAACCACATAAAAAAAACCTGAAGCATTGCAACTTCAGGTTTTCTTAATTTAAATGATTTGCTGAGATTAATTAAAATCGGCATCAGTAACACCTTCATTAAATTTAATACTGGTTGTATTAAATGTAACAACTTGTGGTCCTGCAGTAATTTTTTGTGTAAAAGGCATCATAACACCATCTACCTCTTTATAATTAGAAACTTCCTCTATAGTCGTAGAACTTTGACCTTGTGTTTCTGTTGTCGATTCTGAGCGAATTAAAAGTCCCGAATCTACAGCGTAAAACCTATATGAAACATCATCTCCTTTTGTTACTTTTATTTTATAAGCATCAACACCGTTTATAGGTACAATGGCTTCTAAACCTAAAGTAGAAGATTCCATGTGAATTTCTGGGAACAATCCTTTTTCAGCTTGTTTGTCAGAAATTTGTTCATCTGTCATTGGAATTTTCATTCCTTGTTGTTCTTGATATCCAGAAGCACCATCAAACTTTTGTTTCATAACAGTACCCATACCTTCAATCACCATTTCCATAGAAATCTTATTTGGAGCCATGGCTTTAATTATAGCTTTTGGCTTGTAAGGTGCTCCTTGAATTGTAACATCTGCGTTATTTAAAACCGTGTTTACTTTTTCTAAGTTACTTTTCCCTCCAACAGCATTAATATAATTATCAATGACTTTTTGAGCAGTCATTCCTGAAGGAATCTCTTTAGAGAAAACTGGTTTTTTAGTTTCGTTAGCATAAGCATCGTAATATTTGATAGGAATCCCTGTTTTTTCAAGGTTTTCTAATACGTCACTTCCTTTTCCTACAACAACAATACGAGCATTTTGAGTTTTGAAATATTTATTTGCTACACGGTTAACATCATCTGCAGTAACTGCATTGATTTTTTGTATGTATGTTGTGTAAAAATCTTCAGGAAGATCATTAAGTTTAATATTTAAAGCATAACGCGCTATAGTTTGAGGGCTTTCTAATGCTAACACAAAATCTCCAAGATATTTAGCTTTTGCATTTTTAAGCATGTCTTGCTCTACAGGCTCTGTTTTGATGCGGTTGATTTCTTTTAAGGTATTTACAACAGCACTATCAGTAACCATATTTCTTACAGCAGCACCTGCTCTGAAGCGGGATGCATACTCGTCTGTACCAATACTAGAACGTGCGCCATAAGTGTATCCATGCTCTTCACGAAGATTCATGTTTAAGTAGCTATTAAAGCCACCACCTAAAATTTTATTAGCAATTAATACAGCGTGATAATCTGCATCATTCATTTTTAAATCAACATTATTTGTTAATGAGATATTTGATTGCACAGCATTAGGCATATCTACAAAATTGATTTGCGTGTATTGTGCATTTGCAGATGCTTCAGGAACAGTGTAATCTATTCCAATAGATTTTTCCCATCCTTCAAAATGCTTTTTGATTTGCTTTTTTACAGTTTTAAAATTCACATCTCCAACAACTACCAAATAAGCATTATTAGGGTTGAAATATTTCTCATAAAAAGAAACCACATCTCCAAAGGATACATTTTTTACAGTTTCTTCGGTAGTAAATTCACCATAAGGATGATTTTTACCGTAAGCTAAAGCTGAACCAACGCGACCAGCAACTGCATCTACGCTTTTTTCTTGAGTTTTTAAACCATCAAGAAGTTTTGCTTTTTCTTTTTCAAATTCTTCTTCAGTTAATAAAGGGTTAATAGCTGCATCAGCCATAAGTTCTAAAATGCGATCTGAATATTTAGATAATGAGCTTGCAAAACCACCACTAAATCCAAAATTAAGACGTGCCCCTAAGAAGTCAACTTCTTCATTAAATTCATCTTTAGAAATGTTTGTAGTACCATTACCTAACATTGTACCAATTAAACTTTCAACACCTGCTTTTTCACCAACAGTCATTGGTTTGTTATCTAATGTTAAAGAGTAAGATACTCGAGGTAATTTGTGATTCTCAACGACTAAAACGGTTAAACCATTTTTTAATGTAAACTCATCAGGTTTTTTCAAAGAGGTTTTTGGAGCTGGACCTGGTTCGGGCATTTTTGATCTGTCAACTTGTGCAAATACACCAACAGATATTAAAAACGCTACTATAAATACTGATATTTTTAATTTCATTTTCATTTATTTTTTAGTTGTCACTTTTCTCTTTTGGTAGATATTCTAACTCAACACGTTGATTAGGATTCAAGTATTTTTTTACAACATCTTGAATTTCTTGTCTCGTAATTGATCTATAGATGTCTATTTCATTATTAATTAAATTAATGTCGTCATATAACATATAGTTTCTTACTAAAGAATTAGCGATACCTTGAATACTAGAATTTGAATTAACATATCTGTTTTCAAATTTATTCTGAAGTTTTTGATAATCTTTTTCTGAAATTAATTCATTTTGCATTTTCACAATCTCTTCATCCATTTCAACGAGTAAATCTTCTAAAGAAGTCTCACCTAATGGAAGTCCGTAAATAGCATAAATACTATAATCCATTTGATCTATGTTAATAGCACCAACCTGTAGCGCCATCTTCTTTTCATCTACAATTTTCTTATATAATTTAGATGTTTTACCATCACTTAGATATGTAGAAACCATACTAAGTACATAAGCATCACGTTCTTTAAAACCAGGAGTTCTATAAGCAGTGATGATAGCTGGGATTTGAATATTTGAATCGTGGAATTGAGCTTCAATTGTTTTGGTTATTGGCTCTTCTTTTGGAAAGCTTCTAACAGGATTAGTACCTCTAGGAATATCTTTAAAGTATTTGCTTACTAATTTTTTAGCTTCATCAGCATCAATATCTCCAGCAACAACTAAAGCCGCATTGTTAGGGCTATACCATTTCTTAAAATAATCTTTAAATTCTTGTAAAGTAGAATTATCTAAATCTGACATTTCACCAATATTCTTATTTTTATATGGGTGATTTTTAAATAGATTTTCACTTACAGCAAATAAAAACTGTCCATATGGAGAATTATCATAACGTAAACGTTTTTCTTCTTTTACAACTTCATTTTGAGTATCAACACCTACTTGATCAATTACTGGGTGTAGCATGCGCTCAGATTCCATCCAAAGGCCTAATTCTAAATTATTAGAAGGAAATACTTCATAATAATATGTTCTATCAAGAGATGTATTTGCATTGTTACTTCCTCCATTTGAAGATACGATTGTAAACCATTCTCCTCTATCTATATTTTTAGTTCCTTCAAATAAGAGGTGTTCAAAAAAGTGAGCAAAACCTGTGCGAGGTGCTTCAGGACTTCCTCCTAAATCTTTTCCTCCAACATCATACATTACACCTACAGTTACTACAGGAGCAGTATTATCTTGGTGTAGGATAACGTGAAGTCCGTTATCTAAATCAAATTCTTCAAATTCAACTTTTTGAGCATTGGCATAAAAACCAACAAATATCAAACAAGTTAAAAATAATAGGCATTTTTTCATTGTGAGTTCGTTTTAAATTTAATTGTGAGTTTGTTTTAATTTTTCAACACGCGTTATTGGTGTCTCATTTTTAAAAAATGTTACATAGTTTCCACAAAAATAGCGAATAGCATTTCTTTTTTTTAGATTTTAATTGAAAAAAATATCTTAAATATAGTGAATAAGTGCTCTTTTTTTGCGAACTTTAGTAATATCACAAATTTTAAAACCGCAATCATGAACATTTCTTTTAAGGTCGCTTTAAAATATGGGCTATTTATTGCAATTAGTTTAATTGCGTATTTTTTGATTTTAAAGCTATTTGATTTACATGAAAAAATATGGTTGAGGCTTCTCAATGGAGTTGTAATGTCAATAGGAATTTATTATGCAATCAAGATTTATAAACGTATTTCCAAAAATGAGTTCTCCTATATAAATGGTATTAAAACCGGTTTAATTTGTGGTTTTATTGCTACTATTGTATTTACAGCGTTTATGGCAATTTATATCTTTCATATAGATGTTGAATTTACAGAAACAATCCTTAGAGATTGGTTTAACGATTTAGGAGTTGGAGCAAACATTTTGCTTTTCACTGTTTTTATTGAAGGGGTATCTTCTACCATTATTTTATCATTAGCATTTATGCAACTTTTTAAAAAAAGCTACAATATTCATCAAAAGGTATAAATCGTTTGTGGATTAATTAATTAGCATGTATATTTGCACCCGCTTTCTGAAGGGAAAGTATCTAATTTGAATAAAAATAATTAATAAAAACGTTACGCTATGTACGCAATTGTAGAGATAGCAGGGCATCAATTTAAAGTTGAAAAAGACCAAAAAGTTTTTGTTAACCGTTTAACAACAGAAGAAGGTAAGAAAGTTTCTTTCGATAACGTTCTTTTAATTGGAGATGGTAGCAATATAACTTTAGGCGCCCCAGCTATAGACGGAGCACAAGTAAGTGCAAAAGTCTTAAAGCACCTTAAAGGTGATAAAGTGATAGTTTTCAAAAAGAAAAGAAGAAAAGGTTACCGTGTAAAAAATGGACACAGACAATCTTTAACTGAAATCGTGATTGAAAACATTGTGACTTCGGGAGCTAAAAAAGCAGCCCCAAAAAAGGAAACTAAAAAAGTTGAACCTAAAGCAGAAGCTAAACCAGCTGCAAAAGTTGAAGTGGAAACACAAGACTTAAGCAAAATGACTGTTGCTCAGTTAAAAGAGATGGCAAAAGCTAAAGGGATTGAAGGAATTTCTTCTATGAAGAAAGGCGATTTAATTGCTGCTTTAAGTTAATTATTAATACTATAAAATCTTAAGACAATGGCTCATAAAAAAGGAGTAGGTAGTTCTAAAAATGGTAGAGAATCAGAATCGAAACGCTTAGGTGTTAAGATCTTTGGTGGACAAGCTGCTATAGCTGGAAATATTATCGTAAGACAAAGAGGTAATACACATCATCCAGGTGTAAATGTGTATGGAGGAAAAGACCATACTTTACATGCGAAAGTTGATGGTTTAGTAAAATTCACAAAGAAAAAAGATGGTAAATCTTTTGTTTCTATTGAGCCTTTTGAAGCTTAATTGAATATATTCTTTAGAATTTTTTACCCAATAATATTTAAAAACCCATTCTCATTGAGAATGGGTTTTTAGTATTAAATGATTTCCATTTTCTTTAATAGAAAACTGGCATTCATATTTTGACAAATACCTTTTTTGAATTTGTAATCAAAGTAGAGTTCATTATTTACAATTTCAGCATCAAAATAATAATTTTTCACATCGTCCAATGCTTCCGAAATTTCACAAAGACTTAAATCGTGAGTGGCAATAATACCTGTAGCATTTCCTGCAACTAGTTTCTCAACAAATTTTCGAGAACCAATAGCTTTATCTGTACTGTTTGTTCCTTTTAGTATTTCATCTAGAATAATAAAATAGGGCTCTTTATCAATAGCATCAACAATAAATTTTAAGCGTGTTAACTCAGAAAAGAAATAACTACTGTCATCTGTTAATGAGTCGCTTGTACGCATGCTTGTAATAAGTTTAACGGGAGAATATGTGCTCGATTTAGCACATACAGGTAATCCAATATTAGCCATGACAATATGTAGAGACATGGTTCTTAAAAACGTACTCTTTCCTGCCATATTAGCTCCTGTGACAATAAAAAACTCTTGATCATTAATGATTACATCACTAGTTATTCGCTTAGATATATTTAATAATGGATGACCTAATTGTGCTGTTTCAATAACAGATTTTTTATTTAAAATATTTGGAAACACGTGCTCTTGATGATTAAAAGCATACGTGCCTAAAGTGTTGTATGCATCAAAAAAAGATACGACTTCAAACCAATCTTCTACTTTATGAGCATATTTTGAAATCCATTGTTCAACCTTATAAGCATTTTTGATATCTGATAAGAAATATCCGTTTCCGAAGATCGCAGAAAAGAGGTTATTACGATTATCTAAGGCGTCTAAATGCTTTGAAAACTCTGTGAAAATAACAGAAGCTTTTTTGTTTTCAGATTTAATTTGTTGCTGCTTCTTTTGTAAGAGATTTGATGTGAAGTTTTCGTTTTCTATTTGAAGTAATAACGAGGCATATTGCTTAAAGGTATCTTTCGTTTTATCTGAATTTAAAGCGAGAATATTTATCTTTTTTAGATATTTTCCAGTAATTGCTAATCCTGCAAATATCCAATATCCAAAAAAGGAAATGCTAATGATTTTGAATATTGCAAGTCCTAATAGAACGATGGATAGTATAGCAAATATGAAAGAGATCCATTTCATTTGCTTTGGAATATATGGTTTGTGATTTTTTAGCCAATCAATAATTTTGAGAGCAGGTGTTTCCGTTTCTATCAAGCTAGCTGTAGCCGCATAATGTTGAGTCCATTTTGTTTTTTGAGATAAATCTTTAATTGCTTCTTGGCGTTCTTCAATTTGTGTGATATTATTTGCTTTAAGCTCGTTAGCTAATTTAAGCTGACCTTCAGAAGAGATGGTTCTATTAATATATTGAAAGAAAGATCCCGTTCCAAAGAGATCAATATCTAAGCAATAAAAGTGTTTTGGGTCTTGAAACTGGGCTCCTGTTTCTCTATGGTGAAAATCATTTGAAGCAATTTTTAGTTCTTCATTATTAATATGAACTAGTGCTTTATGAAGCGCTCTTTTTGATTTTATAGATGTGTACTTTGAAAGAAAAAATATAAATATTGCCAATCCAATAAGCCCAACGACTGTTGCTATTTGCCAGTTAGGAAGCGCAATATATAATGCAATACCAGTAATAATAAATACCACTAGACGCAGTGTGCTTAATAAGAGCATTCTTTTTTGAAGCATTGTCACTTCGGTTTGGTGCTTTATTAATTCGTCTTTATAAAATGAGATAGGGTTATTCATGTGTTGTTTTGAGAACGTAAAGAAACAAAAAATACCAACAAGATTTATTGAAGAATTGCGAGAGGTACTAATCTTGTTTTAGAATCTCTAAAACCCCTTTTTTATAACTAATTCCAATTGGGATTTCGATAACCCCTAATTCTATATCATGAGCCGTATAAGCTGTTATTTTTTCTCTATTAACAATATACGATCTATGAGTGCGTAAAAAAAATGAAGGAAGTTTTGTTTCAAAATCACTAATTTTTTCTTTAGTAATAATGGTTGCATCCTTGGTATGGATCTTCACATAATCCTTTAAACTTTCAACATAAAGAATATCTGTAAACAATAGCTTGTGATGCTTTTTGTTCATATTTACGTAAATATGTCTAGTTGCAGCATCTAATTTGGATTCAGCTGGAATCACAATAGTTTCCTTTTCTTTAGATTTAAAGTACTTGTTGATGGCTTTGAAAAAACGGTCAAATGAAATGGGCTTTAAAAGATAATCAACAACCTCTAATTCATAACTTTCAATAGCGTATTCTCTATAGGCTGTAGTCAATATAACTTTAGGAGGATTGCTTAATGATTTTAAGAATTCAATTCCGGTAAGCATAGGCATTTGAATATCTAAAAAAATCAGGTCTACCTGTTGTGTTTTTAGCACCTCAAATCCTTCAATAGCGTTTTGACATGTCGCTACAATTTTCAAAGTAGAAAACTTTGAAACATGATTTTCTATGAGCGCTAGTGCCAAGGGTTCGTCATCAATAATGATGCATGTTGTTTTCATGAGTTTACACTTATTGATTATTATGGGTCATACAAAAGAGCAACAAGGATGCTTTATTATTCCAAATCTACTCGAAGTTTCACGTGATACGAAAGATCTTCTTCATTAATTTTGAATTCATGCTTATTTGGATATAGTAATTGTAACTGCCTTTTAGTGTTGCTAACTCCAATTCCCTTTTTAAAGTTGGTTTTATCTTCTTGCTTAAGTTTAGTCTTTGTATTAAATACAGAGAAGTCTAAGTGGCTATTTTTTATTTTAATATTAATTTTTATTTGCGGGTTTTTTATAGCACCACTTGCACCATGTTTGAATGCATTCTCTATAAGGGAAACTAAAATTAATGGGGCAATTTGTGTTTGTGTGTTATCAATATTTTGATCAAATTTAAGTTGCAATCGATCACCGTATCTCAATTGTTCTAGGTCAATATAATTTTGAATGAGTTTTATTTCTTTATCAATAGTAACCCGATCATCATTACATTGGTATAACATGTAATCTAACATTTCTGAGAGTTTTAAAACCGTTTCAGATGCCTTCTCAGATTTTTGTAATGTAAGCACATATAAATTGTTTAATGTATTGAATAAAAAATGTGGATGAATCTGAGCTTTAAAGAAATTAAGCTCGGCAGAGAATTTTTCTTTTTCTAATTGTTCTACGATATTTTTTTTACTGAACTGTTCCTGAACGAGTTTAATCATATACAGAATAAGAGCCGGGAAATAAACACCTAAATAGTATCGTGCATATAACGCTTTGAAGTCTGTTAAGATCTCAAGGAATGATTCTTGTTCAAAAGGTCTTGGTCTAAAGAGTTCTTCTATAACATGCACAACGAGCACACGTGCGGCTACCGTAAGAATATAGCTTGATAAAATAAAAGAAAGAATAAACAAAACATACTTTTTCTTGAATAGTAATTTGGGTACCTGAAAATAGATAAACGTATAAGCAGCCAAAATTTTAGGGAGCAACATAATGAATTTATGTGTGAATATCTCTTGTTGGTGATGCTGTGATTCAATACCGAGCGATTGGATTAAATACAGAATTACCCAAAATAAAACATGACCAAGCCATAGCCTTTTTTGGATGTAATCTATAGTTGTTGAAAAATAATCTTTCATAATTCAAAAATAAGAAGAATTCAATTTGAGAGGCATCTATGTCGACCAATTAATCGTTACTACAAACGAATGTTACTAAACTACAGACAAATTTAAGTGAACCATCGTTAAGCATTATGTATGCGAACCAAACGGTTGCTTATCCATAAAGTTAGAAACGTAGCCATTTAAAGGGGACTTTTGTTGTATCAATCTAAAACAATAACAATGAATAAAGTACTAATCACACTAATTTTTTGTTCTCTTTCAGCACTAATGTTTGGGAACAACTCGGAAGCAAAAAAGAATATTACTGGAGTCATAATTGACTCAGAGACGAGACAACCTCTAGAGTTTGCCACAGTCTCTATTACTAAGGATAGTCAATTAATAGATGGTATAATTACCAATGAAAATGGAGAATTTACGATTAAAGCTAATCCAGGAACCTACCTTATTAAAGTAGAATACATCTCTTATAAAAGTTATGAAACTAAAGTTGAATTAAAGCAAGACATTAATCTTGGGATTATTACTCTTGATATTGATGTAGAAGCTTTGGGTGAGGTTGAGGTTATAGCAGAGCGTTCTACAGTAGATCTAAAACTAGATAAAAAAGTTTTTAATGTAGGTAAGGACATACTATCACAAAACGGGTCGTTAATTCAAATACTAGAAAATGTACCTTCTGTTGCAGTCGATTTGGATGGTGGTGTAAGTTTACGTGGAAATGCTAATGTAAGGATTTTAATCAATGGAAAACCATCTGTATTGGTTGCCAATAATGGATTGGATCAAATTTCGGCACAACAAATAGAACGCGTAGAAGTTATTACTAACCCATCCTCTCGTTATGAGGCTGCAGGAACTGCAGGGATTATAAATGTCATCTTGAAAAAGAATAAAAATGGTGGTCTTAGTGGATCTGTAAGTATGAGTAATTCTATTAGAGCAGATTTTAATACCAGCTTAAATTTAAATTATCGAACAGACAAGTTTAATATGTTTTCTACAATGGGATATCGATTTGTAGATAATAAAATGACTCAGGATGTTTATCAAAATTATTTAGTTAATGATGACATTGTACAATTAAATCAAGATGTTGATAGTTACAGAAATTCTAAAATATCAAGGTTCTATTTTGGGTTCGATTATTTTTTAAATGAAAAACAGACTATAACAGCATCTTATTATAAGGTATTGGTCAAAAGAAATAATTCTGTAAACTATAAGTATGATTATTTTGATGCGCAAAATGAGTTAGACAGTACTACTGTAAGACATGAGGGCTATAAAGAACCTCAAGATCATAATCAATTAGAATTTAATTATACAAAAACCTTTGAAAAAGAAGGTAAAAAATTGACGATAGACTTTCAATATGATTTTTGGGATGATGATGAAAATGAAACATTTGTAACCCAGTCATTGTACCCAGTGCTTGAAGATGATGTGTTCTCTAGAACGCGAGACATAGAAAGTAGTAAGGATTATTTATTGCAGTTAGATTTTGTGAATCCTGTAAATGAAAAATCGACTTTTGAAACCGGATTAAGAGGAGAAACACGTGTTATTACGAGTGATTATAAAGCTGAAATTTTTGATGGTATTGATTGGAATATTTTAAACAATATCGAGAATGCTATAGATTACAAAGAAGAAATAGGAGGCGTATATGCACAGTTTTCAAGTAAATTAAACAAATTTGGGTACCAGTTAGGGTTAAGAACAGAATTCACAAAAATTAGTATTAATGATAAGAATAATGAATTTAACGCTACTAAAAAATATACAAAACTGTTTCCAACAGTACATTTAACTTATAAGTTTTCAGATAAAACTACAGCGCAGTTGAGTTATAGTAAACGTATTAATAGGCCCAGTTTTTGGCATCTAAACCCCTTTGGAGGACTTGCAGAAATCAATACCAAACGATTAGGAAACCCTGATTTGGACCCAGCACTAACTAATTCACTTGAATTGGGGCTTTTAACTAGAATAGGAAAACTTAGAATTAACCCATCTGTATATTATCAAAACACCTTAGATCCGTTTCAGTTTATAACAGAGAGAAATGAAGACGATGTGTTGGTTACCAAGCCAATTAATATTGATCATGAAAATAGACTAGGTTTTGAAATTTCTACCTCTTATTCTCCTGCAAAATGGGTGCAATTATCTGGGGAGTTCAATTATTTTTCATTTGAACAACGAGGTGGTTATAATGATGTAAACTTCGATTTTGATAATAGTTCATGGTTTACTAGAGTGAATTCTAGAATTAAATTGCCTCATGAGATCAATTGGCAAACAAGTTTTAATTACAATGCAAGAAATGAAAACGCACAAAGTATTACAAAGTCTAGCCATAGCTTAGATATGGGTGTTAATAAGAATTTCTTTCAAAACAAGGCAACCTTAACATTTAATGTGAGAAATATGTTGGACTCCAGAGAGCAGATTTCAACCAGAACAGGTACAGATTTTTACTATGAATCGCAGCGCAAACTATTAGGCCCAAAGTATAGTTTAACATTTGTATATCGATTTAACCAGACGAAGAATAATAAGGCAAGACGTCCTGGAAGTAGTAATAGATAAGGATGCTAACTTTGTAACATTAAAACAAAAAATCCCAAGAGCAATCTTGGGATTTTTTGTTTTAATGTAATGTAAAAAGATTAGTTTATCCTTTAAGGCTTGCTTTTAAATACTCTTGATTCATACGAGCGATGTTTTCTAAAGAAATGCCTTTAGGACATTCTACTTCACATGCTCCAGTATTAGTACAGTTTCCAAAACCTTCATCGTCCATTTGTTTTACCATATTCAAAACACGATCTGTAGCTTCTACTTGACCTTGTGGTAACAAAGCGAACTGAGATACTTTAGCGCCAACAAATAACATAGCGCTAGAGTTTTTGCATGAGGCTACGCAGGCGCCACAACCAATACAAGTTGCCGCTTCAAATGCTGTATCTGCGTCTTGCTTATTAATTGGAATGGCATTGGCATCAATAGTGTTTCCTGAAGTATTTACAGAAATAAACCCACCAGCATGTTGAATACGATCAAACGATGTTCTATCTACAATTAAATCTTTAATCACTGGAAAAGCAGCAGCTCTAAATGGTTCGATATAAATAGTATCACCATCTTTAAACATACGCATGTGTAATTGACATGTTGTTACACCTCGATCTGGCCCATGTGCTTCTCCATTAATGTAAAGAGAACACATACCACAAATACCTTCACGACAATCGTGATCAAAAGCAACCGGTTCGTCGCCTTTATTGATTAGCTGTTCGTTTAAAACGTCTAACATTTCAAGGAAAGACATGTCTGGTGAAATATCAGTGACCTTATAATCTACGAGTTGTCCTTTATCATTAGCGTTTTTTTGACGCCATATTTTTAACGTTAAATTCATAGCTTTCCTTATTTGTAACTTCTTTGTTTTAATTCGATGTCTTTAAATTCTAACTGCTCTTTGTGTAAAATAGCATCGCTAGGTTCACCTTTGTATTCCCAAGCAGATACGTAAGCGAAATTTTCATCGTCACGTTTTGCTTCGCCTTTTTGCTCTCCATCTAACTCAACAGCATCTTCTCTAAAGTGTCCTCCACAAGATTCTTCTCTGTTTAAAGCATCTTTAGCGAATAATTCACCTAATTCTAAAAAGTCTGCAACACGACCAGCTTTTGCTAATTCTTCATTGTATTCTTCATTGGCTCCAGGAACTTTCACTTCTTTCCAGAATTGTTCACGTAATGCTTTTATTTCTGAAATAGCTTCTGTTAAACCTTTTATATTACGAGACATACCAACTTTATTCCACATAATTTTTCCTAATTTCTTATGGAAATAATCTACAGAATGACTTCCGTCATTATTGACAAAGAAATCTATTTTTTCACGAACTTCTTTTTCTACATCATCAAATTCTTTGGTATCTGTTGAAATTTGGCCAGTACGAATATCATCAGATAAATAATCACCAATAGTATAAGGTAAAACAAAATAACCATCTGCTAAACCTTGCATTAAGGCAGAAGCACCAAGTCTGTTTGCACCATGATCAGAGAAATTTGCTTCTCCAATACAGTACAATCCAGGAACAGTTGTCATTAAATTATAATCTACCCAAATCCCGCCCATGGTATAGTGAACTGCAGGATAAATCATCATTGGTGTATTGTATGGATCTTGATCTACGATTTTCTCATACATTTGGAATAAGTTCCCGTATTTATTTTTTACAACTTCCTGTCCTAATTTTTTAATAAGAACTGCGTCATTTTCATCTAAACCTTTAACGTGAGCTGTTTCTTTTCCATAGCGTTGAATTGCAGAAGCAAAGTCTAAAAACACAGCTTCCCCAGTTGCATTTACTCCATAGCCAGCATCGCAACGCTCTTTTGCTGCACGAGAAGCAACATCACGAGGAACCAAGTTTCCAAAAGCTGGATAACGACGCTCTAAATAATAATCGCGATCTTCTTCCTTTAAATCTTTTGGCTTTAATGTGCCATTTTTAATAGCTTCAACATCTTTCATATGTTTTGGTACCCAAATACGTCCATCATTACGTAAGGATTCAGACATCAATGTTAATTTAGATTGATGATCTCCAGAAACAGGAATACATGTTGGGTGAATTTGTGTGTAACAAGGGTTTGCAAAGTAGGCACCACGTTTGTGAGCTTTCCAAGCCGCTGTTACATTACTTCCCATTGCATTGGTTGATAAGAAGAATACATTACCATAACCACCAGTTCCTAGAACTACAGCATGAGCTGAATGTCTTTCAATTTCTCCAGTAATTAAATTACGAGTTATAATACCACGTGCTTTCCCATCAACTTTAACAATGTCTAACATTTCGTGACGATTGTACATCTTGATTTTTCCTCGTCCAATTTGACGATTCATTGCAGAGTATGCTCCGAGTAATAATTGCTGACCCGTTTGTCCTGCAGCATAAAATGTTCTAGATACTAAAACGCCACCAAACGAACGGTTATCTAATAAACCACCATATTCACGTGCAAAAGGAACACCTTGAGCAACACATTGGTCGATAATATTTGCTGATACTTCTGCTAAACGATATACGTTAGCTTCACGAGAACGGTAATCTCCACCTTTTACAGTATCGTAAAATAAACGGTATGTTGAATCACCATCACCTTGGTAGTTTTTTGCAGCATTGATTCCTCCTTGTGCTGCAATAGAGTGCGCGCGACGTGGTGAATCTTGAAAACAAAATGCTTTTACATTATAGCCCAATTCGGCTAAAGTAGCAGCAGCAGATCCTCCCGCGAGTCCTGTACCAACAACGATAACATCAATGTTACGTTTGTTTGCAGGGTTTACTAAGTCGATGTGATTTTTATAATTAGTCCATTTGTCTGCAATTGGACCTTCAGGTGTTTTAGAATCTAAAGCCATATTTAGATGTGTTTTTAGTGATTAAAAGATTATAAACCGCAACATGCTTTCAAATGATGAAACAAAGCAATGAAGATAAATCCTAACGGAATACCAATTGCATATGCCTTTCCAAATCCTTTTAAACCTTTTGTATATTTATTGTTTGCGCCTACAGATTGAAATGCAGAGTTAAAACCATGTAATAAGTGAAGTGCTAAAAAGATAAACCCTAAACAGTACAAAGCAACTCTCCAGATGGGAACAAATTTATGAACCAATTCTTCGTAGTATCTAAACCCGCTATCTGCAACATTTGGGTCTACTAATCCAGACATGTCACCAGCAATATATTTCGTATTAATTTCAGGAATCCAAAAATCAATAAAGTGAATGATTAAAAAGACGAGGATAAATCCACCACTCCATATCATATTACGACTCATCCAAGACGAGTTTGCAGCACCATTGTTTTTTGCATAATTAATTTTTCTTGCGCTCCAGTTTTTAAATTCTAGTATAAATCCCATTGCAAAATGAAAAATAACACCAATAATTAAAACGGGTTGTAGGAGGTATTGAACTGCCCAAAATGTTCCCATAAAGTGAGAAACCTCGTTAAAGGTATCTGGGCTAAATACAGAAAGAATATTAATTGCAAAGTGTTGTAAAATGAAAAACATTAGGAAGAGTGCCGAAAGTGCCATGGCAAACTTTCTTCCAATTGACGAATTTAAAATTCCGCTCATTATAATTGTAGTTAATTATTTGTACAACAAAGATAAGACTCACAAGTATGCGCTACAACTTTTAACCTTTATTTTAGTTATTTAGAATGGGTTTAATTAAAAGTTGAATCTTGGGTTTACAATAGAGTTATAAATAGACCCAAATTGATAACTAAAACCAACATTAACCCAATAGTTGTAACCAGATTGTAATTGTTGTTGTTGTAATAATAATTCTTCTAAAGAGACATCTCCAGCAGGTAAATTAATTTGATTTCGTGTAATTCTATAATTACCACCAACATTGAAATTAAACCCTTTAAACATTCTAATATTTGCACCTAAATAAAACCCCAATGAGTTTAGAGTGGTATCATGAAGGTATTGATTGAAGGACGCTTCTCCGTTAATATTTCCCCATTCTTGACGTACACTTCCGCCTAATAGAAAAGAATGTTGAAACAACAGTTCTTTGTCTTTACCAAAAACGGAACGTTCGATATAATCATTAAAAACTAATCCATTTCGGTAGGACAAAATAAGCTGTTTTTTAGCAGATTCTTCATAGTTGAAAAAGTTATATTCTATGGCTGGTCTAAACCTCCAAAATAAATCATAATTGCGATAGGTTGACGTTCCAATATTTCCGAAGAACCCATAAGACCAATGTTCATTAATGCTTAGTATATCACTAACATTAAGTGATTTGTTATTGTTTACAGAAACAATGTCATCACCATCAAAAGTAAATGTAGATTTATTTTCACTAAAGTTAAGGCGCATCGAAAACTTGTTTTTTTCTGTAACTCTTTTTGCTGAAAGATTAAAATGTAAGTTACTACTATTATTGGTTTCTTCTCCATTAAAATAACCACTAGCCCCAAATCTAAACACCCAGTAATTCCAAGGATCTTTTTCCGATGTATCCTCCGTTTCTGTTTCTGGACCAGGAACAGATACACTAATATTAGATAAATTGCCATTAGCAATCCAGAACCTTACTAGGCCAATTTTTATATGTTCTAAAGTTCGCTTTCTAATATCATCACTTGTCATGTTAGAGTCTGTAGAGAATTTTAGTTTATAGTTAATATTTTCAAATCTATCTTTGCCAATAAAATCTATTTCATAAAGACGACCACCACTTCCATTTCTTTGAGTAATAAAAAACAAATGAACATCACCAAGATCTTGATCTCTAACAAACTGAACATGGCCAAGGTTTTGTTTTATATAGGTGTTATCACAGCTATTACAGTCTAGAAATATTTTAAGCTCATTGCTTAACGCATCTTGTGAAAGCGCAAAAGAAGAGATGAATAATGCGATAAGTAATAAAGCAGACTTTAGCATAATTTGAGTTTATTTGGTTGAAAACAGCATTATATATTGTGTCTAGCTCGTTATAAGATTTTATTTTTATGGTAAAACTAAATCTATGCGGTTTAAGAAATGTCAAAAAAATGTAAAAGAAGTGTCAATTATTTTTAAACTTTTTTTAATATTAAAAACAGGTTTGTTTTTTTAGGTAGTATTTAATTTTTAACACAAGAAATCAATCCACGAAATTCTACTCCTACTAATTATTCGCTAGCTTGAGATTCGTGTCTTTACCTGTATTAACTTCTATCCATACAAAACTATTACTGTAATGGTTTTGAGTTTTTTTATTGAGGTATCGTTTTTTAGTAAAACTCTAAAACTAGCAAAAAAGCATAATGTTTAAGGGCTTTTAATTTTGTTGAGGTGATCGCTAAAGATGCCTTTATAGTATTCGTAATTTTCACTATCATAATCTTCTTTAGTGTTTTCCAATATTTCTAAAGCTTTTTTGTAATACATTTTAGCTTGCTTTAAATCGTTGTTTTTTTCAAGCGCTTCAGCTTTACTATCATAAAGATTAGCATCATTTGGATAGAGCTCTATTGCCCAGTCAAAAACAGTTAAGGATTCTTTTATCTTATCAGCATTTAAGCAGTCATATCCATAAGTGTTGATTTGATTAATTGATGGATTCACTGTGTAATTAGCCCAACTTGAAAGATTAGAATAAAATGCTTTTAAATCGTCAGCAAAAGGTTTTGTGTCATCGTTGAGTAATTCTTCTTTTTTTTCTTCTGAAAGCGTCCAGATTTTTGCAATTTCTAATAAGCCTTTACTAATCGTTAATAAAGGTGTTGTAGAATGATTTTCGCCATCATAAACTTTAAATCGATATACTAATTCTTTTGGATTATGATATTTGATTACGTGGTCTAATTTTTCTGCAGATTTTCTAAACCTATTTTCCATATTACCAACTGTACCAGCAGATACAAAGATGAATTTTTTTAAGGTGTCATTTACCTTTAGAAAGTCATCAAAGCGTAAAACGAGTTGATCATAGTCATAAGATACATTTGGACTAATAGCAATTATACCTTGAAAAAAATCAGGTTTTGTTAGCAGAACGTTTAAAACAAATGTGCCGCCAAGAGAATGGCCAATAGCAAGCCTAAACGGATGCACTCTATAATTTTTTTCAACCAAAGGAAATATTTCATCTCGCAAGTGATCTTCTAAAAGATTAGTTTTCCCAATTTCGGTGTCTCCCCAACTTTCTTTAGTTCTGTCATCAGTATACATAGGTGTAAATTCTTTGGGACGATGTGTTGTTTTTACACCTATAATAATATATTCATTGAGTTCTCCCATTTGTGACATATAATCAACAGTACCACTTGTCATATCAAACAATGCATCAAATTGACCATCAAACAAATAGATTGTAGGATATTTTTGTGTGCTATTTTCGGTATAAGAAAACGGAACAAATACTCTTATCTCGCGGTCGCTTTCAAAAACTTTGGAGCCGATTTTATGTGTTTTTGAAATACCAGAGTAGTTTTGAGAAATACCAGAGAGAAAGGTAAAAAGCATGAGTATTGATATAGTGATATGTTTCATAATATGATATTTATAAGTTTTATACTTTATTGTTTTCAATAATTTTTTTTGCATTGGTGTTTTTTGCATTTAACTCTAAAGATTTTTTATAAGCATGAATTGCTTTTTCTTTTTGACCTGTTAGCAAAAGGCATTCTCCATAACTGTCATATGTATTATATGCTTGTGGATATAATTCAGTATTAAGTTTAAAAACTTTTAAAGCCTCATAGATTTTATTGTTACTAATAAGGTCATAACCAAAATTGTTGATACCATTTTCAGATAAATCATAGTTAGAGTTTTTATTGTTACTAGAATGAATGTATGCTATAATTTCATCTATTGATTTTCCGCTTGCAATTAAATCTGAAAGTTCTTTTTTATTCATGTTCTTTACTTTTTCTCGTTGTTGAGCTAAAGTTTCTACGCCATATTCAATTCGTTGCGAATCGCTAATTTGAGCAGTATCTATTTCTCTTAAAGACCAAGGATTGTTGTCTCCTATTTTTTGATATTGAGTGCCATAAATTTGAGGCTTATTTCTACTTAATAAGTTTCTGTCAATTGCAGCAGCCAATAACCATTTATCTGCTTTGGGATCTAATTCAATAGATTTTTGCATTAATTTTACAGCCATCCCATAGGCTATAGAATCTTCACCATGTTGAAAAATCATTGCAGCATTATGATAGTCTAATGATGTGTGAATTTTGTTTGAATCTAGTAATTGACTAATGCGTTCTCGTCTTAGGTGATCTCTTTTAGAAACAATACTCCAGTCAATAGGAGTGCTAGAATTTAAATTAATATTCTGTCTATCTAACTGGTCATTCTTATATATTTCAATAAGTTCGGTATTGTCAGAAATTAAATATTCGGTTTCTATAGTTGTTTTTTCTTTACAGCTTAAAAATAATAATGGGATAATTATAACAAGATATCTAGTCATTTATGTTCGGTTTTATTGATAATAAACACAAAGATATACTGTATAAGAGTTACTTAATTGTATAAATGGGACAGTTTATTTAGAGTTTAATAAAGTCCAAAAGGTGTCTTCAGTTCCTAAGTGGGATAAATCAGTAAAGAATTTTTTTGGATTAAAACCGGTTACTTTCTTGAAATGTTTGATGAAATCGGATTGGTCATAATAGTCATTACGATAGGCTAAATCTGTTAAAGCAGGTTTATGTTCTTGGTAAGTATTTAGGGCTTTTCTAAACTTTATAAGGTTAGAAAATTCTTTAGGAGAACAGTTTAAGTGTTTTTTAAAAAGACGCAGTAATGTTTTTCTATTAATGACTATTGTTTCAGAAATTTCAGCAATACTACGCTCTTTTTCAAATAATAAATGAATGGCTTTAAGCAATCGTTCGTCATCAAATGGTTTGATTTTAGATGCGAAAAAAAGATCTAATAAATTTACTTTTTCGGAGGTGTCTGTTGTTTTGTAGACATTCTCTAAAATATTTTTGAATTCATCTCCAAAGTAATCAAAATCTGGTTTTGGGCATTCGGTAACTATGGTGCTTAAAGGTTTTGATATAAAATTATTAATACCCAAAGGATGAAATACAATACCTATTTTATTAAAAGGCGCTTCTATTTTTCCTATTCTACTGTTTAGATGGATTCCTGTATAAATAATTTCAAAGTCTTTTTCTGGCTTAGGAATTACTATAGATCGGTTTTTAGAAAAGTTAATTTCAGAATTCTTGTAAATAGTTATTGCATTTCTATAGTGAGGATAGAAGATGTATTCTTTGGTGTAATTTTTTTCCTCTGAAACATTAAAATAATAGTACGCAATATATGGGCTTAAAATATCAAGCTTAGGTTTAATGGTTATGTAAGTTTCATCAACTATCGCGATTTGCTTTTAAAGAATTAGACCTTTTAAAAAATTAATAACAGAAAAATTAAAGTTTTATTTTATTTCAAAATCAGTTTTTTCATTCCCAATTTGGATCGCATACATGCCTTTTGGAATGTAATATTTTCCATTCTTAGCTTTATTAATGTCTAAACTTGAGTTTTCTTTAAGTAGTGCCTTTCTGCCTTTTTGGGTTAATGTTAAATCATAACTCGTGTAATTATACCCTTTATCAGCATTAATGATTATTTCATTAAGCAAAGCGCCTTTTTCTGAAAAGATTTTAATTGTTTTTTCTTCAGAAGTATTAGAATAGAAAGTAAGATCTACTCCTGGCTCATAGGCATCAAACCATTTGCTCCATGAACTTCCCCAACGATTAGAATATCTAGTGCTATTGACCTTAAATAGAGTGACAGGTTTAGATTGTATGTTATCATTCATTTGTTGAAGTGGAGCAATGTCAGTTTTGTAAATACTTCGTCCGTGAGTTCCTAATAATAAATGTTTAGCATCTGGTTGAATCACGATATCATGAATAGCTACGTTTGGTAAACCTTTACTAAATGCTTCCCAATTTTGCCCTTGATTGAATGATATGTAAGCTCCATTGTCTGTTCCTAAATATAAAAGATTTTCATTTTCAGAATCTTCTCTAATTACATTTACAGGAGACGAAGGGATGTTTGAGCTAATACTTTCCCATGTTTTCCCATAGTTATCACTCCTATAAACATAGACTTTGAAATCATCCCAACGATAGCCATTTAGTGTTACATAAACGCGTTCTTTTTTATGTTGCGAAGCTATAATTCGACTTACCCAAAGATCTTTTGGTAATGTGTTAGATATGTTTTCCCAACTGCCACCGGCATTTTTAGTGACATGAATTAATCCATCATCGCTTCCTGTGTAAATTAATCCAAATTGAAATGGCGATTCACTAATTGATGCTAATGTTCCGTAGGCAACATTTCCTTTCTTTCCACCATTGGTTAAGTCATCACTAATAGCCGTCCAATTATCACCTTGATTCATAGAACGCATTAATTTGTTTCCACCTAAATACAATATATCTTGGTTGTGAGGCGATAATAAAATTGGTGTTTGCCAATTAAAACGGTATGGATTTTCGCCTAATTCATGCTTTATATCAAAACGTTTAAAATCATCGGTTTCTCTGTTTATTCTATAATAGTTTCCAAACTGAAAACCTGTATATACAATATTAGCATCTCTAGAATCTATTTGTATTTGCATACCATCACCTCCCATAATTGATTGCCAAGGGTATTTTCCGTGTTGTTGCCAAGCTTTATCTTCTGGTGCATTATGTGCTCCAACCCAAACGCCATTATCTTGAAGTCCTCCATAAACATTATAAGGCTCTTCATTATCAATATTAATTGCATAAAATTGACCAACAGATGGTGAGTTATTTTTTATCCAGTTTTCACCATCATCATACGTGATATTTACACCGCCATCATTACCATTAATAAGATGGTTAGGGTTTTTAGGGTTTATCCAAAGTGCATGATGATCGGCATGAACATTTTCTGCACTTATAGATGTAAAGGTTTTTCCGCCATCTTTAGATTTAACAATTGGAACACCGTAGATGTAAATATGATTCGCGTTATTTGGAGCAACATAAACATGACCAAAGTAGTAGCCATAGCTGTAATAAATATCATCTAGATAATCATCATGAGTTTTTTTCCAGGTCGTTCCTCCATCAATACTTTTATAGATTTCGGTACCAATAACAGGTGTGTCAAATAACATAGAATTGGCATCTTCTAAATATTTAGCAAGATCAATAGGTTTTACATTTCCGCTACGTACCATTTGCTTTATATTGTCTGCTCTATATTTTTCCTGAAAACCATTTGTTTTTAAATACGAATTGAGTTTTTTGTTATCTAATGCTAAAAAATCATCGTTTGACATTGTCTTAAAATCATCTTTAGATAAGCTGTTAGATGTTTCTTTTTTTTCGTCGGAAATTCTACGGAATTGACTATCATGAACAGCATAAATGGTTGTGTCATCGTAAACGGCTAATCCAATTCGACCAACACCTTGACCTGTTGGAAAACCACTTTTTTCGGTAGAAACTTTAGTCCATGTGCTGCCAGCATCTGTACTTTTGTAAATTGCAGAATTATTTCCGCTTCCATCAAAATTCCATGCCTTACGATCTTTAGTCCATGAAGACGCAAACATTAGATTGAAATTATTTGGATTGCTTTGTACATCAATAATACCACTGCTGTCATCTACAAAAAGTTTTTGAGACCATGTTTTTCCACCATCGATAGTTTTGTAAATACCACGTTCTTGATTCGGAGAATATAAATGCCCTGTGACACCAACAACGATTTCATTTGGATTGTTTTGGTTAATTAAAATACGACCAATATGGTGTGAGTCTTTAAGTCCCATATTTTGCCATGTCTTTCCGTTATCTGTAGATTTCAATATCCCAATTCCAGCATAACTAGAACGAGATGAGTTATTTTCGCCAGTACCAACCCAAACAGTTCTGTTTTTCCAATCTACAGCAATGTCACCAACGTTTTGCGTATTTGAAGCATCTAATATTGGACTAAAAGTTGTACCATTATTAGTTGTATGCCAAACACCTCCAGAAGCATAGCCAACATAAAATTCCGTCGGGTTATTAGGATTCACAGCTAGATCTGTTACACGGCCACTCATAACTGTTGGGCCTATGTTTTCAAAAGCAACATTTTTTACTAAAGACGTTTTGGAAAGTTGTTGTTTTTTTAATAGTCCATCTTCAACTATTGAAGAAGGCGTTGCGGGTTGTTGTGCATTAATAAATAATGAAATACAAAAGAATAAATAACAGATTTGTCTTAACATGTGAGTTGGTTTATAATGTGCACTAAAGATAATAAATATAGGTGATGGATGTGAAAAAAAACATCTTCGAGAGTGTCGTTGTTGAGAATTGTAATTAAAAATGTTAATTAAATTATTTTATATTCATTTTTTTAACTAAAAAAATTACTATTTTTCAAAATATTAACTAATAACTATATTTAAAATGGAAGAGTATTTACCTTTAATTATCCAGTTAGTAAGTGGAGCCGTTGGTGGAAACCTAGCTGGATCTCTTATGAAGAAATTTTCTTTAGGAACACTTGGAAACTCAATTTTAGGAATTTTAGGTGGCGGACTTGGTGGTCAGCTTCTTGGAATGCTAGGATTAGGAGGTGCAGAAGTAGCAGAAGCTACTACCAGTATGGATTTATCCAGTATTCTTGGTAGTGTTGCTAGTGGTGGTGTAGGAGGAGGTGTTCTCATGGCAATTGTGGGAATGATAAAGAATGCTATGAAGAAATAACTTGATAGTATAAATATGATAAAAGGCGTTCAAATCATTGAACGCCTTTTTTGTTATATAATTTTGAATTTATTGAACAATAAATTTTTTGCTAATTGTTGTGTTTTCAACATTAATTTTGATAAAATAGATTCCAGAATTAAGTTGATTAACATTAATAGTATTTAGATTACTAGATGAATTTATATCTTTTGAAAGGATCAAACGACCTCTAACATCATATATAGATGCATTGTCTATTTTTATAAAAGCTGCGCTAGAAATGTTTAAATTAGTTTTAGTTGGATTTGGGTAAATAATTATGTTTTCTTCTAATATATTTTCATCTATTGATAAGGTTAAGCCAGAACATATAGAGTAGGTCATTAAACCTGTTCCGCAAACTTGGTCTATAGTATTTCTATTCATCATATCAATAGCGCCAGAAAGATCACTACTCCCTAAATCTCTGCTATTTTGGCCATTAGCTATTGAGTAATGCATTACCTCTCCCGAATTAATTATATGAGCTAATTGATGTCCATGACCTAATTCGTGAACAGCAACACTTTCAAAATCAACTTCGAAACCTGTAGCAATTCCTGGTCCGAATTCCCAAGATAATACAGAGAATCCTCCAGTAAACACATCGTTAAAAACAATATCAAGTTCAGTAACTACAACATCTAATCCACCTGGTGATGCAGAAGCACATGTTCCAAATCTAGATGTACATCTACCTAAAACACCTTCTGGTAATTCAGCACCATCATCAAAACGAATGATATTTACACCATCTGAAGCAATGATGTCAAGTGTAGTCACAGCACCGATTTCCCAATTAATTCCTGTGGTACAAACCCAAGTATCAAAAGCCCTTAAAAAAGAAGCATTTGCAGCGGTGTTTGCATCAAAATCTGTATTCATTTGCCATGTATAGCCTCCATTTCCATTAGTGTCAAAGTGTTGAGAAGGAAAGTCTGTGGTTCCATTTGAAGGATTGATTTGAGAATAAAAAACAGTTAAAGTTTGCGTTGAAACGACTTCACTTCCACCACCTCCAACTGTAGGAGTGACTCTAACATCTCCAGTTCCCGCTCGAGAAGGGACTTCAACAATAATTTCGCTATCAGTCCAACTTACAATTTGGCTAGCTATAGCAGTATAATAAATGGGCGTTCCCATATCATCTTCACCACCAGCATTAGCATCTCTAAACGCTACTGTTCCAGCAGTTCCAAAACCAGTACCAGAAATAGTTAATAGGTCTCTTACACCACCATTTAAAGTTGTTGGAGATATATTAGAAATATTTATAACACCGTTACTATCTCTATTCGTAACATTATTTTGTAAAATTTGATTGACATCAAATTTTGAAATTTTAACTATTGAGGTATTATTATTTAGACTTTTAATTTCTTTATAGAAATTTTCGGTAATACCCTGTCTTGTTTGAAAAGGATTGGAAACAGAATTATGCCTTAAGTCATATTTATAAAATCCTTGAGAAGATGCATATGGTTTAAATTTATTCTGAGTATTTCCTGCGTTAATTACAATGTTATTATTATGAAGCATGAAAATTCCAGTATCACCAATTTCTAGAGATAAACTTGGAGTTACAACTTCAGATTCAAAACCAACCATTCCTCCAGGAGTAATTACTTCAACAGTTTGTATTCCTGTTTGACCTTTAAATACTTTGTGAATTTTGACAGTATTTATTGTATAAATATTGTAATGATTTTCATCCCAAAATGATTCTTTTGAAATAACCCTTCCTTCAATAATTTGATTAGAAGACTTAACCTGAGTGGTTAAAGGCACTTCGTAGAATAGCTCTTGAGCTAAAGAACATGGTGTGATTATCAATACTAAGCATATTGATAAAAGCAATGTAATGTGTGTAGTTTTTTTCATGGTATAGAATTTAAATCCGAAAACAAATCATGTATTTCAGCGGTTAAATATAGCAATTAATCGATAATTTGATATAGCTATTTAATCTATTTACATTTGCGTCCTAGAAGGTTGTATAAATATTGAACGTTAAATGGGAGAGCCAAAAAATAATTTTGAAGACTATTTAAGACGTATCATTAATGATATGGAAATTGATGGTTTTGTTTCTGAAATTTTAGATTCATTTTATCCTATTCAATTAAAAAAGAATGATTTTCTTGTTAAAGAAGGAGGAGTTTGTATGTATTTCTGTTTTATTGAAAGTGGCGTTTTACAACATTCTATAGATGTTTTAGGAGAGGAGAAAACAACGTACCTAGCCTTAAAAAACTCCTGTACTTCGGCCTTAAAAAGCTTTATATATAAAGCGCCTTCAAGAAAAAACATTAAGGCTATAAGTGATTGTGATCTCTGGGTGATTAAGCAAGAAACGTTTAAGTATCTACTTGATAAAAATGAAGGGTTTAATAGATTTTATTATAACTTAATTGAAAATCAAATTTACCTTATAGATGATTATCGTATAGATTTATTAACACTCACTCCTGAAGAACGTTATAAAAAGTTATTAAGTAATGAGCCAAAATTATTACAGCAAGTTCCATTACATTATTTGGCTTCTTTTTTAGGAATTTCATCCAGACATATGAGTCGTATTCGTAAAAACATAAATTAATGCCATTTGGCTAGTTAAATACGTTTTTCTTTAATTATTTTTGAAGAAATAAGTACTCATAGTTTCTTGTGGAAGCAGGAATAATAAATACATTTTTTAATGAAATATCATAAAATAGATAATAGCCTTTTTATAAAAAATCGCAAAAATTTCATGTCAAAAATGAAACCAAGTAGTTTAGCGGTTTTCAATTCTAATGACATATATCCAATAAGTGCTGATAGCACAATGCCTTTTGAGCAGCATCGTGATATTTTTTATTTGAGTGGTGTCGATCAAGAAGAAAGTATTTTAGTGTTATTTCCTGATTGCCCTAAAGAACACCATCGTGAGATTTTATTTTTAAAGGAAACGAACGAGCATATTGCAGTTTGGGAAGGTGAGAAACTTACTAAAGAAGCTGCATTGAAGACTAGTGGTGTAAAGACAGTGTACTGGCTTCAGGATATGGAGAAGATCATGTTTGAGTTAATGACGCAGTGTGAAATGGTTTATGTTAATACTAATGAACATTATAGAGCTTCTGTAGAAACGGAAACTCGCGAAGATCGTTTTACAAAATGGTTAAGAGATAAATATCCAGCACATTCGGTTGCTAAAAGTAATCCAATTTTACAGCGTTTACGTTCTGTAAAAGATTCTACTGAGTTAGATCTATTGCAGCAAGCATGTGATATTACAGAAAAAGGATTTCGTCGTGTTTTAAATTTTGTTAAACCTGAGGTTTGGGAATTTGAGATAGAAGCAGAATTCATGCATGAGTTTTTAAGAAATCGCTCAAAAAAATTCGCTTATACACCAATTATAGCTTCTGGTAATAATGCTAATGTGTTACATTATATTGAGAATAATCAGCAATGTAAATCTGGTGACCTAATATTAATGGATGTTGGTGCAGAATATGCTAATTACAGTAGTGATATGACTAGAACAATTCCTGTGTCTGGTAAATTCTCAAAGCGACAAAAAGAAGTTTATAATGCTGTAAACCGTGTGAAGAACGCTGCTACTAAAATGCTTATTCCTGGAACTGATTGGGCAGAGTATCATGTTGAGGTTGGGAAACTAATGACTTCAGAGTTATTAGGTCTTGGATTATTAGATAAAGCCGATGTCCAAAATGAAGATAAAAACTGGCCAGCGTATAAAAAATATTTTATGCATGGGACTTCGCATCATATGGGATTAGATACACATGACTACGGAATTCTAACCGAGCCAATGCAAGCTAATATGGTATTTACTGTTGAGCCTGGAATTTATATTCCTGCGGAAGGTTTTGGTATTCGTTTAGAAGATGATGTCGTTATACAAGATAAAAGCGAACCGTTTAATTTAATGCGTAATATCCCTATTGAAGTTGAAGAGATTGAAGCATTGATGAATGCTTAAAAAAAGATTGAAAATAGTTTAAAGCCTAAAGCAATTGTTTTAGGCTTTTTTTGATTTTAAGTCAATTATTCCAAATCCCAAGCATGTTGCTAAAGCAGGTAATACCCATCCAAAACTGTATTTAGCAAAAGGGATATATGAAATAAACCTTTTTAATGAATCACTCGGACTAATAAATCCAATGACATCAGGTATGCTAAAAAGCAATGTTACAATGACTACAGTTTTAAAAACAAGAGATGTTGCAAATTGGGTAGGTAGTACATTGAGGATAATTAATACAATAGTGACAGGGTAAATAAAGAGTAAAATGGGATAGGCAATGACGATAATAGAATGGAAATCTAATTGGCCAACAATTACGCCTAACACGCAGGCAATTATGGCTGTGATACGATAAATACGTTGCGAGTTGCCAAGTAACCCTTTAAAGTAATCGGCAGTTCCTGCAATAATTCCTACTGCAGTTGTGAAGCATGCTAAAGAAATCAAAACACTTAAAATGGTATTTCCAAAAGCTCCTAAAGAAGTGATGCTTATGTTCCTCAATAAGTTAGCGCGTTGCATGTCGCTACTTAATTCTGAATTGATATCAATTTGAGAACCATAATACGCACCAACTGAAATTAATCCAGCATAAATAATAAATAAGCCCAATCCTGCAATCCATCCAGATTTTGCAATTAATGCTTTTTTATCTTTAAAACTTCCTTTATTTCTAAAATCAATAGAGATAATAATGACTGCTCCAACAACAACAGCTCCAATAGCATCGAAGGTTTGATAACCTTCTAGAATTCCAGATACTAAAGGTGTTTTAATCTGAGAAGTGCTTGTGACCATTTCCGAAGAACATAAACCAATTCCAATAACCATCAGTAATATGATTACAATTAATGGTGTTAAAAACTTCCCTATAAAACTTAAAATTTTAGATCTATTAAGCACAAAGATTAATACTAATGTAAAATAAAGCGTACTTGTTAATAATGGACTTGTTCCAAAAGCAGGATGAATAGCAATTTCATGAGTTGCAGCAGCTGTTCTTGGGGACGGAATGGCAATAGAAATGGCATAGATAAGAATGCAATAAATAAGACTAAACCGTGGCGATATTTTTTTTCCAAAGTCATAGAGCGTGCCTTGTAATTTTGCATGAGCTAGGATTCCTATAATTGGAATTACAACAGCTGTTATCATAAAACCAATAGCAACCCAAAACCAATTTTCACCAGCAGTATAACCTAAAAGCGGAGGGATCAATAAATTTCCTGCTCCAAAAAACAGAGAAAACAAACCAAAACTGGTTATGAAAAGTTCTTTTTTAGAATTCAATTACTTTGTTTTTTAAGGTTGAGATTATGAAAGTCGAAACTAAAATCTGTTATTGGAGCAATGTGTTTTATAGTTACTCCAGTTGCATTTCCAGATTCATCAAAAGTGAAAAGTATAAATACATCAGCATCGTAGCTTCTATTATTCCATTTGGCAACAAAGGTCGTTTCATTATTTTTGTCTTCAATTTGAGCGTTTGTTATAATAAACGAAAGAAGAAATATCAATAGAGCGAATCTTTTCAAGAGCATGAAGTGTCTTTTAGCTGATTATGTTCAAATATAATAAATACTTCGTCATAGTAGGTTTGCAAATTCTATTCAAATAGTATCTTTGTTTTCTATGATTTTACAGTATAAAGGGATTCCGGTTTTTTATGAAGACGAAGGTAACGGAGAGGTTGTGGTTTTGCTCCATGGCTTTCTGGAAAATTCTTCAATGTGGGATAATATAAAATCACAATTACTTAAAACCCATAGAGTTATTTGTGTTGATTTATTAGGGCATGGTCAAACAGGATGTTTAGGATATATACATACAATGCCAGATATGGCTCAAGTTGTTAATACTGTGCTAGATCACTTAGGTGTTGAAAATTTTAAACTTATAGGGCATTCTATGGGTGGTTATGTAGCTCTAGCTCTAGCTGAAATTAGTCCAAAACGTGTTTCAGGATTATGCTTAATGAATTCTACTTATCAAGCAGATGATGTTGAGCGTAAAGCATTGCGTAAAAGGGCTAATAAAATGGTGCAGACCAATTTTAGAAATATGGTTCGCATGTCATTTACAAATTTATTTTCTTCGGAAAGTTTATCATCACATAAAATTGAATTAGAGAAAGCTCTTAATCAAGCATTACAAACATCGCTTCAGGGTTATATAGCTGCTCAAGAAGGTATGCGTGTTAGGACAGATAAGTTTGAGTTTTTTAAAAACTTAAAAGCTGATAAATTAATAATCATAGGCTTGAAAGATCCCGTAATTGATGGTAAACGAATCCTGAGCGAAACTAAAGAAACCAAAATTGTTTGTGAAGAATTATTGTATGGACATATGAGTCATATTGAAAATAAATCAGAATTATCCTACTTATTAATGTGTTTTAGCGAAAAATAATACTTTTAAGCGTATTTTATTACTTTTTTCTCTAAGTTTATAGTCCCCAAATCTTATAGCCATGAAAAATACGACTTCTAAGACTTCTAATTCATTAAGAATTTATTGTGATATTTTTGGTCACAATTATGAAATGACAAAAAAAGTGACATCTCATGTTAAAGAGTATACTTGTAAATGCTGTAAGCGACAATTAACAACAAGTGGAAATGGAAAACTTACCGAATTAACACCTAAGTATCAAGAGATAAATGCTATTTTAGAAGACATTTATATGCGCCGAATGTCTCGTTTAAAGAACAAAACACTCAGTTTGTCGATATGTTAGTGTAAAATCATATAGTATTGAAGTGTTTTTATATATTTAGTCATCCTCTAAATTAATAACTAAATACTTTAAAAAAAGTGAAAGCTCTCTACTGCTCATTATTTGGACATCAATACAAAGTCTCAAAAAACATTACGTATCATGTAAAAGAATACAAGTGTACGCATTGTAAAACTCAAGTAACAACAAACGGAAACGGTGGTCTAACACTACTAACTCCTAAATTTCAAGAAATCAATTCGGTATTAGAACGTATTCATAATCGACGTGTCTCTAGACTAAAACAAAATGTGATTTCAAATACTAAAGCGCATTCCTTTACAGATTTTACGCCTCATTTTTCAGAGCGTTCCAGCCTTTTGCAATAATAGGAACTGCTTGTTCGTCTCTAGTGATTAAATGCATACCTCTGTTTTTTTCTGTAATATAACCTATTACTGTAAGATTTGGGTTGCCTTTTATCTTAGGGAAATCTTCTTGAGAAATGGTCATCAATAACTCATAATCTTCACCGCCATTTAATGCAATGGTTGTACTATCAATATTGAATTCTTCACAAGTTGAAATGACTTGAGGGTCTAATGGAATTTTATTTTCATAAATTTCAACACCAACGTCACCTTGCTTGCAAATATGAATAGCTTCAGAAGATAACCCATCACTAATATCAATCATAGAGGTTGGTTTCACATCTAGTTTTTTGAGAAGCTCAACAATATCTTTTCTAGCTTCAGGTTTTAACTGACGCTCAATAATATAAGTATAAGCATCTAGGTCAGGTTGGTTTTGAGGATTAACTTTAAACACTTCTTTTTCACGTTCTAAAACTTGTAAACCCATATATGCTGCACCAATATCACCAGTAATTACTAATAAATCATTTGGTTTAGCACCATTTCTATAAACGATATCGTTTTTATTTACTTCTCCTATTGCTGTCACAGAAATAATTAAACCAGTTGTAGAAGATGTTGTGTCACCTCCAACAACATCAATATTGTAAATCTTGGCAGCTGTTTCAATTCCAGCATAAAGATCCTCTAAAGCTTCAAGAGGAAATCGATTAGAAACCGCTATGGATACTGTAATTTGTGTTGCATTTGCGTTCATAGCATATACGTCACTTAAATTTACAATAACCGCTTTATACCCCAAATGCTTTAGTGGTACATAGCTTAAGTCAAAATGAACATTTTCAACTAATAAGTCTGTAGTTACAACGACCTGTTTAGATTTAAAATCTAAAATAGCTGCGTCGTCTCCAATGCTTTTAACTGTTGATTTGTGTTTGACATCAAAATTTTTAGTTAAATGCTCTATAAGACCAAATTCTCCAAGTTGTTCTAATGAGGTGCGTTGTGGGTTTTTGTCTTCTATCATAGTGCAAAAGTAAGTAGCTTTTTTAGAAGTACATTGTTACTAGAGCTATTTTATCGGCCTTAAGAATAAAAAACAATGCATTTCAGCGAAAAAATAAGTATTTAACCGGTATTGTAAAATAAAACCTATAAGTTAGTTGTCCCAAATCTTATTAACCTACTATGCAAACCTCTACTACGAACGAATTATCGTGTTCGGTATTTGGACACAACCTTGAGCGTTCTTCATTAGCGCCTAAAGAAACTCACGAACTTATATGTAAAACGTGCAAATCTAAGGTGTTTGTCAATGCTACTGACGAATATAATATACTACCCATTAAAAATCGTAAAATCAGTACTGCTTTAAGACAGCTTTTTCTTTTAAATACCCAATATTCACATCAAAGAATTTCCATATAAGAAGCCATTCGATTTACAATTGTAATGCCATGCTTAATTAACTCCTTAGTATTAGAAATTCCTATTTAATCATTTGCTAATATAATGTTAGGTTCTATTGAAAAAACCTACTTATATCGTATATTTGCAATCTATTTAGATAAAAGCTATATAACACATGATTAAAGTATCAGAAACAGCTAAAAAGAAAGTCATTCAACTAATGAGTGATGATGGATTTGATGCTACTGCCGATTTTGTAAGAGTTGGAGTGAAAAGTGGTGGGTGCTCAGGTTTGTCATACGATTTGAAATTTGATAAAGAGCAAAAAGAAGATGATAAAGTCTTCGAAGATAATGGCGTAAAAATTATTGTTGATAAAAAGAGTTTTTTATATTTAATAGGCACAACCTTAGAGTATTCTGGTGGTTTAAATGGAGCAGGGTTTGTGTTTAATAACCCTAATGCCAATAGAACTTGTGGTTGTGGAGAATCATTCTCACTTTAAAAAAAGATATGGCCAATAAATATACAGAAGACGATCTTCGCGAAGAGTTAAAAACCAAAGAATACGAATATGGTTTTTATACAGATATCGAATCTGATACGTTCCCTATAGGTTTAAATGAAAACATTGTTCGTGCAATTTCAAAGAAAAAGGATGAGCCGCAGTGGATGACAGATTGGAGACTAGAAGCTTTTCGTGCTTGGAAAGAAATGCTTGAACCAGAATGGGCAAATGTGCAATATGAAAAACCAGATTTTCAAGCAATCGCCTATTATTCTGCCCCAACATCTGTAGATCCAAATAAAACTTTAGATGATGTAGATCCAGATTTATTAGCGATGTACAAAAAGTTAGGCATATCTGTAGATGAGCAAAAGAAAATGAATAATATCGCTATGGATATTGTTGTAGATTCTGTTTCAGTAGCGACAACCTTCAAAAAAACCTTAGGCGAAAAAGGAATCATATTCATGAGCATTTCCGAAGCCATAAAGGAACATCCTGAACTTGTTAAAAAATACCTAGGGACCATTGTTCCGCAAAAAGATAATTTCTATGCAGCATTAAATAGTGCTGTGTTTAGTGATGGGAGTTTTTGTTATATTCCTAAAGGCGTACGTTGCCCTATGGAATTATCAACATATTTTAGAATTAACCAGGCTGGAACAGGTCAATTTGAAAGAACACTTGTTATTGCAGATGAAGGAAGCTATGTAAGTTATCTAGAAGGATGTACAGCACCAAGTCGTGATGAAAATCAATTGCATGCAGCTGTTGTTGAACTGATAGCACTAGATGATGCAGAAATTAAATATTCTACAGTTCAAAATTGGTATCCAGGAAATACTGAAGGTGTTGGTGGTGTTTATAATTTTGTAACAAAAAGAGGCCTGTGTGAGAAAAACGCAAAAATCTCATGGACTCAAGTAGAGACAGGAAGCGCAATCACATGGAAATATCCTTCTTGCATTTTAAAAGGAGATAATTCGGTTGGAGAATTTTATTCTATTGCTGTGACTAATAATTATCAGCAAGCAGATACCGGAACTAAGATGATTCATCTTGGTAAAAACACAAAATCAACAATTATTTCAAAAGGAATTTCTGCAGGGAAATCTCAAAATTCTTATAGAGGATTAGTTCAAATTAGCTCAAGAGCAGATAATGCTCGAAACTTCTCTCAATGTGATAGTTTGCTAATGGGGAATGACTGTGGAGCTCATACGTTTCCATATATAGAAGTAAAAAACAAATCGGCTCAAATTGAACACGAAGCTACAACGAGTAAAATTGGTGAAGATCAGATTTTCTATTGTAATCAACGTGGTATTGATACTGAAAAAGCCATTGCTTTAATTGTTAATGGATTTAGTAAAGAAGTTCTTAATAAACTCCCAATGGAATTTGCTGTAGAGGCTCGAAAACTATTAGAAATAAGTTTAGAAGGTTCGGTTGGTTAAATAAAAGTCAAAATTTAAAAAGATGAAAAAAGTATTTTTATTATTAGTTACAATCTTAGTAACAGTAAGCTGTAAAGAGGATAAAAAAAATATAACAGACGTTAAAGAAGACACTGTTACTGCTGAAGACGGTAAGACCCTAAAACAAAGTGATGGTTTTGTAGCTCTGCAAGGTAATTTTCTTTACGTTGAGAAAGACAATGCTGCTGTTTTACAAACACCAACACAGATGTATGGAGTGATTGTTGACGACAAAATGAAAGCTCTGAATAAGCAGGTACAACAGTACAAAAGTGAGCCATTTGAAATGGTTCCTGTAACCGTTAGAGTACGAGTTTTCAAAAACGAAGAGGCTACAGATGAATGGAAAAACAAAATTGAAATTAAAGAGGTTTTAAAGGTTTCTAAACCTAACCCAGAAGAGAACGACATTGTAAAATTAGGAAGTAAATAATTATGTTAAAAATAAACGATTTACATGCAAGTGTAGAGGGAAAGGCAATTTTAAGAGGTATTAATTTTGAAGTTAATCCTGGAGAAGTTCATGCTATAATGGGACCTAATGGTTCTGGTAAAAGTACATTAGCATCTGTTATAGCTGGAAAAGAAGAATATGAAGTAGTAAAAGGAGAAATTCTTTTAGAAGGAGAAGATATTGAAGAATTAGCAGCAGAAGAACGCGCACATAAAGGTGTCTTTTTGTCATTTCAATACCCAGTAGAAATCCCTGGTGTTAGTGTAACTAACTTTATAAAAACAGCTATCAATGAAACTAGAAAAGCAAAAGGTTTAAACGATATGCCAGCAAAGGAAATGCTGAAATTGATTCGTGAAAAATCTGAACTTTTAGAAATTGATAGAAAATTTTTATCACGGTCTTTAAATGAAGGTTTTTCAGGAGGAGAAAAGAAACGAAATGAAATCTTCCAAATGGCAATGTTAGAACCTAAATTGGCCATATTGGATGAAACAGATTCTGGATTAGATATTGATGCTTTACGTATTGTTGCTAATGGTGTAAATAAATTAAAAAGTAAGGATAATGCGGTGATTGTAATTACACATTACCAACGTTTATTAGATTATATCGTACCCGATTTTGTCCATGTATTATACAATGGACGTATTGTGAAATCAGGAACTAAAGAGTTAGCTCATGAGCTAGAAGAAAAAGGTTACGATTGGATTAAAGAAGAGGTAAACGCATAGTTGTCATTCTTGTGAAAGCAGGAATCCAAAATAAAAATGGCACAGTTAAATAAAAGGTTCCTGCTTTTGTAGGAATGACAAAAAAAATGGATTTAAAAGATAAATTAGTATCGTCATTTATGGCATTTGAGAATTCGGTAGATATAGATGCTCCAGTTCATGATGTAAGAAGTGAAGCGATAAAGTCATTTGAAGCTAAAGGGTTTCCTTCTAAGCGTGATGAAGAATGGAAGTATACATCGCTTAATACAATATTAAAGCACGATTATAGTGTGTTTCCTAAGCAAGAAGAAGCCCTTGATTATAAAGACATTAAAAAATACTTTATTCATGATATCGACACATATAAAATTGTTTTTATTGATGGGAAGTATTCATCTCATTTATCACAAACAACTCATGATAGTATTGATGTATGCCTAATGTCATCTGCATTATCTAAACCAAAGTATCAACTTATTATTGAAAATTACTTTAATAAAGCTGCTACAAAAGAGAGTTTAGCTTCTTTAAATACTGCATTTTCACAAGAAGGTGCTTATATCCATATTCCTAAAAATAAAATTGTAGAAAAACCTATTCAGATTATTCATTTTTCAACAGGAAATGAATCTGCATTATTATTACAACCGCGCAACTTAATTGTTGTAGACGAAAATTCTCATGTTCAAATTATTGAACGTCATCAAAGTTTAACTGAAAACCCTGTACTAACAAACAGTGTTACTGAGATTTTTGCAAATAAACGTGCTATTGTAGATTATTATAAAATTCAGAATGATAAGCAAAGTGCATCTTTAATTGATAATACATTTATTAAGCAAAAGCGAGAAAGTCACGTATCTGTACATACATTTTCTTTTGGCGGAAAATTAACACGTAACAATCTTAATTTTTATCAAGAAGGCGAACGCATAGACTCAACATTAAAAGGTGTTACTATAATTGGAGATAAACAACATGTAGATCATAATACTTTAGTACATCATATAGAGCCTAATTGTGAAAGTCACCAAGATTATAAAGGTATTTTTTCTGATAGATCTACAGGTGTTTTTAATGGTAAAGTTCTGGTCGATAAAATAGCACAAAAAACCAATGCATTTCAAGCTAACAATAACATATTATTGAGTAATAAAGCATCGATTAATACAAAACCTCAATTGGAGATTTTTGCTGATGATGTAAAATGTTCTCATGGTTGTACCATTGGTCAATTAGATGAAAGCACCATGTTTTATATGCGTTCTCGTGGAATTCCAGAAAAAGAAGCTAAAGCCCTATTGATGTTTGCGTTTAGTAACAACGTGTTAAATTCGGTTAAAATCCCTGAAATTAAACAACGTATTACTAAAATTATTGCTACAAAGCTAGGTGTTAAAATTGGGTTTGACTTGTAAAAAATACTATGCTAAATTACAATAAGTTTGACGTTGATAAAATCAGAGAAGATTTCCCAATCTTAAACCGTGAGGTTAATGGGAAACCCTTAATATATTTTGATAATGCAGCAACATCTCAAACGCCAAAACAGGTGATTGATGTTATTGTTGATTATTATTCAAATTACAACGCTAACATTCATAGAGGTGTGCATACGCTTAGTCAAGAAGCCACTGATTTATATGAACAAGCGCGATTAAAAATCCAAAAACATTTCAATGCTAAATTCAACCATGAAATAATCTTAACTTCTGGAACAACACACAGTATCAACCTTATCGCTAATGGCTTTTCTACGTTATTAGGTGAAAAGGATGAAGTGTTAGTCTCAGCTTTAGAGCATCATAGTAATATTGTGCCATGGCAAATGTTATGCGAACGCACAGGTGCGACTTTGAAAGTCATTCCAATGAATGAAAATGGAGAACTCATTATGAGTGCCTATGAAGCATTACTTTCCGAACACACAAAATTGGTTTTTGTAAATCATATTTCAAATGCTTTAGGAACTATAAACCCTATTGCAGAAATGATTAAAAAAGCACATCAGGTTGGTGCAGCTGTTTTGATAGATGGCGCACAATCATGCCCGCATGTACAACCCGATGTTCAAGCATTAGATGTTGATTTCTATGTGGCTTCTGCTCATAAAATGTGTGGACCAACAGGGATTGGGTTACTTTATGGTAAAGAAGAATGGCTTAATAAATTACCACCATATCAAGGAGGAGGAGAAATGATAGATGAGGTTACTTTTGAAAAAACCACCTATGCAGGTTTACCACATAAGTTTGAAGCTGGAACACCAAATATTTGTGGCGGTATCGCTTTTGGTACAGCTGTAGATTATATGACTGCTATTGGTTTTGATGCTATTGCTACTTACGAGCATGAACTTTTAGAATACGCTACAGACAAATTATTACAAATTGAAGGCTTAAAAATTTATGGAACTGCTAAAGAAAAAACATCAGTAATTTCATTTAATATTGAAGGGATTCATCCTTATGATATTGGAACTATTCTTGATAAAATGGGAATTGCTGTACGAACTGGTCATCATTGTGCACAACCTATTATGGATTTCTATAAAATTCCAGGAACCATCAGAGCCTCTTTCGCCTTTTATAATACAAAAGCTGAAATTGATGCTTTAGTTGAGGGTGTTAAGAAAGCAAAAATGATGTTATTGTAAAGTAATTTACTGTTTTCATGTATTTCATCTAAAAAACATGTTTTTTTTGTTAAAATTTTGTGAAATTAGTATATATTCAACAATATTTTTAACTAAAAACCACGAATAATGAAAAAAATGTTTTTGAGCCTAGCCGCTCTAGCCCTTATTTTTACATCATGTGAATCTGATAAAAATGATCTTTCTCAAGATCAAAACCAAGTTGATATGAGTGATTTCTTTGTTCATACGGATTCTGATAATGGAGAGGGAGAAAGAAATGGTACTGTTGCCTGTCATACGATGACTAATTTGAATCGTCTCCTTGAAGAAGATCCAAAACTGTACAAAAAAATGTATGACATAGAGTATCAAATAAGAGAAGATATGATGGCTAAAAAGCCAGACGGAGCAGGAAATGGAAACGGAAACGGAAATGGAAACGGTGGCGGAGATGGCGGAGATGGTGGCTCTACTGATGATTTAGGAGTTATCAATATCCCTGTTTATGTACATGTTATTTATAGTAACTCACAACAAAATATTAGTAGCACACAAATTAACTCTCAGATAACAATCTTAAATGAAGATTTTAGGGCAACAAATAATGATGCTAATCAAGTTCCAGGTGAATTTTCTGGATTAGTTGCTGATAGTGAAATTGAATTTACATTAGCGGGAACATATAGGCATTCAGATTCTAGAACTTCTTGGGGAACTAATGATGCAATGAAATCTGCTTATCCTCCAGTAACCCCAGAAACTCATTTAAATATTTGGGTTTGCAATATTGGTGGTGGAATTTTAGGATATGCACAATTCCCCGGAGGACCAATTAGTAGTGATGGTGTTGTTGTCTCTCCTCAGTATTTTGGAAATACAGGTTTTGTATCTGCTCCTTTTGATGAAGGTAGAACTACAACTCATGAGGTAGGTCACTACTTAAACTTACGCCATATTTGGGGCGATGGAAGATGTAATAGAGACGATTTTGTTTCTGATACTCCAAAATCTGATGCACCAAATTATGGTTGCCCATCGTATCCAACTGTAAACTGTAGATCAAATGATATGACTATGAACTATATGGATTATGTTGATGATGCTTGTATGTATATGTTTTCTGAAGGGCAAAAATCGCGTATGAGAACGATTTTTGAATCTGGAGGACCAAGAGCGTCTATGATAAACTAAGTTTTAGTTTTTAACTATAAAAAAGGATGTCTATATGGCATCCTTTTTTATTTAATATTGTCAACAATTAACTTTGGCTTCTTTTTTGTAATATTACTATCACACTTAAAAATTTAAAACTATGAAACTAATTCTATGTTTAATCTTTATGCTGATTTCAGCAAAGGAATGTGATAAAAATAAAACACAAATAGCAACAGAAACGACAATGGAAATGTCTGATAGAAATACGCAAGAGAATATGAAATTGACTTATCAAGCTGTGTCAAGAGGTTTTTTTCTAAAAATATGGGTTGAAGGGGATTCGCTATCATTTACAAGTGATTATAATCTAAAAGAGGTGAACACCTATCAAATTTCTCAAGAAGAAAAAGAAGCGTTATTAACATTACTTAATAATATTGATGCAACTGCACTTCCAGGATTAGAGTCGCCTTCAAAAGCGCATCAGTATGATGGCGCTGCTATAGCAACGTTTGAGATTTCAAAAGATGAAGAGATCTACAAAACCAGTGCTTTTGATCATGGAAACCCTTCAGTAGTAATTAAAGACCTTGTTGAGAAAATGTTATCCATAAAAACAATGCTAGAGAAACAATAGAGATATTGTATCTTTGCAGCGATAATCATGAATGCTTTTTATGAGGCTGAAAAATTTGAAATTTAATATGACAATTGCAGAAATACAAGATGAAATTATCGATGAATTTTCAATGTTTGATGATTGGGAAGAACGCTATCAATATATGATAGATCTTGGTAAGACGCTACCATTAATAGATGAACAATATAAAACCGAAGATTATATCATAAGAGGGTGTCAAAGTAAGGTTTGGGTTCATGCTGAAATGAATGCTGATAAGGTTATATTTACAGCAGATAGTGATGCTATTATTACCAAAGGAATCATTGCTATTTTAATTCGTGTGTTTTCTGATCAGCACCCAAAAGACATCATCGAAAGCCATACCGAATTTATTGATCAAATTGGTCTAAAAGAACACTTGTCACCAACACGTGCTAATGGATTAGTAAGTATGATAAAGCAAATTAAAATGTATGCGATTGCATACCAAACACAATTAAATTAGTTCACAATGAGCGAATCAGTAATAGACACAAACCTTTTAGGTGAAAAAATAGTAAGAGTTATAAAAACAATTTATGACCCTGAAATTCCAGTAGATATTTACGAATTAGGTCTTATTTACGATGTATTTGTAAATGAAGATTATGATGTAAAAATATTAATGACATTAACAACACCTAATTGCCCTGTTGCTGAAACATTGCCTTTAGAAGTTGAAGAGAAAGTAAAGTCTTTAAATGATGTAAAATCTGCTGAAGTTGAAATTACATTCGATCCACCTTGGACTCAAGACTTAATGAGTGAAGAAGCAAAATTAGAATTAGGGATGCTATAATATGGCCGAAGAAATCATAAATAAAGTCGCATTAAGTAAGTTAATGGTAGTAGATCTTGAAGATTACTACCCAGAAGGAGAGCGTTTTGTTTTTGATATTAAGGATTGGTTATATGAAGGCTTAGTTTTAAGGGAAAAAACGTTTAGATTATCTGTAAAAGATTATGACTGGTCTAAACATCAAAATCAATTTGTAGCATTAACATGCTCTACCGATGCTATAATTCCTGCTTGGGCTTATATGTTGCTTATGGTTGAATTGCAATCGTATGCTAAAAAAGTAATGGTTGGCGATTTAGAACATTTAGAAACTTCAATTTATCAAGATATTATAACGCATCTAGATGTAGCACCTTATCAAGATCGGCCACTTATTATTAAAGGCTGTGCTCATAAACCTGTTCCAACAAATGCTTATACAATGCTACTAGCAAAATTAAAACCAGTTGCTAAATCTATCATGTATGGTGAGGCTTGTTCGTCTGTGCCACTTTTCAAAAGAAAATAATACTTATGAGTTGTGACTTTGTAATTTAATTTGAGTCTAATACTAGGATTATAAATTATCAAGCATTCCTTTTAATTCAAATCACTGTTATTCAGCGATCTAAATAGTTGTATTTACGGCTAATTAATAATTCAAAAACGATTAAAACCACTAATTATGATTAAAAAATTACTTTTAACAGCTATACTTATGTTGTCTATTTCTTTTGGGTTTTCTCAAACTAAAGAAGAATTAGAAGTTCAAAAAGCAGAGAAGCAAGCTGTTGCTGATGCTGCACAAGCAGAGGCTAATGCTTTACAAGCCCAAATAGATGCTTTGCCAGGTTGGAGAGTTGGAGCTTTTGGTGTTATAGGAGGAAGTTTATCTAACTTTAATAACTGGTATTCTCAAGGTGCTCCAAATAATTCATCTGGAAATATCGGATTTACTGTTAATGGTTATGCGAACTTAATTCAGGAGAAATTTTTCTGGAGAAATGCATTAACAACTAATTTAAACTGGACAAAATTAGATAATAAAGATACAGATTTAGATAGTGACAACTTTGAGCCAACAACAGATGTCTTTAATATTTCTTCTTTATACGGAAGAAATATTACATCAAAATTAGCTGCTTCTGCATTAATGGAATATCGAACGACACTGTTAAATAACTTCAATGATCCTGGGTATTTAGATTTTGGGGTTGGTGCAACTTGGACACCTCTTGAAAATTTAATAGTAGTCATCCATCCATTAAACTACAACTTTGTATTTACAGATAATGATAATATTTTTGAATCATCGTTAGGTGCTAAGATTGTTGCAGACTATACACGTCAAATTGGAGCAGTTGCTTTTAAATCTAACGTATCAATGTTTCAAAGTTATGAGAGTGGAGATTTGTCAAACGTAACATGGACAAACTCTTTTAGTTATACTCTATGGAAAATGATTGGAGTTGGTTTCGACTTCGGGTTAAGAAGCAATAAACAAGAAGCTTTAAGTTTTGCTTTAGCTAATTTTGATCCTATGGGAACAGATCCTGTCCCAACATTCGATAATGTTGATAATGACTTACAAACGTATTATACTTTAGGATTGACTTATAAATTTTAAGCCGTAATAATACACTCTATAAAAATAAAAGCACCTCATTGAGGTGCTTTTATTTTTATAGAATGACACCTATTTATTCTTCTTCTTCTACAGTATAATCAGGATATAAGAAATGATTGTAAGGGAAACGCGTTACATGAATTTCTCTAACTTCATCATAAACACGTTTTTTAAACGTGTCTAGGTTTTTTTTGTTTAAAGCTGAAATGAAAAGTGCATTATTTCCCACGCGATTCATCCAAGTATTTTTCCATTCGTCTAAGCTGTAATGTATAGATGTTCTTTCGGTTATTAAATCATCATCATCAAAAGGTTCTGGTTGATAAGCATCAATTTTATTAAACACCATTATTGTTGGTTTATTAGAACTATCAATCTCGCCAAGAATTTTATTTACAGATTCGATATGTTCTTCAAAATTTGGATGCGAAATATCTACAACATGTAATAACAAGTCTGCCTCACGAACTTCGTCTAGTGTACTCTTAAAGGATTCGATAAGTTGAGTTGGTAGTTTTCTAATAAATCCTACTGTATCGGTTAGCAAAAAAGGAAGGTTTTGTATCACTACTTTTCTAACCGTTGTGTCTAATGTAGCAAACAACTTGTTTTCTGCAAATACATTACTCTTGCTAACGATATTCATTAATGTAGATTTGCCAACATTTGTATAGCCAACCAGTGCAACCCTAACCATTTTACCACGATTACCACGTTGTACTGCCATTTGTTTATCAATGGTTTTAATCTTTGATTTTAGTAAAGCAATCTTATCACGCACAATACGTCTATCAGTTTCTATTTCAGTTTCACCAGGACCACGCATTCCAATACCACCTTTTTGTCGTTCAAGGTGTGTCCACATTCCTTTTAGCCTTGGTAATAAATACTCACATTGTGCAAGTTCCACTTGGGTGCGAGCATAACTTGTTTGAGCGCGTTGTGCAAAAATGTCTAAGATTAAATTTGTACGATCTAAAACTTTACACTCTAATATTTTACTAATATTTCGTTCTTGAGCAGCAGAGAGTTCGTCGTCAAAAATAGCTGTGCTAATGTCATTGTCTTTAATATAGTTTTGTACATCTTCCATTTTACCAGATCCAATAAAAGTTTTTGGATTAGGCATGTCCATTTTCTGAGTAAAACGTTTTAAAACTTCACCACCAGCAGTATAGGTTAAAAACTCTAATTCATCTAGATATTCTCTAGATTGTTCTTCATTTTGATCTCTAGTTACAACACCAATAAGAACCGCTTTTTCTAGCGTTATGTCTTTTTTTTCAATCATAAATTTAAATAAAACACAAAGTTACATAATTGAATGTTCGTCTATTGCATTTTAAAACTTAAATTTGTGATGTGAATTCTATAGATTTAAAAACTACAACCTATACTATTGCTTTTTATAACCTCGAAAATCTTTTCGATATCTATAATGATGCAACAACGTATGATGACGATTTTTTACCTGGTACAGAAAAACGTTGGACCAAAAAACGCTATGATCGAAAACTCCACAAGTTAGGTCAGGTTATTTCTAAAATAGGTTTTGATGAAACGCAAAAACCACCAGCTTTAATTGGTTTAGCTGAAGTTGAAAATAAAAAGGTTCTTCAAGATTTGATAGACAGTAAAGACTTAGAAGAATATCCCTATGGTTTTGTACATTATGATTCGCAAGATGAAAGAGGAATTGATGTTGCTTTACTTTATGATACAACGGTTTTTACTGTTGAACAATCTAAAACATATTCTGTGTATTTAGAAGATGACATTGGGGAACAGGATTATACTAGAGATATTTTGTTAGTGTCTGGAATTCTTCATTCTGAAAAAATATACTGTATCGTTAATCACTGGCCTTCTAGACGAGAAGGCGAAAAGGAATCGATGCCTAAACGAATGAAAGCAGCTGAAAAGGTTGTCGAAATAATGAATGAGATTAAAACTGAAGATGCCAATGCAAAAATACTGGTCATGGGAGATTTTAATGACAACCCAAGTAATGATAGTGTTAAGTTTATGGTAAAGCAAAGTGAACTTTACAATCCTATGGAAACCTTACTGTCTTATAGTAGAGGGAGTTTAAATCATAATTTCAAATGGAATCTTTTTGATCAAATATTGTTTTCTACTAATTTTTTTGAAACTCAAAAAAATAAATTAAAGTTTGATGAAGCAGATATCTTTGATGAAAAGTTTTTGACACAATATAAAGGCAAGTTTAAAGGGCAACCTTTTAGAACTTATGTGGGTAAAAAATATAAAGGAGGCTATAGTGATCATTTTCCAGTTTACGTTCAATTAAATATTACAGAATTGTAAGTTCTTAAAGTCTTTTTCTCTTTGTCGATAAAAACTGCCTTTTATCTATTATAACACTGTTAACAGTATGTTAACTATCATTTTTTTTATCTTCGGTTGCTTATAATGAGTTTAAGTACTAGACTTGTTCAATCTTAATTATTCATTCTTTCCTAAGGATTAAATTTAAGAGACTAATTAACAATCAATTAAAATAATTTAATAGCATTCATTGATATGAAAAAATTTTTACTCTCGTTGGCATTCTTATTTACGTTTTCAATTTGGTGTGCTGATGCGCAAATCACAACATACCCCTATTTAGAAGATTTTGAATCTGGAGATGGAGGTTGGGTTGTTGATGCCGCAAACCCAGGGACATGGGCTCTTGGAACGCCTGCAGCAGCTGTGATTAATAGTGCTGATACTGGTACTAATGCATGGGTTACAAATTTAACAGGTAACTATAATAGTAATGAAAATGGTATTGTAACAAGTCCTGTTTTTGATCTATCATCTTTAAGCGCTCCTTCAATAGAAATGAGTGTATGGTGGAATTCAGAATTTAGTTGGGATGGAATGGTTTTACAATCGTCTATCGATGGTGGAACATCTTGGCAAAATGTAGGAGCGCAAGGCGATCCTAATAACTGGTATAATGATGGAACTATTGCAGGTAACCCAGGAGGACAACAAGAAGGTTGGACAGGAAGAGGTGCTGCAAATGGTTCTGAAGGATGGGTTGTTGCAAGACACGCATTAAGCGGATTAGGAGGACAAGCAAATGTGATTTTAAGAGTTGCGTTTGGATCTGATGGCTCTGTCACAGATGAAGGTGTTGCGTTTGATACCGTTACAGTTTTTGAAGTAAGTTGTCCTGAACCTTCAGGAATAACTGTTTCAAATATTACAGCGACATCAGCAGATATTAGTTGGACAGCAGGAGGAACAGAAACAGACTGGGAGGTTGTTGTACAACCAGCAGGAACAGGAGTTCCAACAGGATCAGGGACAGCGACATCAAGTAATCCTTATACAGTAAGTAGTTTAACTGCTGTTACAGATTATGAAGTGTATGTTTTAGCTAGTTGTGGACCTGATGGTCTTAGTGCTTGGGTAGGACCTATAAACTTCTTGTCAGCCTGTGATGTATTTGTACCAGATTATTTAGAGAGTTTTACAACGATTATACCTAACTGTTGGGATGAAGCAGGAGATGGAGATGCAACTACAGGACCTACAGGATTAGGTGCAGGAGATTGGGGTCCAGATGGATTTTTAAATGATGGATTTGATGGTGCATATAAAATTAATTTATGGCAAGCATTTAAGAGTGATTGGATATTATCACCACAGTTTGATTTAACAGGTGGACCATTTCAAGTCGATTTCGATTTTGGAATCATGCAATTTGGAAGTAACACAAATGCAGGTACATTAGGATCTGATGATACGGTTCAATTATTAATATCAAATGATAATGGTGTTACATGGACTAGTTTAATAACCTTTGATAATACGAGTGTGGTTCCTGCAACAGGAACACAAGTTGTAGCAGATTTAACAGCTTATGCAGGACAAATAGTTCAGTTTGGAATCTTAGGATCTGAAGGAACAGTAGATGATACTGAAGATAATGATGTTTTTGTTGATAATTTTAGAGTACGCGCTATTCCATCATGTCAAGAATTAACAGGTGTTGTTGTAGATAATGTTACAGATACATCTGCCGAAATAAGTTGGACACCAGGAGGAACAGAGACTTCTTGGGAAGTTGTTATTCAGCCACAAGGAACAGGAGTTCCAACAGGACCAGGAATAGCGACAACAGATAATCCTTATACTGCAACTCCTCTAAACTCAAGTACAGCTTACGAAGTTTATGTAAGAAGTGATTGTGGTGTTGATGGTTTAAGTAGTTGGGTTGGACCAATTAATTTTTCAACATTAAATACGCCTCCACCAGCTCCAGTAGGAGTAACTTGTGCTTCTGGATCGTCTTCATTTATTTTTACAGAAGATTTTGATCAAGATCCACCAGCAGGTTGGACGGGTAATACGTTTAATGGTGATAATGGAAATTGGGATATTACGGGAGCTGGAGCTAATTCTGGTGGAACAGGACCAGCTAATGCTTATGATGGCGGAACAGGAAACCATTTAGAGTATGAAGCTTCAGGTAATTCAAGTGACATTGCATCGGCAATAAGTCCAGCAATCGATTTAACAGCAGCTATGGATGGTGCAGAATTATCATTCTTCTTCCATGCTTTTGGTGATGATATGGGAACGCTTAATGTTGGTGTTTCAAATAACGCTGCAGGACCATTTACAAATGTTTTTACATGGATTGGAGATTTACAATTAACAGACAATGAAGCTTGGGTGCCAGTAGGTGTTAACTTAGATGCTTATTTAGGACAGGTCGTTTATATAGAATTTAATTATGGTGGTGCAGGAACAGGATTTGAAGGTGATATGTCTATCGATTTTGTTAGAGTAGAATCTTGTGGTTCTTTTTGTATTCCTCCAAGTGGAATATCAGTAACAAATATAACTGGTACTTCGGCAGATATAGACTGGGATGCTAACAATGGTGAAACATCATGGGAATATGTGGTTGTTCCAGCAGGAACAGGTGAGCCAACAGGAGCAGGTACAACATCAGGAACACTTTCAGCAAATATTACAGGCTTAAGTTTTGAAACAGACTATGAAGTCTGGGTAAGAGCAGATTGTGGTAGTGAGTTTAGTATTTGGTCTGGACCAGTTAATTTTTCAACTTCAGTTCAATTAAACTTTAATGTAGATTGTGCTGTAGGACCAGTTAATAGTTTTATGTGTTATGGAAATAACGACTCTGAAATATTTACATATACAAGTTCTGATGGGTCACCTCTTAACTTAACAATTAATGTAGGTGAAATAGAAGGAGCGCCATTTGATTTCTTACTTGTAACAGATGGAAATGGTACTGTATTATATAATGATGAAGGTAATGATGGTGTTCTAGATGGATTAACATTTCAATCTATAACTGATACAATAACAATTCAAATTTTATCTGATGGTTCAGTAAGTTGTGAATCAGGAAGTGGTTGTTGTTTAAACGGAATAGATTATACAGTTGCTTGTGCAACGTGTATTAACCCAGAGGCAACCTATCAAGTTATTGATGATTGTGCTAATGGTGATCAATTTTTGATTGATGTTAATATAACAAGTTTAGGTGATGCAACATCACTTACAATTACTAATAATATAGATGCGACAACAGTACCAGTTACTGCAACTGGTGTATACCAAATTGGTCCATTTCCATTCTTAGTAGATGTAGTGGTAACTATAAGTAACGATCAAGATGTTAACTGTGAAATAAACAGTAGCCCAATTCAACTTTTAGCCTGTCCTCCAGAAAATGATAACCCTTGTGATGCTATTGTAGCTGTTGTTAATGATGACTCATCATGTGATTTATTGACAGCAGGATCATTAATTGAAGCTACAGATTCAGGTGTTCCAACAGGATCATGTGGAGGTAACCCAGATGATGATGTATGGTTTCAATTTACAGCACTTAGTGAAGTACAGTTAATTTCATTAGTAAATGTTGCTGGTGGTGGGTTTAATACCGATCATGCATTATACGAAGGAACTTGTGATGGTTTAATAGAATTAGAATGTACAGATGGTACAGCAAGTGTTACGCCGCAATTGGTTATAGGAAACACCTATTATATTAGAGTATTCTCAGGTGGAAATAATTCTGAAACAACAACATTTGATTTGTGTATTAAAGAAGCACCAACAAATATTATATGTGAAAACGCTGAAAATTTCTGTGCAGAAGCAGGAGGTGCATTAACAACATCTAATATTGTTGGGATACCAGATCCAACAGATATAGCATGTTTATTCTCTGCTCCAAACCCAACTTGGAATATTCTCCAAATTGGTGATTCTGGATTAATTGAAATTCAAATCGATCAAGTAGATGAGAATGGTAATGGATTAGATGTTGATTTCGTGCTTTGGGGACCATTTACGTCTTTAGAAGATGCTTGTGGTAATTTAGATTTTGGATGCCCTAATCCAGGTGGCGATTGTCCAAATAACACAAATGATCCTAATTTTTATCCGTTTGGAAATATTGCAGATTGTAGTTATTCTGCTGCTCCAACTGAAAACTTAACGATTGATAATGCGTTATCAGGCGAAATTTATATTTTATTAGTAACAAACTTCTCTGATAATCCAGGTACAATTTCAATTAGTCAAACTAATGATGGTGGTACTACAGGTGATGGTAATATTACCGCTGAAATTGAAGTTGATCTTGGTATTGATCAAAACTTTTGTGGTTTTCCTGATTTTGAATTAAATGCAGATTCTCCATTCGCAGATACGTATGAGTGGTATGAAAATGGATTTATTATTCCAGATGAAACAGGTTCAACTTTGACCGTTTCAAATTCAAGTACTTATACCGTAATTGCTTATGACGAACAATGTGATTCTCAAGCACAAGATTCTGTAACGGTAGTATTTGGCCTAGAACCAGTTGCAAATCCAGTAGCAGATATCGTGACTTGTGATGATATTTCAGCAGATGAAATAGAAGACTTTGATTTAAGTATTCAAACAGCTGGGATTTTAGGAGCTCAATCTGATACAGATTTTAATGTAACCTATCATTTAACCTTAGCAGAAGCGCAAGCAAATACAGGGGAGTTACCTTTAATATATACTAACATCTCAAATCCACAAACCATTTTTGTGCGTGTTGAAGATGCTAATGCAACCTTCTGTTTTGCAACAACAAGTTTCCAGTTGATTATTTCTGGACCTACTCCTACTGCAACAAGTGTTGCTATTGAAGAGTGTGATGATGATACTGATGGCGTTACACTATTTGATTTGGCTGCTCACGATGCTAATGTATTAGATGGGCAAAATGCTGCAGATTTCACTGTAAATTATTACTTGAATGAAGCAGATGCTGAAGCAGGTACAAATGCAATAGACACTTCGGTGTTATATAGTAGTACTTCGCAAACGATTTATACAAGAGTAGAGAGTAATGTCGCTTTTGATTGTTATTCAACAACTGGATTTGACTTAGTAGTTAAGCCTTTACCTAGCACATTATTTACTACAGATTTTGATTATGAAGTATGTCCAAATGCAACTGTACCAATTTTAATTACTGCAACTGCTAATAATTATACAGCAACTGAAGTCTCAATTGTTTGGTATAGAGATGGAGGTCTTATTGCAGGAGAAAATGGTTTAACATTACCAGTTTTAGAAGCAGGTCTTTATGAAATAGAGGTTACATTTAATGATGGAACTCAATGTTCTAATAGTGCATCGCAAACAGTTATCGAATTAGAAAGCTGCGTTATACCTCAAGGGATTTCACCTAATGGAGATGGTATGAATGACTTCTTTGAATTGAGTAGTTTTGATGTAAGTAAACTAGAGATATTTAACCGTAATGGAACATTAGTATATTCTAAAACTAATTATACAAATGAATGGTACGGTCAAACTAATGATGGTGATGAGTTGCCTGTAGGGACATATTTCTACACAATGGAATATGAAAACGGTAAACAAAGAACTGCTTGGGTTTACATACAAAGACTTAATTAAGACCAATTATAATCAACAATAAAGAATTCATCCAAAACAACTAAATCAAATAACTAACAAATGAAAAAATTTTATATCATTATTGTATTGCTTATAGCAACACAGGTGTATGGACAGCAAGATCCTCAATATACACAGTACATGTATAATATGAATGTAATTAATCCAGCTTATGCAGGTTCAAAAGAAAACCTTTCATTCGGATTATTATACCGTACGCAATGGACAGGTATTGAAGGCGCTCCTAAAACAGCTACCTTTTTTGGACATTTACCTGTTGGAGATAAAGTAGGCTTAGGTCTATCTATTATTTCTGATGAGGTAGGACCTGTTAAAGAAACTAATGCATATGTCGATTTCTCTTATACTTTAAAATTAGGAGGTGAACATAAATTAGCTTTTGGTGTTAAAGCAGGAGCAACATTTCATGATATCGGATTAGCAGATATTGATTTGATAGATCCGAATGATCCATTTTTTCAAAATATAAATACAACGACTCCAAATGTTGGAGCTGGTTTCTTTTACTATACAGACAACTACTATTTTGCAGCATCTGTTCCAAACATATTAGATTCTGTGCATTTAGATGCTAATGGGAATAAATTAGGATCTGAAGAAGCGCATTACTTTGTAACTGGTGGATACGTTTTTGAATTATCTGCTAATGCGAAATTGAAACCTTCATTTTTAGTGAAGTCTGCATTTAGTGCACCAACATCTTTTGATGTTAATATGAACGCCTTGTTTTACAACAAACTTGAAATTGGAGCGTCTTATAGATTAGACGATTCATTTTCAGGCTTAATAAACTTTGCAATTACACCTTCGGTAAGAATTGGATATGCATACGATAGCGTTAATTCAGATATTAAAAAATACGCTCCTGCATCTCACGAGTTTTTATTGTTATTTGATTTAAACTTCCCGAAAAAAGTTTCACGTTCACCAAGATATTTCTAAACAGTTAAGCGAAAACATTATGAAAAAAATTATAACACTTTTTACAATAGCAGCATTAAGTAGTTTTAGCTTAATTGCTCAAAATAGTAATACTAAAAAAGCAGACAAACACTTTAATAGATTTGAATTTGTTGAAGCTGCTGAAGATTATGCAAAATTAATTGAAAACGGAAAAGGAAGCCCTTACGTTTATGCGCAATTAGCAGAAGCATATTATAATGTATTTAATACTCAAGAAGCAGAACGTTGGTATGTCAAAGCTTTAGAAGGTTCTGATAGTCCAGAAATGATTTTTAAATATTCTCAGATGCTAAAAGCAAATGGAAAATATGAAGAGTCTAATGTGCAAATGGCAAAATTCGCTAAAATGCGCCCAAGTGATGATAGAGCAATTGCATTCAATAAAAATCCAGGTTACTTGCCTAAAATTTTAGAAAAAGGGAAAAAATTCAATATTCAAAATTTAGGGTTTAATACTAAGTATGCAGATTTTGGAGGGACACTTCAAGATGGAAAATTATATGTGACTTCTGCGAGAAATACAGCCCGTAGAACTTATGGATGGAATCAAGAGCCATTTTTAGATATCTATGAGTTTTCAAAAAATGATGATGGAACATATCAGGCTGGTACTTTAGTAGAAGATAAAGTAAATACAAAGTATCACGAAGGTGTAGTGTCATTTTCTCCAGATGGAAAAACAATGTACTTTTCAAGAGAGAGTTATTTTGAAAAAGAATATGAAAAAGATTCAGTAACGAACTACAGAATTAGCCAGATACAACTGTTCAAAGCAATGAAAACAGGTGATACATGGGGTAATGTTGAAGGATTTGCAGTTAACAGTGAGAACTATACGGTAAAAAATCCGTCAGTAAGTTCAGATGGAAAAACACTTTATTTCGCATCTAACATGCCAGGAGGTTTTGGATTATTTGATATTTATAAAGCAGATATCAATGATGATGGTACTTTAGGAGAAGCAGAAAACTTAGGACAAAAAGTGAATACTCAAGGTCATGAAATGTACCCTTTTATTAGTAGTAATAATACGCTTTACTTCTCATCTAATGGTCATTTAGGACTAGGTAATTTAGATGTGTTTTATTCTAAAGTAGTTGATAATAAAATGGGCCCTGTGAGAAACATAGGAATTCCAATTAATAGTAGCGCTGATGATTTTGCTTTTCATTTAGATGAAGAAACAGAAGAAGGTTTTGTATCCTCAAATAGAGATGGTGGCTTAGGAGGCGATGATGTTTATGCGATTAAGAAATTACAACCTTTATGTGATGTTTTAATTACAGGAACTGTTACAGACTCAAGTACTGGAAATCCTATTAATGCAGCTTCAGTAACACTTTACGATGACCAAGGAAACAGTGTTTTATCTAAAGTAACTAATTCTGATGGTACTGTAGAATTTATTGTTGAATGTGGAAAAGAATCTGAATTAGAAGTATCAATGGATGGCTTTGAAAGCAGAAAGGTTACTGTAAGTGCTTCAGAGGAGGAAGAAGTTGAAGTAAATATTGCATTAGATCCAATTGAAGAAATAGTTGGGCCAGAAACAATTAATCTTGATCCAATTTATTTTGATTTCGATAAATCAAATGTTACTGCTCAGGCCGCTTTTGAATTAGATAAACTAGTTCAAATTATGACTAAGTATCCAGATTTAATAATTAATGCGACGTCTCATACTGATAGTAGAGGTTCTGCTCCTTATAATGAAAAATTATCTGATAGAAGAGCTAAAACAACAGTTCAATATGTGATTTCAAAAGGAATTGATAAAGCTAGAATATCAGGAACAGGGAAAGGAGAAAGTGAACCAAAAGTTAATTGCGGTTCTAATTGTACTGATGAAGAACATCAACTGAATAGAAGATCAGAGTTTATTATCGTAAGCGGAGGTCCACAAGCACAATAATAAAATAAGACATAAATGATAAACTAACCAATTTAAAGCCCTGAATTAATCAACAGGGCTTTTATTGTTTATACATAGGATTGCTAAAATAATTATGTAAAAAAAAGAATAAACAACCGACGAAAATGAAAAAAATAATCTTAATAATTGCGCTTATATTCACCTGCTCGTGGGTAGATGCTCAAACGTATTTACAAGAAAACTTTGATGCCGAAATTCCAGCTACTTGGGCAATCACTGATGCAGGTACTGCTACTGGTGATTCATGGATTTCTGGTCAACAAGGAGCTGGTAATAGCCTTAATGGTACAAATACCGCTATTGTTGATAGTGACACCAATGGTAATGGTGTTGAAATGATTGAAACATTAACATCACCAGTTTTTGATACTACAGGAGCAATAGCCCTCTTTTTAGATTTTGATCAGTTTTATAATAATGGAGGTGGAGATTCAGCTGTTGTTGAAATTTTTGATGGTACTAACTGGATTGAAGTTTTAAATCAAACAGCAGATATTGGAGCATTTAATGCGCCAAATCAACAACATATTGATCTTACGGCATACTCTAATGCTGCTATGCAAATTAGATTTGTCTATAATGACGGAAATATTTGGGCTTGGTACTGGTTAGTAGATAATGTTCAAGTTTATAATTCTACGTGTAATTTTCCTTCTGATTTAACTGTTGCTAATTTAACGTCATCTACAGCTGATTTATCATGGATAGCAGGAGGAACAGAAACATCATGGGAAGTTATTAATCAAGTCGCAGGAGGACCAGTTCCCACTGATACTGATACAGGTACAATAACAACTAATAACCCTTATCAAGTTACAGGGTTAATAGAAGGAACAGACTATGAGTTTTATGTAAGAGCCGATTGCGGACCTGATGGAACAAGTATTTGGATTGGACCATTTGCGTATAGAATAGGTGGGCCAGGAGAGCTTTGTGAGAGTTCAATAGTAGTTACAACGCCTTTACCTTATAATACAACTGATGATACAGCAAATTATTCCGATGATTACGCAGGAACTCCAGGAGCTGATTGTGGATCTGGTAACGGATATTTAAATGGTGATGATGTCGTTTATTCATATACACCAACTGCTGATACTTCTATTGATATTACAGTTTCTGCTTTGTCAGATACTTTTACAGGTGTTTTTGTATATACCGATTGTGCAAATATTGGTACGCAATGTGAAACTGGAGCAATCAATGGGTTTACTCAAGATGATTTATTAATTGATAATTTACCTGTAACGAATGGACAAACATACTATATCGTAATTTCAACTTGGGCAGCACCTCAAAGTGTCGCTTACACTTTAGATATTACTGAAAACACTTGTATTGATCCTGTTGTAGATTTTGCAGTTAGACAAGACTGTATCAATGGGCCACAATTTTTTGTAGATGTCAATTTAACAGATCTAGGTTCTGCAACGTCAATGACAATTTCTGATGATCAAGGGAGTGCCGCACAAAATACATCTGCGACTGGGATATTCTCTTTCGGTCCTTTTGCTAATGGAACACCAATTATCATTTCTGTCGTAAATGATGACGATGCTAATTGTAATCTTAATAGTAGTGCTTTAACTCAAGATCAATGTGTGCTTAATATTGTAGATTGTACACAACCACCATTGCAGTTTAATTATTGTTATGATAATAATGATGATACTGCTTGGTTATTTGAATCTACCGACGGAAGTCCTGTTAGACTTACATTTAATGCAGGAGGTATAGAGAGTTGTTGTGATGATATATTAGTATACGATGGACAAGACAATACTGCGCCATTAATTTATCAAGGAAATAATGGCGGTGATCTTTCAGGATTAACATTTGATTCTACAGGAGATTCATTATATATGGAAATTGATGCAGACGGCTCTGTAAGTTGTGCCTCTGGAAGTGGATGTTGTACTGCTGAATGGGATTTTACTGTTGCTTGTGCAACTTGTGTGAATCCAGTTGCCGACTATACCGTTAGACAAGATTGTATTAATGGGCCACAATTTTTTGTGGATGTCAATTTAACAGATTTAGGTTCTGCAACGTCAATAACAATTACAGACGACCAAGGAAGTACAGCACAAAATACAACTGCTACTGGATTGTTTTCTTTTGGACCTTTTACTAATGGAACACCAGTTGTGATTACGGTTGCAAATGATGATGATACAAATTGTACTTTAACAAGCCCGTCTTTAACGCAAGATCAATGTGTTTTAAACCTTGTAGATTGTACACAACCACCATTACAGTTTAATTACTGTTATGATAATAATGATGATACTGCATGGTTATTCCAATCTACAGATGGAAGTCCTGTACGACTTACATTTAATGCAGGTGGTATAGAAAACTGTTGCGATGATATATTAGTATACGATGGACAAGACAATACAGCTGCATTAATTTATCAGGGAAATAATGGCGGTGATCTTTCAGGATTGCAGTTTGATTCTACAGGCGATTCATTATATATGGAGATTGATGCAGATGGTTCTGTGAGTTGTGCATCTGGAAGTGGATGTTGTACTACAGAATGGGATTTTACTGTTGCTTGTGCAACATGTGTGAACCCGGAAGCAACATATAATGTTGTGTCAAATTGTACTGTTGGACCAGAGTTTTTTGTTGATGTTGACTTAACAAACTTAGGTTCTGCGTCTTCAATAACTATTAGTGATGATCAAGGGAGTCCTGCTCAAACTGTTAGTGCTATAGGAATTGTTACTTTTGGACCTTTTGATAATAATGTTCCTGTTGTAATTACAGTAGCTAATGATGATGATATTAATTGTGTTTTAACGAGTAGTACATTAACACAAGAATTTTGTATTGATAATATTGTAGATTGTTCTGCAGGACCAATTAATGCATTTTATTGCTACGATAATAATGATCCAAATGTATTTACTTATACAAGTTCAGATGGTTCTGCATTAAACTTAACAATAAATGTTGGTGAAATAGAAGGTGCGCCTTTTGATTTCTTAGTTGTTACAGATGGTAATGGAACAGAATTATATAATGATGAAGGAAACAATGGTGTTCTTGATGGTTTAACTTTTCAGTCACCAGGAGATACAATTACAATTCAAATTACATCAGATGGTTCTGTAAGTTGTACTTCAGGAAGTTTTCCTAATGGTATAGATTATACAGTCTCATGTGCAACGTGTATTAATCCAGTAGCTACATATCAGGTTATTGATGACTGTGCAAATGGAAATCAATTTTTAGTTGATGTTAACGTAACTTCTTTAGGGGATGCAACATCACTTACAATATCTAATAATATTGATGCGAATACAGTTGCTGCGTCTGCTACAGGTGTATATCAAGTTGGACCATTCCCGTTTGGTGTAGATGTTATAATTACTTTAAATAATGACCAAGATATTAATTGTGTTATTAATAGTTCTGCAATTCAACTCTTAGCATGTCCTCCAGATAATGACAACCCTTGTAATGCAACGGTAGCTGGAGTAAATGCAGATGACAGTTGTGATATCATTACAACTGGAACTTTATTAGAAGCGACAGATTCTGGGATTCCATCAGGAAGTTGTGCTGGAGATCCAGACGATGATGTTTGGTTTGAGTTTACGGCTTTAAATGAATTTCAAATTATACAATTTATAAATATTGATGGCAGCGGGTTTTTCCAAAATCTTGATCATGCCGTATATGAAGGGACTTGTAATGCACCAGTAGAACTATACTGTTCTGATGCCGATGCAAGTCTTACACCATCGCTTACAGTAGGTAATACCTATTTCGTAAGAGTGTTTTCCGCAGGAAATGAAGGTGTAGATTATACTTTTGATTTATGTATTAGACCAGGATCAGGTAATGTATCTGTAGATCAAACAACTTATACTATTGAAGAGCTAGTTGTCGATATTTTAATTGATAGCCCTTGTGCTCAGATTACAAATATTACGTCTTCAACAGGAACAGATTTTGGAGATGTTAATGGGATAGGTTATTTCTCTTCTGATGAAGGAAGTTTCCCTTTTGAAGATGGAATTATTTTAACATCTGGTGATGCGAGTAGAGCTTCAGGACCAAACTTTGATGCAATGAGTGATGGTGGTTTTGGATGGCCTGGTGATGCCGATTTAGATGCAGCAGTAGGTATCAATTCTAATAATGCGAGTGTTATTGAATTTGACTTTGTGCCATTATCAGATGAAATAAGTTTTGATTTCTTAATGGCTTCCGAAGAATATAACGGAAGCACAGGAGGAACATTTGAGTGTACATTCTCTGATGCCTTTGCATTTTTATTAACAGATGAAAATAATATTACGACTAATTTAGCTGTATTACCAGGAACAACTACGCCTATATTAGTAACAAACATTCACCCAGAAAACCCTGGTTGTGCTGCTATAAATGAAGAGTTCTTTGGTGGTTATATACCTCAAAACCTCCCTCCAATTTCTTTTGATGGTAGAACTGTCGTATTTACTGCATTTTCTCCTGTTAATATTGGAGAAACGTATCACATTAAGTTAGTAATGGCTGATGCAACAGATACAGCATTAGATTCTGGCGTATTCTTAAAAGCAGGTAGTTTTGATATTGGAGAAGTTGAGTTAGGAGCAGATATTACTGTAGCTGCAGGAACTGCAGCATGTATTGGAGAGCAAATAATTTTACAAACGCAAGCGCCATCTGTAGCTCATGTATGGTTTAAAGATGGATTCGTAATTGATGGAGAAACGTCTAACACATTAGTTGTTACCGAAGATGGTGTTTATACAACTCAAATTATATTTTCACCGTCATGTATTATATCTGATGATATTATTGTAGAATTTTTACCATTACCAATAGCTAATACACCTCCAGATTTAGTAGGTTGTTCTATAGGAAATGATACAGCTTTATTTAATTTACCAGATAATGATTTAGCTATTTTAGGAGGCCAAAATCCTGCTGATTTTACAGTGACATATCATTTAACTGAGCAAGATGCTATTGATGGTGTTGGTGAGTTAACAAGCCCTTATACAAGTGTGTCTGATCCGCAAGTAGTTTATGCTTTAGTGGTCGATAATAGTACTGGATGTGTAAATACAACGAGTTTTAGTTTAGTATTAGGTATTGAGCCAGAAACGACATTTACTCAAGATTTTGATTATGAAGTGTGTCCTAATGCAACAGTGCCAATTATAATTGAAGCAACACCTGTTAATTATACGACGTCTGAGGTAAGTATTAATTGGTATTTAGATGGTGTCTTACAGCTAGGAGAGAATGGATTGACGCTTCCAGTATTAATTGCAGGTGATTATGAAATAGAAGTAATCTTTAATGATACAGGATGTTCAAGTATTACCAACCAAACTGTTATCGAATTAGAAAGTTGTGTTATTCCTCAAGGTATTTCGCCAAATAATGATGGTATGAATGATACCTTTAATTTGAGTAGTTACCAAGTAAGCAAGTTAGAAATCTTTAATAGATTAGGAACCTTAGTTTACTCTAAAACGAACTATACTGATGAATGGCACGGACAAACTAATGATGGAGATGAGTTGCCAGTTGGAACATATTTCTATACTATGGAATATGAAAATGGTAAAAGAAGAAGTGCTTGGGTTTATATTCAACGTTTAAATTAAACAACCACTTATAATAAAAAAGGCTCTAACAATTTTGTTAGAGCCTTTTTTATGTTTTTTGTTTTAAGATTATAAAGCATAAAGCATAATAATAGAAAGTATAATACTACCTATTAATAATAACCAAAGCAACCAAATATTATAATGTGTAATTTGAGCTTTACTATTTCTCTTAGCATTTAATATCTTTCTTTTTTTACCACTATACTGTATCCAATTTTTAAAGTAAATAAAAATGCTAACCATTATAAAAAGTGACCAAGCTTTAGTTGAAGACATTGTAGTACTATTCATTTCATTTAGAAATAGAGCAACTAGAATCCCCAAAAACAATAATAAACTACACTGAAGTGAGGAGATATAAAATAACGCAATAGAGTTAGCGTTCTTTTTTTGAGTAGGTTTATAATGTTGAAATACATTAAAAAAAAACGAATCGAAAATAGTCATACTTGTTTATTTATAAAAGAAAAAAGCCACATCAATTTGATGTGGCTTTTTATATATAAGGTTTTTTTATTGAGCATCAATGCTAACAAAATCTAATTCGTATGTTCCGTCAAAATCAGATTGACCACTACCAACATATTTAAATGCAATATAGATTTGACCTGATCCACAAGAAAGATCTACATTTCCAGATTCAAACCAATTAGCAAATGAATCACTATCTTGAGTTACATAAGCGTCAGGAAGAATTCCCCAAGTTGCAGTTGTAATTCCAGCTTCGGTTCCATCCCAATCATTAGAGAATAAAACTTCCATTGTACTTCCATCTGAGAAACTATTAGAAGTTTCAAAGTTAAATGTCACATCAGAGTTCGCGTCTAAATCAATTTGTGGTGTAATTAACCAAGCAACTGAATTTGCATCACCTGAATTAAAAGAACCTACTCTAGCAGAAATCCCTTGTGAAGAATTTGAACCTGTTTGAGTGTAAGCTTCCCATCCTTCAGAACCTTCTTCTATAAAGTTAGTCCATCCGTTTCCTGAAATTAAAGAATTTATTGATTGTGATTCAAAATCATCTTCAAATAAGTTATTCGCTCCAATTGTAGTTGCTAAACCACAAGACAATTCAATTGGATCACAACGTACATCATTAGTGAAGTTGATATCTTCTGGAGTATTGAGAACTAAAGTGTAAAATTCATCGAAGAAATCTCTTGTTAAGATACCGTCAATAGATCCTCTATTTGCAGGCAATAACAACGATTTAAAATCTGAAAAGGTACTTGTGCTTAAGATCACAGATGAGCTACCAGCACAGCTTTCTAAAAGACGTTCACCATCAAATTCATCTCCATCTTCAGCTGCAAATGTTTTTAGATCATCTCCTAAGACATCATCTCTATTAAACTGAACGTCATTAAGACGAATAAATAAACTTTCTAAGTCGTTAGAGAAATCACTAATACTAACTTCTAATGGTACAATAGTAGCAGTTTCAGAAGTACGAATTAAATGCTCTGTCATTTTAGCTGCAGAAATTTTATCTAACTCATTTCCATTAGCTCTACCTATTTGTACAACACCGTTATCTACAGCTACTGATAAACCATCAAGTTTTACATAAATTTTTCTTCCGAATTCATAAATTGTAAAGAGTGGATTAACATCAACCTGAACAACAATACCAGCTGTAGGGTTTTCTGATCTGTCTTGTAATACAATTTCTTCAAAGAAGTTGCCTCCTTCGTCACTAGAGATTACATAACCTTCCATGTAGTTATTTGTGTCTTCAAATGTAATGATATCATCACCAGACTGAACTAGGTTACCAATAACGGCATCTATGTCAATAATATTTCCGTTAATTACAGGGTCAATAACGATAACACTAGGCGTGTCAAAATCATCATCCTGAACGCAAGCATTAAATACTACTAAACTTAAAGCAAGTAGTATGATTTTGTTTAATTTAATTGTTTTCATTTTTTCTTTTTTTATCTATTCCTTATAAAAGGATATTATTTTGAAATTTATTTTTTTAGAATCTAAGATATACATTTAAATAGTAAGTAGTTCCATTTCCGTTGAAATAACGAGAACCAAAAACAGGACCATTATCTCTAGATTGATCTTCTAATAATCTAGTATACTTTGGAAGCCTAGATTGTTCAAATCCGCCAGTTTTGTATTCTTGGTCAAATATATTGTTTATAGTAGCAAAGAAACCGATAAAGTAATCGCCTACTCTCCAAGATTTTCCGCCTACAACATTTACAAGAACATAATCATTAAATTCCTCTTGTTTTAATAAATCTCTTGCGATATCCTCATCATAACCAACAATTGGTTGACCATCAAAATCTGTAGTAAAGTTTGCTGATCTTGCTAAATTACTTACATCAATGTATGCATTAGAGAAATAGTTAGTAGTTACACCAATATTCCAGAAATCAGGATCACGATATTCAAACCCAATTTGATAAGCACGTTCTGGTCCACCAGCTACATGATAATCTTTGATATTTGTTGTGCCATCTCCAAAAGTTAATGGACCGTCAAAATCATCACTTGTTAAGTATAAATTTGGATTGTTATTATAAGTGTATTGACCAATAGAAGCTGCTGCTTTTAATTTTATTGTTGGTGTAACCTGTGCTTCAATACCTAGTTCTGCTCCAATATGTCTTTTTTCTACATTAGTAAGGACTTCTTGTACAAAAGCATCTCCTGTGTCTAAACCAAGACCTGCAAGATCCTCAGTAAAGAAGAAACCGATATCTGTACCGTCTTCAAACCCTGAATAGAAACCAGTAAGTCTAGCTTTTATAATTGGAGATCTAAAAATATAACTTGCATCTATAGACTGAATTTTTTCACTTTCTAAACCAATAACAATATCATTGCTTTGTCTTGCATTATTGAAAGAATTTCTAATTGTTGGTGCTTTAGTAAAGTAACTTGCATTAACATCAATAAGGTGACGACCAGTAATTTTATAGGTCGCTCCAGCTTTGACACCATAATTAGAAAAATCTAACTTTTCGCTTTTTCCAAATGAACGTGATCCAGGAAAGTTTCCGTTTTCAAATAAACCATTTCTTTGGTAAGTTGTTTGCGAAATATTTGCACCCAAATAGAAATCTATTTTGTTGTATTTAAATTGTGCTTGAGCAAATCCAGTAACAACGTTTGCATCTATTTCATAATTGTATTTATAACGATCACCTTCTTGTACAATTCTATTTGGATTGTTTAAATCACTTTGTGCAACATCTTCTAAAGATCCAATAACATTTGAGTCTTCTTCAGCAAAGAAATCTACATCTAAATATCCTGTTCCTCCTAAAAGGTCTTTAAGATTTGCAAAGTTTTCACTTTTTAGTTTTCTATAACTTACCATAGCGTTTAATCTCACGCGTTCTGATAATTCGGCATCTAAAATAGTATTAATTGTAAACTGAGAATCGTCATTTCTATCTTCTTGAATCGCATAAATAGAATTTCCACCTTGAGCTCTTACTGTAGCATTACCACGATATAAAGCATTCCAATCTAACTGACCATTATTTCTAAAGTTTTGTTCCGCTAAATAAGCTTGCTCAAAATCATAAGCCGTTGGGTTTTGATCTCTTAAGAAATAACTTGGTAAATTTTGATAATATGAAGGGTCTGGATTTCTTGCACCACCTAAGTAACTAGTATTTCCATTAAAATTAACTAAACGTGTTCCACCGTTATCAATTCTAGTGTTCCCAATTTTACCAAATTGGTAAGCTAAGTTTGTATTTAATTTTGTTTTAGATGAAATATCCCAGAAATGGTTTAACATTAAAATTGGTTCTTCAATCTCTCTAACTCTAGAGTTTCTAGTTTCTCCATTTAATTCACCCCAAAATGGGTTATATTCTCTTCCTTTCAAATTAAGGACTTCATCTGTGATAGCTGTAGAGCGACCACGTCTGTTTTGAGCATAAATACCTGTAAAGTTAATGCTGTGTTTATCGTTGATTTTTTTCTCAACAGCAGCAAAAAATGAATTAGAATCATAAAGTGTCCCATCAACATAACCTTCATCTCCATAACGTCTAGATGCTAGTACAGAATACGACCAACCACCTTCAAGTAGGCCTGAATTATAGCTCGCCATAATACGGCCAGTATAACTTCTATTAGCCGAAGCATAAGAAACTCTACCACCTTCTCTATATTTAGAAGCTCGCATTACGATATTATTAGTACCTGCTATATCACCAAAAGTATAATCATTAGCAGACATACCAATTGTAAATTCTTGGTTACGCTGAACATCATTTACTCCTCCCCAATTTCCCCATTGTGGTCTACCGTTAAATTGTTTGTTCATTTCAACACCGTTAATAAGTACTTTACCATTAGCATTATCTAAACCTCTAGGTCTAAAAAATGTAGAGCTAAAGTCATATGCAGCGGCTCTTAAGAATTGATCTTTTGATGCTTGTAGTAATCCAGAAATATTATCTGTTAAACCATCATCTTCACTATTTAAATTATCATCTGAAATTGAAATAACGAAAGAATCGGAATTGCCACTGTCAAAATCAAGAGTCATGCCGCTTATATCAACGGTTTGCCCTTCATTAACAACAATAGGATAACGTTTTGTAACATAACCCTCTTTTTCAACTTTAAGTACTTGTTCTCCTAATGGAACAATAGTTTTAAATTGAAACTCACCATTGGCATCAGTTTTAACTGATTGCGAAGTCTCCTCAATGGTAATAGTTACATCGGAAATTGGTTCCCCTGTGGTTCCATCAAAAACGCTACCTTTAACAATAGTCTCTTGTGAGAAGGATGTGAACACGGAGAACAGTCCGAATAAAAAAATAAAAAAACTTTTTTTCATGCCTTATTTATAAGATTAATAGTTCTTACGCTTTAAATAAAAATTATTTAAGCGAGCAAATTTACATTATTTATAATAAATACATACTTTTGGCTCGACATTTGTAAAAGATCATAACAATAACATAATATATAAACTATGAAACCACTACATTTTTCTTTAGCGATTATTTGTTTTTTAATGACATTTAATGGCTTTTCACAAGAAGAGAAAAAGGAGAAACGCTTTAAAGTGCATACTGTAGCATTTTATAATTTAGAGAATTTATTTGACACAGTTAATGATACAACGAAATTAGATGAACGAAGCCCTATAATGGAAATGAAAGCAGACCGAGAAGGTGTTTATGCTAAAAAAGTGCATAATATGGCTAGAGTTATTTCAGATATTGGTGTAGATGTTACAGGTAATACACCAGCAATAATTGGAGTTTGTGAAGTTGAAAACAGACAAGTATTAGTTGATGTTGTAAATGATCCTTTATTATTGGCTAAAAATTACGGTATTATACATTATGAATCTCCTGATGCTAGAGGTATTGATGTTGCCCTATTATATCAAAAAGAATTATTTAGACCTACGAATCATAGCTCACATGAAGTGAAAATTTATGATGATAAAACAAGAGAACGTAAACAAACTAGAGATCAACTTTTGGTAAGTGGTGAATTAGATGGTGATCTTATTCATATTATTGTTAATCACTGGCCATCTAGAAGTGGAGGAGAAGCTAGAAGTCGACCAAAACGTGTCGCAGCAGCTAGAGTAAGTAAATCTCTAGTAGATTCTTTACAATCTAAAGACCCTTATGCAAAGGTTTTTATTATGGGAGATTTAAATGATGATCCAACAAATGAAAGCGTTAAAGAGGTACTAAAAGCTAAAAGTGAAAAAGAAGATGTTGAATTAAAAGGGATTTATAATCCTTATGAAAACATGTTCAGAAAGAGCGGTTTTGGAACAACAGCTTATAGAGATGCGTGGAGTTTGTTTGATCAAATTTTAATGTCTAAGCCTTTAATAGAAAAAGATGATTATTCATCATTTAGATTATATAAAGCAGGTATTTATAACAAAGTGTATCTAACTAATAAAAGAGGAAGATATAAAGGATACCCATTTAGAAGTTTTGCTGATGGTGGGTTTACAGAAGGTTTTAGTGATCACTTTCCTGTATATGTTTACTTAATTAAGGAAGTAAAAAATTAGTCAAAAATGGATATAAAAAATGCGCTATTAAATTATTAATAGCGCATTTTTTTGTTTATAAAAATTTTAAAACCAATTTGCCCAAGGAATTCTAGATAGCACAAGAATTAAACCTAATGTATAAAAGATAGCTAATGTTTTAAACTTAGGTTTAGATGTTAATTTCTTTTTGTGTTTTGAATATCCAATAGTAATTAAGGTAACAGCTAAAATCCCAACAAAAGGGTGTTCTACAGCTAATAATCGAGAAAAAGAATCCAATCCTCCCATGCCATTTGCACTAATGTTTTTAAATCCAAAAGGTGATGTGAAATAGATTACTAAACCTATTAAAAGTTGAATATGAGTTACTATTAAAGTAAATAAAGAAATTCTAAAATCTACAGGTTGAAATTCTTTGTCGCCAAAAAACTTTATTAGCGCATTAAACGATGCTAAGATTAGCATTATTAATACTAAATAAGCCCAATAAGAATGAAGTATTTTAACCGTTTCGTACATAATATAAATAATTTAGTTAGTGACGCAAAAGTAAGTAATTTATGTGATTGAATTTTTAATGTTTCTATTCTGAAATAGAAATCTGCCGTTTTACTTCATTTCCAAATTCGTCAACAACTGTGATAAGATGCCTTCCTGTTGTTGGAAGAATTGCTAATTCGTGTATGTCTTTAGTAGAGCCAATGTAAGTTTTATCTATGTACCAATACACATTAGTTTCAGGTTTTGAATGTGCTAATTTTAATATAAGCTCATTAGTGTCGCCATCAAAATCCTTCGGAAGAAAAACAGAGTTATTAGTCTTGGGGTAAATAAAATCCATAGAAACTTGAACGTCTCCCATACAATCTAAGCGTAATTTTGGAAGTGCTTTGTACAACGGGTTTTTACTTTTGTAGTAATAGGCTTTAAGAGGTGGCAATACAAACCATGGTTTGTGTTTAATATGACTTAAGTCTTCACAAGAAGAATTAACTTGGTAAGTTTCTGTAGCATCAACGTGGGCTAAAATATGATATGGGCAAGGTTTTGTTTTTAAACCACTATTTTGAATATAAGTGAGTTCTATTTCATCACATATTGAAGATGCACGATGACCACTTTTTATACAAATAGTTACCTCTTGCATTTCGTCATAAGGTTTTGTAAACCATTCACTATTTGGAAGAATATCAAATACATCAAACAAAATTGGAGCTGCAGTTTGCACTCCAACCAATCCAGGTCTTCCTTCTCCATCTGCATTTCCTACCCAAACTCCAACGACATAATCTTTAGTGGTTCCAATAGCCCAAGCATCGCGAAAACCAAAACTAGTTCCTGTTTTCCATGCAATCTGTTTGGAATTATCAAAAAACTCCCAACTTTCGTCTCCTTCAGGTCTGTTCACTTTTTTTAAACTTTCATAAGTGAGATAAATAGAAGCGGCATCAAATAATGTTTTATTAGTAGATCTTTTTCCAAAATCAACGGTTTCCGAAGCTATAAACGTAGGTTCTGTAAATTCGTTTGAATAATATTCACTTGAGGTTTCAGAAAAATGATTTAAAGTAGAAGACATCGCTGCGTAACTTTTACTTAAATCCCATAAATTGCTTTCTGCGCCACCAAGAATGAGCGATAAACCATAATGATTGGCATTATATTTTAAATCGTTGAGTTGTAATTGTTTTAAATATTGATGAAAACGATCTAATCCAAAATCTTGTAATAATCGTACAGCCGGAACATTTAAAGAGCGTGATAATGCACGGCTTGCAGGAACAACACCATCAAATTCTTTATTGAAATTCTCTGGATTATAACTTCCAAATTGTGATGGCACATCTGTAACTAATGTATTTGGTAATAGATCTCCAGCATCCAACATAGCTGCATATAAAAAAGGCTTTAAAACACTACCAGTGCTTCTAGGTTTATCAATAACATCTACATCTTTTTGATGTGCTCTATCTGTTGGAGTATTGCCAACATAAGCTAATACTTCTCTAGTGTGAACATTTAGAACTAAAACAGCTGCATTATGAATTTCGTTTTGTTTTAAAATATTGTATTGATTTTTTACAATATGATTAACACGTTCTTGAAGCTTTGTATCTATCGTAGTTTGGATACGCTGACCTCTATTAGATTGTGTTATTTTTTGTAATAAATGAGGAGCAATTTGCGGTAATGCATATGGTTTTTGTGGCAAATTTTCTGCAATAGATAAGTCATAAGTTAATGAATCGATAATTTTGTTTTCGAGTAGTTTCTTGAGTAATCGATCACGTTTTTCTAATAAACGTTTTTGGTTTTTACCAGGATAAATTAAACTTGGTGCATTAGGTAAAACGGCTAATGTTGCACTTTCTGCCCATGAAAGTTGCTGTGCATCTCTATTAAAATAACGCCAAGATGCAGCATCAATACCAACAACATTTCCGCCAAAAGGAGCATTACTACTGTAATAGGCTAGTATGTCTTCTTTAGAATCACGTAATTCTAATCGTGTAGCTAAAATAATTTCTTTAATCTTTTCTATATAGGTTCTAGATTGTCCTTTTCTAGAGAGTCTAATAACTTGCTGCGTTAATGTGCTTCCTCCACGTTTTACTTCTCCAGAATTAATATTATCACGTAATGCTTTTACAATTGAAATGGGATTAAAACCTGGATGGTCATAAAAGTATTCATCTTCAAATTGAACAATACACGTTTTAAATTTTTCAGGAATGCCATCATTATGAGGAAATCGCCATTGTCCGTCCGATGCAATATGTGCGCCTAATAGTTTATTATTCTTGCTAGTAATTACTGTAGCCGTAGGGTCTTTAAAAAGCTCTTTTGGTAAGCAAAAATAGTAAACAACCAAAAGCACTAAAAGCACTATTGATTTCTTCTTGTGGGCTTTTATATAGTTAAATAATCTATACATGTACTGCACTATAACGTTGTAGTTGATTTTTCATTAGTTTGCTGTTCTAAATATAATTAAGTTTGAGTGTTTCATCTTATATAGATACGTGGGAAAGTACTTTAATATTCTTAATCTTATCATAATTTTCAGCATTTTTTTTTCTTCGGAAAAGGTAAGCGCTCAGCTAGGGTTTTGTCAAGGGAATTCTGGAGATCCTATCTTTGAAGATAATTTTGGAACAGGACTTCAAGATTCGCCTTTACCATTAGGTGCTACAACATATACATATGCGAATGGAATTGCTCCTGATGACGGACTTTATACTGTAACGAGTAATACCAATTATTTCGATTGGTTTGATGTTGATGATAGAACACCAGATGATGTAAATGGGAGAATGCTTTTAGTAAATTCCGATTTTTCGGTAGGTGAGTTTTATAGAACAACTATCAATGGTTTATGTGAAAATACATCTTATGAGTTTTCTTCATGGATAATAAACTTAACTCCAACAGGAGGGTTCTGTGGTCCAGGCGCTATACCAGTAAATGTTAGGTTTGAAATATGGGATAATACTGATACTAATTTATTAGCTTCTGGAAATACCGGAAATATTGGGAGTTCGGTAACACCAAACTGGCAACAGTATGCTTTGGTTTTTCAAACTATACCAAGTCAAACATCTGTAATCCTCAAAATGATTAACAATGGAAGTGGTGGCTGCGGAAATGATCTAGCAATTGATGATATTGTATTTAAAAGCTGTGGCGATTTTATTTCTGTTACAGATACTGCCAACAGTACAACGGTGTCTTTGTGTAGTAGTCAAACACCATATTCAAGTACATTAACAGCAATGCCTGATAATGCTGTTTTTAGCAATCACTTTTATCAGTGGCAAGAAAGCACTGATGGTACCAATTGGACAGATATTTTGGGAGCAACAAATGTAACTTTGAATGTATCAGGAGTAACAATCACAACATATTATCGAGCAAAAGTGGCAGAATTTGCTACAAATCTGAATAATTCAGATTGTATCACTTTTTCAAGCTCCTATGTGGTTTCTATAGATCAAGCACCAAATGCTCCAACTTTAGAATGTTGGGAAACAGCGACGTTTGATGATGCAATTTGTAATTGGAATGTTATTGGAACACAACCAACACAGCCTACAATTGAGTGCTGGGAAACGACAATATTTAATAACACAACATGTACTTGGGATATTACTGGAGTACAGCCTTTGCCTCCAGTATTAGAATGTTGGGAAGTCGCTACATTTAATACAAATACATGTAGTTGGGATATTTCTGGAACACAGCCAGCTCAACCTAACGTTGCGTGCTGGCAAATAGCTGCGTTTAATGATACTACGTGTTCATGGGAAATTTCAGGAGTACAACCTTTAGAACCAACTGGGCTTGAGTGTTGGCAAATAACAGCTTTTAATGATGCATTATGTACATGGGAAATCACTGGAACACAACCTGAAGTACCAGCTAATTTAGAGTGTTGGGAAACAACATTATTTAATGCTATAACCTGTGATTGGGAAATTACCGGAACACAACCTGAATCGCCTACTAATTTAGAATGCTGGGAATTGGCAACTTTTAATGATACATTATGTACATGGGAAATCACAGGAGCGCAACCAGAAGCACCAACCAATTTAGAGTGTTGGGAAACAACATTATTTAATGCTACAACATGTGATTGGGAAATTATAGGAGCGCAACCTGAAGCGCCTACCAGTCTAGAGTGCTGGGAATTAGTAACCTTTAATAATGCAATTTGTGATTGGGAAATTACCGGAACACAACCTGAAGCACCAACAGATTTAGAATGTTGGGAGATAGCTGCATTTAACGATACAACTTGTGTTTGGGACATAAGTGGGACTCAAATTATTGACTTCATTGAAGAATCTGTAATACTATGTATAGGAGAAAATCTTAGTTTGCAAGCGAGTACAGGCATTGCTAATGCAACATATTTATGGAATACGGCAGATACTACTGAATTTATAACAGTAAGTTCCAGTGGAACTTATACTGTAGTAACCACTAATGGATGTTCAATCGTGGAGAAAACAATTTTTGTGGAGCAGGCAGAAGTACCAAGTATTGAAAGTGTTCAATCAGATGGAAATAATATCGTGATATATATGTCTAATCCTGGTGATTATTTATATTCTTTAGATGGCGTAAATTTTCAATTAGAGAATGTCTTTTATAATGTTAATGGAGGAAAATATGAGATTGTTGTAAAATCATTGGATTGTGATGACTTAGTAACTTTTAATTACTTACACTTTTTTATTCCTAAATTTTTCACACCAAATGGAGATACAATTAATGAGGTTTTCAGCTTAACAGGTATTGAATGTTACGCTTCATCACAGGTTTACATTTTTGATCGCTATGGGAAATTATTGTTCTTTGCAAAAAACAGCTCTGTCAACTGGTTAGGCACTTTTAATGGTAGCCTTTTACCAGCTTCAGATTATTGGTATTTAATTATTATTGAAGGACAGGAGTTTAGAGGGCACTTTACTTTAAAGCGTTAAAATGAATAGTCTACTTTTTAAAGAATTCATACTCGCGTTCTACTTTACAAATTCTTACTTTATACCAATTGTACCAATCTTGTCGCCCTTTTTGTTGCGCAAATAAATGATCGGTTTGTTGTTTCCAGTTTTTAATAGCCTCTAAATTCTCCCAATAGCTAACAGTGATTCCTATATCATTTTTTGCACTTTCAATATTTATAAATCCGTTTTGTTGTTTTGCTAAAACCTCCATTTGCTTAGCCATTTCAGTATAACCTTCTTGGTATTCGGTAGGCATTGAAGTGAAGATGACTGCGTAATAGGTACTGCTATTATCTTTCATAACTTTAAAATTAGACTTCACAGGTTTTAAAGTCTGTGAAGTCATTTATATATTTATTTCTCAACGGTTATCCAACGGCCTTTGTTTCTTACAAAGAAGTCATTGTCATACATGGCTTCAACTTGAGTTCCTGGTAAATAATAAGTGCCTAGATAAGCAGCATTGAGCATAACGGTAAAAACCTTAGTGCCATATTTCCCTTTTGAAGGTAAATCAAAATAGAAATTCACGCGATCATCTCTTATATCTGTATAACGCGCTGAGCTCGTTGTAGTATCTCCAAAAGCGGTAAAACGGGTATTGACAATTTCCCAGCCTGAAGGGAAAATTTGAGTCAATGCCACATCTCGTAGCGATTGGTTTTTTAAGTTACTCACACTTACCCTAGCCACAATATCTTGCCCTTGTTGAAGCTTAGATGCATCCAGACGATTTCCTTTTAAATCTTGATAAATTACAGAGACACTCAAACCACGTTGTTCTGTTAATTCTTGTCCTAAAGGTAGTTTTCCAGAATTTAAAACCCGTACATAAACCAAATTACTGGCTTCATTTTCTAGTTTCAAAGTATTGAATCCACCATTAACTAGTAATTCGCGTTGTGCAATGGTGCTTTTGGTTTCAATAAATTCTGTTTTACCATTAAAAGTATAGCTAAACTTCATGTCTTTTCCTCCGTTAGCATCTACTAATTTCGCCATGGCTAATAAGCTGTAAGCAGTGGTTTGCGTGCTCATCCAATGATCACTTGATAAGGCTTTGGCGATGTATTCTGAAAGCTCTCTTGCTTTAGGATCTTTAGTAATAATCATCGTTTCTAAAGCCATTGCTCTATTTCTATCTACCGAACCATAAGTATAGTAATTATATTTTGGCGGTTTAAAATCAATATTAGCTAATCTTGATAAGTGTTCGCTAGCTTCTTTTTGACCAGCTAAAGCATAGGCTGCAGCTAACCGCCATTTAGCTTCATTAGAAATTTCACTAAACTCTCGTAATCTATTCATAGATGCTAAATCTGGATTTCCTGCTAGTGCCAATGTATATAAACGATAGGCTTGAGCTAAATCAGAATTGTGATTTCTATAGCTAGGTCGCCAATCTCTAGCAGCTTGTTTTTGATAACGTAACCAGTTACTTTTAAAGGTAAGTGGTAATACAAACCCTTTCTTTTCAGCTTCTATCATAAAATGACCAGAATAACTTGTTCCCCAATCATTGGCTGTATGTTCTCCTATCCAATAGCTCATACCACCATTTGGTCGTTGGAAATTCCCCAAACGTTTAATGCCGTTTTCAATATTAGATTGAATTTCTTGCTTCTTTTCATATTTTAAATCAAAAATATCGCTTAAGTATAACTGTGGAAACACACTAGATGTCGTTTGCTCAACACAGCCATGTGGATAACGAATTAAGTACTCTAGTCGTTTTGAGAAATCCATTGGAGGCAATGTTGAAAATTCTACAGTCGCTGTATTTGTTCCAGGAACTCCAAAGGTTGAAAATTCTAGGGATTGGGATGTTTTTGCCCTTAATTTAGCATTTTCATATTTAGAGGTTATTGGGTTTGGATTTACAACATCTAATTCTACTTTGTATGTCGATTTTTCACCATTTCCAGTGGCAATAACTTCTATTGTATTAATGCCTTTTGCTTTGCTTACATCTAGCTTGAAGTAAGCCATTTGCTCATCGGGTTTTGCGAATGTGAGTTGTTGTGAGTTGTTTCCAACAACTGAAATACCGTCACTTAATTTCAAGCTGAGGTTCACGTTTTTTACGTTTGGTTCCATAGCAAATACAGTTACCGGAAGCGTTACTTTTTCACCAGGACTTAGTTTTCTAGGAAGTGTCGCTAATACCATTAAAGGTTTTTTAACTTCTACCGATTTGTCTGTACTTCCATAAGCTTCAGTGTCATTGTTTCCAGCAATAACCATAGTACGAACTGCTCCAACATAATTAGGCATTTTAATTTTATGGAATTTTCGTTTTCCAGCTTCTAATTTAAAAGGACCTAAATAGGTGACTACAGGTTTAAAACGATTGGCTTTTTTGTTTTTACCTTTAGCTGCGCTTCCATCACCTCCAATAGCAAACACTTGGTCTATGCTTCCTGAATACGCACCTATTACATCATCAAAAATATCCCAGGTTTTTACGCCAAGGGCTTCACGAGAATAGAATTTACTCCAAGCATTAGGTGTTTTAAATCGTGTTAAGTCTAATAATCCTTCTTCTACCATAGCGATAGTATAAGTCATTGATTTTTTGTTTTTTTCTGAAACTTCAACTTCGAACTCTTGTTCTGGCCTTAGTACACTAGGCATTCTTAATTCTGGCTCTAAAATTGTTTTAGGATCTTCTACCAAAATAGGAATCACACCATATAATCGAATTGGTAAATCGTTACTGGTTATAGCGTGTGGTTGCAATAATGAAATGTTAACAAATACGTTTGGTGCCATTTCTGAAGTGATAGGAATAGCAACTGTTGTTTCTCCTTTTTTTGTTTTTACCCATTTATATTCAATAACCTCAGAACCGTTTTCGATACTTACTAATGCACGTCCTTCATGACCGGAGGGGAATTTAATTGTTGCGGTTTCCCCAACATTATATTTATTCTTATCTGATGCAAAGACTAACATTTTTGCCGCTTCTTTGTCATTTCCAGTTGACATACCTGACCAGTTTTTGTAGAAATAAGCTGTACGTCCAGTAGCATGACCACTCACAGGATCATAAATTCTAATCAGGTATCTGCCTCTTTCATTTTCTGGAATTTTAATTGTAAATGTTGTTTTTCCGTTAGTATTAGTTGATACTTTTTTATTTAAAATGGGTCTGTGATAGCTGCTCGACACATAATTAGATAAGTTGTCGTAAGAAGAATTCCACCACCAACGCCATTCTACTTTATAGACTTTAATTTCAAGATTATCACGTTTTACAGGCTTACCATCTTTATCAACAACTGCTAAATCAAAAGTTTGATTAGTGTCTGTAAAATAAGAACCATAATAGTTGCCTTTTGGAGACTGCAACCCTACATACGATTCATATGGTGAATAGGTTTTGGTGAAGGCATCTAGAGAAAAATCACCTCCATTTTCAAAAGCTCTTACTAAAAATTGCGCGTTGAGCATTCCTGGTGCATTTTTGCCAATATCTAATTTTGTTTCAATTTTAGTGAGACCATTCTCGTCTAGATGACCTTCAAAAACATTGAGTTCTTCGGTATTAAATTGACGTGTAGGATCTGTAAAGGTGTAACCTTTGTAATTTTTAAAACTAGTATATGACCTACTGAATTTGGCTTTGATTTCAGCTTTAATATTTTTTGCTGGAGCTCCATGTAACCATTTCACATCAAGAGTTCCGTTTAATGGTGTTGTGCTTGAAAGTATATCTTGTTCAAAGTTGACTTTAATTTTAAGTCGATTTGGCTTTACAGTTTCAACTTTTAAGGATTTATAAAACTGAGCACCTCCTACAGATACTTTTGCATTGTAATTCCCTGTTTTTCCTTCGGAAACTGTTGGTACAATAAACGTATAGAAGTTGTTGACGTTATTTGTTGTAACGTTTTTGTAAACGAGTTTGCCGTTTGGGTCAGTGACTTCCATTTTTACAGGATGTCCTTTTGGAAGCTCGTTAGCTTTGTCATTTAACATAAAGGTTAAGAATAATGAATCTCCAGGACGCCATACACCACGTTCACCATAAATGTAACCTTTAAGTCCGCGTTGCAATCTGTTTCCTGAGACATCAAACTTGCTTAAGGACAGCGAATTTCCGTCGGTAAGTCTTAAATAACTTGTATTGTTTCCTTTTTCAATAATTGCAAAAGCAGCATGTTTATTGGCTTTATATGTTGCTAAACCTTCATTATTAGTAGATATAGAACCAATTTTTTGTTGTTGAAAGTTGTACAACTTAATTGTTGCATTTGCTTCAGGGTTAGTGTTTAAAATATTAGTGATGGCAAAATAGTATGTATTATCTGCACCTTGTTTTGTAATGACGCCTAAATTTGAAGCTAAGAGGTTTTGCGATATGATCTTATTTTCGTTGTAATAAGCATCGTTACAAGGGTTTTTACGTTGTCTCCAATTGTAGGTGTAGTTTCGATATCTATAGGTGCGATTATCCCAATATTCTTCTTCTTTTAGATCTTCATCTTCAGTATTAGTGTCTGCATAATCACCTTCATAATAATAGTCTTCTTCGTAATAGTAGTCATCATATTCATCATCTTCGTTGAGAGCACTTTTAGAATTTGCTTCACAATCATACAATGAATAGTTTTTATTGTAATCTAATTCGACACGGTAAATAGCTCCAGGGTCGGCTTTAAAAATTTTTGATAAATCCACACTGTAGGCTTTCCATTTTCCTAAGTTTTCTGCTGCAGATTGTAATTGTATGGTTTGTTTTGCAATACGACGACCAACACGTTTTATTTCGTGTTGATTATTGCTACTCATTGGATTGTCTTGAAGAAATTGTAGGACATTATCTTCAAATATTTTAATGACTCTAAGGTTTACGGCACTTAAATTAACGGCCTCAAAATTGAATTTAAGCTCGTTAGAATTAGGTAAAATGGTTCCGTTGCTAATTAAGCGAACTTGTGGTTTTAATTCTTCAAAAGAAATGGCTTCGGAAAATGGATGCTTTAGTTTATAACCATCAGAGTTTTTAATGCCTTGAAAAACATCAACTTGAATATTACCGACTAACTTTCTGTCTGGATATACTTTTAAAACATTTCCAACAACAATAAATTTTGGATTTTTTACGTTTTGAATCGTGACTAAACCATCAAAATTTTGCTGTGCTTTAATTGGATCAGAAAAGTTAATGTATAAAAATTGCTCTGGACTTTTGTAGGCTTCTACATTAACAATCTTGAAGTTATTAATGCCAGGGATTTGAATTTTGTTTTCGCCTTTGTTTTCAGCATGTATTGACTTTCCATTCCATTTGATTAAAATTTCAGAATCTTCAACTAAACGGTTAATACTATCTATTCTAAACTCAAAATACTTTGAATAATCACTTAATTCATTGAATTGTAATTTTAATTTTTTTCCATTTTGAGTAGCCTCTACTAAAGTTTTGGCATTATCTATAGAAATGATATCGGCAGATTTAATAACAGCCTCTAAGTATTGCCATTTTTTACTATAAGATTGCAAATCGTTTGTGCTTATGCTGAAATTTGGTGTTATAGTTTTAAATCGAAACACATAATCTTCATAATCCTTAGGCATATCTTTGTATATCTTGTCTAGTTTTACCACAACAGTATATTCTGTTCCTGGATCTAGATACTCATCTGGAATAAAAACTAATGTATGCTTATTGGTTGCTTTTAATGTGCCATCAGTATGAGGTGAAATACGTATAATATGATCTGTAATTTCTTTGTCTATTTCCCAACCTTGAACATCGTTAGCTAAATTAATTGTAATGGATTGGGTAACCGATTGTAAACCAGAAGATGTATAACTTATATAATCTCTAAACTTAAATAAGTTGTCAGTTTCTTGAGTAACTTCATCTTTTTTCTTGCAGGAAAGAATTAGAGTGAAGCACAAAATGAGTGTGGAAAGCTGTTTTAGTCTCATGGTTTGGATCTGTTTATTGGTTTGTATTTTAAAAGTTCAAACCATCATTTGATAGTCGAATACTATAAAGTTAAAGTATTCAATAAGCTTTTTGGTTTAGGTTTTGTTATGTGTAATTAAAAAAATAGAATTCGTTATCAATTGGATAGAATTCGTTTTTAGTAGGTGAAATAATTTAATGGATTATTTTTTATAAATCCCAATTCTTAATTCACCTTTATCATTCATTGTAGCACGATACATGCCAGCGGTATTAAATTCGGCAACCATATTCCCGTTTTGGTCAACAGCTACAATACCTCCATCACCACCAAGTTCTGGGACTTTATTTTGTATCACTTCTTGAGCAGCTTCTTTAAGTGTCAAGCCTTTGTATTGCATTAATGCCGAAATATCATGTGCTACCATCGCACGAATAAAATATTCCCCCCAACCAGTACTTGATACAGCGCATGAATTATTATTAGCATAGGTTCCTGCTCCAATAATTGGCGAATCACCAACACGACCATAGCGTTTATTAGTCATGCCACCTGTTGAAGTACCAGCTGCAAGATTTCCATCTTTATCGAGTGCAGCACAGCCTACAGTTCCAAATTTTGAATTTTTAATATCGGCATCATAGAACGCTGTTTTAGCATCATTTTCTTTTTTAGCTTCGGAAGCTTTTACACGTTCAAGAGATTTAAATCGTTTATCAGTAAAAAAGTAATTTGGTTCAACAAGTGTTAAGCCTTGTTCTTTAGCATAGGTCTCTGCTCCAACTCCAGCCATCATAACGTGTGGCGATTTGTCCATAATTATTCTTGCTAAATTTATAGGGTTTTTAACGCTTGTTGTTCCTGCTGATGCACCAGCATTTAATGTTTTTCCATCCATTATAGATGCGTCTAGTTCGTTGGTTTCGGCATTGGTAAATACAGCTCCTTTTCCAGCGTTGAAGAGCGGAGAATCTTCCATTACATTAATCGTTCTTTGAACAGCATCAAGACTGGTTCCTCCATTCTTTAAAATGTTATAACCCACTCTAATTGCTTCTTCTAGCTTCTTTTTGTATTCGGCTTCACGTTCTGGAGTCATATTCTTTTTTAGAATAGTCCCAGCACCTCCATGAATGATAATGGCAAATTCAGCTTTTGGTATTTTGTCATTCTCTGAAGAATTTCTAGTTATATTCTCTGGATGCTCATCGGGATTTGGTACTAATTCACCACAGCTAAAACAGATTAAAAAAAGAAAAATTAAAAGGATAGATGGTCTCATGTTTAGATCGAATTTATAAGTGCTTTAAAGTTACATTTTTAAGTAAGATGCTTCAAGTAGAAATGACTTTTTATTAGTAACTTCGCATCAAAATTTAATAATTCATAAAATTTAAGCATATATGGAAGCTACTGCTACCGATTTCGGAATAAAAGACGCCTTAAAACAATTAGGTGTAAATGAAGTAAATGATGGAACTTCTACAGGTTCAAATAATTTTTCTAATGGTGATATTATTGAATCTTATTCTCCTGTTGATGGGCAATTAATAGGTAAAGTAAAAACGACAACAAGAGAAGATTATGAAATAGTAATGGCTACAGCAACTGAAGCTTTTAAATCTTTCAGAAATATGCCAGCGCCACAAAGAGGTGAAATCGTTCGTCAATTTGGAAATAAATTAAGAGAATTAAAAGAGCCGTTAGGTAAGTTAGTATCTTACGAAATGGGGAAATCTCTACAGGAAGGCTATGGTGAAGTTCAAGAAATGATTGATATCTGTGATTTTGCTGTTGGGTTATCAAGACAATTAAACGGACAAACAATTCCATCTGAACGTCCAGGACATGTTATGAGAGAGCAATGGCATCCAATTGGTGTTGTTGGTATTATCTCTGCTTTTAATTTTCCTGTTGCTGTTTGGGCTTGGAATACAGCTTTAGCTTGGATTTGTGGTGATGTATGTGTGTGGAAAGGGTCTGAAAAAGCACCTTTATGTGCCGTTGCTTGTCAAAATATAATTGCTGATGTATTAAAAGAAAATAATTTACCAGAAGGAATTTCTTGTATCATCAATGGAGACTACAAAGTAGGTGAGATGATGACTACAGATGCTAGAATTCCTTTAGTATCTGCAACAGGATCTACTCGTATGGGAAGAATCGTTGGAGCTACAGTAGCAGAACGTTTTGGTAAATCCTTATTAGAGTTAGGTGGAAACAATGCAATTATTATTACACCTTCTGCAGATTTAAAAGTGGTTGTTCCTGGTGCTGTATTTGGTGCAGTTGGAACTTGTGGACAACGTTGTACTTCTACACGTCGTCTAATTATTCACGAATCTGTTTATGATAAAGTTAGAGATGCCATTGTTGGTGCTTATGGACAATTAACAATAGGAAACCCATTAGATGAGAAGAATCATATTGGGCCATTAATTGATCATGATGCTGTAAATACATATTTAGCTGCTATTGAAAAAGCAAAAGCTGAAGGAGGAAATGTTTTAGTTGAAGGTGGTGTTTTAGAAGGTGAAGGATACGAAAGCGGATGCTACGTAAAACCAGCTATTATTGAAGCTGAGAATCATTTTGAAATTGTACAACACGAAACATTTGCGCCAATTTTATATCTAATGAAATATTCGGGAGAGGTAGAAAATGCTATTGATCAACAAAATGGTGTTGCTCAAGGATTATCATCTGCAATTATGACAAATGAAATGAAAGAAGCTGAAAAATTCTTATCATATGCTGGTTCAGATTGTGGTATTGCTAATGTAAATATCGGAACGTCTGGTGCTGAAATTGGTGGTGCTTTTGGAGGTGAAAAAGAAACAGGTGGTGGGCGTGAGTCTGGATCTGATGCTTGGAAAGTATACATGAGAAGACAAACAAATACAGTAAACTATTCAGACGAATTACCTTTAGCACAAGGGATTAAATTTGATTTATAGTCTGTAGTTTTAATAAATAAAAAAACCACATCAATTGATGTGGCTTTTTTATTTCATATCGTATTTATTACAGTTTAATTGGTTTGTAACATTTAATGTTAGTAATGTACTTATTCAGTATGGTTAAGGCTCTCATTCTATTAGGTGTTATAGTATTATTTATTATTATAATGCTTGTTTATATATTTTTATTCACAGTTATTTCTAATCGTTGGGATGAAAAATATTACACTTTACAATTCATTGTTTTTATGTTAGTTGGTATTCTTATTTGTTTCTGTTATTGGTATTTCTTTGTTGCAAACTTTTTATTCGTTTAAACATCGTTATTAATACTCTTGATACAAAGGGAAGTATAACAATAATTGATGCTGTGAGAGTTTAAAAATCGAAGTGTTAAAGGCTGATTTTATTTTAAGGACTTTTAAGCGTTAAGTTGTTTTATAGTTAAACGAAAAAGAAATTTAACCTATTAGACAATGAAATTAGACATGAAACTTACAAGTATTAAAATGATTGCCTTTTTGGCCCTATTTGTATTAATGTTTTTTACATCTTGTAACGATGACGAATCCCAAATCGATATTCCTCCGCAGTTAGAGTTAGATTTAGAAACTGTAAATGCAACTATAGTAGAATGTGAATGGGTAATTACTTATTTATTAGCCCAAGGCAATGACATCACATTAGAATATGCTGATTATACCTTTAGTTTTAATGTAGATGAAACATTTGTAGCTACAGATGGTACAACAACACATCTTGGAATTTGGGTGGCACAGCAAGTTAATACTGGTGAAATTGTACTTGCAATCTCAGCGACTACATTTACTAATGAGATTAATGATTTCTATTTTATCACATCTTTAGATGTTGGTGTATTTCACTTAGAAGGCATGTTATTTGGCTTAGAAGGCGAATCTGAACATATATTAACACTCGAGAAAGACTGTGATTTATAAATTTTAAAGGATAATATCACTTCTAATAGTCTGTGAATTTAATCTTTAAAAGAGACTTATATTAGTTAGTTGTAAAAACCCGCTTTAGTTTTCTAAAGCGGGTTTTATATAATAAAGAAAGGTTTTTGAGCTAACTCAGTCTATTAAGTTTTACCATTGTTTTTGGGTAGTACTTAAGCTTTGATATAAAAAATAAGCTTCGGTGAAATAACTAGGGAGATCCATGACTTCTAAATTTCCATAAGCGTAATTCCCAGTATTATCTATAATTTTTATTCCCATTTCTGTTGAATTATAAAACCCAAGATAACCTGTAGCATTAGTTAGATTGTTATTACCCTTAAGGACATAAAATTGGTCTTCAGTTGTTGAACTAGGGAGAACATTTCCTAATTGTGAAAATGTTCCCGATACCGTATCATCAGATATAAGCACTTTATTATTTATTGTTCCAGCTGCTTGAGCGTTATATTTAAAGGCAAACACATAGCTAGCATTAGGAATATTATGACCATTATCACTTGCTAATGTGAAATTTGTGCTTGAAAACGTAGTTATAATTTCAGAATTATATTCACTATCAGATGTAGCGTCTTTAGAAACGTTATTTAAACGTAGGGCAAGTGTATTGTATTCAGCTTCTGTAACGGCAATCCAATTACCATCTTCTGCAGCGACATATGCTGCTTCAGAGGTCGTTAAAAAAGAAGCTATATCATCTAAGTTATTTAAATTAATAGTAGCATTCGATGTGGTAGAAGTGTTAGAATCACTAATAGAAATTACAGCATTAATTATTGGATTGGTTTCAAAGTCGAATGCAAAAGCATTGGCTACTGTTAATTCTCCTGTACTTGGATTAATACTTAATGCTCCAGAAGGTGTTTGAGAGGTGATACTAAAGCTTAAGGGAGTATTACTTGTAGCTTGGATATTGCCAACAATGTTATTTATAGTTGGGTTTTCATCAAAATTTAGGATTAGATCTTGAACGCTAATTCCGGCATTTTCTACATCATCATCATTATTACTACATGCAAATCCAATAAGTATTAATGCAAAAGCTAATATTTTGGTTAGTTTGAATGTTGTTTTCATAATTTGTGGTCTTTAAAATTGGTTTATAAACAATATCAGTTAAGTAAAATATATATATAATATTTGTTGATAGCATTACAAAAGTCGGAAACACATAAGGGTGTTTAATAAAAAAAATTACCTGTGGTTACAAAAACTGTATGAATGGTAGTTATTTATGTAGCATTGAGTTTTTTTAGATAAATATCTATTTGGTTGTTGCTCCTTGATGGAGTAACCTAATTACACTTATAAAAATAATTAATAAGAAAAACCGTTTCATCTATATAAGACGGTTTTTTTATGCTTTTATCTTTGGAACCATTTTTGAAAGCATATAATTAAACTTATAAAACGTTTTTAGGTCTTAGATATATGAAACAGAAAGATATTCAGCATTTATACTGGAGAGCAGGTTTTGGAATAACACCAAATCAACGTCATCTCTTATCAAAAAAGCAGAAACATCAAGTTATAGAACAGCTGTTTTTAGAATCTTCAAGTCTAACAGGATTGGAAGTCAATACTTCGGAATTAGATCATTTTACAGCACAGATATTGATAGACAAAAAGAGTAAGCGAAAAGAATTTATTGATAAAAGCACAGAAAAGCTTAAAGAATTTAATGTGCTTTGGGTAAACAGACTTATAACCTCAAATGAAACATTAAGAGAGAAAATGACATTATTCTGGGCCAATCATTTTGTGTGTCGTGACCAGAATATTTTTCATGTACAACAGTATAATAACACATTAAGAGCTTATGCTTTAGGTGATTTTGGTGGTTTTGTTAAAGCTATTTCTAAAGAAGCAGCGATGTTAAAGTATTTAAACAACAAGCAAAACAGAAAGCAAAAGCCTAACGAGAATTTTGCAAGAGAGCTGATGGAGTTGTTTATGTTAGGAGAGGGGCATTATACTGAACAAGATATAAAAGAAAGCGCGAGAGCTTTTACAGGTTATAACAACAATTTTGAAGGCGAGTTTGTGTTAAGAGATCGTCAGCATGACTACGATTTTAAAACATTTTTTGGGCATACAGGTCGCTATGATGGTGATGATATTATTGATATCATATTAAAACAAAAGCAATGTGCTCGTTTCGTATGTCGAAAAATATTTAGCTATTTTGTAAATGAAAGTATTGATGAAACTCGTGTAGAAGAATTGACAACAATTTTCTATAAAGATTATAATATTGAAAATCTTATGCGACATATATTTATGTCAGATTGGTTTTATTCTGAAGATCATATTGGCACAAAAATAAAATCTCCAGTAGAGCTTATAGTAGGCATATGTAGAACCGTTCCTGTGCAGTTTAAAAACACAAAGGACCTTCTAAAAATACAAAGCCTTTTAGGCCAAATACTTTTAAACCCTCCAAATGTTGCTGGATGGAAAGGTGGAAAAAATTGGATTAATAGTAATACAATTATGGTACGTTTAAAATTACCATCAATTCTTTTAGCTAACGCTGAAATTTCAATAAAAAAGAAAGGTGAGTTTGAAGATCGTTTTAAAAAGTATTACCAAAAGAAAAGAAAAAATAAGTTTGTTAGTGTAAAAGTAGACTGGGGAACATTTGATGGGCATTTTGAAAATGAATCTTTTAATACGTTAAGGACTTATCTTATCATACCTACATTAAGTAAAGGAACAAATACTTATACCGAAACATTAAGCAAATCTTCAAAAAGAGATTTTTGTGTGCAGTTAATGTCATTACCCGAATATCAAATGTGTTAATTATGGATAGAAGACATTTTTTAAAACAATCATCATTAGCAAGTAGCTTATTTTTTGTGCCAAGTTTTGTAAAAGCATTTGAGAATTCACTTACAACTAGTTTTGGGTATAAGCGTTTAGTGATTATTCAGCTTTCGGGAGGAAATGATGGTCTTAATACAATTATACCATTTAATAATGACGATTATTATCGCAATCGACCAAGCATTGCTTTAGGTAAAAATGATATTATAAAAGCAACCGATGAACTTGGATTTCATGCAAGTTTATTGCCATTAAAAAAACTATATGATAAAGGGTATTTAACAATTATAAACAACGTAGGGTATCCAAATCCAAATCGATCACATTTTAGAGCTACAGATATTTGGCAAACAGCAAGTGGGTCAGATCAAAATTGGCAAACAGGTTGGATTGGACGATATTTAGATGAATATGGTAGTAAGCCTTACAATGCTATTGAAATAAACGATAGTTTATCGTTAGTTTTAAAAGGGCAAAAATCTAATGGTATAGCTGTTAAAGATCCATATATACTTTTTAAAACGTCACAGGACCCCTATTTTAAAAACGTATTAAAATATTATCAAGACGAACATTTAAGTGAGCATAATTTAGGATATTTATATAAAACCATGATTGCTGCAGAGTCATCGGCAAAGTATATTTTTGAAAAACATAAAACCGTTTCCAATACATTTGAATATCCAGGTAATGCCTTTGGAAAACAATTAAAGACGACGGCTAAATTGATAAATTCAGGAATAGAAACTAAAGTGTTTTATTCATCTCTCGATGGATTTGATACGCATGCAGGACAATTGAATAGTCAAGCCCGTTTATTGAAAGTTTATGCTGAAAGTATTGAAGCTTTTGTTAGCGATTTGAAACAACAAGGCACTTTTAATGATACACTTATTATTACGTTTTCAGAGTTTGGTAGACGTGTAAAACAAAACGCTGCTAATGGGACCGATCATGGTGCAGCAAGTAATTTGTTTATTATTGGAAATCAACTAAAAACACCAGGCTTTTATAACAAACTTGCTAGCTTATCAGATTTAGATGATAATGGTGATTTAAAATATAATGTAGACTTTAGATCTGTTTATGCAACAGTTCTAGATAAATGGTTAGCTGTTGAAGATAAAACGATTTTAAACAAATCATTTTCAAAATTAGATTTCATTTAATTTAAAAAAAACAAAAACCTTATTTCAATATCGACAAGTCGATTGCGAAATAAGGTTTCATATAATTGATTAATAGCACTACTAAAATCGGAAAAATTTAGTGGGCTTTAGAAAAAAAACTATAAGAGGTAAAAAAAACTGTATGAATGGTAATTATGTTATAAACAATAAGATAATATTAATTAGTTTTAAAATCCAATTTCAGATAAAAAAAGACAGAAAAACAAAAACCTTATTTTATTTTCGATAACATCGAGGTGAAAATAAGGTTATGTGAATTGATTAATAGCAGCGCTAAAATCGTAAAAATTAAGGATGCTCTAGAAAAAAAACTATAAGAGGTAAAAAAAACTGTATGAATGGTTTTTTTTTGAAAATTTAATAGATTAACTGTACTTAGTTTTTGTGAAATTCGAGTTGCTTCTTGGTGAGAATTGTAAATTTCTTTGTTTTGCTTTTTTGAATATGTCAACAACTGACACCTAATTAATAATCAGGTTTTTCATACAATTAGTTTAGGATTTAGTTTTTGACGCCTAATTGTTAGGTTTTCAGCGAATTAAGTTGTTTTACTTTGTTTTATTTTTTATTTTAAAGTGCTATTAATCAATAAATAATGAATTATGAAATTACTACTCAAGTTAATTATTATTTCTTCTTTTGCTTTTTTTTCTTCTTGTTCTAAAGAAGAGTTAAATAATGAAAATAATTTAAATCGAGAATTAAAAGATGAAAAAGGATGTGAAACAGCATTTGCTTATGGCAAAGAAGATGAAGCTACGTGCTTTTTAAATGATCAAGACTTAAATTCTAATAGATGGGGTTGGTCTATAGGGCCTATTACTGAAATACATAATGAGTCTTATCAAATTTATCAAGCAGCTGGTCGATGTCTTCTTGAAAACGGAACGTTAATAGGAACTTTAAATGTTGTGTATGAAGATGGTTATGTTTTGGTAGATTTTGTTGCTAGTGAAGGGTTTGGTTTCTTTGAGACACATTTGTATGTTGGAAATGAAAAATACCCAAGAAAAAGGAATGGGCAATTTACTGTAGCCCCAGGGCAATACCCTTATAGTCATGATATCCCAGAAGGCACTTCAAATGATCCTTATAAGGTAGATGACGTTGAAGGTGAAATTTATATTATTGCGCATGCTGTTGTTTGTCCTTTTAAGAAAGAAGAGAATAATAATGTAAATTAAATGATGAGTACAGTTAAATAGAATATTAAAGCTAATTAAGTGACTGTTTAACTGTACTTTACTTTTCGCAAAATCCGAACCACTTCTTGGTAAGAATTGTAAACGTCTTTACTATGTTTTTTAAAATAAGGTTTAGCTTCATTTAATTTAATGATAGCATCTTGAAATTGGTTAAAGTAACAAATAAGATAAGTAGCAGGAATATTTTTAAGATCTAGTTCTTCATTTTTGCTTAGTGTTAAACCTTTCTTTAATTTGTCTAGTATAGCACTGTTCGCATTATAATAATGATGTAATATTTTTTTGTCAAATTGTGGTGGTTTAAAGAGCAACCTTGTTTCAATATTGTAATGTGCATTATCTTCAAAATTAATAATGGTTTCCTCTAATTTGTAATATTTATTTTCATTTTGAAACCCTAGACTTACATATTCTATAATCTTAAATGTGTTGTTGTTATAAGTGATTGAGACTTCATCTAAAGTAGAAAAAAACAAACGCACCTGTTCATTAATTAATTCAATGTCAACACGAGAAAAGAACACCTCCCCTTTAATCATTTTTTCTTGCCCAGACCAGCATAACACAAAATACTCTTTAAACACTTTATATTGTGGATTAAAATCTTTTCTCATATTCATAAAATCAAAAACACCATCTAAAGTATATTCAATATTGTTTTGAGCATGAGTTTCTATTTCACTTACAGTTTTAGAGTTTGCATCTTTAATTTCGAAATCAAAAACTTTAGGCATACTTATGCTTCCATCTCTAAAAAACACCGAACCACCATAATATTTCCAAATATTTTTACGAAGCGAAGTAATTTTATTAATAGCTCTAATAGTAACTAGGCCTACAACTTTGTTATCTGGTAAATGTGGAAAGGGTATATTTTCATATTGAACAATTGGAGGGTTTGTGAGATATGCATTAATAAGGTTTTGAATTTTACTATCATCAAAAAAATTAACACCTATAATTTTATTATCTTCATCTTCAACGCCAATAACGATATAAGAATTGTTTTTCGGGTTGCTGTTAGACAGTGCACAAACATGTTTTAAAAACTTTGCTTTACCTTCTTTATGAGTAATGTCGACTTTTCGTTTTTTGTCATAAAAACTATTCTCATCATTGTGAGCTAATAAGTTTTTAATAAGTAGTCGTTTATTAATCATAGTGCTTTTGCTAAAGAGGAAATTTTTTAATTCATAGTTTCAGTTTCACCAATGATAACTCCAAAGTTCCCATCTAATTGCTCCCATTTTTTTTTCGGAAGGTAAGTTCTCGACACAAATCCATCGAGATATAACGCATTTTTACAACCGTTGCTTTTAAAAAACTCAGCAAAATCATATAATGTTATCAACTCTTTTGACATTGCAAACAATACATTTCCGTTAGGTAAAATACCAACACCATTCCTTATATGTAAGTGTTTAGACCCTTTTGAAAATACCGGATGAATAGTATTATTAATTACAAGCATTGGTCCAGATTGTGTAGCATAAGAAATGTTAGGGCTTTGGGCAAAATCTATTGTTTTACAAATTACACCTTTGTTTTTTTTAGTAATATAAAAGATGCCATTAGGCTGTAGATAAAAATTACCATAAGCTGTTTTTATTGTGTCTATTGGAGCTTTTACAATTCCATTTTCTATATATAGACCTTGTGGTGATCCATCTTTTAAGTACATGCCACCATTCATTGCAAAAATGAGTTTTTGACTTCGTTTATTAAGTTCTTCTTTTAATGCCTTATGATTTCTGAAGCGAATACCTTCATTATTTTGTAGGTAGAATTTTAGCGTTTGTTTTTTTAAATCGACCACGTGAGTAATAAACCGAGAATCGCTAATGTCTTGATTGCGTTTAAATGCAAAAAAAACAATAGCCAAAATAGTAATTCCTAAAGCACAGAGTATTCCATTTTTTTTCATCTTATATCTTGTCACCTGTTAATCATAATTTTTTTCCGCTACTATAGAGCTAGTTTTAGTAATTATTTTTATCGTATTCTATATAGAATTAATACCAAACATGACAAATTTATGACTTGTAGCTTTCTTAATTCTATTTGTTGTTTCTGTTTAGTTCATGTGTTTTTTAATGCTTAAGGGACTTCGTGACCTTGACAAGCCACTAAGATTTTAAACCAATCTTCTAATTCTAAGTTAATAGTAGCAGCAATTGCTGCATCAGAAATTCTTTTTTTATTTGTGGTTCCAATTACGGGGTGAATTTTCGATGGATGCCTTAAAACCCAAGCCAATAATAGTTGATCTTCTGTAGCATTATATTTCTCTAATAAATCTCCAAGTTGTTTATGAATTCGTCTTGTTTGTTCGTTATCTTCTCTAAAAACAGTTCCTAAAGGCGACCAAGCCATTGGTGTAATAGCTTTTGTCGTTATATGGTCTAGAGACCCATTATGCATTGCTGTATGTTGTGTTAAGGAAAATTCGATTTGATTAACAGAAATTTCAACAGATTTAGAGAGTAAATCTACTTGTAAAGGAGTGAAATTAGAGACTCCAAAATTTGCAATTAACCCTCTTTCCTTTAGATATGAAACAGCTTCTGCAATTTCATCAGGTTGCATTAATGGGCTTGGTCTATGTAATAATAATAAATCTAAATAATCAGTTTTTAAATTTTTTAAAGACGTTTCAACAGACCAGATAATATAAGATTTACTATAATCATAATGTTTGACTGTATTTGTTCTATTGTCACTTTCAAGTTGTATACCACACTTACTTATGAGTTCAATAGTATTTCTTTTGATGCCACTTTCTGAAAACGCTATACCAAAGTCAATCTCAGTAGTATAGCCTCCATAAATGTCTGCGTGATCAAAAGTTGTGATTTCTTGGTCAATACAATGTTGCATGAGCTCAATCATTTGATTTTTTTGAAGTTGTTTACCCCAAACGCCCCAAGTCATAGTGCCTGCAATTAATCGAGAATATTTCACTTTTTTTTCTGTTTATATAGGTTTTTATGCAATTCATGTATAAAAATAGTCAAATCTATAAGAAGAAAGTATCATTGTTATGTAATTATTAAAACTCCCAAATCATGAAATTTTTAAGCCATTACAAAGCTGCAATTTATAGCGTTTTATTCGTGTTTTTGTTAAGTAGTTGTTCTAAAGAATTTGAAACAGAAACTTTCGAGAATAGTAGTTTAGTTAGCGTTAAGATTCAAGGTACCCAAAGCGTGTTAAGTAAAGCAAATATTGAAATATTAGATGTACAACTTAGAATTTTGGAAGATGAAACAGATCCTAATGCTTGGGTAAGTTTAAATACAGTTAATACTGGAATTCATGATTTAACAGAAATTACTGATGATCATGTGATAACCTTAGTCGATTTTGAAGAAGTACCAATAGGTTTTATTTATAACATCAAATTAGTTTTAGGAAATCAAAACACGACTGTTAAAAACGGACTTGAGTATGTTCTGAATATAGCTCCTGAATATCAAAATGCATCAATTAATGTTATTGAAAAACAACTGAACGCTAATAGGTTATACGATTTTTTAATAGAATTTAATATTGACGAGTCTATTAGTTTTTCTACTGAAGGAGAAGCAAACCTCAACCCTAAAATGAACACATTATTAAGACGATTTGAACTATTCTAGTAAGAGATTATTTTTTTATAAAAAACAAAAAACAGCGCTATTAGTGCTGTTTTTTAAGTTTTAACCAATTCTTAACAGCAACACAGAAATTTTTTTAACAATTTGCGTCCTAAACTAAACAGAGCGACTCATAACGTTTAAAACATATAAATAATGGAACAAACAGGTACGATTGACATTAAGAGCATTAATGAGAAAATAGAAAAAGAAAGTGCTTTTGTTGATTTGTTGATGATGGAAATAAATAAAGTCATCGTTGGACAAAAACACATGGTAGAACGATTACTTATAGGTTTACTTGGACAAGGACATATTTTATTAGAAGGTGTTCCTGGACTAGCAAAGACACTTGCTATTAACACGTTATCTCAAGCCGTTGATGGTAGTTTTAGTAGAATACAGTTTACACCAGATTTATTGCCGGCAGATGTCACTGGGACATTAATTTACAACATGAAAGAGAATGATTTCTCAATTAAAAAAGGTCCAATTTTCGCAAACTTTGTACTTGCCGATGAGATTAATAGAGCTCCAGCCAAAGTACAATCTGCTTTACTTGAAGCGATGCAAGAGAAGCAAGTAACTATTGGTGATGAGACGTTTATTTTAGATAAACCATTTTTGGTTATGGCAACTCAAAATCCCGTTGAGCAAGAAGGAACGTACCCATTGCCAGAAGCTCAAATTGACCGTTTTATGTTGAAAACAGTTATAGATTATCCTAAACAGGCCGAAGAACAACTCATAATGAGAGCCAATCTTAAAGGAACATGGGATAAAGTAAACCCTGTAGTTTCTGTTGCTCAAATACTAAAAGCACAAGAGGCTGTTAGAGAGGTTTATATGGATGAGAAAATTGAAAAATATATTTTAGACATTATTTTTGCAACGCGTTATCCAGAACAATACCGATTAGCAGATTTAAAACCGCTTATCTCTTTTGGAGCTTCACCTCGTGGTAGTATAAATTTAGCTTCTGCAGCAAAATGTTATGCCTTTATTAAGCGTCGTGGTTATGTAATACCAGAAGATGTTCGTGCTGTAGTACATGATGTATTACGTCATAGAATTGGAATTACTTATGAAGCTGAAGCTGAAAATGTGTCTTCAGAAGATATCATTAATAAGATCGTAAATGAAATCGAAGTGCCATAAAATTGTCATTCCTGTGTAAATCAGGAATCTCATTATTAGTTGTTAGCAATTTAATTAGATAGATTTTGCTTTAAATGCAAAATGACAAAGGATATAAATGGATACTAAAGAATTATTAAAAAAAGTACGAAAAATAGAGATTAAGACACGTCGTTTGTCTGATCATATATTTGGAGGCGAATACCATTCGACTTTCAAAGGTCGTGGTATGACTTTTTCTGAAGTTCGACAATATCAATTTGGTGATGATGTTCGTAATATAGATTGGAATGTTACCGCACGCTATAGTGAGCCTTATATCAAAATTTTTGAAGAAGAACGTGAATTAACAATGATGTTAATGGTTGATATTTCAGGATCAGAACTCTTTGGAACAGATCAACAGTTTAAGAATGAAATTGTGACAGAAATTGCAGCAACATTAGCGTTTTCTGCAACTCAAAATAATGATAAAATTGGTCTCATTTTGTTTTCTGATGGTATCGAATTATACATTCCTCCCAAAAAAGGACGTTCGCATGTATTGCGAATTATTCGTGAACTTATAGAATTTAAACCTAAAAGTAAGCTGACCAATATTGCTGAAGCTCTTAAGTTTTTATCTAATGTGATGAAAAAGAAAGCGATCGTATTTGTTCTTAGTGATTTTATTGCTGAAGACTATAAACAAAACTTAAAAATCGCAGCAGGACGTCATGATATTACAGGAATAAGAGTATATGATAAACACGAAGAAACGATTCCAAATTTAGGAATGGTTCAAATGGAAGATGAAGAGACTGGAGAATTAGTATTAGTTAATACGGCTTCAAAAACAGTAAGACTTAACTATAGTAAATACTATAATGAGAAGGTAAATTATTTCAAAGACGTATTTACTAAATCTGGTTCTGGAACCATAGATTGTCGTGTTGATGAAAGTTATGTAAAAAAATTACTTGGATATTTTAAAAGAAGAGGATAATTAAAGTGAAAGGATTAATACTTAAAAATAGAATTGAGAATACTAGTAAGCAGGTTATCTTGCTTATTATTTGCTGTTTGTTGTTTAGTATTACTTTAAATGCTCAAGTTACAGCTACAATCGATACGACTGAAATTAGAATTGGGGAACAAATCACCTATAAAATTCAAGTTGAAGTAGATACTACAGATTTAGTTGTGTTTCCTGAAGGCCAATCCTTTTTGCCTTTAGAAATGATTGAATCTTATAAGATAGATACAACAAAAAATAATGCTAAGCTAAATTTGATAAAAACATATGGATTGACACAGTTTGATTCTGGATCTTATGTTATTCCGAAGCAAAAGATAATTATTGGCACTAAGACATTTTTTACAGATTCTTTAAATGTTGAGGTTAATACAATTGTTGTAGATACTTCAAAACAGAAACTGTATGATATTAAACCAATGATTGAGGTCAAAAAAGCATCGAGCAATTGGTGGATATACCTTGTTATTGTTTTGCTAATTTTAGTTCTAGTTGGGTTCTTATTGTACTGGTTTATTTGGAGAAAAAAACCATTGACAGAAGAAGAGGAAATTGCTTTGCTTCCTCCATATGATAGAGCAAAACTAGCACTTAAAAAATTAGATGAAAGCAATTACCTTCAGCGATCAGAATTAAAAGATTACTATTCAGAATTAACCTTTATTATTAGAAAGTATCTTGACGAAAAGGTCTACGATCGCGCTTTAGAAAGTACAACAGACGAATTAGTAGATCGATTAAATATACTTCGTGATGCCAATCAAATTGAATTGAGTAGCGACGATATTAAAAATATTGAAACCATATTGAAGCGTGCCGATTTAGTAAAATTTGCTAAATCTGCGCCTGATATAGAACTCGCTAAACTAGATAGAACGACAATTGATGTTGAGATTGATCAGGTAAAAGAGGCATTGCCTGAACCAACTGAAGAAGAGAAATTATTAGATCAGCAATATAGAGAAGAACAAGAACGGAAGAAAAAACGGAAGAAAGTTTGGCTAACTATAGCAGCCAGTGTTTTAATTTTAATTGCAACATTTGCTGGTTTTGGACTTAAATACGGATTTAAACATGTAACAGATACTATTATAGGTAATGAGAGTAAAGCATTGTTAGAAGGAGATTGGGTGAATAGTGATTATGGTGTACCACCAATAATGATTGATACTCCTGTGGTTTTAGAACGTATTGAAAGTCAGTCTATAGACACCGTTCAAAACGTTAAAATTACCATGTTTAATTATGGTGATTTAAATAGCAATATGAATATTGTTGTGAGTACCACAAAGTTTCAAAACCAAAACCAAAGTGAAGGCGAAGAAAAAGGCGAAGAACATAAAATAGATTTAAACCTTGCGATAGAGGGTAACCTTAAAAGCTATGAAAACAATGGTGTTAAAAATCTAATTGTTAAAAAAGAACAGTTTATTACTCCAAATGCAGCCGAAGGTTTAAAAGCCTATGGAACTGGTGATTTTCCAACAGGTGTTGAAGATGAGTTTAGATCAGGTGAATATATTATTTTAGCTTTTACAGGAGAAAATGTACTACAACAAGTCATTTTACTTTGGAATAATGAAGATGAGTATGCTAATGAAATTATGGAACGCGTTTTAAATTCTGTAGAACTTAAAAAAATAGAAGACTAATGTTTGAAGGTGTAGAGTTTCTAAATAAAGAGTTTTTCTGGTTATTTTTATTACTACCATTAGCTATTCTTTGGTATGTTTTCAAAAGAAAACGTCAAACGGCAGAACTTAAAATTTCAAGCATAAAAGGATTTAAGGTTGGAAATTCATTTTTACCAAAACTAAGACCATTATTATTTGTGTTTCGTTTATTGGCTTTAGCGTTCTTAATAACAGCATTAGCAAGACCAAGAACATCAGACGAAACAACCAAAACAAAAACAACCAAAGGTATTGATATTGTTATGGCAATTGATGTATCGGCAAGTATGTTAGCAAAAGATTTATTACCAAACCGTTTAGAAGCCTTAAAAAAAGTTGCGGCAGAGTTTATTCAAGGGCGACCAAACGATAGAATTGGTTTAGTGGAATACGCAGGAGAAAGCTATACAAAAACACCCATAACAAGTGATAAAGCGATTGTGTTACGCTCGTTAAGAGATATTAAATACAATACAATTATTGAAGGCGGAACAGCCATAGGGATGGGTTTAGCCACTTCTGTAAACCGTATTAAAGAGAGTAAAGCTAAGAGCAAAGTGATTATTTTATTGACAGATGGTGTTAATAATTCAGGCTTTATAGACCCTAAAATTGCTAGTGAATTAGCCGTCGAATATGGGATTAAAGTTTATACGATTGGTTTAGGTACCAATGGTATGGCACTATCACCATACTCTATTTTACCCAACGGAAGTTTTCAATACAGACGAGTACAAGTAGAAATAGATGAAGATTTATTAAATGAAATTGCAGACGTCACTGGCGGAAAATATTTTAGAGCGACCAATAATAAAAAGTTAAAAGAAATTTACAACGAAATAAATAAATTAGAAAAAACCGAAATTGAAGAAATAAAGTATACAACTTACGACGAAAAATATCGTCCGTTGGTACTATTAGCATTAGGTTTCGTGATTTTAGAAGTCCTACTTCGATTAACCGTTTTTAGAAGTTTTGTATAAAAGATATGTTTGATTTTCAATTAGAAGAAAAAGTCTGGTTTTGGATACTACTGTTAATTCCAGCAGTTATCATGCTATTTGCTGTACTTCAATTCTGGAAATACAGAACGCAAAAACGATTTTCAAATAGCACGTTATTAAAACGATTAAGCCCTAATCAGTCCTTATTAAAATCTATTTTAAAAGTGATTGTATTGTGTTTGGCTTTTTCATGTTTAGCTATCGCTTTGGTAAACCCTAAAATAGGAACCAAATTAGAAACAGTAAAACGTCAAGGTGTAGATATTGTATTTGCTGTAGATGTATCTAAAAGCATGCTAGCAGAAGATATTGCGCCAAATCGATTAGAAAAATCAAAACAACTCGTCACGCAAATCATCAATAATTTAGCAAGTGATCGTGTTGGTATTATTGCTTACGCAGGAAAAGCATTTCCGCAATTACCAATTACAACAGATTACGCTTCGGCAAAAATGTTTCTTCAAAATATGAATACAGATATGTTGTCCTCTCAAGGAACAGCAATCAATGAAGCCATAGAATTGGCAAAGACTTATTTTGATGATGAAGAACAAACTAATCGTGTTCTTATTATTATTTCTGATGGGGAAGATCATAGTAATGCAGCAAGTAATGTAGCTGAAGAAGCCAGTGACGAAGGTATTAGGATTTTTACTATTGGTGTTGGAGATGTCAAAGGCGGACCTATTCCTATTAAACGAAATGGTGTGCTTTTAAACTATAAAAAAGATAGTCAAGGTGAAACTGTTGTCACAAAACTAAATGAAGAGACACTCAAAGAAATTGCCGATGAAGCTAATGGTGTGTATATAAAAGGGAATAATACGTCTGATGTTATAGAAGAAATTAAAGATATTTTAAACCGTATGGATAAAACCGAATTTGAAGCTAAAGAGTTTGCAGATTATAAAGATCAGTTTCAATGGTTTTTAGGTTTTGGTTTTTTCTTTTTATTCATTGATATTTTCTTCCTAGAACGTAAAACGGGATGGTTAAAACGTTTAAATCTTTTTAATGAGAATATGTAATCCAGTAGTCGTTATATATATTTTATAAAATCTTTAACTATAACAAACTGTTAGTTTTTTATCTTGGCATTTACACATGATGAACGTAAATCAAATTAAAATAGCCTTATTGCTTCTTTTTGTACCAATGCTGGCTATTGGGCAATTAAAAGAGCTATCGTTATTTGAAAATTTAGTTGATAAAACGTGGTGTATCGAAGGCGAATGGAAAAGCGGAACAGCTTTTAAGCAAGAAGTTCGAATGAAATACGATTTGCAAGGAACACTTGTCGTTGTTGAAACCAAAGGGTTTGTAGATGAAGAGCAGACCGAATTAGGAAATCGTAATCATGGTATTAGACAATACGATGGGAGTTCGAAAACCATAAAGTTTTGGGAGTTTGATGCCTTCGGAAATCTAACAAAAGGAACTGTTTTTGCTGAAGATAAAAATATTGTATATCAATATTATTATGAAGGAGAGATGTTAACCGAAATGTGGGAATATGTTGATGATTCGACGTATAACTTCAAAATAGGATCATATATTGATGGTAGATGGAGCGATGTATATATCGACTCCGTTTTTAAAGAAAAGAAATAAAGATGAAAAAATTAGTTATCATTTGTGCAGTCTTATTGACAACACTTTCTTTTGCTCAAGACAAGGAGGCTAGAGAAAGAGCACAGCAATTAACATTAGAAAAAGCCAATAGCTATGTCTATGATGGTAATGAGTTGATTGAAGCAGATAATTATATTTCCGCAGAAAAAGAATATAGAAAGGCCATTTCTAAAGCCCCTTCTATAGTTGCAGGAACTTATAATTTAGGTAATACACATTACGAGAAAGGAAATTATGACGAAGCTTTATATCGTCATACACAAGCTGTAGAAAAGGCAATTACCAAAACTGAAAAACATAAGGCTTATCATAATATTGGTAATATTTTAATGAAAGAAGCGCAATGTAAAGAAGCCGTCGAAGCATATAAAAGTGCCTTACGAAACGACCCAACGGATGATGAAACACGTTATAACTTAGTAGTAGCTAAGGAGTGTGCTGCTCAACAACAGGAGAAGAAAGATAAAGAAGAGGAGAACAAAGACGAAGATAAAGACGACGAAAATAAGGATAAAGACCAGAAAGAAGACGACCAGAAAAAAGAAGACCCTAAAGACGAAGGTGACCAAGACAAAAAAGATGGAGACGATCAAAAGGATGACGAAGGAAAGCCTAAGGATGAAAAAGATCAAGACAAAGGAGATAAACAAGACGATAAAAAACAAAAAGGTAAACCCAAGCCGCAGCCAGGTCAATTATCACCACAGCAAATTAAAAATTTGTTAGAAGCAATGAACAATCAAGAACAGAAAGTTCTTGATAAAATCAATGCTCAAAAACAAAAAGGGGTTAAAGTGAAGCCAGAAAAAGATTGGTAAAAATTGACCCTGAGACGAATATAATTGTAATCACAGTTAAATAAAAAAGAACCTAGATATTGAGATGAAAATCTTAAAACACATAGCATTACTAATTATTATACTTATAACAAGTATAGCAACAGCTCAAGTGAAATTTGAAGCTAAAGTAAGTAAGAAGAAATTAGGTGTAAACGAGCGATTACGTATTGACTTCGTTATGAATAAAGATGGCGATAATTTTAATCCGCCAGATTTTGCAAACTTTAATGTTGTTGGAGGTCCAAATACATCAGTAAGTAATTCTTGGCGTAATGGAGTACATGCTTATACAAAAACATATAGTTATTTTTTAGCGCCAAAGAAAAAAGGGAACATTAAAATCAAACAAGCAAGTATTGAAATTGGTGGTGAAGTATACAAAACCCAAGCTTTTAGTATTCAAATTATAAATGCAGTAAAACGACCAAATGACCCTTATAATGTTGAAGGTGTTGCATCTGAAAACATACATTTGGTTGCTGAAGTATCTAAATCAGATCCTTATATAAACGAAGCCGTTACAGTAGTATATAAATTATATGTATCTGCAACTACAGGTGTGAGTAACTGGCGAGAAGTTAATAACCCTAGGTATAATGATTTTTGGAGTCAAAAAATTGAAACTAAAGGGCTTAGAATTCAAAACGGAACTTATAAAGGAGAAGATTATAGATATGTAGTTCTTAGAAAAACGGTACTCTACCCACAAAAAACAGGAGCCTTAGAAATTGAACCATTAACACTTGATGTTACTGTAGAAGTTCCAACAAATCGACGTGATATTTTTGGAGGAAGACATATGGCTCAAGTGAATAGAACGGTTTCTGCTGGAAGTAGAACGATAAAAGTAAAACCTTTACCTGAAAAAGGGAAGCCAGATGATTTTACTGGAGCAGTTGGAAATTTTAAGTTTAATGTGATTACTTCTAAATCTGAATTAAATGCATCCGAATCTTTACAGGCTAGAGTTGAGGTAACAGGCAAAGGAAATTTAAGTTTATTTCAATTACCAAAATTAACGGTTCCAAGCTCTCTTGAAGTTTATGAGCCAGAGCATAATGAAAATATTAGAACAAATCTTAGCGGAATGCAAGGTTCTATATCAGATAGTTATACAATTGTTCCTCAGTATCAAGGAAAATACCCAATACCAAGTATCTCATTTTCATATTTTGATTTAGAAACAGAAACCTATAAGCGTGTGTCTTCTGGAGAAATTATTATAGATGTTATTGAAGGTCCAATTAATAATTCATTAGGTGATAATCACATCGCTATAGCAAATGGTAGCAAAGAAATAACCTTAAATAGTGATCAGTTCGCATTTATAAAAACAAATGCAAATTTAAAACCGATTCAAACCAATAATTTCTTTAAATCTACTGGGTTTTGGAGTTCACTAATATTGCCGCTATTAGCCATTCCATTAGCCATGGTCTATCGCCAGAAAAAAGAGGAACGAAATGCAGATGTCTTTGGAAATAAAATTAGAAAAGCCGATAAATTAGCGAAACGATACTTGAGTGAAGCTAAAAAAGCGTTAGGTCATAAAGACGCTTTTTATATCGCTCTTGAGAAAGCATTACATAATTATTTAAAAGCTAAACTTCATATTGAAACCAGTGAATTTAGTAAAGAAAAAATAGAAAATGTATTAGTCGAGCGCCAGGTTAATGTGCCTACCGTAAAAGAGTTTATTAGTATTTTAGAGCATTGTGAATTGGCAAGATATACACCGATTACTAATGTAGAAATGCAACAAGATTACGATAAAGCGGCTTCAACAATTTCAATTATTGATAAAGAAATAAAGTAGAGATGAAACCATTGATTTACATACTCGCATTTCTATATAGCATATCGTTTTTTGCTCAAAATAATAAAGTTTTTGAGCACGCTAATAGTTTATATACTGAAGGGAATTACACCGAAGCTATAGAAGAGTACAATGCTATTTTAGAAACAGATGTACATTCGGCAGATTTATATTTTAATATTGCAAATGCACATTATAAGTTAAATCATATTGCGCCAAGTATCTATTATTATGAAAAAGCATTGTTATTAAGACCTAATGATGAGGATATTAAAAACAATATTGCTTACGCAAGAAATATGACCATAGATGCGATAGATATACTTCCTGAGGTTGGATTTTCTAGACTCATTAAGAATGTCACAAATACTACAAGTTTTGATAATTGGGCAAAACTAGCTGTTGGTTTAGTCTTTGCATTTGTCATCTTATTTTTAATATACTATTTTTCTCTAAGCACCTCTAAAAAAAGAATTGCATTTATTTCTAGCATTGCTTGTTTGTTTTTGTCAAGTATTGCTGTAACATTAGCATTTAATAAATATAAGCTTGTAGAAAGTGATCAGCCAGCAATTGTTTTTGCGCAAGAAGCACAAATTAAGAGTGAACCTAATTTAAGAAGCTCAGAGGCTTTTAAACTCCATGAAGGAACAAAGGTTCAGATTATTGATACGATTAAGAATTGGAAAGAAATAAGAATAACCGATGGAAAAACAGGTTGGGTTTTGAATACTGATATTAAAATGCTAAAAGCCTTTTAGATTTTCTTTAACGAAATTATAAAAATCAAATTTTATATTTGTCGCTTATATTTTTAATCTATGAATAGAACTATAATAGTCGCTTTTTTTTCAATACTATTTTTGTCGCTTATTACTGCGCCAACGATACTTATGACTATTGACAGTTCTATAGATATATCTCTACTTTATGATATTTCTGAAGAAGAAGAAGATAAAGGGAGTGAAAAAAATAAAGAATTCGAAGTATGTGTTTTTGAATTAAATTCAGAAACAGAAGATTTATCAATAACTGATGATAAAGAGTATTTAGGTTACTCTTATAAAAATTACCCTAAACCACACCTTAATTTAATTTCTCCACCACCTGAATTCATTTTATAATTTTTAAAAAATGGACGAAACCGTCCACAAAGAAATTATTAAAAATAACTATTGAGCTTGCTCTTTAGTATAAATGAATTTATATATGTTTAAAACTATTAAAAATGACTTACCTGCGAGTATAGTCGTATTTTTTGTTGCATTACCCTTATGTCTTGGGATTGCATTAGCAAGTGGAGCGCCTCTTTTCTCTGGACTTATTTCTGGAATTATAGGAGGGATTGTTGTAGGTGGATTAAGTGGCTCTAAAATTGGAGTTAGTGGGCCAGCAGCAGGTTTAGCTGCTATTGTTTTAATTGCTATTGGAACTTTAGGTGGTTATCAGAATTTTTTACTTGCTGTTGTCATTGGAGGTGTCATTCAGTTAATATTAGGTTTTCTTAAAGCAGGAATTATTGCTTATTATTTTCCTTCCTCGGTTATTAAAGGGATGTTAACAGGAATAGGGATCATTATTATTTTAAAACAAATCCCTTATTTTTTTGGTTATGACCCAGATACTGAGCGTAATTTTGCTTTCTTTCAATTAGATGGAGAAAATGCATTTTTAGAAATAATAAATGCTGTAAACCACATAACTCTAGGCTCTGCTTTAATTGGAGTTATAGGACTAGGTATTTTGTTATTATGGGATAAAGTGCTTTCAAAAAAGGGAAAGTTATTTCAGATAATTCAAGGTCCATTAGTCGTAGTTGTTGTTGGAATTATTTTTTATGCGTTAACTCAATCACATGAAATATTAGCGATTGATCAATCTCATTTGGTTACTGTGCCAATACCAGAAGATGCAGCTTCCTTTTTTGAGCAATTTAGTTTTCCAAATTTTTCGGCTATTACTAATCCTGAGGTATGGATTGTTGCATTTACTATAGCTTTAGTAGCAAGTTTAGAAACATTACTCTGCGTTGAAGCAACCGATAAAATCGATCCAAATAAAAATGTAACACCAACAAATAAAGAACTGTTAGCGCAAGGGATAGGAAATATTATTTCTGGTTTGATAGGCGGTTTACCAATTACTCAAGTAATTGTTAGAAGTTCAGCAAATATCCAATCTGGAGGACGTAGTAAAATGTCGGCCATTATTCATGGCCTTTTATTGTTAATCTCAGTAATCTTAATTCCTAGATTATTGAATTTGATTCCATTATCTGTTCTTGCAGCAATTTTATTTATTGTTGGATTTAAATTAGCAAAGCCATCTTTATTCAAGACAATGTATAGTTTAGGATGGAAACAATCGATACCATTTTTTGTTACTGTTATTGGTATTGTTTTTACAAATTTATTGTTAGGTATAGGATTGGGATTAGCCGTTGGTGTCGTTGTGATATTGATAAAAAGTTATCAAAACTCTCACTTTTTACATATTGAAGACAGAAGTAATGGAAAGCATAAAATAAAGATGACACTTGCTGAAGAGGTAACGTTCTTTAATAAAGGAGCTATTTTAAAGGAACTAAACAGTTTACCTAGAGATACGTATTTAGAGTTAGATGTTAGAAAAACGAGATATTTAGATAACGATATCATAGAAATTTTAGATGATTTTGCATATAAAGCTAGAGAGCGGCATATTGATATTCAGTTGATTTCAGAACTAGGAATCATTGAAAACCCAAATAGTTTTATAGAATTCTTTAAGCTAAGATCAAAAACAGCCTAAAATAAAAGCATTATGAAGAATAATAAATATAAAATATTGGTGCTTTCAGATTTAAAAGAAAAAACAAATAGTACATTAAAAAATGCAATTAGTTTGTCTAAAATGATAGGTGCAAATATTGAGTTTTTTCATGTAAAAAAACCAATAGATATCGTAGAAACAGACAGTCAATTATCTGCAATACGAACAATAAATAAAGAATACATTGTAATTAAGAAGAAAATACAAAATCTTATAGAACCTATTTCTAAAGATTATAATGTAAACATCAGTAGGTCTTTTGCTTTCGGAAACCTAAAAAGTGAAATAGAAAATTACATCAAAGTATCTCAGCCAGATGTCATTGTTTTAGGGAAAAGAAACCACAAACCACTGAGTTTTATTAGAGAAAATATTACTGATTTTGTTTTAAATGTACACAAAGGAGCAGTGTTGATTGTATCAGATACATACGGTTTGGAGCCTAATGAAGAATTTATATTAGGCTTTTTTAATAATGAAAAGCAACTATTAAGCTTAAATTTTACGAACGAATTAATAGGTCATACAAATCTACCTTTGAAATCGTTTCGCATTGTAGATAAAACGAATTGCAACAAAGAAAAATTAATTAGTACCACAAATAAAACTGTAGATTATGTATTTGAAAAAAGTGATAGTGCATTTAATACACTTTCTAGCTATTTGATAAAAAACAAGGTTAATCTATTATGTATAAATAGAGAAAGTAATATAGAAAAACAAAGTATTATAAAATCTGAAATTAATAATATTATTAATAAGGTTAGCGTTTCTTTATTCTTGACGAATGAAAGACATATCATCACGAACTAAGCACAAAAATTATATATGAAACATTTAAACCTTACCTTAATTTTTGTTCTTTTCATGGTATTTATATTACCAAAAACAGTTATAGCACAAGACAGCAATCTTGGAAACTGGCTCATTTATATTGGTAATAAAAAGCTCAATACAAACTGGAATATCCATAGCGAAATTCAATATAGAAATTATGATGTTATTGGTGATTTAGAACAGTTATTATTGCGTACAGGCTTGGGTTATAATTTAACCGAAAACAATAATAATATCCTCTTGGGTTACGGTTATATTTTGTCTAAAAATTATATATCTGATACTAATGATAAAGAATCAGTAGAAGAGCATCGTATTTTTCAACAGTTTGTAACAAAACAAAGGATTGGTAAGTTCGGCTTAAGTCATCGTTATAGACTTGAACAGCGTTTCGTTGAAGATAATTTTAAAATGCGTTTCAGGTATTTTTTAGGAATTAAGATACCACTTCAAGATAAAGAAGATCAAAAGAACCCATTATACCTTTCGGTATATAATGAGATATTTCTGAATACTGAAGCTTCTATTTTTGATAGAAATAGAAGTTATGGAGGTTTAGGTTATAAATTCTCAAAAGCATTACGATTAGAGTTAGGTTATATGAATCAGTTTTTTGAAAGCTCTGGGAGAGATCAAATTAATATTATAGCATTTGTTAATTTCTAAATAAAAATGAAGTTGGAATTTTTAAAAAATTAAGATAACTTAGAGAATGTGTAAAAACTAAATTATGAGAAATTTATTTTCAAATATCAAAGGAGATGCTTTTGGTGGTATCACAGCAGGAATAGTAGCCTTACCTTTAGCGCTTGCTTTTGGTGTATCTTCAGGTTTAGGACCTGAAGCAGGTTTATATGGTGCAATATTCATCAGTTTTTTTGCCGCTCTTTTTGGCGGGACTAGCACTCAAATTTCAGGGCCAACAGCACCAATGACAGCAGTAAGTATGGTGTTTATAGCAGGAATTGTTGCTGCAAATGATGGTAGTGTAGAAAAAGCATTACCTGTTATTTTAATTGTATTTCTCTTTGCTGGCTTAATACAAATAGGCCTTGGTTTTATAGGTTTAGGAAAGTATATAAAATATATTCCTTACCCTGTTGTTTCTGGTTTTATGACTGCTATTGGCGTTATAATTTTACTTACACAAATATTCCCTTCAATTGGATATTATCCAAAAGAAGATGTGGCTTTTGTAGAGCAATTTAAACCACAGGCAGAAGAGGTCATATTAAAAAATATTTTAAAAGAAGAAGCAGGCAAAGGTGTTTTAGTGCTTGAAAATTTTAAAGAAACTATAGATAGAGCCGATCAAATTAAACCGGAGGAAATTTTAAATGAATCAAAAACTTTAGCTGCAGCAGAAGCCTCAGGTACAATAGGTGCAATTAAGGTATTACCACGAGCACTAAAGAATATTAATTGGTTAGAACTGGCATTAGCTTTAGGTACTATATTTATTATTTATGGATTTAAGCGTATTACGAAAGTCGTCCCAAGTACATTGGTTGCCTTAATTGTTATGTCTGGTATTGCCTATGGATTTAACTTAGGTTATAGGCCAATTTCAGAAATTCCTGGTGGTATTCCAATTCCTAAGCTGGAAATGTTCACTAGTTTTAGTTTGGGAAGTATTACACCATACATATTTACAGCACTTACTTTATCTCTTTTAGGAGCTATAGACTCGTTATTAACATCTGTGGTTGCAGATAATATGACTAAGACAAAACATAAACCAAATAAGGAGTTAATAGGTCAAGGTATTGGTAATAGTATTGCTGCTATTTTTGGAGGCATTCCTGGAGCAGGAGCAACAATTAGAACTGTTGTAAATATTAATGCAGGAGGAAAGACCAAATTGTCTGGAATGATTGCAGGCATTATGTTATTAGTGATTATGCTTGCATTAGGTCCCATAGCTTCTAAAATTCCGGCTGCTGTTTTAGCGGGAATTTTGGTCACAGTTGGGATAGGTGTGATGGATTATAAAGGCTTAAAGGCCATTCCTGCTTTGCCAAGAGATATTAAACTAGGACGTATTAAATTAAGCTCAGAAGTATTAGTAATGCTTATCGTTTTAGTATTGTCTACGTTTTGGGATTTAATTTATGCAGTAGGTATAGGGCTGGTAATTGCATCGTTAATGTTTATGAAAAAGATAGGCGATTTAACTGCTGAACGATCGAATGTAAAACCATTAAAAGAGCAAGCTTGGAAAGATGAAAAAGATTTCCCAAAGCAGCTAGAAAATAAAGTTTTTATCAAACACTTAAGAGGCCCTTTGTTTTTTGGTTCTAAGTCAGATTTTCAACAATTAGCAACACAAATACCAGATACAGCTAAAACGGTAATTATGAGACTAGGTCGTATGCAATATATGGATCAATCAGGCCTGTATGCTATGGAAGATATGCTTCAAGATCTAAAAAGCAGAGACATTCAAGTTGTATTTGTAGAGCTATTAAAGCAACCAAGATACATGATGGAACGTATTGATATTATTCCAGATTTTATTTCAGAAAAGTGTATTTTTAAAACCTTTGATGAATGTGTAGAGTGGATTAAAACAAATGTAGAAAGTAACGAGTAACGAATCACTTATTATTTTAAGAATAAATATTAAAACAAAGACGAAATGAAAAATAGAGCCATAACAAAAGACGTACAAGTCGCATTAACACCTGATGGTGTATTACAAGATTTATTAGAGGGGAATACCCGTTTTATAAATCAAAATTCTCAAGCAACAGATAATGCTGCTTTAGTAAATCAAACTATTGGAGGACAATTTCCAAAAGCAGTAGTATTATCCTGTATCGATTCTCGTGTACCTGTAGAAACTGTTTTAGATCAAGCTATTGGCGATATCTTTGTTGCAAGAGTAGCAGGAAACTTTGAGAACGTAGATATCTTAGGAAGTTTAGAATATTCATGCAAAGCCGCAGGAAGCAAATTGGTACTCGTTCTAGGTCATGAAAGTTGTGGTGCTGTAAAAGCAGCTTGTGATGGTGTTGAGTTGGGAAATATTACTGCAATGTTAGCTAATATTATGCCAGCTGTAAAGCAATCAGCAGATGAAGTTGAAGGTGAAGCTAATTCATCAAACAAAGCTTTTGTTGCTAAAACAGTAGAGAATAATGTGAAATTAACGATAGATCGTATTCGTGAAAAGAGCCAAATCTTAACAGAAATGGAAGACAATGGAGAGATCAAAATTGTTGGAGCTGTGTATAGTCTTCATACAGGAAAAGTAAATATGTTATAATCATATTATATACATTGAATTTAAAAACTGTCTATACATAAGTAGGCAGTTTTTTATGTTTCAGTAGTATTTTCTTCAACATCGTTAGGATCTTCTTTTCCTTTATTTAAAATACTAGGAAATAACATAGGCGCTAAACTTTTAACCGGTTTATAAAGTATAGAGTCTTTTAAATCGTCTTCATCAGCAAACGGAATTGTATTATTTAAGTTGTCAAAAACAATAAGAAGCACACTTAAAATCAACCCAAATTTAAGAGCACCAAATACACCACCAAGCAACTTATTTAAAATACCTAAAGCAGCAAAATCAGCTAGTTTAGTTAAGGCTTTTCCGGCAAGTGCAATGATTAAAACGATAATAACAAAAGTAATTGCAAACGCAACAATGTTAATGTATTTCTCATCCCAATCAACTTTGCTTTCTAAAAATTCTGCAGCAAAATTACTAAAATGGATGGCACCATAAACACCAGCAATAAGTGCAACAAGTGATGCGACTTCAACAAAAAGTCCTTTCATAATTCCTCTTATAAGCCCAAAAAGTAATAGCGCTCCTATAATTATATCAATCAATGCCATGGTGTAGTCAATTTTAACAAACGTACATAATTTTTCTCATTTTAAAATAATAACGCTAATCATCCATTTATAGTTTACTAACTTTGTAAATTAATTTTCTTTAGAGAAAACATATGGCAAGAGACGAACAATTAAAAGAGCGTTGGGAACAAGTAGTCGAGAAATTATCAGCAAAATTTGCAGATGGTGATGCTCTAGATATAGATGCCATTATTTATTTAATTGGCGTACAGGAGTTAGGACAATTAGACAGGCGATTTAAAAAAGATCATAAACTTGATTTAATGCATATTGCTATTTGCAAATTGTTAACACCTTATGGGTATTATGAATTCGATTTTGTTGATGATGAAGGTTGGCCACATTATAAAGTTAAAGAGCAGTTACCACCTTTAAAAGCAGGAGAGCAAAGCATTTTAATGAAAGACGCTATTGTTAACTATTTTGTAGAAACACAATTTATAGATTAAAAACTGGGCGTTACCCTCTTGCGCAAAGTACTTCAGAGGGTCAGGCTCTCGGTAGTCGCTCTCTTTGAGGAGCTCCAACAAAACCTCCATCCTTAACGCAAATCTCGATAAAATCATTAAATTTGCGTTCCATTTTCAGGTATTATGATAGATAAGATAAAAGAACTCATCGCAGAAGCTGACGCTTTTAAGGCACAATCTAAAGAAGAGGTTGAGGCATTCCGTATTAAATATTTAGGGTCTAAAGGACTTTTAAAACATTATTTTGCTGAGTTTAAAAATGTAGCAAACGAGCAGAAAAAAGAGTTTGGTCAAACCATAAATCAGCTTAAAAAAACGGCTGAAGAAAAGGTAAATGCCTTAAAAGAAGACCTAGAAAGTAAAGAAGAAACTGCAGGTATATATGGTGATTTATCACGACCTGGAGCGCCAATTGAGATTGGTGGGCGTCACCCAATTTCTATTGTCAAAAACCAAATTATTGATATCTTTTCTCGTATAGGATTTAATGTTAGTGAAGGCCCAGAAATTGAAGATGATTGGCATAATTTTACCGCATTAAACCTGCCAGAATATCATCCTGCGCGTGATATGCAGGATACGTTTTTCATTCAAACTAATCCAGACGTTTTGTTACGAACACATACAAGTTCGGTACAAGTACGTTATATGGAAAATAATAAACCACCAATTCGTACCATTTCACCTGGTCGTGTGTTCCGTAATGAAGCTATTTCTGGACGTTCACACTGTTTTTTTCATCAGGTAGAAGGTTTGTATATTGATAAAGATGTGAGTTTTTCCGATTTAAAACAAACCTTACAATATTTCACAACCGAAATGTTCGGGAAATCCAAAATTCGTTTACGTCCATCATATTTTCCGTTTACTGAGCCAAGTGCTGAGGTAGATGTATATTGGGGATTAGAGACTGAAACCGATTATAAAATGACTAAAGGGACAGGTTGGTTAGAAATAATGGGTTGTGGTATGGTAGATCCTAATGTATTAGAAAACTGTGGTATTGATTCTAAAGAATACTCAGGTTTTGCTTTTGGTATGGGAATCGATCGTATTGCGTTATTACTTCATCAGATTAGCGATATTCGTTTGCTAAGTGAAAATGATGTTCGTTTTTTAGAGCAGTTTAAAAGCGCCTTGTAAGTTGTGAAAAAAGACATTCAAATTCCAATAGTAGAAGAGGTGTTTGTTGCTGTAGTACAAGAACAGCATCCAGAATATAAAACTGATGATTGGAATGCCTATATTATAAACAATAAAGATGTCGATCTAGATACCGTTTTAATTGTGTCTAAAGGATATTCCGAAGCGAAGATCACACCAGTAATGCGTCATACCATAAAACTATTGCCTGCAAGAAGTTATGCCAAAATAGAATTTATGCAAAACGAAGTGCTTAAACTTAATAATGAGTTTAGAGTCACTTTTTTTGAGGGCAATCAAATGTTAGACAAGACCTATGTATTTAGAAAGAATACGATAAACGCAAATGCCTTACAGACCATTCCTTTGATGCAGTTAAAAGGGATTTTGGTGAAGTAATAATTCGTATAAAACAAGATGCTTTAATCCAACTTATCCGTTAGTTTTTTAAATACTTTCTTAGGATTTTTATTCTCATAAAGAATCTCATAAACCGCATTAATTATTGGTAATTGCGTTTTTTTCTGGTTCTTTAAATTAAGTTCATGTGCACTTTTAGTCGCATAATAGCCTTCAGCAACCATACTCATTTCCATCTGAGCAGATTTTACGGTATAGCCTTTGCCAATCATGTTTCCAAACATACGATTACGCGAAAATGTAGAATATCCTGTTACTAATAAATCACCTAAATAGGCCGAGTTATTAATATTACGTTTCATTTTATGCATCTTTTTTATGAAACGTTTCATTTCACGAATAGCATTACTCATCAATACACTCTGGAAGTTATCTCCATAACCTAAACCATGCGCAATACCAGCAGCAATTGCATAAATATTTTTGAGCATAACAGCATATTCGGTACCAATAATATCATCGCTAATTTTAGTTTTGATATAGTTGCTTGAGAGTGTATCAGCAATGGCTTGCGCTTTTTCGGCATCAGCACATGAAATTGTTAAATAGGATAAACGTTCAAGAGCGACTTCTTCTGCATGACAAGGTCCAGCAATAACGGCTATGTTTTCAAACGGAATATTATAAATATCATGAAAGTGCTCACCTACTAATAATCCAGATTGTGGCATAATACCTTTAACAGCAGAAACAATTGTTTTTTTAGAAATATCAATGGTAAGTTTTTCTAATTCACTATGTATAAAAGCCGACGGAATCACAAAAATTAGTACATCAGCCCATTCAGCAATTTCATTAATATCATTGCTAATTTTTAGTTGCTCAGTTTTAAACTCAACAGAACTTAAATAACTAGGGTTGTGCTGTTCTTTTAGTAAATGCTCTTTAGTATAAGCACTTCGCATGTACCAACCGATGGGATCTAAATTTTCACTTAGCATCTTTACAATGGCTGTTGCCCAACTTCCTGCACCAAATACTGCATATTTTAATGGTTGACTCATAAATGGAATATAATTAGTGTCATTCAAAAATACATAAAATATAGGGTTTTTGTCGTACTGAAAACAATAGACTTTCATTTTTGGCACGCGTTTTGAAACTCTGGAAGTAATAACCCTAAAAACATAAGATTATGAATTAGATTTCAAAATCAGTTTTTAGATAAAAAGGGACTTATGAAAACACTAAAACTACTTTTAGGATTTGCTTTAATAGCAACATTATTTACATCGTGTTATACCGAAGAGATTATTGTAAATGATTTAGATAATCAACCTGGTATTACATTAAATCAGTTATTAAGCTCTCACGAGTTATGGTATGTAGACATTAATCAAACGCTAGGAAATGGAGAAACACCATTTTTGCAAATAGCATTTACGGTGTCGTTTAGAAATGGCGTTTTGTATGCAAATAATAATTTAGTTGGCTTTGGAAATCAAGGTAATGGTTATGGTATTGATGTAGGAACCTATGATGCCTATAATATGATTTTAGATATTAATCACGATATCGATGGTTATGAAACCTTTGATGTATACCAAATAGACAGTAATACTATAGAGTTATATAATCCGTTTAATGACACGTCATATTTCTTAAATGGATACCAGAGAAATACATTTGATTATGATTATGTGTTTTATGATAACATTCATTATTTCTTACAAGAATATGAAGCTTGGGAAAAAACATATACAAGTGACATGGGAGCGATTAATGAGTTTGATAATGAAAACTACCTTCAGTTTTTAGCTGGCGGTAATGATTCAGAGTTTAAAAGTTCTCAAGATGTAAACATTGGAAATCCAGATAATATTTACTGGGATTACACAGGCATTTATGGTGTGGGAGATATTAGCAATACTATGTATTTAAAAACATTAACACTAGATTATGATTTCTTCGACAATGAATATTTCGAGTTGAGCGTTATTAATGATCAAAGGATAGAATTGTTTCATCCATCATCAGAAACTGTATATGAATTTACAGGACGTGGATATATTGAATTCTTAAGAGAAGCCGATGCGACAGGAAAGCGTATTGAAGGCACAAAACAATTAAAAAAACGTAAGCAGAAATCTGCTAAAAAAGATAACCCTAGGGTAAACACAAGGCGCTAAGTTTTGGTTGGTTATTTAGCTCCAGAAACGTCCATCTCATGTATTTGAGTTGGGCGTTTTTCTGTAGTGTTGATTCTAAAAGAGGCTAACTTTAAGGTATTTTAACTTCGAGTAAATTTTGTAAAAAAAGATTAATCGTTGTTACGTTCGTCGATTAAATAGCTTATCCCTAGTTGATTCCATAATTCAGGATTCGATTTTAGGTATCGCGGCTTTTTGATTTCCTCAGTCCACTTTTTTGAGATTAAGTCACTAGCTTGTATTCGAGAATCGACTTTTTGAAAGGTTGGATTATTTATCCACATGGGTTGAATAGACCAATTTACATTGATATAGCTAAACGCTTTTATAACATCAGAATTTTGATTTATGGTGTCAAAGAATGGAATAAACCATTGTTTCCATGCGCGTTCTGCTATTTTAGTATCTGTAAGCTGTGTGTTGAAATACAGATTATCAATCTGGAATACAGGTGTAGCTTCGGCGATAAACACCGGTTTTTTATGTTTTCTAGCAAAAGTTAGCATCTCTTCATCTGGATTTCCAAAATAGGAATACCCGCACCAATCTACCAAATCGTCTCCTGGATACCAGTCTTCAAGAATTTTTTGATTTGATCCTACTCCTTTAGATTGCCAAACAAAAGCAACATTAGAAACCGTCATTTCGTTAAACATATTATGAATATGTTTCCAAGCAGCTAAATAATGCTTTTTTGTATAGTGATTCCATTCCCATCCATCAAATTCATAACCAATTCGAAGAAACACAGGTCGTTGTCCTAAGCCTTTAATCCAGAGAGCCAGTTCTTTTATAAGCTCATCGTGTTTGCCTTTAGCGATAGCTTTCTCGTGGTTTACTATAGATAAACCAATAGAGATTGCACTATATTTAAAATCGGGATCGTCTACTAAGCATTGTGCACAAACATCTCCAGCGCCCCAGTTTGATACACGCTTAAGACCGTCATTACCGTTATTGGTATATCCGAAAGATTGATCTCCTGGAGATAAATTGGTATAGGTTGTAAATCCAGCAGGAGGATCAAAATAATCACAGTAACCATTATTGTATGTAGCAAGTCCGCCAACAGCTCCTAGATCTTGACCAATAAAAAAAAGACATTTTCCATCTGCAGGTTCAAATTTCGCTAAGTTTGTGTTGTTTGCAATTTCAGAATTTTGTGCATAAATCAATTGTTGTGAACCCAAGACACTTAGTATAAAAAAACCTAAAGTTAACTGTAAACTATTCATTCTTTCAGTTTTGACTAGCGTCAAATTTTATTGTTTTTTGTCTGTACAAGTCATTTACGGAATTACCCAAAACGATTTTATTCTAAAATAGCTTTTAAAGCTTCAGCATCATAAGGCTTAGCTATAATTGTCTTGTCTTTGTCTAGTACAAAAAACGAAGGAGTAGATTCTATACCATAGGTGTTAGATGTTGGGTTATCCCATTTTCCTAAGCCTAAGACATGAATAAAATCTGGATAATTAACGATGGCTTTTTGCCAACCTATAGCATCATCTTCAAGACCAAATGCAATAACTTTTACATCTTTTTTATCGGCTAGTAATGCTTTAATTTTTGGTAATTCTTCTAAGCAATGCCCACAAGTACTACTCCAAAAAAGCAGTACATATTGATTGGCAATATCTAAATCATGTAAGGTTGTTGTAATAGTTTTTTCATCTTTAGTGATGGTCAAATCAAAGTTTCCAGCTTTATTACCAATACTATTATTTTTATAAACTATGAGCTGTTCTGTTAAAGCTTGATATCCTGTTTGCTTAGAGAGTTCTAATAAATGATTGTCAGAAACGTAATTTGCTAATTCTGGATTATCAAGATCTTTAAAACGTGTCCAAATCATTTCAAATAAAATGGTTTTAATATGAATATTACCTTCACCAATACTAGCCATTAAATCATCTACATCTTTTTTATAGGTCTCATTACTTGTATTGGCAGACATTCCGAAGATATAAGCCAACACACGATCTACTAAAAAGTCTGAACTTTGTAATAAGGTATTGCTAAAGTCAACATTTTTTAAATAGGTGCGTTTTAAATTTTTTGAGTAGGTTGATAAGTCTTCGAAAGTTTCAGGAATATAAGGTGAATTTGCTTTTACAAAAGCAGAAGACAGCATGTCTTTAGAAGACTCTTCATAAGCTTTTTGAGTGTTGCTTAGTGTTTTTATAATATCTGCAAAGGCTTTTTTATCTGTGCTTTCTTGTGTGTAAAAATTACTAATGGTCATATTAACCATATCCATACTTTTAATGTAGGAAGCCCAAAGTTTATTATCATTACTTTTTGTGAATTCTAATCCGTTATCTAGATTAAAAGAGAATGCAACCGATTCTTTTCCATTATAAATAAAATCAAAATTATTTTCCTCAGGAGGTAAGGCATATACAATTTTATAAATTCCAGCATTCATTGTAGAGTCCAGAACAATACTAAAGCTACCATCTTCAGAAAGTTCAGCTCTATTAACATATTCTGCTCCAGTAGGAGTTGCATGATATAAAAATGCGTAAGTATATTGTTCGGCAGGAACGAACACACCACTAATAGTATTTTGAGCATATATAAGTGTTGGAATAAGCGCTAAGAGTAGTATCAGTTTTTTCATTGGTATTTATCTTTATTTAAACACATTTTCAATTTCAAATATCAAGCCAAATATCAGAATTTTATTCTTTTGTTGTGCGATTTGAGCGAACACTTTCAATAATAACCGTAGATATAATTAATGTTCCTCCTAAAAAGATATTCCATGTTGGAATTTCATTTAAGAATAAAAACGCGATTATAATTCCAAAAACAGGTTGCGTACTTGCAATAATACTTGCTGTACTTACTTTGAAGTGTTTTAGACTATTAATAAACATTGTATGACCAACGGCTGTTGTTAAAAACGCCAGTAGCATAACATAAGAGAATTGAGTTTTTATCGCAGAAGTATCCATTAAAAATAGTGCAGGCACTAATACAATAGTTAGAATTAAAACCTGATAAAACATAAGTATACTACCATTATATACCAAAACATGTTGTTTAAGCATCAATGTTCTAATCGCAAAACAAATAGCCGAAAGCAAACCAAAGAGTACACCTTTTAACTGCGAGTTTTCTAAATTAAATTCTGGAGCTAAAATATAAATACCAAGTAACACTAACCCACCAAGAATGATATGAATTGGATCAAATTTCACTTTCGAAAACAAGGGTTCTAAAATAGCTGTGAATACAGGAAATGTAAATAATGACAACATTCCAATAGCCACATTAGATAATTTTAAAGCATAGAAATAGGTAATCCAATGCGCTCCTAAAAATAGAGCTGCGATAAAAAAAGTAAGTTTGTCTTGATTAGAATGTACCTTTAATTTAATCGTTTTAAACTTACAAAAGGCAAATAAAAAAAGGGCAGCTAAGGCACATCTCCACCATATAATAACAGGAATTGGCATATCAATAAACTTCCCTAATGCTCCAGATGTACTAATAAAAATAGTAGCAAGAGTAAGCCAAAACACATGTTTTATATGTGCGTTTTTCATATCTCCTGGAGTCTGCTTAGCGCTTGTTTAACCGATTTAATATGCTCGAAAGTTAATAGGAGACGCAATCCGTTTCGGGTTTGCTTTTCTTTCATCTTACAATCTTTTGGTCGTGTTTGTATAAACTGTAACACCTTAGTGAAATAATCACTTTGATAGAATGCACTTTGTTGGTTGTTTATAAAATAGCCAACAAAACGCCCCTTTTTCATGATGATTTTTTCTAAACCAATTTTTGTAGCAATCCATTTTATACGAACACTATTTAGTAAGTCAATAACTTGAATTGGTAATTCACCAAAGCGGTCAATAATTTCGGTTTCAAAGATTTGTAACTCGTCTTCGGTTTTGAGTGTGTTTAGCTTGGTATAGAGATTAAGGCGTTCAGTAATATTATTGACATAATTATCAGGAAATAGAAGCTCAAAATCGGTGTCGATAGTAATATCTTTAACGTAATTTTTTTCTTTTCCTTCATCATTATATAAATCTGCAAACTCATTTTCTTTGAGTTCTTCAATGGCTTCATTTAATATTTTTTGATAGGTGTCAAATCCAATATCGTTAATAAAACCACTTTGTTCACCACCTAATAAATCACCAGCGCCACGAATTTCTAAATCTTTCATAGCAATATTAAAGCCACTTCCTAATTCGGTAAACTGTTCTAACGCAGTAATACGTTTTCTAGCATCATTAGTCATTGCAGAATGTTCTGGCGTAATAAAATAACAGAAGGCTTTTTTATTACTTCTACCAACACGGCCACGCATTTGGTGTAGATCACTTAAACCAAAATTATTGGCATTATTAATAAAAATAGTATTTGCATTTGGAACGTCTAATCCACTTTCTACTATAGTAGTACTCACTAAAACATCAAATTCACCATTCATAAAAGCGAGCATTAATTGCTCTAGCTTTTTACCTTCCATTTGCCCATGACCAATCCCAATTTTGGCATCAGGTACTAGACGTTGAACCATACCTGCTACCTCTTTGATATTTTCAATACGATTATGAATAAAGAACACTTGTCCGCCACGTTGAATTTCATAAGAGACTGCGTCTCTAATGATTTCTTCATTAAAACGAACGACGTGACTCTCAATAGGGTATCGGTTTGGTGGTGCAGTTGTTATGACCGACAAATCTCGAGCAGCCATTAAGCTAAACTGTAATGTTCTTGGTATTGGAGTCGCTGTTAATGTCAAGACATCAACATTATCCTTAAGTGTTTTTAGTTTCTCTTTTACAGCAACACCAAATTTTTGTTCTTCATCAACAATGAGTAAACCAATGTCTTTAAATTTTACTTTTTTATTAACGAGTTGATGTGTCCCTATAATAATATCTACATGCCCTTTCTCAAGTTTCTCGAGTGTTTCTCGCTTTTCTTTAGCGGTTCTAAAGCGGTTAAGATAATCTACAGTGACAGGGAAGTCTTTAAGGCGTTCGGAAATTGTTTTATGATGCTGATAGGCAAGAATTGTTGTAGGCACTAAAATGGCAACTTGTTTTCCGTTATCTACAGCTTTAAAAGCGGCTCTAATAGCGACTTCGGTTTTTCCAAAACCTACATCTCCACATACCAAACGATCCATAGGTCGTTCACTTTCCATATCTGCCTTGATATCTGCAGTAGAAGTGATTTGATCTGGTGTGTCTTCATAAATAAATGACGCTTCTAATTCATGTTGAAGGTAGCTATCTGTTTTGTATTGATATCCTTTTTCTAGTTTACGTTTTGCATAGACTTGAATTAAATTAAATGCAATTTCTTTTACACGAGATTTTGTTTTCTGTTTAAGAGTTTTCCATGCTTTGCTCCCAAGTTTGTATACTTTTGGAGGCTTACCATCTTTACCATTAAACTTGGTTATTTTATGCAATGAGTGAATACTTAAATACAGGATATCACGTTCGCCGTAAACTAATTTTATTGCTTCTTGCTTTTTTCCTTCAACATCAATTTTTTGAAGCCCACCAAATTTTCCAATACCATGATCTATGTGTGTGACATAATCTCCAATATCTAAATTGGTTAGCTCTTTAAGAGTAATAGCCTGCTTTTTTGCATAACCGTTTTTAAGATGAAATTTATGGTAACGCTCAAAAATTTGATGATCTGTATAACACGTTATTTTTTCATCATGATCTACAAATCCTTGATATAAGGATAATACAATAGTTTTGTAATGTACTTCTTGATCTACATCTTCAAAAATATCATGAAAACGTTTGGCCTGTTGCTCGCTTGAGCAAGCAATATAATTAGTGTATCCTTTATTATGGTTGGAGTTTAAATCGTCAATTAATAAATTAAATTGTTTATTAAATGAGGGTTGAGGAGTGGTGTTAAATTTTATTTGTTTTGCTGAAAACAGGCTCGTCGTTCCAAATTCGACTAAACCAAAATCTAATAATTGTCGTTTCAATAATTCAGAATCACAAAATAATTTTTCAGGTTCTGAATGTTTTAATTCTGAAGACAAGGTTTTAAATGTATCTTTTGCTTTTCCGAAAAAATTATCAATTCTTGAGAAAAGTAAGTCTGTATTTTTTGAAAATACAACCGTTTTTTGAGCGATATATTTTAAGAAGCTTTGTCTATTTTCTTCTAGAAATTTATTAGCAACATTTGGAATGACACTAATCTTTTTAATTTGTTCTGTAGAGAGTTGTGTTTCGACATCAAAGGTTCTAATGCTATCAACATCATCGCCAAAAAACTCGATACGATACGGTTCATCATGTGAAAAAGAAAAGACATCAACAATGCCACCACGAACAGAAAACTCTCCTGGTTCAGTTACAAAATCAACACGTTTAAATTGATATTCAAATAAAATTTCGTTAACAAAACCTATAGATAACTTATCATTAATAGCAATTTTTAGAGTATTTTTTTCTAACTCACGACGCGTCACTACTTTTTCGAAAAGTGCATCAGGATACGTAACTATAATTGCAGGTTTTTTACGAGAATTAATTCGGTTTAAAACTTCAGCTCTTAGTAAGACATTGGCATTATTCGTTTCTTCAATTTGATAAGGCCTACGGTAGCTTCCTGGATAAAAAAGAACATCTTTATTATTAAGTAATGCTTCTAAATCATTGAGGTAAAAAGCAGCTTCTTCTTTATCATTAAATATGAGTAAAAAAGGTAAGGCTGAGTTTTTAAAAGTTTCACTAATTATGAGTGATAATGAGGAGCCAACAAGACCTTTTAAATGGAGTTTATTTTGAGGATTGGCAATAGATGTTTGCAGATTTTGCAATTGCAAAGTCTGTGCATACGTTTGCAAGAGACTGGTTTTACTCAAGGCATTTTAATTTTATACAAATATAAAATTTTTGTACTATCGTATATTGTTAAAATGTATTAATAAAACTATCTTTGTGGCTCTTAAAAAAAACAATATATATATGTCATTTTCAGATTTATTTGATAGCGGATTTAAAAAACGTAATGAAGATCACTTTGCAGCAATCGTTAGAGTTGCTATGGACGATGGAATTATAACAGATGAAGAACACGCTTTTTTAGACCGTTTGGCAAGACGCTTAGATGTAAGCGATATCGAGTATAAGCAAATACTAAAAAATTATAAAACACATCCAATTAATCCTCCGAGTTCATATGATATACGTTTAGAACGTTTATATGATTTATCACGTATGGTTTATGTAGATCATATAAAAGGAGATCACGAAGAGGTTGTGCTACGTAAAATTGCTATTGGTTTAGGGTTTTCTACAGAAAATGTAAAGTATGTTGTTGATAAAGCTTTAACACTTGTAAATAATGGTGTTGATTTAGATACGTTTACAGAAGAGATTAAAACGATGAATAGATAAGATTTCATCTTTATAATATAAAAAAAAGCCACTATTTTAGTGGCTTTTTTTATTGCTATATCTAGTTAATATTATGCATTACGCATAAATTCTTCAGTTTTTTCTACCATATTTTTACTTCCGCAGATAAATGGTACGCGTTGATGAAGTTCTGTAGGTTCAATATCCATAATTCTCATAAATCCATCACTAGCTTTTCCATTAGCTTGCTCAGCAATATATGCCATAGGATTGCATTCATATAATAAACGTAATTTACCGTTAGGGTTTTTAGAGCTTTTTGGATACATGTAAATGCCTCCTTTTATCATGTTTCTATGAAAATCTGAAACTAAAGAACCTATATACCTGCTAGTGTAAGGTCGATCTCCTTCTTCCATTTGACAATATTTAATATAGTTTTTTATGCCTTGAGGAAAGTGACTATAATTCCCTTCATTTACCGAATAGATTTTTCCGTCTTCTGGGAATAACATATTAGGATGTGATAAATAAAAGGTTCCAATTGCAGGATTTAGTGTGAATCCGTTAACACCATCACCAGTAGTATATACAATCATTGTTGAAGTGCCATATATAATATAACCTGCAGCGACTTGCTGATTTCCTTTTTGAAGAAAATCGTCTATTGTAACTGGAGTTCCAACAGGAGTAACCCTTCTATAGATAGAAAAGATTGTTCCTACTGAAACATTGACATCAATATTTGAAGAACCATCTAAAGGGTCAATCAAAACAACATACTTGTTTTGATGATTTTCATCTTGACTATTAATAGAAATAAAATCGTCTTCTTCTTCACTTGCTATCCCGCAAACAATATTTCGTTTAGTCATTGCTTGGATAAACTTATTGTTAGCATAAACATCCAATTTTTGTTGATCTTCACCTTGAATATTAGTGTCACCTGCCGCACCAATAATATCAACTAAACCAGCTTTATTAACTTCGTGATTTACCACTTTAGCAGCAAGACGAATAGAATTTATGAGACGAGATAATTCTCCGGAGGTGTATTTAAAAGAAGATTGATTTTCAATTATAAATTCACCAAGAGTTTGATTTTTCCGAGACATATAGTGTAGATGTTTTTGCAAATATCTCATTTTTTTAATCAACTACAACGTTATCGCTATATTATTATATGATAAAATCATCAAGTTTAAACTATCTTTGAACTAAAGAAAATTTATGTCATTTTCAATTCGTCAAGCAATCAAAACAGATATGTCTAGAGTCTTAGAGCTTATAGTTGAACTTGCTGTTTTTGAAAAAGAGCCAGATGCTGTTAAAGTTACAGTTAAAGATTTGGAAAAAGGTGGTTTTGAAGTTCCAAAACAGTTTGTGTGTTTTGTTGCAGAATGTGATGGCATAATTGAAGGGATTGCTTTAGTATATAACCGTTTCTCTACTTGGAAAGGAAGTGTACTTCATCTTGAAGATTTAGTTATAAGTCAAAAACAAAGAGGTTCAGGTATGGGGACAGCACTTTTAAATGAGGTTGTAAAATATGGTTATAGTTTAGGTGTTAGACGTGTGAGTTGGGAGGTTTTAGATTGGAATACACCTGCAATTAAATTTTATGAGAAAAAAGGTGCAGATGTAAAACGAGATTGGTATGTCGTACACATGAATGAAAAGGCAATAGAAAATTATTTAGAAAATATCTAGAATGCAAGTATTTAAATTTGGAGGAGCATCAGTAAAAAATGCTGAGGGTGTTAAAAATTTGGCGGCAGTATTACAACAAGTTGGTTATGAAAACACGCTTGTAGTTGTTTCTGCAATGGGTAAAACCACAAATGCACTTGAAATTGTAATTAAAAATTATTTTGATAACAAACCTGAATTACAGAGTTCAATTCAAGATGTAAAAAAATATCATAACGAAATTTTATTAGACCTTTTTGAGAACACCCATCATCCAATATTTAAAGATATCGCTTCTGTTTTTAAAGATTTAGATAGCTTTTTTGGTCGAAATAAATCTCCCGATTACAATTTTGTTTATGATCAAGTTATCGGTTTTGGAGAACTAATGTCTACAACAATTATAAGCAGGTATCTTAACCACATCGGATTTGAAAATAAATGGTTAGACGTTCGTGAGTTTATTAAAACAGATGATTATTACCGTAGAGCAAATGTTAATTGGGAACAAACACAATCACGTATTAAAGCAAATTTTAACACTAAAATTTTAAATATTACTCAAGGATTTTTAGGAAGTGATGCTAACAATTTCACCACAACTCTTGGGCGTGAAGGAAGTGATTATACGGCTGCAATTTTTGCTTATTGCCTTAATGCCGAAAGCGCTACGATATGGAAAGATGTTCCAGGTGTTTTAAATGCAGATCCTCGTTATTTTGAAAATGCACGATTACTTAATAGTATTTCTTATAGAGAAGCTATTGAGTTAGCATTTTATGGCGCTTCTGTCATTCACCCAAAAACATTGCAGCCTTTGCAACAAAAGGAAATCCCGTTGTTTGTGAAATCTTTTCTAGAACCTGAAAACGCAGGAACAAGGGTAGGGAAAGGCATGAAAATAGAACCTAATGTCCCTTGTTTTATTGTTAAGAAAGATCAGGTGTTAGTATCGTTATCCTCTTTAGATTTTAGTTATATAGTTGAAGAAAATATTAGTGAAATATTTAAGTTACTACACCATTACAAAATGAAAGTAGATGTCATTCAAAATTCAGCGATTAGTTTTTCAGTATGTTTTGAAAACACCTATAGTAATCTTGAGCGATTGCTTCAGCATTTAAAAGCAAAATTTAAAGTAACATCTTATGAAAATGTTAGTCTTTATACTGTGAGACATTATAATGAACAGGCAATTTCTTCGGTAGAGACAGGTAAGGAATTGCTATTAAAACAGTTAACACAAGAAACAATACAAATAGTAACTAAATAGTTTATTTAGTACATTTACACTCATGACCAAACAGCAAGACACAGGATTAGTTACCGCAAAAGAAGTTGCAAAAGCAATTAAAGCAGATAAGTATGGTTTTGTAGGTACATTCTTTGGATGGTTACTCATGAAAGTCTTAAAAATATCGACAATAAATAAAGTTTATAAACGCAATAAGCATTTAAATGATGTTGAGTTTTTAGATGCTATTCTAGATGATTTTCAAATTAAGTTTGAAATTCCAGAAGAAGATTTAAAGCGTTTACCAAAATCAGGTGCATTTATTACCGTATCTAATCATCCGCTAGGTGGTATTGATGGAATTTTATTGCTTAAACTCATGATTGAGCAACGACAAGATTTTAAAATTATAGCCAATTTTTTATTACATAGAATAGAACCTTTGAAGCCTTATATCATGCCTGTTAATCCCTTTGAGGATCGTAAAGATGTGAAATCGAGTATTGCTGGTTTTAAGAGTTCAATTTTGCATTTACGAGATGGTCATCCTTTAGGCGTATTTCCTGCTGGTGAAGTGTCTACATATAAAGATGGAAAATTAGTTGTTGATAAACCATGGGAAGAAGCCGCAATGAAGCTTATAAAAAAGGCTGAAGTACCAGTGGTTCCAATTTATTTTCACGCTAAAAACAGCAAGTTGTTTTATAAATTATCAAAAATTAGTGATACGTTTAGAACAGCAAAGCTCCCCTCAGAAGTACTCACCCAAAAAAATCGAATTATTAAAGTTAGAATAGGAAAACCTATTTCAGTTAATGCTCAAAAGGAGCAAAAAACTATTGCCGATTTTTCAGAGTTCATTAGAAGAAAAACATATATGTTGTCTAATACTTTTGAGGATAAATCTAAGATTTTTGATAACTTATCTAACACTTTAAAACCACCAGCAAAGTCACCAAAACGTATAGTTGGTTCGGTAAGTACCGAAAAAATGGCAGCAGAGGTTGATGCACTTAGAGAAAGTGATTTTAGATTACTTGTAAGTAAAAACTACGAAGTGTATCTCACCGATACTAAACATATTCCAAATATTCTTCATGAGATTGGACGTTTGCGTGAAATCACTTTTAGAGAGATAGGAGAAGGTACAAATGAAGCTATTGATTTAGATAGTTTTGATACTTACTATCATCATATGTTTTTATGGGATACAGAAGCTAAGAAACTAGCTGGAGCTTACAGAATGGGATTAGGATCTAAAATTTATGCACGATATGGTATTGATGGGTTCTACCTTCAAGATCTTTTTAGGTTTGAGCCTGAACTCTATAAGATGATGAGTGAATCTATTGAAATGGGTAGAGCTTTTATCATAAAAGAATACCAGCAAAAGCCAATGCCTTTATTTTTGCTTTGGAAAGGTATTGTTCATACAACTTTACGCTACCCTGAGCATAAATATTTAATTGGTGGTGTAAGTATAAGTAACCAATTTTCAAATTTCTCAAAGTCGTTAATGATTGAATTTATGAAATCACATTATTATGATCCTTATGTAGCTCAATATGTACACCCTAAAAAAGAATTTAAGGTGAAACTAAAAGATGCAGATAAAGATTTTGTTTTTGATGCTACTGAAGCTGATTTAAATAAGTTTGATAAAATAATTGATGAGATAGAGCCAGGAGCATTACGATTACCTGTTCTTCTTAAAAAATACATTAAACAAAATGCAAGACTTGTTGCATTTAATGTCGATCCATTGTTTAATAATTCGGTTGACGGATTAATGTATATTAAAATTGCCGACTTGCCAGAAAGTACTGTAAAACCTGTTATGGAAGAGTTTCAAGCTGAGTTAGAACAAAAGTTTTCTAATGGAAATACAGAAGGATCTTAAAGATACTTAAATATAAAATTTTCAAAATATACTTTAATCTCATTTCTAGCTTTTAGAAAAGCAGCATGTTTTTCTTCATCTGTTCCATTTACTTTTGATGGATCAAAAAAATTATGATGTAATCTTAGTGCATTTTTACTAGGAATGAATGGGCAATTTTCATTAGCATGATCACAGACGGTTATAATATAATCAAAGTCTATTGTTTCATATTCGTCAACATGGTTAGATGTATGATTAGAAAGATCAATACCATCTTCTTTCATAATAGAAACTGCTCCAGGGTTTAAACCATGAGTTTCAATGCCAGCACTATAAATAGCAGCTTTTTCTTTTGCAAATTTATTTAGATAACCATGAGCCATTTGACTTCTACAGGAGTTGCCAGTACAGAGAACGAGAATGTTTTTCATATAATTTATTAATTAGCAGCAGTTACTTTCTGGAGAACAACAAGCTTCAACTTCAGATATAAGCTCTTTAGTTTTATCTACAATACCACAAATATCATTTGCTTTACAAGCTGTTTTTTCTACGCCTAATTTAATTATAAGTTTGTTGTCTTCAATTATATAATCATTAACAAAAAGTTGAGCCGTATTAAATGTTTTATTACTGTATTCAAATTTGACTTCAGCACCAAAATCGTAAGGTTTTATTTTGCCTACTTTTTTTAGAATTCCAAGCGCTTTTAAAACCGACATATATTCTGTTTTATAAGATTCCATAGGGCTTTCCCATAATTGTATAATTGTTTCATTCCAAGAATCGGTTTGAGCTCCACAATCTACAGAATCTATCTTAAGATGTTTTACTTCAGTAATGTGATAATTTGCACCTACAAAAGCATTTGGAGCATATTCAAAGTGTAAAGATTTATCCTGATTTTGCTCTAATATTGAAAATAAGTCTTGCGTTTTCATATTAATTTATAGTTTAGTTTAAGTATGAGTTATTATAAGTCGATTATTAATTAGCAACAGTTAGCCGTTGTTTTAATAAAGAATGAGTTTAATAACGTTTGAAATTCTTCAAAGCGTTCTAGGTTAATGCAGTAACATTTTTTTTTACCTTCAAACCTGCCTTTTAATAATCCTGCATCTCCAATAACAGACAAGTGTTGTGAAATGGTCGCTTGAGATAAGCCAATTTCGTGAACTAAATCATTGCATATACACCCTTCTTGTTCGCTAATATGTTTTAAAATTGCTACTCTAGCAGGATGTGCAAACACCTTTGCAATATTTGCTATTTCATTAATACTATCGGTAAAAATAAATCTTTTCGTCACTCCCATTATTTCTAATTTAGTGTAAAGATAATACAATTTATCGTAATATTGCAATATTACGATAACAAAAATAATTTAAAAGCCAGAAATATTCTTTTCCTGGCTCTAAATTTATAGTGATTTAAACCATTCCTGAAATTGCTTTCCAAAAAGGAATGTTGGAGTCATTTTACCACTTAAAGCATTTATTAGACTAATAATCCATGCTACAAATACAACAATTGCAAATAGCCAACCTATTAATGGAATTATGCTGATTAAGCTACAAATTGCTAAGCCTAAAACTTGTCGAATATAAAAAGAACCAAATTCAGTTCTATTTCCATTATTCATTACTAAAGCAATAACCCATCCTATTAAAGTGAAGTGTGCTATAATTGCTACATTTTTACCATCGCTAAAGACCTCTTTGGCTTCCTCAGCAAACTCTGCAGCTTTTTCTTTGGCTTCGCCAGCAAATTCTTTAGCATCATCGGCAAATTCACTTGCTTTTTCGCTTACTTTATCAGCTGCTTTTTTTGCACCTTCTTTTGCATCTCCTAACATGTCGTTTAGGTCATCACTTAAATTTTTGTTATCGTCAGACATTTTGTTTGTATTATGGTTAAGTTATAAAGTTAATAAAAATCAACTAATTACATTTAGTTTTTTCCAAATAGCCTTTTAAAGAATCCTTTAGTTTTGTCTTTTGCGTCGGTATAGGCTTCTTTTGCGTCTTCGGTTAAATCTTCTAGTTTTTCTTCAGTTTCATCAATAAGTTCAGAGGTTTTTTCTTTTGCAAAAGTTGAGAGTTCTTCTAGTTTTTTATTGGTATCATTGACTAATTCTGAAGTTTTTTCTTTAGCATTGCTAAGTAGTTCTTGAGCATCTTCTTGAATAAATTCTTGGGCCTTATCTTTTGCATTTACGAGTGCTTCTTTCGCATTAGAAGCTAGCTCTTTTGCTTTCTCTTTTATATCTGTGGCTTTATCATTAATGGGATCAGAAGAATCATTCTTCGTTTCTTCTGTAGGTTCAATAGCATTATTGAGATCGTCTTCAAGATTGATGTTTTCTTCAGCCATTGTAATTGTTTATTTTATGAGTAGTATAAACTTGAATTTTGTTACACTACTCTTACTTAAAAGCTTGATCAATGGGTTCCCAAAGTTCTATTTTATGTCCTTCATTATCAAGTATCCATCCAAACTTCCCATAATCGTACTCTTCCATTTCTCCAACTATTGTGACACCTTCTTCTTTTAAAGTCACTAATAATTGTTTTAAATTTTCAACACGATAATTAAACATGAATTCTTTTTTTGATGGCTCAAAGTATTTAGTATTCTCTTTAAATGGACTCCATTGTGTAGAACAATCGTTGCCTTCTTTGTCTTTCCACCAAAAAGTACTGCCATAATCATCGGTATTAAAACCTAGGTGTTTATTGTACCAGTCTTTTGATGCTTTTGGATCTTTAGTTTTAAAAAAAAGACCACCAATTCCTGTAACACGTTTTTCCATTTGAATCGTTTTATTTTGTTCTTGTTGATAAAATAATTGTATTAAATTTATTTCTTAATTGCTGCTTCATAGATAGTAATCCATTCTTCAGTACTCATTTTTGCAGTGAGTTCTCCTATTAAATCATAAGGAATATCTTCCATTTTTTTAAATCGAACACAACTTTTGCCCATATCTAATTTGTATTTACAACGTTTGGTATATTCTGAAGTAAACCAATCTAAAACCTCTTTTTTTGCATACATTCCCATATGATATACTGCAATAAAGTTTTTTTGTGACGCCAAATTCATAAATGGAAGCGGTAGTTTTGTATCACAATGATAACCATCTGGATATACTGAATGCGGTATCACAAAACCCAACATACCATAGTTCATTTGTTCTTCCATTCCTTTAGGAAGGTTGTCGAGAATAATTTGCCTAATTCTTTGTATTGGAGCTATACGCTCTTCTGGTAATTGACTAATATAATCTTCGGGAGATGTTGCTTTGTATTGCATGATATTTTATTTGCGTTGAAGGATTAATCCGGAAATTAAAGATATGATAAATCCGATGATAGTTACGAGTACCAGCATAAATAAAGCGGCTGTTGTGCTTGTCATTTTAATAATTTCGCTCTCTCTTCCTTGTTCAATAAGTTGCTGCTCATAATTACTGAAGAAAGAAGGATCAATAAACTTTGTGTAAATAAAATCGGCAATTGCTATTCCAATAGCGACTAGAATCGAAATAAGAAGACCAATAATAATAGCTTTACTTATTGAGATCACACCATCATTTACATGATCTCTATAATGTTTTATGCCAAAAAAGATAAATGAAAGCGAGAGGAATATAGAAATATACCCTAGAATTTCATTCGTTGAAGAGTCCAGGTTTTTAATGCCTAAAATTAAGTGTAAGGCGAAAATAACAAAACCTGTAAGAAGTCCATAAAGTCCAAATTTAATAACTGTGTTTTTCATAATGTGAAGGGTTTAATATTAAGACTCCAAAAGTAGAATTACTAGAGCATATAGGATTCATACTTTAGTACCAAAAGACTCATTCTTTAGTACTGATGGTCTGTTTTTTTATATGATTTGAAGGTCTTTTGCTATTTGAAGTGCTTGCGTACGGCGCTTTGCATTTAATTTTGAAAGTAGATTTGAAACATGAGTTTTTATCGTGCTTTCTGAGACAAATAATTTTTCGCCAATTTCTTTATTTGATAGCCCTTCAGAAATTCCTAAAAGCACTTCGTATTCGCGTTTGCTAATTTCAAGAGCTTTAATTTTTTTATGATTAATCTCAGTAGAAACTTTTGAGTGTTTTTGAAAACTCTTTTTATTAAGATAGGTGCCAACAAAAAAGAAAACAATAGCAATTATTGCAATGGCAAATTCTAAATTTAAATCCCCTGACATAATAGCATATTTACTAAGCCGAAAGAGCAGTAGTAATGCCAAAATGAGCAATCCGAAAATAAGAATAGTTTTTTTCACGTTTTAAATTTAGCAAAATTTTGCTTTTATTTTATCGACAATAGTTTGTGCTAATTTTTGTTTGCTCTCAACTGTCCAACCGGCAACATGAGGTGTTAAAATCACATTTGGTGCTGAAGTAAGATATTTGAAAGCTTTTGGTATGTCTGAAGTAAATAGGTTTTCAAAAGATGATTTTTCGTATTCTAAAACATCTAATCCAGCGCCTAATATATTGCCAGATTCTAATGCAGAAACTAAATCTTTTGTAACAACACTTTTTCCACGAGCTGTATTAATGAGCCAAAACGGTTTTTTAAATCCATTAATAAATGTAGTGTTTACCATATTGATGGTCAAAGGCGTTTCAGGAGTATGTAAACTTAACACATCGGCTTTGCTTTGAAGTTCCTCTAGCGACACTTGTATGGCATTTGTATCACTAACATTTGGTTTAATATCATAGCAAAGTATAGTAACATCAAAACCTCTAAGTTTTTTAGCAAAAGCTTTTCCCATATTTCCATAACCAATAAGACCAATAGTTTTTCCGTCGAGTTCTATACCTCGATTTGCTTCTCGTTGCCATTTGCCATTTCGAACTTCGTTATTGGCGCTATTTAATTTATTAAAAAGGGATAATAACATGGCTAAGCTATGTTCGCCAACTGCATTACGATTCCCTTCAGGAGCTGCAATGAGTTTAATGTTTTTGTGTGTAGCATATTCACAATCTATGTTTTCTAATCCTGCACCAACGCGACCAATAAATTTTAGATGTTTTGCTGCATCTAAGAAGGTGGAATCAATTTTAAATCGGCTACGAATTATGAATCCGTCATAATGATGAATAATTTTTTCAATAGCTTCTTTTGAAGACGTATAATCCTCATCATTGGTGAAACCAAGTGTATTAAGTTGCTCTATTAGTAATGGATGATTGGTATCTAGGTGAAGGATTTTCATATGTAAATAATGAGCTGTTGAGATTGAAGATTCATGAGTACTATAATTTAAAATAAATAGTTATGAACACATGAGTTCAGCATGATGTTTATTGTAATTATATTAAAGGATATTCTGTTTGCGTACGTTCATGTTTTACGTTTCCAGTATGAGCAGTATTGAGTTTTTCAAAAAGGAGTAAATGAACCTCTTCATCATTTTTTGTTAATGGATTATGCTCTACACCTTTAGGGATTACAATCATTTCGCCTTCTTTTATAATTTCAGTTCGGTCTCTAAATTGCATGTATAACGTTCCTTTTATGACTTGAAATAATTCATCCTCATCATCATGGCTATGCCATACAAATTCGCCTTTTATTTTAGCGAGCAGAACTTGCATATTATCTACTGTGGCAATACGGTGTGGGTGCCATTGTTTGGTAAAAAGGGAATGCTTTTCTTTAATGTTTATGGGTTGCATGATAAAATGATTTTATGTGTTTAAAGTTACGAAGTTTTGCGTTAGTGATTGTAGAGGAAATCCTTTTGCTTTTGTAAAAGATTGTAACGAAAAGCACGACCTGAAAGGGAACGCCAGAATTTTAAATACCTAAAATCAATTTAGCAATCCAGAAATAAATAAGAATTCCAAAAATATCATTACTTGTGGTAATAAATGGACCTGTAGCTATGGCTGGATCTATACCTCGTTTGTCTAGAAATAATGGAACAAAGGTGCCTATTATTCCAGCGACGATGATAACAACAACTAACGAAACAGAAATGGCTAATGCTGTATAAATATCGTTTTTATAAATCCATACAAAAAGGAATAAAAATATGGCGAGAATAATACCATTAAGGGCAGCTAAAAACATTTCCTTTATCAATCGATTATTGATACTTCCTTTAACATCATCATTAGCTAAACCTTGTACAATTATAGCGCTGGATTGTACACCAACATTTCCTGCCATGGCTGCAATTAGTGGTGTGAATAAAAAGAGAATAACATATTCGTTAAATAAATCATCAAAATTTTTCATGATTAAAAAAGCACCAATACCGCCAACGAGTCCTAAAAACAACCAAGGTAAACGTGCTCTAGTAAGTTCTAAAATACTATCATCTGCTTCTACATCTTGTGTAATACCTGCTGCTAATTGGTAATCTTTATCGGCTTCTTCTTTTAATACATCGACAATATCATCAATAGTAATTCTACCTAATAAGGTATGTTTATCGTCAATAACAGGAATGGCTTCTAAATCATATTTCACCATCACTTTAGCGACATCTTCAACATCGTCATTTATATTAACATAATCTACATTACTATTAGAAATTTCGGCTATTTTTTGTTCGCTTTTGGCGACAATTAAATCTTTTAGGGATAAGCGACCAATTAATTTTTCTTCTTTATCTACAACGTAAATTGAATGTACTCTCGTAACTTCTTTTGCTTGGCTTCTAATGCGACGTAAGCATCCTGCTACGGTCCAGGTTTCATAAACCTTAACCAATTCTTTTGCCATAAGGCTACCAGCTGTATCTTTATCATAGGTTAGAAGTTCTGTAATTTCTTCTCGATGTTCTTCGTCTTCAATTCTAGAAATAACTTCAGCTTGACGTTCTTCGGGTAGTTCGGCAATAATATCGGCTGCATCATCGGTATCTAACTCTTCAACTTCTTCGGCAATTTCTTTTGCTGAAAGATTTTCAAGTACTTTTTCTCTGATGTCCTCATCAAGTTCTGTTAAGATATCTGATGTCGTTTCAGAATCTAACAATTTGATAACGTAAATTGAATCGTCTAAATCGAGTTCATCTAAAATTTCGGCAACATCAGCATAGTGAAACTCTTTTAAAAGCAGTTTTAATTCTTTGTCTTCATTATGAGTAACAAGAAGTTCTACTTTTTCAATGAGTTCATTGGTAAGTTCAAATTGGATATTTTCTTTCTCTTCGATCAAACTTGAAGGTTTTGCTATTAAGCATCGTCATTTTCAATGTATTGTGTAAGTTCTATAAAAGAATCTACACTCAGTTGTTCTGGACGTTTGTCAAATATAACATTTGCTTTTAAATTATCTGAAAGATTGAAGGTTTTTAAACTGTTTCGTAAGGTCTTTCTGCGTTGTTGAAATGCTGTTTTTACCACTCTAAAAAATAATTTTTCATTACAAGGAAGTGTGAAGTTCTCTTTCCTTTTAAGTCGTAAAACACCAGAATCTATTTTTGGTGGCGGATTAAACACTGTTGGTGGTACTGTAAACAAATACTCAGCTTCGTAGAATGCTTGTGTTAAAACTGAAAGAATTCCATAGACTTTAGAGCCTTCTTTAGAACAAATTCGTTTAGCGACTTCTTTTTGGAACATTCCAGAAAACTCAGGAATTTGTTCACGCATGTCTAAGGTTTTAAAAACAATTTGAGTTGAAATATTATAGGGGAAATTGCCTATAATAGCAAAAGGTTCATCATTAAATATCTCGGTCAAATCGTATTTTAAAAAGTCGTATTCATATATACGATCAGCTAAGTTGAGATAGTTTGCTTTTAGATAATCAACCGATTCTGTATCGATTTCTATAACGTGAGTTTTAATAGGTTTTTCAAGTAAGTATTTAGTTAAAACACCCATTCCTGGTCCAATTTCAAGGACATGCTTGTACCCTTTTAAATCTAAGGTGTCTGCTATGTTTTGAGCTACAGATTCGTCTGTCAAGAAATGTTGACCTAAATATTTTTTTGCTTTAACTTGATGGTTGTTTGCCACGTTATTTAAATTTTACGTTGTATTCGTCTACAATTTGAAGTTCGGTTCTAAAGGCTAGCATTTTATCTGCAAACTTTTTTAAACCTTCTGCTCTTAATCTTTCAGCATCTTCTTTATAGTAGGCGTCTAATGCTTCTCTTGAGTATGAGCGGTATTGAATAGAGTAAGTTTGGCCTTCTATGTCATCTTCAACTAAAACCTTAGTCAAGGTCGCTTTTTCAAATTTTCCAGTTGCTAATACTTGAGGAATATGTGCTCTCATCCAAAGTAACCACTCATCATGAATGGTATCATCAACATTAATAGTTACGTTATATATGTACATTTTATTTAAAGATTTTGTGTGATACAAAAAGGGCTATATTTTATAAATCTTTTGCAAATAACAGAAGTTCTTCGTTGTCATCAAAAGGTTTTACTCTTTTTTGGTAAGATAAGCCTAATTTTTCCAAAAGATGAATGGATGGTTTGTTTTCTGGAATAGTAATAGCATAGAGTATTTTAATATCGAAGGTGTTTTTGGCGAGTTTCATAATTTCGGTAGCAGCTTCAAAACCATAGCCTTTTCCTTCGTGTTCTGGAAGTAGTGAAAACCCAATATCTGCATGCTCAAGTTCATCCCGTTTTATTAATCCGAAAAAACCAATAGATTTTAATTTTTCGCTTTTTACTTGAACTTTGTAAAACCCAAACCCGTAGGTTTCATAGCTTTTAAGTTGGTTGTTTGTTATGTAAGTCGCTGCTTGTTCAAGAGTTGTTACATTGCGATCTCCAATGTATTTAATCCAATGCGGCGAATTCATTAATTCTAGAATGAAAGGTGCATCGTCTACTGAGATTTTGGAGATTAAGAGTCTGGAAGTTTCGGCTATAATCATCTTCTCTGATTTTAATTTATCACATCACCACGTAACATTCTAAAGCGTTTCCTCGCTTCTATGAAGTAGATACTGTCTTCATGATTAAAAATGATACTCTCGTAGAGTACTTTTGCCTTTTCGGGTTGTGCTAGTTTGTTTTGGTATAATTCAGCTAAGAAATATAAGGCATCATCTGCTAGAATTTCATCTCTATAATTGGCGATAATATATTCGTAACTCGCTACTGCTTTGTCAATTTGTTTTGTTTTTTCAAATAGTTTTGCTTGCATAAACAAAGCTTGATCTTCAATGGTTTCCCCTTTGTGCTCTACTAAGATTTTCTCTAAAAGAGAAATGGCTTCTTCGTTCTTGTTTTGAAAGGACATTAAATCTGCTTTCGAATATAATTTTAAAGCGGTTTGCAAAGAGTCTTCATCTTTATTATCTGAAATAAGTAGTTTTAATTCTAAAGCATCGTTAGCAATTAGTTGCGATGTTGAAGATTTTAATATTTTTAATTGTGATTCTGCCCATTCAAAATCACCTTTATAGTAACTTGTTTTTGCCACTTTAAAACGTGCGTTTTGCGAAATGGTACTATTTTTTAAATTTATTTGAATTTGAGAATAGTAAATTAAAGCCTCATTAAACCGTTCTTGAAGTACTAATATGTCTCCTAATTTTAATTTTACTGTGGCTTCTTGAAATGTAGAGAGCTGCAAACCTAAACTCTTTTTTAAGAACTCACTAGCTGCTTTTGGTTGGTGTTTATTAAAAGCAAGAAAATTTCCATAGGCAATTTGCAACGCAATGGTTTGTTCGTACTTACCATATTGAGTAAATAGGTTATTGAACTTTTTGTCAATTATTTCAAGTTGTTTTTTATCTGCATTTTCAATCTCAATGTCTAGCATATATTGATGTGCTGTAAGTTTCGTTTCTATGTCTTGTGAATTGTTTAATATAAACTCAAAAATAGAATTTGCAATATCATTTTCTTTTTCTTTAACCGTTGTTAATGCTAAATCTAAAATTCTGCTAAGGCTTTCCTGGTTTCTGCGATATAATGCTTTTTCTTGAGTAAATGCTTTATTGTATTCTTTTTGCTGAATATATAACCAACTTAATAAATCATACCAAAAAGGGTCTGGGTTAGATTGCAATTTTTTGAGTAGCAATTTTCTTAGAATAAGGTTGTTTTCATTGTTTTTATTCTCTGAAACGAAATCACTAAATGCTCGTTTAGCATTACTAAGAAAGCTGGGTTTCTTTTCAATATAATCTATGTAATTTGAAAAGAGTAATTCTATATTTCCTTGCTCTCCATAAATGCGAGCCATTTGCATATTGAAATTGAAATCTGGATTAAGTTCCATTCCTTTTTTATAAGCTTGAAGCGCTTCTTCTAAAAGGGAATGATCTTCAAATTTTTTGGCAATTCCGTAAGTATAACTAGGTTTTTCTTCAACTTTTAACAAGGCGTCCTTATAGTACTTATTTGCCAGATTTATACTGTCTTTAAGTTGGTAATTATAACCTAACTCTACTAAAAGTGCTGGATAGTTTATTTCTTTCATACGTTGCTCAATGACCGCTTGAGCGTCATCATAACGTTCTAATTGTTGAAGTGTTTCAATAATTTTATAGATATATTTTGAGCTTTTTTTATTCTCGTTTAATTTTTGGTATGAATGAAGAGCCTTTTCAAATTCACCACGATTAAAATAGTCCTCGGCTAATTGTTCACTTTGTGAAAATAGTAGTCCAGAACTAAAGAAGGTTAGTAAAATTAAAAAGCGATTCATATTCAATAATTTATGTAAATATAACAAATGCGATTACTAGATATTGTGAATGTTTTTATAATTAATTCTATGAAGTGGAAAAAAAATGCCTAAACGAGAGTTTAGGCATTACCAACAAAATAAATGTGCTATTAATCAGTTTTTTCAAATGATTCAGTTATTCTGCAATGGCTTTTAAAGTTGTATATAGTGTCTTGTCTGTTAAAAAAAGACTTTACTTGCTATAACAATTAATGTTGCTAATAAGACGAGGCGTTTGATGTTTTTCATAATAAGTAGGTTAGTTCTTATTGGGTATACTAACTTCATCATTATTATTTATAAAACAAAGAAAAATGCTAAAAAATCGTTGAATAACGTTATTTTTTAGCATTTAAACGATAAATATAAGTAAAATTCTTACAAATTAAATTTTATTAAATCCTGTATATGGGATTAAAACTTCTGGAATTTGAATGCCATCTTCGGTTTGATAGTTTTCTAAAATACCAGCCAAAACTCTCGGTAATGCTAAAGAACTACCGTTAAGTGTATGGCATAATTGTATTTTACCATCTTGATTTTTAAAACGTAATTTTAGGCGATTTGCTTGAAATGTTTCAAAATTAGAAACACTTGATATTTCTAACCAGCGATCTTGTGCTGTTGAAAACACTTCAAAATCATAGGTTAGCGCAGAAGTGAATCCTAAATCACCTCCACATAAACGTAAAATTCTATATGGTAATTTTAACTCTTGAAGAATTCCTTTAATGTGATTTACCATTTCATCTAAAGCAGTATATGAGCGGTCAGGATGTTCAACGCGTAAAATTTCAACTTTATCAAATTGATGTAAACGATTTAAACCTCTTACATGAGCACCATAACTACCTGCTTCTACACGAAAGCATGGTGTATATGTGGTAAGAGCTTGTGGTAGTTGAGTATTGGTTAATAAATCACCTCTATAGATATTTGTTGCAGGAACTTCTCCAGTAGGAATTAAATATAGGCTAGGGTCAACATTAGCAGCATGGTACATTTGACCATCTTTATCTGGTAATTGCCCTGTTCCAAGTGCAGAGGCTTCATTAACTAAGTGAGGAACTTGAACTTCATTATAGCCTGCTGCTGTGTTTTTATCTAAAAAATAAGCAATTAATGCACGTTGTAATTTTGCACCTTTGCCTTTATAGACAGGAAAGCCAGCTCCGGCAATTTTAGTACCAAGTTCAAAATCAATGATATCATATTCTTTTACTAATTCCCAATGCGGTTTTGCGTTAGGGTGAAGTGTTGGAATAGCTCCTTCTCTAAAAACCTCTTCATTATCCTCGTCTGTATTACCTGTAGGGACAGATATATGAGGAACATTTGGTATTTTATACAGTAAATTATTTAAGGCTTCTTCTTTGTCATTAAGCTGTTCGTTTAATGTTTTAGAATCGTCTTTAAGCTGTGTTGTTTTTTCTTTTAATACATTAGCTTCAGAAGCTTTCCCAGATTTATAAAGCGCACCAATTTCTTTTGAAATACTATTGGATTCAGCAAGTGTATTATCAAGTTGAGTTTGAAGCTGTCTACGCTCTTCATCAAGTGTAATTACTTCTTCTATCATTTGAGATGCATCAATATTTCGCTTTGTTAAACGTTTAATAACATCTTCTTTGTGTTCTCTAATAAAAGCAACTTGTAACATGGTATTCTTTTAGATTAAATATGTCAAGGTCTCTCAACGATGGCTATGTTTTTTAAAACGCCAAATTTAATGAATTGTCAGTTATTCTCATCTAGATTTGAGGGTAAAATCCAATCATGATGCTTAAAATGACTCCATTTAACACTTGCAATATCAATATTTGGATCTATAAAGCGTCGACTTTGTCTTCCGTTAATGCTAATGTAAGATCTTATATGGACTTCAACATCCATACCTTTTTCGGTATAAATACGTTTAAGGCGTTTAGAAAATTGCCACATAACATCTGGTTTAGAACTTGCACTACGAATTTGTTTCTTAGTGAGGAAATCATTGAGATTTATTTGGATAACTTTTTTTGTAGCTTTATCAATAACTCTATAACTCGTGTTCCCGCTTTTTGAGCGTAGCATCATTCTCCAAGATAGTCTATGACCTTCTTCTGTCCATAATACATTATCTTTTATGAAATGATGTCGTAATGGAAGTATGATTTGAACTATAAAATAGAGAACAAATACAGTTTTAAATAGATTAGTATAGTTAGGTAGAACTATTTGTTCTTTAGAATATATTGGTTTTCGTTTTAAAAATAGCTTCTGGATTACTTTTGGTTCGAAAAAGAAAAGTGCAAATGACAATGATAAATAGGGGAAAATTCCAACTTGAAAAATAAATGAGTTGAATAAGTGGAAAAAGATAGATGCAAAGAATGCTATTTTTCGGGTTGGTTTCCACAAGAGCAGTGGGATTATGAGTCCGTCAAATAGGATGCCTCCATAAGCTACAAAATAGTGCACAACCTTTTGCTGAAGTAGGTCACCTACTAGAACATAATGTTTTTTGCTTTTCATTAAGAGTTCAGCTACCGTTGTGTCTAACCAGTCTGGATATGTTTTCGCTATTGATGCGTATGTGTATAAAATAAATAGTTGTATGATGAAAATCCAACGACACCAATTAGGCATAGATAAACTCTTGATATTTGGATTTTGTTTCGCATCAATAGATGCATATTTATGCGCAGGTAAAAACACCATAATAGCACTTAAAATCATTAAAAAGTAGTAATGATTATTGTAAGATGATTTTTGCATTGCATATGTAGCAGCCCAAAGTAAAGTGAAGCTTAACATACTTAATCTGTACTTGTATCCAACCATGACAAAAAACCCGAAGATTGCCATAACGAAGTAGTATACATACATCCATTGACCAGGAAGCGGTTGAAGCCAATCGAAGCCTATAAAATTGAAAGTAAATTGTGGTTCTATAAGTGTACGCTTTACCCAACCAGTGAGTATTGCGCCAAAGCTTTCTAAAAAAATTAATGCACCAAAGCATATTCTAAAAACAATAAGCGAACTATTATCTATATGTTTAAATAAAAATTTATTCATTATAGGTTCTAATAAATTCAAAGGCATTGGTTTTATCAACCTTAAGTTGTGCTTGTAAGAGTTTTATTGACTCAAATTTATGCTCGTCTCTTAAGCGATGTAAGATTTCAATTTTTAATATTTCATCATAAAGATTAGTGTCAATATCAAAAAAGTTAACTTCAATAGACTGTTTTTTTTCATTAAAGGTTGGATTTGTACCGATATTCATCATTCCAAAAACAGGTTTGTTTTCAATAATTGATTTTACAATATAAACGCCATTTTTTGGGATTAGCTTATATGATTCTTCGATATTAATATTTGCTGTTGGAAAGTCTATCGTTTTGCCAATACCTTTGCCTTTAATAACTTTTCCAGTTAAGAAGTAAGGATAGCCTAAGTATGAATTAGCTGTTTTAATATTACCTTCTAAGAGTGCTTGTCTTATTTTGGTTGAGCTTACTGCAACGTCTTTAATATCTTGTGCCGAAATTTCCTCAACAGTAAAATCAAATTCTTTACCAAAAGCTTTAAGATCGTCTATGTTAGCTGTTCTGTTTTTTCCAAAGTGATGATCATAACCTATTATAATATGCTTAGCATTTAGCTCGGTAACAAGTATTTGTTTTACATAATCATGAGCTGATAAGTTAGCAAACTCTTTGGAAAATGTTTTGATAACTAGTTCATCTAGTCCAAAATTAGACAATATGCTTTCACGTTCATTTATAGTATGTAAGAGCTTAATTTCGAAATCAGGTTGAAGCACCATTCTTGGGTGAGGGAAAAACGTTAAAACAACCGATTTGAGGTGTTTCTTTTGTCCTGCTTTAACTAGCTTTTTAATAATTTTTTGATGCCCAATATGTACACCATCAAAAGTGCCTATGGTAATTACTGAAGCTTTTACAGGTTCTGTATTTGAAGAGTTAGATTTCAATACTCTGATTTTTGGTAAAAATAGTTATAATCGGAGGTAAATAAAAAGAGGGTTGAAAAAATCAACCCTCTTTTTTAATATTTTAAGAAATATGAATTATTCTTTAATGAAAGGTATTGTCACTGAAGAACGATTTTTCGTAATTCTAATAAAGTAAGCTCCATTACTTAATGAAGATGTGTTTATTGATAGATCTTCATTAGTTTCAATAGTATTTCTAGTAATAGATTGCCCTAAAATATTTACAATTTCATAGCTAGTAGGTAAATCATTAGCGTTGTCTAGCTTAATGTTTAACTGATCACCAGCTGGATTAGGGTAAAGGTATAGGTTGTTATTAGCAAAGAAATCATCTACACTAAGTGCAAAAGTTGATATTTGCGTAGATTCAGCATCACTAAATTCTCCACCAGAGAAAATAACTGTATCATCATCTGTTCTTAGGTTATAAGATCCAACTCCATAAGCACAACAAATACCATCACCAAATGCATCATTAATTGTAAATGTATAACACATACCAGGAACAACTGGGAATACTTGATTTATAGGTGTAGAGTCATTATTAGCATAAGGTCCTCCAGCGTATAATTCCCCATTTTCATCACTAAATGACCAAGTAGTTTCAGTACCGTAATCATCAGGAGTGATAGTAAGCCTCACTTCAGTAGTTTCGGCATAAGAATCTGTACCAGTAAAAGCAATATCATCAGTATCATTACAAGCACGTTCATCTGAAGTTCCGTTAGGAGCAGATACAGAGATGTTAAATGTATGTGCACCACCACCTGAATTAAATACCGGTAAATCTATATCTTCAAAAGCATTAGTTGCTAAACTTCCTGTCCAGTTATAGTTAGTAGGTGTACCTCCATCAACATCATAAGAAATTGTTGCAGAAGTTAAGGTTGTAGTTCCAAAATTTTGGATTCTAACACTAGGTGTTAACTCTCCAGAACATGCAGACCCTTCAGTTAAACTAATAATGTTTATACTACCATCCTGACTAACATCTGCTAGAGGTGTACATACATTTGAAGTTACAGTATTTGGTCTATTTAGTTGCGTATTCATTACAGCAATAACTCTTGCTTTTTGATCATTAGTAAATACGTTCATACAGGCATCATCTGTATAATCCATATAATTTCTTACCATGTCTAAAGTTCCACAAGACTGGTGTGTTGTTGGACAACCAAAGTTTGGAGCATCAACAGCAGGAGTATCATCACATAAATCACCAGGAGCAGCACAACCGCCTTGGAAAGTATGATATAGTCCTAAGTAGTGACCTACTTCATGAGTCATTGTTCTTCCTAAGTTAAAAGCACCAGGAATTGATACACCAGCAGCATCGTTACTACCAAAATAAGTGTAGTTAGAAACAACGCCATCAGTATTAGCTGGTCCTCCAGGAAATTGAGCAAACCCAAGTAATGTGCCATTAGAAAAATTCACAGACCACATATTCATATATTGAGATGCATCCCAAGTTGTTGTTGGTTTTAAAATTGTATTTGTATTACTCGTTGCTTCAGATCCTCCCCAAGATGTACTTACTGCAGACATGTCTAATCTGTCAATACCATTAGTAATACATCCACTAGGATCACGTTTTGCTAAACAGAATTCAACTTCAATATCAGCTCCGTTTGGATCTGTATTAAATCCTCTTGTACCAACTATACGTCTAAAATCTTCATTTAGAACTTGTATTTGTGAGATCACTTGTGCATCAGAAATATTAGCACCAGTTCCAATAGCTTCTCCATTATGGATTACATGAACAACCACAGGGATTGTAAATTGTAAAACACGTTGTGGGCTAGATTGCATTAGTGCCTTTGCAGCAGCAATTTTTGGAGCCAATAATTGCTCATAAGCATCACTTCCCATCATTCTAGGGTTGTTTGCTAAGAGTGAACTATTATATTCATCAGCAGCACATCTAATAAAACCATTTACTGGTTCTGGCATATTAGTGCTTTTTTCTTGTTGTGCATGAAGCGAAAATGCTCCCAACAAAAAGCTCATTAATAGGAAATTAAGGGTAATTTTTCTCATTATAGATTTATTTAAAAAAATTAATTTTCCCAAATTAAGAATTTTTCAATAAAAAACACGTCTATTTTTCGAAATTAACAGGAAAACTGGTGTTATTTTCCATTAAATGCATTCATAGTGTTATTGATGCCAGCTGTACCAAAAGATTTTATGAGTTCTATAGCTTTATTAAAACGTTCGGGAAGTTGTTTGTATTCATCATCAGTCCATTCACCTAATACATAATCAACCTGTCTTCCTTTGCTAAATTCGTCATTAATTCCAAATCTGAATCTGTTATATTTTGTTGTTTGAAGTTTGTTTTGAATGTCTTTTAGGCCATTGTGCCCACCATCACTACCTTTAGTTTTTAATCTAATATTTCCGAAGGGAAGATTTAGATCATCTGTAACCACAAGGACATTTTCTAAAGGGATTTTCTCTTTTGTTAACCAATATAGAACAGACTTCCCACTTAAATTCATGTAGGTGCTTGGTTTTAAGAGAATAAAAGTTCGCCCTTTAAATTTATAAGTAGTAAGATCCCCAAGTTTTTGAGTTTCAAATTTAAGGTCTTCTTTTTCTGCTAGAGCATCTAAAATTTTGAACCCTATATTGTGTCTGGTATTTGCATATTTGTCGCCAATATTGCCAAGTCCGACAATGAGAAATTTTTTCATAGAATTTGTTTCTTCAATAGGATTTACTATTGAATTCCATTTAAATAGATTACGTATAAATTTCCAGATAATTGATATGTTATTTGTGTAAAAATAAAAAAGCATTCTAAATAAATAGAATGCTTTATATAATTATAGAATAAATATGTTCTATTCTTGAGCTTCGGCTGCTGGAGTTGCTCCTCCTTCTGCAGTTGCTCCTTCTTCTTCATCTTCATCTTCATCTTCTACAACAGCAGCTCTAGAACGTCTTACTTGACATACTACAGTGTTATCTGGGTGTAAGAATTTGAATGCTTCGTTTTCTAAAGCAGTGATGTAAAGTTTACTACCAATTTTAAGAGGTGTAATATCAACTTCTAGAAAATCGGGTAAATTAGAAGGTAAAGCTTTTACTCTTAATTTACGTTTGTTTCTACGAAGAACACCTCCATTTAAAACACCTTTAGATGTTCCGATAACGTGTACAGGAATATCCATAGATATTTCTTTGTCTTCAAATAAACGGTAGAAATCTATGTGTAAGATTCTATCTGTTACAGGGTGAAATTGGATGTCTTGTAAGATAGCATCGTAAGTTTCGCCATTTTCTATAGCAATCACAACTGTATGCGCATTTGGCGTGTATACAAGTTTAGAGAATGTTAATTCTGGTGCAGAGAAATGCACAGTTTGTTCTCCTCCGTATAATACGCAAGGAACCTGACCAGCATTACGTAAGGCTTTTGTTGCTTTCTTGCCTACGCTTTCTCTTTGAGATCCATTGATTGTAATTGATTTCATTGTTTGTGTTTATATTAATATTAAATTACATTAAAAATTTTGAGCTAATTGATTTGTTGTAGTGTACATTATGCATCACTTCAGCAAATAAATCGGCACAACTTAAAACTCTAATTTTATCACTTTTTTGTTTTAGAGGAATTGAGTCTGTTACAATTAATTCTTCTAGTTTAGAGTTTTCTAGTTTATTATAAGCATCGCCAGATAATATTGGATGTGTACAAATAGCTCTAACGCTAAGTGCTCCTTTTTCCATCATTAAATCTGCGGCTTTAGTTAACGTTCCAGCTGTATCTACCATATCATCTACTAAAACAACATTTTTCCCAGTAACATTTCCAATAAGTTCCATATGAGAAATCACATTGGCTTTTGCACGTTGTTTGTAACAGATTACAACATCACTCTCTAAGGCTTTAGAATATGCATAAGCTCTTTTTGATCCACCCATATCAGGTGAAGCTATAGTAAGATTATCTAATGCTAGTGATTTTAAGTAAGGTAAAAATATAGTTGAAGCGAATAAGTGATCTACAGGTTTTTCAAAAAATCCTTGAATTTGATCGGCATGTAAATCCATAGTGATTATACGAGTAGCACCTGCAGCTTCTAGCATTTTAGCGACTAATTTTGCCGCAATTGGAACTCTAGGTTTATCTTTACGATCTTGTCTTGCCCAGCCAAAGTAAGGTAAAACAGCAGTAATGTGTCTTGCCGATGCACGTTTTGCTGCATCAATCATTAACAACATTTCCATTAAGTTTTCTGGACCAGGATGAGTAGAGCCAATAATAAAAATTCGTGTACCTCTTATAGACTCTTCATAAGACGGTTGGAATTCGCCATCACTATATGTTGATGTAATTACATTACCTAAAGGAGCGCCGAAAGTTGTCGCAATTTTCTTTGCGAGTTCTTTACTTTGTCCACATGCAAAAATTTTTGCTTCTGTTACTCCGTTTGGCATTGGTAATGAATTATTTGTGTTTTGTAAAACGCTTTCTTTTAACGAGGTGCAAATTTAGGAATTTATTTCAACTGAAAAAGCATAAAACCTACTATTTTTGATAGATTGTAAAAAAATATTTTATAATTTTGCAGTCTGAAATTGCTCAAGTGGCGGAATTGGTAGACGCGCTGGATTCAAAATCCAGTGACTTCGGTCGTGTGGGTTCGATTCCCACCTTGAGTACAAAAGGCTTTAGCATTAATGTTAAAGCCTTTTTTGTTTTCAAAATCAATTTTAAAATGTAACTTTGGTTCAACCCAAATAAAATTACTATGATTGATAACTTTCTGTCAAACTTTCAAGATGGAGTGTTTCATGTACTTCATTTAAATGCCTACGATCATATTCTATTTTTAATTGTACTCGCCTTGCCTTATCTTTTTAAAGAATGGAAACGTGTATTGTTATTAGTTACTGTTTTTACTATTGGGCACTGTGTGTCATTAGCATTAACGTCATATAGTATTATTAGTGTAAATGTGAAATTAGTAGAATTCCTAATTCCATTAACTATTTTAATTGTGGCGCTTTTTAATGTGTTTACTGCGGGAAAGAAATCTCATGGAAATACAATAGGATTACTGTTTTTCATAACCCTATTTTTTGGGTTAATACACGGCTTAGGTTTTGTGGGCGCTTTTGAGAGTATGATTTTAAATTCAGAAAATAAATTACTTGCCCTTTTAGAAATAGGCCTAGGTATTGAAGTCGGTCAATTAGTTGTTGTTTTTATTGTGATATTTTTAAGCTTCCTTTGCCAAACTATATTTAGATTTTCAAAACGTGATTGGATTATGGTAATTTCGGCAATTGTAGTTGGATTTATATTACCAATGCTAATTCATAGCGATTTATTATCTTAAATTATTCTTCAAATGTAAGTTTTGATAAAATTTTAATGTTATCAAAGTCTTAAAATCTAAGAAACATTTTGAATAATTATTACATTTGAATTATAAGAGGTCTTTTTCTACGGAAAGTACTTGATGCTAAACCTAAATAATGCTAGAAAACAAACAATTACGATACGATAAAGCTTACTTAAGAATAGCAAAAGAGTGGGGGAAATTATCCCATTGCAAACGCAAGCAAGTAGGTGCATTAATTGTTAAAGATAGAATGATAATCTCTGATGGTTTTAATGGTACACCAACTGGTTTTGATAATTACTGTGAAAATGATGAAGGTTATACAAAATGGTATGTGTTGCATGCAGAAGCTAATGCCATATTAAAAGTTGCAGCATCAACGCAATCATGTAAAGGAGCAACATTGTACATAACACTTTCACCTTGTAAAGAATGTAGTAAACTTATTCATCAAGCAGGTATTATAAGAGTCGTATACCATGAAGCATATAAAGATTGTTCTGGAATAGATTTTTTAGAAAAAGCAGGAATAGAACTAGAGTTAATAGAAGACGTCAAAGCATAAATGGCATTTGATAAAAAATACATACCATTCATCATCGGTGTTGCAATAGCAGCTGGTGTTTTTATTGGCGGAAAATTAAATTTTACTGATACTTCCGATCGATTATTTACCTCAAACAGTAAAAAAGATAAACTTAATAGGCTTATTGATTATATCGATTATGAGTATGTTGATGATATTAATACAGATAGTATTGTTGATGTTACAGTAAATGGAATCTTAAAGAATCTCGATCCACATTCTACATATATTCCTAAGAGTGAATTAGAGCGTGTCACTAATAATATGAAAGGTGATTTTGTTGGTTTAGGGGTTAATTTTTACACTTATAACGATACAATAACAGTTATTAGAACTATTGAAGGAGGACCAAGTGAAAAAGCAGGAATTAAAGCTGGCGATCGGATATTAATGGCCGATGGCGATTCTATCTTCGGAAAAGAATGGAGTAATAAAGATATCATTCAAAAACTAAAGGGCGAAAAAGGTTCAAAGGTTAAGCTTGGAGTTTACAGAAAAGGAGAAGATGCGTTATTAGAATTTAAGGTTAAACGAGGTGTTGTACCTATAAAAAGTGTTGATGCTGCCTATATGCTTACTGATAAATTAGGCTATATAAAAATTAACCGTTTTGCAGAATCAACGTATAAAGAATTTAAAAAGGCTTTAGATAAACTTCAAGATAAAGGCGCTACGCAATTAGCATTAGATTTACGTGATAATCCAGGAGGTTTTTTAGGTATCGCAGAGCAAATTGTAGATGAGTTTTTAGAAGATGACAAGCTTATTTTGTTTACTAAGAATAAGACTGGAAAAATCGAGAACGTTTACGCAACTCAACATGGTGATTTTGAAGACGGTGAAATTTATATTTTAATAAATGAAAATTCAGCTTCTGCTAGTGAGGTTATTGCTGGAGCATTACAGGATAATGATAAAGGAACCATTGTTGGGCGTAGAAGTTATGGTAAGGGTTTGGTGCAACGGGAAATGTCATTAGGAGATGGTAGCGCAGTGAGATTAACAGTTTCTAGATATTATACACCAACAGGTCGCTCTATTCAACGGCCATATAATAATGGTGAAAACAACGATTATTATAATGATTATAATAAACGATTAAGTAGTGGCGAATTTGAAGATGCAGAACGTATTGAAGTTGCAGATTCTTTAAAATTTAAAACACCTGGAGGAAAGATTGTTTATGGAGGAGGAGGAATTATTCCAGACATCTTTGTGCCTATAAATACGGCACATCAAAATGAAACGTTAAACTATTTAAAACGTCAAGAATACATTAGTAATTTTGTGTTTGAAGAGTTAGATAAAGACCGAAGTATTTATGAAGACGTAGCAGCAAATGATTTTATTAAAACCGTTGAAATAAGTGATGATATTGTTATTAAATTTCAGGATTATGTAAATCTAAAAGAGCGGACTAATATTGCATTTGTAGCGTATCATGATCAAATGCGTCGCCTTATAAAATCGGAATTAGCACAACAGCTTTATGGTAGTAATGTTGCTGAAAAAATTCTTAACCAAGTTGATGGTATGATTGAAGAAGTAATCTCATTAAGTCAAGGCGATGATTATTTTGAAGTTAACCTTTCGGAAGATAATGAAGATTAGGTTTTAGATTTTATCATGAATTTTAGTATGTTTTCCATTATTCCAAAGTGTTAAAACATCTGTGGCTACTTGTGCTCCGCTTCCCGAAGCGATAGCAAATTGACTTCTCCAGCCTGCTAAAGTTCCAGCGACGTATAACCCGTTATCAATTAAATGATTTTCGTTTTTTAACCAAATGCGTTCTTTTTCAGTTACTGCTTTTGGGTGTGGTTCTATGTAGCTTTCTAATCCCTCTATAGTTAATAAATTGGTGTAACCTACAGCAATTACAACAAGTTTTGATTGGTAAAAGCCTTTGTTTGTTGTGATGGTAAAACCTTCCGAAGACTTTACTATAGCGTTTACCTTTTCATTTTCGATTTGCTCAACATGAGGATATAGATTGTGGAGTTGTGTTTTTCCATCTTGTAAAATATCGGTCCCTAATGTTCCAGGAGTCAAGCCTAGAACATTATTAAATAATGCATTTTGTAAATGCGAATTACGTTGATGCATGGCAATGCCAATACGTTTATTTTCTGCAAAAGGTTTTGATTTTGCAGAGCCTAAAACTAAAGCACAAGACATTCCTGCTGCACCACCTCCAATAATAAAAACATCAAACATTAATTACGTCCTTTTAGTTTTTGATCTACGCGTTTTGATAATCTTAAAACTTGCAATAAAGCTATAGCACAAAGTGATGCTAAAATAGTAATAAGTGCAATGATGCTTTTACCTTCAAATAAATTATCAAAGTCAAGCATTGTGGCATTATAAACAATAAGTCCTAATGCAATAATAGTTACTAAAATGGTGAAATATTTCATCTGTTCGAGTTCGAAAATTAAGCCAATTCAAAAAGCGCTTTAATGTTATGAGCAAATAATTTTACAGCAATAGCTAAAAGGATAACTCCAAATACTTTACGGATAATATTGATTCCGTTTTGCCCAATTAAGCGTTCAATTTTAGTTGATGTTTTTAATACTATAAAGATAATAAGAACATTTAATATAACTGCAATTATGATGTTTTCAATTCTGTATTCTGCTCTTAATGATAATAGTGTTGTTAGGCTTCCTGGTCCTGCAATAAGTGGGAATGCTAATGGAAATACAGATGCAGTCATAGCAGCACCTTCTTCTTGCTTATACAAGGTGATCCCCAAAATCATTTCAAGTGCTATAAAAAATAGAATAAAAGCACCAGCTACCGCAAATGAGTTTACACCAACACCTAAAAACGATAGGATGGTCTTACCCAGAAATAAAAACAAAATCATAATTACACCAGCAATGATAGATGCTTTTTCACTTTGAATGTGACCTACTTTTTTACGTAAATCAATAACAATAGGAATGTTTCCAATAATATCAATTACAGCAAATAAGATCATAAATGCCGTAAATATCTCTTTAAAGTTTAATTGAATATCCATGATATCTAAATTTTCCGCAAAAATAGGTCTTTAAGAGTGATTTATAACATTAAATAATCGTAAAGTTTAGCTATTTTTGTCTCAAATATTTTAGAATAAACGCATGTTTCAGTTAGGAAAAACAATAGTTTCAGAGGCCATCATCGAAAAAGATTTTGTGTGTAATTTGTCAGCATGCAAAGGTGCTTGTTGTATTGATGGTGATGCTGGTGCTCCATTAGATGCTGAAGAGGTTCAGATTCTTAAAGACATATACCCAAACGTGAAGCCGTTTTTACGTCAAGAAGGTATTAAGGTTATTGAGCAACAAGGCACGTCTGTAGTTACAGATTTTGGCGATTTTGAAACGCCTTTAATTAATGGTGCTGATTGCGCTTATGTGATTTTTGATGATAAGAATACGGCACTTTGCGGAATAGAAGAAGCGTATAATCAAGGTGAGGTTTCTTGGAAAAAACCTGTGTCATGCCATTTGTACCCTATTCGTGTTAAAGACTACTCAGAGTTCTCCGCTGTTAATTATGATAAATGGGATATTTGTGATGACGCTTGTACTTTAGGAAAAGAATTGCAAGTGCCTGTCTATAAATTCGTAAAAGAAGCTCTTGTAAGAAAATTTGGTGAAGATTGGTATGCTGAACTAGAAAAGGTTGCTGAAAAACATAAGTAGCAAGTTTTATTAAACAACAATCCATTTAGTATATTTATTAAATATTTATTCTATATGAGATTTAGTTTAATAATCATTCTTTTTTTTATTGGAACGTTTCCTTGTTTCTCGCAAAACAATAACTCCTATTACAAAAAAGCACTTGAACAGTATCGTGCTGAAGTCTACCAGCAATCTCTAGAAAACTTCCAATTAGCTAAAACGCAATTTTTAAATCAGCAAAACACTTTAAATGTTGTTATTTGTCTATCATACATTTCAACGATTAAAAGTCTTCAAAGTGATTATAAGTCTTCTTTAAATTATAGTATTGAAGCCTTGTCTTATTTAAAACAGAATAAGATTAATAATGATAGCATTTATGCTGAATTAATGTCGAGCAAAGCTTTAAACTTAAGATTTCTAGGAGAGTTTAAGCACGCATTTACTACTACTAACTCATTAATCAATCGTTTAGAAACAGAAAAGGAAACCAATAAATATTTGGCTAATGCTTATCAAATTAAAAGCCGTGTAGAAATAGATTTAGGAAATTATGAGGGCTCAATTATTTCGGCGAAAAAAGCGTTGTCATACAATAACGGTGAGAGTCAAGAACGAAAGGCTGCTTTATTAAATATCATTGGTGTAGGATTTTATTTTAAGGATCAATTAGATAGTACTTCTTATTATTATAATGCCTCTTATAAAATAAAACAAGATATAAATGCAGATAATTACCAACTTGCTATAGCAACGTACAATATTGGAATTGTACAAGAAGATTTAGGGGATTATGACAAAGCTATCAAGTTTTATAATAAAGCCGCATATCATGATTTATTAGATAGAGGTGAAGAAGTCGGGTTTCTGTCAGATATTTATGCAGCACTTACAAACACCTATTTTAAAAAAAACGACCTTGAAAAAGCAGAAGAGTTTGCCGAAAAAGCATTACAAATTGCGATTAGAAGGTATGGAGAAGACAGCCCAAATACTAGTTTTGTATATATAGCATATTCTAATATTTTTGAATTAAAAGGCAATTATAAAAAGAGTATTGAATATGTGAAAAAGGCACTTGAAATAAGAAGAAAAACCTATGGACCCAATCATAGATGGACGGCTGAAAGCTTATTGTCTATTTCTGAAAGTCAAGTAGAACTTAAGCGGTTTGTTGAAGCCGAAAAAAATTATAATGAAGTCATTACCATTGCAAAGTCAATTAATAATAATCTTATTCAAGCTTACGCAGAAATTGGATTAGGAACTATTTATGTTGAAACGAATCAGCATGATATGGCAATAATAGTTTTAAAAGCAGCAAAAGAAAAATTTATAAATGCTTATGGAAATTATCATGAGACACATTTAAGTGTATTAGTACTTGAAGCCGAGAATTATTTTAAAAAAGGAGAGTTAGAGATTGCATTGCAAATTATTGAAGTTATAAAAGCGAATGCTACAAATTCTAATTTATTTTATGGTTTAGATGCCTTAACATTAGAACTAGATATTGCTTTACATTATTATAATGAAACAGAAGATATGAAACTTCTCGAAAAAAACATTCAGAATATTGATAAAGCTACACAATTAATATTCAAGATCAAGAAAGATTATCCGAGTAGTAAATCTAGAATTTATGTCAATAATGGCATGAATGATTTTGTAGCTAAAGCTATTAAAGCATCATATATATTATATAGTATAACTAACAATTCTGTGTATGTTGAAAAAGCTTTTGAGTTATCTGAATTAAATAGGAGTAGTGCCCTCGTTTCAGGGATACAAGATGTTCGATTTAAAAAAATGGCACATGTTCCTGAGCTACTATTACTAAAAGAGAACAAATTAAATCATGAGTTAGCGCGTTTAAAAAAGGAAATCTATAATGAGGAAAATGCAGAGAACCCAGAACGTGAATATATAGACGAGTTATTAAGTGATCAGCTCATTTGTAGGGCAACATTAGATAGTCTTTTTACAAAAATTGAAATAGAACACCCAAAGTATTATCAGTTAAAATATAGCGAGAAAGGAATTGGTATTTCGGCACTTCAAAACAATATATTAAAAGATGATGAAACTGTAATTGAATATTTTTTGACTAAAAATCAAGCGTATGTTTTTACAATATCTAAATCTAAGATTAATTTCCTAGAGCTTCCAAAAGTTCAAGACATTAGGTCTGTTTTACAAGAATATAGGGAGCGATTAGATAAAAGAGAAGATGTGACACAACTATCAAAAACGTTATACGACCTGTTAGTAAAAAAATTGAATTTAGTCACAAAGCGATTGATTATAATTCCCGATAAAGAACTAAACCATTTACCCTTTGAAGCTTTAATGTATGAAGATGCCTTTTTAATTGAAGACTATATCATTTGTTATTCGGGTTCTGCAAGTTTATTAAAAATCCAACAGGAAGATTTTACCAATTTTAAGTTTACGACTAATTGGAGTGGTTTTGCGCCAGATTTCAAAATGAATAACACGCTTGTTTCAAGTGAAATAGAAATAGAATCTGTTGCTAAATTAATGAAAGGGGATGTGTTTTTGAAGGAACAAGCAACCCTAAATAATTTTAAAAAATGCGCTCAAAATTCTTCCATTTTGCATTTGGCTACGCATGCAGAGATTGATGCGAATAATCCATTGTATAGTAAATTAATATTCTCTCAAGATTCGGTATTAACAGCTTCAGATATTTATACACTAACAATTAATGCCGAATTAGCAGTGTTGAGTGCTTGTGAAACAGGATATGGGAAGTTAGAAAAAAGTGAAGGTGTCATGAGTATGTCTAGAGCTTTTCAATATGCAGGTGTACGAAGCACAGTAATGAGTTTGTGGAAAGTGCCAGATAAAGAAACCGCTAAACTTATGGAATTATTTTATAAGTATTTAATAGCTGGAAACTCAAAAGATGAGGCGCTTAAAAAAGCAAAAATGAAGTATCTGGAAACAACAGATGACACTGTTTTAAAACATCCTTTTTATTGGTCTGGGTTTGTGGTTTCTGGAGATGTCTCTGCATTGGAGTCTAATTCAAATAGTAGATTAATTGTATTAATTTTTATAATAATTCTTGTGGTGTTTTTATTTAGAAAACAATTATTCAAGTTGTTTAAGTAAATGCTTTATCGCTTTACTTTTAAATGAGGAAGTAGCATTTAAGGAACCTAAAATAGTCTTAGCTTTTTTAATATCATTTAAACGTAAATGTGCTAAAGCAAGATACCAACTGTTTTTAGCATCAAGGCTATCTGTGGTTTTTAAATTAGTTTTTAAAATAGCAATTGCATCTTCTGTTTTATTAAGTTCTAACAACGTATTCGCTTTATAAAATGCAATAGTTTCATCATAGCTTTCTTGTAACATCAGATTGAAATACTGTAATGCCTCATCATAATTTTTAGCTTCGTAAGCAGTAAAAGCTTTTGTTTTTAAATCGGTTTTTACTTCGCCTCTTACAATAGGTTGCACGATATTTCTATAGGGTTCAAAGTGTTCATTATAGAGTTTTTCTGTATCAATAGGCGTATTAAAATACCAAAAACTAGACAATCCTAATAATACAACTACAGTTGCTGCTACTAACCAGTTTTTATAATTAAAAGTTGATTTTTTTTCAGCTTCAAAACCTTGTAACTGTAACTTTATTGTCTCGTATTCTTCTTTTTTAATAACAGCTTTTAAGTTATTTTGAAAAGTCACTTCTTTAGCAAATTCAGTGTCAGTGGCTATCAAATGATCAAACTCTTTTTGTGCTTCGTGGGAGAGTTTTTGAGTGAGATATTGTGCTATTAATTCTTTTTTGTCCATAATTAATTTTTAAAAATCATCCTTTTTAAGGATTTTACACAACGTGATTTCTGACTTTTAACAACGTCTTTATTTGTGTAATTTAGAGCATTCATTATGTCTTCAAGGTCAAACCCTCTATAGTAAAATAAGGTTAAAACATCTTTACATTTTTGACCTAAGGTTTTAAAAGCTACTTGCAATTGCTTTTGTTCACTAGTTAGCTCATCGTTATTAATGCTAAAAGTAAAAGTGTCTTCATTTTCAATAAAACTAGAATTGTCTTCTACTAAATGCATTCTCTTTTGCTGTTTTAGTTTATCATAAATCATGTACTTGCCAATACTAAATAAATAGGTCTTTAATTCGCTTTTTAGATTGTCAATCTTTCCATTGATAGCATTTTCTCGTAATGCAATAATAGCATCTTGATAGATATCTAAAATATCGTCTTCTACAATAGGATATTTTTTAGCAAAGCTTATAAAAGCCAATCTATTATCTTCATAAATGTATTTAAGCGTTTTTTGATCTCTATTTTTTAAGGCTTCAATAACAGTTGCATCTGTCATAATATTAGTGTTGGCTTCTTTTTAAAGTAAACATGAAGAGTAAAAATAAAAAAATGAATAAGACCTGTTTACTTTTTTTTAAATAAAGTACTAATAAGTAACTATTAATCAATTAAATAATATCATAATGGAATTAAATGAAGATAAATTACACGACTTATTAGGTAAAGTGGTAACCGAAATGGGAGCAGCAGCAAATGGGCCATTAATAACAATTGGAGATAAACTGGGACTGTATACAACGTTGTCTGAGTCAGGCCATTTAACATCTCATGAGTTGGCGGCAAAAACCAATACAGCTGAACGATATGTCAGAGAATGGTTGTCTGCTCAAGCAGCTTCAGGGTATGTTGTATATGAAGCTTCTAGTCAGAAGTTTTTTATGACACCAGAACAATCAATGGTTTTTGGAAACAGAAAAAGTCCTGTGTTTATGACAGGTGCCTTTTATGCGATATCTTCTTTATATCACGATGAATCTAAAATAGAAAATGCTTTTAAAACCGGAGAAGGTGTTTCTTGGGGAGATCATAACTCTTGTCTGTTTTGTGGAACAGAGAAGTTTTTTAGCCCGTCTTATGAAGGTAACCTTATTTCGAGTTGGCTTCCTTCAATGGAAGGCGTTGTTGAAAAATTAGAAAAAGGTGCAAAAGTAGCCGATATAGGATGTGGTCATGCTGCATCTACAATTATAATGGCAAAAGCATTTCCAAACTCTACTTTTATAGGCTTCGATTTTCATGCTGCATCTATAGACCAAGCTAAAGAAAGAGCAAAGGATGCTGGATTATCTAATGTGTCTTTTGAAGTCTCTACCGCTAAAGATTTCCCAGGAAAGGATTATGATTTTATCACATATTTTGATTGCTTGCATGATATGGGAGATCCAGTTGGTGCTTGTGCGCATACAAAAGCAGCTTTAAAGCCAGACGGAACATGTATGATTGTTGAGCCTTTTGCAAAAGATACTTTAGAAGAAAATCTAAACCCAGTTGGAAGAGCTTTTTACGCTTTTTCAACAATGCTTTGCACACCATGTTCTTTAAATCAAGAAGTAGGAATGGCTTTAGGCGCTCAAGCAGGAGAAAAGCAATTAAAAGATGTGATTTCTAAAGGTGGTTTTTCAAGATTTAAACGCGCAACAGAAACGCCTTTTAATTTAATATTAGAAGCAAGACCTTAAATAAAATTTATTTTTTTAATGGAATAATTCCCAATGACATACAAAAAAAAGATATTATTATTTAAAAGAAGATGGTAAGTGTTTTGATTTTCCAGAAATGAGCAAGTCAAGTACAGATGCGAAAATCTTTATGTTTGTGGATAATATCCTTAGCGTAATAATTTATGTTGATAAAAAGAAATATAAAAACAGTATGACACTGTATTGTGTTGATTTGGGAGAATACTAGCTTTTCAATTGAAAATCAAAATGGGATTCAGTGATGTCTGCTTTTGGTAGCTAATTAAACTGTTCGTATGTTCGTTGAGCGAGTTGGAATATCTACAATAACTTTTGTTCCAGTAGGTGTTTGATTGTCATCATATAAATCTTCAATATCAATATTATAATCGTTGGTGTAGCTTTTAGAGAAGTTTGTTAATCGAGCTTTTGTAATAGCTATACCAACAGATTTTCGCTTAAGGAGTTTGTCTCTGTTAATTTTTTCCGCCTCTTTTCTGCCAATACCATTATCTACAATAGAAATCCTTACAAAATCCTCTTTAACTCTATAAACATGTAGTATGATTTTCTTATTATCTTTTTTTGATGATAATCCATGCCAAACCGCATTTTCTAGAAAAGGCTGTAGTACTAATGAAGGTATTTTTATATTGGTTGTATTAATGATATTGTCAACAATAATTTCAAAATCTATTTCATTAGAAAATCTAATATTTTCAATATTCATATAAAGCTTCATGGTATCTAACTCATCTTCTAAAGAGCTTTCCTTTTCTGAGGAAGCCACCAAAATTTTCCTAATGAGTTTAGAGAATTTATTTAAGTAATAAACAGCATTTTCCTTTTCATTATTAATAATGTATAGCTTAATGGAATTTAAGGAGTTAAAGATGAAATGCGGATTCATTTGACTTCGTAACATATCTTGTTCTAATGTCAGTATTTGTTTTTCTTGTTTTAATTGACGGTTTCTATAAAGGGCTACCAATATGCCTATAATAATTGCCAAGGCTAACATAGAGTACCAGAAAATTTTTTTATTACGTTCTAGTTTAGATTTTACGATTTGATTTTCGTTGGCAAGTGCCTTTATTTCTTTGTTTTTGGCTTCATTTTCATATTGAATAATTACATCGTTAACATACCTTAGGTTGCGATCATTATTGATAGTCTTTTCTATGACAATAGATTCTCTATAGTGATTAAAAGCACTTTGATAATCTCCTGTTTTATTATATAATTCTGAAAGATGTTTGTCTGCCTCAACAATAGATAAATTAAGATTATATTGTTTGGCAATTTCTAATCCAGCTTTTAGATTCTTTTCTGAAGTCAAAAGCTCTCCCATTTCCTTTTGAGTCCACCCCAAATTGATATAAGAGGATGCAATATAAAATTGATCACCTATTAATAATGCTTTCTCAAGAGCTTTTTCTATAATGGCTTTAGCATCAGTATATTTTTTTTGTTTGATATAGACTTGCCCAATACTATTATAGCATATTACACGACCTAAATTAGAATTAATTTGTTCGTTATATTCTAAAGATAGTTTGTAGTTGCGAAGCGCAATTTTTAAATCACCTTGTGCTTCATAAGCATAACCAATATTTTGGTAATTGATAGCTAAGCCTAATCTATTCCCCGATTTTTTTTCTATTACTAATGATTTTTGAAACTGCTTAGATGCTAATTCATACTGTTCTAAAACAAGATAAATGTTTCCAATGCTATTTTGCGAAACAGCAATATTGTAGGATATAGTTTTTGAAGGATTTTTAACAGAGCGCGCAATATCTAAGGCTTTTGTATGGAAATCTAAGGCAGGTTTTACAAGATCCATTCTACGATATGCAACACCTATGTTATTTAAACTAACTATTGTTAATTCTGTATTCTTGACTTGCTCGGCAAGTGTTTTGGCTTTTTCATGAGTTTCTATAGACTGCTCATAATAAGAGGTGTTTCTATAAATGACACCTAATGCGTTTAGAGCATAACTCTCGCCTTCAATGTAGTTAAGGGATTTAGAAGCATTAATTAAGGTTTTCATTTTAATGCTATCTCGAGTGTGTTTTTTAAATAAAGAATCTAAGGTTACATACTGTGTGGGTTTTAGCGATGTGAGTTTAGCGATGCTTTTATCAAATTCTGTGTTACTCTCATTTTGAGCACATAATGTGTTAAAGTTTATAAAACAGAATAAGAGTATAGCTAATAAAGAATTAGTGCTAATATTAATCGTATTTATTTTAAAGGATTTCAAACTATAGCTTTTCTAAAAAATCAGATTTACGTTGTCTGGCAACAGGTATTTTGTGATTTGACTCCATAACAACATAGCCTTCACTCTTGATGAATTCTTTAATTTTATTCAAGTTAATGATAAAAGAGTTATGAATTCTAAAAAAATAATGTTCAGGTAAAATGGCATCAACTTCTTTAAGCTTTTTTGTAATCACAATGTTTTGCTGTTTGGTTGTGACTATAGTGCTATAATTGCCGTCAGATTCTACAAATATAATGTCTTCAATATCGAGAAAGATGAGTTTTCCATCAGTATTAATAGTGATTTTCTTTTTGTCAAACTTTTCATTAAAACTCAATAATACTTCTTCTATTTTAGAAGAGCTTATTGATCTAGAATTGAACTTTTTTATTTTTTGTATTGTGTCTTCTAGATCGTCAGAATCTATCGGTTTCAATAAATAGTCAATAGCTTCGTGTTTTAATGCTTTTATTGCATACTCATCATAAGCTGTAGTAATTACTACTGGAAAATCTTTATTAGATAATTTTTCTAGAAACTGAAAACCATCCATTGTTGGCATTTGGATATCCAGAAATAAGCAATCTGGTGTAGTCGTATTTAAATAGATGATGGCCTCTTCGGGATTTGAAAAGGTCTTAATAATCTCAATATCATTACTAAAGTTTGTGAGTTCCCAAGATAGCCCTTGTATGGCTTTAGGTTCATCGTCAACTATTACTGCTTTAATCATAATATCAAATATAGAATATAATATAATATTTCGATCTGTATTATGTATAGTTAGCACTATTTCCTGTATAATGTGTTTTAAAGGATGTGTAGAGTTATAAATAACAATATTCGATTACCAATTATACACTTTTTGTAACCAACGATACAAATTGAAGTGAAGAATCAGATATAATTTGTCATATTTGAATTGAAATTAAGAAGGCCAAGTTGAATAAAGAATATAGGGTGATCGTGGGGATTTCCTATTTTGATTAATGCTATTAGTCATTAAAAAGTCAGGGTGAAACCTGACTTTTTTTAATTTTAGTTTCAATTAGCAAAACCTTATTAGTAAGTCGTTTTGGTTAGTTTAGTTAATTATAAGGAAGAAAAGAGAGCAATAGAATGTTCTCTTTTTTTTGTTCAATTTTCACGCTGTTTTAGATGCTATACATCTATAGTAAACATCACTTGCGACAGTCTATTTAATAGGATATTACCTACTTTTTTTAGTAAAACAAAACATTTGTAAGTATTTAACTATCAATTAGTTAAAATTATTTTTAACAATTCTTTAATTTTTTTGCTAATTTATCAATTGTTAAAAACTTGTTGAAAAGCTTTCTAGAAAAACAGTGAAATATCTCATACATTTTTCAATATTTGTTAGTCCCAAATCACACTAACTTTTTCAGTTAATTTTTTAATTAAAAAACCAATTAAATATGTCTCAAGTTGTAGAACCAATTTTGCAAGAAAATAAAGACCGATTTGTTATTTTTCCTATTCAGCATCATGATTTATGGGAATGGTATAAGAAATCTGAAGCAAGTATGTGGACTGCCGAAGAAATTGATTTACATCAAGACATTACAGATTGGACAACCAAATTAACTGATGATGAGCGTTACTTTATCAAGCATGTTTTAGCATTTTTTGCGGCTAGCGATGGTATTGTAAATGAAAATTTAGCTGAAAATTTCGTGAATGAAGTGCAGTATAGTGAAGCTAAGTTTTTCTATGGCTTCCAAATTATGATGGAAAATATTCACAGTGAAACCTACTCATTGTTAATTGATACTTATGTAAAAGACGAAAAGGAAAAAGCAATGCTTTTTAATGCTATTGAAACATTTCCTGCAATTAAAAAGAAAGCAGATTGGGCATTAAAGTGGATTGACTCTCCAAGTTTTGCTGAGCGTTTAATCGCCTTTGCAGCTGTAGAAGGTATTTTCTTTTCTGGGTCGTTTTGTTCGATTTTTTGGTTAAAAAAACGTGGTTTAATGCCAGGTTTAACGTTCTCTAATGAGCTCATCTCTCGTGATGAAGGTATGCACTGTGACTTTGCAGTACATCTACACGAACATCACCTGGTAAATAAAGTGCCAAAAGAACGTATTAAAGAAATTATTGTAGATGCATTAAATATTGAAAGAGAGTTTATTACAGAATCTCTTCCTGCAAGTTTAATAGGAATGAATTCGAAGTTAATGGCACAATATTTAGAGTTCGTAACAGATGGCTTACTTGCCGATCTAGGCTGTGAAAAAGTTTATAATACAGCCAATCCTTTTGATTTCATGGACATGATTTCACTACAAGGAAAAACTAACTTCTTCGAAAAACGCGTCTCTGAATACCAAAAAGCAGGTGTTCTTAACAAAGAAGAAGAAGAAAATAAGTACGATTTTGGTTCAGATAGTTTCGACTTCTAAAACCAAAACGTAAATCTAAGACAGAAATATTTTAACTGGTTTGATAATCGCTTGAGTGTCTTGTTGACCTCAAAAAGGCAAAACCGGTTTTAATTTCAATATAAAACCTAATAATTAATTCAACTACTAATCAGTTTCCTGCTGATTAATGGTAACTAACTAACCCTTTTTCTGAAAGATGGCTTCAGAAAAAAAACTAAAAATGTGTAAAGTATGTTTGTATTAAAAAGAGACGGAAGAAAAGAGCCAATAATGTTCGACAAGATTACTGCGAGAGTACGTAAACTGTGTTATGGACTTAATGAACTTGTTGATCCAATTAAAGTAGCAATGCGAGTAATTGATGGCTTATATGATGGTGTAACTACAAGTGAATTGGATAATTTGGCAGCAGAGCAAGCAGCAACAATGACAACTGCTCATCCAGATTATGCGCGTTTGGCTGCCCGTATTTCGGTTTCTAATTTACATAAAAACACAAAAAAAACCTTTAGCGAGGTAATGACAGATTTATATCTTTATGTAAATCCTAGAAATGGTAAAAAGGCACCTTTATTAAGTGATGAGGTTTACAAAGTAATTCAGGATAATAAAGAACAATTAGATTCAGCTATCATATATAATCGTGATTTTGGTTATGATTATTTTGGATTTAAAACTTTAGAACGTTCATACCTTTTAAAATTAAACGGACAAATTGCAGAGCGACCACAACACATGTTAATGCGAGTGTCTATTGGTATTCATCTTAACGATTTAGAAGCAGCAATTGAGACGTATGAGTTAATGTCTAAAAAGTATTTTACACACGCTACACCAACATTATTTAACTCAGGTACACCAAAACCACAAATGTCATCATGTTTTCTATTAACGATAAAAGATGATAGTATAGATGGTATTTATGATACATTAAAACAAACCGCTAAGATTTCACAATCTGCCGGTGGAATAGGTTTATCTATCCATAATGTACGAGCGACAGGAAGTTATATCGCAGGAACAAATGGAACAAGTAATGGTATTGTGCCAATGCTTAAAGTGTATAATGATACTGCACGTTATGTAGATCAAGGTGGCGGAAAACGAAAAGGAAGTTTTGCAATGTATATAGAACCATGGCATGCTGATATCATGAGCTTCTTGGATTTAAAGAAGAATCATGGAGCCGAAGAATTACGTGCTCGTGATTTGTTTTACGCAATGTGGATGCCAGATTTATTCATGAAACGTGTGCAGGAAAATGCCGAATGGACCTTAATGTGTCCTAATGAATGTCCAGGGTTATGTGATGTGCATAGCGAAGAGTTTGAAGCATTATATACCAAATATGAAACAGAAGGTAAAGGGCGTAAAGCTATAAAAGCACGTGAACTTTGGGAGAAAATATTAGAATCTCAAATTGAAACAGGAACGCCTTACATGTTGTATAAAGATGCAGCAAATCGTAAGTCTAACCAGAAGAATTTAGGAACCATTCGTTCTTCAAATTTATGTACAGAAATTATGGAGTATACCTCTCCAGATGAAGTTGCTGTATGTAATTTAGCATCTATTGCTTTGCCAATGTTTGTTAAAAACGGAGAGTTTGATCATAAAGAGTTATTTAGAATTACAAAACGTGTTACTAAAAACTTAAATAAAGTTATTGATAGAAATTATTATCCTGTAAAAGAAGCTGAGAATTCTAATTTTCGCCACAGACCAATTGGTTTAGGTGTACAAGGATTAGCAGATACATTTATCAAATTGAGAATGCCTTTTACCAGTGATGAAGCTAAAAAATTAAACCACGATATTTTTGAAACATTGTATTTTGCTGCTGTTACAGCAAGTATGGAAGAAGCAAAAGTTGATGGGCCTTATCAAAGTTATGAAGGCTCTCCTATAAGTAAAGGTGAATTTCAATTTAACCTTTGGGGAATTAAAGATGAAGAACTGAGCGGACTTTGGGATTGGGCAAAATTACGTAAGCAAATCTTAAAAAATGGCGTGCGTAATTCATTATTAGTTGCACCAATGCCAACCGCATCTACATCTCAAATATTAGGAAATAATGAGTGTTTTGAACCTTATACATCTAACATTTATACACGTCGTGTCTTATCTGGTGAGTTTATCGTAGTTAATAAACATTTATTAGAAGATTTAATAGATTTAGGGCTTTGGAATGAAGATTTGAAAAATGAAATCATGAGAGCCAACGGTTCTATACAAGCGGTAGATAATATTCCTAAAGACATAAAAGAGTTGTACAAGACGGTTTGGGAATTATCGATGAAAGATATTATAGATATGTCTCGTCATAGAGGTTATTTTATTGATCAATCACAATCACTAAACTTATTTATGGAAGGTGCAACTATGGCGAAATTAACGTCAATGCATTTCTATGCATGGAAGAGCGGATTAAAAACAGGGATGTACTATTTGCGTACAAAGAGTGCAGTTGATGCGAAAAAAATAACAATTACTAGAGCAGAAAAAGCAGAGCCTGTAGCAGAAGTGCAGGAGGTTGAAGTCGATAATATTGTGAAAAAGCAACAAAAAGCTGCTGAAACTGCTGTGAAATTTGCAAAGCAAACTACAGAGAAAATAGAAGTAGAACCAATGAGTGCAGATGAAATGAAAGCATTAATTGCTCAAGCTAAAGAAGCTGAAGGTGATGACTGCTTAATGTGTGGATCTTAATAGTGTTGTATTAATATAAAAAAACCATCCTTTTTAAGGATGGTTTTTTTATGTTTGAATGTTTCTAATACCAATTAAATAATGTCTAATAATTCGTTTTATGTTTCTAAAGATTTATTAGCAAGTAAAGGACAGCGATTATTACATCATTTTATAGATTTAATTCCGCAATATGCTGTAATGTATGGCTTGTCATATGGCTTTTACTATTTAGGTGAATTTACAGGAAATTATACCTTAAATGATTATTGGAATGAGATGTCTGGCTTTGAAGACCTTGTAGTAAGTTATTTATTGATGTTTTTGTACTATTTTTCAATGGAAAAATATAGTTATAAAACTTTAGGTAAACTTGTAACCAATACAATGGTCGTCTCTTTTAATGGAGAAGTGCCAACTACAAAACAAATTCTTAAGAGAAGTTTGAGTAGATGGATTCCTTTTGACGCCTTGTCTTTTCTTGGAGCAAATGGAAAAGGATGGCATGATTCTATCGCACAAACTTATGTTGTTCAAGCTGGTAAATTCAACGAAAAAAAGGATTCTGTTTTTGAGTTAGATCAAATAGGACAAATAGGGCAAGAGCTTTAATCTTTTAGAATATCTGTTCCTAAATACGTATCATCTTTATTGTAATACCAAGCTCTTATTTTGGGTATTTTAATAGCATTTATGGTTTTAGTATCAGTTAGTAAAATATATTCACCACTATCTAATTTTAGTTCACCATTCTTATCCGTTTTAAAAAACTGATAGATTTCCATGGCATAAGTTTTAGGGTTAAAATAGAAATACCATACATCACTGCCAACACTCTTGTCGTAAGACACTTTTAATACGAGGAAATCTTTGCCTTTAAAAGATTTGCGTTCTACAGTGTCATCTATAATGGTTCCTGGGTCTTTCAATTTCATGGGTAATCCATAGAGGTAAGTATAATAATTTTTATAAAGTTTAGCTTTGTCACACCATGCGTCTTTTGGCAAGGTTCCAAACTTTTTTATAGCTCCAGCATTCATAGTTGAAGTTCCACAATCTCCTTTATTAACTGTAAACTCATAACTTATGTCTCCTTGAATAGAATTGATATAAAAGTATTCTAAAGGTAGATTTATTTGAATTTTACTATCTCTATTTGGACTATTAGGCGTTTCCATAGTTATATAAAGTTCGCCACTAAAAGTTGTCCATTTTTGATTTGGATCATGATACTCAATGCTACGCTCTAAAAGCATTTGGCCATTTATATTTTGAGCGACTAAAGATTGAATACTAATAATTGCAATTATTATAATTGAAAGAAACCTCATACAGATGAATTTGAATATTCTAAGTTAAACTATTTGATTTTATTTGTAGAATATTATATTTGAAATTAACTAATTAACACAATTTTTATGAATCATATAAAATATACTGTTACAGAAGATGTCTTAGCTACAAAAGGTGTACGGTTTGCAAATCTAATAATTGATTATATTATACGAGTGATACTAATTTTTATTGTAGGTATTCTTATTGGTATAATTTCAGAATTAACAGGGAGTTATGCATTGTATGATATCATTATTGAATCTGATAGCAGAATAGTAGATTATGTATTTGCATACATGATACTACTAGTGTATTATACAACAGTTGAAACACTTACTGGACGGTCAATAGGTAAATATATAACTAAAACTAAAGTGGTTTTATTTGATGGTTCTAAACCAACATTTAATGAAGTTTTGGTGAGAACATTATGTCGAATGATCCCTTTAGAAGGGCTTTCATTTCTAGGAGATATAGGTAAAGGATGGCACGATACAATGTCTAAAACTTATGTTGTAGATATAGAGAAGTTTGAAGCTAAAAAGCAGACTATTGAAGGTCTTAGTGAAATAGGAAGAATAGGCGAATAAATATAAAAGCCATCTCAAAAGAGATGGCTTTTATATGACCTGTATTTAAAGAAATCTATTCTTCAGTATCATTAACCTTTGCTGGCTCTACAGAGCTATCATGTGAGTTGTAATACTCTTCTAATAAATTCATAGTTGCAGTTAGTAAATCTTTGGTCTCTAATAATAAGCCAAAGTATAAGGTTGTATTTTTAGGACTAGATTCTTCAGTTCTTGTTCTAGCAACTTGCTTAACAATTTTATCTGTTACTAAATCAAAGAGTTCCTTCTTGCGATTAATAATAGAGCCTATCTGTTCAAATGAATGAGAATCGAATGCAGTTTTAGTATCATTAAAAAGGGCTTCAAGGGCATCATCAATTTCTTTAAGCTCTTTAATTTGACTAAACTTAAGTTTTTTATGATTGTTATTAATATGTTTATGACTTGTTTTAGAAATGTATTCCAAAGATTGAGTCATATCTTGTAAATAGCCTAAGATATTAATGTAAAAACTACTTGCTCTAAGACTAGTTTCATCTAAGTTTTTAATAAAATAGAAGATGTTATCACGTAAGCTATCTACTTCGTCAGACAGTTTGTCAATTTGTTTCTTATTCTTTTTTAATAAAATTAAATCTTGTTTTGCTAATCCTTTTACAGCATTTGTATAAATTCTATTTCCGCGTTTTACAACATTTGAAATATTACTTGCACTTTCAAGAATAACACCTTGTACAGAACTACTGCCAGTTTCTTTTAAACTGTCTTCAGCTTTCCCTTTTTTAGATTTTTTATTATGAACTATTGAACTTCTAATTAGTAACCCAAAAGCAGTAACCAATAAAATTGGAAACATGACATCTAAATTAAGGTTTAATAGATATGCTACTAATGCAGCAGCAGTAAAGGCGCTAAAGGCGGTAAAGAACCAACCTCCAATAACATTTAACACACCTGCTACTCTATAAACAGCACTTTCTGCTCCCCAAGCACGATCGGCTAAAGATGTACCCATAGCAACCATAAAGGTTACATAGGTTGTAGATAATGGTAATTTATATGAAGTTGCAATTGAAATTAATACTGCTGCAACCATCAAGTTTACGGCAGCACGAACCATATCAAAAGCAGGGAGATCTTTGTCTTCAATTTTTGTTAGGGTAACATCAGGAGTCTCAAATTGTTTTTCAATTTTGGCCTGCCAAGTTGTTGGCAATATGTAAGCTGAAAACTGGGATAAGGCTATCGCAGTTCTTACAAATCCACGAGATAGAAAGTTTGGTTGAAAACGCTCTTGAGTTGCTCCTTGACTTGAAAGATCTAAAGATGTCTTTACAACGTTTTTTGCTTTGGAAGAAAACCATAAGGTTAATACCATTATCATTCCTGCTCCAAACAATAACCAGTTATTAGTTGGCACTTTTTCAGCTAAAACAGTCATCGGAAATTTATCAGCAGCTAATCCAGATGCCGTCCATTCTGTAAAAGCATTGAATGCTGCTACTGGAACACCAATAAAATTCACTAAATCATTACCAGCAAAAGCTAATGCTAAGGCAAAAGTCCCAACAATGATAATAAGCTTGTAAATATTTGTTTTTAAAAAGTGGATTAATGCATAAGAAAATAATGACCAGAATACAGAACTCACCAAAATAATAGGTAATACTTGAGTTTCTAAGAAATTCTTCATCGTTCCTCCTCCAAGAATATCAAATGATTCTTTTGCATATGAAGTGCCTTTTAAACCTTTCATAAAAATGAAATAAGTTATTGCTGTTAAAGCAAAACCTCCAAATAAGGCACCAACCCAGTGTGCTTTCTTTTCAAAATTATAGGATAATAATAGTCTTGAGATCCATTGTACTAGCGCTCCAATGGAGAACGCGACGACGACCGAGAGCAGTATACCAAATATTATTTGTGAGGCTTTAGAAGTGTTGATGTAATTTATAACATCTCCAAAACTACCTCCACCTGCATAAATCTTTATCAAGGCTATAGCAACTGCTGCACCTAATAATTCAAATACAATAGATACAGTTGTAGAAGTAGGCATACCCACTGAATTGAAAAAATCAAGAAGAAGTATGTCTGTAATCATGACAGCCATAAAAATGATCATAATCTCGTTGAACATAAATTCACTCGGATTAAAAATTCCTTTTCTAGCAACTTCCATCATGCCGCTTGAGAATACTGCACCAACAGCAACACCAAGGCTAGCAACAATCATTATAGTTTTAAATGAAATAGCTTTAGAACCTATTGCTGAATTTAAAAAGTTTACTGCATCATTACTAACACCTACAACCAAATCAGCTATTGCTAAAATGGCCAACGCTATAATCATATAAAAATAAATATTATCCATAATCTTTTAATTTAAATAGTTTAAAAAGGCCTGCAAATATCTTTATTATTTCTCTTTAAGACGTTACCTAATTGTTATGTTTTTATAGTTTAAAAATGAATATCAAACCCTAGTCTGAATGTAATGTTATCATCATTTCCATTTAAAGTAGTGTAACTAATATCTGATTGAACTTTTAGTTTATGTCCTACAATATATCTTGAGGCTCCTATAGTGTATTGCTCTTTTGGTAGTGTTCCAGTAATAGACTCATAATCTACAGTTGTAAAACGACCTACGATTTCATAATTACTTTTAAATAAGTAACCTGCTTGAAGGTTTAATGCATTACCAGCTAATACAACATCACCTGTTGGAGTCGTGTCATCTATGTCTATAGCTGCTGGATTGTCTGCTGTTCTTTTTGCATATTCTCCCATAAAAGAAAAGCCGTTGTATTTAAACATTGCATCAGCAAAAACAGTTGTGATATCTGTTTCGTAAAGCGATCCATCACTTTTAAACATATAATCTCCTGCTACTCCACGTTCTCTAACTGCATCTTGATTAAGATTGTATGTGAAACCAAGCATTAGTTTTGGTTTCTTCTCACGTTTTAAATCTGCTTGTACATAATCCCCTTTAGATTTAAAGGTTCCAAACGGTAAAAATTCAACGCGAGCTGTATATTGTAAACCACCTTGGTTTCCTTCACTTACATTACGACCTTCTCCTTGTGTGATTGCGATTTTTTCACGCATTAAAAATTCACCTCCTAAATTACTTTTATGACGTAATTGAACTCCTAAATCACGATCAATATTAAAACGGCTATTTAGTAAAGAGCGATCAATTAATTGTAGATTCCCTGAAGACACAACACGTTCAACATTTCCTGGTAGTTTAGTTTGACCTGCCCAAAGCTCCCAGTTTTTTGAAAAATTCCACATTATTACTGCATCTAATATATAGCGAGGCGTATTTCTATTAAACTCGTTTGCGCCAGAGATATCTCTATTTGATAATCCTAGTTCAATTTTGTATTTTAATTTTGGACTATACGCAAAACCGCTAAACTTTAAACGTGCTCGTCTTACGATGAAATTATGTTCTGGACTTCCGTATTGGTTTCCATCATGATCCCATGATGAAATTGAGCGTACTTGAAAACGCGGCGCAAACTTTACGCTAAATGAGCTGTCTTTTGCTGTAAAATTTATTAGTCCTTTTCCGAATGAAGTATCACTAATTTCTTGTGAATTTACATAGGATACAATGCACAATAGTGCAAGTGTGAATTTAAGTTTCATTAGTATGTATTAGTTTTTGTCGCTGCAAATAACCAACTCTTATGTTAACTTAATGTTTCCTAATGATTAACTTTAAATAAAAAAAGGCTGCTAAAAAAAGCAGCCTTATTAGTAATCATATTTACCTAGTCGACAAAAACTAATAGATTTAAAAATGAAAAACTAATAGTGTGTTTTAAACACTATACAAATATGATTAACTAACGTAAGTTAATTGTAATGCTAATATTATGTAATTATTAATATTTTTTGATTTTGTATAAAACGCTATTTATGAGTTAATTGCATCTTCAATGTTAATTCAATGTTAATTTAATGTTAAGTAAATGTTTGTAAAATGTAAATTTTTTATTAAATTTGATAGGAGATGTTTAATTAAAAAAGAAAAGAGATGAAAAAGTTATTTGCAATAGTGTTCATGTTAAGTGTCACTTTTACTTATGCTCAAAAAGACGCTAAAGTAGATTTAAAAAAAGAAGGGAAATTAACTGTTGCAACATATTTTTATGATAATGGAATGATTGAACAACAAGGAACTTTTAACGCAGAAGGTGAGCTTCAAGGTGTTTGGACAAGTTATGATATAAAAGGAAATAAGGTTACTGTTGGTGAATATCTTAATGGAAAGAAGGTAGGTAAATGGTTATTTTGGTCGGGAGACAAACTAAGAGAAGTGGATTATGTCGATTCGAGAATTACTAGCGTAGGTGAATGGACAGATAAAGTTCAATTAGCAGTTAACAATTAGTAAACTAATTCTAATATTATAAAAAAGGTTCCAACAGTGTTGGAACCTTTTCTGTTTGTAGGTTAAATTAAATTTTAGAATTTAAAAGTATATCCTAGAGATATTTCTGTTCCAGGTTCTCTCAAAGAAAATGTTTGATTACGTGCTCCAAAGGATTGGTAGTCACTTTCTCTAACACTGTTTAAAATATTTGATACTTTTAAATCTATAGATGAGTTCTTTTTTTCTCCAAAAGCTTTGTTTAAAGTGAAATTTAAACTGCTAAAAGGTTGTGTAAATACATCTGGAACTAAGCCTATGCCTACAACTTCTAATGTTTCACCTTGAACGTTATAAAATAAACCTGTTTGAAGACCTAAATCTTTGTTGTTGTAATCTAAACCAATATTTATAAGGTAAGGTGCTTGACCTTGTAATTCTCTTTCTTTATCTATGCTTTCACCATCTCTAGCTGCTAATTGACGACTCGTAAATTCGGCCTCAGACATTGTTAATTCAGATTTTATGACAGAAACATTAGCGTTAAATTTTAAGTTGTTCAAACCTTCAGTAATAAAACCAAGACGTTGTCTAAACTCTAATTCTGCGCCATAAACTTTAGCGTTTCCTAAATTACCAACAGTTAATTGAGTAGGTGCTTGTAAGAAGAATGCTTGCTCAATTGGATCTTTGAAATCTTTATAAAAACCACTTATTGCAAACATTTGTCCATTATCACCAAAGCGTTCGAATCTTAAATCAAAGTTGTTAACATAAGTAGGTGCTAAATTAATATTACCAATAAACAAACGATTCGTAATTGGGTCAAAAATTTGTGCGACTGAAGCTTCTTTAAAAGAAGGTCGAGCAGTTGTACGAGAATATGACACTCTTATATTTGAATTATTAGTTGCAGCATAGATTAAGTTAGCTGAAGGGAATATATCTAGTTCGTCTAAAATACGCTCTCTATCAAATTGAGTGGTATTATTTTGTCCTGTATAGAATGATTGAAAATATTCGGTTCTAATACCTAAAACAGATTTAAGTTTTTCAGACACATTAAATTCAGCAGAAAAATAAGTTGCTCCAATAGTTTGCTCACCTTCATAAGCATCGTTTGGATTGAATTGATCTCCAAACACTAAGTATGTGCCTGAATCTGAGGTAGGGTTCCAAATATTTTCAGAAACTAATAAATTATTAGCATTTCCATTTGCTATAAAAGAATCATCACCTTGAATATTAAAGGTGTAATCATCGATACTGAAATCTCTAAATTTATAGGTGTAAGCTCCTCCAAATTTTAATTTGGCAGGTCTTCCAAATAATTCTACTGTTTTGTTTAAATCTATTTTTCCAGCCCAGTTTTCTTCAATAAGATTTCTCCACAGTTGAATTGGATATGTTGATGCACTTGGACTAATAAAAAAATCGCCTTCTCCAGATTGTTGAAATGGCGTAATTCGATGTGCTTTATCCATAACTTTAGAAAAGGTTGGTGATAGTTTCCATTCTAAATTAAAAGCATTTTCGTTATTGCTTAAACGGTGTTTACCTGTTAGTAATAAGTTAGTAATCGAGCGTTCTGTATAAGTAATAGAATTTTTAGTTAATGGCTCTAAGCCTCCTCCAACACCATCTTGGGAAATCACTTGGTTAAATAAACCTGCTGACGATTCTCCATTCTGGATGTGTAATAAGTTGACTTTATACTTTGCTTTATCGGTTTTATAAGTTAGTCCAAGCATTCCGTTAAGAATAATATTATTTATACCTTCAGAACCATTTGAGTTTAAAACAAAATTTAAATCATTATCAGATGAATCTGCATTATTCTTTACAAAAGCACCGTCTTCTCTGTTTTTATAAAAGGTTGTTTCGTTTTTATATGAGAATGATGCTTGATATCCTAACTTATGATCTCCAATGTCGTATTGGTTACCTAATGTGAAACCAAAATCGAAATTCATACCGCTAGTTTCTTGTTTAGCTTGTAATTCTTTTTGAAATCTATTAGTAAGAGATGTTAATAATAATTGATTTTCAAAAGTGCCAGGAATTTGTTGGTATCTATGTATTGGTAAATCTCTTGTGCCGTCATCAAATCCAAAAAAGTCTGTATTGCTCCCTTTTGAACTAAGATAGTTATCATTAAAGTGCATATCTGGGTTGTAACTTGTGCCTAATGAAATCGTATATTCTGCTTTTGTAGGGAAATCTTTAGTGACAATATCAATAATGCCACCAGTAAAATCTGCAGGATATTCTGCTGAGGCAGATTTTAGTACGATAACATTGTCTAATATATTAGTAGGAAATAAATCCATCTGAATTGTATTACGATCAGGATCTAAACCAGGAATATCAATTCCATTTAAAATAGATTTTGTATAACGGTCACCTAAACCACGAACATATACATATTTACCACCTTCAATAGAAACGCCTGGAACACTTTTAACGGCACTTGCCAAGTTGCTAGCACCTGTGCTTTTTATAGCTTGAGCAGATAAGCCATCCATTACAACTGCCGATTTCTTTTGTAAATTTAAAACAGAATTTTCAGTATTTCGTTTTACGCTTGTTGTAACAATTACCGTGTCTAGCGAATTAGTTTCTAAGGTTACATCTAAAATGGTTACTTCTCCGGCTTTAATAATAACAGTACTAATTTCTTGGGTATTATATCCAACAAATGAAAATACTATAGTGTAAGTTCCTGGCTCTAATTCTAACTCGTATTTACCATCAAAATCAGAAGTTGTTCCAGTTGTAGTGCCTTTTATAAGTATGTTGGAAAAAGCCATAGGCTCTACAAATTCACCATCAATTACATTTCCTGCTACTTTTCCTTTTTGAGCATTGGCATAACCAGTAATTATAAATAAAAAGAAAAGAAGTGAGTATATGTTTTTTTGCATGATTATTTAATTATTTAAACTACTACTCAGCTTAAGTGATGAGTAGTAGTTTTGTTTTCAAAGGGATTATGTTTATTTGTTCAGTTAGAATCCTAAATTTCCGGCAGTATTAGAATAAGTCCAGCTTAAATCTGAAGTTGTTGCTCCAACAGTATTATTTCCTTGAGTTATTGCAGTTGCAGTAGAGCCAAATCCTATTACGGTTACAATTTCAGCTTTATTTACAAAAGGAGTAGTTACATCTGTAACGCCTGATGGTAATACAATTTCCCAAGCTCCGAAGATTAAATTTGAGTTGTTATAGTTTGTTGCTACACCATCATTATCTAATTCAATATCTGAAGACGTTTTGAATCCGAAAGCATAAATATTGTTAGTTGTTCCTGTTGCACCACTTCTGTAATCAGCATATTCTCCATTTTCAGTAACAGTGTTACCAATAATAGTTGCGTTTTGTAATGTAAATGAACCAAGAGCAGAGCCTTCAGGGCCATCAATTTCAAAAGCATGATCAGAGAAATTACCTAATACTACAACTGCATTATCAATTGTTCCTGAATAGGCTTGGTCAATATCCAATGCATCATCACCTTGAGCCCATACTAATAGATTAGTAGCATTTACAGTTCCACCAAAAAACTCGATACCATCATCAACATTAGCAACAACTTCAATATTGTTGATTACAGTTTGGTTTCCAACACCACCTAATGTTAATCCATTAATTTCATTTCCTTCACCAATTAAAGTGCCACCATGACGAATAGAGATGTAAGAAACAACACCAGAATTATCAGCAGCATCAGTACCACCATATAATCCAAAGCTGTCATCGGCTGGGATGCCTTCAATTTGAGCTTCAGTAATATCTCCAGAGAATGAACAAGGTGCATTGCCAAGAATGATTAAGCCTCCCCAAAGACCTCTGTCGTTTTCGTCAAGATTTGTTCCTGCAGTTTCATCGCAAGAAATGTTATCACTTGTTGATGTGAAAATAATAGGCTGAGCAGCAGTACCAACAGCGTTAATTTTTGCTCCTCTAGCAATAATTAAAGCAGAAGCTAAAGATCCTGTTCCTGGAGAACCTTTAATAATTGTTCCTTCTTGTATTGTTAAAGTAGCTCCGTTATCAACAACTACTTTTTGGTTTAATCTATAAATATTATTATTCGTCCATGTTGTACTTTCAGTGATAGAGCCAGTAATATTTACTATAGGACATTCTTCTCCACTAGTTCCGTTACCATTTTGATTGATAATCGTTGTCTCTTCTATAATGATAGGAGTGTCATCATCTTTAAAACAGCCAGTAAATATTAAAGAAGAAACGATTAAAGCGGATAATACTAATTTTTTCATGATATTATTTTTAAATAGTTTTTGTGTTTTTAATTATTGATGCAAAGAAAGGTTCGTAGTGTAAATTTTGTGTTAATGACAGATTAAACCTAAGTGATAAAAAGGTTAATTAAGTGTTACATGAAATTGCTGTTTTTTGTTAATTGGAAACATTAAATTAACATTGAAATAGCTTATATTGCTGCTACTAAAACTTATTTATGAACTGGGAACAATTACTCTCTTTAAAACGATTTGGAGACACTCATAAACGCTTACGAAAAGAACAAGACGAAACGCGATTGGGTTTTGAGGTTGATTATGATCGTATCATTTTTTCTTCAGAATTTAGAAGTCTTCAGGATAAAACTCAAGTGGTGCCATTGTCAAAAACCGATTTCGTTCATACACGATTAACTCATAGTTTAGAAGTAAGTGTCGTAGGGCGATCTTTAGGACGAAAAGTAGGCCAGAAATTATTAGAAAAGCACCCTCATTTAAGAGATGTTCATGGATATCAAATGAATGATTTCGGTGCTATTGTCGCAGCAGCTGCTTTAGCACATGATATTGGAAATCCGCCTTTTGGACATTCAGGAGAAAAAGCAATTGGAGAATTTTTTAAAACAGGAGAAGGACGTTATTTTGAAGATCAGTTAACAGCAAAACAATATGAAGACCTTTGCAGTTTTGAGGGTAATGCTAATGGATTTAAGATATTAACCGAAAGTAGACAAGGACGTATTGGAGGTTTAAGACTCAGTTATGCGACACTTGGTGCTTTTGCAAAGTATCCTAAAGAATCACTTCCTAAGAAACCTACCAAACACATTGCAGATAAAAAATATGGGTTTTTTCAAAATGAAAAAGACTTATTCAAAGATGTTGCTGAAGAGTTAGGGTTAATTAAAAGAGGAGAGAATATTGATATTAGTTATTGCAGACATCCATTGGTATATTTGGTTGAAGCCGCTGATGATATTTGCTATACCATAATAGATTTTGAAGATGGTATAAATTTAGGTCTTATTCAAGAAGAGTATGCTTTAGAGTATCTTATTAATTTGGTTCGTGATGATATTCAAACAAAAACCTATCACGCTTTACAAAGTACACAAGATAGATTGAGCTACTTACGGTCATTAGCAATTAATACATTAATTAATGAAGCTGTTGATTTATTTATGGAACATGAAGAGGCTATTTTGTCTGGTGAATTTTCTAAAGCATTAATGGATTATAGTGCCTATGAAGCTCAAATAAATGATATCATAAAACTAAGTGTTGCTAATGTATATCAATCTACAGAAGTCATACATAAAGAGATTTTGGGTTATAAGGTTATTAATGAACTTTTAAATATCTTTACAAAATCGGTTATAAATAATTTGAAAGGAGAAATCTCTAACTTTGATAGACTTATTTTGAAAGTTTTAGAGCCTAATGTAGACTTAAAAAAAGATAATACATATAATAGTTTATTGTCTGTCTGCTTTTTCGTCTCAAAAATGTCCGATAGTAATGCTATGTTAACCTATCAAAAGTTAAAAGGAAACCATTTATAAACAAAAATTGTAAAAAAGATGAAAAGAAAATTACTAGCTTTAGTTTCAATTGTAACGTTGTCAATTGTCGCTGTAGTACTAATCAAATCTAATAGTGAAAATAATGATGCTGTCGAAGAATTAAGGCAACAGCATATATCACATCTAAAAAATAGTCCTTTTATAGAATCTTTAAAATTAACAAGAGCCGAAAGAAAGGCTCAAGGTTTACCTCCAAATGCGTATAATGAGCAATTGTGGGAATTAACTATGGATCCAGTAACTGGAAGACCAATGCCAGAACGTGTTTTAGAATTACAAGAAGAATTAAGAGCACAAAGAGATGTCTCAAGAGGTGTTGGAGGTGATGGCGCTAATCCATGGATAGATAGAGGTCCAAATAATCAAGGTGGTCGTACAAGAGGTATCATGTTTGATCCTAATGATATAGGGAATCCAAATCCTGCCGATGATTATACTCGTGTGTTTGCTGGTGGTGTCTCTGGTGGATTATGGGTGAATGATGATATTACAGATGCTAATTCGTCATGGACTCTTCTTACAGGATTACAAGCTAACATATCGGTTATTCAAATTATATCAGATCCAAACGATAGCAATGTTTTTTATATCGCTTCTGGAGAATCTTTTACATTTCAAGCTACTGCTGTTGGTAGAGGTGTTTGGAAATCTACTGATGCAGGGTTAACATGGACTAATATTTTTGGTGGTTATGATAGTTTTACTTCTAACGGAGGACAAGGATTTGTAAACGGTATTTTTTATGTAAACGATATTGTTGCAAGAGATAATGGAGGTGTAACAGAGATTTATGCTGGAATTGTTGGAAGGCAATATTTTGATGCAGGTAGTCCAGTAAACTTTCAAGGTTTAGCCGAACAAGGATTATATAAATCTGTAGATGATGGTGCTAACTGGAGCCGTTTTAATATTACACATGCTGATGGGAGTTTTAAAAACCCAAGCGATATAGAAATCGATATTAATAATAATATTTGGTTTACTACAACGAGTAATGCCTTTGGGAATCTAGGTGGAGATATCTATAGTTCTACAGATGGTGTTACATTTAATCTTGTCCAAAATGTTCCTGGTGCAAGACGAACAGAGTTAGAAGTGTCTAGTACAGATGCTAATAGATTTTGGGTTGCTGCCGATCTCGGAAATGGAGTTGGATTGTTTACAACATCAGATGCATTTACAATGCCTGCTAATTTTACAGCAATGAACCTTCCTGTTGATGCTGATGCTGCAACTATTCCTGCTGGAGATTTTACTAGAGGGCAAGCTTTTTATGATCTACCTATTGAAGCCGATGAAAATAATAAGCTTTATGTTGGTGGAATCGACTTATTCGTGTCAACTACTAATGGTGCTTTTTGGTCCCAAATTTCTGAATGGTATAATGTAGGTGGTTTTACAGGGTCTTTAGTACATGCAGATCAACATGCTATAGTTTTTAGACCAGGTACAAATGGTAATGAAGCCGTTTTTGGTAATGATGGCGGTGTTTATTATGCTGCAAATATGGCTGCGGCAGTTAATAATACAAATATCATCCAAACAAGAAATAAAGATTACAATACAACTCAGTTTTATTATGGTGCTATTGATGAATCAAGTTTGAATGATAATATAGGTGGAGGGTTGCAAGATAATGGATCTATGTTTGTTATTGGAGCAGGTGCTGGAGCTAATAATTTCAATGAAGAACGTGGTGGAGATGGTGCTTATACTGAAATTGATGATAGTGGAACTTACGCGATCTTATCTAATCCAGGAAATAGCCATTTTTTATATGGATTCCCTAATGTTGCAGGAGGTTTATCATTATCTACTTTAGGTGGTGGTAATTTTATAAATGAAGCTGAGTTAGATAAAAATTTTGATATACTATATGTTAATGCAACTACGGGTACTGCTCAAATTGAACGTATTGCTGAGTTTATACCAGGTGGAGCTCCACAAACAAATGTGGCTTTAACCAATGCATTACTTAATTCTTCTCCAAGCGCAATGAAGATATCTCCTTTCACTACAGGATCATCAACCCTTTTTGCAGGATTAAGAAACGGGCGTCTATTAAAATGTATTCTTGCTAATTTTAATCCTATTTGGACTAATATTTCTGGACCTGGTTTTGTTGGAAGTATTTCAGATATAGAGTTTGGACAAACTGAAATGGAAATGTTTGTTACGATGCATAACTACGGTGTGCAAAGTATTTGGTTTACTGATGATGGAGGATCTAGTTGGAGAAGTCTTGAAGGAAATTTACCTGATGTTCCTGTGAAATGTGTATTGCAGAATCCATTAATTCCTGAAGAACTTATTATAGGGACAGACCTTGGTGTTTGGGCAACTCCAGATTATACAGTTGCTAATCCTACTTGGATTCAGGCTTATAATGGAATGAGTGATGTGAAAGTTGTAGATTTAGATTTAAGAGCATTAGATAATACTATTTTAGCAACAACACATGGTAGAGGGTTCTTTACCAGTACATTTACAGCACAACCATTAAGTGTTATAGAAAGTGAGTTTACAACAAATATTGTAACACTTTTTCCTACAATTTCAGAAGGAGAGATAACGATCAAATCTGAAAAAGATTTAGGTGATGCTAATATCGAAGTTTATAGTTTAAATGGTCAAAGAGTATTCAATACTAAACTCTACTTGTCGACATCTAATTACAATATTAAACTTAATTTAAATTCAGGAATCTACTTTGTTAACATTAGTGTTGATAATTATTCTGAAACTAAAAAAATTATTATTAAATAAGCAGCACATTTGTTGCTGAGAGAAGGGAGCCTTTTAAGGGCTCCCTTTTTTATTTAGTGCATTTCATCGATTAAATTTGTATTTAAGCGGCAATTAGTTATATTTGTTTAACCTTAATCTTTTAAACCTATCAATTATGAAAAAGAATATCTTTGGAGCTACAGTCATTTTTTTCGTAACATTAGCCTTTTTATTGATGTTAGATGATATTACAAGTAATGGTAATCATGAACAGCGAAATAATGTTGAAGTTTATGATTCATCAGATGTAAACAACCAATCAGATATTGTTACAACTGATAATGAAGAATAATAGAATTAAATAAAACACATAAATTTTCAGCATCAATCTTTATAGATTGATGCTGTTGTTTTATAGAGGCATGTTCAATAAAATTATCAGGGATTCCTAGTGTTTTTAGTGGGATATTATAATCATAGTTAGAAGCAAATTCTAAAATAGCACTTCCAAAACCACCAGTTATTGTACCATCTTCAACAGTGATTATGTATTCATGAGTTTTAAAAATAGAATGCAATAAAGTTTCATCTATAGGTTTAATAAAACGCATATCATAATGTGATATCATTTCTGGAGTATTACAGCTTAAAATAGCTTCCTTAATGTTGTTAGCTATGGTGCCTATTGATAAAATTGCTATTTTTTTTCCTTTTTTAAGCTGAATACCTTTTCCTATTTCAATTGTTGAAAACGGCAGTTTCCAATCTATAATATGACCACGCCCTCTAGGATATCGAATAGCAATAGGATGATTTAATCCTAATTGAGCGGTATACATGATATTACGTAATTCTATCTCATTTCGAGGTGCGAAAATAATCATATTCGGAATGCATCTTAAATAGGCTAAATCGAAAATGCCATGATGTGTTGCACCATCTTCGCCAACTAAACCAGCTCGATCCAAACAAAAAATAACAGGGAGATCTTGAAGCGCTACATCATGAATCAATTGATCATAAGCTCGTTGTAAAAATGTTGAATAAATATTACAAAAGGGGACTAAACCTTGAGTAACCATTCCGGCAGCTAAAGTCACAGCGTGTTGCTCTGCAATACCAACATCAAAAGCACGTTCAGGAATTTGTTCCATCATATACTTTAAAGAACTACCAGTAGGCATTGCAGGTGTAATACCAACAATATTTGGATTGGTTTTAGCTAATTCAACAATAGTATATCCAAATACGTCTTGAAATTTTGGAGCTTGTTCTATAGCCTCCTTCGGAAATAGATCACCTGTTTTAGCATTAAATTTTCCAGGCGCATGATATTTTACCTGATCGTCTTCTGCTTGCTTTAAACCTTTGCCTTTAGTCGTAATTACATGAAGAAACTTTGGCCCTTTAACAGTTTTTAATCGTTCTAATTCTGCAATTAAAGCGGGCAAATCATGACCGTCAACAGGTCCTGAATAATCAAAATTTAAAGCTTCAAAAATATTGTCTTGTTTTTCTTTTCCTTTTTTGACATTGGTGAGGTATTGTTTTAAAGCTCCAACACTTGGGTCAATACCAATAGCATTGTCATTTAAAATCACTAATAAATTAGCATTAGTAACACCAGCATGATTGAGGCCTTCAAAAGCCATTCCGCTAGCTATTGATGCATCACCAATAATAGCAATATGTTGTTTGTCTTCACCTTTTAGCTGAGATGCAATTGCCATCCCTAAGGCAGCAGAAATTGAGGTCGAAGAATGTCCTACACCAAATGCATCATAATCACTTTCATCCCGTTTTGGGAAACCACTAATCCCGCCTTGTTGTCTGTTTGTGTGAAAATTGTCCTTCCTTCCAGTGAGTATTTTATGACCATAAGCTTGATGACCAACATCCCAAACCAAGATATCTTTAGGGGTGTCAAACACAAAATGCAATGCTAAAGTGAGTTCAACAACACCTAGACTGGCCCCTAAATGGCCTTCTTTAGTTGCTACAATAGTAATGATAAACTCCCGTAATTCTTTTGCGAGTTGAGGTAATTCATTAGAATTTAATTGTCTTAAATCTTTTGGGAAATTGATATGGTCTAATAGTCGTTTTTTCACATCACAAAAATACGAGAATTAATTAGTCTTCAATAGTAAAAATAATAGGTAGGCTATAAGTTATAGCAACATATTTTTTGCGATGTTGCGCGGGAATAAATCGTGGTAATAGATTTATTACGCGTTTTGCTTCTTTTTCAAATATAGGATGAGGTGATCTTGTTTCAATAGCTTGTATTTCTCCAAGTTCATCTATAATGAATTTTACATATATTTTTTGTTTTCCAGATAAACCTAGGTTTTTGGTTGTGCTTAGATTGAAATTTTCTAAAACAAATGCTTGCATTCTGTTATTGAAATAGTCTTTTTTGTTTGTTCGCGATAAATGACTTGGAGTTTCTGGAAATTCAACAAATAGGTCGGTAGTCCAACAAATCATTGGATGATTGTTTTTTTTCTCAATTTCAATGATTCCTTCAATATCGTCGTATTGAGGCTCCTTAATGGAATCTGGTGAAGTAGGCTCATTTATAGTGGTAATGACATCTCCTATTATAATTAATCCGGTTGTTATGATTTGATGAGTTTTAGGTTTTTTAAAAATAATGCTATCCATATTTTTTTGCTTTGGGGAACAACTTGTCGTTGTATCTATTTTTTGTGTCTTTTTAACTAAAGTAGAATCAATAGTCTTTTCAATAATTTTAACACTTTCAATTTTTTGTGTATTCCCTTTGTCATCTGAACAACTAAAAAGGGATGTACCCATAGCTAATAGTAAAGCTAATAAGAATAGCTTGTGAAAACTCATACTTTGTTCAAAAACAACATTTGAAATTTGTAAATTTATACGGTTTAATTGGCTTTGCTTTATATAGCCACAAATGCGTTGTTGTTTGTTGTTATGAATAAATTTTTGAAGATCGCTGGTATTCATTTGGGTGAAATCAATAACTGTTTTTGAGCAGGATTGACAAAATCTACCTTTTTCATTAGGTGTCATTTCCAGCCAGTTTTCATGACAAGGTTTTGGAATGGAAATAGCGTAGTGTGATTTCATGAGGTTATGATTTGTATGTATGTATCAAATTTCTTGCCGATTTGTTATGGATTCATTTAGAATTGTATTTTTGCATTTATGGAAAACCCTTTTGATGACGTCTATTATATGAAGAAAGCTTTACAAGAAGCGGAAGAAGCTTTTGGTAAAGGAGAAGTTCCTGTTGGTGCTGTTGTGGTGATTAATGATAGAATTATTGCACGAACTCATAATCTTACTGAATTGCTAAATGATGTTACAGCACATGCCGAAATGCAAGCTATTACAGCTGCTGCTAATTTCTTAGGTGGAAAATATTTAACCAATTGTACTTTATATGTAACCCTAGAGCCTTGTCAAATGTGCGCTGGCGCCTTGTATTGGAGTCAGGTTTCAAAAATTGTATATGGCGCAAGAGATAAAGAACGTGGCTGTATCGCTCTTGAAACAAAGTTGCATCCTAAAACTAAAATGATTGGTGGTGTTTTGGCTGATGAAGCTTCAGCTTTGTTAAAACGATTTTTTATTGAAAAACGAAATTTGAATTAAGTTGAAATTCGCGTTAAGGATAGAGGCTTTGTTGGAGCTCCTTGAAAAGAGCGACTGCCGAGAGCCTGACCTAACGTAGTTGGGTAACGCACAAAAAAAACGCCTAACTTTCGTTAGACGTTGAAACTGTAATATAAAGTATATCTCTTAAAGTACTTGCACGTTAGCCGCTACTAGTCCTTTTCTTCCTTCTTCTTCGTTGTACTCTACATTATCGCCTTCACGTAACTCAACACCATTAAGGTTTGATACATGTACGAAAATGTCTTTTCCTGTTTCTTCGTTGGTAATGAATCCAAATCCTTTTGAATCATTAAAAAATTTAACTGTTCCAGTCATTGTAAAAAAAATATATTAATTAAGCTGCAAATGTAAGATTTATAATAATGCGATGTGTTAATAAATGGTGATTTTTTAAAATATTGAGGGTCAATGATTTTAGATTCGTTCTTTTTTAAGGGGTATTTTAGATTCTAAAATTTTTAAAATGATAGTTTTTACGTTAAATAGATGCATTTCGTTTGGATATCAGTTGAGTACATTGTTTTTTTAGTAACTTTATGTGGTTGTATGAAGCAATCTAATTTCAATTTTTGAAGATGAAGTTTTTTAAATATTTAAGTATTGGCTTAATTTGTTTTTGGTCTTGTTCAAGCGATGATGATGGACATGTTATGAAAAATGAGATGATTGATGCTCGAGATGGACAGGTTTACCAGACAGTTAAGATTGGCACACAGACATGGTTTGCCCAAAATTTAAATTATGATCCAATAGACAATACGAGCAAATGCTATGAAAACGACCTGGCTAATTGTTTTGTATATGGAAGATTGTATGAGGGAAATACTGTTCAAACGATTTGTCCAGAAGGATGGCATTTGCCTACTGTAGAAGAGTGGGAAGTGTTAATAGACTATTTGGGAGGTATTGATGTTGCTCATGTTTTTTTAGCACCATACGGAACTCAACAAGGAAATGAAATAAATTTTAATTTATTAGCAGGAGGACGTTATTTTGCAAATTTTCAAGATGTTACTACCCGAGGGTATTATTACACAGCTACAGATGGAGGGCTTCCGAATTCTTTTAAATATTTAACGTTCTATCCTGGAGAATCTGTAGGGTTAAATGCAGCAGCCAGCTCTGGCATTATGAATAGTTGTAGGTGTGTTAAAGATTAAGATCGCCAAGAAGGAAAGAATTATTTTTCTTTGTGATGACGCATTTTTTCCAAATTTTCTTGAGTTAGCATGTAATCTTTGATGTTTTTGCCTTTCCACCTGTAAAATGCAAAAAGAGGAAAAACAACTATAAAAAGACCAATAACACCAAAACCTATTAACTTTTCAGAATAGGCTACATTTAAAAAGTAACCGCATAAGATACTTCCTAATGAGGCTAAAAATGCTATAAGAATAATGTATTTCATGTGTTAATACTTATTGTTTTTATAATTAAATATAAACCTAAATGACTAGGTTGTAAAATTAATCAATTCGCGTCTGTAAGCAGTTAATAATTTAGATTTTGAAACAAATCCGTAATAATGACTATCTTTTATTACTGGAAGATTCCATGCACCACTATCTTGAAATTTGCGCATGACCATTTTCATAGAATCTTTTTCATAAGATATATAATCTGGCGGATTATGCATAAAGGTATCGACTGAAGTTGTCTCATAAAGCGATTGATCAAACATCACAGTTCTAATATCATCAAGTAAAATAATACCAACTAAATAGTGAGATTCATCTACTACTGGAAATAAATTTCTATTTGATTTTGCTACCCCTTTATGAAGCATTTCGCCAAGAGACATTTCTGGGTTTAGAATTGTGAAATCTTGTTCGATAACACTATCTAAAGACATTAGGGTTAGAACCGATTGATCTTTGTCATGTGTTAAGAGCGCTCCTTTTTCGGCGAGCTCTTTAGTGTAAATTGTATGTTCAATGGCATTTTTAGTAATAATAAACGACATAGAAACCGTTATCATTAACGGAACAAACAATTGATAGCCACCAGTAATTTCAGCAATTAAGAAAATTGCTGTTAGAGGTGCATGCAAAACACCTGCAATTAATCCTGCCATACCAATAAGTGTGAAATTTGATTCTGAAACCTGGAACCCTAATCCGATATTATTGATAATTTTTGCCATGACATTTCCTAAAGCACTTCCCATTACCATGGTTGGTATAATAATTCCACCAGCACCACCTGCTGCAAAGGTTGTACTCATAGCAACAGCTTTAAAAATAGTAATGCCTATAAGTAAAGCAATCACTATCCAAATATTGTCTAAGTAATCATCAAAAGGTGTTTTTCCTAAGGCATGTAAATGATTTCCATCGAGCAAATCATTTATAAACCCAAAGCCTTCACCATATAGAGGAGGAATAAAATAAAGCATTACTCCAATAGCTAAGCCGCCTACAATAAGTTTTTGACCACTGGTTTTAAAACGTTCAAAAAACGTATAGACTGCAAAGTATATTTTTGAAAAGTATATAGAAGCTATTCCAGTTCCGATACCTAAAACGATAAAAAATAAGGTGTCTCTTAATTCAAATGGATTTGATATGTTGTAATTGAAAAGTACACCGTTTCCGAGAAAAAAATAAGACGTCAAAACAGAAGATACAGAAGCAATTAATAATGGTAATAGTGATGCAAACGCTAGGTCGAGACTAAACACTTCTACTGCAAAAAGAATAGCTGCAATAGGAGATTGGAAGATAGAAGCAATGGCACCTGCTGCTGCACAACCAATAAGTAAAGACCGCGTTTTTCTATCGACATGAAATAATTGGCCAATATTTGAGCTTATTGCCGAAGCCGAAGCAATTGCAGGTCCTAATAATCCAACCGAACCACCAAACCCAGCCGTTAAAGGTGCTGTAATTAGTGGTAAATACATTTTACTTCGTTTTAATAAGCCACTTTTTTTAGAAAGCGAAAATAAGATGCTTGGAATACCATGTTCAACGGGTCGTTTAGAAACATGTTTAACAAATAAATACACGAGCCAAAGACCAATAACAGGTAAAATGAAATAAATACTGTTTTGTGATAGGATGATACTTTTTTCTAAAAGCCATTCAATAGCAAACGTAATATTTTTAATGATTACAGAAACCAAACCAGATAGCAGTCCAATAAGTATAGCTAAAATAAAAACGAAGTTTTTTTGCGAGATATGTTTGTATCTCAAAATGTGCAATCGTTTTATGAAATTTTGAGTTGGCATGTCTTAAATCTACTAAAAAATCCTGCAAGAAGCAGGATTTTTAATTTATGATTTTAAGTTAAGTTTTAAACTTAGCTCTGTTAATTGCTGATCATCAATTGGAGCAGGAGCATCTATCATGACATCTCGACCATTATTATTTTTTGGGAAAGCGATAAAATCACGAATGATTTCTTGTCCGCCAAGAATAGCGACTAATCTATCTAAGCCAAAAGCAAGTCCGCCATGAGGAGGCGCTCCATATTGGAAGGCGTCCATTAAAAACCCAAACTGTGCTTTTGCTTCTTCTGGAGTAAATCCTAAATAATCAAACATTAAAGCTTGTGTTTCTTTATCATGAATACGAATTGAACCACCTCCAATTTCATTTCCATTAAGTACTAAATCATAAGCATTAGCTTTTACATCGCCAGGATTCGTTTTTAATAATTCTAATTGTCCAGGTTTTGGAGAGGTGAATGGATGGTGCATAGCGTGGTAACGTTCTGTGTCTTCATCCCATTCTAATAAAGGAAAGTCTAAGACCCAGAGAGGTGCAAATTCATTTGGTTTACGTAAACCTAAACGTTCTGCTAATTCCATACGTAATGCACTTAGTTGCGCTCTTACTTTAGTTGTGTTTCCAGATAAAACACATATTAAATCACCAGGTTTTGCCCCTGTAGCCTCTGCCCATTTTGCTAAATCTTCTTGGTCGTAGAATTTATCTACTGAAGATTTATAGCTTCCATCGTCATTACATCTACAGTATATCATTCCTAAAGCACCTACCTGAGGTCGCTTTACCCAATCTATTAATTTATCAATTTCTTTTCTGGTATAAGTGTTGCCACCAGGAACGGCAATACCAACAACTAATTCTGCAGAATTAAAAACCTTAAAGTCTTTGTGTTTAGCGACTTCATTAAGTTCTCCAAACTCCATTCCGAAACGGATGTCTGGTTTGTCATTTCCGTAGAGACGCATCGCATCATCGTATAGTATTCTTGGGAATTTTTCAACCTCAACACCATTTACTTCTTTAAGTAGGTGGCGTGTTAAGCCTTCAAATGCCTTTAAAATATCTTCTTGTTCAATAAACGCCATTTCACAATCAATCTGTGTGAATTCTGGTTGTCTATCGGCACGTAAATCTTCATCTCTAAAACATTTTACAATTTGAAAATACTTATCCATTCCACCAACCATAAGGAGTTGTTTGAACGTTTGAGGTGATTGAGGTAGGGCATAAAATTGACCTTCATTCATACGTGAAGGAACAACAAAATCACGAGCGCCTTCAGGAGTAGATTTAATCAAGTAAGGCGTTTCAACTTCAATAAAATCTTCTTTAGATAAATAGTTTCTCACTTCTTGAGTTACTTTATGTCTAAATATTAAGTTATTCTTTACAGGATTACGACGAATATCTAAATAGCGATATTTCATTCGTAATTCTTCACCACCATCGGTTTCGTCCTCAATTGTAAATGGAGGCAATTGAGCTTCATTTAAAATGGTTAATTCTGAAACTAAGATTTCTATATCACCAGTTGGCATATTTGGGTTTTTTGAAGCACGCTCAATAACTTGACCTTTAACTTGAATTACAAACTCACGTCCTAAGCCTTGTGCTTGCTTCATCATGTCTTTTGGTGTGCGTTCTTCATCAAACACAAGTTGTGTCATTCCGTAGCGGTCACGTAAGTCTATCCAAACGATAAACCCTTTGTCACGTGATTTTTGAACCCAACCTGATAAGGTAACTTCTGTATTGATATGTGATGCTCTTAATTCACCACAGTTATGACTTCTGTACATAGTAAAAATTTGAACTGCAAATTTAATAAGTTAATATGTTTATTTCCATGTTTCGTTATAATTTCTGCTTAAAGAGATTGATTTTTAGATATTTCAAATAATTGATTTTTGCATATTTTTAACAAAAAAAACAAGCTTTTTAAGTTTTTATTATGATCTTTAACAAGATTAATTCAAAAAATTAACATTATGAACTACACTTTATCATTGAAGTTGCTTCTTTTTTCATTTATTTTTATTCCGTTATTGACTTATAGTCAGAATGTTACGGGAAAGGTGTTGGATGGGAGTACAAATCAACCTTTACTTGGTGCTAATGTCATCATAAAGGGAACGTCTACAGGAACAACAACAGATTTTGATGGAAATTTCTCTCTTAACGTTGATAGTTTTCCAGTAACACTTGTTATTTCCTCATTAGGTTTTGAAACGGTTGAAGAAATAGTGAACGAACCTAAAGTAGTAAATGTTACACTTAAAGAATCTACTACTGCATTAAACGAGATTATTGTAACAGGATTAGCTTCAACTACAAAAAGATCTAATTCTGCAAACGCCGTTGCAACAATTGCTGCATCAGATCTAACAGGAGTGACTGTTCAATCTGGCTTAGATGGAGCACTCTATGGTAAGTTTAATGGCGCAGAGATTAAAGCTAATTCTGGAGCTCCAGGTGGCGGTATTTCAATGCGGCTTAGAGGTGTTACATCAATATTTGGTGATCAGCAACCTTTGTTTGTTGTTGATGGAGTTTATGTAGATAACTCTTCAATTGGTTTAGGAAATAATATAGTAAGTCAAGCTGCTGGTGGAGGTAATCCTTCAACAAATCAAGATGATGCTTCTAATAGGATTGCAGATATTGACCCAGAAGATATTGAAAGTGTTGAGATTCTTAAAGGTGCTTCGGCAGCCGCTATATATGGGTCTCGAGCAGCAGGTGGTGTTGTAATAATAAAAACTAAGCGAGGAAAACAAGGTAAGCCAATAGTGCAATTTTCACAAGTTGTAGGTTTAAGAAGTCCGACACAACTCTTAGGTTTAAGAGATTATACGCAGGCTCAGATTACAGCACTTGGAGGTCCAAATAATCCAACACTTAGAGATTATGAAGCAGAAATATTTGATCACACTAGAGTCTCAAGCACAACAAGGTTTTCAACATCTGGAGCTAAAGAAGATACAGATTACTTTTTAGGTGTTACACATAGAGATGAGCCTGGTTTAGTCGATAATACAGGGTATACTAAAAGCTCTGTTCGACTTAATGTTGGACAACGGTTTAATGATTGGTTAGACCTTTATGTGACTTCTAATTATATTAATTCGAAATCAGATAGAGGGTTCTTCAATAATGGAAATGCTAATAGAACGGTAGGATATGCATTAGCGTTTACTTATCCGTGGGAAAATTTATCTCCTGTTGATGGTGCTTACCCTCAAGGTGGAGCAGGTTCTAATGTTTTAGAGACTATAGCAATAACGACAAATAGAGAAGAAGTCAATCGATTTATTGGAAGTGCTAAATCAAATATGAAGTTACTTACAACAGATAAAAACAGGTTAAAACTTGTTTTTGAAGGTGGTTTTGATCAATACACATTAAGAACGACAAGTATTTTTCCTAAAGCACTATCTTATTTTGCTTCTTCTACATCTTTAGGTGGTGTTTCAATTTCTGGAACAACAATTAATACAAATTATAATTTATCGGCCTTTTTAGTACATGATTTAGATTTAGACAATGGTTTAAGTTTTACAACTCAAGTTGGTAGTTTCTATCAAAACTTTGATCGTAATACAGTTATTACTATTGCAACTGGATTAAATGGATCTCAAACTAATTTAGGGCAATCATCAAACGTGTCTACACAACAAGTTATTAGACCACAAAAAGATACTGGGTTTTTTGCTCAGGAAGAAATTAATTTCAATGATAAAATTATAGGTACAGTAGGTGTAAGAGGTGATAAGTCAACAAATAATGGAGATGCTAATAAGATGTATTATTATCCTAAAGCAAATTTGGCTGTGAATTTACATAAGTTTGGTTTTTGGGGTTATGATAAAGTTACGTATATAAAACCAAGAATTGCTTATGGTCAATCGGGGCGATTCTCTAATTTTAATGACCGATTCACATTAATGAACGCTCAGTTTGTTGGAGGACAATCTGGTTTAAGTCCAGGGAATTTACGTGGAAATCCAGATGTAGGCCCTGAACGCCAATCTGAATTAGAATATGGTCTTGATTTTGGAATTCTTGACAATCGTTTTAACGTTGAAATTTCATTTTATAATAAAAAGATAGATGACCTGTTGATTAGATCTCAAATACCAACATCATCTGGATTTACAAATCAAGTGGTTAATGGAGGAGAATTAGAAAACAAAGGTATTGAACTTGGATTAAATGCTGAGATCTTTAAAAAAGAAGATTTTTCATGGAATGCGAGTTTAAAATGGTGGAAAAATAAATCAGAAGTAACACGTTTAGATGTACCATCGTTTACTACTGGTGGTTTTGCTGCCTCACTTGGAACATTCTTGATTCAAGAAGGGCAAAGTGCAACTCAAATCGTAGGGACCTATGATGCATCGGCCTATACTCCTGAAGAAATCGCAGCAAGAGATCCAGAAGGAGATGGCTTTTTTGTTTATGGAAATGCTGAACCAGATTTTCAAATGTCATGGTTTAATGAGATTAGCTACAAAAACTTTGATTTTACATTTTTATGGCATTGGAAAAAAGGAGGTGATAATATTAATTTAACAACATTGCTTTATGATTTAGCAGGAACTACATGGGATTATAATGATACAGGGCTAGATCCAAGTGGTCAATTATCAAATGGAGATTATAGAGCTAGTCAAGCATTTGTTAATCCAGATCCTGTAATTGAAGATGCAGGGTATTTAAAGCTAAGAGAAATTGGTTTGTTTTATACATTACCAAAGGATTTAATAAAGTATGCTAATAAAATTAAAGTTGGTATATCTGGAAGAAACTTAATCAATATTTTTGATTATAATAGTTATGATCCCGAAGTTTCAAACTTTGGAAATAATGTACTAGGAAACAATGTTGAAGTTACTCCGTACCCTACATCAAAGTTTATAAACTTTCATTTAAATGTTACTTTCTAAAATTAATAATATACAGAATTATGAAAAATAGAATTATAAAAATAATCTTTTTTAGTTTAGCTATCTCTTTAGCTGGATGTCAATTAGATGAAATAGAAAACCCAAATGCTCCAACAGTTGGAAGTTTTGGTAATGGAGCTAGTCAAGCAGATGTTCATTTGTTAGCTTCTGGACTTGAGGCTATTATGAGAAGTGACTTGGCATTTCATTATAATACCGTTAGTATTCTTGGAAGAGAATATTATGATTTAACAGGTGTCGATCCTCGTTATACAGGTGAAATATTAAAAGGCCCATTAGATAACAATGGATTTTTAACTACGAGATCATATGCAGCATGGTATAAGATTGTTAAATCTGCAAATGTTTTAATTGAGGCTGTTGAAAATTCTTCAGCAGGATTTACAGATGATGTCAAGAACAGTTACTTTGGTTACGCAAAAACATTAAAAGCTTATGCATTACTTATGGTAGCAAATAGGCAGCATGCTAATGGTATTCGATTAGATGTAGCTGATCCAGACAACCTTGGGCCAAATGTAGGTTATACTGAGGCATTAACAGGAGTCATGAGCTTATTAAATGAAGCTAATGATGATTTAACAAATGCCTCTTCAAATTTTGATTTTAGTATTAGTTCTGGTTTTGCAGGATTTGATACAGCAGCTACTTATAGAGAATTCAATAGAGCGATTGCGGCTAGAGTAGCATTATATCAAGGGAGTAATTCATTAGTGATTTCATTATTAGGAAATTCATTTTTTGATATTAATGGTGATTTATATAATGGTCCTGCTCATATTTTTGGGGCTACTGGTAATGATATTCTTAATGCACAATTTCATGTTCCAGGACAATCTGGGCAGGAATTTATGATTCATGATTCTTGGATTGCAGATGCTGAAACAGGAGATAATCGAGTTGTCGATAAATCTTTTGAACTCATAGGAGGAACAATGTTTGATGGACTTTCAGCAAATTATCAGGTTGCGGTTTATGATACGAACACAGATCCTGTATATCTTATTAGAAATGAGGAGCTTATTTTAATATATGCAGAAGCTAATATAGGTACTGATAATGGACAAACTGTAGCAGCGATTAATAGAGTTAGAAATGCTGCAGGATTACCAAACTATTCAGGAAGTCAAACGGATACTTCAGAATTGTTAGATGAGGTTTTAAGGCAAAGACGATATTCGTTGATAGCTGAAGGACATCGATGGGTTGATCTTAGAAGATTAAATAAATTAAATCAAACTTACATTCCTTTAGATAGAGCAGGAGATAATATTCTTGATGCATTTCCTACACCATTTACTGAGAATCAATAAACAATTGAGTTGTTTATAGTCGAAGGCCTCAACAATTATTGTTGAGGTTTTTTCGTTATCTATCAAATTTTTTATGTTTTCTTAAAAGCATTATTGTCTCTTGAATTACTTTAGGCCTAAATTCTAATATTTCATTCGCAATCTTTGAGATCAATATCTGTGGGTTGCTTCTGTATTGATATTTGTCCTAGTTATGAAAATTACTAAGAGAATGATTTTACGAAATATTTATTTTTTTAAATAAAATTCCACACTATCTGTAAGTTTTTATGTATTTTTTTTAGAATTTATTGCTATTGAGGATGTTAAATACATATATTAGCTATTACGAATTCAAAATAAATAAAATTATGAGTAAATTATTACATTTAAAATCATTACTGTTTTTAATGCTTTTAGGCGTCTCTGGATCACTGTTCGCCCAAGAAGTCTCAGGAACAGTTACAGACGATTCTGGACCAGTGCCAGGCGTGTCCGTAATTATTAAAGGAACAAGTACTGGAACAACCACAGATTTTGATGGTAACTATTCAATTAGTGCAAACAATGGTGATACCCTTGTTTTTTCTTATGTTGGGTATGATACACAAGAAATTGTAGTAACCGGAAACCAAGTAAATGTAACATTGAAATCTGGAGTAGCTCTAGATCAAATCTTGCTAGTTGGTTCTAGAAATCCAAGTCGAACAGCTGTTGATACAGCAGTTGCTGTTGATGTAATTGATATGTCTGAACTTACGAGTGCTGGACCTCAGGTTTCTGTTACACAAATTTTAAATTATGTGGCACCATCTTTTTCTTCAAATACACAAACTGTATCTGATGGAACAGATCACATTGACCCTGCTCAATTGAGAGGTTTGGGACCGGATCAAGTATTAGTCCTTATTAATGGGAAGAGACGTCATACGTCTTCTTTAGTAAATGTTAATGGAACGCCAGGAAGAGGTTCTGTTGGTACAGATTTAAATGCAATTCCTGCAGCAGCTATTAAACGTATTGAAGTATTGCGTGATGGAGCAGCTGCACAATATGGATCTGATGCCATTGCTGGTGTGATTAATATTGTACTAAAAAATAAAGTAAACGAGCTATCTTTAACAATTACATCTGGAGCTAATGTGTCTGAAAATGCTAATGATCATGATGGAGGAGTTGATGGCGAAAAAACCCAAATAGATGCCAATTATGGTATTCCTTTAGGGGAGAATGGAGGGTTTATTAACCTTACAGGTTCTTTAACAACTCGTAAGAGAACGTCTAGAGCTAGAGATAGAACTGGTCAAATTTTTCACGCCTATAACGCTATTGAATGGCAAGCTAACCAAGATGGTTTTAATTTGTCTGATTTGAGAAATGATTTAAGTGCTATACAGTTCTATGCTGGACAAGTACCACATTTTGATGCTGCACTACAAAGTCAAATTGCAGGAGCAACTTCTATTGAAGCATTATCTGGATATAATACAACAACAGGAGCGCAGTCTACAGGGATATTGAGTGGAATTGATGTCACAGATGCAGAACTTGCTGTTAGAGGTCAGTCTCGTAGTGATTATAATATGAGTGTTGGTCAATCTGGCCTTGAACAGGGGCAATTTATGGGAAACTTAGAAATCCCTTTTGGAGATGAAGAAAATGAAGCAAAGTTATATGCTTTTGGAGGATTGTCATATAGACACGGAGATGCTTCAGGGTTTTATAGAACGGCTGGTCATGGTTCTGGTAGAGGAAATACCTTGTCTTACATTAATGGTTTTTTACCAAATATAGAATCTGATATTGTAGATAAATCTCTTGGGTTTGGTATAAGTGGAAAAATAAATGATTGGAATGTTGATTTGTCTCATACTTGGGGGAAAAATACATTCGCTTATAACATTACAAATACAACGAATTTTTATTTAGGTTCGGGGTCTCCAACAGAGTTTGATGCAGGATTAAATGGGTTTCAGCAAAACACAGTAAACTTAGATATATCAAAATTTTATGATGATATTTTTTCTGGATTGAACGTTGCTTTTGGTGCAGAATATCGCGTTGATAATTATTTTATTGAAGCAGGAGAGGAATCATCTTATGCTAAATATGATATTAATGGAGAAGTAGAAACAGTAACAGCGAGTTTAGATCCTACATTACAAGTTACCGATTTCTATGGAAATCAAGCCTCTGCTGGAGCTCAAGTTTTTTCAGGGTTCACACCAGATAATGCTATTGATGCTAAAAGAAACAGTATGGCTTTATATGCTGATATTGAAGCCGATTTATCTGAAGATTTTTTAATGAATCTAGCTGTACGTTTTGAAGACTTTAGCGATTTTGGAAGTACTTTAAATGGAAAATTAGCAATGCGTTATAAACTTACTGATAACACTAATATAAGGGGAGCAGTAAGTACTGGATTTAGAGCTCCTTCTTTACATCAGCAGTTCTACAGTAAGTCTAATACTTTATTTAATGATAATGGTGTTGCCCAAGAAGTAGGTACGTTTACAAATAATTCTAGAGCAGCAAAATTGTTTGGTATTCCTGAATTAAAAGAAGAAACATCGTTAAATGCAAGTTTAGGATTTACAACAAAAATACCTGATGCAAATTTAACGATTACTGTTGATGGCTTTTTTATAGCTATTGATGATCGTATTACATATACAGGTAATTTTTCTAGCCCAAATGATGGAAGTCAATTAGCCGATATTTTTACTAACTTAGGTATAGGAAGAGCAGCCTTTTTTGCAAATGCTATTGATACTGAAACTAAGGGTGTAGATTTAGTCGTGTCTCATAAAGCAACCATTGGAGAAAATGGCAAATTAACTAATAATTTAGCTGCTACATATTCTAAAACATATAAAATAGGAGCAACTAAAGGAAGTGATATTTTAACAGATGCTGGTCTTTTGGATACTTATTTTGATGAAGGATCTAGAGTGTATTTAGAATTAGCAGTACCAAGAGTAAAAGCTAATTTATCGCATACATATGAAGTTGGTAAATGGAACTTCTTTTTAAGAAATGCCTTTTTTGGAAGTGTTGAAGACACGGGAACATTAAGAGATGGAAATGGAGATGCACTTACCGATGAATTTGGAAATAATACAATTCATCCAGAAATAGGTGAAGTTATTGTTACAGATTTAACTGTAGGCTATAATTTTAGTGATGCATTTAGAGTAACTGTTGGAGCTAATAATTTATTAGATGTCTATCCAGATGAATTACCAACATATTTAACATCAAGTAACCAATTTGTTTACTCTCGTAGAGTATCTCAGTTTGGTAATAATGGACGCTTTTTGTTTGCAAGATTAAATTTTACTATCAAATAAAAAGATAGAATGAAATCGTCTTAAATATTTCAATTCTCTTAAGACGCAGTACTAAAAATAAAAAAGCCATAACATAATGTTATGGCTTTTTCTGCTATTAATCAAACCTTTTCTAATTCCCTAAAAGGTTTATCATACTTTGATATAAAAACAAAGTATATTGTTAGAATTGACCTTCAATTCTTTTGTCCATATTAAATTCTTCTTGTTCAATAATTTTATGAGATGTATTCTCCCCTTTCATCCACTTTTTTAAACGTGTTACTAAGTAAAACAAGATAGGTACTACAATCAATGTTAGGAAGGTTGCAATGAACAATCCGTAGATCACAGTCCAAGCTAATGGTCCCCAAAAAATCACATTATCACCTCCAACATATATGTTGGCATCAAACTCACTAAATAATGTAAAGAAGTTGATGTTTAAACCAGTTGCTAATGGAATTAACCCTAAAATAGTAGTTATAGCTGTCAGTAATACAGGGCGTAAACGTGCTTTTCCTCCTTTTACAATAGCATCTAATAAATCGTCTTTCTCTAAATATTGATCATCATCAATATTTCTTTTTATTTTTTTTCTATCTACAAGAAGTTGTGTATAATCTAAAAGAACAACACCATTATTCACTACAATACCTGCAAGTGAAATAATACCCATCATAGTCATCATAATTACAAATGCACTTCCAGTAATAATCAAACCACCAAATACACCAATAAGACTTAAGAAAATTGCTAGCATAATGATTCCAGGTTTTGAAATCGAATTAAACTGAAATATTAACAAGAAGAAAATTAACCCTAGACCAATAAAGAATGCCGACATCAAAAACGCCATTTGTTTATTTTGTTCTTCAATTTGACCTGTATAATCAATGTTGACATCATCTGGTTTGTCATCAAAAGATTTCATTTCATTTTGAATTTGAGTAACAATAGCTCCAGCATCTGTATAGCCTGCTGCTAAAGCAGAATAGACAGTAACCACACGCTTAACATCTTTATGTTTAATAGCGCTAAAACCCGAAGAATTACTTTGACTTGCGACAGCAGAAACAGGTACCTCTTTTATTTGACCAGAAGCCATGTCTCTAAACGTGATTTTTTGATTAAAAAGCGCGCTCTTATTGTAGCGGTTCTCTTCATTAAAACGGACGTAAATGTCATAGTCGTCTCCACCTTCTTTGTAGATGCCAGCTTTGGCTCCAAAAATAGAATTCCGTAATTGTTGTCCCACTTGGCCTGATGAAATACCAAGCTCTCCAGCTTTTTTACGATCTACAATAACTTGCATAGATGGTTTTGATCGGTTAACATCAATTTTTAATTCTTCAATACCTTGAATGTTCTTTGTATTGATAAAATCACGCATACGCTCAGCAGTTGCTATAAGTTTTTCATAGTCTTTGCCTTCCAATTCTATATTAATTGGATAACCAGCAGGAGGACCAACAGCGTCTTTTTCTACTGAAATAGCAACGCCTGGATAAATGCCATCTAATGCATTTTGTATTTTTTTCAAGAGCTCATTACTATTTGCGCCTTTTCGGTACTTATATTCGCGCATGGTTGCTGTAATTTTTCCACGATGTGGCATTTCAGCTGCAGATCCACCATCAGTTTGGGGATTTCCTGCGCCTTCACCAACTTGGGAAACAGCACTTTCTGTTAAGAAATTATAACCATCATTGATATAAGAATCTTCATTGATGATGTTATATATTCGTTCTTCAATATCTTTAGTTATGGCATTTGTTTTCTTAATATCTGTACCTTCAGGATACTCAATATATGCTATAATTTGATTTGGTGTATTGTCTGGGAAAAACTCAACTTTTGTACGTTGACTCGCAATCGATGCTCCAAAAGAACCAAAAGCAATGAAAAGTAAAACAACGGTTCCTATGGTAATAACTATGGGGCGTTTTCCACCTAAAGCACCACGTAAAATTTTCTCATAAAAACGTTCCCACTTTGGTAGTGAGTTTGATTGAAAATTATTAGCCCATTTTCTAAGAAATATACGATAGACCCAAAGCATAATGGCTGTAAAAACCATTAACGATCCTAAGCCTCGATATGCACCTCCAAAGACAAGAATTAACAAACCTATTATTGCTATGATTGAAGACGTTTTTATAATCTGTTTTATAGGCATTTCTTTATCTTCGATAGTCATATATTTAGAGACTAATACCGAATTGAAGAAAATGGCAACAAATAATGATGAACCTAAAACCACTGAAAGAGTTATTGGGAAGTAAATCATAAACTGACCCATAACTCCTGGCCAAAGTCCTAATGGTACAAAAGCAGCCACAGTAGTTAGTGTTGAGATAATAATAGGAAATGCAATTTCTCCAATTCCTTTTTTAGCAGCTTCAATACGATTCATCCCTTCGTCTTCCATTAAACGATAGGCATTTTCAACAACAACAATACCATTGTCAACGAGCATCCCAAGTCCCATAATTAATCCAAACAGTATCATGGTATTCATGGTATAACCTAAGAGGTTAAGAATCATTAATGACATGAACATAGACATTGGAATGGCAAACCCAACAAAAAGAGCGTTTTTAAACCCTAAAAAGAACATTAAAACGGTCACAACTAATATAATTCCGAAAATGATATTGTTTACTAAATCATCCACTTGACCAATCGTTTTTTCTGATTGATCATTGGCGATTGTGACTTTTAAATCTGGAGGAAATACATTAGCAATAGCATCATCTACTATAACTTGAATTTTCTCTGCAGCATCCACCATATTTTCTCCTGCTCGTTTCTTAACATCAAGCATGACTACTGGGTGTCCAAATTCTCTAGCGTAGGTGGTTTTGTCTTCATCTTTAAAGGTAACTTTAGCAATGTCTCTTAGGTAAATAGGATTATTGTGCTCGCTTTTAACGACAAAGCTTTCTAATTCTTTTGGGTCTTCTATTTCTCCAAGAATTCTTATAGTACGTCTTTGTCCACTTGAAATCAAGTTGCCCGCAGACATTGTCATATTTTCATTATTGATGGTTTGGATGATATCGTCAAAACTCACCTGTGCTGCCATCATTTTATAGATATCTACAGCAACTTCAACTTCTTTATCTTGAGCACCTCTAATATCTACTTGTTTAATTTCCTTAAGGCCTTCAATTTCACCTTCAAGATATTCTCCAAATTCTTTGAGTTTGTCAACAGGGTAATCGCCAGAAATATTAATATTTAAGATGGCTATTTCTTCAGACATGCTTAAATCAAAAATATTGGGTTCTACTTTGGCACCATTAAATGTTGGCCAATCTTCACTTGCTGTTTCTGAATCTACTTCATCTTTTACTTTTTGTTTGGCGGCTTCTACTGTGATGTTTTCGTCAAATTCAACAATTACAATAGAGTAATCTTCTTGTGATGTAGAGATGATCTCAACAACATTGCTAACTGTTTTTAATTGGTCTTCAATGGGATCTGTAATTAGCTTTTCAATATCCTCTGCTGTATTTCCAGGGTAGACAGAGCTAATGTAAATTTTGGTTTCTTTGATTTCAGGAAAACTCTCACGAGGCATATTAAAATATGCACCTGTACCTAAAATTAAAATTAAGGTAATCAGCACATACATTGTGGTTTTATTATTAATTGCCCATGACGACAGTATAAACTCTTTATCTACTTTTTTCTTTTTTTTGCTCATTTTGATGCGTTTTAGTAGTTGGTAGATTAATTGGTTTGAATATCAAGAATTTTTACTTCTTGACCATCTTTTACACTTCGTGCTCCCTCTTGAATAATCTCATCATTATTAGATAAACCAGATAAGACTTCGATAAAATCACCTTGTGTTTTTCCGGTTTCTATAATTGAACGTTTAGCAATTGCTTTGTTTTTAGACTTATCAGTGATGGTATACACATATTGTTCGCCTTTGGCATTTTCTGAAATAATACTTAACGGAATCAGAATAGCTTTCTCATTAGTATAATCATTGATTTTAAGTTTAGCCGTTAGGTTTGGTTTTATGTTTTTGTCTGTATTTAGAATAGCAATTTCAACCTTAAATGTTCGGTTTGCAGGATTGATGAAATTTCCAGCTTGACGTACTTTTGCTTTCATACTTGTTCCTAAAACAGGAAACTCTACTTCTACAGTTTTACCTTCTGTAACATTAGTGATATAGCTTTCAGGAACATCTGTTTTAATATACATTTCATCTAGATTTACAATCCTGAATAATTGTGATTGTCCTGGAGCAACAACGCTTCCTTGTTCGGTAATTACATCGTCAATAGTTCCTGTAAAAGGAGCTTTTACAATTGTTCTAGCGACTTGTTGTTGTAGTTGGCTAACTGCTTTTTGTTGCGCTTCATAAGTTGATTTTGCTTGGAGGTACTGAATTTCACTACCAATGTTTTGGTCCCAAAGTCTTTTTTGGCGCTCAAAAGTTGTCTTTGCTAAATCTGCTTGGATTTGTAATTGTGCAACTTGTTGACTTAATCCACCATCATCAATTTTAGCAAGTGTTTGACCTTTGGTAACTTTTTGACCTTCTTTTACATATACATTGGTCATGATTCCAGAATATTCTGGGTAAATAACTAGATTTTTTTTAGTGTCAACATTTCCTTGTAATTCTACATAGTGAGTAAATACACTTTCTTTTGCAGGAACGGTCGTAATTAATGGGATTTTCTCTTGCGGATCTAATTCTTTAATTTTTAGGCTCAATTGTTTTAATTGTTCCGCAAGGTTTTGTTGCTGAGCATCAAGTTCTGTTTTCTTTTGACGTATTTCTTCTAAGCTATTAGACGCAATGATGTCTTCTACACTTTGTGTTTTTTCATTTCCACAAGAAAACAAAATAAGAGCGATAAATGATAAGGTTAATATATGTTTCATTTTGATAGTGTTTTTTAATTGTTGATTGGTGAATTAAGAACAGTTTCAAGATCTGCTTTAGAATTAATAACATCTAGCATAGCTTGAAGAAGTTCTTGTTGTGCTGTGTATAATTGTGTTTGTGCTTGTCGTAATTCAAAACTTGAACCAATACCTTCAAAAAATTTGGTTTGATTCTTTTTTTCTATACGTTCAGCAAGTGCTAAGTTTTCTTTTTTATTTTCATAGTCTTCAATAGCAAATTGATAATCGCTTTTTGCGGATGCCATTTGCAATTTTAATTGCTGTTCAGTTTCTGTTAGGTCGTCTTGTGCTTTTTCTAAATTAATTGCAGCACGCTGTGTTGCTGCACTTCGCATTCCTGAACTAAATATTGGAATATTCATAGTAACTCCAAATAATGATGAACCAAACCATTTTTCGCTACCACTGGTAAAATTAAAGGCTTCTCTATTTGCAACATAACCACCATTTATAAAGGCATCTATAGTTGGTAGTGCTTTGCTTTTTTCTAGTTTTAATAATAACTCTTTAGACGTTTTGTCGTTTTCTGCGATTTTATAATCTATTGTGTTTTGAGTGTTTTCTTCGATATTTAATAAACTTAATTGGATGTTTTCAGTGGTTAAATTTTCAAGAGTATTAGATAGAATGGTTTTAGAATTCACATCTAATCCAAGTGTGATGTTTAGCATTTGATAAGCCAAGTCTTTTAATCTTGTAGTATTACTGAGGCTGCTTTTTACTCCTGAAAGCGTAATTTGTAATTGTTCAACACTTTCTTCTTCTTCTAAACCGTTTTCATAAATTTTTGTAGTTTCATCTAGGTTCTTTTCCAGTACTGTGATGTTTTTATCTAAAATTTTAATACTTTCTTCTGCTAAAAGTACATTTCCATAAGCATTAATTACTGCTTCTCTAACTTCTAAATCTGTTTTTTCTTTGGCGTTCTTAGAAATTTCTAGAAATACTTTAGCAGACTGAAGGCCAACTAAATATGAGCCATCAAAAATTTTCTGACTCAATGTTGCTGTAGCATTTAATGAGTGTTTTGAGCCAATAGGAAATATATCACCTCCAAAAACAGCAACGTTTCTTTTAATAGCATTTTGATATTCTACATTTCCATTCAGTTGCGGTAATCCAGTAGCTATAGTTTCCCATTTTTGTTTTATAGCAGCATCGATATCCCGAGCTGCGTTTTTTGCCTGTCTATTATTTTCTAAAGCGTAGTCTATGGCTTCTTGTAAACTAAAACTTGTTGGCGCATTTTGAGAAAACCCAAAACTAAAGCATACAAGTAAGAGAATTATTGGAATGTGTTTCATTCTTTTTTTATGATTTTTTATGATTTATTTTTTATAAAATTATTGAGAATTGTCATCCCCTTTTCGGTAATGATCGCTCTTAAATGGTATTCGAGATAGCTTTCCATTAAATAGTCCATTGTGAATTTTTCTCTTGGAAAAATAACATCATCTTTAATCCCTGTCATTCCATTAAAATACATTCTGGAAATAAAGTCAACATCAATTGAGTTTCTAAAAAGATCTGTATCTATACCTTGCTGAAGACTATCTTTTACAGATTCATGCATTTTTTCAAATTGCTTAAATTTTAGTACACTATATATTTGGGGATAGTATTTCTTGAGTTGATATTGCGGTGAAGATTTTTCATTTTTTAAATGATGCATTACATACATTTTGATAGAATATAATTCTTCAATTGGATTAACCGAACTATCACAAATGCCATCAATACCATCGCAAATAGTATCAAAAAGATTAAATGTAACAGCTTCAACTAATTTTGTTTTATTTGGAAAATGGACATAAATAGTTTTTTTAGATATACCCATTTCATTAGCTATATCGTCCATTGTGACGCTCTTAAAACCTAAACTCAAAAACAACTCGGCAGACTTATGTATAATTTTTTCTCTCATAATTTGAGGGCAAAAGTACAACAGGAAACTTTAAAAACAAAAAAAGTTTCCTAAGTTTTAATATTTTTTTAACATTGCGTTAAAGTCTTGTGCTAGGTTTGCGCAATTGCATTATTTTTACACAATGCAAAATATTCAATCTTATCACGACGCCTTTTTAAAGCATCTCGAAGCTTTTGTTCAACCTAAAGAACCGGTAACGCTTTATGAGCCTATTAGTTATATATTGCAACTTGGAGGAAAACGCTTAAGGCCTATGTTAACTCTTATGACAGCTGAAGTTTTTGGTTGCGACTATAAAAAAGCTTTAAACGCGGCATTAAGTGTTGAGGTATTTCATAATTTCTCATTAGTTCATGATGATATTATGGATGATGCGCCTTTGCGTAGAGGACAAGAAACGGTTCATGAAAAATGGGATGTTAATACAGGTGTTCTCTCAGGTGATGCAATGCTTATTATGGCTTACCAATTATTTGAGAATTACGAATCTAAAACATTTCAGAACTTGGCGAGGTTGTTTAGTGAAACGGCCTTAGAGGTTTGTGAAGGGCAACAATATGATGTAGATTTTGAGACGCGAGATGATGTTACGATTGCTGAGTATTTAAAAATGATAGAATATAAAACAGCGGTTTTGGTTGGAGCAGCTATGAAAATGGGAGCCATTGTAGCTGATGCGGCTCAAGATTGTCAAAATTTAATTTATAACTTCGGAAAAAATCTTGGAATTGCCTTTCAGCTACAAGATGATTATTTAGATGTATTTGGAGATCCAGAAACTTTTGGAAAACAAGTAGGTGGTGATATTATTGAAAATAAGAAAACCTATTTATATTTAAAAGCTTTAGAGTTTTCTAACAAAGAAGACCGGTTACAATTAGAACATTTGTATGGTGTTAGTCCTTCAGATCCTAGCGAAAAAATTGAAACTGTAAAGCAATTGTTTGCTTCAAGTGGATCAGCAGAAGCTACAAAAAAAGAAATTGAAAATTATACTAATAAAGCATTTTCCGTTTTGGATAGTATTAAAATTTCAGAAGAAAACAAAGATGCTTTAAAAGCATTTGGTAATGACTTAATGAATAGAAATGTCTAATGCAATTGCCTATCACATTTGAAAATCTTATCTCTGAGGCTGAAGATTTAAATCTTTATTCTAAACTGATCAAACAAGTTAATAAGGATTTTTTGCTTGCAAATATAGCTCTAGACTTTGAAGAGAATATATTACCTTCAAGTCTCAAGTATGTGTTACATGAAGTGATTTATAAGCTTATTCAAGAGAAATTTGTAGCGTATTTAAATCTTCTTTATATCGTTGATGTTTCAGAAAAAAAAATAAAGCAATTAGACGGTAGTGATACTCTGAAATTATCTGAAGAGGTTACTTTTTTGATTTTACAACGTGAGTGGCAAAAAGTGTGGTATAAAAACCATTACAGTAGCTGATTTTAAATATTGGATTTGTATAAATTAGAAAAATACTCTTACAAAAGGAACCCAAGGATCTGCATAAACACTTTTATTTTTATTGTAAAGCACGTCATAACGCATTCCAAAAACAATATTATCTGTTCGATATCCTAAGCCAACAAGAAGTGCAGGAACCCAGTAGTTGTCATCTTCAAAAGTAATGTTTTCAAATGTTCGATTTACATTTAACTCTTCAAATTCACCCGATAATTGAAGCTCAGGAATTGGATTGTATAAACTAATTACACTTGCACCAAAGATGGTAGATTTATAGAAATTCTTTTGTTTATTGTATGAGCCATTCAGACCTAGACCTAAAGCGAATTCGGGATTAAATTCATAAATAGCAGTTGGCGCAAGTGTTCCACTAAAAAAACCATCACCAAAACTCAATCCAACGCCTCCACCAAATCTAACATTTTCCCAAAATGTTTCATTGTCATTTTTAGTTTGAGAAAATAAGGTCATTGAAAAATTTATAAGAATAATAATAATGAAGGTTTTGTGTTTAAAAAGACTTAAAAATTTCATAATCTAAAATTTGAGTTAAATATGGTTCATAAATATACCAAAAACGTATCTACTTTTAGTAAATGTTGTATTTTTGAATAAATTTTGTTGAAGCGAAAACGACTTACACCATATAATGGATAAATATTCCTTTTTAAACGCAGCACACACAGCGTACTTTGCTGATTTATACGAACAATACTTAAAAAATCCTGATTCTGTAGAACCAAGTTGGAGAGCCTTTTTTCAAGGTTACGATTTTGGTAGCGAAAGCTTTGGTATGGATGGAGACATTGTAGAAGGAGTTTCTACACAAATTCCAGAGCAGGTTCAAAAAGAATTTCAAGTTATAAAACTGATAGATAGCTATAGAAATAGAGGCCATTTATTTACTAGGACAAACCCTGTGCGTGAGCGTCGAAAATATGCGCCAACACTAGAGATTGAAAACTTTGGTTTATCACAAAGAGATATGGATACTGTGTTTTCGGCTGGAGATATTATAGGAATAGGAAAGTCTAAGCTTAGAAATATTGTTGATCATTTAGAAAAAATCTATTGCAGTTCTATAGGTGTTGAGTACATGTATATTAGGAAACCAGATGAAATTGAATGGATCCAAAATAAACTCAATATTAATGATAATCAGCCTAAATTTTCTTCCGAAGAAAAAAAACATATTCTTAAAAAATTAAATGAGGCTGTTTCTTTTGAAAGCTTTCTACATACTAAATATGTTGGTCAAAAACGATTTTCATTAGAAGGTAATGAGTCGTTAATTCCTGCATTAGATTCTCTTATTGAAAACGCTTCTCAACATGGTGTTAAGGAGTTTGTCATGGGAATGGCACATCGTGGTCGTTTGAGTACATTAACTAATATCTTTGGGAAATCTGCTAAAGATATCTTTAGTGAGTTTGATGGAAAGGATTATGAGGAAGAGGTTTTTGATGGCGATGTAAAATACCATTTAGGATGGACGAGTAATCGTGTTACAGATAATGGAAAACAAATTAGTTTAAACATTGCTCCTAACCCTTCGCATCTTGAAACTGTTGGAGCTGTTGTTGAAGGTATTGTAAGAGCAAAACAAGACGATAAATATAGTGATAATCCTTCTCAGGTATTACCTATTGTTGTTCATGGAGATGCCGCAATTTCTGGCCAAGGATTAGTGTATGAAATGGTTCAAATGGCACAATTAGATGGTTATAAAACTAATGGTACAATTCATATCGTTGTGAATAATCAAATTGGCTTTACAACCAATTATTTAGATGGACGTTCGAGTACGTATTGTACAGATGTTGGTAAAGTAACTTTATCTCCAGTAATGCATGTAAATGCTGATGATGCAGAAGCTGTTGTTCATGCGATGTTGTTTGCACTGCACTTCAGAATGAAATTTAAACGTGATGTATTTATAGATTTATTAGGCTATAGAAAATATGGTCATAATGAAGGTGATGAACCACGTTTTACGCAACCAAAACTATATAAAGCAATTTCGAAACATCAAAACCCTAGAGATATTTACGCAGCTAAATTAATAGCTGAAGGGGTTATTGGTACTGATTATGTTTCGCAATTAGAAAAAGATTACAAAGATTCTTTAGAAATAAAATTAGAGGATTCTAGAAAAATAGATAAAACTGTCATCACGCCATTTATGGAAGATGAATGGGTGAATTTCAACACTGTAATTGAAGAAAAAATGCTTCAACCTGTTGATACAACTTATTCTAAAGATAATTTAACGAAAATTACAAAGGTAATTTCAAACTTACCAAAGGACAGAAAATTTATTCGAAAAATAGAACGTTTGGTTCAATCACGTCAAACGATGTTTGATCAAGATAAATTAGATTGGGCAATGGCTGAGCATTTAGCCTATGGGACTTTATTAGAGGAAGGATATGATGTTCGTGTTTCTGGCCAAGATGTTGAACGTGGTACGTTTTCACATCGCCATGCTGTTGTTAAAGTAGAAGATAGTGAAGAAGAAATCTTATTGCTCAATCAAATTAGTGATAAACAAGGGGGATTTTATATCTATAATTCTTTACTTTCAGAATATGGTGTTGTAGGTTTTGATTATGGCTATGCTATGGCAAGCCCGAAAACTCTAGTGATATGGGAAGCGCAATTTGGAGACTTTAGTAATGGAGCTCAAATTATGTTAGATCAATATATTTCAGCAGCAGAAGATAAATGGAAACTTCAAAACGGATTGGTAATGTTGTTGCCTCATGGTTATGAAGGACAAGGAGCAGAACATTCTTCTGGTCGTATGGAACGCTATTTACAACTTTGCGCTAAAGACAATATGTTTGTTGTGGATTGTACGACACCTGCAAATATGTATCACTTGCTTCGTAAACAAATGAAGGCTGAATTTAGAAAGCCTTTAATTGTATTTACGCCTAAAAGTTTATTGAGACATCCACGAGTAGTATCATCGGTTGATGAATTTGCTAATGGAGGTTTTCAGATGGTGATTGGAGATCATGAAGTAAAAGCCAAGAACGTAAAAACCTTAGTGTTTGTTACAGGTAAATTCTATTATGATTTATTAAACCAGAGAGAAGAGTTGAAGCGAGAAGATGTTGCTTTAGTAAGAGTAGAGCAATTATTCCCATTGCCTGAAAAACAAATCAATGAAATCATAGCGCAATATAAAAATGCTGATGATATTGTTTGGGCCCAAGAAGAGCCAAGAAACATGGGAGCTTATAGTCATATGTTAATGCATCTTGATGCAGCAAAGTCATTTAGAGCAGCTACACGAAGGCCTTATGGAGCTCCAGCAGCTGGTAGCAGTGTGCGTTCTAAAAAACGTCATCAAGAGGTTATCGATTTCGTATTTGATAAAACTAAAAATAACCAACGTTAGAATACTTAAAATAGACCTTCTTGTAAAGAACGGTTTACTAAAATATAAACTGAAACAAACGCTTAAAAATAAAATTACAGAACGATGATTTTAGAAATGAAAGTTCCTTCACCAGGAGAATCAATCACAGAAGTAGAAATTGCAGAATGGTTAGTTGCCGATGGAGATTATGTTGAAAAAGACCAAGCTATTGCAGAAGTAGATAGTGATAAGGCTACCTTAGAGTTACCCGCTGAAGCTAGTGGAATAATTACGCTAAAGGCAGAAGAAGGTGATGCTGTTGAAGTAGGAGCGATTGTTTGTTTAATTGATACAAGTGCTGCAAAGCCTGAAGGGGAGTCTTCTGCTCCAGTAAAAGAGGAGAAAAAAGAAGAAACACCTAAAAAGGAAGCTCTAAAATCAGTTGTAGAAAACAAAACATATGCTACTGGTACAGCAAGCCCTGCAGCTAAGAAGATATTAGATGAAAAGGGAATGGATGCGTCATCAATTTCGGGAACAGGAAAGGATGGTCGTATAACAAAAGAAGATGCTGTTAAAGCAATGCCCTCTATGGGAACACCTACAGGTGGAAGCCGTGGATCATCACATAGTAAAATGTCAATGTTGCGTCGCAAAGTTGCAGAACGTTTGGTAGAAGCCAAAAATACGACGGCTATGTTAACAACGTTTAACGAAGTTGATATGTCTCCAATTTTTGAATTACGTAAACAATACAAAGAAGACTTTAAAGTAAAGCATGGTGTAGGTCTTGGGTTTATGAGCTTCTTTACATTAGCAGTTGTTCGTGCATTAAAGATGTATCCAGCGGTTAATTCTATGATTGATGGAAAAGAAATGTTAAGCTATGATTTTGTAGATGTATCTATTGCAGTGTCTGGACCTAAAGGCTTAATGGTACCTGTTATTAGAAATGCTGAAAATTTAAGTTTTAGAGGTGTTGAAGCCGAAGTAAAACGTTTAGCAATTAGAGCTCGTGATGGTCAAATTACTGTCGATGAAATGACAGGAGGGACATTTACCATTTCAAATGGTGGTGTTTTTGGAAGTATGTTATCAACGCCTATTATTAATCCACCACAAAGTGGAATTTTAGGAATGCATAATATTGTTGAGCGTCCAGTTGCTATTAATGGAGAAGTCGTGATTAGACCAATTATGTATGTCGCTTTATCTTATGACCATAGAATTATTGATGGTAAAGAAAGTGTTGGTTTTCTTGTAGCTGTAAAGGAAGCATTAGAAAACCCAACAGAATTATTAATGAATAATGATGTGAAAAAGGCGCTAGAAATGTAGACAGTTTCACATAAGTCTAGTATACAGAAAAGCGCAATTCAAAGTATGGATTGCGCTTTTTCTACCTAATAAAAAATAACTAACTAATAACTAAAAAAAATTTACAAGAATATTTATTGATATAATTAAAATGGCACTAAAAATCAAGCCTAAAATAAATATCTTATTAGTGAGGCTTTGTTTGTTTTTCATTGTTTCCATTTTTTTTATGTGTTTTAATGCTTCGTTTTCAATAAAGCCCTGAGTTTATGAAGAGACCCAGAGCCTTATATACCCTAATTAATTAATAGAGTTACTATAAAAAAATCCCTCTAATTCTAATAACTCTGGTGTAAAATTCGTTATTATACTAACACCAAACAATACGTAGTTCTACGTATATTTCACTTTTTAAATGTTAAAATTTTACTGTTGAAGGGTTTATTGAGTGTTATTTTGAATTTGAATATAAAAAAAGCTCTAAACCATAAAGATTTAGAGCTTTAATCCTTTCGTAAAAAAGGAAATTGATTAATAGCAATGCAAACTTCGTCAATAAATTAATACGAATCAATACGTAGTTCTACGTATATTTTAGTTTTAACAAAAAAAACCCTGAATCCACAACGATTCAGAGTTTCAGTTAATGTAATCCTCCCAATAAGAATTAATAGCAGAGCAAAGATTAGCATTTGATTCTATAAAGTCAATACGTAGTTCTACGTATATTCAGATAAAAAATCCTGGTATTTTTTAGCATAAAGAACAATGGTATTTGCTTTTGATTCTAATTTTAGCTTTGTTCTAATATTGCTTTTATGTTTTTCTACTGTACGATTAGAAATGAATAATACAACTGCAATCTCTTTAGCTGTTTTATTTTCAGCCAAAAGTTTAAAGACTTTCATTTCAGAATCTGTCAAGTTTTTTAATGCTTTTGGTGTTTCTCTTATTTCTAGATATTCTATTAATTCTGGGCTAAAATAAGATTTCTCCTTCAGCACAGAAGCGATACAGTTCTCAATCTCAGCAATAGCAAATTCTTTGAGAATATATCCATAAATACCTAAAGACTTTGCTTTATTATAAATCTCTTCACTTTTTTCAAAAGTGATAATAATAATTTTAGTACTTAAACCTTCATTTTTACATTTTTCAGCAACTTGTAAGCCTGTGAGAATAGGCATTTGGATATCTAAAATCGCGATATCTGGCTGATGAGCATTTATTAGAGTAAAGGCTTCTTTGCCATTTTTTGCACTGGCAATAACATTAAATTGTTTTTCTAAAAGAAAGTCGTTGAGGCCTTTAAGAATGAGTGGGTGATCATCGGCTATTATTATTGACGTAGACATTTTGCTATTAATCTGAGGGATTTATATCTAAATATAATAAGATTTTGTAAATGTAGATATAATTTTCTACAATTTTAAATATAAGTATTTCATTTCATAATCAATAATTGCTTTTGATTTTTTAAGAATATCAGCACCAATAATGCCATCAACAGGTTGAGCATTATGATTTTTTAAAGCCGTATTTACATGAGTAAGATTAAATAAAACTAGTGCGACTTTGTCTTTTTTCCATTTTCCAATATTTAAGGTGTTTTTTTTAGATAACTGAGTCGCCATATCGGTAGCACCAGCACCAGCAGCTTTAACCTTAGAATCTTTTGCTGTGAGATTAAATGTCTCAATCGCTTCAAAACCCACACACGAACTTGATGCTCCAGTATCTAAAATAAAAAGACCTTTTACACCATTAATAGTTGCTATAATTTCAAAATGATTAGTCTTCGTTAATTTGAGTTTCACTTTTGTATAACCTTTATTAATCAAAAACTCTTTTAAAGTTTCCATAACTCTTATTTGTTTTCTGCAAATATAATTCTATAAAACGATTATTTTTGCACAATGATGATTACAGATACACATACGCATTTATATAGTGAAGCTTTTGATGATGATCGAAAAGCAATGATTGAGAGAGCAATTTCTCAAAACGTCTCTAGGTTTTTTATTCCAGCAATAGATTCAACGTATACAGATGCAATGTTAAGATTAGAAGCAGATTTTCCAGAGCACATATTTTTAATGATGGGATTACATCCTACTTCTGTAAAAGAAAATTACAAAAAAGAATTACTGCATGTAGAAGAAATGCTTAGTAAACATCATTTTTATGCTATTGGTGAAATTGGAATTGATTTATATTGGGATACGTCAACACTTGAGATTCAAAAGGAGGCATTTAAGTATCAAATACAGTTAGCAAAACAGTATGACTTACCAATTGTGATTCATTGTAGAGATGCCTTTGACGAAATTTTTGAAATTTTAGAGATGGTTAAAGATGATAAGCTCTTTGGAATTTTTCATTGTTTTACAGGAACTATAGAACAAGCACATCAAGCCATTTCCTATAATATGAAATTAGGAATTGGAGGCGTAGCTACATTTAAAAACGGAAAGATAGATCAGTTTTTAAAAGCTATTGATTTAAAACATATTGTTTTAGAAACCGATTCTCCATATCTAGCACCAAAACCATATAGAGGAAAACGTAATGAAAGTGCTTATATAATTAAGGTGTTAGAAAAATTAGCAGAAATATATTCGGTTTCCGAAGAAAAAATTGCCGAAATTACTACCGAAAACTCTAAAGAAATATTTGGAATATAAAATGTCTAAAACGCAACCTAACATATTATTAGTTTATACAGGAGGAACCATTGGTATGATTATGGATCCCAAAACAAGTGCTTTAAAGGCTTTCGATTTTAAAAACTTATTACAACGAATTCCCGAACTTCAGCTTTTAGATTGCACTATTGAAACACTATCATTTGAAGACCCAATAGATTCTAGCAATATGAATCCTAAGTATTGGGTTCAAATTGCAGAAATTATAGAAGATAATTATGATGATTTTGATGGTTTTGTTGTGCTTCATGGTAGTGATACTATGAGTTACTCGGCTTCTGCTTTAAGTTTTATGTTTGAAAATTTAGCAAAGCCAATTATTTTCACCGGCTCACAGTTACCTATAGGAGATTTGCGAACTGATGCTAAAGAGAATTTGATTACATCTATACAAATGGCATCATTACAAAAAGGCGGTAAACCTGTGATTAAAGAAGTAGGTTTGTACTTTGAGTATAAATTATATCGCGGAAATAGAACAACAAAGATTAATGCAGAGCATTTTGAAGCTTTTGAATCTTTTAACTATCCACACTTGGCAGAATCTGGCGTTCATTTAAAAGTTGAGTATGATGATCTTTTCAAGCCAAACCTTAGAAAGAAGCTTGTTGTTCATAAACAATTTAAAACTGAAATATTACTCATAAAATTATTTCCTGGTATTAGTGAATCTGTTTTGAAACCTTTTTTTATTATGGAACATATTAAAGGGATTGTTTTAGAAACTTATGGAGCCGGAAACACAACAACAGAAGCGTGGTTTATTGATTTATTAAAACAAACAATTAAAAGAAGCATTCCTATTATTAATGTCACCCAGTGTTCAGGTGGAGGTGTTTTAATGGGGCAATATGAAACCAGTACACAATTAAAATCTATAGGAGTTATCTCAGGAAAAGATATTACTACTGAAGCTGCTTTGGCAAAGTTAATGTTCATGTTAGGAGAACAAGTTTCCCCTAGAGCATTCAAAACTATTTTTGAAACCTCTTTAAGAGGTGAGATGACATAGAAAATATAACTTGAGTTTTGAATATCATTTAGTTTTGATATTTTTAAATTCAATTTTGAATTAATTAAAGAGAGGTGGCCGAGTGGTCGAAGGCGCACGCCTGGAAAGTGTGTATACTCCAAAAGGGTATCGAGGGTTCGAATCCCTTCCTCTCTGCGAATACATTAAAACGCACTAGCAAATTTATCGAAGCTTGCTTCAGTAAATTTGCTAGTGCGTTTTAATAAGCAAACAAAGTTTGCTGATAACATGTATTACCAGCATACACTTTTAGGGATGGACGAAGTCAATCCCTATATTATCGAAGCTTGCTTCAGTAAATTTGCTAGTGCGTTTTAATAAGCAAACAAAGTTTGCTGATATTATAGGTGATTTGAATCAATACAGTTAACCCTCAAGAATTATATTTTTTCTATAAATAGATGATTTTAATGGATGGTCAAATTTGACAAGTTTTAAATTAAGTCATTGATATATAGGATGTGAGTTTTGAATTTTAGGAGAGGGATAGTTGAAATAAGGCTTGAAGCTGAGTTCTATTACCTCATTTTAAAAAGTTTTTTTAAATTCAAAACCATAAAACCAAAACATTTTATCTAAATTCGTCATTATAAAATTCAAATAGGGTTAAACAACGTTAAACCTCATACTCAATTGGGATTTTTATTTTTTAATTACAATTTTTTTATATCTTTAACACTTTAACTAATAAAATTAAGAACAAGAACGATGAAAAGACTATTTTCTATCTTAGCCATAGCATGTATCATGGCTTTCGGTACTGTTAATGCAAGTACAAATGCTTACACAGTAGAAGCTGCAACTACAGCAGTTACCACATCATTTCAAAATGAACCAGCAGAAGATGCTGAAAAATCTTTTACTCAAATAGTAAAAGAACGTTTTATTGAAGGTGGTCCATTTTTTATGGGAATTGTATTGCTATGTTTAATCCTAGGATTAGCAATTGCTATTGAAAGAATTATTTATTTAAATCTTGCAACTACAAACTCAAAGAAGTTAACTCAAAATGTTGAGGATGCACTTAATTCTGGAGGAATTGAAGCAGCGAAAGAAGTTTGTAGAAACACAAAAGGTCCTGTTGCATCTATCTTTTATCAAGGATTAGATAGAGCAGATGAAGATATCGATGCCGCTGAAAAAGCTGTTGTAGCTTATGGTGGTGTTCAAATGGGACAATTAGAAAAGAATGTATCTTGGATATCATTATTTATCGCATTAGCACCAATGCTTGGTTTCATGGGAACTGTACTTGGTATGATTGATGCTTTTGATAAGATTCAGTCAGCAGGTGATATGAACCCATCACTAGTTGCAGGTGGTATTAAAATTGCCTTATTAACAACAGTATTTGGTCTTATCGTAGCAATTATTCTTCAAATATTTTACAATTACATTATTGCTAAAATAGATAGTATTGTAAACGATATGGAAGATGCTTCAATAACTCTAATGGATTTATTAGTAAGACATAAGAAGTAATAACCAAAATTATTAAATCAAACATAACATGGATATTCAAAAAATAATCAAAATTGTTGCTTTAGTAATAGGCTTAGTTGCTGTGTACTTTCTTGTAAGAATCATTATGATTGGTGATGAAGCAATTGATGCCGATGTTGCTAATCAAGGAGTTGTTTCTTCTTTTATTACCGTAGCATTAATAGTTTTAGCAATAGCAACAATTGCAACTGTAATCTTTAGTTTAGTTAATCTGGTAAGTAATCCAGACAAATTAAAGAAATCACTTTTATCAGTTGGTGTTTTTGCACTTATTATGCTTGTAGGCTATTTTATTTCTTCAGGGCAAGAAGAAATATTAAACGATGGATCTACATTAACAGCAACACAATCACAAATGATTGAAGGCGCAATAAAGGCATTCTATATTTTAATTTTATTAGCAGCAGGTTTAATGTTGTTCTTTGGAGTTAAAAAGACGCTAAGTAAATAATATAAATTATGGCAAAACGATCAGCACCAGAAGTTAATGCAGGATCTATGGCAGATATTGCATTCCTACTTCTTATATTTTTCTTAGTAACGACAACTATTCCTAAAGATTCTGGGATTAGTCGTAAGCTACCTCCTATGGAGCCGGAAAATGATGAAGAAGTTATTATTAAGCAAAAAAATATTTTTACGGTTTTAATAAACGGTAAAGATCAATTATTAGTTGAAGATGAGTTGATGGAGCTAAAAGATTTAAGGGCTGCTGCAATAGAGTTTTTAGATAATGGAGGAGATGGTTCTTGTAATTATTGCAATGGCGCTAAAAACCCAAAATCTTCAGACAATCCTGATAAAGCAATTATATCACTAAAGAATGAAAGAGAGACTTCTTATTCTACATATATATCAGTTCAGAATGAATTAGTTGCTGCTTATAACGATTTACGTAACAAAAGAGCATTGCTTGTAGGACCACAAAAAAGTTTTGGAGAAATGGATTTTGTTATGATGGAGAAAAATTATAAAGACATTAATTTTAATGGAGATAAGGATAAGTTGAAAGAAGTTATCGATCAAATTAGAACCGAATATCCTGAGAAATTATCTGAAGTACAATAAATAAAAACAGCAATAATATGTCTAAGTTTAAAAGTAAAAAAGACAATGAATTACCAGCAGTAAATACTGCTTCGTTACCTGATATTGTTTTTATGCTATTATTTTTCTTTATGGTAGTAACAGTTATGAGAGAAGATACTCTTTTAATTCAAAATAGATTACCATTAGCTGATCAAGTTGAGAAGCTAGAAAAGAAATACCCAATTAGTTACATCTATGCAGGTAAACCATCAAAAGGTTATGAGAAGTATGGTACAGAAGCGAGACTTCAACTTAACGATAAATTTGCTGATATTAGTGAAATACAAGCGTTTATTAATTCTGAAAGACTCGCTATAAGAAACGAGTTAGTTGATTACCTAACAGTATCATTAAAAGTAGATAGAGATGCTAATATGGGAATTGTTGGTGATATTAAGCAAGAACTTAGGAAAGCCAATGCACTAAAAATTAATTATAGTGTAGCTACAGGTAGTGCTCTAGAGAATTAATTAGAGTCATTAATTATATCATATTAAAAAGCATCCAATTTTTTTGGATGCTTTTTTTATTCCGTTTATTTAGCCAAAATAATATTTTCTTTTTTAGTAAATTAAAACAATAACAGGGATGCGTTATATTTGTAAGATGAAGCAGTTTTTTTATGTGATAATTATAGTGGTGAGTTTTCAAATACTTCAAGCTCAGGATAAAGTAGAGGGCTTTGTGGTGTCTGATTCTATAGTTGATGATAAGTATAGAGAAGATCAATTCTATGCTTCAGTTACCTATAATTTACTAGGTAAAAAACCAAGTGGTGTTTCTCAGAGTGGTTTTTCTAGTGGTTTTCATTTTGGGTTTATTAGAGATATGCCAATAAATACTAAACGGAATATTGCCATAGGTATTGGCTTTGGACTATCAGCAAACTCTTATAATCAAACCTTACTAATTGCTGAAGATACTGGCGTTTTAAATTATTCTATTTTAGACGATAATGTTTCGTTTAGTAAAAATAAATTTACGACGTATTTTGTAGAAATTCCTTTTGAATTTAGATGGCGAACATCTAATGCTTCAGATTATGAATTCTGGAGAATTTACACAGGATTTAAATTGGGATATGTAATCTATAGCTCTTCTAAGTTTATAGGTAAACCAGATAGCATAAAACTATCTAATATTGGAGATTTTAATAAACTCCAATATGGTGTAACATTTAGTGCAGGTTATTCTAATGTAAATTTTCATTTATATTATGCACTTAATGCTATTTTTGATACTAATGCAAAACTTAATGGCTCAGGGGAGTCTGTAGAAATGAATGCGATAAAAATAGGACTAATGTTCTATATTCTTTAGGCTTTCCCCATTTTACATCCAATAATTTAGTAGAATGAGTTGGGGTATTAAACCCACAAAAAAACCAATGACTAATTCTAAAGGCGTGTGTGCCTTTAAATGTAATCTCGAGGTTGCAATAGCTCCAATAATAATAGACATTAATGCTATAGTACCGTTAATATTTATTTTAAAATGAATGGCTAACGCTACTGCAAACATGAAAAAACCTGCAGAGGCAATCATATGAATACTCGCTTTAAACTTAATAAGAGCAAGAGCAAAACATGTTATTGTAGAGATTAGAATACCAATAAAAAAGAAATAGAGCTCAGGGATTTCATTACTAGGCAATACCCGAATTAAAATAAGAGTAATTATTAGGCTATTTATAATTAAAGGCAGTCTACGTTCTTTAACGGTTTCTAAATGAAAAGAGTCTACTTTATTGATTGTTTTTAATAAATAAAATAGTAGAATAGGCAAAATAATAGTGAGAATAGTAATCGAAAATACTTTGGCTTTCATCACTGGCTCAGGAATAAAACGAGGTGTTTTTGAAAAATAGAATACCAGGCCTAGTAGCGGCATTAATATGGGATGAAAAATATACGATATGCTTTTGAGAATATGGTTCATTATATTTTCTTCCTTAATCTAGCCACTGGGATATCTAACTGCTCACGATATTTTGCAACAGTTCTACGGGCAATAGGATAGCCTTTTTCTTTTAAAATAGCCGCTAATTTCTCATCTGTTAGCGGTTTTTTCTTGTCTTCTTCTTCGATAACCGTTTCTAATATTTTCTTGATTTCACGTGTGGATACTTCTTCACCTTGATCGTTAGTCATAGATTCACTAAAGAATTCTTTGATAAGTTTTGTTCCATAAGGTGTATCTACATATTTACTATTAGCCACACGAGAAACAGTTGAAACATCCATATTAATTTCGTCTGCAATATCTTTTAAAATCATGGGTTTGAGTTTGCGTTCGTCACCTGTAAGGAAGTATTCTTTTTGATAATGCATAATAGCACTCATGGTCACAAAAAGTGTTTGCTGGCGTTGTTTAATGGCTTCAATAAACCATTTGGCAGCGTCTAGTTTTTGTTTGATAAATAGGACAGCATCTTTTTGCGATCTACTCTTATCCTTAGACGCTTTGTAACCTTTCATCATATTACTATACTCACGTGATACATGAAGTTCAGGAGCATTTCTACCGTTGAGGGTTAGTTCTAATTCGCTATCTGTGATTTTAATAGCAAAATCGGGAACAATATGTTCAACCATTTTATTGTTTCCAGCATAAGAACCTCCTGGTTTTGGATTGAGACGTTCGATCTCTTCAATAGCTTCTCTTAACTGAACTTCAGTAATATCAAATTTTTGAAGTAATTTTTTATAGTGCTTTTTTGTAAATTGATCAAAAGCTTGATCAATAATATTACAGGCTAGTTCTATATCTGGATATTTTTCTTTTCGGTGTAATTGAATACTCAAACATTCTTGTAGATGTCGTGCGCCAACTCCAGCTGGATCTAATTGGTGTACTTTATTAAGCACATATTCAATCTTTTCTTCAGTAGTAAATATATTTTGAGTAAACGCTAAGTCATCCATAATGTCGCTAAGTGAGCGACGTATATATCCACTTTCATCAACACTGCCTACTAGAAATTCGGCAATTTCTCGTTCTTCATCATTAAGTCTAAAGGTGTTTAACTGGAGTCGCAAATGTTGCGTAAATGAAGTTCCTGCCGCATAAGGCACGTTCTTTTCTTCATCATCTGCACTGTAATTATTAACTTGTGTACGATACTCAGGAACATCATCATCGCTCAAATATTCATCAATATTGATGTCGTCAGTATTAATGGTATCAGTATCATCATCATACTCATCTGTCGAGTTATCAAACTCATCATACTCATCATCATCATTATTTTCTTTACCTGTATCTAAAGCTGGATTTTCTTCTAATTCTTGCTTTATACGTTGCTCAAATGCTTGCGTTGGCAATTGTATCAACTTCATAAGTTGAATTTGTTGCGGAGACAACTTTTGGGATAATTTAAACTGTAAATATTGTTTGAGCATACTATAAATTTGGTGTTGATACCATATAAAGGCTAAAACAAATCATATAAATTATTTCGTTTAAATTATAATGTCGTTAAAAAATAAATCGTAGCTACTGCTATGCTCTATTTTTTGCCTAGTTCTGAACTTAAAATAATTCAATTTATTGATGATTCATTTTGACATTCAAATGGGATAAGTAAAGTTAAAAAAACTATTGATATATGATTACAAAATCAAATGCTTTTAAGAATAATTTAAAAGACCCATCAGGTTTTAAATCTAATGGGTCTTTTATTTATAATATAGGTTGTATTTAATTAGAAATCGGCATTTTGAGGTGTTCTAGGATAAGGAATCACATCTCTAATGTTACCCATTCCTGTAGCGAACATCACAAGACGTTCAAAACCTAAACCAAAGCCAGAATGTACAGCAGTACCATACTTACGTAAATCTAAATACCATGATAACTCTTCCTCATCAATATCTAGAGCTTTCATTTTTTCTTTTAATACATCTAAACGTTCTTCACGTTGCGATCCTCCAACCATTTCTCCAATACCAGGAAATAAGATATCCATAGCACGAACTGTTTTACCATCTTCGTTTAATCGCATATAAAATGCTTTAATATCTGCAGGATAATCAAATAAAATTACAGGACATTTAAAATGTTTTTCTACTAAGAAACGCTCATGCTCACTTTGTAAATCGGCTCCCCATTCTTCAATAATATAATTGAATTTCTTCTTCTTATTCGGTTTGCAATTCTTTAAAATGTCTATAGCTTCAGTATAGCTAACACGTTTAAAATTGTTATCTACAACAAATTTTATTTTTTCAATCAAGTTCATTTCAGAACGTTGCGCTTGAGGTTTTGTCTTTTCTTCGTCTAATAAACGGTTTTCTAAAAATTCTAAGTCTTCACGATTATGTTCTAAAACATAACTTAAAACAGATTTCATAAAGTCCTCAGCTAAATCCATATTTCCAGCTAAGTCCATAAAAGCAACTTCCGGTTCTATCATCCAGAATTCTGCTAAGTGACGTGATGTATTAGAATTTTCAGCTCTAAATGTTGGTCCAAATGTATAGACTTTACCTAATGACATAGCATAGGTTTCGGCTTCTAACTGGCCAGACACGGTTAGATTGGTTTCTTTTCCAAAGAAATCTTCCTTATAATTAATTTCACCATCATCATTTAATGGTGGGTTTTTTGGGTCTAAAGCGCTTACTCTAAACATTTCACCAGCACCTTCGGCATCACTTCCTGTAATGATCGGTGTATGCATGTAGTAAAATCCATTATCATTAAAATACTTGTGTATCGCAAATGACAATGTTGAACGCAAACGCATTACAGCACTAAATGTGTTTGTTCTTGTACGTAAATGCGCATTTTCTCTTAAGAATTCGAGTGTATGTTTTTTGGGTTGAATAGGATATTCATCAGGATCAGAATCGCCTAATATCTCAATTGAAGATACTTGTATTTCTACCTTTTGGCCTTTTCCTTGACTTTCTACCAATTCTCCTTTAATATGAATAGCAGCTCCAGTTGTTATACGTTTTAAAATGGCTTCGTTTGTATTTTCAAAATCAACAACACATTGGATATTATTTATAGTAGAACCATCATTTAAAGCAATAAAACGATTAGATCTAAATGCTCTTACCCAACCTTTAATTTCGATAGGCTGGAACGTAATGTCTTGTGTTAGTAATTGTGAAACGGTATAACTCATTAGTTTGAAATTTTATGCAAATATAAATATTTATGACTTTATGTTTTCTTCGGAATGATCATCTTCCTCAGGAATAATATTAATTGAAGGTTTACGCATCACTTCTTTATTCGCAATGCTACGTTCTAATGATAGTAATAGCGAAGGAAGTAATAATAAATTAGATAACATTGCTAATAGTAAAGTCGCCGAAACTAACGCGCCTAAAGCTACTGTGCCACCAAAACTAGAGGTTGTAAATACAATAAAACCAAAGAATAATACGATTGATGTATAGAACATACTTACACCTGTTTCCCGTAATGCAGCATACACAGATTTGCGTATTTTCCAGTGATTAGCTTGTAATTCTTGTCGGTATTTTGCCAAAAAGTGAATCGTATCATCTACCGAAATACCAAAGGCAATACTAAACACCAAAATGGTTGACGGTTTTATGGGGACACCTAAATATCCCATCAAGCCAGCTGTAATTACAAGTGGTAATACATTAGGAATTAGCGATACAATAATCATTCTAAAGGATCTAAACATATAAGCCATAAATAGAGAAATCAATAAAATGGCTAATGATAAGGATATGGCTAAGTTTTTAACAAGGTATTTTGTTCCTTTTTGAAATACTAATGCTTTTCCTGTCATCGTTACTTTATAACGGTCTTCAGGAAAGACTTTATTTATTTTATTCTGAAGGTCTTCTTCAATGCGTTCCATTTTATCGGTTCCAATATCTTTCATGAACGTTGTAATACGTGCATATTGACCTGTGCTATCTACGAAATTTTGTAATAAATCAACATCAGAAGATGAGTTTTTTGCATAAGATAGAATGAAACTATTTTCTTGACTTGTAGGTAGTTGATAGTATTTAGGATTGCCATTATAGTAAGCTTGCTTACTGTATTTTACTAGACTTACTACCGAAATTGGTCGAGATAATTCTGGTATTTCATCAATTAAGTCTTCAATCGCTTCCATTTTTTTGAGCGTACTTAATTTCATGACACCTTTCTTACGTTTGGTGTCTACCATGATTTCTAGAGGCATAATCCCATTAAACTCTTTTTCAAAGAACCTTATATCCTTGAAAAACGCCTCTTCTTTTGGCATGTCTTCTATTAGACTTCCAGAAATTTCAATTTTATAAATACCAATAATACTACCAATAATCAGTACAAGCGATGTAATATAAATAGCAATTTTTTTCTCTCTCACCATACGCTCAATCCAATCAACAAACCCACCAATCCAACGTTTGTTAAGGTGTTCTAAGTGGCGTTCTTGTGGATATGGTAAAAAGGTATATATGATTGGAATCACTAATAAGCATAAAATAAAAATAGCTAGAATACTTAGCGATGCAACAATACCAAACTCCTTTAAAAGCTTACTTTCTGTTAATATGAAAGTAGCAAAACCAGAAGCAGTTGTAACGTTTGTCATTAAAGTTGCATTCCCAATTTTGGTAATAACACGTTGTAGTGATTTTACTTTATTTCCATGAAGTTTTACTTCGTGCTGGTATTTATTGATTAAAAAGATACAATTCGGAATTCCAATAACAATAATCAAAGGAGGAATGAGGGCTGTAAGAACAGTGATTTCATATTTGAGTAATCCTAAAATACCGAAGGTCCACATAACGCCAACACAAACAACAATAAGTGATATGAAGGTGGCTCTAAATGATCTAAAAAAGAAAAAGAAAATTAGAGAAGTAACACCTAAAGCGAGACCAATAAAGAGACCAATTTCATCAACAATATTTTGAGCATTAAGTGTACGAATGTAAGGCATACCGGAAACCCTAACATCTAAATCATTGGCATCTTCAAAATTTCTAATTTTTTCATCAAGAGTTAGCATGATGAAATCTTTTCTTGTTGATGTATTTACAATATCTTTCTTGAGATAGATTGCAGTTCTAATTGTTCGTGTGTTTTTATTAAACAAGAAATTATCATAGAATGGATATTTTTCAAATAACTCCTCTTGAAGTAGATTAATTTGCGCTAATGATGTGATAGAATCCTTTATAAAAGGCTCTAAGTCAAAACGTTCTTTTGTGTTGTTTTTTACAAGCTTTTGTAAATCATTTATTGAAACAACAGTTTCAACTTCGTCAAACGCTTTAAATTCTTCTGAAAGTTGGTTCCATGCGTTTAGCTTTTCAACAGTAAATAGTGTAGAATCTTTAACACCTAATATGATTAAATTACCTTCCTCACCAAAAATATCTAAAAACTCATTATAGGTCACATTGACCTCGTGATCGTCAGGTAATAAGTTGGCCTCAGTATACGTAAATCGCATATGTTTCCATTGATAACTAAAGAAAAGTGTTGCCAAAATGATGGAAATGAGTATGCCAATTTTGTTACGCAAAATTAATCGCGCAATGACCTCCCAAAAATTCTTAGTAAACAATTTAAACATCTGTTTTATAAAAGAAGCGCAAAGGTAGAAAAAACCTAATGATAAGTTATAAAATTAACGATATATTATGCCATTATAAACTTACATTAAATGTAAATTTTGCTGCCAAATTATCAGCAAATGATGGTAAGTGATAACCTCCATACCTATAGGCAAAACTCAAACCAAAACCAAAAAGGAGTTTGTTTATCTCCAAACCAGCTTCAGAGTAGCCTTTTGACAAGGTCTTAAATGTTAAGTTTTCATGTCGCTCTAAGTTGCTCATGTCTCCAAAGGCGAATCTTGAAATGAGTACAAGTTGTGGTCTGTAACGTTCAGTAATTTTAAAAGGTTTAATAAAATGTTTTAATTGTAATGTGGTAAAACGATCTGAAAAGAATTCATTAAAATACATCGTTTCAAAACTATTAATTCCTGCGACAGAGAACCGTTGTAAGACAGTTTCTTTGGTAATATTATTGGGATAGGCGTGATATAAATGAGTTAGTGGTGTATTTCCTAAAGCGAAGCCAGAAGTTAAGGTTGCCTCAGTAAATACGTCATCATTAAATATAAATCTATGTATAGTTCTGAAATCTGTTTTAAAGAAGTTAAAATCACCATTAAAAACATCTTTAAAACTTTGAGTAAATTGTAAAGTGAACTTTGGATACCCATTTTTAGTTTCCACAATATCACTACCTTTAGTTTCAAAATCACTAAGCGGACTCCATTGTAACGATATTTTTGCTGTTGTGATATCAAAGCTATCAAATGAGGTCCCATCTATATTATAGGCATAATCATAAGTTGGATCGATAGAACTTACTGCTAATTCGGTTTCTGAAAGTAATTGATTTGAGAACTTATGTTCAATTGCGATTGCTTTAGTAATATGTTTATGAAAAAGATCAATATTTAATAAACGTGGTTCAAAAAACGAAAAAAAGCGTTTGTCTGTTAAAAACGTCGAGCTTCCTGTTTCTTGCAAATCATCAGTATAAGATAAATTTATCCATGTACTTGTGGTTTTATTGACTCTAAATCCACCACCAATTTTATATTTAAAACGATGATCTTTAAAACCATAAACAACATAACTGTCTATTCTATAGCGTTTTGAAAATTCATCATTAGTGACTCCGCCAAGACCTGTTCTAAATCCTTCGTATTGATTAAATTTTACTAAATATCGTAAATCTACATTTAAAAATTTTGTAGGGAAATAACCATTGCCTAACTGCTTTAAAAACTTTGATTTGCGTGTTGAGTCTTTAGCGATTTCAATAGAATCTTGTTTTGTATTAGGCGTTTGTGATTGTAATGCACAAGTAAATACTATAAAGAGGGTTAAGAAAAAAATCTTATGCATTTAATAGTTGAATAAAATGGATTAATAAAAAAGCGACATTAGTTCGTCGCTTTTTTAAGGTTTATATGGTCATAATTTCGGTTTCCTTGGCTTCAAAAACATCGTCTATTTTTTTAACGTACTTGTTTGTCATTTGTTGTATGTCGATCTCAGCATTTTTTTGCTGATCTTCTGAAACATCATCCAAATTTTTAATGTCATTATTAGCTTCTTTTCGAGCACTTCTTATTCCAACTTTTGCGTCTTCAGCTTCAGATTTAGCTTGTTTGGAGAGGTCATGTCTACGTTCTTCAGTTAAAGGCGGAACATTAATTATTATAGTTTCTCCATTATTCATTGGGTTAAAACCTAAGTTGGCAACCATAATACCACGTTCAATTTCTTGTAGCATATTTTTTTCCCATGGTTGAACAGTAATTGTTCTACCATCAGGAGTGTTGACGTTAGCAACTTGTGATAATGGTGTTTGAGAACCATAATAGTCAACCATTACACTTCCTAACATAGCAGGACTTGCTTTTCCAGCTCTAATATTAGAGAATTGTTTTTCAAGGTGTTTAATTGCACCATCCATTGCTTCTTGCGATGAGTCTAGTATGAATTTTATGTCTTCGTTCATTGTTTTAAACTTTAATTTGTAAAATGTTTACCAAAAAATAAGCCAAAAATTATAAATTAACTTTAGTTCCTATATTTTCACCGGAAACAACTTTAAGTAGGTTTCCTTTTTTATTCATATCAAATACAATAATAGGGAGTTTGTTTTCCTGGCTTAAAGTGAATGCTGTAGTATCCATTACTTTAAGACCTTTTCTCAATACATCGTCAAATGTGATATGATCAAATTTCACTGCATTTAAATCCTTTTCAGGATCTGCAGTATATATCCCGTCAACACGAGTTCCTTTTAAAATGACATCTGCTTCAATTTCAATTGCTCTTAAAACAGCAGCCGAATCTGTAGTGAAATATGGATTTCCTGTTCCTCCACCAAAAATAACAACACGTCCTTTGTTTAGATGACTCATTGCTTTTCTTCTTATAAATGGTTCAGCAACTTCATTGATTTTAATAGCTGTTTGTAAACGTGTTTTTACACCAGTATCTTCTAATGCGTTTTGCAAAGCCAAACCGTTTATAACTGTTGCTAGCATTCCCATATGGTCACCTTGAACACGATCCATGCCATTCATAGCGCCAGCAACACCTCTAAAAATATTTCCACCACCAATTACAATAGCAACTTCTACACCTAAATCAGTAATTTCTTTGATGTCTTTGGCATATTCTGATAAGCGTTCAGGGTCAATTCCATATTGACGTGAACCCATTAATGCTTCACCAGATAATTTTAGTAGAATTCTTTTATATTTCATTTTTTTGAGTCTGTTGTTTTTTAATAGTTAAATAGAATTAAGCATATTACAATTAACTTATTTATAAATTAATATCTATGTAGGCTCATTTCATACTTAAGCTGAAAGTTTAGCAAATATAATCATTATTGTAATTTAGAAAAGTAGAATTTAGATATAATGAACCTTATGGTTGATAAGAAGCTTTTTCAAGACAGTTGTAATGTTTTAGAAAAAGTAACAATATTAGTGTTGATTATGAGTATTTTAAGTTTTGTGAAGTAAATGTTTTTTGTTTATTAGAGCGTTTTCAATGTTAGTTATGATGAAAAACACTTTCTTTTTCTTGTAATAAGCAACTCTAAGTCTAAAGTTCTAGATCTAGAATTAGAAAAAGAGGAATCTGATAAAGGTGTAAATTATGACTTTCTCTATAAAGTAAATAAAAAAACCTCTCAGGTATACTGAGAGGTTTGATTTTATATTTAAATAAGTTACTTACTTATCCTACCGTAGCACGTTTAAATCCAGTAACAGTAACATCACCATAAGATTCAACATACATAGCAACTGTTTTCTTTTCATCTTTGATAAATTTCTGATCTAATAAACACTGTTCTTGATCTAAAGTCGTATTATCAGAAATGAAACGTTCCATTTTACCTGGTAAGATTCTATCCCAAATTTGTTCTGGTTTACCTTCAGCTTTTAATTCAGCTTTAGCAGCTTCTTCAGCTTTAGCTAATATTTCAGGAGTTAATTGCGCCATAGAGATGTAGCTAGGTACATTTTTTAATGTTTTTCCTAAACGTCCTAATTCTATGTTATCTTTTTCAATAACAGCAATTCTTGCTTCAGTTTCAGAAGTAACGAATGCAGGATCGAAATCTTTATAAGATAATGTTTTTGCTCCCATAGAAGCAACTTGCATAGCAACATCTTTAACTAAAACTTCAGTGCTATCAACTTTAGCAGATAGACCTACTAAAGCAGCAATTTTATTGATGTGAACATATTGTCCAACAAAAGGAGCATCTAATTTTTCAAAAGCAGTAATGTCTAATTTTTCACCAATAACTCCAGTTTGCTCAATTAATTTTTCAGCAATAGTCACTCCACCAAAGTCAGCAGCTAAAAATTCTTCTTTAGTATTGCAGTTTAATGCAACGTCTGCTAATTCGTTAGCTAACGCTACGAAGTTTTCGTTTTTTCCAACAAAATCAGTTTCACATCCTAATACTATTGCAACACCAGATGTGTTATCAGCATTAATTTTAGCAATAGCAGCACCTTCAGATGAATCTCTGTCAGCTCTTTTATCTGCAACTTTTTGACCTTTTTTGCGAAGTACTTCGATTGCTTTGTCGAAATCACCTTCAGCCTCAACTAAGGCTTTCTTGCAGTCCATCATTCCTGCACCTGTAGCTTGTCTTAATTTATTTACTTCTGCGGCTGTTATTTTTACCATAGCTTCCATAATGTTTAAAATTAAAAAAAGTCGTTTAATATATATTTCGCGAAGAAAGCAATTAAACGACTTATTTATATTGTGTAATTGTTAATTTATTCTTCTTCTTCTTTAGTTGCTACAGGAGCAACTACTTCAGTTTTTGTTTCAGCTTTTACTTCTTTTTTTGCTGCTACTGATTTTTCACTTTTTGCATCTTTCTGAGCTTTGTCTGATTTTCTTTCAGCTAAACCACTAGCGACTGCCGATGTTACTACAGATAATATTTTATCAATAGATTTAGATGCATCATCGTTAGCAGGAATTAAGTAATCTACTTCACGAGGATCAGAGTTTGTATCTACCATTGCGAAGATTGGAATTTTTAATTTCTGCGCTTCTTTAATGGCGATGTGCTCACGTTTGATGTCTACAACAAATAATGCTCCAGGTAAACGTGTCATATCAGAAATAGAACCTAAATTCTTTTCTAGTTTAGCTCTTTGACGATCAACTTGTAAACGTTCTTTCTTAGAAAGTGAATTGAATGTACCGTCTTTTTTCATACGATCAATCATAGCCATTTTCTTAACAGCTTTTCTAATCGTTACAAAGTTTGTTAACATTCCACCAGGCCATCTTTCAGTGATGTAAGGCATGTTTACATTCCCTGCTTTTTCAGCAACGATATCTTTAGCTTGTTTTTTTGTAGCTACAAATAAAATTTTCTTTCCAGAAGCTGCAATCTTGTGAAGTGCTTCAGAAGTTTCTTCAATTTTAGCTTGTGTTTTGTAAAGGTTGATGATATGGATACCATTACGTTCCATATAAATGTAAGGAGCCATGTTTGGATCCCATTTTCTTGTCAAGTGACCAAAGTGTACACCTGCTTCAAGTAAGTCTTTTACTTCTACTTTTTCCATGTTGTAATTGTTTACATTCTGTTAAATTAGCAATGCTAAAGTGGTTGCTTACGCTCGCCTTTATCATTTAGATGCTAAACTGTACCTGAATTATTTCAGGATTTTTTAATTTTTGCTGAGAAAATTATCAGCGGTTGTAATCTAAAGCTGTTCTGATGATTGACCAGAACAGCTTTTGAAATTTTTTATATTCCGAAGAAAATTCAGAATAATAAAAAAGAATAGGATTAACGTTTTGAGAATTGGAATTTCTTCCTTGCTTTCTTCTGACCGAATTTCTTACGTTCAACCATTCTAGGGTCTCTAGTTAATAATCCTTCTGGCTTTAATATTAGTCTGTTTTCTGCATCAAGCTCACACATAGCGCGAGATAATGCTAAACGAATCGCTTCGGCTTGGCCTGTAATGCCTCCACCAAAAACGTTTACTGTAATATCAAAGTTGCCATCGTTGTTAGTCATGGTTAAAGGTTGGTTTACCTTATACTGCAATGTTGCAGTAGGAAAATAAACCGCCATGTCTTTTTTGTTTACCGTGATCTTGCCTTTTCCTTCAGCAAGGTACACACGAGCAACAGCCGTCTTTCTACGACCGATTTTGTGAATTACTTCCATTAGTTAACTTTGTTTAAGTCAATTGCTTTTGGTTTTTGAGCTTCATGTGTATGAGCCGAACCAACAACAACATTTAAATTACGGAATAAATCTGCACCTAATTTGTTTTTAGGGAGCATTCCTTTTACTGATTTTTCTACGATTCTTGCCGGATCTTTTCCAAACAATTCAGTCGCAGTTAAACTTCTTTGACCACCTGGGTAACCTGTGTGACGAATGTACGTTTTGTCATTCCACTTGTTTCCTGATAAGTTGATTTTTTCTGCATTGATAACAATTACGTTATCTCCACAATCAACATGTGGTGTGAAGTTAGGCTTGTGTTTGCCTCTTAAAAGTATTGCTACTTTAGAAGCTAAACGACCTAGCGTTTGATCTGCAGCGTCAACTAAAACCCACTCTTTATTAACAGTAGCTTTGTTTGCTGAAATCGTTTTGTAGCTTAATGTGTCCACACTTATTAATATTAATTACCTATTCTCGATAGGCCGGTTAAACATTTCTCTCTCAAAAAGAGTTTGCAAATTTACGATTAAATATTTGATAAACAAACCCTATTTGCGCAATATTTCTTGGGAAATTAAAATTATTTTGTTTTCCTATTTACTTGGTATTTAACTTATTCGTTAAAATTTTCTGAAACTTAATGTTTTAGTGTAACAAAGGCTTTAAATTGTTGTCTTTACAACATCAACTTAATCAATCAAACCAATGAGAATCTATTCTCTTTTTGTTGTATTATTATGCAGTACAACGATACTATATGCTCAAAACGATTCTACAATGTCAAAGCGAGTATATACAACTTCATCCATAAAAAATTTAAAACCACCAACCATAGATGGTCAACTTGATGAGCCAGCTTGGGATGTTGTTGAATGGACTACCAATTATACTGAGTTTGAACCAGATGTTGGGACAGCTCCTACAGAGCAAACCAAAATGAAAATCATTTATGACGACAAAAATCTTTATGTTGCTTTTAAATGTTATCAAGCAGATCCTTCAACCATTGAAAAGCGAATGGGGCGACGTGATGATTTTCCAGGGGATTGGGTGGAGATTAATTTTGATAGTTATAATGATGACCGAACAGGGTTCTCGTTTACCATTTCAGCATCAGGTGTAAAAGGGGATGAGTTTATCTCTAACAATGGGAACTTTGATGGGAGTTGGAACCCAATTTGGTATGTAGATACACAAATTAATGAGGATGGGTGGACTGCAGAAATGAGGATTCCATTGAGCCAATTACGATTCGGAGATTTACAAGAGCAAACTTGGGGCTTACAATCAACGCGACGTTATTTTAATAATGAAGAACGTTCTACATGGCAATCTATTCCGGCAAACCCACCAGGTTGGGTAAGCGAATTTGGGGAATTAAGAGGGCTTATAGGATTAAAACCGCAAAAGCAATTAGAAATACAACCTTATACAGTTGCACAATTAGATACATACGAAGCAGAACCAGGAAACCCATTTAGAGATGGTAGTGATTCAAAACTGACAGGTGGTTTGGATGCTAAGATTGGAATTACTAACGATCTGACTCTCGATTTAACAATAAACCCAGATTTTGGACAAGTAGATGCAGATCCGGGCGCTATAGCTTTAGATGGTTTTGAGATTTTCTTTCAGGAACGACGGCCCTTTTTTGTGGAGAATAAAAATGTATTTGATTTTAGATTAGGTGGAGGTGCCGATAATGTGTTTTTCTCAAGGCGTATTGGTCGCACACCTCAAGGTGGTACAAGTGCAGATAGTAATTTCGGGGAGTATGAAGATATTCCAAATTTCTCAACAATTTTAGGAGCCGCAAAGTTTAGTGGGAAAACTAAAAACGGTTGGGCTATTGGTGTATTAGAAAGTATTACTGCAAAAGAATATGGTACGGTTAAATTGGATACTAGGCCTGAAGTGATTAATGGCCTTCCACAAGTTGGTGCAGAACGTGAAGAATTGGTTGAACCATTTACCAATTATTTGGTAACGAGAGTTCAAAAAGATTTCAATGATCGAAACTCTTTTATCGGTGCAATTTTTACTGCAACTAATAGGAAAATAGAAGATAATATTGATTTTCTTCGGAAAAGTGCTTACACAGGAGGTCTGGATTTTAGACATAACTGGAAAGATAGAACCTATTATTTTGAAGGAAATTTTACCTTTAGTAATATTAATGGAACTAAAGAGGCGATCGAAATAACCCAACGTTCGTTAACGCATTTATTTCAGCGTTCTGATGCGAGTCATGTTGATGTGGACCCTAACAGAACATCTTTGAATGGAACAGGAGGAAAGTTTGAAATAGGTAAAAGAGGAAATAGTAATTGGAGATATAATATTGGAGCCAACTGGAAATCTCCCGAGTTAGAACTTAATGATATTGGCTTTTTAAGACAAGCCGATGATATTAGACAATATATCAACCTAACACGTTTATTCAATAAACCTACAAGTTGGTACAGACAAGCCGATTTGAGATTTAACTTCTCTACAGCTTTTGATTTTGAAGGTAATTATAATAGAACTCAATATGAATTTAGAGGAGAAGTAAATTTAAAAAACAATGGCTTTATAGAAGGAGGTGGGGCACATAAGCCAAGAATATTTGTAAATACATTTTTAAGAGGAGGACCTCGTTGGCAATATAATGAAGAGAATTATTGGTTTTTATTTGCTGGGACAGATCGACGAAAAAAATTAAGTGTTGTTGCGGGTTATGTTGATTCGAGAGCTAAGCAAAATAATTTTTCTTTAAAGCGATATGAGTTGCGATTTAGATACCAACCATTGAATTCATTAAATATGGCACTTGATTTTGAGTATGAAGAAAACCCGAGTAAAACACAATATGTATCACAAACCGATTTTAATGGAACTACAAGATACATTCTTGGAGCAATTGATAATGAAAATTTGAGTGCAACTTTAAGAGTTAATTATAATATTAATCCGAATTTGACCATTCAGTATTACGGACAACCATTTATTTTTAAAGCAAAATTCTCAGATTTTAACTATGTGAATAAAGCGGCAGATGATGACCTCAATAAGCGTATTACATTGTATAACGATAATCAAATTGAAACGGTAGATGGCGGTTATCTTATTGATGAAGATGTGGATGGGAATACAGATTATAGTTTTGATAATCCAGATTTTGCCTTTGTTCAGTTTAGATCTAATCTCGTTGTACGTTGGGAATACATTCCTGGCTCTGAAATTTTCTTAGTGTGGTCACAAGGGATTAGCGGTTTAGGCGATGTTAATAATTCGTTTGGAAGTATTATTGATAATCAAATCTTTAATCAGAAACCAGAGAATACGTTTTTGATTAAAGCGACCTATAGGTTTGTACTCTAATTATGAGTATGTCTTAAGCGTAAAATTAGAACGTAGCGATTTAAATAATTCTATATGTATATAGAGTTTACGGTGCTTAGAATTAAGTTTTTTCTTAAACTTGATTGCAGATTTATTGAAGTAATTACTCACGCTATATTTAGTAATAATATTTTTTTCTTCTAAATACCGATAAGAAGCATAACGAAGATAAGGCGCTAAGTTTTTTCCTCTAGCTACTGGAAGTGTGAACATGTTTAATAAGTAAGCTTCGTTAGGGTTTAATTTGAACGTACGTCCTTTAATAGTGAAATCATTAAGTTCGATAAACATATACGCTGCAATTTGGTTGTTATATGTAAGGCCAACACATTCTTGTCCGTCAGTAAAGCTTTGATGTATTTTACTCTCATTTATGGAGTCTGCTTCAGAAATAATAAGCTTTAAATCTTCTTTTTTTAAACGTTTAAAAACGAAGGTCTCATCAGTTCTAAGTTTTGGTTCTTCTGTAAGGATTACTTCTTCCTCAACCCAATAATAAGGCATGATGTCTATGCCAATTTTAGCAAAAGCATGCCTAACACCTTGAAGGAATAAGCCATTCTTAATCACGTCAGATATGACTTTTAAGCTATATGGGGATTTCTTTTTAGTAGTCATTACTCATTAAATACACGACCATAACGGCCATTTCCTGGTTCTAAATTCATTTTAACTCTAAATTCTTCTGGAGTCATAATTTCACGTTCATTAGCTTTTGCAATCACATGAATTCTTTCTATTAATTCTGAATTGGTTGCAAGTTTTGTTCGCGCAGCATCATACCATATATTATCTTCAATACCAACTCTAACACCACCACCTACAGCAATTGAAAGGGAGTTCATTTTAAGTTGACTATTACCAATGCCTGCGATACTCCAAAGGGAATCTTTTGGAAGATCATTAATCATTACTCCTGTATGTAAGATATCGGCTTGGGCACAAGCGATATTCCCAAATAATAAATTAAAATAATAAGGTGCTTGAAGAAGTTTTTTTCGGTTCAAATATTTAGCATAATTAATCATACCTGCATCAAAAACTTCAAGCTCAGGAACAATCCCTTTTTCTTTCATAATTCTTGCTAGATCTTGAACCATTTGTGGGGAGTTAATACTAGCCGTTGCATTAAAATTTAATGAACTCAACGTTAAGCTTCCCATATCTGGTTTTAAAGCATCTTCAAGAAATAAAGCATCAGATCGTTGTTCTAATTCTTTAAAATCTCTACCACTTAATGAAACACATAGTACTAGATTGGGTGCATAATTACGGATACCTTCAATGATTTTGGCATATATTTCTTTTTCATATGTTGGTTTACCAGTATTAGCATCCCTAGCGTGTAAGTGGACCATTGTAATGCCTATTTCGCTAGCTCTATGAACATCCTCAATAATTTCCGTAACAGAGACAGGAACATGAGACGTCATTTCCTTAGTAGGAATCATACCTGTAGGAGTGAAATTGATAATTAATTTATCGTCCATAATAGTAGGATTTATGTATTAGGTTTCAATATATGTTATATTCTTTAAGAATTATCTATTAATAGATTTTCGGTTAGTATTCTTCGTTTAAACCACAATTTGATACAATAGGATTATTATTATTATTATAATGTGTTTGTGTTAAGGTGTTGTAATTAATTTGTTTAACTGGATAGTCTATTAACTAGAGGGGGTTTATAATTCAATAATTAGTTATTTTATTAAAATGAATATAAATCTGAAATTAATTTGCATTACAGCGATTGTGTTTTGTTAATTTTGCACTTTAAAATTTATAGGATGATTTCAGTAGATAATTTAGCTGTAGAATTTAGTGGTCACACCCTTTTTAGTGAGGTGTCTTTTACCATTAATGAGAATGATAAAATTGCATTGATGGGAAAAAATGGTGCAGGAAAATCTACGATGATGAAAATTATTGCAGGTGTTCAAAAAGGAACTCATGGAAATGTGAGAGCTCCAAAAGATGCTATTATTGCCTATTTACCACAGCATTTATTAACTGAAGATAATATGACCGTTTTTGAAGAAGCTTCTAAAGCATTTAGTCATGTGTTTGCCATGCGAGATGAGATGGAAGTTTTGAACAAGCAGCTTGAAACGAGGACCGATTATGAGTCTGATGATTACATGAAAATTATTGAACGTGTATCCGATTTAGGAGAGAAGTATTATGCTTTGGAGGATGTCAACTATGATGCTGAAGTTGAAAAAGCACTTAAAGGCTTAGGATTTAAACAATCAGATTTTATAAGACAAACTAATGAATTTTCTGGTGGATGGCGCATGCGAATAGAGTTGGTTAAAATTTTACTTCAAAAGCCTGATTTAATTTTATTGGATGAACCTACCAATCATATCGATATAGAGTCGGTGATTTGGTTAGAAGATTTTTTAGTTAATAAAGCTAAAGCTGTTGTTGTGATTTCTCATGATAGAGCCTTTATAGATAATATCACGAATCGTACTATCGAAGTAACCATGGGTCGTATCTATGATTATAAAACCAATTATAGTCATTATTTACAATTGCGCGAAGACCGACGAGCGCATCAAATAAAGGCCTACCAAGAACAGCAAAAATTTATTGCCGATAATCAGACATTTATCGACCGTTTTAAAGGGACGTACTCAAAAACCAATCAGGTATCGTCACGAGAGCGAATGCTAGAAAAGTTAGAGATTATCGAAATTGATGATATTGATACCTCTGCTTTAAAATTACGTTTTCCGCCATCAATACGCTCAGGTGATTATCCAGTGACGGTTAAAGATGTTTCTAAATCTTACGAAAATCATGTTGTTTTTAAAGAAGCGAATTTATCTATCGCAAGAGGAGAAAAAGTGTGCTTTGTTGGTCGAAATGGCGAAGGGAAATCAACCATGATAAAAGCTATTTTAGGTGATATAGATGTTGAAGGAACCTGCGTTTTAGGTCATAATGTAAAAGTGGGATATTTTGCTCAAAACCAAGCTGCACTGCTAGATGAAAGTTTAACTATTTTTCAAACCGTTGATGAAGTTGCTAAAGGTGATGTAAGAACACAAATTAAAAATATACTAGGTCGCTTTATGTTTAAAGGCGATGATATAGATAAAAAAGTAAGTGTGCTTTCTGGTGGTGAAAAAACCAGATTAGCAATGGTAAAGCTATTGCTTGAACCTGTTAATGTATTAATCCTTGATGAGCCTACAAATCACCTTGATTTAAAATCTAAAGATGTGTTAAAAGAAGCGCTTCAAAATTTTGATGGGACTTTAATACTTGTGTCTCACGATCGTGATTTTCTTCAAGGGCTTTCTAAAAAAGTATTTGAATTTAAAGAACAACGTGTTATTGAGCACTTTGAAACTATTGATGATTTCTTAGCTAGAAACAGAATTGAAAGTTTGAAAGCTATTGATTTGTAGTTTTAACAGCAGTAAGGTTTTGTTTGAGAAACACTGATACTAATTTATACTGTGGCCTTAGCAAATTTACTGCGTTAGGGATTGAAACGGCATCCTTTTTAATGCGTAATTAAGCTTCTGTAGGAGGCGGGGAGTTAAAGCAATCTGCTTAAATTCAAAGTGTTATCGCAAAAAAAACAGTGATTGCCTTGATGAAAAGAGATATAGTGAAAAGCCCGATCCTTGTGGTGACGCGAAAATAACACACATTGTATTCTGATTCATGAGATTATACGGTTTAAGCAGCAATTTTTAACTACTTTTGCAAAGTGAAGCAAGAATTAAGACTTTCGAGTTGGTTACCTACCACAAATAAAGAGGTTAAGATACGCGGTTGGGAAGAACTAGACGTCATACTATTTAGTGGTGATGCTTATGTAGATCATCCCTCGTTTGGTCCTGCGGTAATTGGTCGTATTTTAGAAAGTTATGGTTTAAGGGTTGCGATTGTTCCTCAGCCTAGTGTTACTGATAATCTTCAGGATTTTGTAAAGCTTGGAGCTCCAAAACTATTTTTTGGAGTTACTGGTGGTTGTATGGATCCAATGATTAGTAATTATAATGCAAATAAAAAGCGTCGTGATAAAGATGCGTATACGCCTAATGGCGATATAGGGTTTAGACCCGATTATGCTACGACGGTGTATTCTAAAATTTTAAAAGAAAAATGGCCAGATGTTCCTGTATTAATTGGAGGAATTGAAGCCTCGCTACGTCGTGTGACCCATTATGATTATTGGAGCGACAAGCTCATGCCTTCAATTTTAGAAAGTTCTAAAGCAGATATGTTGGTGTATGGAATGGGCGAACAGCCTTTACGAGAAGTGGTGCGTTTGCTTCAAAAAGGGGTTCCGTTTTCTAGTATTACAACCATTAAACAAACAGCAGTTCTTTTAGATAAAGACGCTAAAATTCCAAAGAATAGTAATTGGGAAGATATCGAAATTGTATCTCATGAAACCTGTTTAAAAGATAAGAAAGCTTATGCGTCTAATTTTAAAATAATAGAACAGGAATCTAATAAATTAGCTGCGAGACGTATTTTTCAAAACGTAGGTGATAAGACCTTAATGATTAATCCGCCTTACCCTACGATGACCGAAGCGGAAATTGATGCGTCTTTCGATTTACCTTATACACGATTACCACACCCAAAATATAATAAACGCGGACCTATTCCTGCATTTGAAATGATTAAATTCTCTATCAACATTCATCGTGGTTGTTTTGGAGGTTGTAGTTTTTGTACTATTTCGGCGCATCAAGGAAAATTTATAGCGTCTCGAAGTCAGGAGTCTGTATTGCGAGAAGTAGATACGGTGGCTAATATGCCTGATTTTAAAGGTTATTTGTCTGATATTGGAGGACCTAGTGCGAATATGTATAAAATGAAAGGTAAAATACAGAGCATTTGTGATAAGTGTGTGGCGCCTTCATGTATCTCGCCAGTAATATGTAGCAATTTAGATACCTCTCATAAGCCATTAACACAATTGTATCAAGCTGTCGATAGTCATCCAAAAGTGAAGAAGTCATTTATAGGTTCTGGTATTCGTCATGATATGTTAGTGCCTGAGTTTAATAAAAATGCAGACCCGAAAGAATTAGATGATTATACCGAAGAGGTGATGACGAAACATATTTCTGGGCGACTTAAAGTAGCTCCAGAACATACTAGTGATCCTGTTTTAAAACTGATGCGTAAACCGTCATTTAAATATTTCCATAAGTTTAAAGAGCGTTTTGATAAAATAAACATCAAGCATAAGCTAAAGCTACAATTGATTCCTTATTTTATCTCTAATCATCCAGCATGTGAAGTTGAAGACATGGCAAACCTTGCTGCTGAAACTAAGGATATGGGATTTCAGTTAGAGCAGGTACAAGGGTTTACACCAACACCAATGACGGTTGCTACGGTTATCTATTATAGCGGATATCATCCCTATACTTTAAAAAAGGTGAATACGCCAATTACACGAAAGGAAAAAGATGAGCAACATCGTTTTTTCTTTTGGTATAAAGATGAAAATAAGGCTTGGATAAAAAAAACACTAAACAAGTTAGGGCGTCAAGATTTGTTAAATGTATTACTTCCCGAAAAAGACGAAAAGTGGCGTAAAAATAAACCTTCAGGTGATGCTAAACATACATTTGACGATGCAGTACCTTTTAATCAACGACAAAATAAAGCGAAGTTTAAGTCTAAGAAGAAAAGACGACGTTAATTTTAATTATTTAATGCGCTTCCAGCCAATTATCACCAATATCCATATCAACATCTAGAGGCACATCTAGTGTATAGGCATTTTCCATTTCGGTTTTAACCAGCGATTTTATCGTGTCTAATTCAGGTTTAAAAATATCAAAAACTAGTTCATCATGCACTTGTAACAACATTTTCGATTTATAATTGCCTGCTTGTAATTTTTCATGAATATTAATCATGGCTATTTTAATAATATCTGCTGCAGACCCTTGGATTGGTGCATTTACAGCATTACGTTCTGCTGCACCACGAACAATGGCATTTGCTGAATTGATATCTTTTAAATAACGACGACGCCCTAAAACGGTTTGCACATAGCCATTATCACGGGCAAAATCTACTTGCTCGCTCATATAAGCACGAAGTTTTGGGTAAGTCTCATAATAAGTGTCAATAAGCTCTTTAGCTTCACCACGTGATAAATCGGTTTGATTACTCAAGCCAAAGGCAGACACACCATAAACAATTCCAAAGTTAACCGTTTTGGCATTACTACGTTGCTCACGAGTGACTTCATTTAAAGGCACATTAAATACTTTTGACGCAGTAGAAGCATGAATGTCTTCACCATTTTTGAAGGCTTCAATCATGGTTTCTTCTTTACTTAAAGCTGCAATAATACGCAGTTCAATTTGAGAATAATCGGCAGCAAGTAAGGTATACTCTTCATTTCTTGGTACAAACGCTTTTCGTACTTGACGACCACGTTCGGTACGAATTGGGATGTTTTGTAAATTCGGGTTATTACTACTTAAGCGACCTGTGGCAGCAACCGTTTGCATATAATCGGTATGTACATGACCTGTAGTGTTTTCAACCTGTAGCGGTAAAGCATCTATATAAGTGCTTTTTAGTTTTGCTAATCCACGATACTCTAAAATATGTCTAACAATGTCGTGGTCTTTTGCTAAGAAAGATAAAATATCTTCACTTGTTTTATATTGACCAGTTTTGGTTTTTTTAGGTTTATCAACCAATTTCATTTTTTCAAAAAGAATAATACCTAATTGTTTTGGCGAAGCAATATTGAATTCTTCTCCTGCTGCTTCATAAATTTCAGAAACAAGCGTGTCTATATCTGTATTAAGTTCTTCAGAAAGGGAATTTAAAAAGGGTGTGTCTAAATTGATACCTTCCAATTCCATGTTTGCCAACACACTTAAAAGAGGTATTTCAATCTCATCAAACAGCTTTTGAGTATTCGCTTCTCCTAATTCTTTTTCAAAATGTTCTTTTAATTGTAGTGTAATGTCAGCATCTTCAACAGCATATTCGGTTTGTTTTTCTAAAGAAACCTCTCGCATCGATAATTGATTCTTTCCTTTTTTACCTATCAATTCGGTAATTGAGATTGGTGTATAATTGAGATATGTTTCTGCTAATACATCCATATTATGTCGCATATCTGGATTGATGAGATAGTGCGCTAACATAGTGTCAAAGAATTTGCCTTTAACAGCGATGTTATATTTTGCTAAAACCTTGATATCGTATTTTAAATTCTGACCAATTTTTTGAATGGCTTCATTTTCAAAAAATGGACGTAAGGTTTCTATTAATTCTTGAGCATCGTCTTTGTTCTCTGGAAATGGAAGATAAAACCCTTTACCGGCTTCCCATGAAAATGCAATACCAACTAATTCGGCAGTGAGCGGATTGAGTCCAGTCGTTTCAGTATCAAAACAAACAGCGGTTTGATTCATCAAATTTTTGACAAACAATTTTGTTGCCATACCAGATTGTATACTCTGATAAAAGTGTGATGTGTTTTCTATCGTGTTTCTTCCAGAATGCAATTCCGATGTCGTTTCAGTAGTCGCTGAATCGTCTCCACCAAATAATGAAAACTGTCCTGCTCCTGCATTTGATGGTTTTGAAGCTATTGGTTTTGTTTCTTCTTTGTTCTCTGTAACTTTTGCTTTAGGTATCGAAACTTCAGCTGAAAAGGTTTTATTAAAATTATCGATTAAACGTCTAAATTCTAATTCTTGGAAAATGTCTGTAACAGCCTTCATATTTGGCTGCTCCATTTCAAAATCATCAAAATGAAATTCAATAGGAACATCCAGCATAATCGTAGCTAATTGTTTTGAAAGGATACCTAAATCTTTTGCAGCTTCAACTTTTTCTTTCATTTTACCTTTTAGCTCATTTGTATTTGCAAGTAAGCCTTCCATACTACCATATGCGGCAAGGAATTTTTTTGCTGTTTTTTCACCAACTCCAGGAAGTCCAGGAATGTTATCGGAAGCATCTCCCATCATACCTAAAAAATCGATCACTTGAATAGGGTCTTTAACTTCAAATTTCTTTTGAACTTCGGGTATTCCCCAAGTTTCATAACCACCACCAAACATTGGCCTGTACATGAAAATATTTTCGGAAACGAGCTGTGCAAAATCTTTATCTGGAGTCACCATAAATGTTTTATAGCCTTCTTTTTCAGCTTTTTTTGCAAGCGTACCAATAACGTCATCGGCTTCAAAACCATCCTTAACCATAATTGGAATATTCATGGCTTTTAGTATGTTATAAATATATGGAACAGCAGTTTTAATGGCATCAGGAGTGGCATCCCGATTGGCTTTATATTCTGGGAAAGCCTCTTTTCTGGCAACACTACCGCCCTTATCAAAACAAACGGCTAAATGGTCTGGACGTTCACGTTTAATAACATCTAATAATGAATTCATGAAGCCCATGATTGCAGAAGTGTCTAATCCTTTAGAATTGATTCTTGGGTTTTTTATAAAAGCATAATATCCACGGAAAATAAGTGCGTATGCATCTACAAGAAAAAGGCGTTTTTTGTCTGACATGAAAATTAATTTTGAAGTCTATAAAATTACAAAACTTATATGTTAATGTGGTATACTTTGAACTACAATTTGTACTTTTCCGAAGTAAAACATAATGAATGAATAACTTTTCAATAGCCATACATGGTGGTGCAGGAACTTTAGTAAAAGGAATGATGACTGCCAAATTAGAAGCAAGATATAAACATGACTTAAAAGCAGCACTAGATGAAGGTTATACTATTTTAGAAGATGGTGGAACTGCAATAGAAGCTGTTGAAATAGCTGTTAAAGTCTTAGAAGATTCTTCTTTGTTTAATGCAGGAAAGGGATCTGTATTTACGGCTACCGAATCTCATGAGATGGATGCTAGTATTATGGATGGAAAAACGTTAAACGCAGGCGCTGTTAGTTTGATAACTGGGATTAAAAACCCTGTAAGTCTTTCTCGTGATATTATGGAAAAAAGTGAACATGTATTTTTAGCAGGAGAAGGTGCTATGCAGTTTGCAAAAGAGTTAGGTTATAAAATTGAGGATGCCTCTTATTTTTATGATGAATTTCGACATAACCAATGGTTAGAAATAAAGGGTACTGATAGCTTTCAGTTGGATCATGCTACAAAAAAAGATTCAAAGTTTGGAACCGTAGGTGCTGTTGCTTGTGACCAAGAAGGGAATATTGCTGCTGCGACGTCTACAGGCGGTATGACCAATAAAAAATGGGGACGCGTAGGTGATTCACCAATGATTGGTGCAGGAAATTATGCTAATAATAAAACCTGTGCTATTTCATGTACAGGAAGTGGTGAGTTCTTTATTCGAGGTGTAGTTGCTTATGATGTAGCTTGTTTAATGGAACATAAAAACATGAGTTTGCAAGCCGCTTCTGATGAGGTTATTAATAACCGCATTCTTGAGATTGGTGGTGATGGCGGTTTGATTGCTGTAGATGCTAAAGGGAATATTGCGATGCCTTTTAATACTGAAGGCATGTATCGTGCGAGTAAGACTTCTAAAGGAGAAGCTGTTATTGCTATTTATAAGTAATTATTTTGCTTTTCTCTTATGCCAATTTATAGGTAAAAAGTAAAATATCATTGTCCATATAAAAATTGCATTTACAATAAATAATGTTGTTCTATGATTATATAGAACAATGTATACTACAGCATCTAGAAAAAAAAGCAACATAAAAAAGTTTGGCGTATTTAGTAATAGGTCTTTTAGTGCTCTATGATTGTATAGTGTTTTTTCTTGGGTTTTAAGACTTAACCAATAGAGGTTTTTAGGTTCTGAAATAGACCAAATTTGTTTTTTGTCTAAATCTAGAAACTTGAAAAAAATATTCAAATAATTTAAACGTCCTGACTTATAATTTACAATTAGTTTTTCTTTTGGAATACTTAAGAATGCCAATAATACAATAACTAATGATTCTATAAAATGACCAAATCTAAAAGTGGTTAGCGTAAACAATGAGACATGAAAAATAATAATAAACCAAAGTGTTAGATGTCGTGTTCTTTTAAATAAGATTAAAATTGCAATAATAAATTCAGTAAACATTGCAATATATGATAGTGATTTTGCTAAGAGTAAATCTGGTAAAAATTCAGAGATATATAAATACACAGGGTTTTCTCTAGCATTGCCTAACCAGTTATCCATAAATGCACCAGACCACCAATCTACTTCTAGGAATTTATTAATTGAAGCGCCGAAATAAATCAAACTTAATTGAAATATCAGTAGATAGGGCGGTTGTTTGTGGTTTGTTAATCCTGCTAAAAAAAGCGCACAACCACAAATTAGTGTATGGTTAAAAAATAATGATTTAGAAGCGAGTATGGTTACTATAATTACTGAACCAGTTATAAGGCTAGCGGTACGTACTCTTATATTAAAGAGTAAAGCAAATACACTCAAAGCATATAATGATCTAAGTGTGTATTTAAATAAATTAGGGTAATGATTAAATGTATCTAATACAGAAAGAAAAGGAATATATGGGTCTGAAATTTTAAAAAAGAAATGATGAGCAGTCAACAGAATAACCAATAGCTTAGACATTAATAAAACATTTGGATGCATTTTAGTGCCTTCAAATTGAAATAGTCTTATTATGAATGATTTAAGCTTATTCATTCTCATAGTTCCATTCTAAGTCATTATGACCATTTGTAGAATATTTCATGACAACTTTCGCGTTGTCATCTTTACCGTAAGTTTGCTCGTATTGGGTAATAATTGAAAATATATTATGAGCTGATCGTTGTTCCCAACCATTCATTTTATAATTATAACGCGTTTCGGTTTCTTGTAGACTTAAAGTATCTTGATTAATCGTCACAAAAACTTCAAATTTAGTATGACTATCATAAGGCGCCCAGCAAAAAAAACGTTCAGGAATAAAACGTGCATAGGCTATTAACCCAACCTGAAGTAAGAGAAATAGTATTCCGAAATAAAACCTAACTTTCATGAGGTTAAATCTATGAGAAATTTATAGAGATCTCAAAAAAACTAGATAAAAGGAGCTTCAATAGGAAGAACAGTTACTTTTCTGTTTTTAATATCATATTGATCACTATTAGAAAGCACATGAACTGTAAGGTTTGCCATAGTCATAGGAGTTCCTTCTTCTAATACCTTTTCGTTATTATGTGTCAACTTGCTGCCATCAAAAATAATAACCATTCCTGATCCAATTACAGTGCAATCATTTCCGTTTTTAATAATCATTCCCGTATCTTCTGCTAGTCCAAGTCCAATTAAATTGGGGAATTTAGCAACAGCTTCACTTTGTCTTCCAAAGCGGCCACGTTTAATAAAATGTGTGTCAATAATCAATTCAGGAATAAAACTCATACCCTTATACATGTTTACAGCACCTTTAATAAAAGATTCAGTTGCACTTCCCCCAGCAATCATCTCGTTTGCCATTACCATAGCTCCTGCACTTGTTCCAGCAATAACAAAACCCGTTTCATTTTTATAACGATCAACTAATATGCTATGAATTGTAGTGTTTCCAATTTTATTGGTGATTTTTGATTGATCACCACCAGAAAACATAATGCAATTAGCCGATTTGATGTGGTGTATTGATTCTGGTTTTTCAGAATCTTCTTTACTTCTTATATCTAAAACAGTTACATCGGTACAACCTAATTTTGAAAATGCATCTAAATAGTTTTTACCAACTTCATCAGGAATGCTTGATGCCGTAGGGATAACAATAATTTTAGTATCTATTCCTCCAGCTTCTTTAACAACATGATATAAAATGCCTTCATCAATAAATTCCAGGGTATACATTTCATTTTTTTCAGTCCCTTTGTCTTCATTTCCACCTATAGGAATTAGTGTGCCTTTTGCTAATCGCATAAATTCAATATAAAAATTTGATGTTGGGCAAAAATAAGTTAAATTTTTATTGAAAATGTCTATATTTATAATCTTTCACCTTTTAAAAATCAACAATATGGATATACGAAGTATAAATGCTATGAGAGGACCTAATTACTGGTCTGTGAGACGACACAAATTAATTGTAATGGTTTTAGATCTTCAGGAAATGGAAGAATTGCCATCAAATAAAGTGGATGGTTTTTATGATCGGCTTAAAGCTATGTTTCCTGGAATGTATGAACACCGTTGTTCTGTTGGAGAAGCTGGAGGCTTTTTTCAACGTGTAGAAGAAGGGACTTGGATGGGACATATTATTGAGCATATTGCTCTGGAGATTCAAACACTGGCAGGTATGGATGTTGGCTTTGGAAGAACAAGAGGCTATGGAGAAGAAGGTGTTTATAATGTGGTTTTTGCTTATATGGAAGAATCTGTGGGGCGTTACGCAGCCAAAGCATCGGTTAGAATATGTGAAGCCTTAATTAGTGGAGAAGGTTATGATCTCTCTGATGATATTCAAGAAATGCGAGAACTTCGCGAATCTGATCGTCTTGGTCCAAGTACTGGGTCAATAGTTGCAGAGGCAGAAGCTAGAGGTATTCCTTGGATTCGACTCAATAAATATTCATTATGTCAATTAGGGTATGGCGCTAATCAAAAACGAATTCAAGCGACGGTAACTAGTGAGACTAGTAGTATTGGAGTAGAATTAGCATGTGATAAAGAAGACACAAAATACTTGTTAGAACAAGCTGAAATTGAAGTGCCTCGAGGAGATATTATTCGTCGTGAGCGTAGTTTAGAAGAAGCTTGTCGTTATGTTGGTTATCCTTTGGTGATTAAGCCTATTGATGGTAACCATGGACGCGGTATTACAGTAGATATACAAAATTATGATGATGCATTAGTTGCTTTTAGACATGCAAAAGATAGCACGCGAAGCGGTGCTATTATTGTTGAAAAATTTATTATTGGTGAAGATTATAGACTATTGGTGATAAATAACAAATTAGTAGCTGCAGCAATCCGTACACCTGCTCATATTATTGGTGATGGGAAATCAACTATTCAAGAACTGATTGATGAGGTTAACAAAGATCCGCGTCGTGGTTATGGTCATGAAAAAGTATTAACACAAATCACAATAAATGAGTTAACTAAAACCATCATTAAAGATGCTGGATATGCTTTAGATTCTGTAATAACTAAAGGAAAACAACTTATTTTAAAAGATACAGCTAACTTAAGTACCGGAGGGACAGCTGAAGATATAACTGATATTGTACATCCAGCTAATGTAAGTATGGCCGAACGTATCTCTAAAATTATAGATTTAGATATCTGTGGAATCGATATTATGACTACAGATATTTCAAAACCGTTATCAGAAACTGGAGGCGCTGTGCTTGAGGTAAATGCAGGACCAGGGTTTAGAATGCATTTAGCGCCAACAACGGGATTGCCTAGAAATGTAGCAGCTCCAGTAATTGACAAATTATTTCCTCAAAAAGGCGATACGGGACGCATTCCTATTATTGCCACTTCTGGAACTAATGGAAAAACAACGACAACACGATTAATTGCACATATTGCTAAAATGAAAGGCTATCGTGTAGGGTATACAACAAGTGATGGTGTTTATATTCAGAATAGATTATTAATGACTGGTGATTGTACAGGGCCAGCAAGCACAGAGTTTGTCTTAAAAGATCCAACTGTAAATTTTGCTGTATTAGAATGTGCAAGAGGTGGATTATTAAGAGCAGGTTTAGGTTTTAAAAAATGTGATGTTGCTGTTGTTACCAATGTTGCTGCAGATCATTTAGGCTTAAAAGGGATACATACTATTGAGCAATTGGCTAAGGTAAAAGCCGTCGTTCCAGAAACAGTATTGCCTGAAGGGTATGCTATTTTAAATGCCGATGATGATTTAGTGTATGATATGCGACGTAATCTTGATTGTAATGTAGCACTATTTTCTATGGATGAGAATAACCCTCGTATTAAAGCTTTGCAACGGTTAAATGGTATCACTGCGATTTATGAGAATGATTATGTTACGATTTGCAGAGGGGAGTGGAAAATGCGTTTAATGAAAGCTGAACATATTCCTTTAACTTATGGAGGAAAAGCAAAATTTATGATTCAAAATGTATTAGCAGCTGTTCTTGCAGCACATGTTCAAGGTATTAGTATCGAAGATATGAAAGCAGCTTTAGAAACCTTTATCCCTTCGGCTTCGCAAACGCCTGGGCGTTTGAATATGTTTAAATTTAATGATTTTTCTATCCTTTTAGATTATGCGCATAATCCAGCAGGAATGCGTGCTTTGCAAAAATTCACAGATGAATTAGAAGCTACTGTGAAAGTTGGAATTATTGCTGGAATTGGAGATCGACGCGTTGAAGATAATAACGAAATGGGAGGTATTGCAGCCGAAATGTTTGATGAAATTATTATTCGTCAAGATAAACGTTTGCGTGGAAAAACAGAAGAAGAGTTGATTAAGATGTTAGATGATGGGATCAAAATGAAAGATCCTAATAAGAAAACTACGATCATTCCATCAGAAAAAGAGGCGATTACTTATGCGGTTAAAAATGCGGTAAAGGGATCCTTAATTATTTTGTGTAGTGATGTTATTCCTGATGCACTAGATTTAGTGATGCAGTTTAAAGAACAGGAGGCTAGAGGAGAATTGATGTTTTCGTAATTTGGACAGTAAAAAAAAATCCGAAACATATGTTTCGGATTTTTTATTTTTTAACGTATTAGCAAAGCTTAACTGTTTTTACTTTAATCTGTAAACTTTTTCTATAAGCTTTAATACTAATAATATCTGAACTTTTCTTTCTATTTATTTTTAATAGTTGTGATTTAGCAGCAGAATTAGATGTTGTTTCTTGTTTTATTTTTTGAGTTTCTGTAGTTCCTTCGATTACAGTTTCTATTGTATCGTTATTTTTGATATCGACATTAGTATCCTGACCCATTGTAAGGAAAGGTAATAATGTAAAGGCTAATATTGTTAATAGTTTTTTCATAATCGCTGAGGGATTTTGTTTTTAACTTATATCAAAGAAACGGAACTATTAGAGCGATAATGAATATATTAGACAAAGCGATTGATTTTTAGTTAAGATGAAAACGTTCGTAAAAAACATCGATGAAATACATGAATTCGGCTTGTAGCCCAATAAAAACGTTAAGGATTAAATGACAAATTATTCAGATAACAGGTATTTTAAACTATTTGACAAGCAAAAAGCTACTCAATTAGTTATAGGTAAAACAAATTATAAAGAACGACTTAAGAAATTAAAAGCTTTAAAGCTTGCTTTAGAAAAAACCTATAAGCAAGAGATAAGAGATGCTTTATATAATGATTTTAAAAAACCACACCTTGAAACGGATCTCACAGAGATTTATCCTGTTATCGACGAAATTAATTTTGTAAAGACACATTTAAAGTCATGGTTGAAAAATCAAAAAGTTGATACACCTATAGCACTATTAGGGAGTTCATCATGGATTAAAAATGAGGCTAAAGGAGTTTGTTTGATTATTTCTCCATGGAATTTTCCTGTAAACCTCACTTTTGGACCATTAGTTTCTGCAATTGCAGCAGGAAATACAGTTGTCTTAAAGCCTAGTGAAATGACACCACATACGTCTAAGGTAATGTCTAATATTGTAAACGCAATATTTAATAAAAATGAAGTTGCACTTATAGAAGGTGATGTTGAGGTTTCGAAAGCGTTATTAAAACTTCCTTTTAATCATATATTTTTTACAGGTTCACCACAAGTAGGAAAAATTGTTATGAAAGCAGCAGCTACGTATTTAAGTTCGGTCACTTTAGAGTTAGGAGGAAAATCACCTGTTATTATAGATGATACATCTCATTTAGATAAGGCGGTTAAGAAGATTATTTTTGGAAAGTTTTTAAATGCAGGCCAGACCTGTATTGCACCAGATTATGTATTTGTTAATGAATCTATAAAAGAAGAGTTTGTTACTCGTTTTAAAAAGCAACTAAAAGCGTTTTATTCTGAAACCCCTTCATCTTCTCATTCCTTCGGAAGGATTGTGAATCAAAAACATTTTAAGCGTTTAACAGGGTATTTGGAGGATGCTATATCTAAAAAGGCAAGCATTATAGTTGGTGGATCTTCCGAAGAAAAAGATAATTATATAGAACCTACCTTAGTGTTTGATGTTTCTGAAGATAGTGATTTGATGCAAAATGAAATTTTTGGACCAATACTACCTGTAAAAACATACACATCAACTAACGAAGTTATTAATTATATCAATTCACGAGAAAAACCTTTAGCGCTTTATATTTTTAGTAAAAACCGAAAACGTATTAATGAGATTATTAATAGTACTAGAGCTGGTAGTACATGTATTAATCATAATCTATTGCAGTTTTTAAATCATAACCTTCCGTTTGGTGGCTCTAATAATAGTGGTATTGGAAAGTCTCATGGGTATTTTGGTTTTTTAGAATTTACAAATCAACGATCAATATTAAAGCAACATACAATTGGAGCTATTGATTTATTAATGCCACCTTATAATAATTTTAAACAAAAATTAGTGGATTTGACGATTAAATGGTTTTAAAATCAGAAACCGCTCTATACGAATGACTTTTCTCAAAAATAAATCACTTAGTATTGTTTAAAGCAAGCTATTCTTTAGGTTTTATTAAAATAATCAGACTGTATTTGCTCATTAACACCGTCGTTAAATTTAGTCATACTAAACCATTGATGAATAGAATAGCTTCCGGTTACGCCTTGTTTATTTACAGCGATATAACCCACTTGAAAGTTTTTGTAATTGCTATTAGGTTTATTTACGATTCTACTAATAGCTTCTTCGCATGCTTCTTGAGGGGATTTTCCTTGACGCATCAATTCAACGACTAAAAAACTACCAACAGTTTTAACCACTTCTTCGCCTAATCCAGTCGCAACTGCAGCTCCAATTTCATTATCTACAAATAGACCTGAACCAATAATTGGTGAATCTCCTACACGTCCACCCATTTTATAAGCCAACCCACTTGTTGTACATGCTCCAGAAATATCACCATTTTTGTCTATGGCTAGCATACCTATGGTATCATGATTTTCAATATTTATAATGGGTTTATACTTTGATTCGATTTTCCATTTTTCCCAAGCCTCTTTGGAAGCATCCGTAAGTAAGTCCTCTGGTTTGAAACCTTTGGTTACTGCAAATTGTTTTGCACCTTCTCCTGCGAGCATCACATGAGGAGTCTCTTCCATTACTTTTCTAGCAACAGAAACAGCATGCGTTATATCTTGTAGATAGACTACAGAACCACAATTACCATGTTTATCCATAATGCAAGCATCGAGTGTGACATTTCCGTCGCGATCCGGCAGACCACCTTTACCAACAGATTGCCCTTTTTCATTAGCCTCTTCTATCATGCAGCCTTGTTCTACAGCATCTAAAGCGTTTCCACCTGCTTGTAAGATTTCCATGGCTTTTGCAGTTGCATCAATTACATGCCATGTCGCAATAACTAATGGTAATGGCGTTTTAGCATTAGTTGTTAATGCAGCTGTGGCTGTTTTTTTTTCTTCTGAAGGCGTATCAGCACAATTTAATAATGAACTTCCTACAGCGATTCCGACGCTTGTCAAGGATGCGTTTTTAATAAAATTTCTACGTTTCATAGCGTTATTTTTTTTGAATTTTTATAACCATACCATAAGATATAACCATAGCAAATAGTTATAAATAGAAAAGCTAATTTAAAGCCAATGGTATCAATAAGACCTCCACAGATTAAAGGAATAATTGCACCACCAACAATGGCCATGCACAACAATCCAGAGCCTTTGGGTTTTAATTCTCCAACACCATCAATAGCTAAAGTGAAAATGGTTGGGAACATAATGGAGTTAAACAATCCAACGGCTAAAATACTCCACATACTTATTAAACCAGTTGTGCTTATTGATATAACGATTAAAGCAATAGCCATAGTAGCAAAAATACCCAACACTTTTCCTGGTCTCATAACCTTAGTTAAATACGAACCTACAAAGCGACCAATCATGGCTCCAGACCAATAGAAAATCACAAAAATTCCCAATAAAGCTTTATCATCTGCTCCATCCAATGATTTAAAGAATATTTTTGCGACAGTATCTGCAATATTCATGAGTGTAGAATTTTCTCTTATTAGAGGCACCATATTCATCTCCTGAAAATAATTGACTAAAAAACTACCTATAGATACTTCGGCTCCTACATAGAAGAAAATACCAAGTACACCAAGCATCAAGTTTTTCTGTTTGAAGGCCAAAATATATTGTTTTAGATCATCAGCTAAAGAACCAGAAGCGTTTTCGCTCATAAGTTTTGGAAGCTTTGCGAAAAAGAAAATTGCTGCGATTAAAATAATAAAAACAGCAAGTCCTAAAAACGGTTTTTGAACTGCGGAAGCTTCATTAGCCAAGTATGCTTCTTTTGCTGATTCTGTCAATATTGTAATTTCATCTTTGGTTTTAATTTTGTCACTTAAAATGAATAGAGCTCCAACGGCAGGAGCAATAGCAGTTCCTAATGAATTAAAGGCTTGCGATAAATTTAATCGACTTGATGCGCCTTCTTCAGAGCCAAGCACAGCCACAAATGGATTTGCCGCCACTTGTAAAATTGTTATGCCTCCAGCCAAAATAAAATAAGCAAGAATAAATATTCCGAAGATACGATACGAGGCTGCTGGATAAAAAAGCAAACAACCTAAAGCCATTGTTCCTAATCCTAAAATAATCCCTTTTTTATACCCGATTTTTGATAGAATATAGCTTGCAGGAACAGATAAGATAAAGTAAGCGCCAAAAAATGCAAACTGAACCATTATGGCTTGAGCATAGCTTAATGTAAAAAGTTCGCGAAGTCTTGGAACTAAAGAATCTACTAGAACGGTAATAAATCCCCAAAGGAAAAACAATGTAGTTAAAAGAATAAAAGAAGAGCGATATGATTTTTGTTGGTTCATCTAAGTGTAGGTTTTTATTGTATTGAAATTTCATCTGCAAAAATCCAGCTTCGACCATCATGTTCATAGCCTAGATGCCACTCTGGAAGTTTTCCTAATTTTTTTGCGATAATTTTTATGTATCTCCAAGATGTACCAGGTTGTTTAAATTCTACGGTTTGGATACTTGAGGAATCACTTTCTTTAGTAGAATTAAATTCACGATACCTTAATGGTTTATAATTTTTTCCATCTTTTGATACGTAACATTCAACTCTTGGAGGAAGAAATATCCAAGAGCGTTGGTCTTCTAAGAAGTTTAAACTTACAGAGTAAAAAGGTTTAATACTTCCTAGATCTACAGTTGCGATTAAGTCTTCATCGAAATAACCTTGCCAAGTGCCTGTTCTAAAATCTTGGGTTCCTAGAATACCATCAATAAGCGCATCATTTCCACCAGCATTGTATTGGTTAGCATACTCGGTGTCAAGGAGAATGGAGATGTTTGGGTTAATTTTATAAAATTGCGTCGTTACTGAAGCACTTTTTATGCTATTCTTTTCAGAGTAAACTTTTAAAATAGAAGGGTCTGAAATAAGAAATGGTTGCTCATAAATTTTAAATTCCGAAGCATTCAATTTGTAAAATATCAAAGCTTCTTTGTCTATATTTTCTAATACTATTTCGGTTTGACCTTTAAAGGCGACATTCCCTTTAGCAATAAAAGGTACTGGGACGATGAGGTGTTCTGTGATTTCAGTTTTTGGTTGTTGGTGTTCGCTACTTCCCCAAACGGCAGGATTATCATTCATGTAGAATTCTAAAATACCACCTTGCATAATGTCATCATGCGTGATATAGCTTCGATCTAATTTTTCACCGTTAAGATATACATCCTCTATGTATTTATTGGTGGCATTTAAATTGTGAGCAGTAATGGTGAAGCTGTTTCCGCTTTCCAAATTAATAGTTGCTTTGTCAAACAAAGGTGTTCCAATAATATATTGGTTAGTACCTGGTGTTACAGGATAAAAGCCCATTGATGAAAACACATACCAAGCACTCATTTGTCCGCAATCTTCATTTCCAGAAATGCCGTCCGGTTCATTTTTATAGAGCTCTGTCAAAATTTGATGGACTTTTTCCATCGTTTTATGCGGCTTTCCAGCAAAACTATAAAGATAAGCCATGTGATGACTTGGCTCATTTCCGTGTGCATATTGTCCAATTAATCCTGTAATATCTGCTTGATTGCGACCAGAGGTTTCTGCCTTAGCAGTAAATAATTCATCTAATTGTGCTTCGAGTTTATCTTTTCCGCCTAAAAGGTTCGTAAACCCAGTAATGTCCTGCGGAACATAAAAGCTATATTGCCAAGAGTTGGCTTCGGTATAGTTGAAGTTAACTTCATAAGGATCAAAAGGGGCAAACCACGTGTTACGAAAACGGCCTCTCATAAACTTGGTTTCAGGATCGTAAATGTTCTTGTAATATTGTGCTCTTTCTATATAAGTTTTATAATCTTCATTTTTACCTAAGGCTTTAGCCATTTGAGCAATGGTCCAGTCATCATAGGCATATTCTAAGGTTTTTGAAACGGATTCACTTTCTTCTTCTACAGGAATAAAACCAAATTCTTTATAGGTTTTAAGACCTAGTTGATTTCTTGTAGCTGAATGTTTCATTGCTTCAAATGCTTTTTCGGTATCATAATCTCTAATTCCTTTTAAATACGCATCCGAAATGACAGGCACAGCATGATAACCAATCATACAACCTGTATAATTGGCGCTTAAATCCCAAATAGGCATGATGCCACCTTCGTCATATTTAGCTAAAAATGTATTGATAAAATCATTGGTTCGTTCTTGTTCAATAATAGTATATAATGGATGTGCAGCACGATACGTGTCCCAAAGTGAAAAAACGGTGTAGTAATCAAATGCTGTTGTTTGATGAATTTCTAAATCCATTCCACGATATCTTCCATCAACATCTTGATACAAATTTGGAGCAACCATGGTATGATATAATGCGGTATAGAAATTTGTTTTATAATCCTCATTTCGGGATTCAATCACTATTTTTTCTAGTTGCGTTTCCCAAGTATTTTGAGCTTCAGTTTTTAATTCATTAAATGTTTTTTGACCTATTTCTTGTTGTAAGTTTTTAGTTGCTCCTTCTTGATCAACTGCTGAAATCCCTACTTTTACATAAATAGGGTCATTATTTGGGTTATTAAATTCCATTAGAGCTTGCTTACTTACATACTTGTAGTTTTTTGTTAAGGCGATGCCGTTTTCTTGGTATGTTATGGCCTTTATTGGTTTTGAGAATTGAATGGTATAAAATAAACGTTGGTTTGTTGCCCAAGCTTTAGAATGTCTAAAGCCTGAAATTGTAGAATCGTTTATTTTTTGAATTTTATAGTCTAAAAGCTTATCACGATGTTCTAAATCTAAAATAATATATTGATTTTCTGCAGAAGGGAATTGATATTTATGAATTCCGCTGCGCTTAGAAACAGTAAGTTCTACCTCAATATTGATAGAATCTAAAAGAACTTTATAATAGCCAGGTTGTGCGATTTCATTATCATGTGAAAAATGCGCTTTGTAGCCTGGTTTTCCATCACTTCCATTATTGAAATTAATTGCGTTGGTTGGCATCAAAAGGATGTCGCCATAATCGCTTACACCTGTTCCGCTAAGATGTGTATGTGAAAACCCGTAGATAAATTCATCACTATAATGATACCCAGAGCATCCGTCCCAACCATCAAGTCGTGTATCAGGACTTAGTTGCATCATTCCAAAAGGCATTGTGGCTCCAGGATAGGTATGACCATGTCCACCAGTACCAATAAAAGGGTTTACGAATTCGATAAGAGGTTTTTCTTTTTTTGCAATTTCTATTTGTGGTTCTGTTTTACAGCTTAATAAAAACAATGCTATTAAAACAATAGAAAAAAAGTATTTCATGGATGAATTTTTAATCGATTGAAAGATACTAAATCTTAACGTATCGTTAAATGTAAAATGATAAATGATATTAAAGCGTTTATTAAATTATCTTTGGTGAAATTTTTAAAATGGCAAGATTAATTATTCTTATTCTAGTTTTTTTCATTATAGAACTTTATACTTTTTTTGCAATTAGAGCTTTAACAAAAAGTAAAATTATTTTAATAGGCTTTTGGATTTTAGTCGTTGTGATTTATAGTGTTTTTTTTTACCAAATGAACCTGACACAACGCGAAAGTAGGTTTAGTTTGAATACAGGTTACGCCATCGCTTTGCTGCTTACATTTGTAGTTCCTAAGTTGTTTATTTTAGCGATTTTATTTATTGAAGATATTGTTCGGTTTTTTTGGGCTATCATGAATTATTTTCAATACAATGAAGGTGTTAAAGAAGCAATTCCAAGTCGCCGGAAGTTTATATCTCAAATAGCATTAGGTATTGCTGCAATACCATTTGCTGGATTTTTGTATGGTGTATTTAAAGGGAAATACGATTTTAGAGTTGTTAATCAACATATAGAGTTTGACGATTTACCTGAGGCTTTTGATGGTTTTACGATCACTCAAATTTCGGATATACATTCTGGAAGTTTTGATAATAAAGAGAAAATTGAATATGCTGTAAACCTTATTAATGAACAGGAAAGTGATGTTATTTTGTTTACAGGAGATATTGTAAATGCTGTTGCCGAAGAGATGGATCCATGGGTTGATACCTTTAAAAAATTAAGCGCTAAACACGGTATGTATTCAGTTTTAGGAAATCATGATTATGGATATTATGCTTATAAAACTAAAGCAGGAATTGAAAAGAATCATAAAAAGTTAGAAGCTATTCATAAAACTATTGGTTTTGATTTATTACTAAATGAGAGTAGAACAATAGAAAGAAACGGACAAAAAATTAATATTCTAGGAGTTGAAAATTGGGGTGCTTCTCGTCATTTTCCAAAAAGAGGAAGTCTGAAAAAAACAACCGAGTCTATTGATGATAATTCATTTAATATTTTAATGTCTCATGATCCATCTCACTTTGACTTTAAGACTGTAGAAGTTAATGATACTGATGAGTTTAATTTAGATGTATTTACAGATGAATCTAATGTGATAGATTTTGAAAAGAATATCCAATTAACACTTTCGGGACATACCCATGGAATGCAATTTGGAATTGAAATCCCGTTTTTAGGTATTAAGTGGAGTCCAGCAAAATACCGCTATCCAAAATGGGCAGGACTATATAAAGAAGCTGGTAAGTTTCTCTATGTAAATAGAGGTTTTGGATTTTTAGCATTTCCAGGACGCGTTGGTATTTGGCCAGAAATCACCGTAATCACACTTAAAAAAGGCGTAAATAATGCATAATAATACTGAAATGTTATAACTTACTCTTTGAAATTACTTATTTTTATAAATAAGTCAGAATGAACCTACTAAATTGGTTCATTTAAAGTATTACGAAAAAAATTATGTAGGTTTGTAGTAACATATCTGATTTAAAAGATTAAACGTATGTCAAAATTTGGGGAACTTATAGACGTTGATATTCCTGTTCTGTTAGATTTTTATACTGAATGGAATGAGCAATCTACAGCAATGCATCCAGTAATGAGAGATGTTGCTGCTGCTCTTGGTGACAAAGCTAGGGTCATCAAAATAGATGTTGATAAAAACAAGGAGTTAGCCGAAGCCTTACGTGTTAAAGGTTTGCCTACACTTATTATTTATAAAAATGGTGAGATGAAATGGAGGCATAGTGGAGAACAGGACGCGAATACGCTAATAGGGATTGTACAGGAGTATATCTAGAGTAGTTCTAATGCTTTAAACTTATAGCCTTTTTTACTAAATATTTCTAATACTTTTGGAAGCACAAATGTCAAGTTTTTTGATGCTTTTATGCTATCGTGAAAAACGATAATACTTCCTTTTTTGCTTTTTGAAATGACATTATCTAAACACTTTTCTTCGGAAATTTCCTGTTCCCAATCAAAAGATAGAACATCCCACATAATTATTTTATAACCAAGTTCTATTAGTTTTTTTCCTTGTTTAGGTTTTATTTGCCCGTAAGGCGGACGAAAGAGATAGTCTTGATTTTTAGGCTCTAAATTAATAACAGATTGTGCTATGTCAACTTCTTTTAAGTAAGCTTTGGTCTTTGTTTTCCAACCTTTAACATGATGTTGTGTGTGATTACCAATAGCATGACCGCTGTTTAATATATTTTGAAAAATTTCGGGATGCTTTTCTATATTAGATCCTATGCAAAAAAATGTTGCTTTTGCATTAAATTGCTTGAGTGTTTCTAATACCCAATTTGTGATTTCTGGAGTAGGACCATCATCAAAAGTTAAATACAACTCCTTCTTTGAAGTTGCGATGTCCCAAACATAATTTGGGAACATCTTTTTAGCAACTATTGGTGTTTTTACAGGAGCAATTTTCAAAATATATTAGTGTTGAATGCCTAAAATTTTATCAATGGTATCTGTTGGAATATCTCTTTCCTCTCTAACTGGTGGTTTTGCATCTGCTTCACCTTCATCAGTAAAATGTTTGAAGAGTTTTAAGTAATTATTAAACTTTTCGGTTTCATCCATGGCAAAAGCTTTGTCATTATAGATGACTAAAATATCTACTAAGTTTCTGTACCATTCAATATCTGTTACAATTTCATCAATATAGCGTGTTTGGTTTTCTCTAGAAAGTTCGCTCCAATATGTTAATTTCTCTTGATATTTTCTAGTAACATCAGTATAGAGTTTTCTAGCTTTTTCCTTTTTATCCATTTCATAATAACCACTAATATAGGGCTCTAGAAGTGTGTAAAATCCAAATTTATCTACAGGCATTTTCTCCATGGCTAGGTCAGCAATTTTCTCGGCCTTATCATATTCACCTTCGTTAAGAAGCCGCTCCATAAGCCTAGCAAGGTTTCCTCTATAAGTAATTCCGTTTTTACGTGTTTCGACATCGTGATAAATTTTGTCGCTTCCGCTATTTCCCCAATCCCAAGACATTACCTTTTCATACATCAAATCGGGATCTACACGTCCCATATCAAAAGGATTTGCTCTGTCTACAGGTGTTTTGATTGGTACTAATTTGTAACATAAACCATCTAATTGTAGATAATCTTTCATCCATATATAATCTTCATCACTAAAGGCTCCGCCAGTGAAGTAAATTGGTCGTTTCCAATCATTATTAGCAATAATGTCTAACATTAATAGACGATTTTTATATAATGCACCACCAGTAATTTTAATATCTAGGTAAGGTTCAATTTTATCAGTGTCTTTTGCTTTTACAAGACCATTTTCAAGAACATTAGCTTTGTTTACTGGAACTCTAACATTACTCGTTGGCAAATAATTTGAATTTTGTAATTGTTTCGGGTATACAGATGGATCTTCACCAGTAGCTCTTAAAGCATAAGCTAATTTGTACTTTGGATCATCATTAGAAATGAAATCTACAAAATCTTTAATTAAGAAAGTGTCTTTGGTAATTTCATTTTTCATTATATAATCTCTAGTGCCGAACCTGTATTGCTCATGAGTTAATTGAGACGGGATAGGGTCACTTTCATAGGCTTTACGTTTCATTTGATCGATATACCAATCCGTTTGAAACAAGCTAGTGTTTACTACACGAACATCTGTTCGTACACCTTCAATTTCTTGCAAGTACCATAAAGGGAAACTATCATTATCACCAATAGTGAATAGTATAGCGTTTGGTGCACAAGATTCTAAATACTGCCTTGCCATAGCTTGTGCTGTGTATTTAGCAGATCTATCATGATCATCCCAGTTTTCGGCTGCTAAAATTCCAGGAACTAAAACTAAACAAACTAATGTAATAGCAGGAGCAAGAAATTTAGAGTTGGCATATTTTTTAAGGAAATCAAAAATAGCATACACTCCAAAACCAATCCAAATTGCAAATACATAAAAAGAACCTACAACCGAGTAATCTCTTTCTCGAGGTTCAAAAGGTCTTACGTTAGTATAGAATTGAATGGCTAATCCTGTCATTAAAAAGAACACGAACAGCACCCAAAAACGCTTAGGATCTCTTGAAAGGATAAATAAGAATCCAATAATACCTAATATTAATGGAAGCATGTAATACGTGTTTCTTGCTTTATTATTTGCTACATCACTTGGTAGGTTGTCTTGAGACATTCCTAAATGTAACTCATCAATAAAATCGATTCCGCTTAACCAGTTTCCATGTAAATCGTCATATTTACCTTGAATATCATCTTGTCTACCAGAGAAATTCCACATAAAATACCTCCAGTACATATAACCAAATTGATAGTCAATCATATAATATAAATTGTCTCCAAAAGAAGGTTTCTCAACTTCTAAGTAGCCGTTTCCAAATTGTTTTAAAAAACCATGATAATCTTCATAATCGACTTTTCCTTGAGCGACTTCATTCTTGAATTGGTTCACTACACGGCGAACATCATTATCCATTTGGTATTCCGGCTTAATTTTAAAATCTAATAAACCTGTAAACATCATGTAGTTTTCGGCATGCTCTCCACTCCACATTCTTGGTAGCATTGCAGCATGTTTAGAATTGTACATTTGCTCGGCATTTTTCCATTCATTTACAACAATGTACTCACCATTTTCTTTGTCTTTTTCATACTTAGGTTTTGCATCTTTGTATGGATTGTTCTCATCTAGACCAGAATATTGATCAGTAAATAAAGGTCCATAAAATAAATGTGTTTCAGGATATTGCTCTAAGTTATAGTAGGCTAAAAGTTCTCTTGCACTAGATGGATTATTTTCATTAATAATCACATTAGCATTAGCTCTAATAGGTAGCATTACCCAAGATGAAAACCCGATAAAAATAAAAATCAAGCAAAGCGTTAATGTATTAGCGTATTTATAACCTTTTTTTCTGGTATATTTTAATCCGAAATAAAACGCAGCAACGACAAGTAATCCAGCGATAATAGACCCAGAATTAAATGGAAGCCCAATAGTATTGACAAAGAAAATTTCAGAAGCACTAAATAGCCTAAGTGCATTTGGAAGCAATAGTTTAAATATAAAAAGTAATATGGCTGCTGAAATTACATTAGCTAAGATGAAATTTTTGACCGTTATTGTTTTATAATTTTTAAAATAATAAATGAGCCCTAAAGCAGGAATCGTTAATAACCCCATAAAGTGAACTCCAAAAGATAGGCCAATAACAAATGCGATTAAGATTAACCATCTGTGGCCTCTTGGTTTATGCATATCTTTTTCCCATCGTAATCCTAAATAGAAAAGAATAGACATGATTAAGGTTGCCATGGCGTAAACTTCAGTTTCAACAGCATTAAACCAAAATGAGTCGGTGAATGCAAATGCTAAACTTCCAACTAAAGCGCTTCCTAATATGGCAACGTATTGATTTTTTGATAAAGATGTATTAGAAGTATTATCTCTTTCTTCACCTTGTCTTGGGTTAGCAATTACAGCTAATTTTATCAATAACATAGTTATGGTCCAAAACATGAACAATATTGTAAAAGCACTGGAGACAGCACTCATCATATTGAGCATCATCCCTATTTGAGCAGGTTCAAAAGCAAACATTGAGAAAAATGCTCCTAGCATTTGAAAGAGTGGTGCTCCAGGAGGGTGACCTACTTGTAGCTTTGATGATGTTAATATGTATTCTCCTGCATCCCAAAAACTAACCGTTGGTTCAATGGTTAATGCATAAGTGATTAAAGCGATGGTAAAAGCTAGCCATCCAAGGATGTTATTCCATTTCTTGAAGTTGAAATGTATCATAAAATGTGTTTATTTAATGCGAGCGAATTTAATAATAAATATGATAAACACTGTAGATTTTAAGTAAACGTTATCATTTTTTGATTTTTTTATAAAAAATTGTTTGCACAAATAAAACTTTGTACTAAATTTGCATCCTCTTTAAGAGATTGGCCTATGGTGTAACTGGCAACACATTGGTTTTTGGTACCAAAGAGTCTAGGTTCGATCCCTAGTGGGCCAACAAAAAAGTCTTCCGAATTTCGGAAGACTTTTTATTTTTATAATAGTATTGTATCAAATCTTAAAGGTAATTACAGGTCTATTAGCATGATTTACAAGGTCTTCGCTTATGCTTCCGTTGAAGAAATGAGCAATTCCTTGTCTTCCATGAGTGCTAATGCCAATTAAATCGGCATCAATTTGTTTGGAGAAATTAAGCACTCCTTTTTCTATAGACTCATCATTATATATATTCACAGTATAGTTTTTAAAACTATAACCATCAATAAAATCATTAATTCTGTCTTTGGCTTTTTTCGTTGTTGTGAAATTACTCGCAGTATTAACCATTAATAAATGTAATTGAGCGTCAAAAGCTGTAGCTAGCTCTGTTGCTTGCTTGTAGGTTTCTTCATTATCATTTTTAAAATCTGAAGCAAATACAATATCGTCAATACTAAAATTATCATGATTGTTTTTGATAACCAAAACAGGTACGTCAGAATTACGAACCGCTTTTTCGGCATTTGAACCAATAAACATTTCTTTAATGCCACTTGCGCCATGTGAGCCCATAGTTATCATAGTTATGCCATGTTCTTTACATATTTCTGAAATACCATTAAAAGAGCCGTCTGGTTTTACAATTTCATGAACAGTAACACCCTCTAAATAGGAGCTATTCATAATTTCTTCAAATTTTTGATGTGCCATTTTCATAAAAAACATCACTTCTGGCACATCTGCATGAGTGCTTACAGCGTCAATTTCTTGCATTGGAATTTCTAACATGTGCAATAGGTAAATTTCACTGCCATGTTTTTTTGCTATTTGAGAGGCAACTTTTAAAGCATTTTCAGCTTCTTGGGAGAAATCTGTTGGGACTAATATTTTTTTCATAGTGGGTGGTTTTTTTTGAAAAGGGTTGCTCTTATAAATTTAAGAAAAAAAAATGAATATAACTGAGTTATAGGTGTCAATTTTAGTTGGTTGTGTGCTAAACTAGAGAAAAAGAAAAAGAGAGGATAAATTATCCTCCCTTTTTGTAGAGAAATAGTCTGAATCCTAATTCTAGAATTGTTAGCTATATGAGTTGTTTTGAAGTTTAGTTTTGTTGTGATTATACTTTTTTAGAGTTTAATTAGGGTGGAAGTATATCTTAAGCCGGATAGAAATAATAAATATTTTGACTTTTAGTTAGTGGAATTCTAAGCTTTTATTTTTAAAGTTAAAACTCTAAATAGTTTATAAATTAATTAAAAGAGGACGCGGTTTTGTTTTTCTTTAAGAGAAGATTTTGAACCTTTTATTTTTTTATATTTAAAGTATTGTTTTGTCTCTCATAAATTTAATAATAAAAACTGAAGAGAGAGCACTTGTAGAAATCAATAAAATTGTTGTATATTTGCAGCGTTGTTTGAAGAAAAAAGAATAATGAGCGGACGGGAAGTCCGCTCTTTTTATACTAAAAATGTTCAAGGAGACTGTAAAAAATTTATTAGACGAAGGGTTAAAAGAACGGGAAGACCTGTTTTTAATCAGTTTTGATGTGTTGTCAGATAATACAATTAAGATTATTATTGATGGTGATAATGGTGTTTTGGTTGAAGATTGCATGTTTGTAAGTCGCGCCATTGAGCATAATTTAGATAGAGAAGAACAAGATTTTTCTTTAGAAGTATTGTCAGCTGGTGCAGCTGAACCTTTTATAAATAAAAGACAGTACAAAAAGAATGTTGGAAGAACACTTAGTGTGAAAACCATAACAAACGAAACTATTGAAGGGATTCTTACTAAAGCAGATGAAGGTAATATTCTTTTAGAGTGGAAAGTTAGAGAGCCAAAACCAGTTGGTAAAGGTAAGGTAACTGTAAAAAAGCAAGCCGAAATTCCGTATGATACGATTTCAAAGGCTCAAGTTGTAATAAAATTTTAATTCATAATTATGGAAAATATAGCGTTAATTGATTCTTTTTCAGAATTTAAAGACGATAAATTAATAGATCGTGTAACGTTAATGGCGATTTTAGAAGATGTACTTAGAAATGCATTGAAAAAGAAATACGGAGACGACGATAATTTTGATATTATTATAAATCCAGATAAAGGAGATTTAGAAATTTGGAGAAATAGAATTGTAGTTGCTGATGATGAAGTAGAAGAACCAAACCAAGAAATTGCATTATCTGAAGCTCAAAAAATAGAGCCAGATTTTGAAGTAGGAGAAGATGTTGCAGAAGAAGTAAAATTAGTAGATTTAGGGCGTCGTTCAATTTTAGCATTACGCCAAAACTTGATTTCTAAAATCCACGAACACGATAATACAAACATATATAAGCAGTTTAAAGAACTTGAAGGAGAGATTTATTCTGCTGAAGTACATCATATTCGTCACAGAGCAATCATTTTATTAGACGATGAAGGTAACGAAATCATCCTTCCAAAGGATAAGCAAATACCATCAGACTTTTTTAGAAAAGGAGAAAATGTAAGAGGAATTATTGAAAGTGTTGAATTAAAAGGGAATAAACCTGCAATTATTATGTCTAGAACTGCACCAGCATTTTTAGAGAAATTGTTTGAACAAGAAATTCCGGAAGTATTTGATGGCTTAATAACGATTAAGAACGTTGTAAGGATTCCAGGAGAAAAGGCAAAAGTTGCTGTAGACTCTTATGATGATAGAATTGATCCTGTAGGAGCTTGTGTTGGAATGAAAGGATCTAGAATTCATGGTATTGTTCGTGAATTAGGGAATGAAAATATTGATGTTATTAATTATACAAATAATTTGCAATTATTCATTACAAGATCATTAAGCCCAGCAAGAGTTACTTCAATTAAATTGGATGAAGAAAACAAACGTGCTGAGGTTTTATTAAAACCAGAAGAAGTATCAAAAGCTATTGGTAGAGGTGGTCATAACATTAGATTAGCTGGGAAATTAACTGGTTATGAAATTGATGTATTTAGAGAAGGTGCTGAAGAAGATGTTGAATTATCAGAGTTCTCAGATGAAATAGAAGGTTGGATTATTGAAGAATTCAGCAAAGTCGGTTTAGATACCGCAAAAAGTGTGTTAGAACAAGATGTTAATGACCTTGTAAAACGTACTGATTTAGAAGAAGTAACAATATTAGATGTTCTTCGAATTCTTAAAGAAGAGTTTGAAGAATAATACCAGTTTAACATTTTATGGTTAATTTGGCAGAATAGATTTTTAAGGTATATTACAAGCAATTTATGGCTCAAACTAGATTAAATAAAGTATTAAGGGAGTTAAATATCTCTATAGATCGCGCTGTTGATTTTTTAGAATCAAAAGGTGTTGAAATAGAGAAGAGTCCTAATACAAAAATATCAGAAGAGGTTTACACAGTTCTTTCCAATGAATTTCAAACTGACGCAAATAAAAAAGTAGCTTCTTTGGAGGTTAGTGAAGCAAAGTTAAAAGAAAAGGAAGAGTTGCGAGAACAACGTGAGCGTGAATTGGAATTAAAAGCTCAAAAAGAAGCTAAGAGTCGCGAAATTGTTAAGGCAAAAGCAGAGTTAAGTGGCCCTAAGCAAGTTGGTAAAATCGACTTAAATAACGATAAGGCTAAGGATGCAGTTTCTACAAAAGAAGAGCCTATAAAAGAGGAACTTGTAAAAGAAACTCCTGTAAAAGAAACTCCTGTAAAAGAAACTTCTGTAAAAGAAGCTCCTGTAAAAGATGAGCCGAAAGTTGAAAAGCCAAAAGAGGAGGTTGCTATACCTAAAACCGAAAAGCCGAAAGAAAAGAAAGAGCCTAAAAAGGCTTCTGTTGCTGAAGAGGTGAAAGAGGTAATTAAGGCTGTTGAAAAGCCAAAGGTTAAGGCTAAAGAAGTGCCTAAGAAAGTAGTTGAAGAGCCAGCTGCTCCAGAAGAACCAGTTGAAGAGACTTTAAAAACACAATATAAGAAACTTACTGGACCTAAAATTGCTGGAGATAAAATTGATTTATCTCAGTTTAATAAGCCTAAGAAGAAAAAAGAAGAGAAGAAAACTGCTTCAGATTCTGATAATAAAAAGAAAAGACGCCGAATTAGTAAAGGCCCATCTACAGGTGGTGACAATAGATCTAATAATAGAGGAGGCGGAAACCAAAGAGGTGGCTATAAAGGAAGAAATCAAGGAAAACAACGTTCTGTTGTAAAAGAAGAGCCTAGTGCTGAAGAAGTACAAAAGCAAGTCCGTGAAACCTTAGAGAAACTTCAAGGAAAATCTAGTAAAGGAAAAGGTGCTAAATATCGTAGAGAGAAAAGAGAACAGCATAGAGAACAAACAGAAAAAGATTTACAAGCTGTAGCAGCAGAAAGTAAAATTCTTAAAGTTACCGAGTTTGTAACGGCTAGTGAAGTCGCTACGATGATGAATGTTTCTGTTACTGAAATTATTTCAGCATGTATGTCACTTGGTATGATGGTAACTATGAACCAACGTTTAGATGCTGAAACTTTAACTGTTGTTGCAGATGAGTTTGGTTATGAAGTTGATTTTGTTACTTCAGATATCGAAGAGTCATTTGAAGACGTTGATGATAAACCTGAAGACTTAGAAAGTCGTGCGCCAATTATTACAGTAATGGGTCACGTAGATCACGGTAAAACGTCATTATTAGATTACATTCGTAAAGAAAATGTAATTGCAGGAGAATCTGGAGGAATCACACAGCACATAGGTGCCTATGGTGTAACACTAGATAACGGGCAAAAAATAGCGTTCTTAGATACGCCAGGTCACGAGGCCTTTACAGCAATGCGTGCTCGTGGTGCTCAAGTAACTGATTTAGTTATTATTGTAATTGCAGCAGATGATGCTATCATGCCGCAAACAAAAGAGGCAATTGCTCATGCTCAAGCAGCAGAAGTGCCAATGATTTTTGCTATAAATAAAATTGATAAGCCTGGAGCAAATCCTGAAAAAGTAAAAGAAGGATTAGCACAAATGAATTTATTAGTTGAAGACTGGGGTGGAAAAATCCAATCTCATGATATTTCAGCTAAAAATGGAACAGGAGTTAAAGAATTATTAGAGAAAGTATTACTTGAAGCCGAATTATTAGAGCTTAAAGCTAATCCTAATAAAAGCGGAAACGGTACAGTTGTAGAAGCATTCTTAGATAAAGGTCGTGGATATGTATCTACAATATTAGTACAAGCCGGAACATTACGAGTAGGCGATTACGTGCTTGCTGGTAAAAATAGTGGTAAAATAAAAGCAATGCATGATGAGCGTGGTAATGAAGTTACTGTCGTTGGTCCATCAACACCAATATCAATCTTAGGATTAGATGGTGCGCCTCAAGCAGGTGATAAGTTTAATGTCTTTGAAGATGAGCGTGAAGCAAAACAAATTGCTGCAAAACGTACTCAATTGCAACGTGAGCAATCTGTAAGAACGCAACGCCATATTACATTAGATGAAATTGGACGTCGTATTGCGCTTGGTGATTTCCAAGAATTGAATATCATCCTTAAAGGTGATGTGGATGGTTCTGTTGAAGCATTGACAGATTCATTCCAGAAATTATCTACAGAAGAAATTCAAGTTAATATTATACATAAAGGTGTTGGTGCCATTACCGAAAGTGATGTGTTACTAGCAACAGCATCTGATGCAATTATTATCGGATTTAACGTGAGACCAATGGGTAATGCACGTCAAATTGCAGATAAGGAAGAAATTGATATCAGAATGTACTCAATTATTTATGATGCAATTAATGATCTTAAAGATGCAATGGAAGGCATGTTGTCTCCTGAGTTAAAAGAAGAGATTACAGGTACTGCAGAAATTAGAGAAACATTCAAAATTTCTAAGATTGGTACTATTGCAGGTTGTATGGTCATTAATGGTAAGATTTACAGAAGTTCTGGAATTCGTTTAATTAGAGATGGTGTTGTAATTCATACAGGAACATTGACCTCATTAAAACGATTTAAGGATGATGCTAAAGAAGTATCTAAAGGTTATGATTGTGGTATGCAACTTAAAAACTACAATGATATTCAAGTTGATGATGTTTTAGAAGCTTTCCAAGAAGTTGAAGTTAAAAAGAAACTTAAATAAGGCTTGATATCTAAACCTATTGAAGTTATAATAAAAAAAATGCGCCTTATTTAAGGCGCATTTTTTTATTGTGATGTTTTAAAATTAAGAACCAAAATCTAGTCCTCTTTCTTTGGTTCAAAAACCATAGCTTTTGAAAACTGTTTCTTAATTTTTAATAAAGCAATATCAGCTTCTAGACGTGTGCTAAAATTACCAACCCAAACTTTATAATTAGGTGTTTCGTAAACTAATTCGGAAGGCCATTGTGAAAATTTATTTTTAAATTTTTCACGTAGAGCTATAGCTTCAGAACGAGAGCCAAAGTCTAATTGTATTTTATATAAATCTGTTGTTTTTACATCTTTTTTATATTCTAGTAGTTTTGAGATGTCACTATCTTGGTCAATACTAACAACACCTTCTTGAGCAAATACTTGATTTGCAATACCAAAGAATGTTAAGAATAGTACTGCGTTTTTTAAATTATTAATTTTCATATATTTTGAAATTTGATACAAAGAAAACGATTTTTTTTAAGTGTTGTTTCGTTAGTCTTCATTATTAACTAAATTGACTTAAAATTATTATTTAGAATCCTTATAAATTATCAATTAACAGTTCTGTAACATTTCTAAAATGGACTTTAAGTACTATTTTTGCGTGAGATTTTACAAACGATTTTTCAATAGTATTAATGAAAAAATCATACCAAAGTTTAGAAGATAATTTAACTAACAATATGATACAGGTAATTTACCGTCAACTAACCTCAAAGATTCCTTACTTAGGACTGGTTATTTTACTTACATTTTCTACATCGCTTACTGCTCAAGAAGGTGATCCTAAAAATGGAAAAACCTTATTTAACACCAATTGTGCTGCATGTCATCAATTAGATAAAAAAATGACAGGTCCAGCTTTACGTAATGTAGAAGCGCGTTTGGCTGATGAGCAAGGTTTAGATAGGGAATGGTTAAACAAATGGATTCGTAACAGTGCAGGAATGGTAAAGTCTGGTGATGCTTATGCTAATCAGATTTTTAATGAATATAACGGGACTGCAATGACTGCATTTCCTCAGTTATCAGATCAAGATATTTCTGATGTTTTAGCATATACAGCAGAGAAGATTGATCCTTGTAAAGCAAATCCTCAACCAGGCTGCCCTGGTTATGAACCACCGACTGTAAATGGTGGCGATTCAGGAGGGATTTCAAACAAATTAATACTTGGCGCTCTAGCAATTTTATTTGCTTTATTAGCAATTGCTTTAGTATTGGTAAGACAAACATTAAATCGTTTTGCTGAAGAGAAAGGTATAGAAGTCGTAACAAAAGATAAAAGCTTACCAATTTGGAAAGCCTTCGTTCAAAATCAATTCTTGGTTTTAGTAACTACAATTTTCTTTTTATTAGCTAGTGCTTACTTTGTATATGGGTATTTATCTCAAATAGGCGTAGATCAAGGATATCAACCAGTGCAACCTATTCACTTCTCACATAAAATACATGCTGGAGATAATGGTGTCGATTGTAAATACTGTCACTCTTCTGCTAGAGTGAGTAAGACATCAGGAATTCCATCATTAAACGTTTGTATGAATTGTCATAAATCTATCTATCAAGTAGCAGATGCTACACAACAAGAAGGTTTAAATGAGTACAGTGTAGATTATAATGCTGAAATTCAAAAACTATACACAGCTGTTGGTTGGGATGATGCAGAACAAAAATATACAGGAAAAACGAAGCCAGTAAAATGGGTGAGAGTACATAATCTTCCAGATTTTGCTTATTTCAATCATTCACAACACGTTGAAGTTGCAGGTGTGCAATGTCAAACATGTCATGGTCCTGTTGAAGAAATGGAAGTAATGTATCAGCATGCGCCTTTAACTATGGGATGGTGTATTAACTGTCACAGAGAGACAAATGTAAAAGTTGAGGATAATGCGTATTATACAAAAATACATGAGCAATTATCTAAGAAGTATGGTGTAGATAAACTTACTGCTGCTCAAATGGGCGGATTGGAATGTGGTAAGTGTCACTACTAATAATATTAATTTAAGAAGTAATTCAATTATATAATATGTCATCAAACAAGAAATACTGGAAAAGTGTTGAAGAGCTAAACGAAAATAGCTCTATTGTTGAGACGCTTGCACAAAATGAATTTGTTGAAGAAATTCCAACAAGTGAGTTTTTAGGAGATAAAGAATCATTAGAGTCTTCATCTACAACACGTCGTGACTTTTTGAAGTATGTTGGTTTTAGTACTGCTGCTGCATCTTTAGCAGCTTGTGAAGGGCCTGTAATTAAATCAATTCCTTATGTAGTTCAGCCAGAATCTATTACTCCTGGTGTTGCTAACTACTATGCAACTACAATTGCTAATGGTTTTGATTTTGCTAGTGTTTTAGTAAAAACACGTGAAGGTCGTCCAATTAAAATTGAAAACAACAATTTAGCAAAAACACATAATGGTGCTAATGCAAGAGTTAACGCTTCTGTTTTAGGATTGTATGATAGTTTGAGAGTAAAAAGTGCAATCAAAGGTGATAGCGATATCGCTTGGTCAACTTTTAATTCTGAAACGACTCAGAAGTTAACAGATTTAAGTGTAGCTGGAAAAGAAATTGTATTGTTAACGCAAACATATGCTAGTCCATCAACATCTAAATTAATTGCTGAATTCAAAGAAAAATACGGAAATGTTCGTCATGTTGTTTATGATGCGGTTTCAGAATCTGCGGCTTTAGATGCGTTTGAAGCGAAGTATGGAACTCGTGGTCTTGCTGGGTATGATTTTTCTAAAGCAATGACTATAGTTTCTGTCGGAGCTGATTTCTTAGGAGATTGGCAAGGTGGAGGTTTTGATTCAGGATATGCTCAAGGACGTGTTCCAACAAACGGAAAAATGTCTCGTCATGTTCAGTTTGAGTCAAATATGTCTTTATCTGGAGCAAATGCAGATAAGCGTGTGCCTTTAACACCTAGCGAACAAAAGCAAGCCTTATCTAAATTATATAGTTTAGTCGTAGGCGGATCTGTCTCTACAGATTTACCAGAACACATAAATAAAGCAGTACAAAATGCTGCTTCAGAATTAAATAAAGCAGGAAGTAACGGTGTTTTAGTTACAGGTATTCAAGATGTAAATGCGCAAACAGTGGCATTAGCTATCAACGAAAAGTTGAATAGTAAAGCATTTGATGCTTCTACTCCTATTTTAACAAGACAAGGTAATAATAGAGCTGTTGCTAAATTAGTAACAGATATGAAAGCTGGACGTGTTGGAGGTATCATCATGAGTGGTGTTAACCCAATGTATACGCTTCCTAATGCTTCAGATTTTGCCGAAGGTCTTGCAAAAACAGAATTATCTATTGCTTTCTCAATGAAAGCAGATGAAACATCTACAGTAACACAGTATATTGCTGCTGCACCTCACTATTTAGAATCTTGGGGAGATGTTGAGCTTAAAAAAGGGCATTACAGTTTAATGCAACCGGCAATTCGTCCGTTATTTGATACACGTCAATTCCAAGAAGCTTTATTAGTTTGGAATGGAAATGATAAAAATTATCGTGACTATATTAAGGAAACTTGGGGATCTAGTATCTTAACAAGTTCGTCTTTTAATAAAGCATTACAAGATGGTGTTTATGTTGGTAGTATTGCTACCGAAACAATTGACACAACCGTTGATGATGTAACTGCTCCAGCTGTTTCAGCAGGAAGCGCAGCAAGAACATTAGCGTCTTCTTCTACATCTCAAGGCATGGAGTTGTCATTGTATACTAAGGTTGGTATGGGAGATGGTCAACAAGCTAACAATCCATGGTTGCAAGAATTTCCAGATCCAATTACAAGAACGTCTTGGGATAATTACTTAACAATATCTTCTGCTGATGCGAAATCATTAAGTCTAATTAATGAGCATGAGGCTACAGGAGCATTAAATGGGAGTTATGCAGATTTAACTGTAAATGGAGTTGCCTTAAAAAATGTACCTGTAATTATTCAACCAGGACAAGCTAAAGGCTCTATCGGATTGTCTTTAGGTTATGGAAGAACTGCAGGTTTAAAAGAAGAAATGATGACTGGTGTTAATGCTTATGCGTTATACCAAGATTTCAATACAAGTCAAAATGTATCTATAAGTAAAGCATCTGGAATGCATGAATTTGCATCTGTTCAATTGCAAAATACGTTAATGGGTCGTGGCGATATTATAAAAGAAACAACCCTAGAGGTTTTCAATACAAAGGATAAAGCGCATTGGAATGCTATTCCTATGGTTTCATTAAATCACGAGGAAACACCAATAACGTCTCCTGAAGTTGATTTATGGGATGAGTTTGATCGTTCAATTGGACACCATTTTAACTTATCAATAGATTTAAATTCTTGTACAGGTTGTGGAGCTTGTGTAATTGCTTGTCACGCTGAAAATAATGTGCCAGTAGTTGGTAAAGAAGAAATTAGACGTAGTCGTGATATGCATTGGTTACGTATTGATAGATATTATTCTTCGGAAGATACGTTTGCTGAAGATGATACTAAAAAAGATGAGTTCTCTGGACTTTGGGGAGATAAAGGTTCATTAAGTGGATTTGGAGAATTAGAACATCCAGCTGATAATCCTCAAGTAGCTTTTCAACCAGTAATGTGTCAGCATTGTAATCATGCGCCTTGTGAAACTGTTTGCCCAGTGGCAGCAACATCACATGGTCGTCAAGGTCAGAATCACATGGCTTATAACCGTTGTGTAGGTACACGTTATTGTGCAAACAATTGTCCATATAAAGTGCGTCGTTTTAACTGGTTTTTATATGCTCAAAATGATGAGTTTGATTACCATATGAATGATGACTTAGGACGTATGGTATTAAATCCAGATGTGACAGTACGTTCGCGTGGTGTGATGGAAAAATGTTCTATGTGTATTCAAATGACACAAAAAACAATACTTGATGCTAAACGTGACGGACGAGTAATTAAAGATGGAGAATTTCAAACAGCTTGTTCTGCAGCTTGTAGTAGTGGGTCAATGAAATTTGGAGATATCAATGATAAAGAAAGTAAAGTTGCAAAACTTAAAGAAGATGATCGTATGTATCACTTATTAGAAAGTGTCGGTACTAAACCAAATGTGCAGTATCATACTAAAGTGAGAAATACAATAGAAGCATAAAAATTAATTAAGAAATAATTATAATAGATTATGGCGTCTCATTACGAAGCACCTATTAGAAGACCCTTAGTTACAGGAGAAAAATCATATCACGATGTATCGGTAGATGTGGCAGCACCTGTTGAAGGAAAAGCAAATAAATCTTGGTGGATTGTATTTTCAATCGCACTTATCGCATTCCTTTGGGGAATAGGGTGTATTATCTATACAATTTCTACAGGTATTGGAACTTGGGGTTTGAATAAAACCGTTGGTTGGGCTTGGGATATTACTAACTTCGTTTGGTGGGTTGGTATTGGTCATGCAGGAACATTAATTTCTGCTGTACTTTTACTTTTTCGTCAAAAATGGAGAATGGCAATTAACCGTTCTGCAGAAGCAATGACAATTTTCTCTGTAGTTCAAGCAGGTTTATTTCCAGTAATTCACATGGGAAGACCTTGGTTAGGATATTGGGTGTTACCAATTCCGAATCAATTTGGTTCACTTTGGGTAAACTTTAACTCTCCATTACTTTGGGATGTATTTGCTATATCAACGTATTTATCAGTATCATTAGTATTTTGGTGGACTGGTTTACTTCCTGATTTTGCGATGTTACGTGATAGAGCAATAAAACCGTTTCAAAAGAAAATATACTCGTTATTGAGTTTTGGTTGGTCAGGACGCGCTAAAGATTGGCAACGTTTTGAAGAAGTATCATTGGTACTTGCCGGTTTAGCAACACCTTTAGTACTTTCTGTACACACTATTGTATCATTTGATTTCGCTACCTCGGTAATTCCTGGTTGGCATACCACGATTTTTCCACCTTATTTTGTAGCAGGTGCAGTATTCTCTGGTTTTGCGATGGTAAACACATTGCTTATTATCATGCGTAAAGTGTGTAGCTTAGAAGACTATATTACAGTACAGCATATCGAATTAATGAACATTGTAATTATGATTACAGGTTCTATAGTTGGTGTGGCTTATATTACAGAATTATTTATTGCTTGGTATTCTGGAGTAGAATATGAACAATACGCATTTTTAAATAGAGCTACAGGACCTTATGCTTGGGCTTACTGGATGATGATGTCGTGTAATGTGTTCTCACCTCAATTTATGTGGTTCAAGAAATTAAGAACAAGTATTATGTTCTCATTTTTTATCTCTATTGTTGTAAATGTTGGTATGTGGTTTGAACGTTTCGTTATTATCGTAACATCACTACACAGAGATTATTTACCATCATCATGGACGATGTTCTCTCCTACATTTGTAGATATTGGAATTTTTATAGGGACAATTGGTTTCTTCTTTGTATTATTTTTATTGTACGCAAGAACCTTCCCTGTAATTGCTCAAGCTGAAGTGAAAACAATCTTAAAGTCTTCTGGAGAACGTTATAAAAAAATAAGAGAGCAAGGAGATAGCTTAGTTGGAACTGGTGCTGATGAAAGAACATCAGGAGATAATAATAAAGAAACAAAAAACTAAAATAGTACATGGAAGCTTCAAAAGTAATTCACGCTATTTATACAGATGATGATGTTTTAATGGCTGCCGTTAAAAAGGTAAAGTCAGCACATCATCATATCGAAGAAATATATACGCCTTTTCCGGTTCATGGACTAGACAAAGCGATGGGATTAGCTCCAACAAGACTCGCTATTGCATCATTTATGTATGGTTGTGTTGGTTTAACAGTAGCAGTTGTAATGATGAATTTCATCATGATACAAGATTGGCCTCAAGACATTGGTGGTAAACCAAGTTTTAGCTATATAGAAAACATGCCAGCTTTTGTGCCAATTATGTTTGAATTAACGGTGTTTTTTGCTGCTCACTTAATGGTTATCACCTTCTATTTAAGAAGTAGAATGTGGCCATTTAAAAAAGCTGAAAACCCAGACCCAAGAACAACTGATGATCATTTTTTAATGGAAATCGCTGTTCAGAATAACGAAAAAGAACTCTCCAATTTATTAAAAGAAACTGGAGCAGTAGAAATTAATTTAATTGATAAAGCGCATTAATTTATACAGATGAAAAGCTTATTTAAAACAATAGTAGTATTAATGGTATTTGCAAGTGTTGTGGCCTGTAAAAAGGATACAAGACCTAATTACCAATTCATGCCAAACATGTATGAATCAGTAGGCTACGAAACCTATCAAGAAGTTAGTATAGTTGTTGACGGGAAAGAAATTCTTAGTAATGATATGGAGGCTCAATTGCCTGCTGAAGGTTCTATTCCTAGAGGTGATCATATGCCTTTTGAAATTGAAAACACAACAGAAGGTTATGAACTTGCTAAAACAACTTTAGTTAGTCCTTTAGATTCTATGAAAATAGATACACCAAAAGGAAAAGAGTTGTATGAAATTTATTGTGGTATATGTCATGGTAATAAAGGAAAAGGGCAAGGGAAACTTGTTAAAAGAGAAAAAATTCTAGGAGTGCCTAGTTATGATGATGCAGGAAGAGCAATTACATCTGGTAGTATTTATCATACCATTTACTACGGAAAGAATGCTATGGGTTCTTACGCTAATCAATTAAATGAAGAAGAGCGTTGGCAAGTTGTTGATTATGTTCTTAAGTTAAAGGCAGACATAGAAAAATAAGATAGATAAAGATTATATATAGATATGTATACATTTTCAAATAGATTAAGAGTAGTAGCAATAGCCCTAATGATATTAGGAGCCATTGGTGTTGCTTATGGTTTTATGACATCTCATAAAGATTTTGACCAAGTTGAGACGCTATTGGCTAGCGAATCTCATCATGGTGAAGGTCATGGAGAAACTGCTGGACACGATGAAGCTAAAGATCATGATTCTCATGTAACGGAAGCATCACATGCTGAACCAGCCGAACATGCTCAAGTTGATGAACACACAAAGCATGTGAATCATATAATGCACGCTATGCATAAAAGACCATGGGCAGCTTTGTATGTTGCAGCATTTTTCTTTTTTATGATTGCACTTGGTGTATTAGCGTTTTATGCGGTACAATATGCTGCTCAAGCTGGTTGGTCTCCATTATTATTAAGAGTTATGGAAGGAATAACTGCTTATATGTTGCCAGGAGCTTTAATCGTTTTAGGTATAGCAATCGCTTCAGGTGTTATAGGTCATTATGGCTTATTTATCTGGATGGATCCAGACGTAGTAGCACATGATAAGCTTATACAAGCAAAATCAGGTTGGTTAAATATTTCTTGGTTTGGAGTAAGAGGTTTAATATTTATTGGAGGATGGTATTTATATAGACGCTTTTCTCGTAAGTACTCATTAGCTCAAGACAAAGCAGATGATAATAAAAATTTCATTAAAACCTTCCGTATTTCAGCAGCATTTTTAGTGTTCTTTTTATACACAGAATCTATAATGTCTTGGGATTGGATTATGAGTGTAGATCCCCATTGGTTCAGTACTCTTTTTGGATGGTATGTATTAGCAGGAATGATGGTTTGCGGGATTACTGTAATAGCAATGATTACAATATATTTAAAATCTAAAGGATATTTACCTAAAGTGAATGATAGTCATATACATGATTTAGCGAAGTTCATGTTCGGGTTTAGTATTTTCTGGACTTACTTATGGTTCTCTCAATTTATGCTAATTTGGTATTCAAATATCCCAGAAGAAGTGACATATTTTGTTACAAGGTTTCAAGATTATCAATTACCATTTTTAGGGATGGTTGCAATGAACTTTGTATTTCCATTGTTATTATTAATGAATAGTGACTATAAGCGTATTCCATGGTTTGTAATTATGGCAGGTATCGTTATTTTGTGTGGTCATTATATAGATATATTTAATATGATTATGCCAGCTACAGTTGGAGATCAATGGGCTATCGGAATTCCCGAAATTAGCTCAATACTTCTTTTTGCAGGATTATTCATATTTATTGTATTTAGAGCATTAACTAAAGCTCCATTAGAGCCTAAACGTAATCCTTTCATCGAAGAAAGTGAACATTTCCATTATTAATAAAATATATAAAGAACAGAAACAACAATGACTGCTTTTTTAACAATTATTATAGTACTTTTTATAGCTGTTGCCATTTGGCAAATGGTTAAGATTTTTGATCTAGCTCAAGTTGCTACATCAAATGATCAAGTAGCTACAGACAAAGACAATAGAATTAATGGATATTTAATGATGGGATTCTTAATCTTCATTTATGTCATCACTATTCTTAGTTTTTGGTATTTAGGAGATTTACCATTAATGTCTAATTCTGCCTCAGCTCACGGACCAGGAGTTGATAATTTGATGATCATTTCAATGGTTATTATATTTATAGTGCAAACCGTTACACAATTTCTATTACACTACTTTGCTTATAAATATAAAGGAGAAAAAGGACGTAAAGCCTTATTCTATGCTGATAATAATACCTTAGAAGCGATATGGACATTTATTCCAGTAGTCGTTTTAGCAGGTTTAGTTATTTACGGTTTGTATACTTGGACTAGCATTATGAATGTTGATGAGAGTGATGACCCAATTATAGTTGAACTATATGCGCAGCAGTTTAATTGGAAAGCGCGATATGCAGGAGATGATAATACCTTAGGTATGGCTAATGTAAGATTGATAGATATTGATCGTGCTAATATTTTAGGGTTAGATGAGTCCGATCCTTATGCAGATGATGATGTTATAACAACAGAGTTACATTTACCAGTAGGGAAGCCTGTGTTATTCAAAATGCGTTCTCAAGATGTGTTACACTCAGCTTATATGCCTCATTTTAGAGCACAAATGAACTGTGTTCCTGGTATGATTACTCAATTTGGTTTCACACCTACAATAACAACAGTGGACATGCGTCAAAACCCTGATATTGTAGAGAAAGTTGCTAATATCAATGCTTTGAGAGCAGATAGGAAAGATGAAATTGAAGACAAAGGGCAAGAATTATTATACGAGTTTGATTACTTATTATTATGTAATAAAATATGTGGTAAATCGCACTACAATATGCAGATGAAGATTATTGTAGAAACTCAAGAAGAATATGATGCTTGGATTAAAGAGCAAAAAATATTCAAAAATTCTTTAACTAACTAAAAGATAAAAAAGAAAATAGATTATGTCAGCACACGCAGATACTCACGCAAACGACGACCACGGACATCATCATAAAGAGACTTTTGTAACTAAATATATATTTAGTCAAGATCATAAAATGATTGCTAAGCAATACCTAATTACTGGTACCATTATGGGTGTAATTGGTGTCTTAATGTCAATTATGTTCCGTATGCAAATCGCTTGGCCAGAACAACCTAATGTGCTTTTTGAAGCACTACTTGGTAAATGGGCTCCAGAAGGTGTTATGGATGCTGATATTTATTTAGCATTAGTAACAATACATGGTACCATTATGGTATTCTTTGTGTTGACTGCTGGATTAAGTGGAACATTTAGTAACCTGTTAATTCCATTGCAAATTGGAGCAAGAGATATGGCTTCTGGTTTCTTAAATATGATCTCTTATTGGCTGTTTTTCTTATCTAGTGTTATCATGGTTATTTCACTATTTGTTGAAGCAGGACCAGCAGCTGCCGGTTGGACAATCTATCCACCTTTAAGTGCGCTGCCTATGGCTCAAGGAGGTTCTGGTATGGGGATGACTTTATGGTTAGTCTCTATGGCTATATTTATTGCATCATCTCTATTAGGATCATTAAATTATATTGTTACCGTAATTAACTTACGTACAAAAGGAATGTCGATGACAAGATTGCCATTAACAATTTGGACTTTCTTTGTAACCGCTATTATAGGTGTAGTTTCATTCCCAGTTTTATTATCTGCGGCATTATTATTAATAATGGATAGAAGTTTTGGAACATCATTCTTCTTGTCAGATATTTTTATACAAGGTGAAGTATTACATTATCAAGGTGGTTCTCCAGTATTATTTGAACATTTATTCTGGTTTTTAGGACATCCAGAAGTATATATAGTACTATTACCTGCATTAGGAATTACATCCGAAGTTATTGCAACAAACTCTCGTAAACCAATTTTTGGTTATAGAGCAATGATAATGTCTATTCTTGCAATCGCATTCTTATCAACAATAGTTTGGGGTCACCATATGTTTATTTCAGGAATGAATCCATTCTTAGGATCTGTATTTACATTTACAACCTTATTAATTGCAATCCCTTCAGCAGTAAAAGCATTTAACTATATAACGACACTCTGGAAAGGTAATCTGCAAATGAATCCAGCGATGTTATTCTCAATAGGATTAGTATCTACATTTATTACAGGTGGTCTTACGGGGATTATTTTAGGCGATAGTGCTTTAGATATTAACGTACATGATACATATTTCGTTGTAGCACATTTCCACTTAGTAATGGGTATTTCTGCACTCTATGGTATGTTTGCAGGAATCTACCATTGGTTCCCGAAAATGTTTGGTCGTATGCTAAATAAAAACTTAGGATATTTACATTTCTGGGTAACAGCAATTTGTGCTTACGGCGTTTTCTTCCCAATGCACTTTATAGGCATGGCAGGTTTACCAAGGCGTTACTATACGAATTCTAATTTCCCATTATTTGATGATACAGCTAATGCTAATGTTGTTATTACAGTATTTGCTATTATTGGTGGTATTTTCCAATTAGTGTTCTTATATAATTTCTTCTCTTCGATATTCTTCGGAAAGAAAGCTGTACAAAACCCATGGAAATCAAACACATTAGAATGGACAGCACCAGTAGAACACATGCATGGTAACTGGCCAGGAGAGATTCCTCATGTTCATCGTTGGGCTTACGATTATAGTAAACCAGGTCACGATGTAGATTTTGTACCACAAGATGTCCCTTTAAAAGATGGTGAGGAAGAATTACAACACTAACATATCTTTATAAAATATTGAAAAGCCTTTCGTAAATAACGAAAGGCTTTTTGTTTATATTTGTGTTATATGAACGAAAACTTAGACCCAACAAACGATAGTTTTACTCCTGAAGAGCTAGATGTCGAAAAAAATTTAAGACCCTTATCATTTGATGATTTTACAGGTCAGGATAAAGTGTTGGAAAATCTTCAAATTTTTGTTCTAGCTGCAAACCAACGTGATGAAGCTTTAGATCATACCTTATTTCATGGCCCTCCAGGATTAGGTAAAACGACTTTAGCTCATATATTAGCTAGCGAACTAAATGTTGGTATTAAAGTAACCTCAGGGCCTGTGTTAGATAAACCAGGAGACCTAGCAGGATTACTTACAAATCTTGATGATCGTGATGTCTTATTTATTGATGAGATTCACCGTTTAAGTCCCATTGTAGAAGAGTATTTATACTCAGCTATGGAAGACTATAAAATTGATATTATGATTGAATCAGGCCCTAATGCAAGGACCGTTCAAATTAACCTAAACCCATTTACACTAGTTGGAGCAACAACACGTTCAGGACTATTAACTTCTCCTATGCGAGCCCGTTTTGGGATACAGAGTAGACTTCAATACTATAACACCGAATTACTAACCACTATTGTTCAACGTAGTGCCACTATTTTAAATGTGTCAATTTCAATGGAAGCCGCTGTTGAAATTGCTGGCAGAAGTCGAGGAACACCAAGGATAGCTAATGCATTATTGCGACGAGTTCGTGATTTTGCTCAAATAAAAGGCAATGGAAGTATTGATATTAAGATTGCAAAATTTGCTTTAGAAGCACTTAATGTTGATGCGCATGGTTTAGATGAAATGGATAATAAAATCTTAGAGACTATTATCGAAAAATTTAAAGGAGGTCCAGTAGGAATAACGACTTTAGCAACAGCAGTTAGTGAAAGTGCAGAAACTATTGAAGAGGTCTATGAACCCTTTTTAATCCAACAAGGATTTATTATGCGTACACCACGTGGGCGCGAAGTTACCGAATTTGCTTATAAACATTTGGGAAAAATTAAAGGCCCAACTCAAGGCGGTTTGTTTTAAGATTTTCCTCATTCTGAATCTCATTATGATTAAAAATGAAATATAAGTATCCAAATAAAATTCCTTTTTATAAGTTCTTAATGCAAGCAGGTTCTATTGCAAAAAACCCAATACAGTTTCATCATAAATGGTTTAATGAAAAAGGCGATACATTTTCTATAAAATCTCCTTTTTATGGACATATTATTCTAACTCGAGATGCTGTACTCACAAGGCATATACTTCAAAAAAACCATAAGATTTATCATAAATCTAAAATCCAAACCACACATTTGTCTAAATATGTAGGTTATGGTTTATTAACGTCTAGTGGTGATTATTGGTTAAAACAACGTCGATTGATTCAACCAGCATTTCATAAAGATAAAATCCAAAACCTCGTTGCTATAATTGACACAGCAATTACAACTCAAGTTGATACAATCAAAGCAGAAGGAATGGTAGATTTATACCCTTTAATGAATGCTTTAGCCTTCGAAGTTGTTGCTAAATCTTTGTTTAACTTTTCAGCTGAAACACAAACATTAAATCGACTACAATTTATTATTGAAAAATTACAGCTCTTTATCGTTAAAGAGCTTAGAATGCCCTATAAGAAATTATGGTACACACTTAATGGGCAAATTAAGTACCATATGGCTTTAGTGAAAGAAAGTAGAGCTATAATTAATACTATAATTGAAGACCGAAGGCAATCAAAAAATAACCATGATGATCTCTTGGATATGTTACTTCATGCACAATATGAGGATGGTTCTACAATGACTAATGATCAATTAATAGATGAAATTTTAATTCTGTTTGTTGCAGGTCATGAAACAACGGCAAATGCATTGACGTTTACATTAAAACTTTTAGCACAAAATAAAGAAGCGTTAATTAAGGCTGAAGAAGAAATCAAAAACGTTAATATTAAAGATTATTCAGCCTTAGAAGAAATCTCTCAGCTTAATTACATAAAATGTTGTATCGAAGAAAGCATGCGCTTATATCCTCCTGCATGGATCACAGATCGTGTGAACATTGAAGATGATAGTATTAATGGTTGTTATTTGAAAAAAGGCACGATAATTGGTGCTTCTATTTATGAGATGCATCGTAATAAGAGTTATTGGAATTCTCCTGAACATTTTATTCCCGAACGGTTTTTAGATGCGCACAGAAAAGAAATAATGCCTTTTTACATGCCTTTTGGAGCTGGACCAAGGTTATGTATAGGTAATAATTTTGCTATGTATGAAATGATTTTGGCGGTGAGTTCAATTCTAAAAAAATTTCATATTTCGACCACTGACGATATTATAAAAGTCAACCCTTTAATTACATTAAAACCTGTAGATGTACAATTAAAATTTACACTAAGAGATTCGTGATTAATGTTAAAGAAAAACATACCAACCTTATAAAAGCAGAAGCCAAACGTCTTGGCTTTTTATCTTGCGGAATAAGTAAAGCTGGTTTTTTAGAAATAGAAGCGCCACGTTTGGAGCAATGGCTTAAGCATAATAGTCATGGTGAAATGCGCTATATGGAGAATCATTTTGATAAACGTCTTGATCCAACAAAACTTGTTGAAGGTTCTAAAAGTGTGGTTTCATTACTCCTAAATTATTTTCCTTCGGAAACTCAAAACGCTGAAAGCTATAAGCTTTCAAAATATGCATACGGAACCGATTATCATTTTGTTATTAAAGATAAGCTCAAATCACTTTTAAGGTTTATACAAGAAGACATTGGAGATGTTCATGGTCGTGCGTTTGTAGATTCGGCTCCAGTATTAGATAAAGCTTGGGCGGCAAAATCTGGATTAGGATGGATTGGAAAGCATAGTAATTTGTTGACACAACAAGTAGGTTCGTTTTATTTTATAGCAGAATTGATTATCGATTTAGAATTAGATTATGATTCAGTAACAACAGATCATTGCGGAACCTGTACAGCATGTATTGATGCTTGCCCAACTGAGGCTATTACAGAACCTTATGTGGTTGATGGTAGCAAATGCATTTCATATTTTACTATAGAGTTAAAAGATAATTTACCTTCAGAATTTAAAGGTCAATTTAACGATTGGATGTTTGGCTGTGATGTGTGTCAAGATGTGTGCCCGTGGAATCGTTTTTCAAAAGCGCATAACGAACCTTTATTTAATCCGCATCCAGAATTGCTCTCAATGTCCAAAAAAGATTGGGAAGAGATTACTAAAGATACCTTTAATAAAGTATTTAAAAACTCAGCAGTTAAACGTACTAAGTTTGAAGGATTGAAGCGTAATATTCGCTTTGTAAAAGAATAACACAAAATATTTAAAGAAAATATGCTGAAACGATTTTATATTATAGGTGTCTTAGTATTAATAAGTTGTGTCAAAGAAAGTTCTGAAGAACGTCTTGAAAATAACATTATTCAAATACAGAAACTTCAAGAATCATCAATTAAAAAAGCTAATGATTCTTCACTAATATATTTAAATCAAGTAGAACGTATTATTGAAGGAAGTCCAAGAATTCCTGATACATTTGGTATAGAGAATATATTTTTAAAAGGATTTTATTATAAACAAATAAATAAAATTGACTCAGCTTCTCATTATTTTCATAAAACGATAGATTTAATTGAAGCACCAAATTTAAGAGCACGTAATTACGTTTATTTTAAATATGCTTGGGAAACAGATGAGAGTAATAGTAAGCTTGCAAACGCTATTAGTACAGCCCATAAATTTATTGAGATATCTCATGACGATAAAAATGCTAAAGGTTTAACGTTTGCTTATAATAGTCTTGAGCGTATGACTTTGGCTCTAGGAAACTATGAGAAGGCATTAGAATACAATACTAAGGCATTAGAAGCTGCTAAAAAATCTTCTAATACAGGTATGTATATTATTACATTAAACTCTAGAGCGGATAATTTGTATCATTCAAATGAAAAAGAGAAAGCTTATAAGCTTTTAGATAGTGTTAGTAATATTGAAACAGAGTCTGCTGATGTTAAAAGGCAGCTAATTCGTAATTATGGAGTTTTAAATTTTTATGATGAAAATTATAAAAGTGCTATAGAGAAATATAAAATTGCATTGCAACTTTCAAAAGAAATAGAGGCTAATAAAAATACTAATATAATAGAATCATATAATAATATTGCAGAAGCTTATATGCTATTGGAAAACTATGAATTAACGAAAAAATATCTAGATTCTACTCAAGCAATAATTCAACCCAATTCGTACCCTCCATATATAACTTTTTATAATGAACTCCGTTTCAAATTAAATTATAGAACTAAAAAGAATGAAGACGATCTTCTTAAAGAATATCTTAAGTTAATTAAAGATTTAAATAAGCAACATGAAGACAAAATAGCAGAAGAATTGGTGGCTTTAAAGGTTTCAAACGAGAAAGAAACACTAGCTAAAGAACAAAAGAAAGAGGCAGAGATTACAAATATTAAACTAATTTCCTTATTAGGGTTCTCTATATTATTAATGTTAATAGGATATCTGTTTTTTAGGCAAAGACGATTTAAATTTGAAAAAAAAGATATGCAAATGCAGCAGCGTTTATTGCGATCTCAAATGAGCCCGCATTTTATGTTTAATACCTTATCTGCAATTCAAAATCAAATTAAGGATAGTAAAGTAGACGCTGCAAACTATTTGTTGAAATTTTCGAGGTTACTACGATTAATTTTAGAAAATTCTTTAAATGATTACGTGCAAATAGAAAATGAATTAGAATCATTACGTAAATATATAGATCTTCAATTGTTACGTTTTCCAAATCAATTTGAATATAGTATTGTTTTAGAAAATTTTGAAGAAGACGAATTGTTGTTTATTCCACCAATGTTGATCCAGCCATTTGTAGAAAATAGTATAGAATATGGGTTTTTTGGGGTTGATTATAAAGGTCAAATTCATATAAAATTAGAACTACAGGATAAATTTATAATGTGTAGTATTGATGATAATGGTTTAGGATTACAAGAATCAAACACGGATTATAAAAAATCAATATCAACTCAATTGATTTCAAATTTTATTTTTAAATCGACTAAAAAGAATATTCTTATTTTAGATAAAAAAGTAGAGAGTCTAATAGAAACAGGAGTTTTGGTGAGATTTTTAATTCCATATAAATTTTCAGAAAATGATTAAAACAATATTGGTAGATGATGAAGCTTATATTAGAAACAATGTAAGGGCTAAATTAGTACAATACTTTAGTAATGATATAGAAATTGTTGGTGAGGCTGGAAACGTAAGTTCTGCTGTGAAAATAATTAAAGAAAAGAAGCCCAATTTACTTTTTTTAGATATTCATTTATCAGATGGGACCGGTTTTGATATTTTAAATGAATTAGAGGAAAAAAACTTTGATGTCATTTTTATTACAGGTTTTGATAATCATGCAATCAAAGCAATTAAAGTTGGTGCTTTAGATTATATTTTAAAACCTATTGATGATTACGAATTTAAAGATGCGGTAAAAAAAGCTCTTGAAAAAACTACTGTGGAAAATGATTTAGAAAAATTAGTTGAAATATCGAGTGAGTACTTTCAAGGAGTAAAAAGAAAACGAATTATATTAAAAACATTAGAGAATGTTTATGTGGTTTACGAAGATGATATTCTTTATTGTAAATCAGAAGGGAATTATACAACGTTTTACACCAAACAATCAGAAAAAATATTAGTATCAAAACCAATAAAAAAGATCATGGAACTTCTATCTGAAGATATTTTTATTAGATGTCATCAATCATATTTAGTTAATAAAAAGCATGTCGTAAGATATAATAAACAGGGTATGTTAATTATTATTAACGAAGTTAAAGTGCCTGTTTCGAGTAGGAGAAAAGATTTCGTAATGGGAAAAATTTTTTAATTCACGAATTTAAATTAATCAGCTTCAAATTTGAATTTGATAATGTCGAATATGAAATTTCCATTTTTAAAAGTGATTATTTATTAAATTACACTTTAAAACTTTAATTATTATGAAAAAAATCCCTCAATTATTATTTTTAATATTGTTATTTAATGTTAACTCTTGTCAAAAAGAAGATATAGGTCCTTCTGAAATAGATAACCAAGATATATTAGAAATAAATAAGGAAACTAACTTTAATAATTTACCAACAACTAGTGAAGCTGGAGCTATAGAAAACACTATGCAGTGGGTGTCGTTTATGATAACTCAAGTTTTAATAAAGGAAGAGGTAAATGCAACTCAGCAATTTATGGATGACTATGTTGAAGGGATGAATGGCAACGGATTCTCAATTATTAAATTATCTGATCTGTTAGACGAAAATCGTTCAAACCAATCATTTAGAATAGCGTTTGAAAGTGAGTACTATATTTTTACTGATGAAAATGGTAATTCATGTGAAAATCAAGGAAAACCAAAACTACGACCTACGCCACCACCATGTGAACCATTACCATGTGCTACAAATAATCTATTTGAAACTTTTGTAGATTATTTAATAATAGATCATTGTTTAGAATTATACGTGTCAAATAATTTCAACTCTACTCAAAATATTGTTTCAACAGCTCACCCTATGGTAAATAATTTGACTTCAAATACAGGTTTTGCGCATTCCAAAATTTCAGAGTGTATTGTTGATGAAGTTATTTTTGAAAGTTATGCTATAGGACCAGCTATGAACAACTTTATTGTTGTTAGACCTTATAGAGATGGAGTAAATTGTGCATATGATCAATTTTCCAGCATTCCTGACTTTTCTTTATTTCCATATTAGAAATTATATTATATAAATAAAAAGCCTCTTGATTTATTTCAAGAGGCTTTTTATTTGATATTATTTCTCGTTTAAAGAATCTGAGATAATCATTGACGCTTATAAATTTACTTTAGTAAGATTCTTTTTTTACAATTTTAGCATAATAAGTAAGACCTGATTTTTAAGTAGTAATTCAAATAAGCAGTGTTATTGGGCGACAGGTGTTTTATTCGCTCAAATTGGGAATGAAATTTTTAATTGTATTAATCTTCAGGTTTATCTGAAAATATGTTCTGTGCCTTTATCAAACAAAAGCAGCCTATTTTCTTAATCCCTTTCTCCTAAAACGCTTACATTTGTAATTCGCTTTGTACTAAAATACAATTCAATAATTGATTAATTCACACACTTTAATATGAGCAAGCAGAGTAAACGTCGAGAAGCATTAGTGTACCATGCCAAACCAACTCCTGGTAAAATTCAAGTTGTTCCAACTAAAAAATATGCATCACAAAGAGATTTGTCATTAGCATATTCTCCTGGAGTAGCTGAACCTTGCTTAGAAATTGAAAAAGATAAAAACAATGTTTATAAATATACAGCTAAAGGGAATTTAGTTGCAGTAATATCAAACGGAACTGCCGTTTTAGGTCTTGGAAATATTGGACCAGAAGCTTCAAAACCGGTAATGGAAGGAAAAGGCTTGCTCTTTAAAATCTTTGCTGATATTGATGTTTTTGATATTGAAGTCGATACCGAAAATATTGAAGAGTTTATTCAAACTGTAAAAAATATTGCACCAACTTTTGGTGGTATTAATCTTGAAGATATTAAAGCGCCAGAAGCTTTTGAAATTGAACGTCGCCTTAAAGAAGAATTAGATATTCCAGTAATGCATGATGATCAACATGGTACTGCAATCATCTCTGCTGCAGCTTTATTGAATGCCTTAGAAATTGCTGAAAAGAATATTGGAGATGTGAAAATTGTTATTAGTGGTGCTGGAGCTGCTGCTATTTCTTGTTCTCGTTTATATAAAGCATGTGGTGCTAAACGAGAAAACATGATCATGTTAGATAGTAAAGGTGTTATTAGAAATGATCGTGATAACCTAACAACAGAAAAGGCTGAGTTCTCTACACATAGAAAAATAAATACTTTAGATGAAGCCATGCAAGATGCTGATGTTTTTATCGGTTTATCTAAGGCTGATATTGTAAATCCAGAGATGCTTAAATCCATGGCAGACAACCCTATTGTGTTTGCAATGGCTAATCCCGATCCTGAAATTCCATATAATATTGCTATTGCAACTCGAAAGGATATCATTATGGCAACTGGTCGAAGTGACCATCCTAATCAAGTTAATAATGTACTTGGGTTTCCGTTTATTTTTAGAGGCGCTTTAGATGTAAGAGCAACAAAAATTAATGAAGCCATGAAGATGGCTGCAGTTTATGCTTTAGCAAACTTAGCTAAAGAGCCAGTGCCAGAGCAAGTAAACATTGCATATGGTGAAACACGATTAACTTTCGGTAGAGATTACATTATTCCTAAACCATTTGATCCAAGGCTCATTGCCGAAGTGCCTCCTGCTGTTGCTAAAGCAGCTATGGAAAGTGGAGTTGCTCAAGAACCTATTGAGGATTGGGGGAAATATAAAGATGAATTATTAGAACGTTTAGGTTCTGATAATAAAATTGTAAGACTCCTATTAAATCGCGCGAAACTAAACCCTAAGCGTGTTGTCTTTGCTGAAGCTGATCAGTTAGATGTTTTGAAAGCAGCTCAAATAGTTTGCGAGGAAGGAATTGCAATACCAATTCTTCTTGGACGTCGAGATAAGATTTTATCACTCATGGAAGACATTGAATTCGAAGGAGATTTAGAAATTATTGATCCAAAATCTGACGACGAAGAAATACGTAAAAATGCCTATGCTAAAGTGTATTGGGAACAGCGAAATCGTAATGGAGTTACTTTGTTTTCTGCAGAAAAATTAATGCGTGAGCGTAACTATTATGCAGCTATGATGGTTAATGAAGGCGATGCAGATGCATTAATTTCAGGATATTCTAGAAGTTACCCATCTGTAGTGAAACCTATGCTAGAGCTTATCGGTCTTGCTCCAGGTTCGACTAGAATTGCTACAACTAATGTTATGATGACGCAACGTGGACCAATGTTTTTAAGTGATACGTCTATAAATATTAATCCGTCTGCAAATGATTTAACAAGAATTGCTCAAATGACAGCTGGTGTAGTGAAAATGTTTGGAATGGAACCAGTAATGGCAATGATATCGTATTCTAATTTTGGGTCTTCAAAAAATCAAACAGCAACAAAAGTTAGAGAAGCTGTTGAATATTTACATAAAAGACATCCAGATTTAATTGTTGACGGAGAATTACAAACTGATTTTGCATTAAATAAAGAAATGCTTCAAGCCACATTTCCATTTTCAAAATTAGCAGGTAAAAAGGTGAATACACTTATTTTTCCAAATTTAGAATCTGCAAATATTACTTATAAATTGCTTAAAGAGCTTAATAAAGCAGACTCAATTGGACCAATTATGATGGGAATGAAAAAACCAGTTCATATACTTCAGTTAGATGCTAGTGTTGATGAAATTGTAAACATGACTGCAATTGCAGTTATAGATGCGCAACAAAAAGAAAAAAGAGATGCCAATAAGCGTAATGCTTTAGAGAACTAAACACCTTTGAAATGTAAATAATTTTATTACATTTGAGTTTTAAACTCTAGTGGGTAAATGATTACACATATTCAAGGTAAATTAGTAGAAAAAAATCCAACAGATGTAGTTATAGATTGCAATGGTGTTGGCTACCTTCTCAATATATCATTACATACATTTTCTCAAATTCCAGATAGTGAAGCTCTCAAGCTGTACACGCATTTAATTGTACGCGAAGATTCTCATACTTTGTATGGGTTTTCATCACTGGCAGAACGCGAAATATTCAAGCTACTACTTTCTGTAAGTGGTATTGGTGCTAATACAGCTAGAACAATGTTATCATCATTATCTCCTCAGCAAGTTAAAGAAGGAATTGCACTTGGTGATGTAGCATTAATTCAATCTATAAAAGGAATTGGAGCTAAAACAGCAGCGCGTGTCATATTAGATTTAAAAGATAAAGTGCTTAAAGTGTACGACATTGACGAAGTTTCTGTTAATAAAAACAATACGAACAAAGATGAAGCGTTATCTGCTTTAGAAGTTTTAGGATTTGCTAAAAAGCAGTCCGAACGTATTGTGGATAAAATTGTGTCTCAACAACCAGACGCAACGGCAGAATCCATTATTAAAGAAGCTTTAAAAAATTTATAAAATTTGATAACAACTAACTTTACTATATTAAAATCATCAAATCGCCTTTTATTTATCCTTGCTCTGGTATTGGTTAGCAGCTTTGGTAACGCTCAAACTAACCCAACAACTCAAGATAGTACTAAAACAGGCTTTTCTCTTGGAACATTAAAGTTTCCAAATCCGCAAAGTATAGTGTCAAAATATACTTACGATCCTAAAACTGATAGATATATCTATACTGAAAAAGTTGGGAGTTTTAATATTAACTATCCAATTATTTTAACACCTGCTGAATATCAAAAATTAGTTTTACAAGAGCAACAACGTTTATATTATAAACAAAAAATTGATGCTGCAGAAGGAAAAAAAGAAGGATCAGAAGATGAGCAAAAGAATTTATTACCAGAATTTTATATCAACTCTGGGTTTTTTGAAACCCTTTTTGGTGGGAATACGATTGAAGTAATCCCTCAAGGATCTGTTGAAATGGATTTAGGTGTTTTATTTACGAAACAAGATAACCCAACCTTCTCACCTCGTAATCGAAGTAACTTTACATTTGATTTCGATCAACGTATTAGTTTAAGTTTATTAGGTAAAGTTGGAACGCGTTTGCAAGTCACCGCTAACTATGATACAGAGTCTACTTTTGATTTTCAAAATTTAGTAAAATTAGAATACACTCCTACTGAAGATGATATCATAAGAAAAATTGAAGTTGGTAATGTTAGCATGCCTTTAAATAGCTCTTTAATTACAGGAGCACAAAGTTTATTTGGAGTAAAAACCGAACTGCAGTTTGGTAAAACAAGAGTTACGGCTATTTTTTCTGAACAACAATCGCAATCACAATCTGTTATAGCGCAAGGCGGAGGAACATTAGAAGAGTTTGAATTCTTTATAAGAGATTATGATGAAAATAGACATTATTTCTTAGCACAATATTTTAGAGATACATATGATGAATCGATGCTTCGTTATCCTTTCATAAATAATAACATTCAAATTACAAGAATTGAAGTTTGGGTTACAAATAGAAGTAACCAAACCAATAATGTTAGAAATATTGTTGCGCTTCAAGACTTAGGTGAATTTGAAACTATTGGTATAAATGGAGGTGTAGATCCAGGAGGTTTTATAAACCTTGCCGAAGGGTCTCAGTTTCCAGATAATGTTAATAATGGATTTGATCCTACAGCAATTGGTGGAGCAGGTTCTTTTTTATCACCTTCAGTTAGAGATATAACAACAGCTGAACAAGGTATTTTAACACCTGCAAATGAAGGCTTTGATTTTGGAAAACTTGAAAATGCAAAGAAGCTTGAACATGGTAGAGACTATGAATTTAATTCGCAATTAGGTTATATTTCGTTAAACCAACGTTTGTTAAATGATGAAATTGTTGCTGTTGCTTTTCAATATACTATTGGAGGAGAAGTGTATCAAGTCGGTGAGTTTGCAAATGATGGTGTGAATTCTACTGCTACAAATAACGATAATGATAATGATGGCATTCCAAACGTCGCAGATGTAGATGTTGATGGAGATGGGACTGCCGATAATGGTGTAGATACTGATGGTGATGGAATTAATGATCAAACCGACTCTGATGTTGATGGTGACGGACTTATAGATAACGGTCCTGATATTAATGCAGATGGAATTAATGATAGTTTTGTTATTGCAGAAGGCTCTACACAAAGTTTAATTGTAAAAATGCTGAAAAGTCCAATCACAGATGTAAACCAACCCATTTGGGATTTGATGATGAAAAACATCTACGATACAGGTGCATTTCAATTAGATAAAGAAGACTTCAAGCTTAATATTTTTTATACCGAAGCCTCACCACTAAATTATATTGCTCCAGTTGATGGAACTTCATTCCCAATATTTGGAAACAACTCTCCATTTGATACAACAGATGACGGCGAAATCATAGACACACCATTAATTCGACTATTTCATTTAGATCGATTAAACTTTAATAATGATCCACAAGCAGGTGGTGATGGTTTCTTCGATTTTGTTCAAGGTCAGACAGTACTTACCCAAAATGGTAAAATTATATTTACTAAAGTTGAGCCTTTTGGTCGCTATCTTTTTGATATTTTAGATGATGATGGTAGTGCAAATAATGATGCAGATTACGAATTAGAGACCTATACCAATCTTAATCAAGAAAAGTATGTGTATGATATTCTTTATAAGCAAACTAAAACAGCTGCTTTAGATGAAGTTGAAAAAAATAAATTTCAAATTAAAGGACGTTACAAATCTTCAGGTGGTGATGGTATTCCTTTAGGCGCATTTAATGTGCCAAGAGGGTCAGTAATTGTTACAGCTGGAGGGCGAACACTTTTAGAGGGTCAAGATTATACCGTTAATTATCAAATAGGACGTGTTTATATTATAGATGAAGCTTTAAAATCATCTAATATTCCTATCAATGTTTCTGTAGAAAATAACGCTGTATTTGGTCAGCAAACAAGACGATTTACAGGTGTTAATGTAGAACATCAATTTAATGAGAATTTTGTTTTAGGTGCTACAATTTTAAATTTAAATGAACGCCCTATTACCCAAAAAGCAAATTATAATAACGAACCAATTAATAATACCATTTTTGGTTTTAACGGAAATTATTCTACCGAAGTACCTTTCTTTACACGTTTAGTTAATAAACTACCTAATATAGATACAGATGCTGCTTCTAATCTTTCAGTGAGAGGTGAATTTGCTTACTTAGCTCCAGGAGCTCCAAAAGGGACAGATTTTAATAGTGAAGCTACAGCTTATGTCGATGATTTTGAAGGCTCGCAAGGTGCCATAGATTTATTATCACCGCAATCTTGGTTTCTGTCAAGTAGGCCAAGAACCATTAATGGTGTACTTGAGAATGATGCTATAAATGGTCCAGGAATTCAAAATGGATTTGATAGAGCATTTTTAAACTGGTATACTATCGATCCTATTTTCTATAGTAATCAAAGACCCGGTGATATTAGTGATGATGATGTGTCTAATTTATATACAAGACGTGTCTTTATTGATGAGGTATTTCCTGAATTAGATATTGCACAAGGCCAATCTACAGTAATTAATACTTTAGATTTAGCGTATTATCCAAGAGAAAGAGGACCTTATAATTACCAAAGTACGGGAATTGATGTCGCTACAGAAACTTTAACGATTCCTCAAAACAGTTGGGCCGGAATTACACGACAAATTACGTCTACAGACTTTGAACAAGCTAATGTTGAGTATATAGAGTTTTGGATACAAGATCCATTTTTAGATGACAACGGCACCAATCAGGGAGGGAAATTATTTTTTAACCTTGGTAATATTTCTGAAGATATTATAAAGGATGGAAAAAAACAATATGAAAATGGATTGCCTGAAAATGGTGATATTAGTGATTTAACAGAAACCTCTTATGGTACTGTTGTTCCAAATAATCAATCTTTAATTTATACCTTTTCAACAGGTGGAGACCAACGTTCTAACCAAGATGTTGGGTATGATGGATATGACGATTCTGAAGAGACATCTTCAGATAATCCAATACTTCAACCTATTTATGCACCATATGTAGGCCTAGAAGATCCAGCAAAAGATAATTACACGTATTATTTAAATACTGAAGGTGATATTTTTGAACGTTATAAAAAATATAACGGCTTAGAAGGAAACTCTCCAGATGTGTTTACAGATACAAATCGAGGATCTACACCACAACCAGATGTAGAGGATATCAATAGAGATAACACAATGAATACTATTGATAGTTATTTTCAATATGAAATCGATATCACTCCTTCATCTTTAATTGAAAGTAATCCTCAGATTAATGATGTAAAAGAACGTCAAGTGACTTTACCTAATGGTCAAACACGAACAGTGACTTGGTATCAATTTAGAGTCCCTATTGCAGAAGGACCTAGTAGAACAGCAATTGGTGGTATTTCAGACATTAGATCAGTACGTTTTGCACGTATGTTTTTAGAAGATTTTACGGAGACTACGGTCTTACGTTTTGCAACATTAGATTTAGTTCGAAGTGATTGGAGACGTTACACTCTAACTTTAGATGACGAACCAAATAATGATAATGATAATACAGAACTAAGTGTTGGTGTTGTTGGACTTCAAGAAAATGATGGAAACTATGTGTTGCCTCCAGGGGTTGTTTTAGAACAATTAAATAACAACAATAATATTATTAGACAAAATGAACAATCTTTACAAGTTGAAGTTTGTGAATTAGAACCAGAAGATTCTAGAGGTGTATTCAAAAATATAAATATAGATATGCGTCAGTACAATAAGCTGCGTATGTTTATTCATGCTGAAGAAGGTGAGTCTGGGTCATTAGGCGATGGAGATTTAGTTGGTTTTATTCGTATGGGTAATGATTTTACACAAAACTATTATCAAATTGAAGTGCCATTACAGGTGTCATCAGGATTTGCATCTGCAGAGTCTGTTTGGCCTGAAGCTAATGAAATTAATATAGAACTTAGTGTTTTAGAGCAAGTGAAATCTTTAGGAATAGCTAGTGGTACTTTAGCAAATGTTGAACCAACATTTTATGATTTAAATAATGGAGAGCTTATTGAGGTTTCAGAATTTGATCCACATACCATTGGTCAGCAAAGAATTGCGATTAAGGGTAATCCAAATTTTGGAGATGTTAGAGTTTTAATGGTTGGGGTTAAAAACCCTCGAAGTGATGGCATGAATGCTTGTGGTGAAATTTGGTTTAATGAGTTGCGTTTAGCCGATTTAGATAATGAAGGTGGTTGGGCAGCTGTAGGATCAATGGATGCTAATTTTGCCGATTTTGCTAATATTAGTGCAACCGGAAGAAAAAGCACAATTGGTTTTGGTTCTGTAGAGCAAAGACCAAACGAGCGTAGCCGTGAAGATGTTGAACAGTATGATGTTGTCACAAATTTGAATTTAGGACAACTTCTGCCAAAAAAATGGGGCATCCAGTTGCCATTTAATTATGCAATTGGTGAACAAATTATTACACCAGAATATGACGAATTTTATAGAGATATAAAATTGCAAACACAATTAGACAATACAACCAATCACGATTCTATTTTAAAAGTAAATGAGAATTATACCAAACGTAAGAGTATTAACTTTATTGGTGTTAGAAAAAATAGGACGACAGATAAGAAACCGCGTTTTTATGATGTTGAGAATTTAACTTTTAATTACTCATATAATAAAGAAGAACGACGTGATTTTGAAATCGAGCGCTCTCTAAGTCAAAATATTAGAGCTGGAGTTAATTATAATTATAGTTTCCAACCAATGTCTATAGAGCCTTTTAAGAAAAATGATTCTTTATTTAGAAGTAAATATTGGAAAATCCTTAAAGATTTTAATTTTAATCCAATCCCAACAAGTTTCTCAGTTAATTCAGATATTATTCGTCAGTTTAATAAGCAAAAATTTAGAGAAGTAGATTTAACAGGAGATAATATTGGTTTAGAAGAATTATTCCGAAGAAATTATAATTTCAATACCCAATATGCCCTAAATTATAACTTAACAAAGGCATTGAGTTTAAACTTTACTGCAGCAAATACAAATATTGTTAGAAACTATTTTGTTGATGATGTCATTAATGGGAGTCAAGACCCAAATCTTGATGTTTGGGATGGTTTCTTTGACTTAGGAGATCCTAATATTCAAAGTCAACAGTTACAGATTAATTATGAGATTCCGTTATATAAAATTCCAACCTTGAGTTTTATGCGTGCAACGTATTCATATACAGGTGATTTTCAATGGCAAAAAGGTTCGGATTTAAATAATAATTTACCTATTGAAAATGAAGACGGGTCCTTTACCAATTATAATTTAGGGAATACCATTCAAAATGCAAATACGCATAATATTAACACGACGTTTAATTTAGAAACACTTTATAAGCACGTTGGCTTAACTAAAAAGAAAACCAGAAGGTCTAGAACAACTAAAGCAACCCCAGGCGGTCTAGGTAAAGATGGGAAGCCTAATCCAACAGGAAATACAAAGAACGCTCAAAGTGAAAAAGGAGGTGGTTCTAAAATTTTAAATGCTGCTATTGATTTAGTAACAAGTGTAAAGCGAGTTCAAATAAACTATACTGAAAACAATGGTTCTCTTTTACCAGGTTACTTAAAAACGCCAGGATTTATTGGGACATTTAAACCTACCCTAGGCTATACATTTGGGAGTCAAAGTGATATTAGAGATTTGGCAGCAAGAAATGGATGGCTAACCGTATATCCTAATTTTAATCAGCAGTATAGTGAGGTTACAAATCGTGTGTTAGATATTTCTGCCGATGTAGAGCTCATAAAAGATCTAAATATAGATTTAACAGGTGGGCGTGTGTATTCTCAAAACACAACACAAAATTTTAATACAACAGATACAGATGGCGATGGGTTTAGTGATACTTATAATAGTTTAATTACTAATTCCTTCGGAAACTTTAATATCTCAACTACATTAATTAAAACGGCATTCAGTAAAAGTGACGAAACTCAATCTGCAGCTTTTGATGATTTTAGAGCAAACAGGTTAGTTGTAGCAAGACGATTAGCACGTAATTTTTATGGTAATGATAACTTTGCCGTAGACGGAGAAGGCTATCCTTTAGGTTTTGGTAAAAATAGTCAGGCCGTATTGTTGCCGTCTTTTTTAGCCGCATATAAAGGCACTAATCCAGATAAAATTAGCCTATCTGCTTTTAGAGATATTCCAATACCAAACTGGCAACTTAAGTATACTGGTTTTATGAAAATGAAATGGTTTAAAAAGAACTTTAAACGTTTTTCTATAACTCATGGTTACCGTTCTAGTTATACGATTAATCAGTTTAGAACAAACCTTGATTTAGATCCAGATTTATTACAGCCAGGTGTTGTGTATGAAAACCAAAACCCAGAGGTATTAGATCAATCAGGAAACTTTAAAAACAGAACGGTATTTAGTAATATTAACTTAGAAGAACAGTTTAGTCCTTTATTTCGATTAGATTTTGAAATGAAGAATTCGGTTAAAATTTTAGCCGAAATGAGAAAGGATAGAATACTATCGCTTAGTTTTGATAATAACTTACTAACCGAAATTCAAGGTAAAGAATATATTTTAGGGCTAGGATATCGTATTAAAGACCTTCGTATCCGCTCTAAGCTTGCTGGACCAAAGCAAGTCATTAAAAGTGATTTAAATATGAAAGCAGATGTGTCTGTTAGAAATAATAAAACCATCATTAGATATTTAGATGTAGAGAATAATCAAATTACTCAAGGCCAAACTATTTGGGGATTAAAATATACTGCAGATTACGCATTTACTAAAAACCTTACGGCGATTTTTTACTTTGATTATACCTTTTCAGAATATGAAATATCTACAGCTTTTCCACAAACGACTATCAGATCTGGATTTACATTACGTTACAATTTTGGAAATTAAGTAGTAATTGAGGTCTAAAAAAATTACATTTGTAGCCATACATTAACTTTTAATTTATAAGATGAATATACCATCAGATTTAAAATACACCAAAGACCACGAATGGATTAAAATTGAAGGTGATACTGCCACGGTTGGTATTACTGATTTTGCACAAGGTGAACTTGGAGATATCGTTTATGTTGAAGTAGAAACTGTTGACGAAACATTAGATATCGAAGAAATTTTTGGAACAGTTGAAGCTGTAAAAACGGTTTCAGATTTATTTTTACCGCTATCTGGAGAAATTGCAGAATTCAATGAAAGTCTAGAAGACGAACCAGAAAAAGTGAACACAGATCCTTATGGTGATGGTTGGATGATTAAGATTAAGTTTTCTGATGCTTCAGAAATAGATAATTTATTGTCAGCCGATGATTATAAAACTCTTGTTGGTGCTTAAAAAATGGGCGTTATTAATTGTTGTTATTTATGCAACGGTATTAACAATAGCTAGCTTAATTCATTTAGGAGGAGTTCCTAGTTTAGGGTCTTCATTTGATGATAAAATTTATCATTTTATAGCCTATTTTTTGTTTACAGTTTTGGTATACAATTATTGTAAAGTAAGACAATTTAAAAATGCAAATGTGATTTCAGCTGTTGTTGTAATCGTTTATGGCATTATTATTGAGGTTTTACAGCAAACGATAACATCTTATAGAACTTTAGATATTTACGACGTATTTGCTAATGCACTTGGAGTTGTCGTAGCGATTAGTACTCTAAAATTTAGAACTAAACTAAAGTTAAAATAAATTAATAGCTTGCTTTTTTAACAAATTATTGGTTAATTTAGCATTCAGAAAAACTTTTTAAGCACATGGAACCTAAAAAAAGTATAAAAGCCGACGTAAGTAGAAATAGTTCACTCTATTTTGCTGTTGGTATGGTATTGATGTTAACTCTAACGTATATGACTATTAATTATAAGTCTTACGAAAAAGATAACATAGACATTGGACAATTAGATTTAGATGATTTAGAAGAAGAAGAAATTCCAATTACAAATCAAGAAATAGTTCCACCACCACCACCACCTCCACCTCCAGTAGTCCCAGAGGAAATTGAGATTGTGGAAGATGAAAAAGAAATTGAAGAAACTGTCATCGAATCTACTGAAACAGATCAAGAAGAAGAGATTGTTGAGGTTGAAGAAATTGAAGTAGAAGAAGTAGAAGAAGATATCGAAGTTCCTTTCTCAGTTATTGAAAATGTACCAATTTTTCCAGGCTGTGAAAAAGAAAAAGGAAACAATGCTAAAAAGCAATGTATGTCTAATAAAATTAGCAAGTTTGTAAATAGAAAATTCAATACAGACCTTGCTGGAGATTTAGGGCTTTCTGGAAGACAACGTATTAACGTTATCTTTAAAATTGATAAGACAGGAAATATTGTAGGTGTTCAAGCAAGAGCTCCACATCCAGGTCTTGAAAAAGAAGCTAAGCGTGTTATTAACTTATTACCAAAAATGAAACCAGGTAAGCAAAGAGGTAAAGCAGTAACTGTTCCTTATTCATTACCAATTTTATTCCAAGTACAAGACTAGGTATAACTAAGCATATTATAAAATTTCAAAATCCCATCTAAATTAATTAGATGGGATTTTTACTTTGGTATGCTTATTGTGTTTTTATCATAATATTAACATTATAAATTAAGTATTATGAAAGATTTTAAAAAATCGCACACTATTGCTGATCAGAGCAATGTAAAGGTGCAAAAATCACACAAGCACGATGCAAATTTACAAAAAAACTCATCGCTGTATTTTCAAGTGGGTTTAATTCTTTGTCTTTTGGCAACCTACGGGGTTTTCGAAATGGAATTTGAAACTAAAAAAGATAGTATTGCTATCTTAAAACCGCTAGATCCAGAAAACAAAACCTATGATATACCTAAGTTTGTTATTGAACCTGATGCACCAAAAACAAAACCAGTTAAGCTAAAAGAAAAAGTCATTACAGCGAAGCTTAAAATTGTTAAAGATATCGTACCTGTAGCTCTTGAGAATCTTGTGTCAACACCAACACCAGAACCTGTAGATCCAAATGCTTTTACAGAACCAACAGAACCGACAGAGCCTGTCGAGCCGATTTTTAATATGGTTAATGTTGAAATTGTACCAATTTACCCTGGATGTGAAAAGAAAAAAACGAATGGTGAACGTGTTAAATGTATGAATCAAAAACTGGCTAAGCTTATTCAGAGAAAATTCGATACCAATTTAGCTAATGAGCTAGGCCTATCGGGTAAGCAACGGATTAATGTTCAGTTTAAAATTAATCAAAATGGTGAGATTACAGAAATTCTAGCAAGAGCACCACATCCAAGTTTAGAAAAAGAAGCAGAACGTATCGCGAATAAGATTCCGCAAATGAAACCAGGGTTGCAAAGACAAGTGCCAGTTTCGGTTATTTATAATTTACCTATAGTATTTAAAGTGAATCAATAACATTACAACACTTTTATATAAAGACGGTTTTATATTAGTTTAAGCCGTCTTTTTTATGACCTGAATTTTGAAAAAAACAGTATCTTTCGACAATTAATGATGCGTTTGTTTTATGAAGAATTGCTTCCTATTCCTTTTTTTATTTTCTTTTGGTCTAATCTCTGCTCAAGAGATTTCGAATTATGAGAAATCACCAATATTTCCTGATTGTGAATCACAACCTATTGAAGCTTTAAAAGCTTGTTTCAATAATAAAATTAACGCACATATATATACGACATTTGAAGTGCCTCAAATAGTTTTAGACGAAAGCTATTCTGGAGAAATAAAAGTACTTTTCGAAATTGATAAAGAAGGGCAAATTTCAGTTATTTATATCGATGCTATTTACGACGAATTAAAAGACGAAACTAAACGTGTGTTTGAAGCATTACCAAAAGTAATACCTGGAACATATAACGGGAAACCAACATTTTTTCAGTATTCCTTAGGTATTAATATTCCATTGATAGATCCAACTGAAATTCAAACTGAAAAAAGAGTACAGTCTGTATTTGATATAAAAGCAACTACAGATCTAAATGCCGATGTAAGTAATGAGTATGATCGTGTTAATGATAGCATTGTTAAGTATCAAAAACTAGAATATACTAGCCAGTTAAATATCCCATTTACACATAACTATTATGCGAGATTTGATCAACAAATGAATGGTCTTGGAACAAATAGTCATACAGCAGTAAAACCTTATATGTACGACGATGTTTCGGTATATTATGATTTTAAAGCTGAAAAGGAGGCTTTAGTGAAAGGTAGTGATACTTGGTGGAGTCGAAAATTATGGAATGAGCATTTAGCTGAAGTTCAAGGAGAAAACTATTGGTTTACTGTAGATCCTGTTTTTGATTTACAAGTTGGTAAAGACACCGAAGCCGATTTTAGTACGACCTTTAATAATACTAGAGGACTATATATTCAAGGTGGACTTGGGAAGAAGTTTAATTTCTCAGCATCAGTATATGAAAGTCAAGGTCGTTTTGCACAATATTTTAATGACTATGCTGAAAGTTTGAAAGCCTTTGGTCCAGATCCCGCAATTATTCCTGGTCGTGGTATTGCTAAGCGTTTTGGTGATGATGCTTATGATTATCCAGTTGCAGAAGCCTATTTGTCTTATACACCTGCAGCGTTTTTAAATGTGCAATTTGGTCATGGTAAAAATTTTATTGGTGATGGGTATCGTTCATTATTACAAAGTGATGTCGCTAGTCCTTATCCGTTCTTAAAACTAAATACGAAGTTCTGGAAAATTAAATACACCAATACTTGGATGTGGCTTAGAGATGTAAGACCTGAAGTTACCGAAGATGGTGCTTTTTTAACCAAATATATCGCCAACCATTACCTGAGTTGGAATGTTTCTAAACGTTTAAATATTGGTTTGTTTGAATCTGTGATGTGGACCAATTCTAACGATAGAGGTTTTGATATCAATTATTTAAATCCAGTGATTTTTTACAGAGCTATTGAGTTTGCTACTGGTCCAGATGCAGGTAATGCTATTATAGGAGCTTCTGCAAAATACAAATGGAACAATAAAGTGAATCTCTATGGTCAGTTTATTCTAGATGAATTCTCCCTAAGTGATATTACAGGAGGAAATAAGAGTTGGAAAAATAAATTTGGCTATCAAGTAGGTGTTAAATATTTTGATGCTTTTAAAGTCGATAATTTGTTGTTGCAATTGGAATATAACAGAGTGCGACCATTTACCTATTCACATAATACGATTGTGCTTAATTATGCGCATAATAATCAACCTATGGCGCATCTTTGGGGAGCTAATTTTAGTGAAGCTATCGTTATTGGTCGATATAATTATAAACGATGGTTTAGTGATGCAAAGTTAATCTTTGGAAAGCGTGGTTTCGATTTTAATGATGGAGAAGATAACCTTAATTATGGCGGTAATATTTTTAGATCTGAAAACGATAGAAATGCTAGTACAGGTATAACTGTTGGCCAAGGGAATACTACAAATGTATTTCAAGCCGATGTGCAAGCGGGTTATATTATTAATCCAGTAACAAATCTCAGACTGTTTACGAATATAACCTATAGAAACTACAATCCTCAAGCAGATACAGCTGCGGCATTAAAAAGTAATACGGCGTGGTTTACAGTGGGTGTACGAACCGATTTGTTTAATTGGTATAATGATTTTTAATTAGTATTTTACTGTGCTTTCAAACTCAAATAAAATGTTCGACGTATTTTTTCTGAAGAAATAAAACCTACGCCGTAGTTTAAATCGTCATAAGTTTTAGTGATGGTTTCGTTTTTAGCAACCATATCTTCGGTTTTTCCTGCTTTAATTTCTGCGGAAATTTTAGCTCTCAAATCTTTAAGCATTTTAAAAAAAGTGGTGTATTCTTCTTTATTGGATAACTTACCATGACCAGGAATGATTTTGGTGTCCTCGTCTATAAGTTGTAACCCGAGTTTTACAGCATTAATATAACCATCAACACTTCCTCCAGATTTTAAATCGATATAAGGGTAGCGGCCATTAAAGTAGGTGTCTCCTGTGTGTAAGACATTACTTTTAGTAAAGTATAAAAGTGCATCTCCATCTGTATGTGCGTGTTCTGCATGAAATATACCAATCTTTTCACCATTAATATATAAGCTTAATTTATCATTAAAGGTAATGCTTGGTAATGCTTCTTTTGGTTGCATGGTATTATCACGCTTTGGTGTAGTTGCTAAACGTTCTCTTACATTGTCATGTGCAATAATAGTAGCACCTAGTTTTTGTATGTTTTCATTTCCGCCTGTATGATCACCATGATGATGCGTGTTTACTAAAAATGTAATGGGCTTATCGCTAAGTGATTTGATAGCTGTATTTATTTTTTTAGTCAGAGGAGCAAATTGATCATCAATCATAAAAACACCATCGTCTCCAATAGAAATACCAATATTCCCACCTGTACCTGCTAGCATATATACATGATCAGATACTTTTAGTGTTTCAATTTTCACTTTATCAAAACCTTGTGCGTAAATAAAATTTCCGAAGAAAAGAAAAACAAGAAAAAGAAATGTAGCGATACGTTGCATGATGTAAAGGTTTTAAGCTAAAGTCTAATAAAGATAAGTAAACTTACAAAGCGTCTATTTATTTGTGAATAGAATTGCCCAAAAGCTTTTTTCAGAGTATCTTTGCAAACGCAATAAAATCACGTGTATTGAGTACTGTTAAAACATCTGTCCCTAAGGCTTCTATAATTTCCGATTTCAAGGAAATTACAAAAATGAGACTTTCTTTAAGTGTAGTGTTTTCTGCACTTGCAGGTTATTTGCTTGGTGCTATCGAAGTTGATCTGTATACATTAGCTTTACTAGCTTTTGGTGGTTATTTTATGGTTGGTGCATCTAATGCATTTAATCAAATCATTGAGAAAGATTTAGACGTATTGATGGATCGTACCAAAAATCGACCAATTCCTGCTGGGCGAATGAGTGTGCGTTCGGCAGCTATTATTGCCACCATTTTTACCATCTTAGGCATTACAGTGCTTTATATTATAAATGAAAGAACTGCCATGTATGGTGCCATTTCTATATTTCTTTATACTTGTGTCTATACACCTTTGAAAACTAAAACACCATTATCGGTTTTTGTTGGTGCTATTCCTGGAGCCATTCCATTTATGTTAGGTTGGGTTGCAGCAAGAAATGATTTTGGGATAGAGCCAGGAACTTTATTTGCTTTACAGTTTTTTTGGCAATTCCCACACTTTTGGGCTATTGGATGGTTTTTATTTGAAGATTACGAAAAAGGAGGCTTTTATATGCTGCCTACTAGAAAACGTGATAAAGGAACAGCGGTGCAAACTATTATGTATACCATTTGGACACTATTAATTTCTATTGTGCCTGTGTTTGGTGTTACTGGTGATTTAAAACTATCAATTGTTGCAGCAATAATAGTTTTTATTTTAGGATTGCTAATGCTGTATTATGCATTTGAGTTATTTAAAAAACGAACTGCAAAAGCAGCAAAACAATTGATGTTAGCAAGTGTGTCATATATCACGTTGTTGCAGATAGTATATGTAGTAGATAAATTTATAAGATAAAATGGATTTAACACAAGGAACAATAAAAGAAAAAAATAATAGAGCCAAACGTATGATGATGTACTTTGGAATTGGCTCTTTAATCATGTCATTTGCAGGACTAACTAGTGCTGTGCTTGTGAGTAGAAAGCGTGAAGACTGGATGCATGATTTCGAAATGCCTCAAGCATTTTTAATGAGTTGTATTCTAATTGTAATTAGTAGTGTTACATTTATTCTTGCTAAAAGAGCAATAAAGAATAATAATAGAAGCCTTGCTACAGTAATGTTACTCTTAACTTTTGGTTTAGGAATTGCGTTTGTTTTAAGTCAGTTTGAAGGGTTTGGGCAGATTAAAAATTCTGGCTATTACTTAACAGGTCCAAGTAGTAACGTTACCATGAGTTTTATTTATGTTATTGCGTTTGCTCATATTTTACATGTCATTGCAGGCCTCGTATCATTATTGGTTGTAATTTATAATCATTTTAAACAAAAATATACAGCTAAAGATCTATTAGGGATGCAACTCTCCGCTACTTTTTGGCACTTCATAGATATACTGTGGGTATTCTTGTTTTTATTTTTATCATATTTAGTTTAATTTTTCATCATTTTTTTAAGCTAAAACTCTATACCTAGTCTAGTAACGACCGATGTTTTTAATTTTTAGAAGCGGATGTTTTTTTAGATAGATAAAATGATTATTTTTGTGCAACTTTTAACAATTAAATGCTCTATATGGACACTACAGTAGCAAATACTGGAACAGAAGGCAAAACTTGGGGAGGCGGAAATCAGCCACTTAAATCAAGTTATGGTAAAATGATGATGTGGTTTTTTATCGTATCAGATGCTTTAACGTTTTCGGGATTTTTAGCAGCTTACGGATTTTCAAGATTTAAATTTATTGGTTCTTGGCCAATAGCAGATGAGGTATTTACTCACGTTCCGTTTTTTCATGGGAATTATCCAATGATTTACGTTGCTTTTATGACATTTGTTTTAATTATGTCATCTGTAACAATGGTACTTGCTGTAGATGCAGGCCATCATATGAAGAAGACCAAAGTAACATGGTATATGTTTTTAACCATTATTGGAGGTTTAATCTTTGTGGGATCTCAGGCTTGGGAATGGGGAACTTTTATAAAAGGAGAATATGGAGCTGTGCAAACAAATGGAGGAAACATTCTTCAATTTGGAAAATATGAAACTGTAGATGGAAATGCCGTTTTTAAGCGTGTAGCAGTAAGTGATATAGCTATAGATGCTCATGGTGAACGTGTAGAACATGAACGTAAAAATGGTTTGTGGTTTGTTGATGAATCAGCTTTGCCAGCATATACTGTTGATGAAGTTTATAATGGCTTAAAAGCAAATTCAGATGTTTTAGTGAGAACGCAAATCATTAATGATGAAGGAGAAAAAACAGTGCTTTCAAGAGAGGAATCTCTAAATCAAATAAAAAATAACGGAAAACTAGTTGTTCAAGGCGCAAACCTTCAAGTGAATGAATATGGAACATCACTATTTGCAGATTTCTTTTTCTTTATTACTGGATTTCACGGATTTCACGTATTTTCAGGAGTCGTAATTAATATCATTATCTTTTTTAATGTAATCTTAGGAACTTACGAGCGAAGAGGAAGTTATGAAATGGTTGAAAAAGTTGGTTTATATTGGCACTTTGTCGATTTAGTATGGGTATTTGTATTTACATTCTTTTACCTAGTTTAATTTATACAATAGAATAAAAATGGCAGACGCACATAAATTAGAGATATTTAGAGGTTTAGTTAAGTTTAAATCTAATACACAAAAAATTTGGGGTGTATTAATATTCTTGACTATCGTTACAGTAATAGAAGTTGTTCTTGGTATATATAAACCAGAAGTTTTAATGGGGCAAGTTCTAGGTATGAAAGCTCTTAACTGGATTTTTATCATCTTAACAATTGTTAAGGCTTATTATATCACATGGGATTTTATGCACATGAGAGATGAAGTTAAAGCATTAAGACGTATGGTTGTTTGGACAGCGATATTCTTAATTTGTTATTTGATTTTTATCTTATTACAAGAAGGAGGATACATTGAAAGTGTTTATTCAAGTGGATTTATTAAAAGAGATTTTTAACACCTAATGATAATATAAAGTATACAAAAAGACGGTTTTTTTAAACCGTCTTTTTTATTTTTGCAATATGAAATTAATCTCATGAAATTGAATGTTTTTAAAGTTGATATTTTAACCGATATGATACATTTCATTTCTTGAAAACAATACATTTTATTAATGAAAAACAACAATTTAAAACGAAACATAGTATTAGGTATCTTGTTTTTCCTTCCAGTAGCATTTTTATTAATGCTATATCCTTCTACTCACAATTATGATCCACTAGAAATTGTAGATGAAAAGGTGTCCGAATTGCAATTGTTTACATCAAATGTAGAAGAAGGTATTCAACTTGAAAACCATATCACTATTTTAGGTTTCCTAGGAAATAACCCAGTTGATCATGCCATAGCTGCTTCAAATTTAAAGGAGTTGGTTTATGATAAATTCAAGGGGTTTAAAAAGTTTCAAATTGTTATTGTTTTACCAAAAGGTTCCGAAGAAAAAGCGAAGTTGCTTCAAAAGGAAATCAATAATTATGATGATATGCGCTTCTGGCATTATGTTTTTGGAGAGCCAAATGATATTAAAACCCTGTTCAATAGTTTAAAAACTGAAGAAGCTCTTGATGAAACGTTATTTACAGATCACGTATTTATTGTAGATAAAGATATAAAGCAACGTGGGAGGTTAGATGATAGAGAAACTAGAGAAATTGAAAGGAAAGAAGTTGTTTATCCTTTATATTCTTATGATTGTATAGAGGTAGCTGAAGTAAAGAATAAAATGAGTGATGACCTTAGAATTTTATTTACTGAGTATCGTCAAAAAAGAAAAGGAAAGTTTGATTCTTCATCAAGACGCGCTGAAGATTTAAATACAACCGAACACTAAAAACAGAGTTTATGAGCACTAAAAAAACAAATTACTCATACATAGGTATTGCTTTTATTCTTTTAGTCTTTGGAATTATTTTTGTTCCAAGAATAATAGATAGAATAAAAGGAAACGATATTACTAGAAGTGAAAGTAGAAGCAAAAATGTATCAACTGATGCAGAAGGATTTGTTTCAGATTTACTCTTTTTAGAGATTAATGGAGTAGCAAAAAAAGTACCTCAATTTTCATTTGTTAATCAAGACGGGAAATTAATTACCAATAAAGATTATGAAGGTAAAGTTTATGTTGTTGAATTCTTCTTTACAACATGTCCAACAATTTGTCCGAGAATGAACAAAAATCTCGTGCAAATACAAAACACGTTTTCAGAATTTGAAGACTTTGGTGTTGCTTCATTTACGATAAATCCAAAGTATGATACTCAAGAAATCTTAAAAGTTTATGCAAAAAACTATGGAATTACAAATCCAAATTGGCATTTAATGACAGGCGATCAAGAAACAATTTATGCCTTGGCAAATATAGGTTTCAATATTTACGCTGGAGAAAATCCTAATGTTGATGGTGGTTTTGAACATTCTGGAAATTTTGCGCTTATCGATAAAAACGGATTCATACGTTCTAGAAAAGATAACTTCGGAAACCCTAAAATTTTCTATAAAGGTATTATCAGTGAAGAAGAAAAAGAAGATGAAGATGGCGAAACAGAAGAGATAAGTATGCTTAAAGAAGATATCGCGAAACTATTAAAAGAAGACTAAGTTAAAATGAATACCATCGAGAATCATTCAGAAGAAAAGAAATATAATACTTGGATTATTATTATATCTATTGTTGTGCCAGTATTAGTAGCTGTATTGTTTACGGTTAAAATCCCTAATGTTGAACCGCTTTCTTTTTTACCACCAATTTATGCCGCAACAAATGCAATTACAGCATTGGTTTTAATAATGGCACTTTGGGCAATTAAACGTAAAAAAAGAAAGCTTCATGAAAGTTTGATGAAATTTGCAATACTCCTTTCTGTTGCTTTTTTAGCAATGTATGTCGCTTATCATATGACCAGTGAGTCCACAAAGTTTGGAGGAGAAGGCACTATAAAGTATGTATATCTTTTTATATTACTAACCCATATTGTATTATCTATTGTTGTGATTCCATTTGTGCTTATTACTTATGTGAGAGCGATAACAAATAATTTTGAACGTCATAAAAAGATAGCAAAGATTACATTTCCATTATGGTTGTATGTAGCTGTAACTGGAGTTATTGTATATCTAATGATTTCGCCTTATTATGCTTAACATATGAAACGTAAAATTGTATTTTCCTTAATCGCTTTCTTTTTTGTAAGCTATTCAAATGCACAATGTGCTATGTGTAGAGCCGTTCTTGAAAGTGAAGAAGGGCAATCTACAGCTGAGGGTGTTAATGACGGAATTATGTACTTAATGACTATCCCTTATATTTTAGTTGGAGGCATTGGGTTTTTAATTTACTGGAATTTTTTTCGTACAAAAAAAGATAAAGAATAATATTAAAGGTCTTAGTGTAACATTTTTGATAGTTAATCGTTTTATAAATATCAATCAAAAATCAAATTCTTAACAAATACTTAGCATAATCAACTTTGGGTTTTACTTAGCTTTGTAAGAATTAACCATCCATATTATGATTCAAATCAAGGATTTACACAAATCTTACCACATGGGAAGCAATTCGCTTCATGTTTTAAAAGGTATTAATTTTGATGTGAAAGAAGGGGAACTCGTATCTATAATGGGTTCGTCTGGGTCTGGGAAATCTACATTGCTTAATGTTTTAGGAATGTTAGATGAAGCAGATCAAGGAAGTTATATTCTTGATAATGTTCCTATAAAAAATTTAAATGAAAAAATTGCCGCTAAGTATAGAAATGAATTTCTTGGTTTTATTTTTCAGTCATTCAATCTTATCAATTATAAGAGTGCATTAGATAATGTGTCGATGCCTCTATACTATAAAGGAGTAAAGCGAAAAGAACGTACCGAACGCGCTATGCATTATCTTGAAAAAGTAGGTCTTGCACAATGGTCACATCATCTCCCAAGTGAATTGTCAGGTGGGCAAAAGCAGCGTGTAGCAATCGCAAGAGCCCTCGCTAGTGATCCTAAGGTGCTATTGGCAGATGAGCCAACAGGAGCTTTAGATACAAAAACATCATATGAAGTGATGGAACTCATTCAAGGTATTAATGATGAAGGGAAAACGATTTTAGTCGTTACCCATGAGCATGATATAGCTCAAATGACCAAACGTATAGTTAATCTTAAAGATGGATTAATAATAGACGATAGTCCAGTAGAACAAATAAGAGCGTCACTACATGTTTGATATAGAACGTTGGCAAGAAATATTTGAAACGCTTAGCAAAAATAAATTGCGTACGTTTTTAACAGGACTTTCAGTAGCTTCTGGGATATTCATATTAGTCATTCTTCTAGGGTTTAGTAAAGGCATTGAAAATGGTGTGAAATCACAATTCGAAGAAGATGCTACTAATCTAATTACAATTTGGACAGGTGTTACAACAAAAGGTCATAAAGGGTTAAACCCTGGTCGATATATACAAATGAAAAATGATAATTTCGATGTTATTTCTCAAAAATACAAAGACAATATTGAATACAAAACCTCATTATATGCTATTTGGGGAGCTGAAATCGCTTACAAAAATGAAACTGGAAACTATCGTGTGAGAGGCGCTATGCCTGATCACCAATTTATTGAAAATGCAGATATCGAATCTGGACGATTTGTTAACACTTCTGATTTAGATGAGAATAGAAAAGTAGCAGTTATTGGCCGTCGTTTAAAACAAGATTTATTTAAAGATGAAGACCCCATTGGTAAGAATATTTCAATTTTTGGAATGAATTTTAAAGTTATAGGCGTTTTTATTGATCCAGGTGGAGAACGAGAAGAACAACAGGCCTATATTCCATTAACAACATCTCAGAAAGTGTTTAATGCTGGAGATAATATTAGGAATATGTTATTTACGGTGAAAATGTCTGATAATTTTGATGATGCTGTAGCATTATCTCAAAGCATGTCTAATGCTATCGAAAGCGAGTTAAAACTAATGCATACTGTAGCTCCAGATGATACAAGTGCTGTTCGCGTATTTAATACACTTGAGGAAGCAAAACAAATATATTCACTAATAGCTACCATTCAAGCTGTTTTCTGGTTTGTTGGTATAGGAACTATAATTGCCGGAATTGTAGGTGTTGGTAATATTATGCTCATAATTGTAAAAGAACGTACTAAAGAAATAGGCATACGAAAAGCACTTGGTGCATTACCAATGTCTATTGTTGGGATGATTTTACAAGAAGCTATTTTTGTGACTATGTTTGCAGGTCTATTTGGATTGATTATAGGTCTTGGTTTACTTGAGCTGGTTGGCCCACAGATAGAAAGTGATTTTATAAAATACCCTCAAGTTGATTTTAATATTGCATTAATAACAGTGTTTCTTTTAGTTTTTGCTGGTGCTTTAGCAGGATTTATACCAGCCTATAGAGCCGCTAAAATTAAACCTATTGTAGCACTAAGAGACGAATAAAAATGTTTAACAGAGACCGTTGGAACGAAATATTAGAAGCCTTAAATGCTAATAAGTTTAGAACTTTTTTGACAGCATTTGGTGTGTTTTGGGGAATTACAATCTTAGTGTTGTTATTGGCATTAACTAACGGTTTGAAGAATGGGGTTTTAAAAGATTTTGGAGACTTTGCTACTAACTCAATGTTTATGTGGACACAAGGAACTTCAAAGCCTTATAAAGGGTTGCCTAAAGGGCGTTATTTTAATTATAAAATTGATGACGTTGCTGCTATAAAATCGGGAATTCCAAACTTAAAGTATGTGTCACCAAGAAACCAATTAGGAGGATTTAGAGGCAATAATAATGTTATTAGGGGAACAAAGACTGGAGCTTTTGAAATCTATGGGGATTATCCAGAATACATTAAACAACAACCAATGGATATTCTTCAAGGGCGTTTTATTAGTTATTCTGATATTGATGCAAAACGAAAAATATGTGTTGTAGGAATAGGAGTTGTCAAAGGTTTATATGATAAAGATGAAGATGTTCTAGGATCATATATAAAAATTAATGGAATTAATTTTTTAGTGGTTGGTACTTTTAAAATGAGTAATAGTCGAGGTGATGGTGAGGAAGAAGCCAGTACTATTTATATTCCATTTACCACATTTGGACAAGCTTTTAATAGAGGTGAAAGTGTAGGTTGGATGGCTATTACAGCGCAAGATGGAGTAAGTATAACGACATTAAAACAACAAGTATTTGATTTAATGAAGTCACGACATAAAATACATCCAGATGATGATCGTGCCATTGGTCATTTTGATTTGTCTGAACAATTTGAACGTGTAAGCGGGCTCTTTTCAATATTAACTGTAGTAGGTTATTTTGTTGGTGCATTAGTCTTGTTATCTGGAATTATAGGAATTAGTAATATCATGCTAATTGTTGTTAAAGAGCGAACCAAAGAAATTGGCGTAAGACGCGCTTTAGGAGCTACACCATGGACTATAAAATCACAAATTTTACAAGAAAGCTTGATATTAACTATATTATCAGGTATGGTAGGAATTTCCTTTTCAGCTTTAGTTATTTGGGTAATGAATACCATTTTAGATAATGTTGGACCTGTAGAAAATTTCGCAAACCCAAGCGTAAGTATGCAAGTCGTTTTTACAGCTTTAATCATATTAGTCGTTTCAGGTGTTTTAGCTGGATTGATTCCTGCCAATAGCGCAACAAAAATGAAGCCTGTAGATGCTTTAAGAATAGAATAAAATTATAATAATCATCACATGAAAAGAACAAGAACCGTAATCTTATTAATATTAATTGTAGTCGTATTTGGCGGAGCATTATATTATTTATGGAAGAAAAACCAAGAAGATCCTATAACGTATACTTCTGAAACGCCTTCTGAGCAAACAATAGTTGTTAAAACTGTGGCCACTGGAAGTATTGTTCCGAAGGAAGAAGTCTTAATTAAACCAAATATTTCTGGAGTTATAGAAAAAGTTTTTATAGAAGCTGGTGAATACGTAAAACAAGGTGATCTTATTGCTCAAATTAGAGTGATACCAAATGTATCGAATTTAACTAGTGCGAAAAATAATATTGCTTCTAATAAAACAGCTTATCAAACAGCTAAGATTAATTTGCAAACACAACAGTCTAATTATGATAGGCAAAAAGCATTATTCGAAAAAGGCGTAATCTCTGCTAATGATTTTGAAGTTGTTAAAAACACGTATTTACAAACAAAGCAAGGTGTTGAGCAGGCAAGAATTAATATGAATTCTGCAAATCAAAATTATGATATTATCAAAACAGGGACAACAAGTGGTTTGGGGGCTATTGCTCAAACCCAAGTGAGAGCAACTGTTTCGGGTATGGTATTAGACGTTTCTGTAAAAGCAGGAAATCAAGTTATTGAAGCTAATAATTTTAATGAAGGAACATCTATAGCTTCTTTGGCAGATGTAAAGCAAATGATTTTTGAAGGAAAAGTTGATGAATCTGAAGTTGGAAAAATAAAAGAAGGTTTGCCATTAGAAATTACTGTAGGTGCTATAGAAGATCAAAAATTTGATGCGGTATTAGATTATATAGCTCCCAAGGGAGTTGCTGAGAATGGCGCTATTCAATTTGAAATTAAAGGGTCTTTAAAGAAAATGGATTCAATATTTATTAGAGCTGGATTAAGTGCCAATGCATCTATTATTTTAGAAAAAGCAGATAAAGTTTTGGCGATAAAAGAAGCATTAGTACAATACGATAATGAAACAAAGAAGCCTTACGTAGAGGTTGAAGTTGGAGATCAAAAATTTGAAAGAAAAGATATTGAGCTAGGCATAAGTGATGGCATTTATGTTGAGATAAAAAACGGAATAACAAAAGATGATAAAATTAAGGTTTGGAATCAAATACAAGGTATTCCAAATTTTGCGCAACAATAATTTTAACATTTAGTGTAACACTTTAATATTTACAGAGACATATAGTTAATTATGAAAAAAATAGTCAGCATATTTATTGTTTTAATAGCAATGAGTTCTCAAGCTCAAAATAAAAAATGGACATTAATTGAATGTGTTCAGTATGCTTTAGAGAATAACATTTCGGTTAAACAAAGTGAGTTAGATTTAAAAACGGCAGACATTGATAAGCTTACTGCGATTGGAGCTTTTCTTCCAAGTTTAAATGCAAGTAGTGGTGTTAATGAAAATACAGGACTTAGTTTTAATCCTATAACAAATAATGCACAAACAACTACTTTTTTGTCTGCATCAGGAAACATAAATGCTGGGTATACATTATTTGATGGACTTCGGAATATTAGAACTTTTCAAAGGGCAGAAATTTCTAAACTAGCAAGTCAGTATCGTTTAGATAAAATGAAAGACGATATATCACTTTTTGTAGCAAATGGTTATCTCCAAGTGATTCTCAATAAAGCTAATTTGGAAATATTAAAGTCTCAAAACGGAGTTACTAATCAGCAAATAAATAGAACACAACAATTGGTTGATGCAGGTTCATTGCCAAGAGGTGATTTGTTAGAAATTAAAGCAACAGATGCTAGTGAAAAGCAATCTATCGTAAATGCCGAAAATGCGATTAGAATTTCATTAATTAGCTTAGCTCAATTATTGTTAATCAAGGATTACGAAAATTTTGATATTGAGGATGAAGGCTACGACATAGTAGATGAAGGTATTGTAAATAAAACAGCAGCAGAGATAATTTTAAAAGCAAAAGAGAGCCGTTCTGAAATTAAAATAGCAGAACAAAATGTTGAATTAGCTAATAAGGATTTACAGATTGCTAAAGGAGGTAATTATCCTACGCTTTCAGCATTTTTTGGATATAACACACGATATACAGATGCAACATCATTTGTTCAACAGATAGACCCAAATAATCCAGTTGTCACGCAGCAAATTGGTACTGTTCAAAGTACAGGAGAAGCTGTGGTTGCCGATTTCCCTAACACTATTACGCAAGAGGTTGGAGCTGACTCTTTTATAAATCAGTTGTCTCAAAATGATGGCATATCTTATGGTCTTTCATTAAATATTCCTATTTTTAATGGGTTTTCAACTCGAGCAAATGTGAAAAGGAATAAGGTGAATTTAGAACGCACCAAATTTCAACTTGAACAAGCAGAATTAGATTTAGAATCAACAGTATATCAAGCATATGTTGATGCAAAAGGCGCTTTTAAATCTTATGAAGCAGCTGAATTAGCTTTAGAATCTCAGCAATTAGCTTACGAATATGCTAAAGAGCGTTATGATGTAGGATTAACAAATGCATTTGACTTTAGTCAATCTAAATTAAGATATGATAACGCTAGAATTGAAGTAAATCGTGCTAAATACGATTATATATTTAAGTTAAAGGTGCTCGAATTGTACTTTGGAATTCCTGCAACTGAATTAAAGTTTTAAAAACCATGACTAAAAGAACAAAAATTATTATCACAGTTATTATTGTATTACTTCTTGCTTTGGTAGGAGGATCAAAAATGGGACTGTTTGGTAAAAAGGGAAACTTTAAACAAGTAGATGTTAAAAAAGTAGCTTTAGTAAATATTATTGAAACAGTTTCAGCGACTGGAAAAATTCAGCCTGAAGTAGAGGTTAAAATTTCAAGTGAAGTCTCTGGCGAAATTTTAGACCTTCCTTTTAAAGAAGGGCAACAAGTTGAAAAAGGAGATCTTTTGGTTCGTGTTAATCCAGATTTAATTCAATCTGCTGTTAGTAGAACACAAGCATCTTATCAAAATGTAAGATCTGGTTTAGATCAAGCAGAAGCATCTCTTAGAGAAGCAAAATCGAATTATGATAGAAGTAAAAACCTTTTTGATAAAGGTGTAATTTCTAAAGCAGATTGGGATCGCGCAATTGCGTCTTATGAAACGACTCAGGCAGCAAGAAGTTCAGCATATTATAATGTGCAAAGTGCAGCTGCATCTGTTAATGAAGCTAAAGATAATTTGAGTAGAACAACTATTTACGCACCAATGAGTGGTACAATTTCTTTACTTAATGTTGAATTGGGTGAACGTGTAGTAGGAACACAACAGATGGCTGGTACCGAAATTTTAAGAGTTGCTAATCTTAATAATATGGAAGTTGAGGTCGATGTTAATGAAAATGATATCGTAAAAGTTCAAATAGGAGATTCTACAATTGTTGAAGTTGATGCGTATTTAAAAAAAGAATTTAAAGGTATTGTAACAGAAATAGCTAACTCTGCAGCAGGAACTTTAACCGCAGATCAAGTAACAAATTTTAGAGTTAAAGTTAGAATTTTAGAAGAGTCTTATAAAGATTTAGTTGAAGGTAAACCTGAAAATTATTCCCCTTTTAGACCAGGCATGACAGCTACGGTTGATATTATTACAGACAATAGAAATAAGGCTGTTGCAGTGCCTATAAGTTGTATTGTTATTAAAACAGATACATCATCGGTTAAAAAAGGAGTTAAAAAGCTAGATTCTGAAGAGATTAAGCCTGAAAACGAAGAGAAATTTGAATGCGTTTTTGTTAATAATAATGGAGAAGCTAAATTAAGAGTCGTGAAAACTGGTATACAAGATGATACTAATATTGAAATTATTTCTGGATTAGCAGAAGGGGATGAAATTATCACGGGACCTTATAATATGGTGTCAAAAACATTAAAGTCTGGAGATAAAATTGAAAAAAAGGATGATAAAAAAAAGAAAGATGAAGAATCCTCTGAAGATTAATTTTTCTAAACACAAATAATTATGTCTCTAATTTTAAGTATAGAAACATCAACAACAAACTGCTCAGTCTCTCTTTCTAAAAAAGGAGAGACTTTGGTTTTAAAGGAAGATAATAATATTAATTATTCTCATGCAGAGTCTTTACATGTTTTTATTGATACTGTTTTGAAATCTGCGACTATTCAAAAAACAGATCTTGATGCCATTGCAGTTAGTAAAGGTCCTGGTTCTTATACTGGTTTACGTATTGGTGTTTCAGCAGCTAAAGGACTAAGTTATGCTCTTGACATCCCCTTAATTTCAATATCAACACTCGAGGCTTTAGCTCATCAAGTACCTATAGATGCTGGTGTAATTGTATCTATGCTTGACGCAAGACGCCAAGAGGTTTACTCTGCAATATATGATAAGGCTTACGGTATAGAGAGACGTATTGAGGCTCAAATTCTTGACGAGAACTCGTTTTCTAATGAGTTAAATAAAGGAACTGTTTATTTTATAGGTAGTGGAGTAAGTAAGACTAAAGGATTAATTAATCATCCAAATGCAGTTTTTATAGAAGATAAATTACCGTCTGCAAATGAGATGGGTGCATTAGCATTTGATAAGTATAAAATAAGCGACATTGAAGATGTCGCTTATTTTGAACCTTTTTATTTAAAAGATTTTATTGCTTTAAAACCAAAAAAAGCTTAACCCTTTTTTTGAATTTCAACGGTATGTGGATAAGGTATTTCTATTCCAGCAGTATCTAGTGCTTCTTTAGTTTGTTCTGTAACATCAAAATATACAGTCCAATAATCATCAGCATTACACCAAGGTCTTACAACAAAATTAATCGAACTATCTGCTAATTCTGAAACAGCAATTGTTGGAACTGGGTCTTTTAAAATTAAAGGATGAGATGCTAAAACAGTATTAAATACATCTTTAGCTTTTTTGATATCAGAATCATAACCAACACCAAAAACTAGGTCAACTCTTCTCGTGCCTTCCGTGGAATAATTAATAATATTTCCGTTAGAAAGCGCAGCATTTGGTATGATAATTTCTCTATTTGAAAGTCCAGTAAGTTTCGTTGTGAAAATCTCAATTTCTTTTACAACACCAATCTCACCTTGAGCTTCGATAAGATCACCAATTTTTATGGGTTTAAAAATCATAAGTAATACTCCACCAGCAAAATTGGCAAGAGAACCTTGAAGTGCTAATCCAACTGCTAAACCTGCAGCTGCAAGTATTGCTGCAAATGAAGTGGTTTCGATTCCTACAGTGCCAAGAACAATTACAATAAGAATAATTTTTAAGATCCAACCTAGAAGATTTAAAAGAAATTTTTTAAGGCTTTCATCATATTCTCTTTTGGTCATTAGTTTACGAGTAGCTTTAAGGATACTCTTAATTATTAAGGAGCCAATGATCCATATAATAATTGCGGCTAATACTTTAGGTCCAAAATCTATTAAAAGATCATAACCTTTATCAACCCATTTTTGTAATTCCATAGTTTAATTTTTAATTAGAGCATAATATTAATAAAAAACCCGAACGATTTATTAAAAATGCTCGGGTTAATCTTTTATTTAAATGGTTTACAATGTATTAATGTAATTGACCAATGTAATTAAATCATCTTGCTTAGATGTTTTTATTTTGTTTGACTTTATAAAAGCTTCAATAGCTTTTGAGTGCTCTGGAAATAAACGTAATAAGTCTTTTTTCTTGCTTGGTAATAATTGTGCTGTTTTGTTTTTTATGATGATGTAATAAATATCATCTAATCTTTTAAATTGAGCAGGCTTTGTAACTTGATAACTACTTTTTGCAGGCTTTCTTTCAATAAATTTCTTAGCCTCCTTGATAAGTAAATTAATTTTTGCACTTGTACTACTTAGATGAATAAAGTAGCCTCTTTCTGCTAGGCCTTTATCATTTATATAGTTAATAGATTCGTATGTTTTATCATCTTTAAGGAATGTAATTGTTACACCATCAATATTTTTATTAATAGCTTGAATTGTGTTTTTTTCAGACTGAACTTCCATTTGATCTGTTACCGCATTATATCTTAAATTATATATTTTATCACTATCTGCTGAAACTCTTGCAGGTGAAAAATCATCTAATAAATATGGTGTTCCTTGTATTGTTTTATCACTTCGATCAAAAGCATAAATCTGGCCAAAATTTGATTCTACTAAAGTTTGAGTGTTAATAAGGTCTTGAGCTTGCAACTGCACTGTACATATAAGTGCAATTAAGAATGGTAAAACTTTTTCTTTCATAATATCGATGTATGGTTTAATGACATAAAACAAAAACAATGCCAGTTATTAAAAGGCTTAAAATAGTGGTATAAATTAAATATCATATAATTAAGCTATAATTTTATATTTAGACTTTCAAAATGGGCTAAAGTTTAAACAAAAACAGTAATAAATATAGAAAAAAACTAGACTAACCATTAATTGCTTCAACCGTTTCAACTTTGCCTTTAAGCATTTCTCTGAGCATGTTTTCAATACCGTTTTTTAAAGTAAACGTTGAAGAAGGGCAGCCACTACAAGCACCTTGTAATATTACTTTCACTTTCTTCTCTTTAGCATCATAAGATTGAAATTCAATATTTCCTCCATCACTTGCAACAGCAGGCTTAATATATTCTTCGAGAATATTAATTATTTCTTTAGAAATATCATCTCTCTGTTCAAATTGTTTATCTAAATGTTTTTCGCTTTTTTTAATGACTTGTGGCGCATTTTGATCAATGATATCTTTTCCGCTTTCAATATAAACCCTAATGAATTCACGAAGTTCTATGGTTATCTCATTCCACTCTGCAATGTCAAATTTGGTTATAGAAACAAAATTTTCATCTATAAAAACACTCTTTACAAATGGTAAATGAAACAATTCAGCAGCCAAAGGGGCATATTTTGTGTCGTCAATTGAAGTGAATTCATGAGAGCTGGTAACTAATTTTTTATTAGCTACAAACTTCAAAACAGATGGGTTAGGAGTACTCTCTGCATAAACAGTTACAGGAACTTTTTTCTTTTTTTCTTCTGAAGCATTGATTGCTTTAGCATCACTATTAAGATAATCTTGTATTTGTTGCGCGACTTCATTTTGCACATCCTTCCATTCGATTATATTGTAACGTTCAATAGCAATGAAGTTACTAGAAATATAAATTTTCTTTACAAAAGGTAAATAAAATAATTGTTGTGCTAAAGGAGATGATTTTGCATCATCTATATTATTAAATTCAAAACTTTGATGTTGGGTAATAAAATGATTAGCTTCAAATTTTAGTATCGTTGGATTAGTCGTTTCTTTTATTGAGATTGTATATTTCTCCATTACTTTTCTTTTTGCAAAAATACGCAACTAAAATTTTAAAAATATCTTTTTAAGAATTTCATAACGGTATAAAATTGACTTTGTATTTAAAATATTATCTTTTTTTGAGAGTTATTAAATAATTACGGAGTTTGTAGTTTACTGTTAAACTCTCATTTTTAAAATGATTTTAAAGATGTAATTACTTAATTTTTATTAAATTTCGCTTTTATTATTAAAAACCTACCTATCACTAAACTAAGTGTGCAATTTAAATTATAATTGTAAATCTTTTCAGTCGTAGATTTTTAGTGCTTTTTAGCATCTAAATAAAGTAAGTTTTAACAATAATTTTTGAACGATTATTTTAGATTATTATGAAGAAGCTCTACATTCTCTTTATCTTTTTAACTTTCAATGCATTTTCGCAAGATTTAAATATGCAATCTGGTAGTTTTAATAGATGTGCACCAGATAGATTTTATGATTCAGGAGGCATTGGAGGGTCTTATTCAAGTGATGAGAATTTAGTAACTACAATCTGTTCATTAAACGCTGGAGAGTTCATTATTTTAGATTTTACAGTATTTAGTACTCAGCTTACTGTGGATGCTATGACAATATATGATGGTGATGATACTACAGCACCGGTTATTGGTACATATTCTGGAGTTGCAGGTCCTGGAACTGTTATAGCTTCTGATACCAATACAAGTGGATGTATAACCATTGAGTTTATTTCGGATGGTTCAGGGACTACTACTGGTTGGGAAGCCGATATTATTTGCGCGGTACCTTGTCAAACAATTACACCTTCTATAGATAGTACTATTCCTGAAGCTAATGCTTCTGGAATTGTTCAAGCCAATGTTGGCGACTTAATCACTTTTAATGGAAGTGCAATGTTTTCAACAGATGGAACAGGAGCTACTTATGATTGGAATTTTGGCGATATAAATACAGCTTCAGGAACTTCCGTAACCAATACTTATATAGCCCCTGGAACTTATACCGTAACCTTGATTGTTACAGACGATAATCCAGTGGGTTGTACCGAAACTACAACAATTACAGTTTTTATTCTCGGTGAAAATATTGTTGTTGACCAGACGACTTTTACTGTAGAAGAATTAGTTCAGGATGTCTTAATCAATAGTGAATGTGCTCAAGTCAGTAATATTACCTTTTCAACGGGTACTAATTTTGGTGATGATAATGGTATTGGTTATTTTATTAACGATGGTACTATTTTTCCGTTTACCGATGGTATTCTTTTAACTTCTGGTGACGCTAGTAGAGTTCGTGGACCTAATGATAATGCCTTAAGTGATGGTGGTGGTGGTTGGCCAGGTGATGCTGAGTTAGATGCTGCAGTTGGTATTAATTCAAATAATGCGTCCATAATTGAATTTGACTTTGTCCCTTTAGCAGATAGTATTAGTTTTGATTTTTTAATGGCGTCTGAAGAGTATAATGGAAGCACTGGAGGAACTTTTGAATGTACATTTTCTGATGCTTTCGCCTTTCTACTGACAGATTCTTTAGGAAATACTACAAATTTAGCCGTACTACCAGGAACAACAACGCCTATCTTAGTAACAAATATTCATCCAGCTAATACAGGTTGCGCAGCTATTAACGAACAGTTTTTTGGAGGTTATACAGGAGCTAATTCTCCACCAATGAGCTTTGATGGCCGTACAGCAGTATTTACAGCACAATCACCTGTTATACCTGGAGATAGTTATACAATTAAGTTAGTCGTGGCAGATGCAACCGATACCGCTCTAGATTCTGGAGTATTTATTAAAGCAGGAAGTTTTAATTTAGGAGGTGATTTAGGTGATGATATTACAATAGTTGCAGGTAATGCAGAGTGTGATGGCGAGTTTATTACTCTAGATACGCAAGCTGCTACAGCGAATCATGTTTGGTATAAAGATGGTATTGTAATTCCAGGAGAAACAGGTTCTACATTAGATATTACCGAAAGTGGTGTTTATTCTGTAGATGTAGTGTTTTCAGGTACTTGTCAAGCTACTGATTCTGTTATTGTAGAGTTTAAACCTAATGCCGTTGCTAATACACCGCCAGACTTGACTATTTGTAGTACAAGTGGAACGGGCCAATTTATGTTGACAGATAATGATTCTGAAATTTTAGGCACGCAAAATGCTGCAGATTTTGTTATTAGTTACCATTTAACTGAACAAGACGCCATCGATAATATTAACCCTATTGCGAGTCCTTATACAAACGTGTCTAATCCACAAACGATTTATGCGCGAATAGCCGATATTACTCAAGAGTGTTTTGCAACGACCTTTTTTGATTTAGAATTTACCAACTTAAATATAAATACAGTTTTAACACCTTTAGAAGTCTGTGACGATAATAATGATGGTTTTGCCATGTTTACTCTAACAGATGCTAATCTAGATGTTATTGGAACACTTGATGATGCAACAGTCTCTGTCTCTTATCATTTTTCTTTAACTGAAGCTGAGAATGGAATAAATCCTTTACCTATACCTTACACTAATGTAGTGATAAATAATCAAACAATTTATGTTAGAGTGCAATCTAACTTAAGTGTTGATTGTTATAATACAACACTGTTAGATTTAAATGTAAATGCATTACCTGTTCCTATTGCTCCAACTCCTTATGAAATTTGTGATGATGATAATGATGGTTTTTCAATGTTTGATTTAACATTAAAAGAGGCCGAAATATTAGGAGGTCAAACAGGTGTGACAGTAACATATCATGAAACTCTAATTGAAGCTATCGATGGTGTTAACCCACAAGCTAGCCCTTATAGTAACATATCGGCTAATAGCCAACTATTAGTGGTGAGATTAGAAGATGATATTTCAGGCTGTGCTGCTACTGTTGAATTAATGCTATTTGTAAATCCTATACCTGCAGTTGGTACAATCTCTAATTACGAATTATGTGATTTTAATTTGCCAGGAGATGAAATAGAAATATTCGATTTATCAACTAGAGATGCTGAAGCGATTAATGGCCAAACAGGTGTTACTGTATCTTATCATGAGACACAAGAAGACGCTGAAGATGGAATTAATGCTTTACCAAATTTATATAGTAATACAAGTAATTCTCAAACAATCTATGTTAATATAACTAATACAACAAGTAACTGTATTAATGTTGGTAGTTTTGACTTAATTGTTAATCCATTACCTATTGTAATCACCCCAACCGCATTAGAGGTTTGTGATGATGGTATAGCAGATGGCCTAACGAGTATAGATTTAACATTGAAGAATGTAGAGATTACGGCTAACAATCCGAGTTATT